>Ga0302349_1000063_pt1 | contig 237131 bp, 201 predicted proteins | sample PhyAR1_FD_202176 | JGI IMG/M metagenome (GOLD analysis project Ga0302349, IMG submission 202176) | Leaf surface microbial communities from alfalfa plants in UC Gill Tract Community Farm, Albany, California, United States - DLSL A.R1... | ecosystem: Host-associated > Plants > Phyllosphere >... | reverse complement strand
GGGTTGTCATGCCAATGGCATTGCCCGGTAGCTAAATGCGGAAAAGATAAGTGCTGAAAGCATCTAAGCACGAAACTTGCCCCGAGATGAGTTCTCCCTGACTCCTTGAGAGTCCTGAAGGAACGTTAAAGACTATGACGTTGATAGGCTGGGTGTGTAAGCGTAGCGATACGTTGAGCTAACCAGTACTAATGAACCGTGAGGCTTAACCTTACAACGCCAAAGGTGTTTTGGTGAGAGACATAATTTTCAGCCTGAACCAGATTAAATCAGAACGCAGAAGCGGTCTGATAAACAGAATTTGCCTGGCGGCAGTAGCGCGGTGGTCCCACCTGACCCCATGCCGAACTCAGAAGTGAAACGCCGTAGCGCCGATGGTAGTGTGGGGTCTCCCCATGCGAGAGTAGGGAACTGCCAGGCATCAAACAAGTGAAGAAGCCCATCCTGCCGGATGGGCTTTTTTGCGTCTGTGCGGAATGCAGAACCGTGAAATTCCCGGGGGTCACTGCATCGTAAATCCCGTAGGCCGGATAAGCCACGCTACACCGGTAGCCCGGACGAGGCGTTCACGCCGACTCCGGGGAAGCACCGAGCCCAATAACAACCCTTGCGCACATTGCCCGATAATCACCTTCAAAGCATAACTCCACTTATATTCTGGCTTCCCCCCTACAGCTAATCCTAAATCGTTCTCCTGCTAACAAAGAATGTGATATTCATCACTTATTTAAATATAACAATTATATAACATTTCATTTACTAAAATATCTGCCTGCGTGACGTGTACGCCCGGTAAGGCAGGAGACCGTTTTTGGCAGGAGTTAATAAATGGCTGTAAACAGTGTGACACCGGAAGGGACGCTTAATAACAGCGATACTCGCCGTCGGGTTATGGCAATAGTCGGCGCATCTTCAGGGAACCTTGTTGAGTGGTTCGATTTTTATGTCTACTCGTTTTGCTCTTTGTATTTTGCCCACATCTTTTTCCCATCCGGGAACACCACCACTCAACTACTGCAAACCGCTGGCGTATTTGCTGCCGGTTTTTTAATGCGTCCCATTGGTGGCTGGATATTTGGTCGTATAGCCGATCGCCGCGGACGTAAAGTCTCAATGCTTATCTCCGTATGCATGATGTGCTTCGGCTCACTGGTCATTGCCTGTTTGCCTGGCTACAGCGTGATCGGCACCTGGGCTCCTGCGCTGTTACTGTTAGCACGCCTGTTCCAGGGGCTATCCGTTGGCGGTGAATATGGCACCAGTGCAACCTATATGAGTGAGGTTGCTATTGAGGGCCGCAAAGGATTCTATGCCTCATTCCAATACGTTACGCTGATCGGTGGCCAGCTGTTGGCTGTACTGGTTGTGGTGATTTTGCAAAACGTACTGAGTAGTGAAGACCTGCATGCCTGGGGTTGGCGTATACCGTTTGCAATGGGGGCGGTTCTGGCGATTGTTGCCCTTTGGCTGCGCCGCCAGCTGGATGAAACTTCGCAGAAAGAGACGCGCACGCTAAAAGAGGCGGGATCATTTAAAGGACTGTGGCGAAATCGTAAAGCCTTTTTGATGGTGCTGGGCTTTACCGCCGCAGGCTCGCTCAGTTTCTACACTTTCACCACCTATATGCAGAAATATCTGGTGAATACCGCGGGGATGAGCGCTAATCTCGCCAGCCTTATCATGACTGCGGCGCTATTTATCTACATGTTGGTTCAGCCGCTTTTCGGTCTGTTCTCTGATAAAGTTGGGCGGCGTACCTCGATGCTTTGCTTTGGCGCGCTCGCAACGCTATTTACGGTGCCGATTCTCTCTGCCCTCCAGAACGTGACATCACCCTATGCTGCGTTTGCATTGGTCATGTGCGCGCTGCTGATCACCAGTTTCTACACTTCTATCAGCGGTATCCTGAAGGCCGAAATGTTCCCGGCCCAGGTACGCGCGCTGGGAGTCGGGCTCTCCTATGCGGTGGCTAATGCGTTATTTGGCGGTTCTGCGGAATATGTGGCGCTATCGCTCAAATCATCGGGAATTGAAACGGCCTTCTTCTGGTATGTTACCGTCATGGCCGCACTGGCGTTCCTGGTGTCGTTAAAACTCCATCGCAAAGGAAAAGGCCTGCGTTTGTAACGCTAATGATGAGCCAGCTGCCACACCGTATAACCCGTTGTGGCACCGGCGACATCCCACGCAAAGTCTTTCCAGCTCCAGCCGCTCCCCGCAGGGCGGCTATCCCACAACTCCTTAGATGCGCCGAGACTCACCGAGAACATAAAGCCGATGGCGGCACTGCGATCGCGGTTAATACCCTGATGCTGCGCATATTCATTACCCGCGGCTGCCAGCATGGCGGAAGCGATAAAATGTTGTGCCTTATCCTGTCCGGTCCAGGCATCATTAGCCATATGATGGCTACAGCCGCCAAGCGACAACATACATAAAAGGAAAACAGCGCGCGACATACATACTCCTGAAAAAAAGCCCCGTCATGACGGGGCTATGTTTTTTAAAGAATACGGCTAATGAGCCTATCGATACGGATACGCCGCAAACGACGGATAAGTTTTCTCACTTTCACTGGGTAATCAGCGATACTCTGAAGATCGCGGTAATGATTCACGACGGTGGTGTGCTGACGGATCAGATCCAGCTCTTTCTGGCGCATAGAGGCCAGCTGCTTTTTAGGATCGTGAATCAACACTGCGTTCTCCAGATCCAGACGCCAGGCTCGCGGATTGAGATTGTTACCGGTAAGCAGCATCCACTCGTTATCAACCCACATCCCTTTCAGGTGGTAGCTGTTATCAGCATCTTTCCACAGACGAACGACCAGCTGATCGGTATTGATGTAATACTGAAGTCGGCTCAGGAAGCGTCGTAGATTGATTTCATACAGATAGGGGAGCGCGCCGATGATTTTAAACGGTTCGTTTTCAGGAATATAGAAGTCGTTAGCGGTCTTATCCCCGACGATAATCTCAACTTTCTTACCTTCGCGCAGTAAACGAATAATATTGCGCACCAGCAAAGCAGGCAGGTTGAAATAGGGCGTGCAGATGGTGAGTTTTTCTTCAGCGCACGGCATCAGATGAAAAATCGTTTTGTTCAGCTCGCTGGATTTACCTAAACCAACCAGCGGCGTCACGGTCAGTTCATCATCGCTGGCATTACCCTGGAAACGGTAACCTGTGTCGCGCAGCTCCTGACGATACTGACGAATATCATTTTTAATTTCCGGGCTTTTTGGCCGCTCGTTGCTATCAAGGCGGTTAACCCCGCGGCCTGCAACCAGATTCTGTAAAACCCAGTTAAACATGATATCCGCCATTTGCGGATTGCGGATGCACTGATAGCGATCGTAGCGATACTTATCATGCTGATGCAGATAGACATCGTTGATGCTCGCGCCGCTATAAAGCACGGAGTCATCAATAATAAAGCCTTTGAAATGCAGTACGCCCAGGGCTTCACGCGTGTTGATAGGCACGCCGTAAACCGGAACATCTACGCCCGGATTCTCTTTGGCTGTGCGGCAATACCAATCAGCATTAGTGTTTGAGGCAGCTGCGCCAATACGCCCACGCTGTGCGCGGTGCCAATCAACCAGAACCCGGACATCCAGCTCCGGACGTTGACGTTTGGCATCGTACAAGGCTTGCAGAATCGCCTTTCCGGCGTCGTCCTGTTCAAGGTATAAGGCGACGATGCAAATCCGGCGCGTAGCGCTGGCGATTTTTGCGAGCAGCGCTTCACGGAAATCTGCTGGAGCATAGAAAAACTCAATATCATCAACAGACTGTGAAAGCTTGGGTAGTTGGGCAAGGTGTTGTTGATGTTTATTACGCTTAAATTTTGACAACATCACAGTGCGTTTCTTCTCTGATTTAGTGAAGGGTCTTCTGTATCAGGCAGACGACGTAAGCGGTCGATGATATCATTTCTGCCGGTCAAGGGCAGCATTTCCAGCAACTTAGTCATCACTTAGCCTCAGGGATAAGCCAACAATGCCATCTTCAAGTTGGATATCGACCTCAAAACCAAGCTTCCTGGCGAGCGCTATCATTCCGCGATTATTCGGCATGGTAATCCCGTTTAATCGTGCCAAACCGTGCGCGCGGGTGTAGCCGATTAATTTCTCCAGCAGACGCCCACCCAGACCAAGGCCTTTCAGATCTGAACGCACCAGCACGGCGAATTCGGCATCAATATTATCGGGATCGGAAATTGCCCTGGTCACGCCGAGAATCTCAGCGTTATCGCCGGTTCCATATACGGCAACAAAAGCCATTTCTCGATCGTAGTCGATCTGCGTCATATTGGCTAAATCATCGTGAGTAAATTCGTTGATCTCATTGAAGTAGCGATAATAGAGATCTTCTTTGGTCACCCGCGCAATAAACTGCTGCAACAGCGGTTCGTCTTCCGGCAAAATCGGCCGGAAAAGACACTGGTCGCCATTCTTCATCGTCACCCATTCTTCCAGGTGCTGCGGATAGGGACGAATAGCAAGACGACTCTCGCTTGAGCCAGTGAACGGCGCAATATCCAGGCTGACGTCGAGTGCGGTAAATTCATTGCCCGAGGCCAGCAGGGGATGGATATCCAGACGCTGGATCTCCGGGCAATCGACAATCAGGTTCGAAACCTGCACCAAAAGTTGGCTAAGGCCGGCAATATCCAGCGGACGTAATGCGCTACGCCCGCGAATCTTCTTGTTCTTGATCGCCTGGATCACCAGATAGCGAGCCAGCGTCATGTTAAGCGGCGGTAGCGCGACGGCGGCCTGATCTTCTGCACGCCACTCAACGCCGCCTTCACCGAGCATGATCAGCGGACCAAATACCGGATCGTGCTCCACCACAACCCGCAGTTCCTGTGCTCCGGCTCGGTTTGCCATGCTCTGTACCAATAGCCCGTGAATGCGCGCCTGTGGCCAGGTCATTTTTACACGATCGAGGATAGCGTCCGCCGCCTGCTGCACTTCCGCCGCGGTGCGCAGATAGAGCATGACGCCCTGAACCTCTGATTTATGCGGGATATCCGGCGAGCGCAGCTTCAACGCGACCGGATAGCCAATTTGCTCGGCAATATGCACCGCTTCGGCGCTATCAGATGCAATCCAGGTCGGTAAGGTATTCAGGCCATAGACGTTTAAGATTGGCCGTACTTCATGGGTATCCAGCGCGTGGATGCCGTTATCAATCGCCTGCTGTAACAGCTCATGTGCCTGTGCGCTATTGGCGGCCAGGCTCTGCGGCAGGGCCGGGGTTTCACGCAGTTGCTTCTGGTTACGCCGATACTCCACCATATGCATAAAGGCGGTAATCGTGCCTTCTGGCGTCCGGTAGGTCGGTATTCCGGCATCGCTGAACATGCGACGTGCTTCAATGGAGGAATATTCTCCGCACCAGTTGGTGAGCACGCTGATGTAATGGCCACGCGGATGTTGCTTGATAAGTTCAATCAATGCGGCGGCGCTTTCGCTTCCCGTCGCGGTGGCGCTTGGGGCGTGGATGATCATTAGCGCATCCAGATCTGGACTATTGAGCAACACATTAACCGCTGAGGAATAATGGCTGATACTGGCATCGTCGCGCAGATCTAACGGGTTATTGGCTTCCACGGTTTCTGGTAACAGTGCTTGTAGCTGCTGGCGCGTTTCGTCGCTGAGCGTCGCTAACTTACCGTTACGCGCCCAATGTTCATCCAGCGCTAATGCCGCTGGGGCCGCGCCGTTGCTGATAATCATCAAGCGTTCACCGCGCAGAGGGCGCATATGGCTCAGGGTTTCAACGGCGGAAAACAGTTCATGGGTATCCTGCACTCGCAGCAAACCGGCACGTTGAATGGCGGCATCCCAGGCGGGGTCCATACCAGAATTAACGTGAAGCAAGCGCTGCGCCGCAGGGCTGCGACCACTTTTAATCACCAGTATAGGTTTGTTACGTGAGGCGCTGCGGGCGGCCGAAACAAAGCGCCGCGCATCGCTAAGCTGTTCCAGATACAGCAAAATTGCACTGGTTTTGCTATCACGCGCCAGGTAATCGAGCAGATCATCCACGTCGATATCCAGACTATCACCCAGCGCAATAAAGTAGGAGAAGCCCATTTCACGCTGCTGCGCCCAGTCCAGAATGGTATTAGAAACGGCGGCAGATTGGGAAATAAACGCCAGCTTGCCTTTACGAATTGGCACCGGCGAAAAACTGGCATTCAGCCCCTGCCACGGTGCCAGCAATCCCAGACTATTCGGCCCCAGCAGACGCATCTGATAGCGTGCGGCACAGGCTTTAAGCTCACTGAACTGATCGGGCGTAGAGGAGAGAATAATACAGGTCTTACAGCCCTTTTCCCCCAACGATTCCAGCAGTTCCAGATTACGCCGTGCATGGGTACACAGCACCGCAAGGTCGGGCGAGAAGGGGAGACTGCCGATGGTCGGCCATGCCAGCACGCCAAGCACCGCTTTCCATGTGGGAGTCACAGGTAAAACCGGGCCGGCAAAGCCGCCTGCCAGCAGGTTTTGCATCATTAAGAAACCGGCGCGCTGTGGCTTCATTGAAGCGCCAATAACCGCAATAGATTTTGGCCTCAAAAGTGCTTCCAGCCCACGCTGACTCATACCGATTTTCCTTACGTGACGGTGACCGTATGAGTTTAACTGCTTTCCGTCACGGCTGTTGTGATGTTGCCCTGATGATGAGCTTTTCCTGCCAGATAGTTTTCACGAAAGCGGGTGAAGTGCTGGCTAAGCGCCGCGGCTGCCCCGGTATCGCCTGCTAAATCCAGCAGGGCAATGGCGACCTCGGCGGTGCAGTATTGTCCTTCTGCGTGCACTTCACGCAGGCTGTAGGCCGATACGCGGGAGAGATCGACGGAAATCAGCGGCAGGTTATCCAGCCATGGGCTTTTACGGAACATTTTTCGCGCTTCCGGCCAGGTTCCGTCTAACATAATAAAAAGCGGGGGCTTACCGGTAGGCGGTGCGCTGAGTACCTGACGTTCAGGGCCAGCATATGAGGACGGGAACACCACCATAGGCTGGTAATCGGGGTTTTTAACCAGATCAAGCAAGGCCTGCGGCGGTTCAGTACGTGACCACTGGAAAGCGTCGGTGAACGGTAAAATATCGGCAATCAGGCGACCGGTATTGCTTGGCTTCATCGGCTCCGTGTCGAACATCACCAGACAAAAACGACTTTTTGCCGGATGGGGCGCAATGGTGCTGCAAAGGCAATAGCCTGTGACCAACAAACAGCGCTGACAGCGACGAACCCGGTTTCCGCGGGCAAGAAAAGGACGAGTTGCGCGGGCTAAACGCTCGGCGCGCAACCGAAGAACGGCATTATCATTCATGGGAATTGAGCGGCAAAAACGCTATTGTCGCAGAGGTCAATACGGGGCACAAGACGTGCCCCGGCGGAACTATTGTTGAAGGGCTTCGTTCAACCAGCTTTCAAACGGGGCTTTCGGGACTGCGCCGTTCAGCATGTCGAGCACTTCACCATTTTTAAACACCATGATGGTCGGGATGCTGCGGATACGAAAACGTGCGCTGAGTTCACGTTCAGCTTCGGTGTTCACTTTTACAAAGCGAACTTGACCACTACGCTCTTCGGCAACGTCTTCGAAAATTGGCGCAAAGTTACGGCAAGGGCCGCACCATGGTGCCCAAAAATCGACGACAACCGGGAGATCGTCCTTCAGCAGTTTATCCAGCGTGCTGTCCGTGGCGTTGATAACATCACCATCAAACAAATCTTCACCACAGCGTCCACATTTTGCCGCGTCGTTAACACGCTCTTCAGGAATGCGATTAAGCGCCTGGCAGTGGGCACAAACGGTATTCATAACTCACCTCTGGGTCATCGTGTTGCAGGACGGCAATGTTGCCGAATGTTTCTATAATGTTACACATTATCAACGAGACTGTATTAATCAACAATGCGTTTTACCCAATGGGTACAATAGTCGTAGTCTTTTTTATGAAGTAATGGCTAAGCGCTAACACATCAGGTAATCTGCGCGCTTCGCGCAGCGCAGGTGGAGAAAAACATGAGCGACGAACTGAAGAACAAAAACGGCAAGGTCAAAGTGATGTACGTCCGCAGTGACGATGACTCGGACAAACGCACCGAAAATCCACGTACTGGTAAAGGCGGAGGCCGTCCTGGCACATCCCGTGCTGGTACTTCCCGTGCCGAAGGCGGTCGTCGCCCTGCCCGTGATGACAGAAGAGGCCCTAACAGCGACCGTGGTCGTGAACGCGGACGCGATCGTGACGTTGAGCGCGACCGTGACCGTGGTGAAGGCTCTCCGTGGCGTACGGTTTCCCGCGCCCCGGGTGACGAAACCATCGTCAAGCCAGACCATGGCGGCATCAGCGGTAAAAGTTTTATCGATCCCGAAGTGCTGCGTCGTCAGCGCGCGGAAGAGACTCGCGTTTATGGTGAGAATGCTTGCCAGGCGCTGTTCCAGAGCCGCCCAGACGCGATTGTTCGCGCCTGGTTCGTGCAAAGCGTGACCCCACGCTTTAAAGAAGCGCTGCGCTGGATGGCTGCAAACCGCAAAGCCTATCACGTGGTTGATGAAGAAGAGCTGGCAAAAGCGTCCGGTACTGAACATCACGGCGGCGTCTGCTTCCTGATTAAAAAGCGTAACGGCACCTCCGTACAGCAATGGGTAGCCCAGAGCGGTGAAGATGATTGCGTGCTGGCATTAGAAGATGCAGGTAATCCGCATAACCTCGGCGCGATGATCCGTAGCTGCGCACACTTTGGTGTGAAAGGCGTTGTCTTGCAGGATGCCGCTTTGCTGGAATCCGGTGCGGCAATCCGTACCGCAGAAGGCGGTGCTGAGCACGTACAGCCTATCACCGGCGATAGCTTCATCGACGCGCTGGAGCAGTTCCGCAAAGCGGGCTACGCCATCGTAACGACCAGCGGCAACGGCAATGGTTTACCGCTGTTTAAAGCGGAACTGCCGAAGAAAATGGTGCTGGCCTTAGGACAGGATCGTGACGGTGTTTCCGCAGCTGCCGCCGCGATTGCGGATATGAGCGTATCGATTGATGGCACCCGTGCGGTAGAAGGTCTGAACGTCTCCGTGGCGACCGGCGTATTGCTGAGCGAATGGTGGCGTCAGCATAAAGCGTAAGCAAGCGCGATGTTGAAAAAAACCGGTGGAGGCGACTCTACCGGTTTTTTTATGTGTGCTGGGTACTCATTGTAGGCCGGATAAGCAAAGCGCCATCCGGCATCGGCTCCCAACTGCCGGATGGCGCTTTGCTTATCCGGCCTACGCGTCGGTATTTGAATTACAGCAAGCCTTATTCCGGCAGCACCGGCATCCAGTCAATTGGCGCTTCCCCACGCTGCTGCAGCCACTCATTCGCTTTCACAAAATGGTTGCAGCCAAAGAACCCGCGGTGTGCGGAGAGCGGCGATGGATGCGGGGCTTTCAGCACGCAGTGGCGCTGGGTATCAATAATGGCGCCTTTTTTCTGCGCGTGCGCTCCCCATAGTAAGAACACCACGCCTTCACGATGCTCGTTAATCAGCGCGATCACTTTATCGGTAAAGGTTTCCCAGCCCAGGCTGGCGTGCGAGTGCGCTTGACCTGCGCGAACGGTCAGCACGGTGTTGAGCAGCAGTACGCCCTGGCGAGCCCAGCTCTCAAGATAACCATGGTTCGGGCGCGTAAAACCGGGGATGGTTCCTTCAAGCTCTTTATACATATTTAATAGGGATGGCGGCGTTGCGATACCCGGCTGCACGGAGAAAGCCAGACCGTGCGCCTGATTCGGGCCGTGATACGGGTCTTGCCCGAGGATCACGACTTTTACGTCGTTTAACTCGGTGAAGCGAAAGGCGTTAAAGACATCTTTCTGCGGCGGATAGATAGTGATACCAGACTGGCGCTCGCTGGCGACGGTAGCCAGCGTGTTAACGAAGTAAGGTTGTTGTTTTTCAGTCGCCAGCACATCATGCCAGGTTAAAGGGGTTGTCATCTCGCTCTCCTGCGAATTTCTATGATGCTAGCTTAACTGCTTCTTTCCTCATCACAAAATCGGATGGCCTCTTAGAAAGGAGTAGGCTTAAAAAAAGTTGAATATTTACAAGGTTTTTTGCTGTTCGTGCATGGCGTAACTTGATGCAAAACAAGTATTTCCCCTCATGACCACTTTTTAGGTGTGGTTTTTATTGATTTAAATCAAAGAATCAAGGGTGGCTGAGGGGTATATATACACTCAAGCAACAATGGTTTTACCAATTGGCCGCGAGACGGTCGGTTAAAAACGAATATAAAGAGCCTAGGGAGGCATCAAATGATTACAGGTATCCAGATTACTAAAACGGCTAACAACGACCTGCTGAACTCATTCTGGCTGCTCGACAGCGAGAAAGGTGAAGCGCGTTGCCTGTGTGCTAAAGGCGGTTATAAAGAAGATGACGTGGTTGCACTGAGCGCGCTGGGCGACATCGAATACCGTGAAATCCCGGTTGAAGCAAAACCAGAAGTACGCGTTGAAGGTGGTCAGCACCTGAACGTTAACGTTCTGCGTCGCGAAACTCTGATGGATGCGGTTGAACACCCAGAAAAATACCCGCAGCTGACCATCCGCGTTTCTGGCTATGCCGTACGCTTTAACTCCCTGACCCCAGAACAGCAGCGCGACGTTATCGCTCGTACTTTCACTGAAAGTCTGTAATTTCTCAGGGGTGGGACGTTAACGCGTCAAATTAAGCTGACGCCAGTGAATAAATCCCCTCGCAGGATCTCTGCGAGGGGATTTTTTTATGGCTTCTGCTCGCGGCCAACCAGCAGGGTGGTGAGCGTGAAGGACAGCACTAGCGCAATGGCGACGCCAGAAAGGGCGAAGATAAACCACGGGCCGATATACGCGGGCAGACTGAAGATGCTCGACAAAATATAGCCATACAGCCGCACGCCGAAGAACGCGATAAATGCCGAGGCGAGAGAACTCGCTATGGTGGCGGCAATAAACGCTTTCTTATACCGCGTTAGCACGCCGAAAAGCGCAGGTTCGGTGATCCCCAGCAATGCTGAGATAGCGGCGGAGAGGGTGACCGTTCGATTTTCCTTATTCAGACGCCAGATAGCAAAGGTCGCTCCGGCGATGGCCATGTTAGCCATAAACATCATTGGCATGAGCATGTCATAGCCGCGGTCGCTGAAGTTTTGCAGCGCGATAGGCGTCATGGCATGGTGCATGCCGGTAAGAATGGCCACCGGGCGAATCGCCCCGACAACTAATCCAGCAAAGCTTGCGGATATCCCAAACAGCCCTTCAATACACCACGCGAGCATTTTCCCAAGCCAGATGCCGATAGGACCGATGATAACCAGTGCGGCTAATGCGCCAATAAACAGCGTCAGCGTGGGGGTGAACACTGTTTTCAGTACCTCCGGCATGACTCTGTCCACCGCCTGATGAATGTACTTTAAGGCAAGAATAGAGAAAATCACCGGTATCACGCTTGAGGCATAGTTAAATACCGAAACGGGAATGGCGTTGAGTAACCACAGCGCTGAGACGGCGCCATCCTGATGTGCCGCCAGCGCTTTTGCCGCGTCAATCAGCGTGGGATACATCAGGCAAGCTGCGACAGCCACGGCCAGATATTCATTGGTTTTGAAGATTTTTGCGGCCGACACCGCCAGGAAAAACGGCAGAAAATAAAATACGCCGCTGGCAATCAGGTCGATAATCATCACGGTATCGCTTTTGGTCGATACCTGCTTGAGAGCGATGAGACCCGCCAGCAAACCTTTTATCATCCCAGCACCGGCAATCGCCGGAACAATTGGACCAAAGACGCCGGAGACCGTATCCATAAACAGCGACACCAGGCTTTTGCGCTCTTTCGTTTTTCCGCTGGTGGCCGTCTGGGAACCCGTGCCCAACGCATCCTGGAGTAACTGATACCATCCGTTAACCTTTGGGCCGATGATTATCTGAAACTGATCGCTTTGTAACTGTGCACCCAATACGCCGGGCAACTGCTTAATTTCATCGGCGGCAATTTTATTATCATCAACCAAATCAAAGCGTAGTCGGGTCATACAGTGCCAGACTTTATTAATATTCTCCGGCCCGCCCACCAGATGAATAATCTTGCTGATAGCCTCTTGCGTCCCCATAACGGCTCCTGCGACAAGTTTGTTGTGTTATTTGTGTCGCTGAATAGTAAGTAAGCCACTCAATAAAAACAAACCAATAAAATATGATGATAGTCACACTTTGCTCTATATAAGGTCATCACCACTAGTGTTTTGATTAATTGGTTCGTTTTTTTAATATAAATAGCGCTATTAATGAACCAAAAAAATTAAATAATAAAAAGGTTTACCGGCGACTAAAAATAGGGTGAAGATAATGTCATTCTCATTTTTATTTTCTCCTGGGAGCCGTCTGTGAAACCTTCGCTAATTACTGCGGTTGATTGCTTTATCACCCGCCCCGATCGCCATAATCTGGTCACGGTCAGAGTGACCACCGATAACGGAACGGTAGGGCTCGGCTGTGCAACCTTCCAGCAGCGCCCTCTGGCGGTGAAAACGCTGGTGGATGAATACCTGCAGCCTCTGTTACTGGGGCGCGATGCTAATAACATCGAAGACCTCTGGCAGATGATGAACGTCAACGCATACTGGCGTAACGGCCCGCTGATGAATAATGCGATCTCCGGCGTGGATATGGCGCTATGGGATATTAAAGCGCAGCTTGCTGGGATGCCGTTGTATCAATTGCTGGGCGGGAAATCGCGTGACGCCATTGCGGCTTACACACATGCCAGCGGGGAAACGCCGGAAGAGCTGTTTGTCTCAGTCGATAAATTGCTGGAGCAGGGCTATCGACATATACGCTGCCAGCTGGGCTTTTATGGCGGTACCGCGCGAGAGATGCAAACGCCGGAAAATCCAACGCCAGGGGCATGGTTCGATCAGGATGAATATATTCGCAATACCGTTGAGATGTTCCGCTTACTCCGCGCGCGCTATGGCCATCGTTTCCATATTCTGCATGATGTTCATGAACGCTTATTCCCACAGCAGGCCTTGCAGCTGGCAAAGCAGCTTGAACCTTATCAGCCGTGGTTTATTGAAGATATTTTGTCACCACAGCAAAGCCCGTGGCTGGCGCAGATTCGTCAGCAAAGCAGCATCCCGCTGGCGATGGGCGAGCTGTTTAACAACCCGGCAGAGTGGCACGATCTCATTGTTAACCGGCAGATTGATTTTATCCGCTGCCATATCTCACAGATTGGCGGGATTACTCCGGCCCTGAAGCTGGCGGTGCTGTGTCAGGCTTTTGGCGTCCGTCTGGCGTGGCATGGGCCGGGGGATATGACGCCAATCGGCGTTGCGGTCAACACGCATCTGAATATTCATCTGCATAACGCGGCTATTCAGGAGTATATCCCACGCTCGGCGTCTACCGATGCCATATTCCCGGGCGCGCCGGTGGTCAAAAACGGCTTTATCTACCCGCCGACTGCTCCCGGTATTGGCGTCGGTTTTGATGAAGCGTTGGCACGGAAGAACCCGGTGGTTTATCGCCCCCATGAGTGGACGCAAAGCCGCCTACCGGACGGCACTATTCACACGCCGTAAGCTAATCTTGTGATTGCTGACGAAAGGTGAGGTTGTCGCGGTTATGTGGGATCACGTAGGTGCAGGAATAATTGATATCGATGATATCGCTAATTTCATACACCCGTCCGCCGTCGAGGATCCCACGGTTATTAATGTGCATGGCTGGGCTGCCCTTTTTACATCCCAGTAAAATAGATTGCTCCCGGTTCACGCTCACGGCGCGATAGCGGGTCAACAGATGGGAAATCGGATGCCCCTTCTCGAGGACGTACTGCTGTATTGAACGCTCAATAACCTCCTGATTGAGGTCGCGGAAGAGGGCCGCTGGCATCCGCGAGATTTCAATTTGAGTGGCAACCTCATCGACAAATCGCAGACGGCAAAATTGCCAGATAAAGTCATCCCCGGACAGGCCAAAAATCTGCTGGTCTTCTCGGTCTGGACGCTTTTTATGCAGGCTTATCATCCGATACCGCATCTGATCGAAGCGTTTTTCGGTAATCGAGTTATAGACCAGGGGATTGCTGCGCGTCTGCGCGTTTATCCAGATCCCCGACCCTTGCACAATTCTCACGACGCCAATGCTGGCCAGTTTTTCCAGCGCCTGACGAATGGTGAAACGTGAAACGCCGTATTCCTCAGCTAACTGACGTTCAGGTGGCAGCTTTTGCGCGCCGTCGCTGTGCTGCTGATAAATTTTGCTAAGGAGATCCTGAGTGACAAACTCTTTTTTCTTCATGGCAGACCGCTCTTATCCCTGAATACGAAAACGCCGGGAATTTATCCCGGCGTTTGCATTACTCTTTGTTGCTCTGCTCTACAGCATTGCTGCCGCTTGGCTTGCGGCGTTTGCCAACGTTCTTGGCATCGCGGTGACGTTTCTTCACGCGCGGTTTTTCTTTATCTTTCTCTTTTTGCTCGGCGCGTTTTGCCAGCACTTTCTTCGATGGCTTACCGGTCATTTTTTCGCTTGGTGGACGGGTCACAGGACGCAGTCCTTCAATCACGCGAGCCTTTAAAGGTTCTTCAACGTAGCGGCCAATTTTCATCAGCAGCACGTAGTCGTGAGCTTCTACCAGCGAAATCGCGGTACCTTTACGACCCGCGCGACCGGTACGGCCGATACGGTGCAGGTAGGTGTCGCCGCTGCGTGGCATATCGAAGTTGATAACGTGGCTGACGTCAGGAATATCAATCCCGCGCGCGGCAACGTCTGTTGCAACCAGCACGTTAACGCGGCCTTCGGTCAGACGCTTAATACCTTCGGTGCGCTTGACCTGTGCCATTTCACCTTCGAGATAGCAGTTGTTGATACCGACCGAACGCAGCTTATCAGCCAGCTCGTGCACGCGCTCACGCTTACGCACAAATACGATGGTGCGCGTAGCGTCTTCTTGTTTGAGCAGATGCTCAAGCAGTTTGAATTTATGGTCGAAGTCATCAGCACGGTAGTACCACTGATGAATCTTCTTACGCTCGCGCGTGGACGGGTCAGCGGAGACCTCAACCGGATCTTCTAACAGACGCTCAGCAAAGTCCTTAATCGCATCGCCCTCAAGCGTTGCGGAGAACAGCAGCGTCTGCTTACGCCAGCGGGTTTCACCGGCGATATGCTCGATATCCTGAGCAAAGCCCAGATCCAGCATGCGGTCCGCTTCATCAAGGATCAGCGTTTCAACGGCGCGGCAGTCGAAGTTTTCTTCTTTAATGTATTGCATCAAACGACCGGTGGTCGCGACGACAATATCCTGGTTTTCGCTGAACACTTCGGCGTGGTTCATATACGCCACGCCACCGGTGATGGTCGCAATGTCCAGTTTTGTATTTTTTGCCAGCTCGCGGGCATGATCGGCGACCTGCATCGCCAGTTCACGCGTTGGCGTGAGGATCAAAATACGCGGCGGGCCGGATTTTTTGCGCGGAAAGTCGAGCAGGTGCTGCAACGCAGGCAGCAAATACGCCGCTGTTTTACCGGTGCCGGTTGGCGCAGAACCGAGAACGTCACGTCCTTCGAGCGCAGGCGGGATAGCGGCAGCCTGGATGGCAGTTGGGCGCGTAAAGCCTTTACTCTGGAGGGCTTCCAGCAGGCTTTCGTCAAGTTCAAGTTCGGAAAAAGTCGTTACAGTCATGATTACCTCTGTGTGAGGCGGTGATTATAGACGTTACGGCTTTAATCTTCATCTGTTTGTATGGCTATCTGTTCTCGGGTATTGTTCATCATCGAAATATTATCTGGTTTTATCGGCAAGGTCGCATATGACGTCTGACTCTAAATCCGTGTTGCGCCGCAACGGATTTACCTTTAAAAATTTTTTTGTGGCTCACGATCGCTGTGCAATGAAAGTTGGCACCGATGGCATTTTACTTGGCGCCTGGTCACCGATTGCTCGTGTTAAGCGGGTGCTGGATATTGGTGCCGGGAGTGGGCTGCTGGCATTAATGCTGGCGCAGCGTACCGATGAGAGTGTGACAATAGACGCCGTTGAGCTTGATGAAGACGCGGCAGAGCAGGCGCGCGAAAACGTCGCTGAATCTCCGTGGGCGGCGAGAGTCCAGGTTCATACTGCCGATATCCAGCGCTGGGTCGCCGGGCTGACGACCCGCTACAACCTGATCGTCAGCAATCCACCTTACTACGAGCAGGGCGTTGAATGTTCGACGCCGCAGCGAGAACAGGCTCGTTATACGACCACGCTTGATCATCAGACGCTGCTGACCTGTGCGGCGGACGCCATTACTGAAGATGGTTTCTTCTGCGTCGTTTTACCCGAAAATATCGGCCAAAGTTTTACCCAGTCCGCGCTATCGATGGGCTGGCATTTGCGATTGCGCACGGATGTTGCGGAAACGGAAGTCCGTCTGCCGCATCGGGTTCTGCTGGCGTTTTCGCCGAAAGCCGGGGAGTGTTTTAGCGACAGGCTGGTTATTCGCGGGCCAGAGCAGCAGTATTCGGAAGGTTACACTGCCCTGACCCAGGCGTTCTATTTATTTATGTAAGTGGGTGGGGAGAGCACGGACGGGCCCGATTGCGCTAATAAATCGGGGTAATCCAGCGTGTAATGCAGCCCGCGGCTCTCTTTACGCATCATCGCACAGCGAACAATAAGCTCTGCCACCTGCACCAGATTACGCAGCTCCAGCAGATTGTTTGAGACGCGAAAACGTGAATAGTATTCGTCGAGCTCCTGCTGCAATAGGGTGATACGGCGCAGAGCGCGCTCCAGTCGTTTGGTGGAGCGCACAATTCCGACGTAATCCCACATAAACAGCCGCAGCTCGTGCCAGTTATGCTGTATCACCACCAACTCATCGGAATGTTCAACCCGGCTTTCATCCCACGCGGGCAGTTTTTCTGCCGGGCGGCCGTCAGGCATCCGTTGATGAATATCCTCCGCTGCCGACCAACCATAAACCAGACACTCCAGCAGCGAATTAGATGCCATCCGGTTAGCGCCATGCAGCCCGGTATAGCTCACTTCACCAATTGCATACAGGCCTTCCACGTCGGTGCGCCCATAGTCGTCGACCATCACGCCGCCGCAGGTATAGTGGGCTGCGGGCACAATCGGTACTGGCTCTTTGGTGAGATCGATGCCCAGCCCCATTAATTTTTCATAAATCATCGGGAAGTGCTGACGCACAAAGGCTTCCGGCTTGTGGCTGATGTCCAGATACATACAGTCAACGCCCTGGCGCTTCATCTCATGGTCAATTGCGCGGGCCACGATATCACGCGGAGCCAGTTCACCCCGGGCGTCAAAATCGGGCATAAAACGGCTACCATCAGGACGCTTTAAATGTGCGCCTTCGCCACGCAGGGCTTCTGTCAGCAGGAAATTACGCGCCTGCGGGTGATACAGGGCGGTAGGGTGGAATTGATTAAACTCGAGGTTCGCCACCCGGCAACCTGCGCGCCAGGCCATAGCAATACCGTCTCCGGAGGAAATATCCGGGTTCGTAGTGTATTGATACACCTTCGATGCGCCACCGGTCGCCAGCACCACCGATTTTGCCGCACAGGTTTCAACCTTCTCTTTATTGCGATCCCAGATCCATGCGCCGACCACGCGGCGGGGCCCCGGCAAGCCTATTTTATCCGAGACAATCAGATCAACGGCATTACTGCGCTCAAGCACGCGAATGTTCGGGTGGTTGAGTGCTTTGGTGACCAGCGTGTTTTCCACCTCACGCCCGGTGGCATCGGCGGCATGTAAAATGCGGCGATGGCTGTGTCCGCCTTCGCGGGTTAAATGATAGCTTTCTTCGCCGTTTGCCTGCACGTGAGTATCAAACAGCACTCCCTGGTCGATAAGCCACTGCACGCAATGCCGGGCGTTGCTGGCGACAAACGAAACCGCTTGTCTGTCACAAATACCGGCCCCGGCAATCAACGTATCCTCAATATGCGAGTCAATACTGTCGGTTTCGTCGAAAACAGCAGCAATTCCCCCTTGAGCGTAGAAGGTCGAGCCTTCGCTAATGGGGCCTTTGCTTAACACGATAACTGAACTGTGCTCGGCAAGACGCAGCGCCAGCGACAAACCGGCAGCACCGCTACCGACGATCAGGACATCACAGGAAAGTTCTGGAAGTGAGTTCATCATCTTTGTTTAATTTACTAAACACGGTTGTGGCAGAGTAGCACTATAAAAGCCATGTGGGCAGGGTTTTTTTACACTAAGGTTGTAATGACTAAACATTGAATGCAAAACAGCAGGCTGATTGTTGTGACAAGACTACGATCCTGGACAGCTATTTATGATGAAATAAAGGCCGGGTTACGTTACTCTTCACTGGATTTGCGTTTTTATTTCGCAACTTACGTATCGAGTTGGATTGGCAGACATATAATGACAGACAATGAAGCGTCTACTTTTCAACAAAAAACAAAGCGTGACGGAACTTTACGATATTCGAACACTCTAAGTATCTGCTTGCTCATAATGCACAGTAGTAGAGTGGCATTCTGATTACGCATGGGAATAGGGTTTGGGGAGACATTACCTCGGATGAGCGAGCAGTTAACGGACCAGGTCCTGGTTGAACGGGTCCAGAAAGGAGATCAGAAAGCTTTTAACCTACTGGTGGTACGCTATCAGCATAAGGTTGCGAGTCTGGTCTCCCGTTATGTGCCATCTGGCGATGTGCCGGATGTCGTACAAGAGTCTTTTATAAAGGCCTATCGCGCGCTGGATTCTTTCCGGGGGGATAGTGCTTTCTATACGTGGCTGTATCGTATTGCAGTGAATACGGCCAAAAATTACCTGGTTGCTCAGGGACGTCGTCCGCCGTCTAGCGATGTGGACGCAAGCGAAGCTGAAAATTTTGAAAGCGGCGGCGCGTTGAAAGAAATTTCGAACCCTGAGAACTTAATGTTGTCAGAAGAGCTGAGACAGATAGTTTTTCGTACCATTGATGCGCTTCCGGAAGATTTACGCATGGCAATTACCTTGCGGGAGCTCGATGGCCTAAGCTATGAAGAGATAGCGGCTATAATGGATTGTCCGGTAGGTACGGTTCGTTCGCGTATCTTCCGTGCACGAGAAGCTATTGATAATAAAGTTCAACCGCTTATCAGGCGTTGACAAAAGCGGGATACTGGAAAAGGTATTAGGCATGCAGAAAGAAAAACTTTCCGCCTTAATGGATGGTGAAACGCTGGATAACGAGCTGTTGACCGAATTGTCACACTCGTCAGAGTTGCAAGAAACCTGGGAGAGCTATCACCTCATTCGTGATTCGCTGCGCGGCGACACGGCTGAAGTGCTTCACTTTGATATCTCTTCTCGCGTGATGGCCGCCATCGAAAATGAGCCCGTTCGTCAGACGACAACGCCGCTCATTCCTGAAGCCCAGCCAGCGCCTCATCAATGGCAGAAAATGCCGTTCTGGACAAAAGTACGTCCATGGGCCAGTTCGCTTACCCAGATGGGCGTAGCGGCGTGCGTTTCCCTTGCTGTGATCGTTGGCGTTCAGCAGTACAATGGCAAGACCGATACCACTCAACCAGAATCGCCGGTGTTCAATACATTGCCGATGATGGGCAAAGCAAGCCCGGTTAGCCTGGGTGTCCCTTCGGACGCGACCAGCGGCACGGGTCAGCAGCAGGTTCAGGAACAGCGTCGCCGTGTTAATGCTATGCTGCAGGATTACGAATTGCAGCGTCGCTTGCACTCAGAGCAGCTGCAGTTTGAGCAGGCACAAACTCAGCAAGCCGCTGTTCAGGTGCCAGGCTATCAAACTCTAGGAACGCAATCGCAGTAATGAAGCAACTTTGGTGTGCCATGTCACTTGTGGCTGGTAGCCTGTTCTTCTCCGCAAACGCCTCGGCAGATGTATCGTCCGGGGCGTTGTTGCAGGAGATGAATCTGGCCAGTCAGTCACTCAACTACGAGCTGTCGTTCGTCAGCATTAATAAATCCGGCGTTGAATCGTTACGCTATCGTCACGTACGTCTTAATGGACAGCCCCTGGCGCAGCTCCTGCAGATGGACGGCCCGCGCCGTGAAGTCGTGCAGCGCGGAAGCGAAATCAGCTATTTTGAGCCGGGTCTTGATCCCTTTACGCTCAACGGCGACTACATCGTCGACTCCCTGCCTTCATTGGTCTATACCGACTTCAAACGTCTGGCGCCTTACTACGATTTTATCTCCGTCGGACGCACGCGCATTGCCGATCGCATGTGCGATGTGATTCGCGTTGTGGCAAGAGATGGCACCCGCTATAGCTATATCGTGTGGATGGACTCGCAGAGCAAGCTGCCTATGCGCGTTGATCTCCTTGACCGCGATGGTGAAACTCTGGAGCAGTTCCGGGTTATCGCTGTTACCACGGGCGATGAGGTGAACAGCAGCATGCAGAATCTGGCAAAAGCGAGCCTGCCGCCGCAGCTGTCGTTGCCAACCGGAACGAATGTCGTCTTTAACTGGTCTTCTGGCTGGTTGCCGCAGGGGTTCAAAGAAATAGCGACGAGCCGCCGCACGCTGCCGGGCATTGATGGTCCGGTCGAGTCACGCCTCTTCTCTGACGGTCTTTTCAGCTTCTCGATAAACGTCAGTCGCGCAAACGCCAACAGCAGCGAGCAGATACTGCGAACCGGTCGCCGCACGGTCAGCACTACCATCCGCAATCAAGCCGATATTACCATCGTCGGTGAACTGCCGCCGCCAACCGCAAAACGCGTTGCCGACGGTATTTCATTTAAAGGTGCACAATGATTAAAGAGTGGGCGACCGTTATCGCATGGGATAACGGTATGGCGCAGGTTAGCTGTGACGTGAAAACCTCTTGCAATAGCTGCTCCTCACGCGCTGGCTGTGGGACTCGGGTATTAAACAAGCTCGGGCCGCAAACCAGCCATACGATCTCCGTGCCCAGCGCCCAACCGCTGGTGGCGGGTCAAAAAGTGGAGTTAGGGATCACCGAAAGCAGCCTGCTCGGATCCGCCATGCTGGTCTATATGTCTCCGCTATTCGGCCTGTTTGTCGTCGCTACGCTATTTCAGGTGCTTTTTGGCTCAGATATCGCCGCATTATGCGGTGCGGTATTGGGCGGCGTCGGCGGTTTTCTTATTGCCAAAGGTTTCTCCCCACGCCTTGCCGCACGTGAGACCTGGCAGCCAATAATTATCAGCGTCGGCCTTCCTCCCGACCTGATTCGTACCGCATCATCTTCTGAAATGAGCCAGTGATAACACTGGCTTTATTATTTTTGGAACACTCCTCGCAGGAAGCGCTATGCTTGGCGGGAAGAGCATTTCCTGGTTGCGCGGTTGTAGTGTAGAATGCGGCGTTTTCGAACGACAATCATGTCAGGCTCCGTACCGCGGCCTCAAAGTATTCGTAAGGCATAAATATATTAATATATGAAGAATATACGTAACTTCTCCATCATTGCACATATCGACCACGGTAAATCAACGCTGTCTGACCGTATTATTCAGATTTGCGGTGGCCTTTCCGATCGTGAAATGGAAGCCCAGGTTCTGGATTCAATGGATCTGGAACGCGAACGTGGCATTACCATCAAAGCACAGAGCGTGACGCTGGATTTCAAAGCGTCCGATGGGGAAACCTATCAGCTTAACTTTATCGACACCCCAGGCCACGTTGACTTCTCTTATGAAGTTTCTCGTTCTCTGGCGGCCTGTGAAGGCGCACTGCTGGTGGTTGACGCCGGGCAGGGCGTAGAAGCACAGACGCTGGCGAACTGCTATACCGCACTGGAAATGGATCTGGAAGTGGTGCCGGTTCTGAATAAAATCGACCTGCCGGCCGCCGATCCTGAGCGCGTGGCGGAAGAGATTGAAGATATTGTCGGTATCGACGCAACCGACGCGGTTCGCTGCTCGGCGAAAACCGGCGTGGGTGTTACCGACGTGCTGGAACGTCTGGTGCGTGATATTCCGCCGCCGGAAGGCGATCCCGAAGGCCCATTACAGGCGCTGATCATCGACTCCTGGTTCGATAACTACCTCGGCGTTGTCTCGCTGGTGCGTATTAAAAACGGCACCATGCGTAAAGGCGATAAAATTAAAGTGATGAGTACCGGTCAGGTCTACAACGCAGACCGCCTGGGTATTTTCACGCCAAAACAGGTGGACCGTACCGAGCTGAAATGCGGCGAGGTAGGTTGGCTGGTTTGTGCTATTAAAGACATCCTCGGCGCGCCGGTTGGCGATACGCTGACGCAGGCACGTAATCCGGCAGACAAAGCGCTGCCAGGCTTTAAAAAGGTCAAACCGCAGGTATATGCCGGTCTGTTCCCGGTGAGCTCTGATGATTACGAAGGTTTCCGTGATGCGCTGGGTAAACTCAGCCTGAACGATGCTTCTTTGTTCTATGAACCAGAAAGCTCGACCGCGCTTGGCTTCGGCTTCCGCTGTGGCTTCCTCGGTCTGCTGCACATGGAGATCATTCAGGAGCGTCTGGAGCGTGAATACGATCTGGATCTTATCACCACCGCGCCGACCGTAGTGTATGAAGTGGAAACGACCAGCAAAGAGACTATCTACGTCGATAGCCCGTCTAAGCTGCCGCCGCTGAATAACATCTATGAACTGCGCGAGCCGATAGCCGAATGTCACATGCTGCTGCCGCAGGCCTATCTGGGTAACGTTATTACTCTGTGTATTGAGAAGCGTGGCGTGCAGACCAACATGGTTTACCACGGTAACCAGGTTGCGCTGACCTATGAAATCCCGATGGCAGAAGTGGTGCTCGACTTCTTCGATCGTCTGAAGTCAACCTCCCGCGGCTATGCGTCGCTGGACTATAACTTCAAACGCTTCCAGGCGTCTGACATGGTGCGTGTTGATGTCCTCATCAACAACGATCGTGTTGATGCGTTAGCGCTTATTACCCACCGTGATAACTCGCAGAGCCGCGGCCGTGACCTGGTTGAGAAAATGAAAGACCTCATTCCACGTCAGCAGTTTGATATCGCGATTCAGGCGGCTATTGGTACGCACATCATTGCGCGTTCAACGGTGAAACAGCTGCGTAAAAACGTGCTGGCGAAATGCTACGGCGGTGATATCAGTCGTAAGAAAAAACTGCTGCAAAAACAGAAAGATGGTAAAAAGCGAATGAAGCAGATCGGTAACGTCGAACTGCCACAGGAAGCCTTCCTTGCCATTCTGCATGTCGGTAAAGACAGCAAATAATCTTAAGGAGTTGGCATGGCGAACATGTTTGCCCTGATTCTAGTGATTGCCACACTGGTCACGGGCGTGCTGTGGTGCGTTGATAAATTTGTCTTCGCGCCAAAACGACGGGAACGTCAGGCTGCGGCGCAGGTTGCAACCGGCGAATCGTTAGATAAAAAAACGCTGAAGAAAGTGAGCGCAAAACCAGGTTGGCTGGAAACGGGCGCGTCGGTTTTCCCGGTACTGGCGATCGTGTTGATTGTGCGCTCATTTATCTATGAGCCGTTCCAGATCCCTTCGGGTTCGATGATGCCGACTCTGCTGATAGGCGATTTTATCCTGGTGGAGAAATTCGCCTACGGGATTAAAGATCCGATCTATCAAAAGACGATTATTGAAACAGGTCATCCGAAACGCGGCGATATCGTGGTGTTTAAATACCCGGAAGATCCACGCCTTGACTACATCAAGCGCGCCGTGGGTCTGCCAGGGGATAAAGTCACTTACGATCCGGTTGCTAAGCAGGTAACCATTCAGCCTGGATGCAGCTCAGGCCAGGCGTGCGGCAACGCGCTGCCGGTGACTTACTCAAACGTTGAGCCGAGCGATTTCGTCCAGACCTTCTCGCGCAGCAACGGCGGTGAGGCGACCAGCGGCTTCTTTGAAGTGCCGCAGGGCGAAAGCAAAGAAAACGGCGTACGTCTGACCCAGCGTCAGGAAACGTTGGGCGAGGTTAATCACCGTATTTTGACCGTGCCAATCGCTCAGGATCAGGTTGGGATGTATTACCACCAGTCCGGTTTACCGCTGGCGACCTGGATTGTGCCGCCTGGACATTACTTCATGATGGGCGACAACCGTGACAACAGCGCGGACAGCCGTTATTGGGGCTTTGTACCGGAAGCCAATCTGGTTGGTAAAGCCACGGCCATCTGGATGAGTTTTGATAAACAAGAAGGTCAATGGCCTACCGGCGTGCGTTTAAGCCGCATTGGTGGGATCCATTAATTCCTGTTTTTATTTCGCGCGGCAGTTAAATCGCTGCCGCGCGAATTATTTCATGTTTAAATCCATTCAAACTAACGACATCCCTCGTCGTTGTGTATAGAATATCCCCCCGAAGTTTCGGATGTCTCTAAACGAGAGACACGGCACACGAAACCGCATTGGTTTTCCTCAGGTCTGTTTCGTGTGCTGCATTATTGACGCATTCATTTATTTGGTATCGCATGAATCCCATCGTAATTAATCGGCTTCAACGGAAGCTGGGCTACACTTTTGTTCATCAGGAGTTGTTGCAGCAGGCGTTAACGCACCGTAGCGCTAGCAGCAAACACAACGAACGCTTAGAGTTTCTGGGCGATTCAATTTTAAGCTACGTGATTGCTAACGCACTCTATCACCGCTTCCCTCGCGTGGATGAAGGGGATATGAGCCGGATGCGTGCAACGCTGGTTCGCGGAAATACGCTGGCGGAAATCGCCCGTGAATTCGAACTGGGCGAATGTCTGCGTTTAGGGCCGGGTGAGCTGAAAAGCGGCGGTTTCCGTCGTGAATCTATTTTAGCCGATACGGTTGAAGCATTGATTGGCGGGGTATTCCTCGACAGCGATATTCAAAACGTTGAACGTCTGATCCTCTCCTGGTATCAGACCCGTCTGGACGAAATTAGCCCGGGCGATAAGCAAAAAGATCCAAAAACACGCTTGCAGGAATACCTGCAAGGTCGCCATCTGCCGCTGCCGTCTTATCTGGTGGTACAGGTGCGTGGGGAAGCACACGATCAAGAATTTACTATCCACTGCCAGGTTAGCGGCCTGAGTGAACCGGTGGTCGGCACAGGTTCTAGCCGTCGCAAGGCGGAACAGGCTGCCGCCGAAGAGGCGCTGAAAAAGCTGGAGCTGGAATGAGCGAAGAAAAGAACTACTGCGGATTTATTGCCATCGTCGGTCGCCCGAACGTCGGCAAATCCACCTTACTGAACAAACTGCTCGGGCAGAAAATTTCGATTACTTCCCGAAAAGCACAGACGACACGTCACCGTATCGTCGGCATCCATACCGAAGGGGCCTACCAGGCGATTTATGTCGACACCCCGGGCCTGCATATGGAAGAAAAACGCGCTATCAACCGTCTGATGAACAAGGCGGCGAGTAGCTCCATCGGTGATGTTGAGCTTATCATTTTCGTGGTTGAAGGCACCCGCTGGACGCCGGACGACGAAATGGTGCTGAACAAACTGCGTGGCGGTAAAGCTCCGGTTATTCTGGCGGTCAACAAAGTCGATAACGTCCAGGAAAAAGCGGATCTGCTGCCGCACCTGCAGTTCCTCGGCAGCCAGATGGACTTCCTCGACATCGTGCCTATCTCCGCGGAGAGCGGGTTCAATGTCGACACCGTTGCGGGTATCGTGCGTAAGCATCTGCCGGAAGCCATTCACCACTTCCCGGAAGATTACATCACTGACCGTTCACAGCGCTTTATGGCTTCTGAAATCATCCGTGAAAAACTGATGCGTTTCCTGGGCGCAGAGCTGCCGTATTCAGTAACCGTTGAAATCGAACGCTTCGTGTCGAATGAACGCGGTGGTTATGACGTCAACGGCCTGATCCTCGTGGAACGCGAAGGTCAGAAGAAAATGGTCATTGGTAACAAAGGCTCCAAGATCAAAACCATCGGTATCGAAGCCCGTAAAGATATGCAGGAAATGTTCGAAGCGCCTGTTCATCTGGAACTGTGGGTGAAAGTGAAATCTGGTTGGGCCGATGACGAACGCGCACTGCGTAGTCTCGGTTATACTGACGATCTCTGATCCTTTTATACTCTATGGCTTTCGAGGCGCAGAAAGGCGGCAAGGCCGTGAGTCCCCAGGAGCTTACTTCAGTAAGTGACTGGGGTGAATGGGCGCAGCCAACGCATCTGCGGCTTGAAAGACGACGAGTATGATGGAGGGCTGGCAGCGCGCATTTGTTCTGCATAGTCGCCCCTGGAGCGAAACCAGCCTGATGCTGGACGTCTTCACGGAAGAGTCGGGTCGCGTGCGCCTTGTGGCTAAAGGCGCACGTTCTAAACGCTCCAACCTCAAAGGCGCTCTTCAGCCCTTTACCCCTCTTTTAGTCCGCTTTGGCGGGCGCGGCGAAGTCAAAACGCTGCGCAGCGCGGAAGCCGTCTCGCTGGCATTACCATTAAGCGGTATCACGCTTTATAGCGGCCTGTACGTTAACGAACTCGTTTCCCGCGTCCTTGAACACGAAACCCGCTTCTCCGAACTCTTTTTCGATTATTTGCACTGTATTCAGGCCTTAGCTGGGGTGACTGGTTCGCCGGAACCGGCGCTGCGCCGCTTTGAACTGGCGCTGCTGGGGCATCTGGGTTATGGCATCGATTTCCTGCACTGTGCCGGCAGCGGGGAGGAGGTCGAAGAGACCATGACCTACCGTTATCGTGAAGAGAAAGGGTTTATCGCCAGTGTTGTGATGGATAATAACACCTTTACCGGCCATCACCTGCGGGCGCTGGCGAATCGCGAGTTCCCGGACGCTGACTCACTACGCGCCGCGAAACGCTTTACCCGCATGGCGCTAAAGCCTTATCTTGGAGGCAAGCCGTTAAAAAGCCGCGAATTATTTCGCCAGTTTGTACCGAAGCGGTAGCTGATATCACGCTCACCCGGCCCTCGCCCTTTGGGGAGAGGGCCGGGTGAGGGGAAAGAACACAAAAAAATAAAACTCGAGGATTGTCATGGCTGAATTACTGTTAGGCGTCAATATTGACCACATTGCCACCCTGCGTAACGCACGCGGCACCGCATACCCGGATCCCGTTCAGGCCGCTTTTATCGCCGAACAGGCCGGGGCGGATGGCATCACCGTGCATTTACGTGAAGACCGTCGCCACATCACCGACCGCGACGTGCGTATTCTGCGTCAGACGCTGGACACCCGCATGAACCTGGAAATGGCGGTCACCGAAGAGATGCTGGCTATCGCCTGTGAAACCAAGCCGCATTTCTGCTGCCTGGTGCCTGAAAAGCGCCAGGAAGTGACCACCGAAGGCGGGCTGGATGTAGCGGGACAGCTAGATAAAATGCGCGATGCCTGCAAACGTCTGGCCGATGCGGGCATTCTGGTATCGCTGTTTATCGATGCCGATAACGCCCAAATCAAAGCCGCCGCTGACGTTGGCGCTCCTTATATCGAAATTCACACCGGCTGCTACGCGGATGCCACCACCGACGCCGAACAGGCAAAAGAGCTGGATCGTATCGCGAAAGCCGCGACCTACGCCGCAAGCCTGGGCCTGAAGGTGAATGCCGGACACGGGCTGACCTATCACAACGTCAAAGCCGTGGCAGCATTACCGGAAATGCATGAACTGAATATTGGCCACGCCATCATTGGCCGTGCGGTAATGACCGGCTTGAAAGAAGCGGTTGCTGAGATGAAGCGCCTGATGCTGGAAGCGCGCGGCTAATGGCCATTCTAGGGTTAGGTACCGACATCGTCGAAATCGCCCGTATTGAAGCCGTGATTGCCCGCAGTGGCGATCGCCTTGCACGTCGTGTGCTTAGCGATAACGAATGGGCTATCTGGGAGACGCATCAGCAGCCGGTGCGTTTCCTGGCAAAACGCTTTGCGGTCAAGGAAGCGGCATCCAAAGCACTGGGCACCGGTATTCGCAACGGTCTGGCCTTTAATCAGTTTGAAGTTTACAACGATGAATTGGGCAAGCCGAAACTGCGTTTATGGGGAGAGGCAAAGCTGTTGGCTGAACGGATGGGGGTTGCTCATATGCACGTGACGCTCGCCGATGAGCGCCACTACGCCTGTGCGACGGTGATCGTCGAAAGCTAGATTTTATCCGCGTGATGCATCTGGACAAACTTGTCCCACAGCTGCTCTTCGCTTTCCAGATGTGCCGGATCCTTTAAAATCGTATTGGGGATCGGGCACACTTTCTGACAGGTTGGCGTTTCGTAATGGCCGATGCATTCGGTACAGCGATCGCTGTTGATCTCATAGATGCTATCACCCATCGAAATAGCCTCGTTGGGACATTCCGGTTCACACATATCGCAGTTGATACATTTTTTGGTGATTAACAGCGCCATCAGGAAATTCTCAGCAAACGTAATAAACAGGGCGCGCATTATACGCTCATTTTCCACTCAGGCCATATCTTTTATGTGGTGATAGCACTGTCGATCAAACCAGCTTTTTCACCAACGCTTCGCTATGACGAATGCGCTCCGGGGCATTTTCCAGATCCTGTTGCACCAGCCCCATAAACAGTAAATCCGTGAGCATCATCTGCGCGCTGGTGGACGAGATAGCCGCGCTGCGCGTCGCCTGTTCTTCGGCGATAGTGTAGAGGCAGTGCGTCGCTTTCTGCTGCAGCGTATTAGGTGAGAATCCCGTAATCGCGAGCACTTTACCGCCAACCCGTAGCGTTTCATCCGCAGCCAGATTGATCTCGCGGCGGGCACCGGAATAGGAAATAGCCAGCAGCAAATCGTCCTTCGACATGGCCTGAACGGTCGCCAACAGGGCATGCATATCCAGTTCAGAAACGGCATTTAAGCCGATTTTCATCAGCTTCCAGCTAAAATTGCGCGCCACCAGGCCTGATGCGCCGATTCCAGTCAGAATAATGCGCCGAGCGTTACGCAGCAGCGTGACCGTTTCCACCAGTTTGTCTTCGCTGTTAACGTCTAGCGATGCGTGCATCGCCGCCACGTTATCTTTAATCAGTTTCTCGCCTACCAGACGTAGGGGATCATCGCCGCAAATCTGGTTATGCACCGGCACGGAGTGCGGATTGACGTTGCTGGCCATCGCTTCACTTAAAGCCAGTTTCAGGGCTGGAAAACCTTTAAAACCGAGCTTCTGAGCAAATTTTACCACGCTGGATTGGCTCACCCCGGACTGGCTTGCTAGCTGCTGTGAGCTTAAGTGACGTGCTGCATCCGGCTGCGCCAGAATAAAATCTGCCAGCTTTCTGTCGCTTTGCGCCAGTTGGGGATAACGCTGACGTATACTGATTAAACAATTCATAACCACCTCTCGGGCAAAAATGGCAACGTCGTGCCCGTTAGTAATCTACGCGTTTGAAAGAATTATGTATTCTATTATAACGGAATAATTCGAATTAAATATTCCATCTAAGGTGAATAGCGTTGATTTTTCGCTAACTATCCGACGAATTGCCGTTGGGCGAAAGCCGACCATCAATCTGTTAACCTATAACCTGAACTGATAACGAATGACAGGAGTCTCTTTTGCCAAGCCATTCTCGCCATGTGGTATTTTTCGATCTTGATGGCACATTACATCAGCAGGATCTATTCGGAGCATTTATCCGTTATTTACTGCGCCGCTTGCCGCTCAATATGCTGCTGGTATTGCCGTTGCTGCCGATTATCGGCGTCGCCATGCTGATAAAAGGGCGCGCCGCACGCTGGCCAATGAGCGCGCTGCTGTGGGGCTGTACTTTTGCGCGCCGTGAAGCGACGCTCAATGCACTGGAAGCGAGCTTTATTATTTGGTTCCGCGCGACGGTTACGCCGTTCCCGGTGGTACAGCAGCGTTTAGACAGTTACTTAAGCCGACAGGATGCCGATGTCTGGCTGATTACCGGATCGCCGCAGACGCTGGTCGAACGGGCTTACGGCGATGCGCCGTGGATGTCGCGCGTTAACTTAATTGGTAGTCAGATGCGTCGCGCCCTGGGTGGGCGTGTTTTATCCGTTCGCTGCCTGGGACATGAGAAAGTGGTACAGCTTGAACAGCGCTTAGGTACGCCGCTACGCCTTTACAGCGGTTACAGCGACAGTAAGCAGGATAACCCGCTTTTGTATTTCTGTGAGCACCGCTGGCGCGTCACGCCACGCGGTGAGCTGGAGCAGCTTGAATAAGCCTGCGCTGCTCTTTGATGAATATTGTGTATAATGCGCGGCGTTTTATCATCTGGAGTCCCCACGTTGTCTGACACTGAACTCAATCATGAATACTGGATGCGCCATGCGCTGATGCTGGCTAAACGCGCCTGGGATGAAGGGGAGGTGCCGGTGGGCGCCGTGCTGGTGCATAAAAACCAGGTGATAGGTGAGGGCTGGAACCGCCCGATTGGTCGACACGATCCCACGGCGCATGCGGAAATCATGGCGTTACGCCAGGGCGGCCTGGTGTTGCAAAACTATCGGCTTATCGATACCACGCTGTATGTAACGCTGGAACCTTGCGTGATGTGTGCTGGCGCCATGGTGCACAGTCGTATTGGTAATCTGGTGTTTGGCGCGCGTGATGCTAAAACCGGCGCCGCAGGTTCGTTAATTGACGTTTTACATCACCCTGGAATGAACCACCGGGTGGAGATTGCCGAAGGTGTGCTGGCGGACGAATGTTCAGCGATGCTGAGCGATTTCTTCCGCCACCGTCGTCAGCAGCAAAAAGCGTTAAAGCAGGCGGCAAAAAACGATTAATCTACGGGGCCAATCCCGGGGTCGGCGTAAACGCCTCGCCCGGGCTACAAGCGGAATTCTGTGGCACGGGATAACATTCGTGGGTAGCCCGGCCAAGCGCAGCGCCGCCGGGAGGTTTCCGTAGCCCCCTCTCCGCCAACTAAAACACTCACCGGCGATGCTGAGCATCGAATCCAACCAGGCATTTTTAAAAGAGCATTTATTTGTTCGGCGAGAATCTCAGCAGCGACGGGTCGCCGTTGCTGTAATCGCTGCGGCGTAAAAACGAGAACAGGCCAAAGGCATTGTCGCCCTGATGCAGCTCATCTGGCGACACCGACGGGTAGGCCTCGGCAATTGCCTTCTCGTCCATTTCGCGTTTCTCTTTTTCCTGCAAATAGCCGACGAGGCTTATCTGATACTTACGAATATTTTCGACGTAGGCGTAAGCTTCATGTCCACGGGCATAGCCGTAAGTGAGCTTGCTATACCACGGTTTCTGGCTCAATAAAGGCAGACGTTGCTTCACGTCGGCCCAGCTATCGGGATTGCCTTTTTGCTTAGCCGTAAGCGCCCGGGCATCGAGCATATGGGCATAGCCAAGATTATACGCCGCCAATGCAAACCAGATGCGTTCGCCTTGCGGTACGGTATCTGGAACTTTGTCCATCATATCTTTAATGTAACGCATCCCGCCGCTGATACTCTGCTCAGCGTCGGTGCGATCGGTTAACCCAAGACTTTGGGCCGTATTTTTCGTCAGCATCATCAGACCACGCACGCCGGTCGGGGAGGTGGCGAGGGGATCCCAGTGCGACTCCTGATAGGAAATCGCTGCCAGCAAACGCCAGTCAATCTCGCTGGCATACTTTTCAAACAACGGCTGCAAATCGGGCAACACGTTATCGACCGCGCGCAGGAATGAGCGCGTATCGACATAGTCAAAATCATCGCCATGCCCGAGATACTTTTCTTCAAGACGCGCGAGCGTACCGTCAGCGTTAATATTATTGAAGAAGTCGAGCATCGCCGCAGAAAGCGTATTGTCATCATCCTGCAGGCTAAACCAGGTGACCGGCTGCTCATCGGTGATATCAAGCGCGACCGCCAGTTCAGGATGCACGCGCTGGAACAGACCGATAGCTACTGAATCCGCAATGGTGTAATCCAGCTTGCCATCGATAACGGCCTGCATTAGATCGACCGACGCGCGCTTATCATCCACGGTCCATGACAGGTCGGGATACTTCTTTTGTTTTAAATTGTGCAGATCGCTAATCACAACCTGCCCGGGTGCGACGGTGAGTTGGTTTGCGCCGATGTCACTCAGGCTTCGTGGCCGCGTGTTGCCCACGCGATAAACCAGCTGCTGCGATACGGAGTAGTAGGTCGGGCCTGGCTGATAGTCTTTGACCCGTTCGCTGTTATAGACCAGCCCCGCCGCCAGCATATCGACATTGTTATGGTCGAGGTCATCAAAAAGCTGGCTGATGTTCTGACGCACGGTGATTTTTAGCTTTACGCCAAGGTAATCCGCAAACTGCTGCGCCAGCTCATAATCGAGGCCGATATCTTTATCATTATAGGTACTGTAGGTCAGCGGAGAATGCACGGTACTGACGCGCAGCTCCCCCCGCTCCTGGATCGCGGCGATTCGGTTTTCTGGTTTACCAAACCAGGGAATGGAGGGCCATAGGGCCGCTGCCAGCAACAGCGTGACAACGCCGATGAGCAGATAATTAATCTTAAGTTTTTTCAAATAGTTAATTCGCCCAGATGTAAGTATAAATCCCTGACGACGTTACGGTTTGCTATAGATTGAGCGGCATTTTGCTTAACATTACGCCAGTTGGCAACTGATTCGAGAAGTAGGTCACACCTATTGGTAAAGCGCGCCGCTGATTTTATTTCGACGCAAACGGTTTCGTCGCGGCGCAGGATTCTCTATAATAGCGCCCGTTCTCCCCCCATTGCGCACACTGAAAGCTGAGAAGACGAGAGACTTATGATGGAAATTCTGCGTGGTTCGCCTGCACTGTCTGCATTTCGCATTAACAAACTGCTGACGCGTTTTCAGGCAGCCAACCTCCCGGTAAGCAATATATACGCTGAGTATGTCCATTTTGCCGACCTGGAAGCGCCGCTTAATGAAGAAGAGCGGGCCAGGCTTGTGCGACTGTTGCAGTATGGCCCAAGCCTAAGCAGCCATACGCCGAGCGGAAAACTGCTGCTCGTCACTCCCCGCCCTGGCACTATCTCTCCCTGGTCTTCAAAAGCTACCGACATCGCCCACAACTGTGGCCTACCGCAGGTTCTGCGTTTAGAACGCGGCGTCGCATACTATCTTGACGCGGCCAGCCTGACCGCTGAGCAGGTACAAGCCGTTGCCACAGAACTGCATGACCGAATGATGGAGAGCGTATTCGACTCTCTCGAAGATGCACAAAAACTGTTTGCTCATCATACGCCCGCACCGGTTGGCTGCGTTGACCTGCTAGGGCAGGGACGTCAGGCGCTGATTGACGCCAACATCCGCCTTGGCCTGGCGCTGGCTGATGATGAAATTGATTACCTGCAAGATGCGTTTAACAAACTGGGGCGCAACCCGAACGACATTGAGCTGTACATGTTCGCGCAGGCGAACTCCGAACACTGCCGTCATAAAATTTTCAACGCCGACTGGATTATCGACGGTCAACAACAGCCGAAATCGCTGTTTAAAATGATCAAAAACACCTTCGAAACCACGCCGGATCACGTGCTGTCAGCTTACAAAGATAACGCCGCCGTGATGGAAGGTTCCGAGGTAGGGCGCTACTTTGCCGACCACGCCACCGGTCGCTACGATTTCCATCAGGAGCCGACCCATATCCTGATGAAAGTGGAAACCCACAACCACCCGACGGCTATCTCGCCGTGGCCGGGTGCGGCAACCGGTTCTGGCGGTGAAATTCGTGACGAAGGTGCCACCGGGCGCGGAGCGAAGCCGAAAGCCGGTCTGGTAGGTTTCTCCGTATCCAACCTGCGAATTCCAGGCTTTGAACAGCCGTGGGAAGAAGATTTCGGCAAGCCGGATCGTATCGTCACCGCGCTGGATATCATGACCGACGGCCCGCTGGGCGGCGCGGCGTTCAACAACGAATTTGGCCGTCCGGCCTTAACCGGCTACTTCCGTACCTATGAAGAGAAAGTGAACAGCCACAACGGTGAAGAACTGCGCGGCTATCACAAGCCGATTATGCTGGCGGGCGGGATCGGCAACATCCGCGCCGATCATGTGCAGAAAGGCGAGATCGTCGTTGGCGCAAAACTGATCGTCCTCGGTGGCCCGGCGATGAATATCGGACTGGGCGGCGGTGCGGCCTCTTCAATGGCCTCCGGTCAGTCTGACGCTGACCTCGATTTTGCCTCAGTACAACGCGATAACCCGGAAATGGAACGCCGCTGCCAGGAAGTTATCGACCGCTGCTGGCAGTTGGGCGATGCCAACCCGATTCTGTTTATCCATGACGTTGGCGCAGGCGGCCTCTCAAACGCCATGCCGGAGCTGGTGAGCGATGGTGGGCGCGGCGGTAAGTTTGAACTGCGCGATATCTTAAGCGATGAGCCGGGCATGAGCCCGCTGGAAATCTGGTGTAACGAATCCCAGGAGCGCTACGTACTGGCGGTGTCCGCTGACCAGTTGCCGTTATTTGATGAACTGTGCAAGCGCGAACGTGCACCTTATGCGGTGATTGGTGAAGCGACCGAAGAGCTTCACCTTTCCATGAACGACCGTCATTTCGACAATCAGCCAATTGACCTGCCGCTGGACGTGCTGCTGGGCAAAACGCCGAAAATGACCCGCGACGTGCAGACGCTGAAAGCCAAAGGCGAGCAGCTGGCGCGTGAAAATATTTCGCTGGCCGATGCGGTGAACCGCGTATTGCACCTGCCAACCGTGGCGGAGAAAACCTTCCTTGTCACCATCGGCGACCGTACCGTTACCGGTATGGTTGCGCGTGACCAGATGGTTGGTCCGTGGCAGATTCCGGTGGCTAACTGTGCGGTCACTACCGCCAGCCTCGACAGCTACTACGGCGAAGCGATGGCGATTGGCGAACGTGCGCCGGTCGCTCTGCTGGACTTCGCGGCTTCCGCCCGCCTGGCGGTTGGCGAAGCGTTAACCAACATTGCCGCCACCCAGATTGGCGATATTAAACAGATTAAACTCTCCGCCAACTGGATGTCCGCCGCAGGACACCCTGGCGAAGATGCTGGCCTGTATGAAGCGGTCAAAGCGATTGGTGAAGAGTTGTGCCCTGAGCTGGGCCTGACTATTCCGGTTGGCAAAGACTCCATGTCGATGAAAACCCGTTGGCAGGAAGGCAACGAACAGCGCGAGATGACCTCACCGCTGTCGCTGGTGATCACCGCCTTTGCGCGTGTCGAAGACGTTCGCCACACCATCACGCCGGAGCTCTCAACCGAAGATAACGCCCTGCTGCTTATCGACCTTGGTAAAGGTCACAACACGCTCGGTGCGACTGCGCTGGCGCAGGTTTATCGCCAGTTGGGCGACAAGCCAGCAGATGTGCGTGACGTTGCGCAGTTGAAAGGTTTCTATGATGCCATTCAGGCGCTGGTGGCCGAGCGTAAGCTGCTGGCCTACCACGACCGCTCTGACGGTGGCCTGCTGCTCACCCTGGCAGAGATGGCGTTTGCCGGTCACTGTGGCGTCGACGCTGATATCGCTGCTTTGGGCGACGATCGTCTGGCGGCGCTGTTTACCGAAGAACTGGGTGCGGTGATTCAGGTTCGCGCAGAGGATCGTGAAGCCGTCGAGGCGATTCTGGTCGCCCACGGCCTGGCCGACTGTGTACATTATCTTGGTCAGGCGGTGGCGGGCGACCGCTTCACGTTGACCGCCAACGGTCAGCCGGTGTTCAGCGAAAGCCGCACCACGCTTCGTATGTGGTGGGCAGAAACCACCTGGCAGATGCAGCGTCTGCGTGACAACCCGGAATGTGCCGACCAGGAACATCAGGCAAAAGCTAACGATAACGACCCAGGCCTCAACGTGAAGCTGACCTTCGATATCAACGCTGACGTTGCAGCGCCGTATATCGCGACCGGTGCGCGTCCTAAAGTGGCTGTTCTGCGCGAGCAGGGCGTTAACTCCCACGTCGAGATGGCGGCAGCGTTCCACCGTGCAGGCTTTGACGCTATCGACGTGCATATGAGCGACCTGTTAGCGGGGCGTATCGGCCTTGATGCCTTTGATGCGCTGGTGGCGTGCGGCGGCTTCTCCTACGGCGACGTCCTGGGCGCGGGGGAAGGTTGGGCGAAATCGATTCTGTTCAACAACCGCGTACGTGATGAGTTTGCCACCTTCTTCCATCGTCCGCAGACGCTGGCATTGGGCGTGTGTAACGGTTGTCAGATGATGTCTAATCTGCGTGAACTGATCCCGGGCAGCGATCTGTGGCCGCGCTTTGTGCGCAACCATTCTGACCGCTTTGAAGCGCGCTTTAGCCTGGTTGAAGTGGCTTCCAGCCCATCGTTGCTGCTTTCCGGCATGGAAGGTTCGCGCATGCCAATCGCCGTTTCCCACGGTGAAGGCCATGTTGAAGTCCGTGACGCCGCTCATCTGGCCGCGCTGGAAAGCAAAGGTCTGGTGGCCCTGCGCTTTGTCGATAACTTTGGCAAGGTGACCGAAACCTATCCGGCTAACCCGAACGGTTCGCCGAACGGTATTACCGCGGTCACCAGCGAAAGTGGTCGCGTGACCATCATGATGCCGCACCCGGAACGTGTATTCCGCACGGTGGCTAACTCCTGGCACCCAGAAAACTGGGGCGAGGACAGCCCGTGGATGCGCATCTTCCGCAATGCGCGTAAACAGCTCGGCTAATCCGTTTATCTCCCACGCCAAAAGCCTCTTCTCGCAAGGGGCTTTTTTTATCGTGTATTCCTCTGAAGATCTGAACGCTGCGCGCCATCAGGCACGCTCGTGCAGATTGCCGGATGGCGGCTACGCCTTATCCGGCCTACACAATCGGTAGCCCGGGCGAACGCAGTGACCCCGGGATCGCTCAGGTGTCGGCAAATCCCGACAACACCGTTTTAGAGTGTCTCCAATAAGAGACATTTAATCGCATGATTTAAAAGGTATTTATTTTTAGGTAAAAGAGATGTTGCTATTTAGCGACACAAAGAACAAAAAACGCTCAAATACAACATGGTTGGTAATAGGTATATTTCCTATATTTTTCATTATGTTAATTTATTGTTTTGCAGAGTGGCACGCATTGTGCATAATATTAATCAGTGGCTCATTCACCTCCTTATGTCAGCCCCTTCGGGACGTGCTACATAAACTTCGAATGACGCACAACAAGGTGCCTGCCGTCCAGCAAATGATAATAGCGCTGCTTTATCAACCATCGGGCGAAACGTTGAGTTAGGCACCGCCTTATTCCAGCATAAAGCCGGGCTTCTGCCCGGCTTTATGCTTTCTGGCCTTTCCCTCGAAGATATCCTCAGTTAGCATTCCAGTATGTTGCTTTAAAGAGACACCTCCTTTGAAACGCCTCTCCCTTTTTCCTCGTTCGCTACGGCAACTGGTTACGCTGGCCTTCCTGTTAATTCTGCTGCCGCTGTTGGTGCTGGCCTGGCAGGCCTGGCAAAGTCTCAACATACTGAGCGCGCAGGCCGAGCAGACTAACCGCACCACGCTTATCGACTCCCGCCGCAGCGAAGCGATGGCCAACGTCGCGCTGGATATGGAACGGAGTTATCGTCAGTACTGCGTCCTTGATGACCCGACGCTAGCGAAGGTGTATCAAAATCAACGTAAGCGTTATGGTGAAATGCTGGAGGCGCACGCCGGTGTTCTGCCCGATGACGCGCTTTATCAGCGGTTACGGCAAAATTTGCAGGAACTGGCGAATCTGGATTGTACCAATAGCGGCCCGCAAAAAGCGGTCGCGGAAAATCTGGCGGCCTTCTCCAGCGCAAACGGTGAGCTGGTACAGGCGACGCGCACCGTGGTGTTTTCGCGTGGGCAGCAGCTTCAGCAGGCGATTGCCGAGCGCGGTCAATTCTTCGGCTGGCAGGCGCTGGTGCTGTTCCTGGTAAGCTTTGTGATGATGTTACTGTTTACCCGCATGATTATCGGCCCGGTGAAAGGCATTGAACGAATGATTAACCGGCTGGGAGAAGGGCAAACGTTGGAGGGGGAGTTGATGTTCCGGGGGCCGCGCGAACTGCGCTCGGTGGGGCAGCGTATTATCTGGCTCAGCGAACGACTCTCGTGGCTGGAGTCTCAGCGCCACCAGTTCTTGCGCCATCTCTCTCATGAACTTAAAACGCCCCTTGCCAGTATGCGTGAAGGTACTGAACTGCTGGCCGATCAGGTGGTTGGGCCGCTCAACGCGGAACAAAAAGAGGTGGTGGCGATTCTCGATAGCAGCAGCCGCAACCTGCAAACGCTGATTGAACAACTGTTGGACTACAATCGTAAATTGAGCGAAACCGCTATCCGAATGGAGCCGGTGACGTTAGCGCCGCTGGTTGAAATGGTGATTTCCGCGCACAGCCTCCCTGCACGGGCTAAAATGATGCACACGCGGACCGATTTACAGGCGCCCGCCTGCCTGGCAGAGCCGACGCTACTGATGAATGCGCTGGATAATCTTTACTCGAATGCGGTGCACTATGGCACTGAATCCGGTAACATTTATTTTCGTAGCACCCGGGAAGGTGCCAGGGTGATCATTGAGGTTATCAATACCGGAAAGGCTATCCCGGACGCAGAAAAATTAATGATTTTTGAGCCTTTTTATCAGGGCAGCCATCAACGCAAAGGTGCGGTGAAGGGAAGTGGTCTTGGGCTAAGTCTGGCGCGTGACTCTGTGCGCAAAATGCATGGCGAGCTCGTGCTTGTCGATACCCCGGACGGCAACGTCTGTTTTCGCATCGAACTTCCGGCCCCTGTGCTCGAAAAAACAATCACATGAATCAATATCGAGTGACTATGCGGCAATTTTTAGCACGAACAGGTCTGCGACAGCGGCCGTGGCGCGGCGGATTATTTGGCCTTGCCTGTCTGGTGCTGTCCGGCTGCAACACCACGTCGACGCCACACAATGCCGATTCCGGCGCGGGTGAAAATGAACCTCACCAGCAGGTGGCCGATTATTTGTCGACCGACTGCGACGATATCTGGTCGTTTGGCGGCGACGCGGCGGAAAATAATCCGCTCTATTGGCTACGCGGCATGGATTGCGGTGACCGCCTGGCGGCAGCTGAGGCCCGAGCGCGCGCCAACCAACTGACGGCTGCGACCTGGCAGCAGGCCTTCAAGCGCGGCATTCTACTGGCAAATGCCAAAATCACCCCCGGCGAGCGTCGGCGGATGGTGAACGAGATGGACACGCTCAGCGCGCAAATCCCGCTGCGAATTCGCCCCCTCTACCAGGTCTGGCGCGACGGGCAGGGGCTACAGCTCTCGCTGGCTGAAGAACGTCAGCGCTACACCAAATTACAGGAAACCCAGGATGCGCAGCTTGATGCGCTACGCTTGCAGCAGCAGGAATTACAGGGCGAATTGGATCTGACCACCCGGAAGCTGCAAAATCTGACGGACATTGAACGCCAGCTCTCCAGCCGAAAACCGGGAGCAGATATGTCCCACGGCAGTTCATCTGACGAGGATAAGCATGACGAACCGTAAACCCGCGCACCTGTTATTGGTCGATGATGATCCCGGCTTGCTAAAACTGCTGGGAATGCGCCTTTCTAGCGAAGGCTACCGGGTCGTGACGGCGGAAAGCGGTCAGCAGGGGCTTCGGGTGCTGGCGAAAGAGCGCATCGATCTGGTGATTAGCGACCTGCGCATGGATGAGATGGACGGCCTCCAGCTGTTTAGCGAAATTCAAAAAGCGCAGCCGGGTATGCCGGTTATCATCCTCACCGCTCATGGCTCAATACCCGATGCGGTCGCCGCGACTCAGCAGGGCGTGTTTAGTTTCCTGACTAAACCGGTTGATAAAGACGCGCTGTATAAAGCGATTGATGAAGCATTGGAACGCTCCTCTCCGGCGATGGACGAACAGTGGCGAGAAGCGATTGTCACCCGCAGCCCGCTGATGCTAAGGCTGCTGGAACAAGCGCAGATGGTGGCCCAGTCTGACGTGAGCATATTGATAAACGGTCAGAGCGGCACCGGTAAAGAGATTCTGGCACAGGCCATCCACAACGCCAGCCCGCGCCACGCCAAGCCATTTGTGGCTATCAACTGCGGCGCGCTGCCGGAACAATTGCTGGAGTCTGAACTGTTTGGTCATGCCCGTGGGGCGTTTACCGGCGCGGTAAGCCAGCGCGAAGGGCTATTTCAGGCCGCGGAAGGCGGCACGCTGTTTCTCGATGAAATTGGCGATATGCCCGCACCGTTGCAGGTGAAACTGCTGCGCGTGTTACAGGAGCGTAAAGTGCGTCCGCTGGGCAGTAATCGTGACCTGGATATAAACGTTCGTATTGTCTCCGCAACCCACCGTGACTTGCCTAAGGCGATGGCGCGCGGCGAGTTTCGTGAGGATCTTTTTTACCGTCTGAATGTTGTAAACCTCAAGATCCCAACGCTTGCCGAACGAACCGAAGATATCCCGCTGCTGGCAAACTACTTGCTGCGTCAGGCGGCCGATCGCCACAAGCCGTTCGTTCGCGCGTTTTCCACCGATGCCATGAAGCGGCTGATGGCGGCAAACTGGCCGGGTAACGTGCGTCAGTTAGTTAACGTTATCGAACAATGCGTGGCGCTGACCTCGTCGCCGGTGATCAGCGACGCGCTGGTTGAACAAGCGCTAGAAGGGGAAAATACGGCGCTGCCGACCTTCGTTGAAGCGCGCAATCAGTTTGAGCTCAACTATCTGCGCAAGCTACTGCAAATCACCAAAGGCAATGTCACTCATGCCGCCAGAATGGCCGGACGTAACCGTACCGAATTCTATAAATTGCTCTCGCGCCATGAACTGGACGCTAATGATTTTAAAGAGTAGCACCGTACATACGACTGATTTATGATACGGTGAGCAACCGGTTACGCGAAAAAAAACGACAGGAACACCATGAAAAAAATTGATGCGATTATTAAACCCTTCAAACTTGATGACGTCCGTGAAGCGCTGGCGGAAGTAGGTATAACGGGGATGACGGTAACGGAAGTGAAAGGCTTTGGTCGTCAGAAAGGTCACACCGAACTGTATCGTGGCGCGGAGTACATGGTCGACTTCCTGCCGAAGGTAAAAATTGAAATCGTGGTGAGCGACGATATCGTCGATACCTGCGTCGACACCATTATCCGCACCGCGCAGACCGGTAAAATCGGCGATGGCAAAATCTTTGTCTTTGACGTCGCGCGCGTAGTCCGTATTCGTACCGGCGAAGAAGACGACGCGGCTATCTAATCCGCGTCGTGCGTGTGTAGGCCGGATAAGCGCAGCGCCATCCGGCATCACAATTACAGGACTTTATGCGGGCCAAAACACTCGTAATGAATGTTCTCGTTCTTCACCCCTAATCCCACCAGCTGTTTGGCGGCAAATTGCATAAAGCCTACCGGGCCGCACAGATAAAACTGCATTGCCGGATCGCTGATTGCACCTTCCACCCGATTCAAATCCATCAGACCTGTACTCTCGAACGCGCCTTTTGCCTTATCGACCGCGGTAGGTTCTCGATACCAGGTGTGCGCGGTGAAGTGAGGCAATGAACGCCCCAGCTCGCTGACTTCATCGGCAAACGCATGTACATCACCGTTCTCTGCCGCGTGGAACCAGTTAACCTGAGCGGTGTGGTGATTCTTCGCCAGCGTATCGAGCATTGCCAGCATCGGCGTCTGGCCCACGCCTGCGGAAATCAGCGTAACCGGCGTTTGGTCTGCCACATCCATAAAGAAATCACCGGCTGGTGCCGCCAGATGGACGGTATCGCCTTCGCGCGCGTGATTATGCAGCCAGCTGGAGACCTGGCCGCCATCTTCACGTTTCACCGCAATGCGGTAGCCTTTGCCGTCTGGCTTGCGGGTCAACGAGTATTGACGGATTTCCTGGAATTCAAAATCTTCTGGCTTCAACCAGACGGCCAGATATTGTCCGGGACGATAGTCAGCAACCGGCTGACCGTCGACCGGCTCCATCTCGAAGCTGGTAATCAGCGCGCTACGCGGCGTTTTCTTCACTATGCGGAACGCTCTGGTGCCTTCCCAACCGCCCGTTTTACTGGCGCTTTCCTGATAAATCTGCGCTTCACGATTAATAAACACGCCCGCTAGTACGCCGTACGCTTTGCCCCATGCATCCAGCACTTCCTGGCCCGGGCTGAACATCTCATCCAGCGTCGCCAGCAGGTGAGCGCCTACGATGTCGTATTGCTCAGGTTTAATCTGGAAGCTGGTGTGCTTCTGGGCAATTTTTTCGACCGCTGGCAGCAGGGCTGGCAGGTTTTCAATATTGCTGGCGTAGGCGGCAATGGCGTTGAACAGCGCTTCACGCTGGTCGCCGTTGCGCTGGTTGCTCATATTGAAAATCTCTTTCAGTTCCGGGTTATGGGCAAACATCCGGTCATAAAAGTGGGCGGTAAGTTTTGGGCCGGTTTCGACCAGAAGTGGAATGGTGGCTTTTACGGTGGCGATGGTTTGAGCATCTAGCATGGCAGGCATCCTTTAAATGTTATCTATTGTTGCATGTTAAATGCATCTTATAAAAATACCCCCGCTTTGTAAATGGTTCTTTGTCATATTGCGTTAATGCAGTTACAACATGAATTATTCACATCACAATCCTGAAAAGAAATCCGTATGCCTGTGGAAGGTCTTTATTCCTCAACCCCTTGTATGGCTTGGAGGTAAACGTTTGCGTAATTTCGTTTGTCAAGACCTGTTATCGCACAACTAATCAGTTATACTGTTCGCCGTTGTCCCACAGGACTGCCTTTTTCAGGTCAAATTTTATTGTTAGCTGAGTCAGGAGATGCGGATGTTAAAGCGTGAAATGAACATTGCCGATTATGATGCCGAGTTATGGCAGGCTATGGAGCAAGAAAAAGTACGTCAGGAAGAGCACATTGAACTGATCGCCTCCGAGAACTACACCAGCCCGCGCGTCATGCAGGCGCAGGGCTCTCAGCTGACCAACAAATATGCTGAAGGTTACCCAGGCAAGCGCTACTACGGTGGTTGCGAATACGTTGATATCGTTGAGCAACTGGCTATTGATCGTGCCAAAGAACTGTTTGGCGCAGACTACGCTAACGTCCAGCCACACTCCGGTTCCCAGGCTAACTTCGCGGTTTACACCGCGCTGCTGCAGCCGGGCGATACCGTTCTGGGGATGAACCTGGCGCAGGGCGGTCACCTGACCCACGGTTCCCCGGTTAACTTCTCCGGTAAGCTGTATAACATCGTGCCTTACGGTATCGATGAATCCGGTAAGATTGACTACGAAGACATGGCTAAGCAGGCGCAGGAACACAAGCCGAAAATGATCATCGGTGGTTTCTCTGCTTATTCCGGCGTGGTTGATTGGGCAAAAATGCGTGAAATCGCTGACAGCATCGGCGCATATCTGTTCGTGGATATGGCACACGTTGCCGGTCTGATTGCCGCAGGCGTCTACCCGAACCCAGTTCCACACGCTCACGTTGTGACCACCACCACTCACAAAACCCTGGCGGGCCCACGCGGTGGCCTGATCTTGGCAAAAGGTGGCGATGAAGAGCTGTACAAAAAACTGAACTCCGCCGTGTTCCCAAGCGCGCAGGGTGGCCCACTGATGCACGTTATCGCGGCAAAAGCGGTGGCGCTGAAAGAAGCGATGGAGCCAGAGTTCAAAGTTTACCAGCAGCAGGTAGCGAAAAACGCCAAAGCGATGGTAGAAGTGTTCCTGAACCGTGGTTACAAAGTGGTTTCTGGCGGTACTGAAAACCACCTGTTCTTGCTGGATCTGGTCGACAAAAACCTGACCGGTAAAGAGGCCGATGCCGCACTGGGCCGCGCAAACATTACCGTCAACAAAAACAGCGTACCAAACGATCCTAAGAGCCCGTTTGTCACCTCCGGGATCCGTATCGGATCGCCTGCGGTAACACGTCGTGGCTTTAAAGAAGCGGAAGTGAAAGAGCTGGCTGGCTGGATGTGCGACGTGCTGGACAACATCAATGATGAAGCCAACATTGAGCGTATCAAAGCGAAAGTGCTGGATATCTGCGCACGCTTCCCGGTTTACGCGTAATCGCTAACCGTAAGATGCAAAAAAGGCCGCGAAAGCGGCCTTTTTTATGGCTTGTAAAATGTAGCCCGGGCAAGGCGTTTACGCCGCCCCCGGGGCTGTTCCCGGCGTCGCTGCGCTCGGCCGGGCTACTTTTTGTTTTAACGTCTATCCAGCGAAATTCTTCCCGGCCCGACAATCGCCAGCAGCAGGAAACCGCCTGCAATACTGATGTTTTTATAGAAGTTAATCATATTCGGCATCACCGCATCACCGGTCATATCCCAGTAATGGTGCCCGATAACGGCCGTCCCCAGGGTGTAGAAAACAAAAATCACCGCCAGCGGACGCGTAAAGAAGCCGAGGATTATCAGAATCACCGCCGGAACCTCCATCACAATGGCAATAATCGCTGCCAGCGAAGGCATCGGCGCGCCCGTTGATGCCATATATTGCACCGTCCCGTCGAAGTTGAGCATTTTGGGATAGCCGGAGAGGATAAACAGCAGCACGAGGGCGATACGCGCGATGAGCAACATGAGGTCGCGTGATGCGCCAAAATCAAAATAACGGATTGAGTTCATGTGAATGCCATTGGGTAAGTACGTGTGATTTAAACGTAATACACAATTTTACGAACCGCCACACCAGGCAAATAATTCCGTTTTCGGGATGGGCGCATGGCTTAACTTTGATGCCCGGTTATATGAATAATTTTAATACCGGGCAGGTGGTTTTTCGGCCAGACGCTCAGCGCGAGGCTTTGAGGATCGGATCGCACTTTGCGCTGCTGGCCTGACCGTTACCGCTGATGGACGCCTGAATACATTCCTGATAATCCAGCGATGAGACGGTTTCATTGCCATTGTGCGTCTGCGGCGACGGCGGGTTATTCGCGCAACCTGCCAGCGTAAAAATAACGATGAGAGAGAACAAAGATTTCATGCTTATTCCTGATTAGGGATATTCGTGCTGACAGTGTGCCCCGACGCCCAATAATGGGCAGTAACCAATTGTGCCTATGAATCGACGTGGTCGGCTGAGTAAAGGTGATGTACATCACATTTATTTGCTAAGCCAGAAGGTTAATGCTCATCAGAGTATGGTGTGAGTCAGTAAACTATCGTCTCCATAACGGGAGGACCCATGGTTTTGCACTCCACGCGCTGGCTGGCGCTCAGCTATTTTACCTACTTCTTTAGCTACGGTATTTTTCTGCCTTTCTGGAGCGTCTGGCTCAAAGGCGCGGGGCTAACACCTGAAACCATCGGAATGTTATTAGGCGCAGGGCTGGTGGCCCGTTTTCTCGGCAGTCTGCTTATCGCGCCGCGTGTCAGCGACCCCTCCAGGCTCATTCGCGTGCTGCGCATTCTGGCGCTGATGACCTTACTGTTCGCGCTGATGTTCTGGGCCGGAACCCACGTGGCCTGGCTGATGGTGGTGATGATTGGCTTCAACCTTTTCTTCTCGCCGCTCGTACCGCTAACGGATGCGCTGGCAAATACCTGGCAAAAACAGATAACCATGGACTATGGTCGGGTGCGGCTGTGGGGCTCCATCGCTTTTGTGATAGGTTCCGCGCTGACCGGCAAACTGGTGAGCCTCTACGGCTATCAGGCGATTTTGCTGATGCTAAGCCTCGGTATCGCCTCTATGCTGTTGGGCATGTTGCTAAAACCGTCGGTGATGCCGCTGGGGGAATCTCGCCATCAGGAGTCCGTCGGTTGGTTGGCCTGGCGTCGCCTGGTCTCGCTCAACTGGCGTTTTCTGGCCTGCGTCAGTCTGTTGCAAGGCGCGCACGCCGCCTATTATGGCTTCAGCGCCATTTATTGGGAGGGGGCAGGATATTCGGCGTCAGCGATTGGTTATTTATGGTCGTTAGGCGTCGTGGCGGAAGTGGTGACGTTTGCGCTCAGCAAAAAAGTTTTCCGCCGCTTCAGCGCCCGCGACCTGCTCTTACTGTCGGCGGTTTGTGGCGTGATTCGCTGGGGGCTGATGGGCTGGAGTACAAGCCTGCCGTGGCTGATACTGATCCAGATTCTTCACTGCGGAACCTTCACCGTCTGCCATCTGGCGGCGATGCGCTATATTGCGGCGCGTCAGGGCAGTGAGGTGATCCGCCTTCAGGCCGTCTACTCGGCGGTGGCAATGGGCGGCAGTATCGCGGTGATGACCATGTTCTCCGGTTTCCTCTACCAGCATCTGCATCAGGGGCTGTTCTGGGTGATGGCGCTGGTGGCGCTTCCGGCGGTGGTATTGCGGCCGAAAGCGGTGACGAGTTAAGTCTCCAGTATTTTGCAAATATGCTGCTGTTGATGCTCGCTGAGCGGCTGTTCGGCATGGATCAGCGGCGGCGAGAACAGCGGCAGGGCGATGGCATAGGGCGAAATGATGAGCGTGCTGTCTTTCGGCGCACCCTCTGTCTGAAACGTTTGTGCCGCCAGATACTTCACGTTAAGCGGCAGCAGGGTCAGCTCCCGCAGCTGCTGCTCAATTTCTTGCTCAAGGGCGGGATTATCACCGGTCAATAACACCACCTGTTTTTCATGTAATTCACTCTCCCGCATAAGACCGGCGCCAAAAATCACCGCAATCAAGGCCACCTCGTTATCGCTAAAGCGCAGGGCAAATCGGGCCTCAAAATCGGTAAGCGCCTCACGGGTGGTACGGATCAGGCGGGGATAGAGATGGTGGATCTCCTCCGGCAGGTTGTTATCAATCCCGATGTTAAAAACACAGCGATTGAGCGCCTGCGAGAGATGGACATAAAGATGATTATGCAGGCTCTGCTCGTCGGTAAAGCGGCAGCCTGCGCGCTCGCCAAAATGGTCAACAAGACGTGAAACCGCCAGATGGAGCTGCCGGTCCTGGTCGCGGCCGTCATAGTGCGGGTTGGGTATCCTGAGCAGCATAAAGAGCAACGCAAGAAAATGCTGCTCGTTGGGATTTGGCGTCTGCATCACGCGTCGCTGCCAGTGACGGACGATATCGGCCGATATCTGATACTCCATCGTCGATTGGGTCCAGGCACTTTGCAGCACGCTGAACTCTGGGCTTAGACCCTGATGATGCTGCAAAAGACAATACTGGAGGTAGAGGCGTAAAAATTGCCCGTCCCGGGACTCAAACTCGCGCTGTAACCCACGCGCGCAGCGATTGACCAGCGCCTCCAGATTGGTTTCGTCATACAGTGTCCGGGCAATTTTGAGCTGTTTGAGCTGCGTTTTGATGGCCGGTGTAAAATGATGGGCGACGAAATGCGGGCACAGGCGCAACGCGCGGCGCAGCCAGTGCAGTAAGCACAGACGCTGGTCGAGGTGGGTGCCTTCAATCCGATAGCAGCCATTCGCCAGGGTGGCGATCGCCAGACGATGGTAACGCTCGATCTCCAGGCCGGCATCAACGAGATCTTGCCGGACGGTTGAAACATCGACATTATTCACTTTGCCAATGTATTCCGGCGTAATGGAATGTCCTGGGAGATACAGCATCAGCAGCGCCTGGCAGCGGCGCTGCGGACTGGAAAGCACAGATGGGGTTTCAAGTACGCTCATCATCTGATGTCATCCAGTAGCAGGTAGTAGCAATAAGCGTAGACAAAAGATAACGACAGCAAATGGGCTTTCGCTAAGGAATGCTGGCGGCGGTCACAGAATTTTTCACTGAGGAACGGATGAAGAGAGTGAAACAATGCGTGGTTCTGGTGTTTCTTGCGGTTTTATCGCTAAGTGTCCGCGCTCACCCGCACAGTTTTATCACCATCACCAACCAACTGGTGGTCAGCGACGGTCAACTCACCAGCATGAAAATGCGCTGGGTGATGGACGAATTAACCTCAGCCGATCTGTTGTATGACGCGGGTAATGCGAAGCCGGGCGATGAAGTGTGGAAGAAGCTGGCGGCAGAAGTGATGGCCAACGTTCTGGGGCAGCATTATTTCACCGAATTCTGGCATAACGGTAAAAAAGTGAAGTTTGAGAATTTGCCAACGGCCTATGGTCTCGCGCGGCAGGGGCATCAGGCGGTATTAACCTTTACCTTACCGCTGGCGACGCCGCAAACGCTTGCCGGGCAAACCTTCACGTTCTCGACCTTCGATCCAACCTACTATGTCGATATGAGCTACGAGAAGGAAGACGATGTTGCCTTTGCTCCTGATTTTACCGGCGCATGTAAAGTCAGCGTTCATACGCCAAAACCTAATGAAGATATGCTCTCCTACGCGCAGTCGCTCGATAAAGAAGATGCGCCGGAAGAAGATATGGAGCTGGGTAAACAGTTTGCCCAGAAGGTGACCGTACAATGTCAGTGATTTCCGTGAGCAGACGCCCTTCACGCCGTTGGTTACAGCTGTGGCCGCTGGTGCTGTTTTTTGTTGCCGCGCTGGTCGGTCTGCTGTGGCTTTGGCAATTCTGGCCGCAGGTGATGATTAAAAGCGTTATCTGGCAGCGTGAAGTCAACCAGCAGATGAGCGGCCTGTTACAGGCGGTGGCGGAAAATCCCGGGCAGGCGGGCGGCGCACTATTACTGTTTAGTTTCGTCTATGGCGTGCTGCACGCGCTGGGGCCAGGACATGGTAAAGTGGTCATCGCCACCTGGCTTGCGACTCATCCCTCAAAATTAAAATCGAGCATTGCTTTGACGCTGGCGGCCTCTTTATTACAAGGACTCGTCGCCATCGGTCTGGTGGTTGTGGTGCTTACCCTTTTGCAACTTCCCGCGCGTCAGCTGCATTTAAGCAGCTTCTGGTTAGAGAAGGGGAGTTACGCGCTGGTGGGCGTACTTGGGTTACTGCTGTGCTGGCGAGCGGTGAAAAGATTGCGCGCGCTATTACGCAAACCAAAATTCACCGCGTTTACGCCGCACCATGTTCATCATTATGGCTGTGGTTGTGGACACCAGCACATGCCCAATCCTGAGCAGTTGCGAGAAGGCGACGACTGGCGTGCCAGAACGATTGTCGTACTGTCGATGGGAATGCGCCCGTGCTCCGGGGCAATTATGGTGTTGTTGTTTAGTAAAGTGATTGGCGTCTTTACCTGGGGAGTCGTTTCGGCGCTGGCGATGGCAGCGGGAACATCATTGACCATTACCTCTCTGGCGCTGCTGGTACATACGTTCCGAACGCTTGCGGTAAAACTCGGTGGTCAAAAAACGCCGGTACTGTGGCGACAGATTGGCTGGAGTACGCTGGCTTTAGCCGGGGGCGTGATTTTAGTGGTGGCGGCAGTGGTAATGTGGGGCAGTGCGGTGCCTGTGTCTCGAGGACTCAGGGCATTCTGACGTCGGGCTAAAAGTGATTGCGGGACACCGAAAGTGGCCCGCAATAGAGCGCCTGGAATGAATTAATTCAGCTTATAGTCCAGGGTGATTTCTGCTTTCAATAGCTGCGATACAGGGCAACCCGCTTTCGCTTTCTGGATAATGCCATCGAACTGTTTTGGATCAATACCCGGGACTTTGACCTGGCTTTGCAGCGCAATTTTGGTGATAGCAAAACCGCCATCTTTCTTATCGAGCGAAACATCCGCGGTGGTATCAATGGTATCGGCGGTGTAACCCGCCTCGCCCAGCATCAATGACAGCGCCATTGAGAAACAAGCCGCATGAGCCGCACCGATAAGCTCCTCCGGGTTGGTACCCTTCGCGCCTTCAAAACGGGTGTTAAAGCCGTAAGGTTGCTGGTTAAGAACGCCACTTTCGGTAGAGACCGTTCCTTTTCCGTGTTTGATATCGCCTGACCAGTGCGCTGAACCGTGCTTATGAATTGTCATCCTCGTTCTCCTTTTGGCTTACAAAAGGTTAAGTATAGACGACGGATTCAGGCGTAACGCGAATCGAGATAATTCTGGGGAAGGGGCAAAAAAAAGAGGCTCGTGAACGAGCCTCTTTGTGATCTGTTGTCTGGACTTAGCGCTTGAGCGCTTCGCTCAGTTCATCACGCATGTTTGCCAGCATGGATTTCACGACACGTGGGTTACCTGCAACGATGTTGCCGGTCATCATGTAGTTGTGGCCGCCGGTAAAGTCGCACACCAGTGCGCCAGCTTCACGAGCGATCAGTTCGCCTGCGGCGAAATCCCAAGGTTTCAGGCCAATTTCGAAATAACCGTCAACGCGTGCGGCAGCCACGTAGGCCAGATCCAGCGCAGCAGAACCTGAACGGCGGAAGTCCGCGCATTCGGTAAACATATTGCCGAGCATTTTCATATAAGCAGGAGCGTGTTGCTTCGCTTTGAACGGGAAGCCGGTGGCGATAATGGTGCCATCGAGGTCGCGAGCGATGCTGCCACGCAGACGGTAACCGTTAAGCTGTGCGCCCTGACCGCGAGTGGCGGTGAACAGTTCGTTACGCATTGGATCGTAAACAACGGCGACTTCAGTACGGCCTTTAATGCGTACTGCGATAGATACCGCGAAGTGCGGCAGGCGTTTGATAAAGTTGGTGGTGCCATCCAGTGGATCGATAACCCATTGAACATCCTGATCTTCGCCAAGATGTTCACCGCTTTCTTCGGTGATAATGGTGTGTTGCGGGTAAGATTTGCGGATTGTTTCGATAATAATCGCTTCGGCGGCTTTATCGACGTTAGTCACGAAATCGTTACTGCCTTTCTGGCTCGTTTCAACAGAGTCAGGCGTTTCATAGTGTTTGGCAATTACATTACCCGCCTTGCGCGCTGCGCGCACGGCGATGGTCAGCATCGGATGCATCGGTCTCTCTCACTGGATGTTAAAGAACGGGAAAACGGCGCAGAGTATAGCAGCGAGAACAGAACATGTCTCCGTTTTATGATAATATGGCTGAATAATCTTTAGACGAAGAAAGACAATGCTGCAAAATATTCGAATCGTGCTGGTTGAAACCTCTCACACCGGCAACATGGGCTCCGTTGCCCGCGCTATGAAAACCATGGGCTTAACTAACCTGTGGCTGGTTAATCCACTGGTCAAACCCGACTCGCAGGCCATCGCGCTGGCGGCGGGCGCCAGTGATGTGATTGGTAATGCGCAAATCGTCGACACGCTCGATGAAGCGCTGGCCGGATGTAGCCTGGTGGTCGGCACCAGCGCGCGTTCTCGCACGCTGCCGTGGCCAATGCTCGATCCGCGCGAATGCGGCCTGAAAAGCGTTGCAGAAGGTGCTCATGCGCCGGTTGCGCTGGTATTTGGTCGTGAGCGCGTAGGCCTGACCAACGATGAATTGCAGAAGTGCCACTACCATGTAGCGATTGCCGCCAACCCTGAATACAGCTCGCTGAATCTGGCGATGGCGGTACAGGTGATTGCTTATGAAGTGCGGATGGCCTGGCTGGCAACGCAGGAAAGCGATGCGCCGGTGGTTGATCAAGAAGAAACCCCGTATCCGCTGGTGGACGATCTGGAACGTTTCTACGGCCATCTTGAACAGACGCTGCTGTCTACCGGCTTCATCCGTGAAAACCACCCGGGACATGTCATGAGCAAGCTGCGCCGCATGTTCACCCGTGCGCGCCCGGAAAGCCAGGAGCTGAATATCCTGCGTGGGATTCTGGCATCGATTGAGCAGCAGAATAAAGGCAAGTAACTGCGTTAATGCCGGATGGCGCTTCGCTTATCCGGCTTACGGGCCATGCGATTTGTCGGCCGGATAAGCGAAGCGCCATCCGGCAATCCAATATCGCACGGAACGCCAAATACCTGACTAATTTAGTCAAGTAAATAGTTGACTGTTTTAGTCGGGAATGTCAGACTTGGCCCTGCTATGCAATACCCCCATTATTATATTAAAAACCCCGGGCAGGGGCGAGTTTGAGGTTAAGTAAGACATGAGACTGACATCTAAAGGGCGTTACGCCGTGACCGCGATGCTGGACGTTGCACTCAACTCCGAATCGGGCCCGGTACCACTGGCCGATATTTCTGAACGTCAGGGAATTTCACTCTCCTATCTGGAGCAGCTGTTTTCCCGTCTGCGTAAAAATGGACTGGTGTCCAGCGTACGTGGTCCAGGCGGCGGTTATCTGCTCGGTAAAGAAGCTATCCACATCGCAGTGGGTGAAGTGATTAGCGCGGTGGACGAATCCGTTGACGCCACCCGCTGTCAGGGGAAAGGTGGCTGCCAGGGCGGCGACAAATGTTTAACCCACGCACTGTGGCGCGACCTGAGCGACCGTCTGACCGGTTTCCTGAACAATATCACCTTAGGTGAACTGGTGAATAACCAGGAAGTTCTCGATGTATCAGGCCGTCAGCACACGCAAGACACCTCCCGCAATACCCGCGTACAAGACGCAATCGACGTTAAGTTACGCGCATAATCTAGCCGTCCTGTCGTAATAAGACAGGGCTGGTTAAATAAAAATGAGATTTCAGAGTCAGGCCGGGGCCCAAAGCCCCGTCAACACGGTCGTACATCCAGCCGGTTGCCTGATTCCTTGCATTGAGTGATGTACGGAGTTTAAGAGCAATGAAATTACCGATCTATCTCGACTACTCCGCAACCACGCCGGTGGACCCGCGTGTTGCCGAGAAAATGATGCAGTGTCTGACCCTGGACGGAAACTTTGGTAACCCCGCTTCCCGTTCACACCGTTTCGGCTGGCATGCTGAAGAAGCGGTAGATATCGCCCGTAATCAGATTGCCGACCTCGTGGGCGCTGACCCGCGTGAAATCGTCTTTACCTCCGGTGCGACTGAGTCCGATAACCTGGCGATCAAAGGTGCAGCTAATTTTTATCAGAAAAAAGGCAAGCACATCATCACCAGCAAAACCGAACACAAAGCCGTGCTCGACACCTGTCGTCAGCTTGAGCGTGAAGGTTTTGAAATTACCTATCTGGCGCCTCAGCGCAACGGCATCATCGACCTGAAAGAGCTTGAAGCGGCGATGCGTGACGACACCATCCTCGTTTCTATCATGCACGTGAATAACGAAATCGGCGTGGTGCAGGATATCGCGACTATCGGCGAACTGTGCCGTGCGCGCGGCATCATCTATCACGTTGATGCGACTCAGAGCGTGGGCAAACTGCCTATCGATCTGAGCCAACTGAAAGTTGACCTGATGTCCTTCTCTGGTCACAAAATTTACGGCCCGAAAGGCATCGGCGCGCTGTACGTGCGTCGTAAACCACGTATCCGTATCGAAGCGCAGATGCACGGCGGCGGTCACGAGCGCGGCATGCGTTCTGGCACCCTGCCTGTTCACCAGATCGTCGGTATGGGTGAAGCTTACCGTATCGCGAAAGAAGAGATGGAAACCGAGATGGCGCGTCTGCGCGGTCTGCGTAACCGTCTGTGGGACGGCGTGAAAGATATGGAAGAGGTTTACCTCAACGGTGACCTCGAGCAGGGCGCGCCAAACATTCTCAACGTCAGCTTCAACTATGTTGAAGGCGAATCGCTGATTATGGCGCTCAAAGACCTGGCGGTTTCCTCGGGTTCGGCCTGTACGTCTGCAAGCCTTGAGCCATCCTATGTGCTGCGCGCACTGGGCATGACCGATGAGCTGGCACACAGTTCTATCCGTTTCTCTTTAGGTCGTTTTACTACCGAAGAAGAGATTGACTACACCATCAAGCTGGTTCGTAACTCCATCGGCCGTCTGCGCGAGCTTTCTCCACTGTGGGAAATGTTCAAACAGGGCGTGGATATCAACAGCATCGAATGGTCACATCACTAATTCGGCACCAATAAGGAGAATTCATCATGGCTTACAGCGAAAAAGTAATCGATCACTACGAAAATCCACGTAACGTGGGTTCTTTCGACAACAGCGACGAAAGCGTCGGTAGCGGCATGGTCGGTGCACCGGCATGCGGCGATGTGATGAAGTTGCAGATTAAAGTCAACAATGAAGGTATCATTGAAGACGCGCGTTTCAAGACTTACGGCTGCGGTTCCGCCATTGCCTCCAGCTCTCTGGTCACCGAATGGGTGAAAGGGAAATCTCTGGACGAAGCACAGGCGATTAAAAACACCGATATCGCAGACGAGCTTGAACTGCCACCGGTGAAAATTCACTGTTCTATCCTGGCAGAAGACGCGATTAAAGCCGCCATTGCGGATTACAAAAGCAAACGTGAAGCAAAATAATTAAGAGTTGAGGTCATTATGTCGATTTCCTTAAGCGACAGTGCGGCAGCGCGAGTCAATACCTTCCTGGCAAACCGCGGTAAAGGGTTTGGCCTGCGTCTGGGCGTGAGAACGTCCGGTTGTTCAGGTATGGCTTATGTACTGGAATTTGTTGACGAGCCGGCGGCAGAAGACACCGTATTCGAAGACAAAGGCGTGAAAGTTGTCATCGACGGTAAGAGCCTGCAATTTCTTGACGGCACGCAGCTCGACTTCGTGAAAGAAGGTCTGAACGAAGGGTTTAAATTCACCAACCCTAACGTGAAAGATGAGTGCGGTTGCGGCGAAAGCTTTAACGTCTAGTTTTGAGTCCTGCCAACCCCACCATGGTTTTCGTACTGTGCGTGGGGTTTGTTTTAATTAGTTAACCCTGAGACTGTCATGGATTACTTCACTCTCTTTGGATTGTCAGCCGGTTATCACGTAGACACTCAGGCCCTCGCGGCACGTTTCCAGGACCTGCAGCGTCAGAACCATCCCGACCGTTTTGCCAGCGCCAGCGAAGCCGAACAGCTTGCTGCGGTGCAGCGCTCCGCCAATATCAATCAGGCATGGCAAACCTTGCGTCACCCGCTGACTCGCGCAGAATACCTGCTCTCCTTACACGGTTTCGACCTCTCTTCTGAACAGCACACCGTGCGCGACACCGCGTTCCTGATGGAACAGCTGGAACTGCGTGAAGAGCTTGACGAAATCGAGCAGGCGAAAGACACCGCGCGTCTGGAAGCCCTGCAAAAACGCGTTAAAGCAATGTATACCCAGCGCCAGCAGCAGATGGTGGCGCAATTAGACGATGAAACGTGGGACGCGGCGGCGGATACCGTGCGTAAACTGCGCTTTCTCGATAAACTCCAAAGCAGTGCTGAATTACTCGAAGAAAAGCTGCTCGATTTCTGATTTTGGAAGCTTAACATGGCCTTATTACAAATTAGTGAGCCTGGCTTAAGTGCCGCACCGCACCAGCGTCGACTGGCGGTGGGTATTGACTTAGGCACCACCAATTCTCTGGTTGCCACCGTACGTAGCGGCCAGGCCGAAACGCTGGCAGACGATCAAGGTCGCCACCTGCTGCCTTCCGTGGTGCATTACCAGGCGCAGGGTCAGGTTGTCGGTTATGACGCGCGCGCCAACGCCGCGCTTGATCCTGCCAACACCATAAGCTCGGTGAAACGCATGATGGGCCGCTCGCTGGCGGACATTCAGGCGCGCTATCCGCATCTGCCTTATCAATTTGAAGCAAGCGAAAATGGTCTGCCCATGCTGGTCACCAGTGCTGGCGTGCTGAACCCGATTCGCGTGTCTGCGGACATTTTGAAAACGCTGGCGGCGCGGGCAACCGAATCGCTTGCCGGTGAACTGGACGGCGTGGTGATAACCGTACCAGCCTATTTTGACGATGCACAGCGTCAGGGCACCAAAGACGCCGCGCGTCTGGCGGGCCTGCACGTATTGCGTCTGCTGAACGAACCGACCGCAGCGGCGATTGCCTACGGTCTGGATTCCGGTCAGGAAGGGGTTATCGCCGTTTATGACTTAGGCGGCGGCACCTTCGATATCTCCATTCTGCGCTTAAGCCGCGGCGTGTTTGAAGTGCTGGCGACCGGCGGCGATTCCGCGCTGGGCGGCGATGACTTCGACCACCTTCTGGCCGACCATATCCGTGAGCAAGCGGGTATAGCCGATCGCAGCGACAACCGCGTTCAGCGTGAACTGCTGGATGCCGCTATCGCCGCCAAAATCGCCTTGAGCGATGCGGATAGCGTGAACGTTGACGTTGCGGGCTGGAAAGGCGAAATCACCCGTGAACAGTTTAACGACCTCATTTCCGCGCTGGTTAAGCGCACGTTACTGGCCTGCCGCCGCGCGCTGAAAGACGCGGGCGTGGAAGCGGATGAAGTGCTGGAAGTGGTGATGGTCGGCGGTTCAACCCGCGTTCCGCTGGTGCGTGAGCGCGTCGGCGAATTCTTTGGTCGTACTCCGCTGACCTCCATCGACCCGGACAAAGTGGTGGCTATTGGCGCCGCCGTGCAGGCGGATATCCTGGTCGGCAACAAGCCGGACAGCGAAATGCTGCTGCTGGACGTGATTCCGCTCTCTCTCGGCCTCGAAACCATGGGCGGCCTGGTGGAGAAAGTGATCCCGCGTAATACCACGATTCCGGTGGCGCGCGCTCAGGAGTTCACGACCTTCAAAGACGGACAGACCGCGATGTCTATCCACGTAATGCAGGGCGAACGCGAACTTGTGCAGGACTGCCGCTCGCTGGCACGTTTTGCGCTGCGCGGTATTCCGGCATTACCGGCGGGCGGCGCGCACATTCGCGTGACCTTCCAGGTCGATGCGGACGGTCTGCTGAGCGTGACGGCGATGGAGAAATCCACCGGCGTTGAATCCTCCATTCAGGTGAAACCGTCCTACGGTCTGACCGATGGTGAAATCGCCACCATGATTAAAGATTCCATGAGCTACGCCGAGCAGGACGTGAAAGCACGCATGCTGGCGGAGCAGAAAGTGGAAGCAGCTCGCGTGCTGGAAAGCCTGCACAGCGCGCTTGCCGCAGATGCCGCGCTGTTAAGCGCCGCAGAGCGTCAGGAGATTGACAACGCCGCCGCCGAATTAAGCGCAGCGGCTGCGGATAATGACACTGACGCCATCGAACAAGCCATTAAAAACGTTGACAAACAAACCCAGGAATTCGCCGCTCGTCGTATGGACCAATCCGTCCGTATGGCGCTGAAAGGCCAATCCGTGGACGAGGTTTAATATGCCAAAGATTGTAATTTTGCCTCATCAGGACCTGTGTCCGGATGGCGCGGTTCTGGAAGCGGATACCGGTGAAACTATTCTCGACGTTGCGCTGCGTAACGGTATCGAGATTGAACACGCCTGTGAAAAATCCTGTGCATGCACCACCTGCCACTGCATCGTGCGCGAGGGGTTTGACTCCCTGGCGGAAAGTACGGAAGACGAAGACGACATGCTGGATAAAGCATGGGGTCTGGAGCCGGAAAGCCGTTTAGGCTGTCAGGCGCGCGTCACCGATGAAGATCTGGTGGTCGAAATTCCGCGTTACACAATTAACCACGCGCGCGAGCATTAACAGGAGATAGTATGGGACTGAAGTGGACTGACAGCCGCGAAATCGGCGAAGCGCTGTACGACGCCTTCCCGGATACCGATCCGATGACCGTACGTTTTACCGATCTGCACCAGTGGATTTGCGACCTCGAAGATTTTAATGATGACCCTCAGGCATCAAATGAAAAAGTTCTTGAGGCAATTCTGCTAGTCTGGTTGGATGAAGCAGACTAATTTTGCATCATGATTCACGCTGCAGATACGTTGGCGACCCGAATCATTCAGCAAAAAACTAACGGGCTGCCATTCGGCGGCCCGTTTGCTAATAAGGATAAAAATAATGACAGAAGCCATGAAAGTGACCCTTTCTACCCAGCCAGCCGATGCGCGCTGGGGGAATAAAGCCACCCACAGTATTAATGATGAAGGTATTGTCCTGCACCTGACCGGCCGCGACGACGCGGGTTTGATTCAGCGCGTGGCGCGTAAAATCGACGGCATGGGCATTAAGCACGTTGCGTTAAGCGGCGAAGGTTGGAACGTTGATAACGCCTGGGCCTTCTGGTCGGGTTACAAAGGGCCGAAAGGCACGCGTCAGGTTGAATGGCCTGAACTCGACGATGCGCAGCAGAAGGAACTGGGTAACCGTCTGACCTACATCGACTGGGTGCGCGACACCATTAATGCACCGGCAGAAGCTCTTGGGCCTGAACAGCTTGCACAGCGTGCGGTTGATCTGCTTTGTGGCGTGGCGTACAACGATGTCACATATCGCATCACCAAAGGTGAAGACCTGCGCGAGCAGAACTATATGGGCCTGCACACCGTCGGCCGTGGTTCTGAGCGTCCACCGGTGCTGCTGGCGCTGGACTATAATCCGACCGGCGATAAAGACGCCCCGGTTTATGCGTGTCTGGTAGGGAAAGGCATTACCTTCGATTCCGGCGGTTATAGCCTCAAGCAGAGCGCCTTTATGGACTCCATGAAGTCCGATATGGGCGGAGCGGCAACGGTGACAGGCGCGCTGGCGCTGGCGATCACCCGTGGTCTGAACAAACGCGTAAAACTGTTCCTGTGCTGTGCGGATAACATGGTCAGCGGCAATGCGTTCAAGCTGGGCGATATCATCCACTACCGTAACGGCAAAACCGTGGAAGTGATGAACACCGATGCGGAAGGGCGTCTGGTGCTGGCCGATGGCCTGATTGATGCTAGCGCGCAGAAACCAGAGCTTATCATTGATGCGGCGACCCTGACCGGCGCGGCGAAAACGGCGCTGGGTAACGACTACCACGCGCTGTTCAGCTTCGACGACCAGTTGGCAAACCGCCTGCTGGCAAGCGCTCAGGCGGAAAACGAAGCCTTCTGGCGTCTGCCGCTGGCGGAGTTCCACCGCAACCAGCTGCCGTCTAACTTTGCTGAACTGAACAATACCGGCAGCGCGGCCTATCCGGCTGGCGCAAGCACGGCGGCGGGCTTCCTGTCCCACTTCGTGGAAAACTACCACGAAGGTTGGCTGCATATTGACTGCTCGGCAACTTACCGCAAATCAGCCGTCGAGCAATGGTCGGCGGGCGCAACCGGGTTGGGCGTGCGCACTATTGCGAATTTGTTGACCGCTGATTAACCCGTTCCCCTCACCCTAACCCTCTCCCCACAGGGGAGAGGGGATCGAAAGGCGTTCTCCCTTAAGCTTTGGCTTGAAGTTTCACTCGGTTTTCTCCCTCGCCCCTGTGGGAAGAGGGCCGGGGTGAGGGGGAACCACAGAACTGGAACTATTATGTCCGAAACCAAAAACGAACTTGAAACGCTGCTGGAGCAGGCGGCAACCGAACCCGCGCATCGCCCGGCTTTTTTCCGTACCTTACTGGAATCTACCGTTTGGGTACCCGGAAGTGCCGCTGACGATAAGCAGGTTGCCGATGACAGCGCATTAGATATCCAGCATTGGGAAAAAGATGACGGCACCTCGGTTGTTCCGTTCTTTACCTCGCTTGAAGCCCTGCAACAGGCCGTTACCACCGAACAGGCGTTTGTGGTGATGCCGGTGCGCACCCTGTTTGAAATGACGCTGGGCGAGACTCTGTTTCTCAACGCTAAACTGCCAACCGGTAAAGAGTTTACGCCGCGTGAAATCAGCCATTTGATTGGTGAAGAAGGCAATCCGCTCAGCACGCAGGAAGTGCTGGAAGGCGGCAGCGCGCTGCTACTTTCCGAAGTGGCTGAACCGCCAGCGCAGATGGTCGAATCTCTGACCACGCTGTTTAAAACCCTGAAAACGGTGAAGCGCGCGTTTCTGTGCTCCATTAAAGAGCACGCCGACGAGCAGCCAAACCTGCTGATTGGTATCGAAGCGGAAGGGGATATCGAAGAGATTATTCACGCCGCGGGCAGCGTTGCCACCGACACCTTGCCGGGCGATGAGCCAATAGATATCTGTCAGGTCGTAGAAGGCGAGAAGGGCATCAGCCACTTTATGCTGGCGCATATCACCCCGTTTTATGAAAAGCGCTGGGGCAGTTTCCTGCGCGACTTTAAGCAGAACCGGATTATTTAAACTCGGCTGCACGATATTTCCCGGAGTCGTCGCTAGCGCTCCTCGTCCGGGCTACAATTTCGCACATTTGTAGCCCGGCTTCGCTGCGCGCCGCCGGGATCACACCGAGCCTCTATTATTGTGCAGGCTCGATTGGCAGGTCATCGCGCGCGCCCCATTCACTCCAGGAACCGTCGTACAAGTTGACGTCAGGTGCATCGAGGGTCGCCAGCGCCAGGGCGACGACCGCAGCCGTTACGCCGGAACCGCAGCTGACAATAATCGGCTGATTTAAATCCACACCCTGACGCGTAAAGATCTCCTCCAGCTCATCGGTGGTTTTCAATTCACCGTCGACCACCAAATCTCCCCATGGCACATTATGCGCGCCCGGAATATGGCCGCGACGCAATCCTGGGCGAGGCTCGTCTACCTGCGCATTAAAACGTGGCGCGGGGCGGGCATCTACGAGTTGAGCGGTTCCCTCGTGGCTGGCAAGAAGAACTTCCGTCAACGATTTGACCGACTCGGGGCTGAATTGCGCTTCAAATTCCCCTTCCCGGGTATCCGCCAGACCCTGTTCCAGCAGCAGTTCATCGCGCTGCCAGCCTGCCAGTCCACCCGCCAGAATCGACACCTTTTGGGCGCCGAAAATGCGTAGCATCCACCACGCGCGCGGGGCTGAGAACAAATTACCTTCATCATAGATAACCAGATGCTTATCCCGGCTGATGCCCAACTCACGCATGGCGACGGCAAACGCTGCCGGGCGCGGCAACATATGCGGCAGGGGAGACGTGTGGTCACTCAGGGCTTCGATATCAAAAAATACAGCTCCCGGCAGATGCCCGGCCTTAAATTCCGCGTTCAGGTCACGGTGTTCCTGTCCCGGCGGTGCCATCCGCGCGTCAATAATTTGCACCTGCGGGTCATCAACGTGCTCAGCCAGCCAGTCGGCGGCAACAAAAAATGAAGTGGTCATAGTACCCTCCCATGATGAATCATAAGAAGATTGTCGGTGTTTTTGCCCATACCGACAAGCTGCCACCTTTTTATTAGCGCGTTGCTTCACCCTTTTTAACGACGGCATAAACGGCACTCGCCGCGAGAGCGACGAAAAGAGCGTGTGAAAACTGAGAATCTGCCAACTACTGGCAAAGCGCGAGTTGAGGCATAATACTGTGTTGACGACACAATCAGACTTCCCCTTCAGAGGTTACAGGATGAAACCCTTTCGTTTAGCAACGCTTGCTCTCGCGCTGGCGATGACGTTCACGCTGGCTGGATGCGACAATAATAACGATGACAAGCCCGCCGTGCCCGCAACGCCGAGCAAGACGGACAGCGCTGCGCCCAAAGCGGATCCCGCCCGGCTGCAAAAACTCGCCCAGCAAAGTCAGGGCAAAACCCTCTCTTTGCTCGATGCCTCGGAAGTCCAGCTGGACGGCGCGGCCACGCTGGTACTGACCTTCTCCATTCCGCTCGATCCTGAACAAGACTTCAGTAAAAGCGTCCATCTGGTGGATAAAAAAAGCGGCAAGGTGGATGGCGCCTGGGAACTGGCACCGAATCTGAAAGAGCTGCGCTTGCGACATCTTGAACCCAAACGTGATCTGATTGTGACCGTGGATCCCGCATTGCTGGCGCTCAATAAAGCGACCTTCGGCACCAGCGTTGAAAAAACGCTGACCACCCGTGATATCGCACCGAGCGTGGGCTTTGCCAGCCGCGGCTCGCTGTTGCCGGGCAAGGTGATTGAAGGGCTGCCGGTGATGGTGCAAAACGTCCCGCACGTGGACGTCAATTTCTTCCGCGTGAAGCCTGAAGCGCTGGCGTCATTTGTCAGCCAATGGGAATACCGCAGTTCGCTAAGCAACTGGGAATCGGACGAACTGCTGAAAATGGCGGACCTGGTCTATACCGGGCGCTTTGACCTTAACCCGGCACGTAACACCCGCGAAAAATTGCTGTTACAGCTAAAAGACATTACGCCGTTGCAGCAATCCGGCGTCTACATCGCCGTGATGAACCCGGCGGGGCAGTACAGCTACAGCAATGCCGCGACCCTGTTTACCCTCAGTGACGTCGGGGTGTCGCTGCACCGTTATCATAACCAGCTGGATGTGTTTACCCAGAGCCTTGAAAACGGCGCGGCGCAGTCGGCGGTGGAGCTGACGCTCATCAACAGCAAAGGGCAAACCCTGGCGCAGGCTACCAGCGATGCGAAAGGGCATACTACTTTGCAAACGGATAAAGAAGCCGCACTGCTGCTGGCGCGCAAAGATGGGCAGACGACGTTGCTCGATCTGAAACAGCCTGCGCTGGATCTGGCCGAGTTTGATATCGCCGGTTCGCCGGGCTACAGCAAGCAGTTCTTTATGTTCGGCCCGCGCGATCTCTATCGTCCCGGGGAAACGGTGATTCTCAACGGCCTGCTACGCGACCGCGACGGCAAGCCGCTGGCTGAACAACCGGTGAAGCTTGAGGTTGTTAAGCCGGACGGTACGGTTATCCGCAGCGTGGTTAGCCAGCCGGTGAACGGTTTGTATCAGCTGACCTACCCGCTGGACAGCGGCGCGGCAACCGGCATGTGGCACATTCGTGCTAACACCGGCGATGACCAGCCGCAGGAATGGGACTTCCAGGTCGAAGATTTTATGCCCGAGCGGATGGCGCTTAATCTGACGCCTCAGACGACGCCGCTGGCACCGGATGCGGATGTAAAATTCGATGTGGTGGGCTACTACCTCTACGGCGCACCGGCCAACGGCAACAGCCTACAAGGGAAACTGTTCTTGCGTCCGCTGCGCGAGGCCGTACCTGCGCTGCCGGGCTTCCAGTTTGGTGATATCGCCCAGGAAAATATTTCCCGCAGCCTCGATGAAATGGACCTGAAGCTGGACGCAAAAGGCCGTGCCGAGGTTACTACCGAGAGCCAGTGGCAGGAAACCCATTCGCCGTTACAGGTGATTCTCCAGGCGAGTCTGCTGGAGTCCGGCGGCCGACCGGTGACGCGCCGTGCGGTTCAGGCTATCTGGCCTGCCAGCGAGTTACCGGGCGTGCGTCCGCAGTTCGCCAGCAAAGCGGTCTATGACTACCGTACCGATACCACGGTCAATCAACCTATTGTCGAAGAAAACAGCCAGGCAGCGTTTGATATTGTTTACAGCAACGCGCAGGGCGAGAAAAAAGCGGTTTCAGGTTTGCAGGTCAAACTCATCCGTGAACGCCGTGACTACTACTGGAACTGGTCGGAAGGCGACGGTTGGCAATCTCGCTTTGATCAAAAAGATCTGGTTGAGGGAGAAGAATCGCTGGATCTGAAAGCGGATGAGACCGGAAAAGTCAGCTTCCCGGTGGAGTGGGGCGCTTATCGTCTGGAAGTGAAAGCGCCAAACGAGGCGGTCAGCAGCGTGCGTTTCTGGGCGGGTTACAGCTGGCAGGATAACAGCGACGGCACCGGGGCTGCGCGCCCTGACCGTGTGACCTTAAAACTCGATAAACCAAATTATCAGCCGGGCGACACCATCAAACTGCATGTGGCGGCACCCGCAGCCGGTAAAGGCTATGCGATGGTAGAGTCCAGCGATGGGCCGCTGTGGTGGCAGGAAATTGACGTGCCGGCACAGGGGATGGATCTCTCCATCCCGGTGGATAAAAGCTGGAACCGCCATGACCTTTATCTGAGCACGCTGGTGGTGCGTCCGGGCGATAAATCCCGCTCGGCTACGCCAAAACGGGCGGTAGGGGTACTGCATCTGCCGCTGGGTGATGAACAGCGCCGGTTGAATATCGCGCTGGAGAGCCCGCAGAAAATGCGTCCGAATCAGCCGCTGACCGTCAAAGTGAAGGTCAACCGCAAAGAGGGGGCGGCACCAAAACATGTCAACGTTCTGCTCTCGGCGGTGGATAGCGGGGTGCTGAATATTACCGATTACACCACGCCGGATCCGTGGGAAGCCTTCTTTGGCCAGAAACGCTACGGTGCGGATATCTACGATATTTATGGTCAGGTGATTGAAGGGCAGGGGCGTTTAGCCAGTCTGCGCTTTGGCGGTGATGGCGATGAGCTTAATCGCGGAGGCAAACCGCCGGTGAACCACGTCACCATTATCGCCCAACAGGCGCAGCCGGTGGTGCTTAATGACAACGGTGAAGGCACCATTACCATGCCTATCGGCGACTTTAACGGCGAGCTGCGCGTAATGGCGCAGGCGTGGACGGCACAAGACTTCGGCAGCGCGGAATCAAAAGTGATTGTCGCCGCTCCGGTTGTGGCAGAACTGAATATGCCGCGCTTTATGGCCAGCGGTGACAGCGCCCGCCTGACGCTGGATGTCACCAATCTGACCGATCAACCGCAAACCCTGAACGTGCAGATTGCAACCGAGGGTCTGATTGAGCTGAAAAGCGCGCAGCCCGCGCCGCTAAAACTGGAGCCGGGTGTACGGAGCACTCTGTTTGTGCCGGTAAGCGCAGGTGATGGGTATGGCGATGGCAGTATTCATGTCACCGTTTCAGGCATGACTTTGCCGGGTGAAACGCTGGCAGAAATGCAAAAGTCGTGGAAAATCGGCGTCCGTCCGGCCTTCCCGGCGCAGACGGTGAATAACGGCGCAGTGCTACAGCCGGGCGAAAGCTGGAGCGTTCCGCAAAATCAAAATGCGGCATTCTCACCGGCGACGCTGCAAGGGCAGTTGCTGTTAAGCGGCAAGCCGCCGCTTAATCTGGCGCGCTATATTCGCGAACTGAAAGCCTATCCGTACGGCTGTCTGGAGCAAACGGCGAGCGGCTTGTTCCCGCAGCTTTATACCAACGCTGAGCAGCTTAAAGCCATGGGCATCACGGGCGATACCGATGATAAACGTCGTGCGGCGGTGGATATCGGCATCTCGCGCCTGCTGCAAATGCAAAAAGATAACGGCGGTTTTGCTCTGTGGGACAAAGACGGTTCAGAAGAGTATTGGCTGACCGCTTACGTCATGGACTTCCTGGTGCGAGCCGGGGAACAGGGCTACAGCGTTCCAACTGATGCGATTAACAAAGGCAACAATCGGATGCTGCGCTATCTGCAAGAGCCGGGATTGATGAGCGTGCGCTATACCGATGACACGGCGGCCAGCCGCTTCGCCATTCAGGCCTATGCCGGCCTGGTGCTGGCGCGCCAGCAAAAAGCGCCGTTAGGTGCGCTGCGTGAACTGTGGGAGCGTCGTACGCAAGCGCAGTCAGGATTGCCGCTAATGCAGTTGGGTATTGCGCTGAAAGCGATGGGTGATGCCCCTCGTAGCGAGCAAGCGCTTCAACTGGCGCTGACTACGAAGCGTGCAAACCAAACGCGCTGGCTGGCGGACTACGGAAGCGATTTGCGTGACCATGCCCTGATGCTGTCGCTGCTGGAAGAAAACAAACTCCTGCCAGATGTGCAGAATTCGCTGCTGCAAACGCTCTCCGAAGAAGCCTTTGGGGAACGCTGGCTGTCAACGCAGGAAAATAATGCGCTGTTCCTCGCAGCGAAAAGCGTTCTCAGTCTGCCGGGTAACTGGACGGCGCAGACCACGCTTGCAAGCCAGCCGTTGCAGGGTAATAAAGCCCTGACGCGAAATCTGGACGGTGAACAACTTGCGGCATTAAACGTGACCAATACGGGCGAACACCCGCTGTGGCTGCGTCTGGATAGCAGCGGTTATCCTGCAAATGCCCCGGCAGCAACCAGCAACGTACTGCAAATTGAACGGCAGTTCCTGGGCACCGATGGCGAAAGTAAATCGCTCTCGTCACTGCGCAGCGGTGAGCTGGTACTGGTGAAGCTGGACGTAAAAGCCAGCCAGAACGTGCCGGATGCGCTGGTGGTGGATATGCTGCCCGCAGGACTGGAGCTTGAAAACCAGAATCTGGCGAACAGCAGCGCCAATCTGCAAGACAACGGCGGTGAAGTACAAGAGTGGCTTAACCAAATGCAGCAGGCGGATATTCAGCACATGGAGTTCCGCGACGATCGCTTTGTTGCTGCGGTGGCATTGAACGCCAACCAACCGGTGACCTTGGTGTATCTGGCGCGTGCGGTGATGCCGGGCGCCTACCAGGTGCCGCCGTCACAGGTTGAATCAATGTATGTACCGAGCTGGCGAGCAACGAGTGCGTCGGGCGAAATGCTGATTGTTGTTCCGTAAGATGCATTTTTGCAGGCGAATACGCCCCTGCTGGCGCTGGCTGGCCGGGGCTATTGTTATTTTGTTCGGCGGGATAACGCTTGCCGATAAACTCTGGCCATTGCCCCTGCACGAGGTGACACCGGCGCGTGTGGTGGTGGCGCAGGACGGCAGTCCGCTGTGGCGTTTTGCCGATGCTCAGGGCATCTGGCGCTATCCGGTGACTATCGAAGAGGTTTCACCACGCTACCTGGAAGCCCTGATCCAGTATGAAGATCGCTGGTTCTGGGATCACCCCGGGGTTAACCCATTTGCTATCGCCCGCGCTGCCTGGCAGGATTTAACCGCCGGTCGCGTGGTGTCGGGCGGCAGTACGCTTACTATGCAGGTAGCACGCCTGCTGGACCCGCACTCCCGTACTTTCGCAGGTAAAGTGCGCCAGCTTTGGCGCGCTTTCCAGCTGGAATGGCATCTTTCTAAACGCGACATCCTCACCCTCTACCTCAACCGAGCACCGTTTGGCGGCACATTGCAGGGGATCGGCGCTGCAAGCTGGGCCTATCTTGGCAAGCCTCCGGCACAGCTGAGCTATGCCGACGCGGCCTTGCTGGCGGTATTACCGCAGGCCCCTAGTCGTTTACGGCCCGACCGCTGGCCTGCCAGAGCGCAGGCGGCACGTAATAAAGTTCTCGATCGGATGCTTACCCAGCATGTCTGGCCTGCGGGTGCGGTAAAAGAGGCCAAAGAGGAAGCGGTGTGGTTATTCCCGCGTCAAATGCCGCAGCTAGCACCGCTGTTTTCACGACAGATGCTGGCGCGCAGCAAGGATGAGAAAATCGTGACCACGCTGGATGCCGGGTTGCAGCGCCAGCTTGAAGATCTGGCGATGAACTGGAAATCACGGCTGCCGCCGCGAACCTCGCTGGCGATGGTGGTCGTCGACAACCGCGATATGAAGGTGCGTGGATGGGTAGGGTCGGTGGATATCGCCGATGACAGCCGATTTGGTCATGTCGATATGGTGACCGCTGTTCGCTCGCCGGGTTCGGTATTAAAACCGTTCCTGTACGGCATGGCGCTGGATAGCGCGTTAATTCATCCGGCGTCGCTCCTGCAGGATGTGCCGCGCCGGGTGGGTGATTATCGTCCCGGCAACTTTGACAGCGGTTTCCACGGGCCGGTGAGCATGAGTGAAGCGCTGGTACGCTCGCTGAATCTACCGGCAGTACAGGTGCTGGATGCCTATGGGCCAAAACAATTTGCTGCTCGCCTGCGCAATGCAGGGTTGCCGCTGATTCTGCCGGCCGGTGCGGAGCCTAATTTGTCTCTGATTCTGGGCGGCGCAGGCGCACGCCTGGCCGATATCACCGGCGCTTACAGCGCATTGGCGCGTCACGGTAAAGTCGGGAAACTTCGCATGCTGGCAAGCGATCCTCTGATCGAAAGACCGCTGCTTTCGCCGGGTTCAGCATGGATTATCCGCCGTATTCTGGCGGGAGAAGCCCAGCCGCTGCCGGATGCCGCATTGTCTCAGGTGGTGCCGCTGGCATGGAAAACGGGCACCAGCTATGGCTATCGCGATGCCCTGGCAATGGGCGTTAACGCCCGTTACAGTATCGGTATTTGGGTGGGCCGCCCCGACGGCACGCCGGTGGCCGGGCAGTTTGGTTTTGCCAGCGCGATACCGCTTTTAAATCAGGTCAATAACCTGCTGCTTTCAAGGAACACGCGTCAGCAAGAAGACCGGGATCCGCGTCCTGCCTCGGTGAGTCGTGCCGAGATATGCTGGCCTGGCGGTCAGCCTTTGGCCGCAGGTGACAGCAACTGCCGCCGTCGACTGGCAACCTGGGTGCTGGATAATACGCTGCCGCCCACTCTGCTGTTGCCGGAGCAAGAAGGTATGCGAGGGATCCGCTTCCCGATTTGGCTTGATAGCGCCGGAAAGCGCGTCGCCGCAGATTGCCCGGATGCCCGTGAAGCGATGATTGACGTTTGGCCGCTGCCGCTTGAACCATGGCTTCCTACGGGCGAGCGCCGGTCAGCACGCTTGCCCGCGGTCTCGGCGGTTTGTCCCCCAAGACAGTTCCAGAATACCGCGCCTTTAATGATTTCAGGTATTCGCGATAACGCCGTTATCCGGCGACTGCCGGGGGAATCTGGCGCGACGATCGTACTTCAGGCCAACGGAGGCGATGGCCGACGCTGGTGGTTCCTGAACGGCGAGCCGCAAAACGGTGCAGGAGAGAATTTGACGTTGAAGTTAGACAAACCGGGCGTTTACCAACTGGTGGTGATGGATGATGCGGGGCAGACGGCGGTGGTTAACTTTACGTTGCAATGAGCGGATGGTCGTTGAACGGTTTAGAAAAGATAAAAACTCCAGTGCGTTGTACACGGCATTATCAAAAGCAAGCAACGTTAAGTATGACAGGGGGAATATTTAATAAAATTAACAAACCATCCCCGCAACTTTCTCAATATTCATCCTGCACTTCTCGCTGTTTGTACTGCATTACTTAAGAAAATATAAAGTGTGATTTTAAAATAAATAAAAAATCAACCATTCTTAATTCAGCTACAATCCAAAGAGTTGTGCAATTATCAGTTTTTAAAGGGTTTTTAGTCATCAGTGCCACTAATCATTCAACCGGATATTCACCGATAATATGAATAGATAAATCATATTGTGATGTCTCCGGAAATACTCTTTGTATTTATTCAGGAAGGCATTTATGTCATCAGGATTACGTTTCACACTGGAAGTGGACGGTCTGCCATCGGACTCGCTGGTTGTGACGTCCTTTCATCTGAGTCAGTCCTTCTCCGAACTTTTCTCCCTCGATATCTCGCTGGTAAGCCAGCAACTTCTCAGTATCGATTTCTCTCAGGTACTGGAAAAACCGGCGCACCTCAAAATCTGGCAGGGCACGGAGATTCAGCGCCGGGTGAACGGCATTGTCACCTGGTTTGAGCAGGGGGAAAACGATGGGCACCAGATGCTGTACAACATGAGAATCCGCCCGCCGCTGTGGCGCGCCCAGCTGCGCCAGAATTCCCGAATTTTCCAGAATGAGGACATTAAAAGCATCCTCGGGACGATACTGCAGGAAAACGGGGTCACGGACTGGAGTCCGCTGTTCAGCGAGGCGCATCCGGCAAGGGAATTCTGCGTGCAGTATGGTGAAACCGATTATGACTTTCTGGCGCGGATGGCCGCGGAGGAAGGGCTGTTCTTTTACGAAGAGCACTCACCGGACAGCGATGACCAGAGCCTGGTGCTGTGCGACACGGTGCGCTTTCTGCCGAAGGCGTTTGACATCCCGTGGAACCCGAATACCCGCAGCGAAGTGAGTACGCCGTGCATCAGCCAGTTCCGTCACAGTGCGCAGATACGCCCCTCTTCCGTTATCGGCAAGGACTACACCTTCAAACGTCCGGGCTGGGCGGGCCGCTTTGAGCACCAGGGTGAACATCAGGATTACCAGCGCACGCAGTACGAGGTGTTTGACTATCCGGGGCGCTTCAAGGACGCACACGGGCAGAACTTCACCCGCTGGCAGATGGAGGGATGGCGCAATAATGCCGAAGAGGCCCAGGGAAAAAGCCGTTCCCCGGCCATATGGCCGGGACGGCGTATCACGCTGACGGAGCATCCGCAGGCGAGTCTGAACCGGGAATGGCAGGTGGTGAGCAGTGATTTGCAGGGGAGCCAGCCGCAGGCAGTGGCAGGACGTTCCGGCGCAGGCACCACCCTTGAGAATGATTTTACGGTGATCCCGGCAGACAGAACGTGGCGGCCGGTACCCCAGCCCAAGCCGTCGGTGGACGGCCCACAGTCGGCGGTCGTCACCGGCCCGGAAGGTGAGGAAATTTTTTGCGACGAGCACGGTCGCGTACGGGTGAAATTCAACTGGGACCGCTATAACCCGGCCAATCAGGACAGCTCATGCTGGATCCGGGTGGCGCAGGCGTGGGCGGGGCCAGGTTTCGGAAACATAGCCATACCGCGCGTGGGCCAGGAGGTGATCGTCGATTTTCTGAACGGCGACCCGGATCAGCCGATCATCATGGGTCGAACCTATCACGCCGAAAATACCCCACCGGGTGGGCTGCCGGGGACGAAAACTCAGATGACTATCCGCTCAAAAACCTATATGGGCAGCGGGTTTAATGAACTGAAGTTTGATGATGCGACCGGAAAAGAGCAGGTCTATATCCATGCGCAAAAGAATATGGATACCGAGGTACTGAACAACCGTACAACGGATGTTAAAGCAAATCATACCGAGACCATCGGTAGCAACCAGGTTATCACCGTGAAGGGCAATCAGGTACAGACGGTGGTACAGAATCAGAACGAAACAATAGGCCAGAACCAGAGCCTGACTGTGGGCCTGAATCAGGCCGAAACGGTCGGTGTCGCCCGTGCCCTGACCGTAGGAGTGGCGTATCAGACCACCGTATTAGGTGTGATGAATACCTCCGTTGCACTGATGCAGTCCTCACAGGTGGGTGTTCATAAATCCCTGCTGGTAGGAAAAGGTTACAACGTGGACGTGGGGGAAAACGTCACCTTTACGGCGGGTAAAAGTCTCCGGGAAAGTGCCGGAAAAGTGGCGGTCTATTCCGCCGGTGAGCATCTTGAACTGTGCTGCGGAAAGGCCCGGCTGGTGCTGACACAGGACGGTAAAATATTTCTTAACGGTACAGCAATCAATCTGCAGGCCGTTCAGACGTTAAGCGGTGATTCAGCCCTGATTAACTGGAACTGTGGCGCGACAGAAAATCCGCCCAAAATGCCGGAACAGCAAAATGACAGCCCGGATCTGCCGCTATTCTGACTAACAAAACGATAAATAATAACAGACTCAAAAATAAGGACTTTTCATGAGCGGGAAACCGGCTGCACGTCAGGGGGATATGACACGCTATGGCGCAGACATTGTACAGGGGTCAGCCGGTGTGCTGATTGGGGCGCCTACTGGCGTAGCCTGCTCGGTCTGTCCCGGCGGGCGAACATCAGGGAGCCCGGTCAACCCGCTGCTGGGGGCGAAGGTCCTGCCTGGTGAGACCGATTTTGCGCTGCCAGGGCCGCTCCCGCTGGTGTTTTCCCGGGCCTACAGCAGCTACCAGACCCGTACTCCGGGCCCCGTGGGGCTCTTTGGTCCGGGCTGGAAATCACCGTCCGATATCCGCTTACAAATTCATGAAAATGCACTGGTGCTCAACGATAACGGCGGGCGCAGTATCTACTTTGACCCCTTGTTGCCGGGAGAGACCGCATACAGCCGCAGTGAGGCACTCTGGCTTGCACGCGGCGGGGTGACAGCGCTGCACGAAAGCAATCCGCTGCATACGCTATGGCAGGCGTTACCGGAAGCTATACGTCTCAGCGAACACCTCTATCTGGCCACAAACAGTGTGCTGGGGCCGTGGTGGCTGCTGGGATGGCATGAGCGGGTGCCGCAGGCCGATGAGGCGCTTCCCGCTCCCCTGCCGCCATACCGGGTACTGAACGGGCTGACGGATAAATTCGGGCGCACGCTGACGTACCACCGTGAGGCGGTGGGTGAGTTCAGCGGGCAGGTCACCAGCGTCACTGACGGCGCTGGCCGTCGCTTCCGGCTGGTTCTGACGACCCAGGCACAGCGGGCTGCCCCGCACCGCAAAACGCGCTCTCCCTTCCCGGATGAGCTTCCCGCCACCGGTTACGGCACGGATAAAGGCATCAGGCTTTCGGAAGTATGGCTGACGCACGACCCGGTATACCCGGAGGATCTTCCCGCTTCGCCGCTCGTGCGGTACGACTACACCCCGCGCGGGGAGCTTATGACGGTTTATGACCGAAGCGATACAGCGGTGCGCAGTTTTGGCTATGACCCGCAGTCGCCTGGCCGGATGATCGCGCACCGCTACGCAGGACGCCCGGCCACCCGTTATCGTTATGATGTGGCTGGCCGCGTGGTGGAACAGCATAACCCGGAGGGGCTCAGCTACACCTACCGCTATGAGAAAAATCGCGTCACCATCACCGACAGCCTGAACCGGCGTGAGGTACTGCACACGGAAGGTGAAGGTGGTCTGAAACGGATTGTGCGTGAAGAACGTCCCGATGGCAGTCTGCTGTACCGTGAATTCGACAACGCGGGCAGGCTGACCGCACAGACCGATGCCGCCGGACGCAAAACCACCTACCGGCTGAATCCCGCTTCCGGCAGCGTCGACGCGGTTACGTTACCCGACGACAGCATGACGCAGTATTACTACAACCGCTATCAGCAGTTAACTGACTCCATCTATTCTGACGGGCTGGAAAGCCGCCTGCGCTATGATGAGCGGGGGAGGCTGGTACAGGAGACCGCCCGCAGCGGCGTCGTAACCCGCTATCTGTACGAGGCACTAACGGATGAATATCCCTGTGCCGTGCAGGATGCCACCGGAGCAAAAAAACAGCTGTCGTGGAGCCGTTATGGCCAGTTGCTGAGTTACATCGACTGCTCGGGCTATGAAACCCGTTATGAATATAACCTTTTTGGCCAGGTCACGGCGACGTACGCAGAAGAAGGGCTGAGCGTTTACCAGACCTACGACGTCCGGGGCAGGCAGATCAGCCGCAGGGATGCACAGGGCCATGAAACCCGCTATGAGTACAACCCCGCAGGCGACCTGACTGCCACGCTGTGGCCGGACGGCAGCCGCAGTGACATGCAGTATGACGCCTGGGGAAACGCCCTGCGCGTCACTCAGGCTGGACTGATCCGGGAGATGGCTTACGACGCCGCCGGGCGGGTTACGACGCTGACCAACGAGAACGGCAGCCACAGCACGTTTGTCTGGGATGCGCTGGACAGAATGGTGCAGCAGACCGGCTTCGATGGCAGGACGCAGCGCTATGACTACAGCGCCACCGGCCAGCTTGTCCGCAGTGAAGATGAGGGACGGGTTACCCTGTGGTATTACGATGCATCCGACAGAATCATCCACCGCACGGTGGACGGCGAACGTGCAGAGCAGTGGCGCTATGACGACCACGGCTGGCTGGCAGAACTCAGTCATCTCAGCGAGGGCCACCGTGTTACCCTCGACTACCGCTATGATCGCAAAGGTCGGCTTATCAGTGAACGTCAGACCGTGCATCATCCTGAAACGGATGAACTGCTGTGGCAGCACGAAACAAAGCAGGCCTGGAACGAACAGGGGCGGGTGAACCGGATAAAACCGGATAATCTTTCGCCGGTGGAATGGCTGACCTATGGCAGCGGCCATCTGGCAGGCGTGAAGCTTGGCGACACGCCGCTGATTGACTTCACACGTGACCGCCTGCACCGGGAGACGCTGCGGCAGTTCAGCGCTTACGGACAGACCACAACCTACACGGCAGCGGGCCAGCTTCAGAGCCAGCACCTGACCCTGACGCCATTTAACCGCGACTATGGTTACGACTGCGCCGGGCGGCTGGTCAGCATCCGCGAAGCGCACCAGACCCGGGAATATGCCTATAGCGGCAGCGGCAGGCTGACGAGCACCACCCTGACCCGCGGCGCTGTCCACCTGGACATACCGTATGACATGGACGCCGCAGGCAACCGGGTGGAGGAAAAAGTCCTGCGCGAGGCGCTCAGACTGCCTGAGTCGAGCCCGGATAACCGCATCGCTAGTGATACCCGCTACCTGTACCGCTATGATGCGTCCGGCAATCTTACCGGGAAAAGTACCCATGTTCCGGCAGGAGCTATCCGTAGCGGGAATGAAAAAACACACCATTATGGTTATGACCGCCAGCACCGCCTGGTGCATTACCGTCTGACCCACGGCTTCGCCAATGAGGAGATTACCCGGAGCCGGTATCTCTACGATGCCATGGGAAGACGGGTGGGCAGAATGGTCTGGCAGTGTCCGCGCAAGATGACAAATACGCTCCACGAGGAATATGGCGCAATGCCGCACCAGCCGGAGGTAACCTGGTACGGCTGGGATGGCGACCGTCTGGTCACCACGCAGACGCAGGCAGTACGTATCCAGACAGTTTATCAGCCGGGGAGCTTTACGCCGCTGCTCCGGATTGAGACGGAGACCGCCGCACTGGCGAAAGCGCAGCGCAGAAGCCTGGCAGAAAAACTACAACAGGACTCAGGTATAGCGTTTCCGGCAGAGCTGGTGACATTACTGAACGGGCTGGAAACGGAGCTGAAACACGGCGTCATCAGCGAAGCCAGCCAGCAATGGCTGAGTCAGTGCGGGCTGAACCCGGAGCAACTGCAGGGTCTGGTGGAGCCGGAGTCTGAACCGGAGAGGAAAATCCACCTCTACCACTGTGACCACCGGGGGTTACCGCTGGCGCTGATAAACCGTGAAGGCAACGCGGTCTGGCGTGCGGAATATGATGAGTGGGGCAATCAGCTGATGGAGGATAACCCGGAAAATCTGCAACAGCTGATACGGTTACCGGGGCAGCAGTATGTTCAGGAGACGGGGCTGTATTATAACCGTTATCGATATTATGATGCGATGCAGCGGCGGTATATTACGCAGGATCCGATAGGGTTGAGAGGGGGGTGGAACCAGTACCAATATCCGCTAAATTCTATAGCGTTTATCGATCCCCTAGGATTATCTGGATGGAACCTTATTGGGAGTAAGGGCGGTGAGAATTACTGTGAAGGTGTGGGCTCTGCGATGTTATATCTACCACAGGATGAAGCGAAGTCAGTAATTCATAATATGGAAACTATGCATAACGTATATAATCCTTTGTCTGAGTATGTTTTTGGGCTCTCAACAGTGTCAGCAGTTGCGGGTCTGGGAGGGTTAAATCTGGGTGTTAGTACAGTTTCCCTCATGGATAGAGGGAGTGCATGTATTAACGATACAGTCAATGCCATAATAGTTGATGGAGAGAGAGAGGCGGGGACTTTAGCATTAACATGTGGAAAAGCATTCATAAATAAAGGTGGCACTGATTTTCAAAGTAAAGTGTCAGATCAACTCATTGATATGCTTTCCACCTATAAACAGAAGCAGTAGTCATACTGGAGCTACAATGATTATAAATAAAAGAATAGCTTTATTTTTAATTTTTTTATTCCTTTTATATGGGCTAAGCAAATGGATTGGTACGTGGGATAATAAACTATTGCAGAAAAGATCTAATCTGCAAATGGCTGCAGAGCAAGGGGATATGAGGGCTCAAAATGATCTTGGCCTCATCTATGAAGTTGGCAATGAGATAGAGGTTGATTACAATAAGTCATTTTATTGGTATAAAAAATCAGCTGAACAAGAATTTGCCCCAGCACTATATAATCTTGGGCGATATTATGAGAATGGCATAGGGGTGAATAAAGATCCTCGTGTAGCAAGGGAGTACTATAGTCGTTCTGCGAGACAGGGCTTTGCTCTTGCCCAAGTGAATTTAGGAAAATTACTACTTGATGGTAAAGGTGGTGATATTGATTATAATCAGGCTCATGAACTTTTTAAAAAAGCTGCGGAAGTAGGCAGCTCGGTTGCAATGTATGATTTAGGTTATATGTATGAAAATGGATTGGGCATACCAAAAGATGATACTACGGCTGCTGAATGGTATATTAAAGCTGCTGACCGTGGGTCCTGGAAAGCACGAAATTCGCTCGCGCTGTATTATGCTCAGGGTTTAGGTGGGGTGCATATCAATCGAACTAAGGCATTAAATCTACTAAAACTCTCAGCTTGTCAGGGATATTCAATAGCTCAGGTTAATTTAGGTATGCTCTACTCTGGGAATACTGGGGATATATCTTTAGATTACATTAAAGCCTATGCTTGGTTATCGGTGGCCATTCATAATGGATATTATGATGCAAAATCAATGAGGGCTAAAACGGTCGAAAAAATTGAAGGGAATGAAATGAAAAAAGCAATTTATATCGCTGATGAATACATCAAGAAATACTCATCAAATGCTGAGTGGAATGCTAAAGATAAAGAATGCAAGATCTTATTACAACGAGGTGAAATATAAAATAATGTTCCTGTAAGGCAGGTTGAGTTTTTTAGTAGAAACTCAAAAGGATCGAGAATACAGGAAGGCAGAGTATTTTGTGATAACAAACAACCAGGCCCAAATACAAAACGCAATGAGAACAAGTGTGCATTTTTGTCCAATAATATTAATCATGCACAAAAATGCATTGATTTATATGAATATTGGGATTTTAAGTGGTTTCCTGGTCGTCATGACTCCAAATTACTTTCTTGGGAGAATCGAAAGAATAATTTGAAAGAAGAATGTATGAAAATATGTACAGACAAAATAAAATAATAGAGAGTGAACAATGAGGAATAGGACTTTTCAAAAATTAATAACGCTAAAGAATAAAGCGGCAGAAATAAATGTTAAAGATTTATACCATAAGTTTTAGAGAAATAGTGAATTTTTTGGCATGCGTATAATTGATGTGAATCAGCATGGTATGTCTGGTGATACAATGCTACATATTGCAGCATGGAATGGATGTGTAGAAGATATTGAGAAATTGATTTTAGTGGGTGCCGACATTAACTCAATCGGTGATTTAGGAAATACACCTTTACATCAAGCTATATTATTTGAAAAAATAGAATCTGTAAAGTTATTGTTAAATTACAATATAAATGCGAATATAAAAAATGAATCAGGAGAAACCATCTATGAGATGGCCAAAAGAAATGGAAATAAAGAAATAATTAATTTACTAGCCAAATATCGCAAATGACAAAGAATAAAACGCATAATTAGTGAAGTAAAAAACATCTTCTGGATAGTGATAACAACCTGAACCACAGCGACCACCCGATGCGGGCGCTGATAAACCGCGAAGGTAACTCGGTTTGGCGTGCGGAATATGATGAGTAGGGCAATCAGCTGATGGAGGATAATCCGCAAAATCTGCAACAGCTGATATGGTTACCGGGGCAGCAGTATGCTCAGGAGACGGGGCTGAATTATAAACGTTATCGATATTATGATGCGATGCAGGGGCTGTATATTACGCAGGGCTCGATTGGACTAGAGGGTGGGTGGAATCCGTATCAATACCCACTTAGCCCAATTCAATATACAGATTCACTAGGTTTGTTCGTAGAGGATTTATGTATAAGTGAAGGTAGTACACTTTTATCTTTCCTTTTCGGAGCAGGAGCAATAAGTCAGGCTCAACCCACTTTGGCAACAAGTCATTGTGTAGAGCAAGCGTATGCTGAATTAAATAAAAAAGAAAACGAACATTTTAATTTATTCATCACGAGGAATTGTAAGTAGGAAACAAACAAACTATTGTATAAAGCGATGGCCATTTGTACTAGTAATAAATGAGGCGCATCTCCATTTCCACCGAAAACATGTATGTCTGGATACCCATATTAACGATGAAAATTTTTTTCGTGGTTTTACTGACAAGTATAACTTTCAGCGTTGGAACTGTAATTGTTTATGCCGTTTCTATTGCTTTATGGGGGACGGATATACACTTTGGTTATATTAGATTGTTTTTTATATTAAGTATTTTGGGTAGTGGGGTGTTTAGTGCCTATTTTATCCATGTTAATAAAAGCGGCAGTCTTATCTATGGCGTTTTTACTTCTCTAATTACATTTTTCTTGATCGGGTTTGCTATTTTAAATACTTATGGTTCATAGGTTTTTTATTCAATTGCGATGATTGTTGGAAGAGGCTATCCGTTGTTGGAGTAATTAGTAGTGCTATATCAATGAAAATATATTTTTTTGTATTCATATGGGGGCACTATGCTCCTTCTTTCTTTTTTACCACCGGTTTATATGTTATTGGTGATTTAAATTGCTGTTACTTTCAGTGGATAGAAGAATGCGAGTATATAGTGATTATTTAAAAATAATAAAACACCAAAATATATCTCTTTAATTATCATTCGAATTTATTATTTTTGATATACATGGATTATAGGCTTTTAAGGCAAAAACGGTAGACTACACACAGGTAGTGATGTTGTACGAGCAGAAGTTAGGGTGTTGGCGAAATCAGCGAAGCCAATCAACAGCAGCTTACCTAGTATGGGTTGAGCCCGGAGGTGTGGTAGCGCCGGAATTTGTACCAGAGAACGAGACCAACCTATTCGATTGCGATATCTCACTTTTGAATCATCTCTCTTGCTGAAAATCCTGGCTATTACATAGCTCATCGCCCGTGTACTAGTCGCTAAAGTGAAGGTGCAAGGGAGCGGTTGCTCAGGCAGAAACCGATGCTCGTTGGCAAAAACTGATTTGTTACATATTGTGTTGCTTAAAAGTGTCTTATTTTAAAGAAATGTTACCTTCATCCATAGGCAACGGCGCTATCGGTCATTATAATCCGCGCCAGGTCATACAACTTTACTATCTGTATGCTCAACACCTGTAAGCACGACAACAGAATAAATTTTATTATTAGAGGTAATCATGGCAATTGAACGTACTTTTTCCATCATCAAGCCAAACGCGGTGGCAAAAAACGTTATTGGTAGCATCTTTGCTCGCTTTGAAGCAGCAGGGTTTAAAATCGTCGGCACCAAAATGCTGCATCTGACCGTTGAACAGGCTCGTGGTTTCTACGCTGAGCACGATGGTCGTCCATTCTTCGACGGTCTGGTTGAGTTCATGACCTCTGGCCCAATCGTGGTTTCCGTACTGGAAGGCGAAAACGCCGTTCAGCGTCACCGCGACCTGCTGGGCGCAACCAACCCAGAAAACGCGCTGGCAGGCACTCTGCGTGCTGACTACGCGGATAGCTTCACCGAAAACGGCACCCATGGCTCTGATTCCGTTGAATCTGCTGCCCGTGAAATCGCCTTCTTCTTCGCTGAAGGTGAAGTGTGCCCACGTACCCGCTAAGGGCACGTTTACACTTTATTTAATGAATGCCGCGTGCAGACGTGGCATCCATGCGCCAGAATTTGTACAATGCAGCGCCCCCGGACGAGCAGAACGCTTTCCTGGGGCGCTTCTTTTTATCAATCCACCCTCCAGGGGCCATAACGTGTAACAACGAGGCCGGAATAAAAAAATGTCTGAACAAATTGTCACGCCTGAGAGCGCCATCCCGGCGGTTCCCAATAAAGATGGAAAAATTAACCTGCTGGATCTTAGCCGTCCGCAGATGCGCGAGTTTTTTAAAGACTTAGGCGAAAAACCCTTCCGCGCCGATCAGGTGATGAAGTGGATGTACCACTATTGCTGCGACGACTTTGATGAGATGACCGACATCAACAAAGTGCTGCGCGGTAAGTTAAAAGAAGTCGCTGAAATTCGCGCCCCGGAAGTGGTGGAAGAGCAACGTTCAACCGACGGCACCATCAAATGGGCGATTGCCGTAGGCGATCAGCGCGTTGAAACCGTATATATCCCGGAAGACGATCGCGCGACCCTGTGTGTCTCATCACAGGTTGGTTGTGCTTTAGAGTGTAAATTCTGCTCTACGGCGCAGCAGGGCTTTAACCGTAATCTGCGCGTCTCGGAAATTATCGGCCAGGTCTGGCGCGCGGCGAAAATTGTCGGCGCGGTGAAAGCAACCGGCGTCCGCCCAATTACCAACGTCGTTATGATGGGCATGGGTGAACCGCTGCTTAACATGACAAACGTCGTTCCGGCGATGGAAATCATGCTGGATGATTTTGGTTTTGGGCTGTCAAAACGTCGCGTGACCTTATCAACTTCAGGCGTTGTGCCTGCGCTTGATAAGCTGGGCGACATGATTGACGTTGCGCTAGCCATCTCCTTGCATGCGCCGAACGATACCATCCGTGACGAAATTGTACCGATCAACAAAAAGTACAACATCGCCACCTTCCTGGAATCCGTGCGCGGCTATATTTCTAAGTCCAATGCCAACCAGGGCCGCGTCACTATCGAATACGTGATGCTTGACCACGTCAATGACGGTACCGAACACGCGCATGAACTGGCTGAACTGCTAAAAGATACGCCGTGTAAGATTAACCTGATCCCATGGAACCCGTTCCCGGGCGCACCGTATGGTCGTAGCTCCAATAGCCGTATCGACCGTTTCTCCAAAGTGTTGATGAGCTATGGTTTCACCACCATCGTGCGCAAAACACGCGGTGATGATATCGATGCCGCCTGTGGGCAGCTGGCCGGGGATGTTATTGACCGCACCAAGCGTACTCTGCGTAAACGTATGCAGGGTGAATCTATCTCGGTCAAAGAGTTGTCATGATGTATTGCGCGCGCCGGAATTGGCGCGCGCAGCGTTAAGTGCTTAAGGATTAGGCGAAACGTACTGATCTGGTTAATAATTACGGTGCGTTTCCTCACGTATTGAGGCAGTATGTAGCGTTGCCAGAACAGGGTAAATACGGCCTTTAGCGCTGTTTTGGTGTAGGGTATGACCAGGCATAGGCTGTCTGTATTATCACAGGACCGGATGTTTCGCGGTGTGAACATCGTTTCGCATCAGAATCTTAAATTTCACGAATCAGCAGTTGTAGCGAATGAATACTGAAACCAATCACGACCAATCAGCAGCACAAACTACGGGTATCCGTTTGCGTAATGCCCGTGAACAACTCGGACTCAGTCAGCAAGCCGTTGCAGAACGCTTGTGCCTGAAGGTTTCCACCGTTCGTGATATTGAAGAAGATAAGGCGCCGGCTGAACTCGCTTCAACATTCTTGCGTGGTTATATCCGTTCCTATGCTCGCCTCGTTCATATCCCGGAAGAAGAACTGCTGCCGATGATGGAAAAGCAGGCACCGGTACGAGCGGCAAAAGTCGCGCCGATGCAGAGCTTCTCTTTAGGTAAACGTCGTAAGAAACGCGATGGTTGGCTGATGAGCTTTACCTGGCTTGTGCTGTTCGTGGTGGTCGGTCTAACCGTCGCCTGGTGGTGGCAAAACCACAAAGCGCAGCAGGAAGAAATATCCACCATGGCCGATCAGTCTTCCGTTGAGCTGAAGGCGAACGGCAACGATGCGCAAAACGTCCCGCTGAATACCGGAACTGACGCCACGTCGACCCCGGCTGCCACCGACCCGGCTGTTTCCGCACAGACCAGTACTGAAGCACCCGTCGCGACCTCTGCACCTGCAGAAACTGCACAGAATAATGCCGCCGTGGTATCACCGTCACAAGCTAACGTTGACAATACCGCCGCGCAAACCACCCCAGCTTCGCAAACTGCGGCTCCTGGTGCGCTGCCAACCGATCCTGCGCAGACTGCTGCACCTGTTGCTGATGCTAACGCGCTGGTAATGAACTTCTCCGCCGACTGCTGGCTGGAAGTCACAGACGCAACCGGCAAGAAACTGTTCAGCGGCCTGCAGCGTAAAGGTGGTAATCTGAACCTGAGCGGTCAGGCACCTTATAAACTGAAAATTGGTGCGCCGGCTGCAGTACAGATCGAATATCAGGGTAAACCTGTCGACCTGAGTCGTTTTATCAGAACTAACCAGGTTGCGCGCCTGACGGTAAGTGCTGAACAATCACCAGCACAATAACAGACGCGTAATGCGGGAGATTTTTCATGCATAACCAGGCTCCTATTCAACGTAGAAAATCCACACGCATTTACGTTGGGAACGTGCCGATTGGCGATGGCGCTCCTATCGCCGTACAGTCAATGACTAACACGCGAACAACGGATGTCGAAGCGACGGTTAATCAAATCAAAGCGTTAGAACGCGTAGGGGCCGATATCGTACGCGTATCTGTCCCTACCATGGACGCCGCCGAAGCCTTTAAGCTTATCAAGCAGCAGGTGAATGTCCCGCTGGTTGCCGATATCCACTTTGATTACCGTATTGCGCTGAAAGTGGCGGAATACGGCGTGGATTGCCTGCGTATTAACCCGGGCAATATCGGCAGTGAAGAGCGTATTCGCATGGTTGTTGACTGCGCTCGCGACAAAAATATTCCCATCCGTATCGGCGTAAACGCCGGATCGCTTGAGAAAGATTTGCAGGAAAAATACGGTGAGCCAACGCCGCAGGCGCTGCTGGAATCAGCCATGCGTCATGTCGATCATCTCGATCGCCTGAACTTCGATCAATTCAAGGTCAGCGTGAAAGCCTCCGATGTTTTCCTGGCGGTTGAATCCTACCGTCTGCTGGCGGCCAAAATTGATCAGCCGTTGCATTTGGGGATCACCGAAGCAGGTGGCCTGCGCAGTGGCTCCGTTAAGTCCGCAATCGGCCTTGGCCTGCTGCTTTCTGAAGGGATCGGCGATACACTTCGCGTGTCGTTGGCCGCGGATCCGGTCGAAGAGATCAAAGTTGGTTTTGATATTCTGAAATCGCTGCGTATTCGCGCACGCGGCATCAACTTCATTGCCTGTCCAACCTGTTCTCGTCAGGAGTTTGACGTTATCAGCACCGTTAATGCGCTGGAACAGCGTCTGGAAGACATCATCACGCCGATGGACGTTTCGATCATCGGATGCGTGGTGAACGGCCCTGGCGAAGCGTTAGTATCGACGCTTGGCGTTACCGGTGGTAACAAAAAAAGCGGCCTGTACGAAGATGGCGTGCGTAAAGACCGTCTGGACAATGACGATATGATTAGCCAGCTTGAAGCGAGGATCCGGGCGAAAGCCTCGGTACTGGATGAAGCGCGGCGTATCGACGTTCAGCAGCTTGAAAAATAACGAGATGGGAAGCGGCGTGCTTCCCGTGTATGATTGAACCCGCTGGCACTCTGGTGTCGAGGGTTCATTTTTATATATAAAGAGAATTAACGTGGCAAAAAACATTCAAGCCATTCGCGGCATGAACGATTATCTGCCTGGCGAAACCGCCATCTGGCAGCGCATTGAAAGCACACTCAAAAACGTGCTCGGCAGCTACGGTTACAGCGAAATTCGTTTGCCGATTGTAGAGCAGACCCCGTTATTCAAGCGCGCTATCGGTGAAGTCACCGACGTGGTTGAAAAAGAGATGTATACCTTTGAAGACCGCAACGGCGACAGCCTGACGCTGCGTCCTGAAGGTACCGCGGGCTGCGTACGCGCCGGCATCGAACATGGTCTTCTGTACAATCAGGAGCAGCGTCTGTGGTACATCGGGCCGATGTTCCGCCACGAGCGTCCGCAGAAAGGGCGTTATCGCCAGTTTCATCAGCTGGGTGTCGAAGTATTTGGTCTGCAAGGGCCGGATATTGATGCCGAACTGATTATGCTCACCGCTCGCTGGTGGCGCGCGCTGGGTATGGCGGAACACGTTAATTTAGAGCTGAACTCGATCGGTTCTCTCGAAGCTCGCGCTAACTATCGCGATGCGCTGGTGGCCTTCCTTGAACAGCACGTTGAAGTGCTGGATGAAGACTGCAAACGTCGTATGTACAGCAACCCGCTGCGCGTGCTGGACTCCAAAAATCCTGACGTTCAGGCATTACTGAACGATGCCCCGACGCTCGGTGATTATCTGGACGAAGAGTCCCGCGAGCACTTTGCTGGCCTGTGTGCACAGCTTGATGCCGCCGGTATTGCTTATACCGTTAACCAGCGTCTGGTTCGTGGTCTGGACTACTACAACCGCACCGTTTTCGAATGGGTGACCAGCAGCCTCGGCTCTCAGGGCACCGTGTGCGCAGGCGGTCGTTATGATGGTCTGGTTGAACAACTAGGCGGTCGCGCAACCCCAGCCGTCGGTTTTGCTATGGGTCTGGAACGACTTGTTTTGCTCGTTCAGGCAGTGAATCCGGAATTTAAAGCTGATCCTGTTGTCGATATATACCTGGTCGCTTCAGGTACCGATACTCAGTCAGCCGCAATGCGTCTGGCAGAGCAGGTGCGTGATGCATTACCAGGCGTGAAGCTGATGACTAACCACGGCGGCGGCAACTTTAAGAAGCAGTTTGCACGCGCTGATAAATGGGGCGCTCGCGTTGCCCTGGTATTGGGTGAGTCAGAGGTTGAACAAGCCACTGTTGTCGTGAAGGACTTGCGCTCTGGTGAGCAGACAACCGTAACGCAGGAAGGCGTTGCCGCGCATTTGCGCACTATTCTGGATTAAGCGCCAGAACATTATTATCAGGAGAAGGGCTGCGTGGAAATTTACAATAACGAAGACGAACAGGTTGACGCGATTAAACGCTTCTTTGCCGAAAATGGTAAAGCACTGGCCGTTGGGGTAATTTTGGGGATTGGTGCGCTGGTTGGCTGGCGTTACTGGAATTCTCATCAGCTAGACACAGCCCGGGAATCGTCCGCGGCTTATGAAACCGCCGTTTCCTCTCTTAGTTCAGGGAAACCCGAAGCGCTGGCCTCTGCACAGAAATTTGCAGCCGAGACGAAAAACACCTACGGGGCGTTTGCATCTCTGGAACTGGCACAGGCTTTTGTGGATAAAAATGACCTGGCGCAGGCCGAAAAACAGCTGCAGCAAGGGCTGACCGCGGCGTCTGATGAAAATTTAAAATCCGTACTGAGTCTGCGTCTGGCGCGCGTTCAGCTGCAAATGAAGCAGGCTGACGCGGCGCTGAAAACGCTCGAAGGCGTGAAAGGCGAAGGCTGGACGGCTATTGTTGCTGATTTACGCGGGGAAATCCTGCTCAGTAAAGGTGACAAACAGGGTGCTCGTGCAGCGTGGGAAGCTGGCGCTAAGAGCGATGCATCACCGGCGCTGAGCGAAATGATGCGCATGAAAATTAATAATTTGTCCATCTGAGAGGGACCCGATGCAATTGCGTAAATTACTTTTGCCTGGACTGCTTTCTGTCACTCTTTTGAGTGGTTGCTCGCTGTTTAGCGGTGAAGAAGACGTTGTGAAAATGTCCCCGCTGCCAACGGTGGAAAATCAGTTCACGCCATCAACCGCGTGGGATGTTTCGGTCGGTAGCGGTATCGGCGATTTCTACTCCAACCTGCATCCGGCTTATGCGGATAGCGTGGTTTACGCGGCTGACCGTAAAGGCACCGTGAAGGCGGTTAACGCCGATGATGGGAAAGAAATCTGGTCGGTGAATCTGGCGGAAAAAGACGGTTGGTTTGGTCGTAAATCAGCGCTGCTTTCTGGCGGCCTGACGATTGCCGGCGGTCACGTGTATGTCGGTAGTGAAAAGGCGCAGGTTTACGCGCTGGATGCGGGCGATGGTTCCATTGTCTGGCAGACGACCGCAGCCGGTGAAGTCTTGTCTCGCCCAACCTCGAGCGATGGTCTGGTTCTGGTTCACACCAGTAATGGCCAGCTCCAGGCGCTGGACGAAAACAGCGGCGTCGTGAAGTGGACGGTGAACCTGGATATGCCAGCGCTTTCTCTGCGCGGCGAGTCAGCTCCCGCGGTTGCTTACGGTGCGGCGGTTGTTGGCGGTGATAACGGTCGTGTGAGCGCAGTCCTGATGCAGCAAGGCCAGCTTATCTGGCAGCAGCGTATTTCTCAGGCTACCGGCACCACTGAAATTGACCGTCTGAGTGACGTGGATACCACGCCGGTTATCGTGAATGGCGTTGTTTACGCATTGGCCTACAATGGTAACCTGACGGCGCTGGATCTTCGCAGCGGCCAGATCATGTGGAAACGCGAACTGGGCTCGGTGAATGACTTCATCGTAGACGGCAACCGTATCTACATCGTCGATCAAAATGACCGTATTCTGGCGTTGACCACCGACGGTGGCGTTACGCTCTGGACGCAAAGCGATCTGTTGCACCGCCTGCTGACCGCGCCGGTGCTGTATAATGGCAGTCTGGTTGTGGGTGATAGCGAAGGCTACATGCACTGGGTTAATCCTGATGATGGGCGTTTTGTGGCCCAGCAGAAGGTGGATAGCTCAGGCTTCCTGACCGAGCCCGTAGTGGCTGACGGTAAACTGCTGATTCAGGCGAAAGACGGTACGGTTTACGCGATTACGCGTTAACGGACACAATGTCTTTGCAATGAACGGCTCCTGTTAAGCAGGGGCCGTTTGCTATTTCTGTATTTTGTCAAAATTTTGAGTATATGAGGCTTTAACATGGTACCTGTGGTCGCGCTTGTCGGGCGCCCTAATGTCGGAAAATCCACGCTTTTTAACCGCCTGACGCGCACTCGTGATGCGCTGGTTGCGGATTTCCCGGGTCTGACTCGTGACCGTAAGTACGGTCGTGCTGAAGTTGAAGGGCGTGAGTTTATCTGTATCGATACCGGCGGTATCGATGGCACAGAAGAAGGCGTGGAAACACGCATGGCGGAACAGTCGCTGCTGGCGATTGAAGAAGCCGATGTCGTTCTGTTTATGGTGGATGCACGTGCGGGGTTGATGCCTGCGGATGAAGGTATCGCTAAGCATCTGCGCGCGCGTGAAAAGCCAACCTTCCTGGTGGCGAACAAAACTGACGGTATCGACCCGGATCAGGCTGTGGCTGATTTCTGGTCGCTGGGCATGGGGGAAATTCACCCGATTGCTGCCTCTCACGGTCGCGGCGTGACTACGCTGCTGGAAACCGCTTTGCTGCCGTTTGTTGATGACATTAACCCGCCGGAAGAAGTGGATGAAGACGCCGAATATTGGGCGAAGTTTGAAGCCGAGCAAAACGGCGGTGAAGTTGAAGAGCCAGAAGATGACTTCAACCCGCAGGATTTGCCGATCAAAATCGCTATCGTTGGCCGTCCGAACGTGGGTAAGTCAACGCTAACTAACCGTATTCTTGGCGAAGATCGCGTTGTTGTCTTTGATATGCCGGGCACGACGCGTGACAGCATCTACATTCCGATGGAACGCGATGAGCGTGAATACGTTCTCATTGATACCGCGGGTGTGCGTAAGCGCGGTAAAGTGACTGAGACGGTAGAGAAGTTCTCCGTTATCAAAACCCTACAGGCTATCGAGGACTCTAACGTCTGCCTGCTGGTGATTGATGCGCGCGAAGGTATTTCTGACCAGGATCTGTCACTGCTGGGCTTTATCCTCAATAGTGGGCGCTCACTTGTTATCGTCGTCAACAAGTGGGATGGCCTGAGTTCAGAAGTGAGAGAGCAGGTCAAAGAGACCCTCGACTACCGTCTGGGCTTTATCGATTTTGCTCGCGTGCACTTTATCTCCGCGCTGCACGGCAGCGGCGTAGGTAATCTGTTCGAATCTATCCGTGAAGCTTACGATAGCTCCACCCGTCGTGTCGGTACGGCGATGTTGACCCGTATCATGACCATGGCAACCGAAGATCACCAGCCACCTCTGGTGCGCGGTCGTCGCGTGAAGCTGAAATATGCCCACGCCGGTGGTTACAACCCGCCGATTGTGGTTATCCACGGCAACCAGGTGAAAGACCTGCCGGATTCTTACAAGCGCTATCTGATGAACTACTTCCGTAAATCACTGGACGTGATGGGTACGCCTATCCGCATTCAGTTCAAGGAAGGTGAGAACCCGTATGCGAACAAACGCAATACCCTGACGCCAACGCAGATGCGTAAGCGCCAGCGTTTGATTCGCCATATCAAGAAAAGCAAATAACGAATCGGTATGGTTCGCTAATATTGTATTTCCTTTCAAGCCCGCATCCAGCGGGCTTTTTAATGTTATTATCTGGCTGATATTGACCTTAACGCTGGGAGTAACAGATGAGCAACGAAGTTCCAATCAAATACTATGACATCGCTGATGAGTACGCGACAGAGTCAGCCAAGCCGGTTGATGAGTCAGAGCGTGACGCGCTGGCGCTTTATTTCCAGTTGTTGATTACTCGTTTGATGAACAACGAAGAAATCAGCGAAGAAGCGCAGCAAGAGATGGCGGTAGAAGCGGGTATCAACGCGCAGCGGATTGATGATATCGCTGAGTTCCTCAATCAATGGGGTAATGAGTAGCTTTTTATGAGGTAAGTCATGAGCAAGCGTTCCACGTCCGATTTTAATATCAGTACCCAAATTACCCAGCTTGGCCGCGATGCCTCCAGACAGGCAGGTTTTGTGAATGCGCCGGTTTATCGTGGTTCCACGGTGCTTTTTCCGACGGTCAACGATCTGGAACACAATCGTGCGGAGTTCAACTATGGCACGAAGGGAACGCCCACCATTGCGAGTCTGGAAAATGCGTGGAGTGCGCTGGCAGGGGCGGCGGGTACGGTACTATCGCCGTCCGGGCTCGGAGCGATTGCGCTTTCTCTGCTTACCACCTTAAAAGCGGGCGACCACCTGCTGATGCCCGACAGCGTGTATCGGCCAACCCGCAATTTTTGCGCCGGTATGCTGGCGAAAATGGGCATCGAGACCACCTATTACGATCCCCGTATTGGCGCAGAGATTGAATCGCTGTTTCGCCCCAACACCACCACGCTGTTCCTTGAATCGCCTGGCTCGCAAAGCTTTGAAATTCAGGATGTCCCGGCGATGACGCAGGTGGCGAAAGCGCATGGCGTCACAACGATTATCGATAATACCTGGGCCACGCCAATTTTCTTCCGCGCCCATGAGCACGGTTGCGATCTGGCGCTTGAGGCTGGAACCAAATACCTCGGCGGCCATTCCGATCTTCTGATGGGACTGGTTTCCGCAAATGAGGCCTGGTGGCCAAAGCTGCGTGAGGCTTACGATCTGATGGCGATGCTGCCCGGTGCCGAGGACTGTTTCCTGGCGTTGCGCGGCCTGCGTACTCTGCATCTGCGGCTTAAAGAGGCCGAAAAGCGTGGGCTGGAGATGGCACGCTGGTTACAAAAGCGCCCGGAAGTATTGAAAGTGCTGCATCCAGCGCTGCCTGAAACTCCGGGGCATGATATCTGGAAGCGCGATTTTAAAGGGGCGTCGGGGCTGTTTTCACTCGTCCTGAAACCTGAATATACGAAAGCCGGATTAGCAAAAATGCTCGATAACATGGGCATCTTTGGCATGGGATACTCATGGGGTGGCTTCGAAAGCCTGATTATTCCGTTTAACTGCGCAGAGTATCGTACCGTAACGGACTGGCAGCCCGGTGGCCTAACGCTTCGAGTGCAAATTGGTCTGGAAGATATGGACGACCTGAAAACCGACCTGGCAGAAGGATTCGACCGCTTACGTTCGGTGCTTTAAGAGTGGGCGCCATTGTCTGCAAGACTTTATGATGGCGCTTCACGCATAATCTTCTCTGATACTCTTTACCTACCTGTGAGTCAGAGATGATGAATATTGGATTTGTCGGCCTGGGGGCGGTGGTTGAAACTGCCTGGCTTCCCGCCCTTAAGCGACTGTCGTTACCGATGAACTCCTGCTGGGGATACGATAGCAACCCCCAGCGAACGCTGCCGGGAGTTACCCGCTGCGAATCCCTCCAGGCGCTACTGGCGCGTCCCCTTGATACGCTATGTATCACCACCACGTCACTCCAGCATTTACCGGTACTGGAAGCCGCGCTGGCATCCACCGTTCCCCGTATTGTGGTAGAAAAACCGGTTGCCGCGACGTTGGCCCAGTTGACGCATCTGCGTGAGCTTTTGACCCTTCCAGAACATGCACAACGCGTATTGGCACTGGATCACTGGATGGCACGAGATGGCGCGCTATGCCTGGCGCTGGGAAAAATGGATACCCGCTGGCACTCCGAGCATTCTAAAGAGGCTGCTCCCCTGACCATATCCGTTGACGATATTGTTGGCATCGAGGGATTCTTGCTGGAACCTAGCGGGTTTAACCGTGCAGGTGAACCGATTGCCCTCAATTTTGCCACCGGCGAACCGGATACCCGCCAGCTACGCCACCCGGATGGCGTTATTCTTGATATTGGAACACACGTATTGGCGATGATGCGTGAAACCTTACGCTATCTTGGGGGCGATGATAGCCTCGAGTTGCAGCTGATAACGGCAAAAGATCGTCTGGGAACGCCAATTGCTTATGGAGATACGCAAACCGCAGAAGGGGAGGCGCATTTACAGGGAAATCTCAGCGGCATCCCGGTGAATCTGTGGCTGAATAAGTACGCAGGCCCGGGTGTTGAACGCAAAGGGATCAGCATCCACTTGCGTGATGGACGCATAATTCGTCAGAGCCGTGCTCCAGGTGGCGAGCGTGTGGAGCTTTTGACTGGCGAACAAGCGCTCAGTTGGACGCGCAGTGGGGCGATTTACGACCATTGCCTTGGGGAACATATTTTTGGCCCCCATAGCTTGTTTGTCAGGGCACCACAGGAAGTGGCTAAACTCACCCAGCGGCGGATTGCTGAGGTGGAACAATTGTTACAGCTTCAGCAGGCCCTACGCGGGCCGCACTGAAGTCTGAGGTCGTGGTAAAATAACAGCATCAGACTAAGCTAAGGAGCCATCATGGAATTCACTTGTCCAACCTGCCAGGACTTACTCGAAGTACAAGGCGATCACGCGTATTGTGGCCGCTGTCAGAAAGACTTCAAGCTTGAGATGCGCTGCCCTGAGTGCCATAAACCACTGGAAATTTTAAAAGCCTGTGGTGCGGTAGATTATTTTTGTCAGTCCGGGCACGGACTTATTTCTAAGAAGCGGGTTGAAATCATTAATATAAACTAATTAATAGGGGTGTTTTACTTCGGCACCCCATATTGTTTTTCTTAATATGTCTACTAATAACATTTTATGTATCGGTGTCTTGAATTTGAATTTTTAGGAATTTATTTAGGTTAGCCGATCTGGTATCTATTATTTGCCGCTCTATAATCCATAAAAAAGACTGCGTTAATGGGTGTTTGCTATAAGGATATAGCGTGCGTGAATGGATTGTTTGTATAATATTACTATTAAGCAATATTATTGCTGGTCCCGCATGCGGCGCAACCGGCGAAGATTCTGTGGATGATGTTTCGTCATCGTCAGAAGATAACCTCCCGGAATTGGGCAGTGATAAAAATGCCCAACAGGCAAAGAAAAGCGACAAACAAGCATTAGCGGAGTCTGGCGGAAACTATCTTGTTAACTCTGCCACCCAAAGTTTCAGTAACTTAACTCCAGAAGCCCTTAAGTCACAGGCCCAGAGTTACTTGCAAAACCAGGTAACCTCATCGGCTCAAACCTATCTTGATAACGTACTTTCGCCCTACGGAAAATTGCGTACCAATCTTTCTATTGGTGAACGTGGTGATTTGGATGGTTCATCGCTGGATTATTTTGTTCCTTTATATGATAACCAGAAAACATTGTTTTTTAGTCAGTTATCTACTCAGCGAAAAGATGACCGCACAATAGGAAATATAGGCTTTGGTTTTCGTCAGAATATTAATAGCTGGTTATTAGGAAGTAACGCCTTTTATGATTACGATTTTACCCGCGGTCATCGTCGTTTAGGATTAGGCGTAGAAGCATGGGCTGATTATTTAAAGTTATCCGGTAATTATTATCATCCGCTTTCCAGTTGGAAGGATTCGCCGGATTTTGAATTCTATGAAGAACGTCCAGCCCGCGGCTGGGATATTCGCGCGGAGAGCTGGCTGCCATTTTATCCTCAGCTGGGCGGAAAATTAGTTTACGAACAATACTATGGCGACGAGGTTGCGCTATTTGGTAGCGATAACCTGCAAAAAAATCCTCAGGCTGTAACGCTAGGGGTGAACTATACGCCCGTACCGATGGTTACGGTGGGGGCCGATTACAAAGCGGGTACGGGCGATAACCGCGATCTCAGCGTTAATGCGACCTTAACCTACCAGTTTGGCGCGCCGATTGCCGCTCAGCTTGATCCTGAAAATGTGAAGGTTCAGCGCTCACTGATGGGCAGCCGTCATGATTTTGTGGAACGTAACAATTTTATTATTCTCGAATATCGCGAAAAGGATCCCCTCGACGTCACGCTTTGGCTCAAGGCTGACGCAGCGAATACGCACTCCGAATGCGTTATCCAGGACACCCCTGAATCTGCAATCGGGCTGGAAAAATGTAAGTGGACCGTCAACGCGCTAATAAACCACCACTACAAAATTATTGCCGCATCGTGGCAGGCGAAGAATAACGCCAACCGCACGCTGGTCATGCCGGTAGTGCAAGCCAACATGCTGACAGAAGGCAATAACAACACCTGGAATCTGGTGCTACCGGCGTGGGTTAACGCAGAGACCGAAGCCGAACGTACCGCGCTTAATAGCTGGAAGGTGCGGATGACCCTTGAGGATGAAAAGGGCAATCGGCAGAACTCGGGCGTGGTGGAGATCGTCGTTCAGCAGGATCGTAGCATTGAACTTATTGTTGATAATATCGCCGATACCGATCGTAGCGATCATAGCCATGCGGCCAGCGCCCAAGCCGATGGTGAAGATGGTGTGGTGATGGAGCTGCTGCTGACGGATGCCTTTGGCGAAAGCACCGATCGTAATGGCAATACGCTGGTCGACGAAAAAATGTCACCTGAGTTATATGACAGCAACGATAAAAAAGTCTCCTTATCGAATGCGCCATGCACCACGGATAAACCGTGTGTCTTCATTGCAGAGCGCAATGAAAAGGCGGGGACGATTACGCTCTCCAGTACGCTGCCGGGCACCTTTCACTGGAAGGCGAAGGAAGCGGTTTACGGCGACAGTAATCTTGTCGATATCACTTTTGTTGGTATATCAGGTGAGGAGCTTAATGGGCTGATTTACCAGACAAAAATTTCGAAGCCTATCAACCTTATCAACAATAAAGAAACCCATCCGACGTTGAACAACACCTATCGTTTCCTTCTTTGGCGCGATAAAAACAAAGACGGTGCCTTCCAGATGTCAGAGCAACTGACGGCAGACGAAATGGCGCAGTACGACTACCAATGGGAATTTACCGGGCAGAGCACCCAGGGTCATACCGGGGCGCAGTCAAATACCAGTAATGAAGATCTGATACTTCCTGCAACCAACAAAGAGGCCGCGCAGAAGTTTGGCGCTAATGCTCAGGATGGCGTTCAGGGATATGGCATACGGGTTTCGTATAGCCAGAAATAGCGGCAACGTCGTGGCTGAGCGGCCAAACGTTGAAACATAAAGAAAAGGAGAGTCTTAATGAAAAATAACGTCAAACGGCGATTGACCAGGGTCGCCCTGGCACTTGTGGTCGCAGGATATTGTTCCGTTCCGGCAATCGCAGCCAATGGCAATCTCAAAAGCGGTCAATGGCAATTTGTCACTGATAGCACAGGGACCATTCAGGGTACGGTGCCGTGGATCACTCGCGCGGCGGATAAAGTGGCGGAAACCGACAAAGCCCACGTGGCGGTCACCGTTGACCGTGGCACCCGTAGTAGCGCAAGCGAAGGTGACAAGCAGTTCCACGTCGGTGATAAAGTGTCCGTTAACTGGGCGATTGGCGATACCGAAGGTGACCTTGACACCAATAATACCGCCACCAAAGCGACGATGGTTTGGATTCGTTCGAAGAACCAGGATGGTTCGGATGCGGTAGAAATTAGCGGAACAATCGGCCAGGACAGCTACACCATTCAGGCCGATGATGCCGACTATTATCTGGGGATCAAAATTACCCCAACCACCACCACCGGCGATCCGAACATTGCCCCGGTACTTCTGTTAGCCGACCTGTCCACCAACGCGGGCGGTGGTGCGGATGACGACGATGTCCCGGAAGGCCCGGTAGTTGATGAAAACGTGAAAGTGGTGATTCATGAGTCCGGTGTGAATACCAACCTGTTGGGCACCGACGCCAAGCTTAAAACGAATACCACCTATCAAGTCCTGCTGTGGAAAGATAAAAACAGCAACGGCAAGTACGATACCGGTGAAGACGTTACCAGCGACTACAACTACCGCTGGAAATTCACGGGTACCAGTAAGCAACTGGGCACCGCTGGCGGTCTTGTCAGCAGTACCTACAACAACTCCGATCTGGTGGTTCCGGTTACCAACGCCGAAGCGAAGGCTGCCTTCGACAATGGCGAAAGCGGCGGCGTTACCCTCGGCAACGACGGCGTCCAGGGTTACGGGCTGTCTATCGATTATCAACGCAAATAACACGCGCAGACCATCCCTTTATTGGGATGGTCTTTTCCGCGTCTTTTGCTTAGCCAAAGCCTAAGCAAAAGATGTTGAATACACAGAAAATACAGGTGGATATAGCTTATGGATGGCAGTCTGCGCAGGGATAGGATCTCCCACTTTATCGCGATCATGCTACTGGCGATCGGCAGCCTTTCTGCGCCGGTGTCCGCCGCGTTGAAAAGCGGCACCTGGCAGGAAATGAACACCTCAACCGATGCCATCAACGGAACCGTGCCGCTGGCTGACGGCGTCAGAATTCCCGTTTACCAGGGCAGTATTCTGCTCAATCCTGATGAAACTCACGCCGTTAATTTTAGCGCCATGCCGCACGATTTCAGTACGGACGATAGCGCCAGCGCGCTGCAGCTCGTTAATCCTATTGATACGGAAGGGGATATTTTTGCAGCGCCACCCGTTCGCTGGGCAGACAAAGCACCCGTAGTAACACTGATGTGGGCTAATGCTGAGACGCCGGACGAGCCGCTCAACCCGCAACCTGTCGCTAACCAAACCTTCTGTGCGCAGAATATGGCTGGGAAAAACTACGTTATCTGGCCGCAACTCGAAAGCGACGCCTCATCTGCGCCAGCCGCTTTGTACCTCCAGACCATTACCGGGACTCCTTTTAGCAACACGACCACGCTGTTAGAACAGAAGATCCCGGTGGCCATTGCCGCCGCCGTGGGCGAGCCGGTGAAGGTGATAGCCGATAACTTCAACGAAACGCTAAAAGCCGCCAGGGTTAAAGTTGGCGAAAGCATCACGCTGACTATTACCACGCAGGACTGCCAGGGAAACGCGGTAGGCAATACCGCATTCGTGATAACCCGTGGTGATGCGCAAAACCGTCAGAATATAGTGAATAACACGGCACCTGTGCATGTGGGCAACACTGAACTCACGACCACGGCCACCGAATATCACGGCACAACTGATGCGAACGGTAACGCGACGGTCGTGGTGACTCAGGCTGATGGCCCTGGTGTCAAAACGCGGCTGACGGTATCTCCAGCGAATGCCTCAACGTTAAAAGCCAGTATAGATGTGATTTTCACCACCCTTACCAGCCCGGATAGCGCCAGCGCGAATATGTGGGGCCACATGCCAGAAAGCTCAAGCGCGGATGTGGAAGGAGAGACGTACACCTTTAGCCGACCGAAACTCGCGGCAGAAGCCGAAGGTGAAAGCGGCACGGTGACTACCAACAATGAAAGCTGGGCACTGTTTAACTGGAGTGGTGCCGACAAGCATTGTGACATCTTGCCCGATTCGCGTCAGTTGATGGGGCTCAAAATCGCGCGGGGCGATCTGGTGAGTCAGCTGGGCTGGCCGGTAGCTGGCACCAATGAATACTGGTCATCGTCGGCAGGCACGCTGGCGACTAATCACCTCGGAGTGAATATGCTCAGCAGGCGGGTGGTTGAAGAGCCTGATACCACAACGTCGGTGGTGAGCTGCGTGGATAAAGCCTCGCCGGACGTTACACCAGTGCTGAAGGTCACGCTGGATAACATGGATAGCGAGCTAAATGCGGCAAAAGCTGAGGTAGGCGACGCCATCAGCATGATCATTTCGGTAACGGATAAAGACACCGGCGCTGCACTCCCATACCGTTATTTTGACCTCTATGTTGGCGATGAGACGAACCGTAAAGGGCAAACCAATGCGCAAGCCCAGGCCGAAGGAGCGAAATACGGCTGGAATGATAATCCGGTGCTGGTGGGCATTGAGGGTTCCGGTACGCCTAATCACTACCATGGTATTACCGATGGAAATGGCCGACTCTCTATTGAATTAACCCAGAACGACGGCGCCGGGGTGATGACGCCGCTGCGGGTGGTGTTGGGTGATGGGACAGAAACTACGGTGAACGTTATCTTCACCGTCGTGACTAGCCCGGACGTTGCACAGGCGCGCATGTGGGGGCATATGCAGGGCGTCATAGACGCGGGCAATCTCTACAAGCGACCGCTGTTGGCAAGTGAAGCAACGGCAAACACGGGTTCCACCGTGGAAAATCATGAAGACTGGGCAACCTTTAATTCCGTCACGGCGGCGACCGCGCAGTGTGGCGTGGGACAAGTGCCCGGGCAGGTGATTCTGGATGCGCTCTATTCGGCCCATCCCGGCAACGCCATGCTCACCGATAACGGCTGGCCAACCGCCAGCTATAGCTATATCTCCGCCGATACTGACGGCACGCAAACTGCGCACGTCAATCTGGCGAATGGCGCCGATGCGATGTTTAGCGGTACAGAAGCTAACTATCTCACCTGCTCGGGCAATGAACTGGTCACGCAGTTGGATGTGTCGTTAAACGGGGATCCCCTCCTCAGTCCCGCCGTTGCGAAGGTGGGCGAGCAGGTAACCATGACGGTGCATTCTGCCAATGCGCTGAACGGACTTGCCGTCCCGAATGCCGCGTTTACCATCACCATGGCGCACGGTAAAAACCGCAGTGGCCTGACGACGGGGTATACCGATCCAACCGATGGCACGCTGGTGATAGGAGGCACTTCCTTTGGCCCATCCCAGGCCTCAATGACCTATCAGGGAATGACCGATGCCAGCGGCAATGCGACGATCATCATCGAGCAACCGCAGGGCGTAGGGTTGCTCACGCAATTGACCATTACTCCCGTCAACTCGCTTATCGCAAGACCATTGACCCGCAGCGTGAGATTTACGGTGCCGACTAGCCCGGATACGCCGGATGCCGAAATGTGGGGGCATATGGCGGATACGGTAACCGTAAACGGCTTAACCTTTGAGCGCCCGAAACTGGCGACAGAGGTTGCCGCAACCCGTACCCAGGTCGAAGATAACGAAACCTGGGCGCGTGTTACCCACACCGATGCGGCAGGGAATACGGACGCGGGGGGATGTGCGGTCAACCGCCTGCCGCGCGCCGATCAGCTCAACGCGCTGTATAACGCGAACAGCAACGGTGCAATGCACGCAGTGCAGGGATGGCCGGTGACCCAGTCATACTGGTCGGCGACGTTTACCAGCGCCACCTCGTGGAAAATGCTCTCGCTTGCCAGCGGTGCCGAAAGTACCGGCGGCAGCGACTCCCTTTATACCAGCTGTCTTGCCAGCGATAACCCTGTAGCAACAACAATCACCGTCGAGCCGGTTAACCCGGCACAGTGGAGCGATGCCCTGCAGGCGGCGAAGGTGAAAAAAGGCGAAACGTTGGCGCTCAAGGTCACGGTGAAAGATGCCAGCGGCAATCCGCTGCAGGATGTGCCGTTCGTGCTAAGCCGCGGCGATGGCTATACGCGTCAGGGAACCAAACACATCGCTGGCAGTGGGGATAGCATCGTGTCGCCTGTCGTTATTGACGGTGAATCACTTAATGATACGGCGACAAAAATTGGTGGCATCACCGGCGTTGATGGCAGCAAAACCATTAACGTCACTCGCCCGGACACCCACGGCACCAAAGTGGCGATAATCGCCGCGCTGTATGATAACGCCAGCATAAGCGACAGCCTCGATACTATTTTCACCGTGGTGACCAGCCCCGATAGCGATAAGGCGGCCATGTGGGGACATATGCCGGAAACCGTCACGGCGGCGAACGGCGAGGTGTTTAAGCGCCCGCAGCTATTGGCTGAAATCGCCAGCGGCGTCGCCGCTGGCGGCGAAAAGGAAAACAACGAAACATGGGCAACCGTAGATTTCAACGCGCAATCTACGGCCTGCGGCGCCGCTTATGTGCCTACGCTGGCTGATTTGCAATCGTTGTATTCAGCCTGGCCGAGCGGTGCTGTTACTACGCAGCAAGGCTGGCCTGTCGATGGCAAAAACTATCAAAACGGGACGCCAGACACCAGCCGCGCAACCGATAACCGTTATGTCAAATCGCTCAATCTGCGTGATAACAGCATCACGTCGCAATTGTGGAGCGAAAAGCTCTATTTCTCCTGTCTGAAGAATGCGCGTTCTTTAGCCACGCATCTGACGCTGACATCGACGCTATTCAAGGAAAGCGAAGGTTTTGCGAAAGCGAAAGTCGGTGAAACCATACCGGTGGTTATTACCACGCTTGACGACAGCGGCCGCCCGGTGGGCAACACGCCGGTGGTCTTTACGCGCGGCGACAGCGTGGGGCGCGCCAACCAGGAGATTAACGCGACGGAGGCGGCAACCATACAGGTTAACCAGAATGTTGCTCTTAATCGCGGCGCTGAATACTACACCGCCACCGGCGATGACGGCACGGTGACGCTGGAGATAAATCAGGATGACGGTGCGGGTTTCAGCACTCCCTTACAGGCGTCGATTGAAAATACCAGTAACACTCTTCAGTCCCTGACTGCGGTCTTTACCGTGGTGACCAGCCCGGATACGGACAAAGCCAACTATTGGGGGCATATGGCGGAAACCGTAACCGACAGCGCAGGCGTCGTGTATCAACGCCCCCGGCTATTGAGTGAGTTTAGCGCCACGCCGCGGACATCGGTGACAATCGCCAACGGCAGTTACGATAAAGGCGAAACCTGGGGGCTCCTGAGCGTGAGCGATGCCAGGAATGGGACGAGTGGGGGATGTGGTAAGGATTATTTGCCCACGACGGATAATCTACAGAATCTCTATGGTAAGTATCCTGATGGTGCAATACGCACCCTCATCGGATGGCCAGTGACGGCTAACAGTTCAGCCAGTACCAGCCAATATTGGCACGCGGGTAACTATGTTTTATCAAAAGACAGCACCAAATACGAGTATGCGGTGGTGAATTTACTGCGCGGCGGAGGAATTACCACCACGACCAGTGCAGGTAACGAATATATGCAAACCTGCCTGGCAACACCACGTCTTGCCGTTGCCAGCGTGACGTTGACATTGGCTGGGCAGGATGATGCCACCGGGGACGCAAAGGCAAAAAAAGGTGAAAAATTAGCGGCTACCGTGACGGTAAAAGACAGTAGCGGGCAGCCGGTGAGCGGTGCGCTGGTGAAAATCAACCGTGGTGATGCGAAGACTCGAGCAGGGGTTACATATACTTCTGCTTCCGCAGATGATATTACCCTGAGTGATATCCTCCCTTCAGGCCCGGCCTCGTACCTGATGAATAGCTCCAGCAGTTATCTGTACATACAGACGGATGCTCAGGGGCAGGCAACGTTTATGCTATCGCAGGATAAGACCGTGGGGTTGAAAACGTCCATCACCGCCACGTCGTTGGACGACAGCACCAAATCTGACAGCAAGCAGGCCGTATTTACGGTAATTACCAGCCCTGATTCGGATAAAGCCACCTATTGGGGACACATGCCGGAAACGTTTACAAATAGTGAAGGCACCGAGTTCCAACGGCCGCGCCTATATGATGAGCTTTCTTCAACGTCGGGGGCGACATATTACACGCTGAATAATGAAAAATGGTATTCCATTCCGGGTACGGATTTCCTCAGTTCCAGCGCGAGTCCCTGTGACAGATTGAGTACGGCTTCGTTAAGCGATTTGGTCACGCTGCAAAGGGACTATCCGCAGGGTGGGTTGATGGAGAGTTTTGGGTTGCCGGTAACGAGTTCATCCAAAGATTGGATCGCATCTGATTTTGCGGTGACGACCTCACATTCGGCTTTGGTCAAACAGAGCGCTAACTTGTATACGGGAAAAATAACGCAGACGACCGGCAATCTCTCTGTTATGCAACTTTGCCGCGTCCATCCGAGAACGCTGAATATCACCGTTGATTCCACTAATGAACTGGATACACATAAGGCGGGTTATGTTGCCAAAAAAGGGGAAAAAATCCCGTTAACGATCACCGTGAAAAATGATGCGGGACAGCCGCAATCTGGCGTAGCCGTTAAACTGGTGCGTAACGTATCTACCACGCGCTATGGCACATCTGGCGCACCGATTAACGATACAACATCGGCCTCTAATATCACGCTTGAGCCGATTGCACCGGCATCAGATTCCATGATTCTGGGCACGTCGACCATCTGGTATGGCACCACGGGGGATGACGGCAAAGTGGTGGTCAACGTCAGCCAGGATGACTCTACTGGCCTGAAAACCGGCCTGTACGCGCAGCTTAGCGACACCGGTCTCAACTCGGCAGTGGCGAACGTTATCTTTACGGTGGTGACAAGCCCTGATGTGGACACGGCGTTCCGCTGGGGGCATATGCCTGAGACGGTCTCTGGGGCCGATGGCGTAACCTATCTTCGTCCAAAATTACAGTCGGAGATGCCCGCTGGTGTAGGTTTCTATAACAAAAACAATGAATACTGGGCGCACCCAACGGCGGCTCAGGCACAAACGGCGGGCGCGACAGGCTGCGATCCACAATACCAACCTCTGCTGAGTGACCTGCAGGCGTTGTACCAAAAATATCCCGCCGGCGAACTGGAAACGACCTACGGCTGGCCGCTGTCGTCCGGCAGAAACTGGTGGGCGGCGGACTTATCAAATACTGGTCAATATCAAAGCCTTAACCTGAGTACGGGCGTGAGCAATGCCACAACGTCGTCGAGTACATTGGCGATGCAGACCTGCCGAACCGATGCTCACGCGGCGTTACCGGCAACCATCGAGATGACGTCCAGCGTTTATGACGAGCAAAATCAGTACGCTAAGGTGAAAAAAGGCGAAATCATACCCCTGACCGTCACGATTAAAGATGCCAGTGGCATACCAGTAGCCAACGCAAGCTTCACGATTTCGCGAGGCGACGGCATCGCGCGTAATGGTGAGGTTAAGACCGCGGATAGTAAAGGGGCGACGGACGATCTTGTCCTGGAGGCGCTAACGCCAACGCCAGCAACCACGGTGCTGGAGAGTAAGAGCAGTGTGTATAGCGGGGTGACAGGGGCTGATGGCAGCGCAACCTTTAATTTGCGTCAGGATGATGCCCTGGGACTTAAAACCACGCTTACGGCGAAAATGGATGCATATCCTGGCTTAACGTCCGCTATGGATACCATATTTACCGTCATCACCAGCCCGGATACCGACAAAGCCACATTCTGGGGGCATATGCCGGAAACGGCGAAAAACAGCGCTGGCGTTACCTTCCGGCGACCGCTGCTGGCTGCAGAGATGTCGTCTGACGGCACTACTTATACCTATAACAACGAAGTCTGGCCGTTGGTGACTGCCGGAAACACCGATAAAGCCGGTGCGACAGGTTGCGATAAAGCCTATCAGCCGCTGAAGAGTGATTTAGAAACGTTGTTTATAGATAACCTCAGCGTGACCGGTGGTATTGGTGCGAAATATGGCTGGCCAACGGGTTCAAACCAACCATGGTGGGCGGCTGACAAAGCGAGCAGTGGCAACTACCAGTTCATTATACTGAGCACCGGTGGTGGTGGCTCTACTAGCCAGGCAAGCGCAACTGCTGGACAGGTTTGTTTAGTTGAGCCTCGTGAACTGGACTCCGTCATCACGCTCACCTCTACCGCAATGGATACGGCGAAAGCGGCGGCAGTCGCCGAGACGGGTGACACGATCCCGTTGACCGTAACCGTAAAAGACGGCAGTGGAAACCCGGTAGCCAACGCAGGCTTCACCCTTTCCCGGGGTGATTCGATAAACCGGGCTGGCGTGATAATTACCGATGGTGATGTTGAAGCGGAGATGGGGGCGGATGATATCATTCTGCATGAGGTTACCCCTTCCACTGCAACCAGCGATATGACGACGGCGGCCAGCGTATTTACCGGAACTACGGGCTCTGATGGCACCGCAACGTTCACCGTAGCGCAAAATAAGAGTCTCGGTTTGAAAACGACGCTAACGGCGGCATTAGTCAGTAACCCGCAGGTCAGCGCGACGCTGGATAATATTTTTACGGTTAAAACGAGTCCGGATACGGATAAGGCGAAATTCTGGGGGCACATGAAGGACACCGTCAGAACAAATGGTGTCACCATGAAGCGTCCGTTACTGGTCGCGGAATTGCCGTCCGGCGTCACGCCACCTCTGCATGTCATTCTGAATAAGGAAGAATGGGCGATGGCACGCGTCAGCGATGCGAATACCTGGGATCTGGCAAGCCAGTGTGGCAGCTTGCAGAAGGCGCCATCATCGGAGGATTTAACATCGCTGTATCGCATCTTCGGCACCACGGGGTGGCCGAGCTCGCCGAGCTATTCTTATCTTTCAAACACGAAAGGCACCCGATATTATTGTGGATTCAATGAGTCGGATGGCGATGATAACTGCAATATTGATCCGGCTAAAACGAATGGGTTTGCGGCTTGCGTAGAGTAGCTTTTCGCTACTGAGCTTTACGCTTGCGCGTTTTTTTCTGCGGGGTCACGGTCGTGACCTCGCTCTCTACCCAGCCGTCTTCCAGGCGTGTGGTGATGAGATCGCCGGCTTTCACCTGCTTAACCTTTTTCAACACGCCCCCGCCGGTGGTGGTTGAAACGCTATAGCCACGTGCCAGGGTCGCCAGCGGGCTGACCGCTTCCAGATGCGTAACGGCATTGCCGAAACGTTCGCGCTGTTCGCTCAGGCGCGCGCGAATGTTTTCTGCCATTCGATATTCAAGTTGCTGGATGCGGCTTTGTGCGCGATGAATACGCGATTGAGGGTTGTGCTGATTAAGCCTTTGCAGCATACGCTGCTGACGCTGATGGGTCTGCTTAATCTGGTTTTCCAGGGCAAAGCTCATCCGCTGACGCAGCCGTTCCAGTGCGGTTTGCTGGCGTGCTAAACGGAGCTGCGGATGCTGTTGCTGTAAGCGGTGGAAGGTCTGCGTAAAACGACGACTGCGGTTTGCAAGATAGTAATCCATCGCCATGCCCAGACGCTGCTGGACGGACTGAATCTGGCGCAGTAGCTCCTGCTGGTTGCGACTCACTATCTCCGCCGCCGCAGATGGCGTAGGAGCTCGCAGATCGCCGACAAAATCGGCGATGGTGACATCGGTTTCATGACCGACGGCGCTGACGACCGGAATGCGGCTGGCAAAAATAGCCCGCGCCACGCGCTCATCATTAAAGCTCCACAGATCTTCCAGCGAACCGCCGCCACGGCCAACAATCAGCACATCACATTCGTTACGGGTGTTCGCCAGTTCAATGGCGCGAACGATTTGCCCTGGCGCATCATCCCCCTGTACCGCGGTCGGATAGATAATTACCGGCAGGGAAGGATCGCGACGTTTGAGTACATGGAGAATATCGTGCAATGCTGCCCCGGTTTTCGACGTGATTACGCCAATACAGTGTGCAGGGGAGGGCAGCGGCTGCTTAAACTGCTGATCGAATAGCCCTTCAGCCTGTAATTTGGCTTTTAGCTGTTCATACTTCTGCTGTAATAAACCTTCACCCGCAGGCTGCATGCTTTCGACGATAATCTGGTAATCACCGCGCGGTTCATACAACGTAATGTTGGCGCGCACCAGCACCTGCTGCCCATGCTGGGGGCGAAACGTGACGCGACGGTTGCTGTTGCGGAACATCGCGCAGCGCACCTGGGCGTTATCGTCTTTTAAGGTGAAGTACCAGTGACCGGAAGAGGGCTGGGAGAAGTTGGAGATCTCGCCGCTAATCCACACCTGCCCCATTTCTTGCTCAAGCAGCAGACGCACCGTCTGATTCAGGCGGCTAACGGTAAAAATTGAGGGGCTTTGAGAGGCTAACATGTGAGCGGGATCAAATTCTAAATCAGCAGGTTATTCAGTCGATAGTAACCTGACTGAAGGTGATCGCAAGTATTTTTTTCAAAAAAATGTAGATGCAATCGCTTACGCTCTGTATAATGCCACGGCAATATTTATTAACCTCCCAGGTGAGATATTGCCCATGCTCCGTATCGCAAAAGAAGCCCTGACGTTTGACGACGTCCTCCTCGTTCCCGCTCATTCTACCGTTCTGCCGAACACTGCCGACCTTGGCACCCAGTTAACTAAGACTATTCGTCTGAACATTCCTATGCTCTCAGCAGCCATGGACACCGTGACTGAAGCGCGCCTTGCAATCGCATTGGCACAGGAAGGTGGCATCGGTTTTATCCACAAAAACATGTCAATCGAGCGCCAGGCTGAAGAAGTCAAACGCGTGAAAAAACACGAATCTGGCGTCGTCACCGACCCGCAGACCGTACTGCCAACGACCACGCTGGAAGAAGTGAAAGCGCTGACTGAACGCAACGGCTTTGCTGGTTATCCTGTAGTGACCGAGGAAAATGAGCTGGTGGGTATTATCACCGGTCGTGATGTCCGTTTCGTAACCGATCTTAGCCAGCCGGTCAGCGTTTATATGACGCCAAAAGATCGCCTGGTCACCGTCCGTGAAGGTGAAGCGCGTGATGTGGTGTTTGCGAAAATGCACGAACGCCGCGTCGAGAAAGCGCTGGTTGTTGATGACAGCTTCCACCTGCTGGGCATGATCACCGTTAAAGACTTCAAAAAAGCAGAACGTAAACCTAACGCCTGTAAAGATGACAAAGGTCGTCTGCGCGTCGGTGCTGCGGTTGGCGCGGGTGCGGGCAATGAAGAGCGTGTTGATGCGCTGGTTGCGGCGGGCGTTGACGTCCTGCTGATTGACTCCTCCCACGGCCATTCTGAAGGCGTGTTGCAGCGTATTCGCGAAACGCGCGCTAAATACCCGGATCTGCAAATCATTGGCGGCAACGTCGCAACGGGCGCTGGCGCTCGTGCACTGGCGGAAGCTGGCTGTAGCGCAGTGAAAGTGGGTATCGGCCCTGGCTCTATCTGTACGACGCGTATTGTGACCGGTGTTGGTGTTCCGCAGATCACCGCGGTTTCTGACGCCGTTGAAGCGCTTGAAGGTACCGGCATTCCAGTTATCGCCGACGGCGGTATCCGCTTCTCTGGTGATATCGCAAAAGCCATCGCTGCTGGCGCTGCGGCTGTTATGGTGGGCTCAATGCTCGCAGGTACTGAAGAATCCCCGGGTGAAATCGAACTTTACCAAGGCCGTTCTTACAAGTCCTACCGTGGTATGGGCTCTCTGGGCGCGATGTCTAAAGGTTCCTCCGACCGTTACTTCCAAAGCGATAACGCCGCTGACAAACTGGTGCCGGAAGGTATCGAAGGCCGCGTAGCGTATAAAGGTCGTTTAAAAGAGATCATTCACCAGCAGATGGGCGGCCTGCGTTCCTGTATGGGTCTGACCGGTTGTGGTACCATCGACGAGCTGCGTACGAAGGCTGAATTCGTACGTATCAGCGGTGCGGGTATCCAGGAAAGCCACGTTCACGACGTGACCATCACCAAAGAGTCCCCGAACTACCGCATGGGCTCCTGATAAGTTTACGCGCCCGGTTAATACCGGGCGTTTTGTTATTGTTTCACTTGCCTCGGAATTAATGTCAAATGACAGCCAATATTCATAAACATCGCATTCTCATCCTTGATTTCGGCTCGCAGTATACGCAGCTGGTGGCACGTCGCGTGCGTGAACTGGGCGTCTATTGTGAACTGTGGGCATGGGATGTTACTGAAGCACAAATCCGTGAGTTCAATCCGAGCGGTATCATCCTCTCCGGCGGCCCGGAAAGCACCACCGAAGACAACAGCCCGCGCGCACCACAGTATGTGTTTGAAGCAGGCGTTCCGGTCTTCGGCGTATGTTATGGCATGCAGACCATGGCAATGCAGCTGGGTGGCCACGTTGAAAGCTCAAACGAACGCGAATTCGGTTATGCGCAGGTTGAAGTACAAACCGACAGCGCGCTGACCCGCGGTATCGAAGATTCCCTGACCGCAGACGGCAAACCTCTGCTGGACGTGTGGATGAGCCACGGCGATAAAGTAACGGCTATCCCGTCCGATTTCGTGACCGTAGCCAGTACTGAGACCTGCCCGTTCGCCATTATGGCTAACGAAGAAAAACGTTTCTACGGCGTACAGTTCCACCCTGAAGTGACACACACTCGTCAGGGCCTGCGTATGCTGGAGCGTTTTGTTCGCGATATCTGCCAGTGCGAAGCGCTGTGGACCGCAGACAAAATTATCGAAGATGCCATTGTTCGCATCCGTGAACAGGTTGGCGACGACAAAGTGATCCTCGGCCTGTCCGGTGGCGTCGATTCTTCCGTTACCGCGATGCTTCTGCACCGCGCCATTGGTAAGAACCTGACCTGCGTATTCGTTGACAACGGCTTACTGCGTTTGAACGAAGCCGCGCAGGTGATGGACATGTTCGGCGACCATTTCGGTCTGAATATCGTCCATGTAGAAGGTGAGCAGCGTTTCCTGGCCGCGTTAGCGGGTGAAAACGACCCTGAAGCCAAGCGTAAAATTATCGGCCGCGTATTCGTTGAAGTCTTCGATGAAGAAGCGCTGAAGCTGGAAGACGTGAAATGGCTGGCGCAGGGTACGATCTATCCTGATGTTATCGAATCTGCGGCTTCCGCCACCGGTAAAGCGCACGTCATCAAATCTCACCACAACGTGGGCGGCCTGCCGAAAGAGATGAAGATGGGCCTGGTTGAACCGCTGCGCGAGCTGTTCAAAGATGAAGTACGTAAAATTGGTCTGGAGCTGGGCCTGCCGTACGACATGCTGTACCGTCACCCGTTCCCAGGCCCTGGCCTCGGTGTACGCGTGCTGGGCGAAGTGAAGAAAGAGTACTGCGACCTGCTGCGCCGTGCGGACGCTATCTTTATCGAAGAACTGCATAAAGCCGATCTGTACAACAAAGTCAGCCAGGCATTTACCGTGTTCTTGCCGGTTCGTTCCGTTGGTGTCATGGGCGATGGCCGTAAGTACGACTGGGTTGTTTCCCTGCGCGCCGTCGAAACCATCGACTTTATGACCGCGCACTGGGCACATCTGCCATATGACTTCTTAGGCCGCGTGTCCAACCGCATCATCAATGAAGTTAACGGTATTTCCCGCGTGGTGTATGACATCAGCGGTAAGCCGCCAGCGACGATTGAGTGGGAATAAGTTAATAATTCCTGCGCTTAAATAAGCTGTAAAAAATAAGGCAACCCATTTGAATCGGGTTGCCTTATTTCGTTATGGGCGATAAAAATCAAACGCTAATCAAACCAGCTACTTTGCTTTTTCTCTTCAGCTTTGCCCACGCTCTGCATGAGGTCGCGTCCGCCTTCAGAGATATTTCGATTGGCATCAGCTTCTGATTGTGTCACGTCAGTTTGTGCCGCTTTACTTTTCAGTTCCTGATCGATGAAATCATTTTCTCGTTTTACGCGCGCTTCCTCTTTGGCGAGCGCCAGTTTCTGTTTCTGAATTTCTAAACTACGAAGTTCATCCTCATAACCCTGGTCTCTTTTCTTATCCTGAGAGGCTTCAGCATCAAGCTTATCCTGCCGCGCCTGACGTGCAGCGGCGGCTTCAGCCGCTTTTTTATTCGCTGCGGCCTGCGCGTTCGCACGTCGCTGATTTTCCTGCTGAATGCGCCTGTTACGTTCGGCTACCCAGTCATCATGCTGCTTTTTCTCTTCACTTTTGCCCTGTTGTTCAGCCTGCGCGACCGCAGAGAGCTGATCCTGCAAAGATGATGAAAAAGCGGCATGACTTAACGTTGCGAGAAAAACGGCCAGAACGATTTTTTTCATGAGTCCCCCTGGTGATTAACCTTTTTCAGGGCATTTTGCGTTTGGCTGAATACGCGTTTCGTTGTAGGTCGTGGTAATGACCACCGCCAGACCGGTACTGAATTGACAAGCTTTGCCAACCTGCGTTGAGGTATAAACCTTAGTACCTTCTTTGTAGGTTAACGACACGCCTTCTACCATCGTTTTATCGCTGACCAGTGAGCCTGCTGCTGCGCCTGCGGTGCCGCCAGCAACTGCGCCAACGGTAGTGTTCGTGTTACTACGTGAACCCACGTTACGGCCAATCACCCCACCGGCTACCGCACCAAGAATTGCGCCTGTAGCCTGTGCTGCACGTTTATTTTGTGTATTGTCGACAGCCACTTTTGCTGGCAGAACGGAAATGATGTTGACCGTTTTAGTTTCTTGCTTTGAATTGAGCTGGTCAGTCTGGTAGACATCAGCCGCATGTTCGTCAGCGTTTGACTGACAACCCGCCAGTGTGAAGCTGGCAATTAAAGCTAAAGAGAGGGCGCATTTTTTAAAGTTCATTACGATTCCTTGTTAATCACATTGAAAAAAACAAGTCATTTAAAAACAGCCATAATTAAAAGTAAACCTATTGATTTTTACTGTTTTTACCGTAATTTTTTGTTTGATAACAATAAGATATATAATTGATGTTTGCTGGGGTAAAAGGCGTTTTATATTACTGTTATTATTTTATAATTGCGTTGAATGAAATATTGCTAAAGGCGAGGGAAATAGCGATTTTTTTAGCAGTAACGATGATGGCATCAATAATCCCTCTGCAAACGCAGAGGGAATTGTATGTTAATCGACCAGCTGAAGTTGAGGTTGTGCGGATGAGGTCACGTTCTCGACTCTGATATCCATTTGTGGATACGGCAAATCGATATGATTCGCGTCCATCGCTTCCTTAATATTTTCCAGCAAATCGTAGTAGGTGTTCCAGTATTCGGCGTTAGGTACCCACACTCGCACATAAAAATTCAGCGATGAGGCGGCAAGCTCGCCGAGTCTTACCGTCACTGAGCGATTTTTGTCGATACGCTTATCCTGTTCAATAATATCGAGGATCACTTTCTTCACATCGGCAATGCGGCTTCGATAGCCGACACCGATAACCAGATCGATTCGGCGGAAAGGGTGGCGAGAGTAGTTGATAATGTTGTCAGCGATGATTTTACCGTTTGGGATCACCACTTCTTTACTGTCGGCGGTCAGCAAGGTGGTTGAGAAGATATGAACCTTTTCTACCGTCCCGGTGACAGCGCCAATTTGTACAACTTCTCCTGCACGAAACGGACGCAACGAGACCAGCAATACGCCAGCGGCAAAGTTCGATAGCGAACCCTGTAGTGCCAGACCAACGGCTAAGCCAGCAGCACCGATAATGGCGATAATCGATGAGGTTTCAATACCAATACGCCCCAGTGCAGCGACGATGAAGAAGGCCAGGGTGATGTAGCGGACCAGGGCGGTAAAGAACTGGACGATGGTAACATCGACGTTGCGTTTTTTTAGCAGCTTTTCCAGCCCATGGGAGAGCAGGCGGGAGACCGATTTACCGATAAACAATAAAATAACAGCGGCGAGAATATTCCAGCCAAATTGAATGACCGCATCACTGTGACCGGCCATCCACTCTAAACCGCTTCTTATTTTAGGAAATAGTGTGAAATGCTTCATGACATTACCCTGTAGCGTTAAAATTCAAATAAATTTGAATCAGTGCATATAAAATATTTATGTATATATCGCTTATATTTTCATGCGTTATTTATTGGCGATGCTTCAAACAAAAATTGCTTTAAATGCATCCAATTGACCGGCTTATAAAAAACAGCGCGAATGGTGCGGCGAAGATAAAAGAAAAGTTTGTGAAATTGTGCGGCAGATGGGTGATGGATACAAACATCTCACGATGAGGTTGGTAAAGATGGGGCGGGCGCGGGATAATGTAAATCCCTTACCGGATGGTTAAACGGTGTGCGATTAGCCATCCGGTAAGGAATCTTGGAACAAGGGAAAAAAGCTTACGATTAACGCGCGTCGGTTTGCGCTGAGGGGGCTTGCTGCTGGCTGCTTTGCTGGGATTCTTTTTTATCCTGATGGTGATGCCACGCACCGATAGCGGAGTAGACGAAGCGTCCAAAGAAGAAGAGAAAGCTGATGAGGAGTACGATACGGATCATTCGACTGTTAAATCGGTGTCGCTTTCGTAAACTGGTAACCTGGCTCACAAAGGGGTCCTTAAGGAATGCCCATGCACGGGCGATTGCTACATTAAGGCACAGAGTCAGCAAGGGGTCAATTGCGCTGAATGTAAAAAAACGTCAGATAAAACATTAATTAATGTTATATAAGATATTATACGTATTCACAAACAAACATGCTAAATCTGCAGTAGCCCTAAAAATTGTTATTTAATATTTTTAGGCATGTATTTTTTGACTCACATCAAGCCTGATTCGGCGCTGATAACTAAAATCTTCCACCTGACCCGCGTATAATCTTACCTCGCGGCCCTTACAAGCCAGGTTGGATGCCTGTCTACAAATACCCAGCAGGAATTGGGGTATCCGTTGAGCATCTATGAAATTCTGTAAGCTGTATAAACAATATCGCGATCGCTGGTGGGGCTTACCCCTGATATTACCCCTTCTGGTGTTACCAATTATTAAAATTGCTAATACATATACTTATGTCGAAGGTGGTAAAACCTATCTTTATTTTCTGCCGTTGCCCTTTATGCTGTGCATGATGCTGTTTTTTGGCTGGAAAACATTGCCGGGTTTGATCGCGGCCATGAGCTGTTATATGACGCGGGATTTACATTTTGTCGAAAAAATAGGCATTACATTACAGTTTATTATTCCGACGATTGTGGCCTGGGGTGGCTATCAGTTTTTCAATGAACAGCGGAAAATGATTTCCCATGGCGATACTCGCCTCATGGCGCATCGGCTTTTCTGGCAGATGTTTATTCCTGCAACCTTATTTTTAGTCCTGATACAGTTCTCGCTCTATATTGGCTTATACCCCAGTTTGGGCGATACCCGCTGGATATCGCCTCTGACGCAGCGTAACTTAATTAATTATCAGTCACTGCTGATGGGCTACCTGACCGGGGTCCCGCTATGCTATTTATTGATTCGCTTAATCCGCAATCCCTATTATTTACGCAGCTTTATCTCACAGGTTCGTCGTGATTTTGATCCAAAAGTGACCTGGACGGAAATGTTGGCATGGGGGGCCGTGGTGGTGGGCATCATGACGATGCTGATGAAGCCGATGACCAAAGCCAGCACCATTTTCAGCACCAACTACACCCTCTCATTGTTACTGCCGGTGATGCTCTGGGGCTCAATGCGATTTGGCTATCGCTTTATTTCGGTCATCTGGACGCTCATCCTCATTGTCGCTATTCACTATCACTACCACTATGTGCCAAGAAGTACCGGCTATAGCGTACAGCTGGCGATTACCTCCTCTAGCTATCTGATTTTCTCGTTTATTATTGCCTACATGGCGATGCTCTCAAGCCGTCAGCGCTCCATTCATGAACGGGTGCGGCGGATTGCCTTTATCGATCCGGTGGTGAGTCTGCCCAATATGCGCGCGCTAAGCCGGGCGATTGACCATATGCCCTGGTCCGTGCTGTGTTTCCTGCGCATGCCGGACCTTGAGGTGCTGACACGCCACTACGGCATCATGCTGCGCATTAACTACAAGCAGAATCTGGCAGAGTCATTAGGGCATATCCTGACTGAAGGTGAAGGGGTGTATCAGCTCACCGGCAGCGATTTAGCGGTGTTACTGCATACAGAGTCGTATAAAGATCGCGTAAATTCGCTCTACGAACATCTTCAACGCTTCCGTTATTGCTGGAACGGTATGCCGTTACAGCCGCAGATTGGTATGAGCTATTGCTATATCCACTCGCCAATTTCTCACCTTCCCCTGATGTTAGGTGAGTTAAGCACGGTGGCTGAACTGTCGCTGTCGAGCAAGCGCCCGGAGAACTTACAGCGTCGTGGAGCGCAATATGCGCAGCAGGAGCTGAAAGATAAAATTGCCATGATGGTTCGCGTTCAACAGGCGCTGGAGAACGATCGCTTCTGCCTGATGGCGCAGCCTATCGTCGGCATTCGTGGTGATAACTATCACGAGGTGCTGCTGCGCATGTTGGGTGATGATGATGAACTCATCTCACCGTTACTCTTCTTGCCGGTGGCCCACGAATTTGGCCTGGCGTCACGTATTGACCTGTGGGTTCTGAAAAATACGCTGCGCTTTATGGCTGATTGTCGAAGTCGCCATCCTGGGATGCGGCTGGCCATAAACCTGTCGCCTTCCACGGCAAGCGGACTGGGTTTTGCAGAGCAGGTCGCGGCGTTGCTTGAAGAGTATGACATTCAGGCGTGGCAACTGGTGTTTGAAATCACCGAAAGCCACTCGCTGGTGAACCCTGAGCAGGCAAGACGCACGTTGGGTGAGCTTCAGGATTTAGGCTGTCGGGTGGCGATTGATGACTTTGGCACCGGCTATGCAAGCTACGCGCGTTTGAAACATATTCGTGCGGATATCCTCAAAATTGACGGTAGCTTTATTCGCAATATTGCGACCAGTAGCCTGGACTATCAGATTGTTTCATCCATCTGTCATCTGGCGCGAATGAAGAAAATGCGCGTTGTGGCTGAGTATGTTGAAAATGAAGAGATCCGCACGGCCGCGATTGCGTTAGGGATTGATTATCTGCAGGGGTATTGCATTGGTAAGCCAGCCCCTTTGCAGGAGCTGGCCGGTGCTTCAGAGCATACCGAGCAATCAGATGACGGCATTCTCGCCGATCGCCCGCTCCTCGGTAATTTTTAATAACCAGCCGGTTACGCTTTCCCAGTACTGCTGCTCTTTCTCCAGATCGAGCAGCACCAGCGCATTTTGCGTAAACCAGTCATGCGGGAAACAGAGCGTCCAGTGATTGGCCTCGGTTGTCAGCTTCAGCGTCGGCGGCGTAGTGGTTGCTTGACGCTGATTATTTAACAGCACCCCAAGACGCAGAAGCTGAATCATGGGCAGGAACTGCTTCTTCTTAAATAGCGTGAAGCGCGGCAGCTCATCTAGCTTGATGGCTTTACGGTGGAAGCGTACCAGCGTCGCCATCAAATACTGCTGTTCCTGATTGAACCCCGGCAGGTCGCTGTTTTGCAAAATATAGGCCGAGTGGCGATGCATACCGCTATGGTTAATATTGAGCCCGACCTCATGCAGCATAGACGCCCACTTCAGCAGCGCAGTCAGCTGCGGATTTCCCAGCTTCGGGTTTTGCTCAAGCCACTGATCGTAAATCTGCATCGTGGTTTCCAGCACCCGCTGCGCCTGCTCACGATCGATATTGTACTGATTCGCCAGACTCTGTGCGGTGCGGCTGCGGACATCCTGATGACGGAAGCGGCCTTCCATTTCATACAGCACGCCCTCACGCAGTGCGCCATCGGAAAGACGTAGCTCTTTTATCCCCAGCGCATCAAACACGCCGCAGAGAATGGCAAGACCGGGTACAAAAACGTTTTTACGCTCCTCAGACAGTCCTGGCAGGCTAAGGGAGCTAAAGTTTTTGCTTTTCAGCACCTCGTCAACCAGCAGGTCCAGGCGGTCAGGGGTGATAAAACCGTCTTTTTCCCCCATCTCCAGCAGAACTTCATGAGCTGCCTTGATGGTGCCAGAAGCACCCATTGCCACATTCCAGCCCTGAATGCGATATTGCCAGGCCAGCGTTTCCAGCTTCTGTACCGCGGCAAGACGCGCGCGCTGGAAGTTTTCCCGGTTGATGGTGCCAGCGAGGAAAAATTGCTGGCCGAAGCTTACGCAACCCATACGGCGGCTTTCGACCAGAATGGGTTCGAAGTCTTCACCGATAACAAGCTCCGTCGAACCACCGCCGATATCAATCACCAGCTTGCGGCCTTTCTCCGGCTGCGTATGCTCGACGCCCATAAAGATCAGACGCGCTTCTTCATTCCCGGAGATAATTTCAATCGGGTAGGGGATAACTTTTTCCGCACGCGTTAAGAACTCGGTCGCGTTCGCAGCCTGACGCAGTGAGTGCGTACCCACGATACACACGCTGGCAGGGGAGAAACCTTGCAGACGTTCGGCAAACAGCGACAAACAGCTGAGCCCACGCTCCATCGCTTCTTCGCTCAGCATATTGTTTTCATCCAGACCGTCGGCCAGGTGAACGCGCTGCTTCAAGCGGCCAATAATCTGCATCGCGCCATCAACGACGCGCGCGATGACCATATGAAAACTGTTCGAACCAAGATCGACCGCCGCAAATTCTTGCGGCCGGGGTGCTTTGCTTTTTATTGGCATAGGTTAGTCAGGCTGTTCAAGTGATTTGATATAATCGTAGATCGCCTGTTGCGCGCGAACCTTACGTCGGTTGCCGCGTGGAACATAGCGATTACTCAGTTCTTTATCAACATAACGGGCTTTTACCGTGTCGCTGAACAGAATCTCGATGATATCGAGGATCCGTTGTTTCAGGCGCGGGTCCAGCAGGGGTGCTGCGACTTCAATACGGTAGTCGATATTACGGGTCATCCAATCCGCGGAGGAGAGATAGACGCGTTTATCGCCGGCGTTATCAAAAATATAGATCCTGTCGTGCTCAAGGAAACGGTCAACGATGCTGATCACACGAATATTATCGCTGATCCCGGGTAACTCTGGAATCAGGGAGCACATGCCACGGATCAGCAGATTCACCTGAACGCCGGAACCGGATGCCGCATACAGGCGGTCAACCAGCCCCTTATCCACCAGGTTATTAAGTTTGAGCGTGATGCCTGACGATAAGCCATTCTGGGCGTTAGCAATTTCCTGGTCGATCATTTTGTAAAGCAGGCGACGCGAGTTCTGCGGCGACACCAGCAAATAGTCGAAAGTGACCGGACGGTATGGGTTTTCGATAAAGTTAAACACCCGGCGCACTTCGTTAGTGATGCGAGCGTCGGCGGTCAGCAGCGAATAGTCGGTATAAATACGCGCGGTTTTCTCGTTAAAGTTCCCGGTACCGATATGCGCATAGCGCACAACTTCCTCACCCTCTTTACGCGAAATCAGGAACAGCTTGGCGTGGATTTTCAAGCCTGGCGCCGAGAAGATAACGTGTACGCCCGCTTCAGTCAGGCGTTTCGCCCAGTGAATGTTCGCCGCTTCGTCAAACCGGGCCTGTAGCTCAACCACCACCGTCACTTTTTTGCCGTTGTGCGCGGCGTGGATCATGGCATCAATAATGCGTGAGTCTTTTGCGACGCGATAAATATTGATTTTGATCGCCAGCACGCTCGGGTCAAACGACGCTTGTCGCAGCAGCTCGAGCACGTGCTCAAAGGTGTGATACGGATAATAGAGCAGCACGTCTCGTTCGCGAATAGCATCAAAGCCGTTGCGGAATTTATCGAACCAGACGTGGCGTAACCGTGGCATGGGCTTATTAACCAGATTGGCTTTGCCGACATTCGGGAAACCAATAAAGTCTTTAAAATTGTGGTAGCGGCCGCCCGGCACGATGGAATCATAACGCGAGATATTGAGCTTCTTACGCAGCATCTCGACCATGGCATCCGGCATATCACGCTGATAAACGAAACGCACAGGTTCGGCGGTCAGGCGCTGCTTGAGGCTTGAAGACATCAGCTCCATCAGGCTCGACTCCATCTCGTGCACCAGATCGTACTCGGCATCACGCGTCATTTTCATCGAGTAGGCGTTTAGCGCATCGTAATCGAAGAAGCCTTTGAAGATATCATCCAGGCAGTAGCGCAAAATGTTATCCAGCAGGATCATGGGTTTGCGACGGCGTGGGGTCTCCGGCGGCAGATTGACGAAGCGCGGTACTTTATCTGATGGGATCTCCAGCAGCGCGTAATTAAACTCATCGCCGCGAATAATTTCCACCGCCAGATAGGTGTAGTCATCTTTCAGGAACTGCACCAAATCGGTTTCCCGGTTTAGCAGAATCGGGGTGATATGCTGACGCAGATAATGTTTAAAGTAATGACGCAGCCAGCTTTGTTGGTTCACCGAAAGCTGACGTTCGTTTATCAGGAAGATTTGGTTACGCGCCATCTCCAGCAGCAGCTCGTTGTACAAGCCATCAAACTCCTGATCGGCTTTCAACACCCGCGCCTGAATCCGGCTCAGCAGGTGACGAGAATGCGTGGTCACGCCTTGTTCTTCGCTGATGATGATACGGCGCTTTAACTCTGCGAAGCGAACCTTATAGAACTCATCAAGGTTGTTGGAGTAAATACCCAAAAAACGCATACGCTCAATCAGCGGGTTGCTTTTATCTGCCGCTTCCTGAAGGACGCGCTCGTTGAAGGACAACCAGCTCAGCTCTTTTTCGATGTACAGTTTTTCCTGACCCATTACTACTTACACTCCGGTTTGTTCACGGGACGCGGCAAAGACGTCTTACCGTTATATTGCTAGCTTTGCCGGGCTATGTCCAACTGTGTCAGCTAAGTATGACAGTTATCCTGGTTTGTATAAGAAAATAGTCGCTATTCTTTTTGATATCTAAGTCTTTTTCACTATTTTTACGCATGCCGTTGGGCTCTTGCTGGCATAAAAAAAGAGGGCCATGAAGGCCCTCTATGAAGAATTTGCGAGTCGTGATTCACTCTTCTGCCGCATAGCCCGCAGGCGGCAGCTTAACGCCGTCAATCCAGGCATGATTATCCTGCATTTTCAGGCGACCATCGAGGAACCAGCCGACGACCAGCGGATAGATGGCGTGTTCTTGTACCTGCACGCGAGCGGTGATTTCTTCTTCGTCGTCACCGTCAAAAACCGGCACTTTAGCCTGTAAGATAACGGGCCCACCGTCTAATTCCTCGGTGACGAAATGCACAGAAGTGCCGTGCTCTGCATCGCCGTTGTCCAGCGCTTGACGATGAGTATGCAGGCCTGGATATTTCGGCAGCAGGGAAGGGTGGATATTCAGCAGTCGCCCCTGATAGTGGGCGACGAAATCGGCACTCAGAATGCGCATATAGCCTGCCAGCACGACTACGTCGGGGGCATAGGCATCAATTTCCTGCATCAATTCGCGATCAAACGCTTCCCGGCTGGCAAACTGACTGGCGGCCAATGCATGCGCTGGGATCCCCGCATCGCGTGCGCGAACAAGGCCGAACGCCTCGGCCTTGTTACTGAAAACCGCTCGAATGGTGCCATTAATTCTTTTCTGCTCACAGGCGTCAATAATGGCCTGTAAGTTGCTGCCGTTACCGGAAATCAGCACCACGATGTTTTTCATTTATTTGATGACCACACGCTGTTCGGAATCAGAGGCTTTGATATAGCCGATTTTCCACGCGTTTTCACCTTTTTCGTTCATCAGCGCAATCGCCTTATCCGCCTCGTCTGCTGCCAGAGCAATGACCATGCCGACGCCGCAGTTGAAGGTACGATACATCTCATGCTGACTGACGTTACCGGCATCCTGCAACCAGTTGAATACCGCCGGCCACTGCCAGGAGGATTCATCAATGATGGCCTGAGTGTTGTCCGGCAGTACGCGCGGGATATTTTCCCAGAAGCCGCCGCCGGTCAGGTGAGCAATGGCGTGAACGTCAACGCTTTCGATCAGTTCCAGAATGGATTTCACATAGATGCGGGTCGGTGCCAGCAGGTGATCGGCAAGCGTTTTGCCTTCAAGCTGCGTGGTATCCGGGTTGCAGCCGCTAACTTCGACAATTTTACGCACCAGCGAGTAGCCGTTGGAGTGCGGGCCGCTCGAGCCAAGCGCGATAAGCACGTCGCCGTCGGTCACTTTACTGCCGTCGATGATTTCTGATTTCTCAACGACGCCGACGCAGAAACCGGCCACGTCGTAATCTTCACCGTGATACATGCCCGGCATTTCAGCCGTTTCACCGCCCACCAGCGCACAGCCTGATTGCAGACAGCCTTCGGCGATCCCGCTGATAACGCTTGCCGCGGTGTCGACGTCCAGTTTGCCGGTTGCGTAGTAGTCGAGGAAGAACAGAGGCTCAGCGCCCTGAACCACTAAATCGTTCACGCACATCGCCACCAGGTCGATACCGATGGTGTCATGACGTTTTAAATCCATCGCTAAACGTAATTTCGTACCCACACCGTCAGTGCCAGAAACCAGCACCGGTTCACGATATTTTTGCGGCAGCGCGCACAATGCGCCAAACCCCCCTAATCCACCCATCACTTCAGGACGGCGAGTTTTCTTCACCACCCCTTTGATACGGTCAACCAGAGCGTTTCCTGCGTCAATATCAACACCGGCATCTTTGTAGCTGAGAGAGGTTTTGTCGGTCACTGCAAGTCTCCACGCGTTTGCGATAGCAAGAAAAATCGGCGCAATTCTACCAGTCCAGGCAAACGTTTGCGAGCCTATTCTACATCCAATTTTTAAGACCGATTTTTTGCCGCTTCTCAGTTCTTAAATCGGTCAAATATGATACTGCTCACGAAAATGAAACCGGGTACACCCTTGTCCTTGTATCCGCCCCGCTGAATCCACATCATGTTACTGAAACCGGTTTCTGTTTTCGTGGCAGAGGCCCAATGAACGATACAAAAACGGCCATAAGGGACAAAAGGGATGAAGATTGCGGCCTTTGATATTGGCGGAACGGCGCTAAAAATGGGCGTCGTCACCGCCAGTGGCGAAATACTGAAGAAAGCAAAGCAGCCCATCAGCGAGAGTGACGGCGAGCAAATTCTTGCGGCAATCGAATCATGGATAACCGCGAACCCAGAGTGCACGGGGGTGGCAATCAGCGCGCCGGGCTATGTGAATCCTCACACCGGCTTTATCGAAATGGGCGGCGCGATTCGTCGTTTCGACAACTTTGCGATTAAAGCGTGGCTTGAATCGCGTTGTGGCCTGCCGGTTGCTATCGAAAACGATGCCAACTGCGTACTGCTGGCTGAGCGCTGGCAGGGGAAAGGGATCAACCTGTCCGATTTTCTGGTCCTGACCATCGGCACCGGCATTGGCGGAGCCATTTTCTGCAACAACCAGCTGGTGCATGGCGCGCGTTTTCGCGCCGGTGAGTTCGGCTATATGCTCACTTCCCGCCCCGGCACCCGCGATGTGCGCCGTTACACCATGAATGAAAAAAATTGCACGCTGCGGGTACTCCGTCATCGTTACGCGCAGCATCTGGGTAAAGCGTTTGAGGAAGTCACCGGTGAAGAGATTTTTGACCGCTTCGACGCCGGAGACGTTGTCTGTCAGCGGCTGGTTGAAGAGTTTTTCAACGGTCTGGGCACCGGGCTGTATAACCTGGTCAATCTGTTTGATCCACAAACCATTCTTATTGGCGGCGGCATCGTTGAGCGCCCCGGCTTTCTGGCGCTAATGCGCCAACATTTGGCCTGGTTCGGCATCGCCGATTACATCGATACGGTCAGCCACGGCAACGATGCCGGGCTGATTGGCGCAGTTTACCATTTCAATCAGCAGTACTCGCAGCGATAACTAACTGATTAACGAGGGAAAGATATGACTGGATTTAAAGCTGGATTTCTCTGGGGCGGCGCGGTAGCAGCACATCAACTCGAAGGCGGTTGGCAGGAAGGAGGAAAGGGCATAAGCGTGGCGGACGTGATGACCGCTGGCGCGCATGGTGTTCCGCGTGAAATTACCGACGGCGTATTGCCTGGGAAAAACTACCCGAACCATGAAGCCATCGATTTCTACCATCGTTACAAAGACGATCTGAAGCTGTTTGCTGAGATGGGCTATAAATGCTTCCGCACCTCGATTGCCTGGACGCGTATTTTCCCTAACGGTGACGAGCTCACCCCGAATGAAGCCGGGCTGCAATTCTATGACGATCTGTTCGACGAGTGTCTGAAGCTGGGAATTGAGCCGGTTATTACACTGTCTCACTTCGAAATGCCTTATCATCTGGTCACCGAGTACGGCGGCTGGCGTAACCGCAAGCTGATTGATTTCTTTGTACGTTTCGCTGAAGTGGTATTTACCCGCTATCAGCACAAAGTGAAGTACTGGATGACGTTTAACGAGATTAACAACCAGGCTAACTTCCACGAAGATTTCGCGCCGTTTACTAACTCCGGGCTTAAGTATCAGCCGGGTGAAGACCGTGAACCGGTGATGTATCAGGCCGCGCACTACGAGCTGGTGGCGAGCGCTCTGGCGGTAAAAATCGGCCATCAAATCAACCCGAAATTGCAGATTGGCTGCATGATCGCTATGTGCCCGATTTATCCTCTGAGCTGCGCGCCAAACGATATGATGATGGCAATGAATGCGATGCATCGCCGTTACTGGTTCACGGATGTTCATGTGCGCGGTAAATATCCGCAGCATCTGCTGAACTACTTCGAACGCCGTGGCTTCGAGCTTGATATCACTGAAGAAGATCGTCAGGCGCTGGCCGAGGGTTGCGTCGACTATATCGGTTTTAGCTACTACATGTCGTTTGCCACGAAAGCCACGCCGGACAACCCGCAGCTCGATTATGATGAAACCACCAGCCTCGTCTCCAATCCGTATGTCGAGAAATCTGACTGGGGATGGCAGATTGACCCGGTTGGCCTGCGCTATTCCCTGAACTGGTTCTATGACCATTATCAGCTGCCGCTGTTTATCGTTGAAAACGGTTTTGGCGCGATTGATGTGCAGGAAAGCGACGGTACGGTGAACGATCAGTACCGTATCGATTATCTTGCGGCGCACATTGCTGAAATGAAAAAAGCGGTAGTAGAAGACGGTGTCGATCTGATGGGCTACACCCCATGGGGTTGTATTGACCTGGTGTCTGCCGGTACCGGCGAGATGAAAAAACGCTACGGCTTTATTTACGTTGATAAAGACAACGAAGGCAACGGTACGCTCGCTCGCAGCCGCAAAAAATCTTTTGCCTGGTATCAAAAGGTGATTGCGACTAACGGAAGTGAACTGTAACTCGCTGAATAGTTAAAATAAAACCCCGCTTGCCGGGGTTTATTTTTATCCTGACTTATACTGATTGCAGTGCCGTTCACCGCTTTGCTTGATCCTGGTCAATCAACATGGGTATGGCGCAGCCGAAAAAAAGCGGTATAATCCGGCGATTTTTTTTGTGGCTGCCCCATTCAAAGGAGAAAGAGAATGAAGATTGTGGAAGTTAAGCACCCACTCGTCAAACACAAGCTGGGCCTGATGCGCGAAAACGACATCAGCACCAAACGCTTCCGTGAACTCGCCTCCGAAGTTGGCAGCTTGCTGACGTATGAAGCCACCGCCGATCTGGAAACCGAAAAAGTCACTATCGAAGGCTGGAACGGCCCGGTAGAAATCGACCAGATCAAAGGCAAGAAAATTACCGTTGTGCCAATCCTGCGTGCGGGCCTGGGCATGATGGACGGCGTACTGGAAAACGTGCCAAGTGCGCGTATCAGCGTCGTCGGTATGTACCGTGACGAAGAAACATTTGAGCCGGTACCGTACTTCCAGAAACTGGTTTCCAACATTGATGAGCGCATGGCGCTTATCGTCGACCCGATGCTGGCTACCGGCGGCTCCGTTATCGCAACCATCGACCTGCTGAAAAAAGCGGGCTGCACCAGCATTAAGGTACTGGTTCTGGTGGCGGCACCGGAAGGTATCGCGGCGCTGGAAAAAGCGCACCCTGACATTGAGCTGTACACGGCGTCAATTGACCAGGGCCTGAACGAGCACGGATACATTATTCCGGGCCTCGGCGATGCTGGCGATAAGATTTTTGGTACCAAGTAAACGAAAAAATAAAAAGAGCCGACTTTGAGAAGTCGGCTTTTTTTTGAATAAAAACTGGGCTAACAACACCATAGAGGAAAACAACATGACGCGCCGTGCCATTGGGGTCAGTGAAAGACCGCCGCTTTTACAGACTATCCCGCTTAGCTTGCAGCATTTATTCGCCATGTTTGGCGCAACCGTGCTGGTACCGGTTCTGTTCCATATTAACCCGGCAACCGTTCTGCTGTTTAACGGCTTGGGAACGCTGCTGTACCTCTTTATCTGTAAAGGTAAAATCCCCGCTTATCTGGGCTCAAGCTTTGCTTTTATCTCTCCGGTTCTGCTGCTGCTGCCGTTAGGCTATGAAGTGGCGCTGGGCGGTTTTATTATGTGCGGCGTGCTGTTCTGCCTGGTCTCTTTCATTGTGAAGAAAGCGGGTACCGGCTGGCTTGACGTGATGTTCCCACCGGCGGCAATGGGCGCAATCGTTGCCGTTATTGGTCTGGAACTGGCGGGCGTGGCGGCGAATATGGCCGGTCTGTTGCCACCTGACGGTCAGTCTGCGGACACCAAGACCATTATCATTTCTCTGGTTACGCTGGGCGTTACCGTCTTCGGTTCCGTACTGTTCCGCGGCTTCCTGGCCATTATCCCGATTCTTATCGGTGTGCTGGTAGGCTATGCGCTTTCCTTCGTGATGGGCGTTGTTGATACCTCGCCAATTGCCGAGGCGCACTGGTTCGCGCTGCCAACCTTCTACACGCCGCGTTTTGAATGGTTTGCTATCTTCACCATCCTGCCTGCGGCGCTGGTGGTGATTGCCGAGCACGTAGGTCACCTGGTGGTGACGGCCAACATCGTGAAGAAAGATTTGATTCGCGACCCGGGCCTGCATCGTTCAATGTTTGCCAACGGTCTTTCTACCGTGATTTCCGGGTTCTTTGGTTCAACGCCAAACACCACCTATGGTGAAAACATCGGCGTCATGGCGATTACCCGCGTGTACAGCACCTGGGTTATCGGCGGTGCGGCAATTATCGCGATCCTGCTGTCTTGCGTCGGCAAGCTGGCAGCGGCGATCCAGATTATCCCACTGCCGGTAATGGGCGGTGTTTCTCTGCTGCTGTACGGCGTTATTGGCGCATCCGGTATTCGCGTGCTGATCGAATCGAAAGTGGATTACAGCAAAGCGCAAAACCTGATCCTGACCTCCGTTATCCTGATTATCGGCGTGAGCGGCGCGAAAGTGCACATTGGTGCTGCTGAACTTAAAGGGATGGCATTAGCGACGATCGTCGGTATCTGTTTGTCTCTGGTGTTTAAACTGATAAGCGTGCTGCGCCCGGAAGAGGACGTTCTGGACGCTGAAGAAAGCGATCAAACTTCCCATTGATCCTCTGACCGGGCGGGATCGCCGCCCGGTTCTCTCCTCGCTAATTTCTGTGGTAAACTCTTTTCGATTTTTCGTAAGCCCATGTTGAGGTCTCTCTGAACGCACCGGCACAGCTCTCTTTGCCACTGTATCTTCCCGATGATGAAACTTTCGCGAGTTTCTGGCCGGGTGATAACCCTTCTTTACTTGCAGCGGTGCAAAACGTACTGCGGCAGGATCACAGCGGATACATCTATATCTGGTCACGTGAAGGCGCCGGGCGCAGTCATTTACTGCATGCTGCCTGTGCTGAGCTTTCCCAGCGCGGTGACGCGGTAGGTTACGTTCCGCTGGATAAGCGCACCTGGTTTGTGCCGGATGTGCTGGAAGGGATGGAGCAACTTTCGCTGGTCTGCATCGACAATATCGAGTGCGTGGCCGGTGACGAAGAGTGGGAAATGGCGATCTTTAATCTCTATAACCGCATTCTGGAGTCAGGCAATACGCGGCTGCTGATAACCGGCGATCGTCCGCCACGCCAGCTTAATCTGGGGCTGCCGGATCTGGCCTCGCGGCTGGATTGGGGACAAATCTACAAGCTTCAGCCACTGTCCGACGAAGATAAGCTGCTGGCATTACAGCTGCGCGCGCGCCTGCGCGGGTTCGAGATGCCGGAAGATGTTTGCCGCTTCTTGCTAAAGCGTCTGGATCGTGAAATGCGTACGCTGTTTTTAACGCTCGATCAGCTTGATCACGCCTCAATCACCGCTCAGCGCAAGCTGACCATTCCGTTTGTGAAAGAAATCCTCAAGCTTTAGTGCCTTTCCCGGCGGCGCTGCGCTTGGCCGGGCTACCTGTATAAATGTAGCCCGGACGAGGTGCGGAGCACCGACCCCGGGAAATCTCCGGCGCTAACCCAAATCGTTTAACAGATGCTGCATCAGCAGCGGAATCGGCCTTCCCGATGCCACGCTTTTGCCACCTTCACGCCACAATGCCGTACCGCTCACGTCGAGATGCGCCCAGGGAATGTTCGCCGGACAAAAATGATGCAGCAGCCATGCCGCAGACGCACTGATGGCGGCATTATTGGTCGGCGTGTTACATAAATCGGCAATCGCGCTTTCCGTCTGTTTGGTGAAACGTGCGTCCAGCGGTAGCGACCACACCTCATCACCGCTTTGCTCGCCTGCGGCAGTTAATGCGTGACGCAGAGGCGTATCCTGGGTCATTAACCCGCTCAATTCATAGCCCAGCGCTTTCACTACTGCACCGGTCAGCGTCGCCAAATCAATGATATAGCGGGTTTCCGGGTGGCGCTGGCTGGCCCAGGCGATAGCGTCTGAGAGCACCAGGCGACCCTCTGCATCGGTATTGTTGATTTCCACCGTCATACCGTTACAGGCGCGCGCCACGCTGCCAGGCTGCATGGCTTCGGGGCCGATGGCATTTTCCGCCAGCGCCAGTACGCCCATCACGCGTACCGGCAGGTCAAGCTCGGCAATGCTGAGCATTAACCCCAAAACGTTTGCCGCGCCGCACATGTCATATTTCATGGTGTACATACCCGCGCCTTCTTTCAGCCACAGGCCACCGGTATCAAAGGTTATGCCTTTTCCGACATAGCTACGCACCGGCCCGCTGCTTGCGCCGTCATAATGAATGGCTAACAGGCGAGGAGGGCAGGCCGAGCCTTTACCCACCGCATGCAGCAGACCGAGCCCTTGTTGAATAATCGCCTTCTCATCCAGCACTTCGCAGCGCAAGGCCGGGAAGTCAGCGCACAAACGCATGGCTTCTTCCACGACAAACTGCGGTGTACATTGCTCCGACGGCAGATCCGCCAGACGACGGGCGGCAACCATTCCGTTGGCGATGGCCTGTTGCTGGTTGAATAATGCTTCCAGCCGGGCCGACTCGTTCACGGAACTGTAGGCATCGATATGCTTCAGGCGCATAGCGTGGTCTGATGTTTTTTTCAGGCCGAGGTCGGTCAGCCTATGGGCCTGATTGAAGAGTAAACGCAGCGTTTTTGCCAGCACGGTATCGTGAATGTCGGTGCAGTCCAGCAGGACGGCGCTGCAAACCGGCGCGGCAATAAGGGGACGAAGCGTGCTCAGAAGTGAATCGGTCAGCGTGTCGTGCCAGGCTTTGCGCGGCACCACGGTAACACGTGCAAAAGGGCCACAGCCAAAGCACGTATCCGCAAGCGTTCCCTGTTCGGCAAGCGCCGTCATCTCGGCAATCAGCGGGTTATCACGTAAAGACTCTTCCAATAGCAGCGTGCTGCCGGGAAAGGTAATCAAATGACAGCCATCCTGCTCGCGGGAGAGGGCGGTGATTAAACGGTAGCGAATCATGATTTACTCCTCGATAGGCGCACGAATGCGGTCGGCATAGGCCTGCATCCAGGCGTCGTCCACCGGTTGATAATGGGTTTTCTCTTTGACGCGCTCCGCGCGGAATACCGTCAGCGGCTGGGTGGCTGTGGCGACGACAAAAGAGAAGGTTTTGATGTTCGTCGCCGCGCCGAATTCGCCCTTGCGATTCATACAGACGACGGACAGATCGCCCGCGCGACCAAAGCGCGACATTAGCTTATCTTCAAGCTCGTACACCACCGAATCCGCCGCCTGCTGCGGGCTCATTCCCTGTTCCATACGCCGTACGATTTCATAGCTGGTGCAGCCTTTCATGAGATCTTCACCGACGCCGGTGGCGGTTGCCGCGCCGATTTCGCTGTCGCAATAGAAGCCGGAGCCGATAATCGGCGAGTCACCCAGGCGACCGCGTTTTTTCATAAACAGGCCGCTGGTGGAGGTGGCGACGCTCATGGAGCCTTGCTTATCCAGCGCGATAACACCGACGGTATCATGCCCATCGTATGGGCTAAGACCTTTATCGAGCGTCTCGCGGCAGCGCTTGTGATAGTGCTGCATCGCCCGGTCGGTGAGCATTTTTTTGTCGCTAAATCCTTGACTTAACGCCCATTCCCTCGCGCCCTGGCCGACCAGCAGTGAGTTATAACGCTGACGGCCTAGCGCATGAGCGACCTTCACCGGGTTGGCAATATCGACCAGGTTACCTACCGCGCCGAAGGCCAGCGTATCGCCGTCCATCCAGGCTGCGTCAAGCTCCACCTCGCCATTCTCGGTGGGCAGGCCGCCGTAGCCCACCGATTTATACAACGGAAAATCTTCGACAGCGACCACGGCATCAACAACCGAGGTTGTCGCGGCACTCCCTGCGGCAAGCGCCGTCGCTGAGTCACTTACCCCTTCCAGCGCCATACGCCAGGTTGCAATTATTCCCCACATCTCTTACTCCTGCTTTGCTAGCGTATTGGATCCCTGGGCATCACTGACTTCTGCCGCGCGGTACTGCTTATCAAGAATGCGCATAAATGGCAGATAGAGCATTGCGCCAATCAATAGATTAAGTATTTGCATGATGCTGCCGGAAATATGCCCGGTAACGATAAATCCGCTGATAACCGGCGGCAGCGTCCACGGAATAAATACCCCGGTGGTGACCGCGACCATGCCAATTTTCATCGCCACATACTGGATGGTGACCAGCACCAGTGGCACCAGATTGAACGGGATCAGCATGATGGGATTCATAATGACCGGCAGACCAAACAGAACCGGTTCGTTAATGTTAAATACCGATGCCCCCGCGCCAAGCCGCGCCACTTCTCGCATGCTCTTACTGCGGGCAAAAATCAGCATGGCGATCACCAGCGATAGCGTGGCGCCCGCGCCGCCCATCCAAATCATGTCGAAGAACTGCTCGGTAATAATATGCGGCGGCGTCACCCCGGCCTGAATGGCGGCGATGTTGTCGGTCTGGTTTTCCATCCACAGCGGACGAATGATGCCGTTGACCATTGAGCCGGAATTGATCCCGACTGACCACAAAATGGTAATGCTGAACACCGTCATCAGTGCGCCAAAATAGGAGGTGCCGAAATGGCGAACCGGCGTGGCGACCACTTCATAGATGAACTGATGAATGGTTTGATAGTGGGTATTTTCAAATCCAATGCGAATGGCCAGCACGATTACCATCACCACCAGCGCGGGAATAAGTGCCGCAAAGGACTCCTGCACCGCAGGCGGCACGCCGTCTGGCATTTTGATGACCAGCTTTTTCTTTTTCAGCCAGCAAAATAGCTCGGTCCACAGCAGCGAACCAATCATGGCGACAAACAGCCCCTTAGTGCCAATCCATTCCACCGGCATGACGGTAATGCCGCCGTTTTCCGCCACCTTCATAAACGGCGTCAGGATCAGAAAACTGACCAGCGCCAGGATCCCGCACGACAGACGATCTTCATCGTAATGCTCTGCCAGCCGGTAGGCGACGAGGAAGCTGATAAATAGCGACATCGTTGAGAATACGGCGTTAAACGGGATTTCAACGATAGCGCTCCAGTTCGCCCCAAAGCTGTGAGACATAAATTGCTGATAGCTTTGATTCGGAAACGACGAAATGACCAGCAGGATAGAGCCAACGATGATGAAAGGCATAAAGGAGACGTACGCGCCGCGGATCGCGCCAAGATGGCGCTGCTGTGCGGTTTTTGCCGCAATCGGCATCAGTTTCTCTTCTAAAAATCCCAGAACATTGTTCATTGTGAACTCCGTAAAAGATTAACGGACATTGTGTGTGTTATGTAATAGAGAACGACGAAAGGATTATCGAAGAAAGGTCATGGTGGAAAGGTGAAACGGGTCACAACGTCCTGACTTAATCACTATAAATCTCATCTGATTGGTTATTTAACTGCAAGGGTTTTTATGGAAATTAAGCTGCACGCCAATGCCACGACAACGCCCAGGGTCAGGAAATATTTGCAGGAATCAAACAAAAGCGACCGTGAGCTGGCGAAAGAACTGGGTATTTCGGTAACCACAGTACGCCGTTGGCGAAATCGGCAACAAACGACTGACCGGAGCACCACGCCGGGAGTGGTACACAAAGCGATGAGACAAGAACAGGTCATCCTGATAAATGCTTTGCGGGATATTTTCCAGGCTCCGCTCGACGATCTGCTGTTTATGGTGGTTGAGGGGCTGGGTATTGAGCTTTCCCGCGCCACGTTAAGCCGCTACCTGAAGCCCTCTTATCATGGCGGTACACGCGACAAGCTGTGCGGTAAAAAAGCGTTGAAGGCCGGTATTAAACCGCACACGCTCACGTTGCATTACCGCTTGTTGTCACTGCACATGGATGACGATGGCGATCACCATCTGCTGTGGGCGCAGGAACCCGTCAGCGGATGGTGCGCAGCACGAGTCTATTCCGGTATGTCGCCGTCGCTGGTGGTGAGCTGGCTGGATCAGGTGCTGGCGCAGTTTCCGGGTGATATCCAATCTGTTGAGATTAAAAGCGATGAGTGGCTAAGTGATACCCTGGTTGCAGCGCTTAATCAGCGGCTGGCGGAGCGGGGGATTCAGGGGCGAAAAACGTCCGTAACGCCTAAGCGCGTGGCCGTACAGGTTACATCGCCGCTGGTGGAGATTATTCCGGCGGCAAGCATTTATACGCCAGATGCGCTGGCAGTCAGGCTGTGCACGATTTTTAACACCGAGAAGGAACAGAAAAAGCTGGGGAATATGACGCCGCAGGCCTTTTTACACGCGCTGCGGCCGCAAAATACTTAACCGACGATATCCAGAACCTGCTCCGGCGGGCGACCGATGCGCGCCTGGCCGTTGCTGACCACTATCGGGCGCTCAATCAGCTTTGGATTTTCAACCATCGCCTGAATTAATGCCTCTTCGCTGAGCTGGCTGTCGCTAAGATTGAGTTCCTTATACAGATCCTCCTTCTGGCGCATCAGCTCGCGGGCGCTGCTCATGCCGAGCATCTTCAGCAGCTGGCGCAGCGTTGCGGCATCCGGCGGCGTTTCCAGATAAAGCACGACGCTTGGGTCGATGCCGTTGTCCTTTAAAAGGCTCAAGGTTTCGCGGCTCTTTGAGCAACGTGGATTATGGTAGATGGTGACCGTATCCGTCATGGTCTCTCCTGTTACATTTTCTGGTAAGGGCGGAAGCGCTCTTGCAATTGCCGCAGTTGGTCAATACGCGCATCATAACGTGCCTGTTGCAGGCTGCGCAGTTTCACCTGTGCGCTGGCTGAGCTTAACAGGGAAATCGCCTGGTCCAGTCGGCCGACTAAAGCCATGTTTTCGGCACGGGCGGCCAGCTCCTGGTCGCGGTTGCCCAGCGTCGATTCCGCTTGAGCGAGCAACTCCCAGCCGTTTGTATCATCTTTATTTTCAAAGGTATAGCGATTAAGAATGGTTGCGGCTTCACCGGCCTTGCCGCCTTCGAGCAGGGCGTTGGCGAGGTTCAACTGCAATACCGGGTTGGTTCGCAGCTCGCGCGCGTTCTTGAGTCGATTAATCGCTTCGTTGGTTTTGTTCTGACCGAGGTCAATATCGGTTGCCAGATCCAGATACCACGCGTTTTGCGGATCGGCGCTTAACAGCGGCTGAAGCAGTTTGCTGGCTTCGGCAAAGTTTTTCGCTTCCATGGCCAGCAGCGCACGACCATATTGCGCGGCATGCTGCTCGCGAATATTGCCCTTCGACCAGCTATCGAGCAAATCGCTGCCAAGCTGATTTTTCCCGGAGTTATACATGCCAAGCGTACGTGCTTTGGCAAAGTAGAAATCGGCGGAGGATTGAACGACCACCGAACGCATCTGGTTGGCGCGGTTACGCGCATCCGCCAGACGGCTTTCCGGTAAGGGGTGAGTCAGCAACATTTCCGGCGGACGTGACGAATAGCGCGACTGATCGAGCAATTTCTCCATAAACGCCGGCATTGCCTGCGGATCAAATCCCGAGCGTTGCAGCACCTGAATGCCGATGCGGTCTGCCTCTTCCTCATTCTGGCGGGTGAAGCTGATCATGCCCTGCTGGGTCCCCGCAAGCGTACCGCTTAACGCCGCCATACCGGCCTGCGGACTTGCCATTGCCAGCAGGATAGAGCCCAGCGCGCCAACCCAGGTCAGCGGGGCGTTACGCTTTTGATCTTCCATCGCGCGCGCCAGGTGGCGCTGGGTGACGTGCGAAATTTCGTGCGCCATAACCGATGCCAGCTGGCTTTCTGTATCAGAGTAACGGAATAACGCTGAGTGCAGCACTACGTTACCGCCGAAGAAGGCGAAGGCGTTGATGTCATCGTTATTAATGAGATAGAAATGAAACGGGGTTCGAACAGAATAGGCGTGCGAAACCAGCCGCATCCCCAGAGAATTAACGTACTGGACCAGCAACGGGTCATTTATTAGCGGTGCGCTGCCGCGCAGTTGTCGAACATAGTAATCCCCCATCTGCATCTCCTGACCGATGGAGAGCGTGCTTCCTGCGGACGTGCCCATGTCCGGCAGATTATCCGCTGATTCTGCAAATGCAGGAGCTATCTGGCCGAGCGCAAGTGTCGCAATAAGGGATGCCAACAGCGTTTTTTTCAACTGCCTGAACATAACCTCGTTTCCTGTAATATGGGATGTGCCTGTTTTGACCCGCAGCATACCGTTACGTTCCGTAATGGGCTGCTTAGCGAGTGTATCTATCTGCTTACTTATTGAAAACGATAATCGCGCGATTGCCGGGATAAATACAAAAAGCGAAGTCTTTTTTGTGACATTTAGATACACTTCACGTTCTGTATGAAAACACAGGCCTCAGGGAATAGATTTATGCTCGAGATGTTAATGCAGTGGTACCGCCGCCGGTTCAGCGACCCCGAAGCGATTGCCCTGCTGGTGATTTTAGTCGCTGGTTTTTGCATTCTGTTTTTCTTCAGTGGCCTGCTCGCGCCGCTGCTGGTGGCTATAGTGCTGGCCTATCTGCTGGAGTGGCCGACCGTGCGTCTGGAGCGGCTGGGCTGGTCGCGTACCTGGGCGACAAGCGTGGTGATGGTGCTGTTTATCGGCATTTTGCTGCTGATGTCATTTGTCGTGATGCCGATTGCCTGGCAGCAGGGTATTAATCTTATCCATGATATGCCCGGCATGCTCAATAAACTGTCCGATTTTGCCGCCACTTTGCCGCGTCGTTACCCGGCGCTGATGGATGCGGGCATCATTGATGCCATGGCGGAGAATATGCGCAGCCGAATGCTGACTATGGGCGACTCGGTGGTCAAATATTCGGTCGCGTCGTTAATGGGGCTGCTGACGCTTGCGGTCTATCTGGTCCTGGTTCCTCTGATGGTCTTTTTCCTCGTCAAAGATAAAGAGCAGATGCTCAACGCCGTTCGCCGCGTTCTGCCACGCAACCGTGGGCTGGCGGGGCAGGTGTGGAAAGAGATGAACCAGCAGATCACCAATTATATTCGTGGCAAGGTGCTGGAGATGATTGTCGTCGGTATCGCCACCTGGCTCGGCTTCCTGATGTTCGGTCTTAACTACTCGCTGCTGCTGGCGGTACTGGTCGGCATATCGGTTCTTATTCCCTATATCGGCGCATTTGTGGTCACCATTCCGGTGGTTTGCGTGGCGCTGTTCCAGTTTGGTCTCGGTACGGAGTTCTGGAGCCTGTTTGTGGTGTACCTGATAATCCAGGGGCTGGACGGTAATTTGCTGGTGCCGGTGCTGTTTTCAGAGGCCGTTAACCTGCATCCGCTGGTGATTATTCTGTCAGTGGTGATTTTTGGCGGGCTGTGGGGATTCTGGGGTGTGTTCTTTGCCATTCCGCTGGCAACGCTCATTAAAGCGGTGGTTCATGCCTGGCCGGACGGATTGGTTACGCAAGAGGAAACGCCAAATTAACGAGTAGCCCGGGATGAGTACCGACATTTCCCGGCGTCGCTGCGCTCGGCCGTGCTACCCTCGAACGTAGGCCGGATAAGGCAAAGCCGCCATCCGGCAATGTGCGCGGTTAAGCCTGATGGCGCGAAGCTTATCAGGCCTACGATCATCTACTTCCAGGAGTAGCCCGGGCGAGGCGTTTACGCCGACCCCGGGATGGGTGCCGGTGCTTTCCGGCGTCGCTGCGCTCGGCCTGGCTACCTTCGAGCGTAGGCCGGATAAGGCAAAGCCGCCATCCGGCAATGTGCACGTCTATGCCTGACGGCGCGAGGCTTATCAGGCATAAACATTATCGACTTATCCGATTAGGCGTTAGCCTTTAGCCAGTCCAGCACGATATCGTGGTGGTTGCTGGTTTTGAAATCATCAAACACATGCTCAATTTTACCGTCAGCGTCGACCAGGAAGCTGATGCGGTGGATGCCGTCATAGGTTTTACCCATGAACGTTTTTTCACCCCAGATACCAAACTGCTCGCACACCTTGTGATCTTCATCGGAGAGCAGCGTGAAGTTCAGCAGCTCTTTTTCGGCGAAACGCGACAGCTTTTCAGGTTTGTCGGTGCTGATCCCCAGTACTTCAACGCCCGCTTTTTTCAGCTCATCCATGTTGTCACGCAGGCCGCAGGCCTGAACGGTACAACCAGGAGTCATCGCTTTCGGGTAGAAATAGACCAGGACACGTTGTCCCTGGAAGTCGGTCAAATTTACTTGCTCGCCGTCTTGATCGGGCAAACTAAATTTCGGTGCGATATCACCGGCTTTCAGTGGGTTCATTTCAAAGCTCCATCCTGTTCATCATGCTGGGAATAATTGACAACGTTTATACTGCCTTGCGCGCTCAATTCTGTACATAGGGCTTTGAACGCTTGCTCGATATTTGATGCATTTTTCGTAGCGGGGCTGTGGGCGGTAATCTGAATGAATAACTGTGCAGCACTTTCAGCGGTACCCGGTTGAGTACGCGAAACCAGCTCAGCAATATTCATTTCCCAGCTATCGAACAATGCGGTAAATCGCTCGATAATGTGCGGGGAATCGGGGACTTCCACCTGCACCCACACGGTGGCGGGCATCGCCGGACGCGGACGCGCGGTGGTGCGCTTCATCACAATCAATAAATCCAGCTCAGCGCCCTTAAGCGGCAGCGTCGATTCAATCAGGGTGATGGCGTTCCAGGTGCCGGAAAGCAGCATAATAAATGTGAACTCATCCCCCAGCATCGCTAACCGACTGTCCTCAATGTTACAGCCGCAGCTGCTGACATGACGGGTAATCGTATTGACGATGCCAGAGCGATCCGCGCCCAGGGCTGTAATAACCAGATAGTGTTGTAATGAGGCTGTCAAACCTGTTCTTCCTTTAAAAAGGTGCGGTATACCTTAGGAAAGCATAAAAAAAACCGGCATACAACATTCTGAAGGCCCTCAGTCTATTGCTTTTATTACAAGACCAAACGTACCATTGAGATTCATGTCCGCACGTCAGCACAGAGGATGGCCCATGTTCACGGGAAGTATTGTAGCGCTTGTCACGCCGATGGATGAAAAAGGTAATGTCGACCGTTCAAGCCTGAAGAAACTGATTGATTACCATGTCACCAACGGAACCTCGGCGATTGTGTCGGTAGGAACTACCGGCGAATCCGCAACGCTCAGCCACGAAGAGCATGGCGACGTGGTAATGACCACGCTGGAACTGGCCGATGGCCGCATTCCAGTGATTGCTGGAACGGGCGCAAATGCGACCGCAGAGGCAATAAGCCTGACCCAGCGTTTTAACGATTCCGGCGTTGTTGGTTGCCTGACGGTGACCCCGTACTACAACCGTCCGACCCAGGAAGGTCTGTTCCAGCACTTCAAAGCGATTGCTGAGCATACTGACTTGCCACAAATCCTGTATAATGTGCCGTCACGTACCGGTTGCGATATGCTGCCGGAAACCGTAGGCCGCCTTGCGAAAATCAAAAATATTATCGCGATTAAGGAAGCCACGGGGAACTTAAGTCGTGTTCATCAGATCAAAGAGCTGGTTTCAGACGACTTCATCCTGCTGAGCGGTGATGATGCTACCGGGCTGGATTTCATTCAGCTTGGCGGTCACGGCGTTATTTCAGTGACGGCGAACATTGCTGCGCGTGATATGGCGGAAATGTGTAAGCTGGCGGCTGATGGCCAGTTCGCACAAGCACGTATCATCAACCAGCGCTTGATGCCGTTGCACAATAAATTATTTGTCGAACCCAATCCGATCCCAGTGAAATGGGCATGTAAGGAGTTGGGACTTGTGGCGACCGATACCATGCGCTTGCCGATGACACCTATCACCGACCACGGTCGTGATGTAGTGGCATCCGCATTAAAGCATGCCGGTCTGCTGTAAAGTTTAGGGAGATTTGATGGCTTACTCAGTACAGAAGTCGCGCGTGGCGAAGGTTGCGGGTGTTTCACTGGTTCTACTGCTTGCGGCGTGTAGTTCCGACTCGCGCTATAAGCGTCAGGTGAGCGGTGACGAATCCTATCTGGATGCCGCACCGTTAAGTGAACTTCACGCGCCTGCGGGCATGATCCTGCCGATTGAAAATGGCGACTACAACATTCCGGTCGCTAACGGCAGCGGTGCAGTGGGTAAAGCGCTGGACATTCGTCCGCCAGCTCAGCCATTGGCGCTGGTCTCCGGTGCGCGTACCCAGTTTACCGGCGATACCGCTATGCTGCTGGTTGAAAATGGCCGCAGCGGCTCCCTGTGGCCACAGGTTGTCAGCATCGTTCAGTCGAAAAACTACACCATCTCCAAACGTGATGATGCTAGCCAAACGCTGACGACGGACTGGGTTGACTGGAACCGTCTTGACGAAGACCAGCAGTATCGTGGTCGTTATCAAATCTCCGTGCAGCCGCAGGGCTATCAGCAAGCGGTGATGGTGAAGCTGATTAATCTTGAGCAAGCTGGCAATGCCGTTGCCGATCGTGCATCGCTGCAACGCTACAGCGCCGAAATGCTCAACGTTATCTCTGCCGGTCTGGACAAGAATGCAACCGACGCCGCGAACGCCTCCCGAGGCTCTGCTGGCGCCACCTTCGATGTGCAGAGCGCGTCTGACGATACCGGCCTGCCAATGCTGGTGGTACGCGGTCCGTTCAACCAGGTATGGCAACGCCTGCCGGGTGCGCTTGAGAAAGTGGGCATGAAAGTCACCGACAGCACCCGTTCGCAGGGCAGCATTGCCGTGACCTATAAGCCACTGTCTGACAGCGGCTGGAAAGACCTTGGCGCAAGCGATCCGGGTCTGGTCTCCGGCGACTACAAACTTCAGGTCGGCGACCTGGATAACCGTAGTAGCCTGCAATTTATTGATCCAAAAGGCCATACGCTGACGCAGTCGCAAAATGACGCCCTGGTAGCCGTATTCCAAGCCGCATTAAGCAAGTAATTAAACAGGGCTGGAGCAATCCGGCCCTTTTTTCTGTATAGTGACGCAAACGTGTGCGTCGGCAGAAAAGCACAAATATTTATCTTAATTCTCACTGGAGTGACAAAGATGCAAAAGCTAGCTGAGTTGTATCGTGGTAAAGCGAAAACCGTATACAGCACCGAAAACCCGGATCTGTTGGTACTCGAATTCCGTAACGATACGTCAGCAGGAGATGGTGCTCGCATTGAACAGTTCGACCGTAAAGGTATGGTGAATAACAAGTTCAACCATTTCATTATGAGCAAACTCGCCGAAGCGGGTATTCCGACCCAGATGGAAGCGCTGTTGTCCGATACCGAATGTCTGGTGAAAAAACTTGATATGGTGCCGGTAGAGTGCGTGGTGCGTAACCGCGCAGCGGGTTCGCTGGTGAAACGTCTGGGGATTGAAGAGGGCATTGAGCTGAATCCGCCGCTGTTCGATCTGTTCTTGAAAAACGACGCCATGCACGACCCGATGATTAACGAATCTTATTGTGAAACCTTTGGCTGGGTGAGCAAAGAGAATCTGGCGCGTATGCAGGAGCTGACGTACAAAGCTAACGACGTGCTGAAAAAACTGTTCGACGACGCGGGTCTTATCCTTGTCGACTTCAAACTGGAATTCGGGCTGTTTAAAGGCGAAGTGGTGCTGGGTGACGAATTCTCCCCAGACGGTAGCCGTCTGTGGGACAAAAAGACCATGGACAAAATGGACAAAGACCGTTTCCGTCAGAGCCTGGGTGGCCTGATTGAAGCCTATGAAGAAGTGGCGCACCGTTTGGGCGTGAAGCTGGACTAAGCTTTTGTGCCTTCCCGGCGTCGCATGCGCTCGACCGGGCTACATTTGAATTTGTAGCCCGGCCAAGCGAAGCGCCGCCGGGGCAGTTTCAATATATTTCCAGTGGTAATCCTTCCCGTAACCGCCTACGATCATACCAGTATATTAATAAGATAAGATCGAGGTAGTTATGCGTTGGCAAGGTCGTCGTGAAAGCGACAATGTAGAAGACCGGCGGAACAGTTCGCAATCCCCTATGTCTGGAGGTGGCCCAGGTTTTCGCATCCCTAGCGGCAAAGGCGGAATTATTTTGCTGATTGTCGTGGTGGTTGCGGGCTATTACGGGGTGGATTTAACCGGCCTGATGACCGGCGAACCAATGAGCCAGCAGCAAACCTCTCAGCGCGTCAGCAATCCAAACGACGACGAAGCCGCGAAATTTACCTCGGTTGTGCTCGCCACAACCGAAGATACCTGGGCGCAGCAATTTAAAGAGATGGGGAAAACCTATCAGCCGCCGCGTCTGGTGATGTACCGCGGCGCCACGCGCACCGGCTGTGGTACAGGCCAATCCGTGATGGGGCCGTTCTACTGCCCAACCGATTCCACGGTCTATATCGATCTCTCCTTCTATGACGACATGAAAAGCAAACTCGGTGCGGGCGGGGATTTTGCCCAGGGTTACGTGATTGCTCATGAAGTCGGACACCACGTGCAAAAACTGCTGGGTATTGAGCCGAAAGTGCGCCAGATGCAGCAGAACGCCTCCGAGGCAGAAGTAAACCGTCTGTCTGTGCGCATGGAATTGCAGGCCGACTGCTTTGCCGGCGTCTGGGGCAACAACATGCAAAAACAGGGCATTCTTGAAGCCGGTGACCTTGAAGAAGCGTTGAACGCCGCCCAGGCTATTGGCGACGATCGCCTGCAGCAGCAAAGTCAGGGGCGAGTGGTTCCCGATAGCTTTACCCACGGCACCTCCCAGCAGCGCTATACCTGGCTGAAACGCGGCTTCGACAGCGGCGACCCTGCCCAGTGTAATACCTTCAGCAAATCACTCTGAATTGATGTCTGACGTCATGGAAGAACTGCTCGCGCAGGCCGCGCGAATGAAGCAGGTTGGCATTCGCCGCCTGCTGGTGGTCAGCGGTGAGGCCGCATGGTGCGAGCAGCAGGCGCAGGCGTTTCGCCAGGCGCTGTCGGGGGATGTCCTGTGGGTCGGGCGTGAGCCCGCAACCGATCCCTTTTGCCTTCCTGCAAAGCTGACGACGCTGCTGGGACGCGAGTTCCAGCACGCGATATTTGATGCCCGTACCGGATTTGATGTCTCGGCGTTTGCCGCGCTGGCGGGCACGCTGCGCGCCGGAAGCTGGTTAATGCTGCTCGTGCCGCCATGGCAACATTGGCCAGATCGCCCGGATGCTGACTCCTTGCGCTGGAGCGACGCGCCAGAGCCCATCGCCACTCCTCATTTTGTCGACTATTTTTGCCGAACTCTAACCGCAAGCCCGCAGACGCTTATCTGGCGGCAGGGGCAGCCATTGCCGTCGCTGCCCGACATCGCCTTAGCGGAATGGCGACAGGCGGACGGTCAGCCCGCGCAGGAACAGCAGGCTATTCTGACGGCGTTATCCCATGCTACGGAACGGGTCTGCGTGATTACGGCGGAACGCGGGCGAGGGAAGTCGGCGTTAGCGGGGATGCATATTCAGCAACTGCATGGCGACGCTATTGTCACCGCCCCTTCGCGGGCTTCAGCAGAGGTGATTGCCGCCTTCGCCGGGGAGCGTTTCGAGTTTATGGCCCCTGACGCACTACTGGCATCTGAGGTGGTTGCAGACTGGCTGGTGGTTGACGAAGCGGCGGCGATCCCAGCCCCCTTACTCAAAAAACTGATGGCCCGTTTTCCCCGCGTTCTGCTGACCACCACCGTGCAGGGCTATGAAGGCACCGGACGGGGATTTCTGCTGAAATTCTGTGCCGAATTCCCGCAGCGGCTGGATTTCATCTTGAATCAGCCGATCCGTTGGGCTGCAGGATGCCCGCTGGAAGCGGTGGTTAACGATGCGCTCATTTTTCATGATGACGGTTTTACCTCGTTTCCCGAGGGCGAGCTGACGTTTTTGCCCGTCGCGCAATCGGCCTGGCAACGGCAGCCCGATGTTCCGGTGGCGCTATATCAGCTTCTCTCAGGCGCCCACTATCGCACCTCACCGCTGGATCTTCGCCGGATGATGGATGCGCCGGGGCAGCATTTTTTCTGCGCGCAGAGTGCCAATGGCCCAGCGGGGGCGCTGTGGCTGGTCGATGAAGGGGGATTACTGCCCGGATTGAGTCAGGCCGTGTGGGCGGGTTATCGTCGTCCGCGGGGGAATCTGGTCGCACAATCGCTGGCGGCGCACGGCGGTAGCCCACTGGCGGCGACGCTTAGCGGACGGCGAATCAGCCGTATTGCGGTGCATCCTCTGCGACAGCGCGAGGGGATTGGTCAAAAGTTGGTGATGCAGGCGCGGCAAAGCGCCGAGGACTGCGATTATTTATCCGTCAGTTTTGGCTACACCGATGAGCTGTGGCGCTTCTGGCAGCGCTGCGGCTTCACGTTAGTGCGCATCGGCACGCAGCGTGAGGCCAGCAGCGGCTGCTATGCTGCGATGGCTATGAGTCCAGTAACCGCCGCGGGCGCATCGTTAATGCGGCGAGAACATGCCCGCTTATGTCGTGAGTGGCGCTGGCTGAAAGATTGGGTGGATGAAAAAGTCCCACTCGAACCTGTGACAGACACTATGCTTACCGATGATGACTGGCAAGATCTGGCGGGATTCGCTTTTGCTCATCGCCCACTGTTGGCGGTACTGGCTGGCTTGCATCAGCTTAGCGAACGGGTAATTCTGCCGCTTCCTGCGCTGCGCGGACGCTTGCAGGGGCAGCAGGAAAGCGAACTGTGCGCCCGTTTAGGTATCAATGGCCGCAAAGCGCTGCTGGTGCAGCTTCGCGCCGAAACCGCTGAGGCAATGCGCAGCGTGGATCCTGAACGCACCCATCGGCTCGCGGAACAGATTCAGCAACTGCAATTTTTTTAACTGACTCATTCAGTTAAATGGCATGGTCATTATTCTGGTGCGGCGTAAACTGACCGACAAAACCAAGGAGACAGCCATGACACACGATCATTTTGTTGTTCAAAGCCCCGCGAAGCCCGCTCAACAGTTGCTGCTGTTGTTTCATGGCGTGGGCGATAATCCGGTGGCCATGGGCGAAATCGGTAGCTGGTTTGCTCCGCTGTTCCCGGATGCGTTAATCGTCAGCATTGGAGGCGCGCAGCCGTGTGGCCCCGCACCTGGACGCCAGTGGTTTTCGGTGGCCGGCGTCACCGAAGAGAACCGCCAGGCACGCGTTGATGCGATTATGCCCACTTTTATCGAGACGGTGCGTTACTGGCAAAAACACAGCGGCGTGAGCCCACTGGCGACCGCGCTTATCGGTTTTTCTCAGGGGGCGATTATGTCACTGGAAGGCATTAAGGCCGAGCCGACGCTGGCGTCCCGAGTGATCGCCTTTAATGGTCGTTTCGCCACTTTGCCGGAAACGGCGAGTGTAGCGAACACCGTGCACCTGATTCACGGCGGTGAAGACCGGGTTATCGACCTTGCCTGGGCGGTGAAAGCGCAGGAGGCGATTCAGGCTGCCGGTGGTGATGTGACGCTGGATATCGTTGAGGATTTAGGCCATGCCATTGACGATCGCAGCATGCAGTTTGCGCTGGATCATTTGCGCTACACCGTGCCTAAGCACTATTTCGATGAAGCGTTAAGCGGCGGCACGCCGAACGATGATGATGTTATTGAAATGATGTAGCAGACCCCGGCGTCGCGTTGCTCAGCCGGGCTACTACGGCGCCGATTGCCGGATGGCGGCTATGCCTTACCCGGCCTACGCACTAAAGTGTTACCTATGTTCCCGGTTTGTACCAACGCGACGCCGGGTAATGCACCGAATTATTTCTTCGGCTGATCCTTCTTCGGCCAATCGTCGTCATCGTCCCACTTGTCGTTGCAGTCGCGATGCGGCGGCAGCTCAGGTTTATTGGCGAGGAATTTCTTATGATCGACGCGGCTAAGATCTTTGACCACGTTGATAAGCACCCCAACCAAAAAAACCAGCACCAGAATCCACCAGTATTTTGATAGCCAATCCATGCGTATTACCTCTTACTTACCGTTGCGCCATCAGGCGACAAGTTGTTCCATTATCCGCTGATACATCCGCGCCAGCATCTGCAGGTCGGCGGCGTTAACACATTCATTTATTTTATGAATAGTGGCGTTAACTGGCCCCAGTTCTACAACCTGCGCGCCCATCTGAGCAATAAAACGCCCGTCTGACGTGCCGCCGGTGGTCAGCAATTGTGGTTCTATTTCATTATAGTGCGCGATGGCGTTTACGACGGCATCCACTAATTTTCCGCGCGCGGTCAAAAACGGCTGTCCTGAGATCCACCAGTCGATGGAATAACGCAGATGATATTTCTCCAGTAATTCCACGACGCGCGCTTTGATCATCTCATCCGTCAGTTCGGTACTGAAGCGGAAGTTAAACTGAACAAACAGATCGCCTGGGATCACATTATTGCTGCCGGTGCCGGCTTTAATATTGGCGATCTGCATGCTGGTTGGCGGGAAGAACTCATTACCTTGATCCCACTCGATGGAGACCAGTTCGTTCATCCACGGCGCGGCGCGGTGAACCGGGTTGTCGGCCAGATGCGGGTAGGCAACATGCCCCTGAACGCCGTGAATGGTCAGGTTACAGGTCATTGAACCCCGGCGACCGTTTTTCACCACATCACCGACCACTTCGGTACTGGAGGGCTCGCCCACCAGGCAGTAGTCCATCCGCTCGTTGCGCGCCATCAAGGCTTCCACCACCTTCACCGTCCCGTTGGTGGCGCTGGCTTCTTCATCAGAGGTGATAAGGAAAGCCAGGCGGCCCCGGTGGTTCGGGTGCTGAGCCACAAAACGCTCGGCGGCAATGACCATCGCCGCCAGCGAGCCTTTCATGTCGGCCGCACCTCGGCCAAACAACATGCCATCGCGAATCGTGGGTTCAAACGGCGGATTGATCCAGCGATCGGCATCCCCCGCCGGTACGACATCGGTGTGACCCGCAAAGGCCAGGGTTTCCCCTTTGCCGCGCCAGGCCCAGAAATTTTGGGTATCGCCAAAATCCATTGGCTCAATGGTAAAACCCGCGGCACGCAGACGTTCGATCATAAGCGCCTGGCAGCCCGCGTCATCCGGGCTAAGGGAAGGGCGGCGAATAAGCTGTTGAGCCAGCTCAATGACTGGGCAAGACATAAACTAGACCTCGTTATTTTCGGTATTGGCAAACCGGACAGTCGCTTTAGCGCAATTGCGCAAGCCATTGACCGTAACTGGCGTCGCTGAAACCCAGCAGCATAGGCTGTGCGGGCGCGCAGAGCAATGGGCGTTTGATGATTGCCGGCATTTCCAGCATCAGCGCAGCGGCGGCATCGGCGTTATTCACCGCAGCACGTACGCTCTCATCGAGCTTACGCCAGGTGGTACCACGCGTATTCAGCAGCGCCTCCCAGCCGAGTTCGGCAATAAAGCTCGCCAGCAGCTCAGCTGACAGGCCATCAACGCGGTAATCGTGGAAGCGATATTCAACCTGATGGTCATCCAGCCAACGACGGGCTTTTTTAATGGTGTCGCAATTCTTTATTCCATAGAGGATTATCATTTTTCACCTTTATATCCGCAGGTTTTAGGCCCCGTTATTACGTGAGCCGTCGGTATTCATTTCCCAACCTAAAGCGGCTGAAAGTCATACAGTTTATCATGCTAACTACGACTTAAGTTGTAGTGTTGTTATATTGCCTTACTGATATTTATTATCATAAAGTTCACAAACTAATAACTATTTCAAAATGTTGCTGTCCGTCACATTAAATGTCAGAATTCCGTACCATAGTGACCGTAAGCAGTAAACATAGGTTGGCAGCGGCAATCAAAGGAATTGGATAAACCGTATTCACAGGTCATATATTTGTACGTAAAATACGCATAATAATAAGAGAGGTAGTTATGATCGAACGTGAACTAGGGAACTGGAAAGATTTTATCGAAGACATGCTTCGTAAATAATTTTCGGTATTGTGAGTTGGGCGCTGTGTTCTTTCACTCACCATGATGGTGTTGTTGTCGTACAGAGTAGTTAACCGCATATAAAAACAAAAAGGCGACATAATATTATGTCGCCTTTTCTGTTTCTTATTCCGGCTTCTCTTTTAGCGGGAAGCGTCTGCGCACCAGCACAAAGAACAGCGGCACGAAGAAAATAGCCAGTACGGTGGCGGAGACCATCCCGCCCACGACGCCGGTACCTACCGCATGTTGGCCGCCAGAACCCGCACCGGTGGTCAATGCCATAGGCAGGACGCCAAAAATAAAGGCCAGTGAAGTCATCAAAATTGGCCGCAGTCGTTGGCGACAGGCTTCCAGCGTAGCCGTCATCAGATCTTCGCCTTTCTGGTTCATGTCATTGGCAAATTCCACTATCAGAATGGCGTTCTTCGCCGACAGACCAATCACCGTCAGCAACCCCACCTGGAAGTAAACATCATTCTCCAGTCCACGCATCCAGGTTGCCAGCAGCGCGCCGATAACCCCAAGCGGTACGACCAGCATGACCGAGAACGGCACCGACCAGCTTTCATAAAGCGCGGCCAGACACAGGAACACAACCAGTAAGGAAATGGCATACAGCGCCGGTGCCTGGGCGCCGGACAGGCGTTCCTGGTACGACATCGCCGTCCACTCGAGGCCAAAGCCCGCCGGCAGTTTTTGCACCAGATTTTGCATCACATCCATCGCTGTACCGGTACTCACGCCCGGTGCGGCTTCACCGACGATTTCGACGGCTGAATAGCCGTTATAGCGCTCCAGACGCGGCGAACCGGTTTCCCAGCGCGAGGTGGCGAAGGCGGAAAATGGCACCATTTGACCGGCGTTATTACGCACATACCACTGATTGATATCTTCCGGCAGCATTCGGTATTTGGCGGCGGCCTGAACGTACACTTTCTTCACGCGGCCGCGATCCATAAAGTCATTAACGTAGCTCGAACCCCATGCGGTTTGCAGCGTGTCGTTGATATCATCAATCGAGACGCCGAGCGCCTGCGCTTTGCGCTGATCGATATCGACCTGCAATTGCGGGCTATCATCAAGACCGTTGTGGCGCACGCGGGTCAGTTGCGGATCGCGACCCGCCATCTCCAGCAGTTTGTCACGGGCGGCCATCAGCGCGTCATGTCCGGCTCCGGCGTGATCCTGAAGCTCCATATCAAAACCGGCGGAACTGCCCAGCCCGCTAATTGCCGGTGGGCTGCTGGCAAACACGCGGGCTTCTTTAATTTTACCCAGCGCTTTGGTGGCGCGTTCAATAATGGCAAACGAGGTACCGGTTGTGCTGTTGCGCTCATCCCAGTCTTTCAGGCGGATAAACATACGGGCGACGTTTTGCCCGTTACCACCGGGGCCAGAGCCGACGGTAGCAAAGATGGAGGTCACATTATCCGCTTCATTTTTAAAGAAATAATCTTCAACTTTCTCAACAACTTTTAAGGTCTGTTGCTGCGTAGCTCCGCTGGGTAACTGCACGGAGGTGGTAAACATGCCACGGTCTTCCAGCGGCAGGAAGGAAGAGGGCAGGCGCAGGAATAACAAGACCATACCGCCCAGCAGCAGCACGTAAATCAGCATCCAGCGCACGCTGCGATGCAGAATTTTGGCCACCCCGGACTCATAGCGGCGCGAGCTGGCGTCGAACTTACGGTTAAACCAGCCGAAGAATCCTTTGGTGCCGTGAACTTCCCCTTTGTGGATGGGCTTTAACAGTGCGGCGCACAATGCCGGGGTAAGGATCATCGCCACCAATACCGACAGCACCATTGCCGAAACGATAGTGATGGAGAACTGGCGATAAATTGCCCCGGTGGTGCCGCCGAAGAAGGCCATTGGGATAAATACCGCCGACAGCACCATGGCGATCCCAACCAGCGCCCCCTGAATTTGTCCCATCGATTTACGCGTGGCCTGCCGTGGCGTCAGCCCTTCGGTGCTCATAATACGCTCGACGTTTTCGACCACGACAATCGCATCATCCACGAGCAGCCCGATGGCCAGCACCATGGCAAACATGGTCAGGGTATTGATGCTGTAGCCAAAGGCATAGAGCACGGAGAACGTCCCCATCAATACCACCGGCACGGCAATCGTTGGGATAAGCGTCGCGCGGAAGTTCTGTAAGAACAGATACATCACGAGGAATACCAGCAGCACGGCTTCCAGCAGCGTTTTCACCACATCTTTAATCGAGGCTTTCACGAATGATGTGGTTTCGTAGGCGACTTTGTATTCCAGCCCGTGCGGGAAGTACTGCTTGAGCTCATCCAGCCGCTGGATAACGCGTTCGGCGGTGGCCATTTCGTTTGCGCCAGAGGCAAGCTTAATGCCCAGACCCGAGGCCGGATTTCGGTTATATCGGCTCAGATAATCGTATTTCTCCGCCCCCATTTCGATGGTGGAAACATCCCCCAGCGTCACCTGCGAACCGTCCTGGTTTACGCGCAAAGTGATGTCGCGAAACTGCTGGGGTGTTTGCAGCAGCGACTGAGCGTTAATAGTCGCATTCAGCGCCTGCTTATCGACCGACGGCGTACCGCCAAGCTGACCGACCGCAATCTGCGCGTTCTGAGATTTGATGGCGCTGGTGACGTCGGCGGCGGTCAACTGGAAGCTGTTGAGTTTCGCCGGATCCAGCCAGATGCGCATGGAATACTGGGAACCGTAGGCGTCAATATCGCCCACGCCGTCAACGCGGCTTAGCGGGTCCTGGATGTTACTGGCGACATAGTCAGAGATATCCTGCTTATCCATACTGCCGTCGGTAGAAACGAAAGCGATGGTCAGGATGTTGGTATCGCCGGTTTTACGCACCGTTACGCCCTGAGTCTGTACCGCCTGTGGCAGCTTGTTCATGGCGCTTTGTAGCTGGTTTTGTACCTGCTGCACGGCTTCATCTGGATCGGTACCGGCTACAAAGCTTAGGGTGATGCTGGCCTGACCGGTGGCGCTGCTTTGCGACGACATGTACATCAGGTTATCGATGCCGGTCATATTCTGTTCAATGACCTGCGTGACGGTGTTTTCCAGCGTCTGTGCGGATGCCCCCGGATAGTTGGCGGTCACGCGTACGTTCGGTGGCGCGAGGTCTGGATATTGCTCAACGGGCAGGGAAAATATCGCCAGTGTGCCGGTCAAGCACAATAGGATTGCCAACACCCAGGCAAAAATGGGGCGATCGATAAAGAAATTCGCCATTAGGATCCGGACCTCATGTTATTCATTTTTATACGTACTGAATTGCGTCAGACACTGTAGCCGTATGGCCGCCAGCAATCGTGGAGAAAATAAGAAGATAATGTAAATTATCATGCCGCTTTGCCGAAATGATTTGCACATCCTTACGCTCCTCATCTGCTGCGATGTGAAACGTAATTTCATTGAAGCTGAAATTTATTGATCTGCCACATCATACTGAGAAATAGTGGCCGATTCTGGGCAAATGGACATTGCCTGCACACTACCTCCTCAGCTAATAAATAGGAGTTATAAATATAAGGCTTTTTAACCATAGGCTGAGAAAGTATGAACCGTTTTATTCGGGTAGATAGCCAGCAATGCATTGGATGCAAGGCGTGTGAAGTTGCCTGCGTAATGTCGCATAACGAAGAACAGCATGTCCTCAGCGTATCACAGTTTGTGCCCCGTATTACGGTGGTAAAAATGCGCGATAAGCGCGGGGCGGCAACCTGCCATCATTGTGAGGACGCGCCCTGTGCTCGTAGCTGTCCTAACGGAGCCATCCGCCATGCTGATGACGCTATTTTAGTCGATCAGGCAAAGTGTATCGGCTGCAAATCCTGCGTAGTGGCGTGCCCGTTCGGCACGATGCAAATCGTCTTGTCACCGACCAAAGACGGCGGTGTCAAAGCGTCCGCCCATAAATGCGATCTTTGCCATGAACGTCCAGCGGGCCCGGCATGCGTAGAGAACTGCCCGGCAGATGCGCTGCAATTAATGACCAGTCAGCAACTGACGGAAATTGCCAGAACGCGTCGCCTGCAAACCGCCTGTCGGGAAGCGCAGCCGTGGCATAGCGACACCCGTGCAACCGCGCCGCACTCCACGCGCAGCAAAGTCCAGCAAATGGCGGCCACTCCTGTGCGCGGCGAGGCGGATAAGCTGAATCTGCCTGCGCGTAAAACCAGCTTCGACGAAATCTATCTCCCACTGCGTGAAGAACAGGCGCAGCAGGCTTCCGCGCGCTGCCTTACCTGCGGCGAGCACAGCATCTGCGAGTGGACCTGCCCGTTACATAACCACATTCCCCAGTGGATTGAACGCGTTAAGGCCGGTGATATTGAGGCGGCGGTGGCGCTGTCGCATCAGACCAACCCGCTGCCGGAGATTACCGGGCGCGTCTGTCCGCAAGACCGGCTTTGCGAAGGTGCCTGCACCATACGTGATGAGCATGGTGCGGTGACCATCGGGAATATTGAACGCTATATCTCCGATCGTGCGCTGGCCAAAGGCTGGCGGCCGGATATTGGCAATGTCGCCCCTAGCGGCAAGCGAGTGGCGATTATCGGCGCGGGCCCGGCGGGGCTGGCATGCGCCGATATTCTGGTACGGCAAGGCGTTCAGCCGGTTGTATTTGACCGTCACCCGGAAATCGGCGGCCTGCTTACCTTCGGCATTCCCTCCTTTAAGCTTGATAAATCGCTGATGGCGCGCCGTCGTGAAATATTCACCGACATGGGGATCCGCTTTGAGTTGAACTGTGAGATTGGCAAAGACATCACGCTTAAGACCCTGCTTGACGATTACGATGCGGTGTTTATCGGCGTTGGAACTTACCGCTCAATGAAGGCGGATCTGCCCAATGAAGATGCCCCAGGCGTGTACGATGCGCTGCCGTTCCTGATTGCCAATACCAAAAATGTGATGGGATTAGACGAACTGCCCGACGAGCCGTATATCAATACCAAAGGGTTGAATGTGGTGGTGCTTGGCGGTGGTGATACGGCTATGGACTGCGTGCGTACGGCGTTGCGTCATGGTGCCGAGAAAGTCACCTGCGCCTATCGTCGTGATGAAGCCAATATGCCGGGCTCGAAAAAAGAGGTGAAAAACGCGAAGGAAGAAGGGGCCGAGTTTGAATTTAACGTCCAGCCGGTGACCCTTGAACTGGATGCCAGCGGGCACGTTTGCGGTATTCGTTTGTTGCGAACCCAACTTGGCGAGCCTGACAGCAACGGGCGTCGTCGCCCAACGCCCATCCCCGGCAGCGAGTTTGTGATGCCTGCCGATGCGGTAATTATGGCTTTTGGCTTCCATCCACACAGTATGCCGTGGCTGAATGCGCAGGGTGTTGAAGTCGATGATTGGGGACGCATTCGCGCAAGCGTCAATTCACGCTATCGTTATCAAACCAGCAACCCTAAAATTTTCGCCGGGGGAGACGCGGTGCGCGGCGCGGATTTAGTGGTAACCGCGATGGCGGAAGGGCGACATGCAGCACAGGGGATCCTTTTGTATCTGGACGTGAAAATGACTCACACGCATTGACGATACCCCGGCTCTGCGGCGTAAGATGGTGCACCCGTTTTATCGCCGTGGAGCCAGAATGCCCCTCAATATCAACGTCATTAAAGATAAAATTCTTTCTGATAACTACTTTGTCCTGCGCAACATTACCTACGATTTAACCCAACGCGACGGCGAGACTGTCCGCCACAAACGTGAAGTCTATGACCGTGGAAACGGCGCGACGGTGCTGCTCTACAACAGCCACAAGCAGAGCGTGGTGCTGGTGCGCCAGTTCCGTATTGCCACCTGGGTCAACGGCAATGCTGACGGTAGGCTAATTGAAACCTGCGCCGGACTGCTCGACGATGACGAACCGGAAGATTGCATTCGTAAAGAGGCTATCGAGGAGACCGGCTATCAGGTCAGCAATGTGCGGAAAGTCTTTCAACTGTATATGTCGCCCGGCGGCGTGACGGAAATCGTCCACTTCTTTATTGCGGAATATGACGACAGCTTACGTGATAACGAGGGCGGCGGCGTTGAGGATGAAGCCATCGATGTCCTGGAACTGCCCTTCACTCAGGCCATTGAAATGGTGCGCACTGGTGAAATTTGTGACGGTAAGACGGTGATTTTACTTCAATATCTGCAACACTCTGGCCTTATGCGCTAATCCCCCGCAATGCTCAATCCGATAAATCCGATTGAGCATTGCCGCCTCGCTCGTGAAGATACCCCCTGAGTGTAAGTTGATGCTTTTTTCTTCTGGGGTTGTACCGTTCATGCGTTACCGCGTTTTCCTGTTTTTCTTCTGCATCGGGTTGCTCCCGGCGTCGTTGGCGTGGGCGGCGCCAGCACAGCAGATCTTTTCCGATTGGTTAGTCACCTGCAATAACCAGAACTTCTGCGTGGCCCGCAACGTCGGTCTTCATCATGGACTAGTGATGACCTTAAGCCGCAGCGCAGGGGCGCATACTGACACCCAGCTACGTATTGAACTGGCGGGTTTAGTGAATCCGGTTGCCGCCATTCCCCCTATCGAGCCGCGATTACTGCTGGACGGTAAACCATTAAAGCTGACTGGCGAGCACTGGAAGGTGCAGCCGAAATTACTGACGACCGGCGATAGCGCCACCATCGACGCTTTTTTGCAGCAGATTCAGGATGCAGATGCTATCACCCTGGAAAAAGGCGTGCAGGTGATATCTCTGCAAGGGCTTAAAGCGGCGCTACTGTTTATTGATGCCCAGCAAAAGCGCGTGGGCAATGAGACGGCATGGATCCGTAAAGGTGATGAACCGCCGCTGAGCGTTCCCCCGGCACCGGCGTTAAAGTCGGTGGCGAAGGTGAATCCGACGCCTGTGCCGCTCGGCCATGATGAGTACAATGACCTGCTTGATTTTGGCACCTGGCGCATGAATAACAACCAGTGTTCTCTGGATCCGTTACGTCGGGAAGTGTGGATCACCGCGCTGACCGATGATAAAGCACTGATGATGACCAGCTGTGAATCAGGGGCTTATAACACCATTTACCGCGCCTGGCTGGTGTCACGGAAAAAACCGTTTATCACCACTCCTATTCGCTTACGCCTTCCTTTCCTGCCGAGCGGGGCTGAAGGGCGGGATATTGAACTGGTTAACCTGACCTTTAACGAGCAAAGCCGTGAACTGGTGACGCTGGAAAAAGGGCGCGGACTCGGGGATTGCGGTATTCAGACGCGCTGGCGTTATGACGGACAGCGTTTTCGTCTCGTGCGTTATGCGGCGCAGCCGCAGTGCGACAACTGGCAGCGTGCGGATGCCTGGGCGGCACAGTGGGTAGCGGGTTAACAAGGCCAATGACGGGGAAGAGTATCTGGTCCTGAGCATATCAATTTGGTTATGGATGGCATAACAAAAAAGCATACCCAGAAATCATGATCTTGCTACCGATAGTTGCTAACATGCGGGCAATAAATAAATAACAAAACCAATCGTGTTCGCAAGAGTATGGCAGCCTTCAAAGTTTACCTGGCCGTCACAGGCGATACTGGGTGCTTCCTTCGGGAGTGCATCAGGAACGTAATTGCGCTTCACCCTTTTAGTTCGATACGTGAAAGGAACCCTTAATGGACGACCAATTAAAACAAAGTGCCCTCGATTTCCATGAATTCCCCATCCCAGGAAAAATTCAGGTAGTACCCACTAAGCCTCTGGCAACCCAACGCGATCTCGCGCTGGCCTACTCGCCGGGCGTCGCTGCACCCTGCCTTGAAATCGAAAAAGATCCGCTGGCGGCGTACAAATATACGGCGCGAGGCAACCTGGTGGCGGTAGTTTCAAACGGTACTGCGGTGCTGGGTTTAGGTAATATCGGCGCGCTGGCCGGTAAACCCGTCATGGAAGGTAAGGGCGTTTTGTTCAAGAAGTTCGCCGGTATTGATGTTTTCGACATTGAGGTGGACGAAACCAACCCTGACAAATTTATCGATGTGGTTGCCGCGCTGGAGCCAACCTTCGGCGGCATCAACCTGGAAGATATCAAAGCGCCGGAATGTTTCTACATCGAGCAGAAGCTGCGTGAACGCATGAACATTCCGGTGTTCCACGACGATCAGCACGGTACGGCTATCATCAGCACAGCGGCAATCCTCAACGGTCTGCGCGTGGTGGAAAAAAATATCTCCGACGTGCGTATGGTGGTTTCCGGCGCGGGCGCGGCAGCGATTGCCTGTATGAACCTGCTGGTGGCGCTGGGTATGCAGAAACACAATATTGTGGTCTGTGATTCGAAGGGCGTGATCTTTGAAGGCCGTGAGCCAAATATGGCAGAAACCAAAGCCGCTTACGCGGTGAAGGATGACGGCAAACGCACGCTGGATGATGTGATTGCTGATGCGGATATCTTCCTTGGCTGCTCTGGCCCTAAAGTGCTGACCCAGGAGATGGTCAAGAAAATGGCGCGCGCGCCAATGATCCTTGCGCTGGCAAACCCTGAACCGGAAATTCTACCGCCGCTGGCAAAAGAAGTCCGCCCGGATGCCATTATCTGTACCGGCCGCTCTGATTACCCAAACCAGGTGAACAACGTGCTGTGCTTCCCGTTCATCTTCCGCGGCGCGCTGGATGTCGGCGCCACGGCAATCAACGAAGAGATGAAGCTGGCTGCGGTACATGCTATTGCAGAACTGGCGCATGCTGAGCAAAGCGAAGTGGTGACCTCGGCTTATGGCGATCAGGATCTGAGCTTTGGCCCGGATTACATTATCCCTAAACCGTTCGATCCGCGTCTTATCGTCAAGATCGCCCCGGCGGTTGCTAAAGCGGCGATGGACTCCGGCGTAGCGACGCGTCCTATTGCCGACTTTGACGCCTATGTCGAAAAACTCAGCGAATTCGTCTACAAAACCAACCTGTTTATGAAGCCGATTTTCTCGCAGGCGCGTAAAGAGCCGAAGCGCATCGTGCTGGCAGAAGGTGAAGATAACCGCGTACTGCACGCCACGCAGGAACTGGTGACGCTGGGGCTGGCAAAACCCATTTTGATTGGCCGTCCGAGCGTTATCGAAATGCGTTTGCAGAAGCTGGGTCTGCAAATTAAGCCGGGCGTTGATTTTGAGATAGTCAACAATGAGTCAGACCCGCGCTTTAAAGAGTACTGGCAGGAATATTACAGCCTGATGAAACGCCGGGGGATTACCCAGGAGCAGGCGCAGCGTGAGATGAGAAGCAACACCACGGCTATCGGCGCCATCATGGTACAACGGGGTGAAGCGGATGGCATGATTTGCGGCACCATCGGGGATTATCACGAGCACTTTAACGTGATTAAACCGCTGTTTGGCTACCGTGAGGGCGTCCATACTGCGGGGGCAATGAACGCGCTGCTGCTGCCAAGCGGCAACACCTTTATCGCTGACACCTATGTGAATAACGACCCAACGCCTGAGCAGATTGCTGAAATTGCGCTGATGGCGGCAGAAAGCGTGCGTCGGTTTGGTATCGAGCCTCGCGTAGCGCTGCTGTCACACTCTAACTTTGGTTCTTCCGACTGTCCGTCAGCCAGCAAAATGCGTGATGCGTTAGACATCGTGAAGGCGCGCGCGCCGGATCTGATGATTGACGGCGAAATGCACGGCGACGCCGCGTTGGTAGAGAGTATCCGTCAGGATCGTATGCCGGATAGCCCGTTAAAAGGTTCTGCTAATATCCTGGTGATGCCGAATATGGAAGCGGCGCGTATCAGCTACAACCTGCTGCGCGTTTCCAGTTCTGAAGGGGTGACCGTGGGGCCAGTGCTGATGGGGGTGGCAAAACCGGTGCATGTGCTAACCGCCATTGCTTCTGTCCGCCGCATCGTCAATATGGTGGCGCTGGCGGTGGTTGAAGCGCAAACGCAGCCGCTGTAATTAAAAAAGCCTCGGAAAAAATCTCCGAGGCTTCTTATTTTGTAGCCCGGCCAAGCAAAGCGCCGCCGGGAAGGCACGGAGCTTGCCCCGGCGGCGCTTTGCTTGGCCGGGCTACGGTTAGATCCACTCTTTGACTTTAATAAATTCGTCTAATGCCGCTTCCGGGCTGCCGTATTCCGGCTGGTAATTGTATTCCCAGCGCACTAGCGGCGGCATCGACATTAGTATCGACTCCGTGCGCCCACCGGTTTGCAGGCCGAACAGCGTGCCGCGGTCCCACACCAGATTAAATTCGACGTAGCGACCCCGACGATAGAGCTGGAATTCCCGCTCGCGCTCGCCGTATTCCATCGCTTTACGGCGTTCAACGATAGGCAGGTAGGCCTCGGTGAAGCCGGTGCCCACCGCCTGCATAAAGGCAAAACAGTGTTCAAAGTCCGGTGTATTCAGATCGTCGAAGAACAGGCCACCAATACCGCGCTGCTCATTGCGATGTTTGAGATGGAAATAGTCGTCGCACCACTTTTTATAGCGTGGATAAACTTCATCACCAAACGGCTGACACAGCGCGCGCGCAGTGGTATGCCAGTGAACGGCATCGTCATGAAAACCGTAGAACGGGGTTAAATCAAACCCACCGCCAAACCACCACACCGGCTCGGCACCTGGTTTTTCAGCGATAAAGAAGCGGACGTTGGCATGGCTGGTGGGGACATACGGATTGCGCGGATGCACAACCAGTGAAACGCCCATCGCTTGAAAACTGCGCCCGGCAAGCTCAGGACGGTGGGCGGTAGCGGATGCGGGCATCGCGCTACCGTGGACGTGGGAGAAATTAACCCCAGCCTGTTCAAACACCGCGCCGTCGCGTAACACGCGGCTACGCCCACCGCCACCGGCTTCACGCTGCCAGCTATCTTCAATAAAAACGCCATCATCGACCTGCATAAGCTGTTGGCAAATATCGTCCTGTAGCTTAAGCAAGAATGCTTTAACCTGCTCTATATTGATGGTCATCAGCGTCTCTTCGCGTGAGCTTTTTGGTTATCAAACCAATGGAAATAACTGATGATGCCGGAGGCGATGGCGCTCGCGATTTTTTGCCGGAACGCCGCCGTACCCAGGAGCTTTTCTTCTGCTGGATTGGTAATAAATGACGTTTCCACCAGCACAGAGGGAATAGACGGCGACTTCAATACCACAAACGCCGCCTGTTCAGTGCCTTTACTGTGTAGCCGGTGTACCGGTTTAATATTTTTCAGGACATGCGAGCCCAGCGTCAGGCTGTTTTTGATGGTATCGGTTTGCACCAGGTCGAATAGCACCTGCTGCAAGAGGTGATCTTTATCCTTCGCCTTTTTGCCCGCCAGTTCATCTACGGCGTTCTCTTTCTCCGACAGATATTTTGCCATAGCGCTACTGGCCCCACGGTTGGAGAGGGCAAACACGGAGGCACCGGCTGCCGACGGGTTAGTAAAGCCGTCAGCATGAATCGACATAAACAGATCGGCGCCGTGTTGATGGGCAATCTCGACTCGGTCATACAGCGGGATAAATGTATCGCCGGTACGGGTCAGCTTGGCGTTAATACCGTTTTTTTGCAAAATGGCGCGCACATTTTTAGCAATCGCCAGCACCACGTGTTTTTCTTTAGAGCCGCCGTGACCAATCGCGCCGGTATCGATACCGCCGTGTCCTGGGTCTAGCATCACCAGACGTCTGCTGGATGACTTTTTGGCTGGTTTGCTGTGGCTGTTGCCTGTTTTTAAAGGGGCATCCTTCGCTGCTGCCTGCGAGGCAATGCCGGACAACGTTAACGCGGCCAATCCGGCTTTTAGCACCTGACGGCGCGAGGTCAGTATTTTTAAGGGTTTAAAAGTGCTCATTCCGGCCTGAGTTGTAAAAACAAAAGTCTATATGTTATATCGTATCGCGTATCCCGTTACGACTGTTCGTGATGAGAATTGTTTTACTTTTCATTTCAATACGTGTCTGTACTTTATTATGCCATTTTTTTCACTGTGCCGTGTCAGATATTGGCTAAATCGGTCGTTCGCGCCATAATCACTGTTTTTAAACCTGAAAAGGTGGTCAATACCATGGAGATACGCGTTTTTCGCCAGGCAGATTTTGAAGAGGTCATCACTCTCTGGGAGCGATGCGATCTGCTGCGCCCATGGAACGATCCTGAAATGGATATTGAGCGTAAGGTTAATCATGACGTTAGCCTGTTTCTGGTCGCCGAAGTGAACGGAGAAGTGGTCGGCACGATTATGGGCGGCTACGACGGTCATCGCGGTTCGGCCTATTATCTTGGCGTGCACCCGGAATATCGCGGACGCGGCATTGCTAACGCGCTGCTTAATCGTTTAGAGAAAAAACTGATTGCTCGCGGCTGCCCAAAAATCCAGATTATGGTGCGCGAAGAAAACGACGTCGTGCTGGGGATGTATGAACGCCTTGGCTACGAACATGCCGACGCGCAAAGCCTGGGTAAGCGTTTGATTGAAGATGAAGAGTATTGATTTCTCACCCACCGATTTTGACTCGCAAGGTCGCCTACGCCTGCCGTTTCTGTTCTGGTGCCTGTTGCTGCTTCAGGCTCGGACCTGGGTACTGTTTCTGATGGCAGGCGCTTCGCGCGATCAGGGCGATGCGCTGCTAAACCTGTTTTACCCTGACCATAGCCTTTTCTGGATAGGCCTTTTGCCCGGCGTGCCGGCAGTGCTTGCTTTTTTAATCAGCGGGCGTCGCCAGAACTCTCCACGCATCTGGCGTCTGCTGCGACCGGCGCTCATCCTCTCACAGCTGGTTCTTCTGTGCTGGCAGCCGTGGCTTTGGTTCACCGGCGAGTCGCTATCTGGCATCGGTTTAAGTTTGTTTTTACTGGATATTTTTGCGCTGTGGTGGTTAATAACCAATGCACGGCTACGCGCCTGTTTTAATGAAGTCACAGAATAAACGGCACTTTTTGTGTTTAGTGGACTCCAATAGGCCTGACTTGAATATATAGGAAGTATCAATGAAATCGCTGCGTTTACTGTTATGTACACTCCCGCTAGCGTTGACCGGTTGCTCTACGCTTTCAGCGGTAAACTGGTCTGCGGCTAACCCGTGGAACTGGTTTGGCTCCTCTGCTGGCGTCACTGAGCAGGGCGTGGGGGGAATAACCGGTACAACGGCGCTGAATGAACAGGCGATTAGCGATGCTCTCGGGAGCGATTATCGTCTGCGTAGCGGTATGAAGGGGCGTAATGGTGAGGTTGTCCGCTATTTTGAAGCGCTGCGGGGAGACAAGCTGGCATTGGTGGTAAACGGCGAGGACGGTACAGTGAGCCGCATCGACGTGCTGGATAAAGATATTGAAGCGGCCGATGGCGTGAAGATTGGTACGGAATTCAGCGACGTCTATGACAAAGCCTTCGATAACTGTCAGGCGGCAACCGCCGATGAAAGCAACGTGGTGGAATGCAAAGCCAAAGACAGTACGCATATCAGTTATCAGTTCACCGGGAACTGGCAAGGGCCGCAGGGGCTGATGCCGCCAGACGATACCCTTAAAAACTGGACGCTATCAAAAATTATCTGGCGTCGCTAAATTTGACTTCGATTGCTCCGCTGCGCTGAAAAGCGGGTACAATGTGTGAGGTTTTTATATGCCACGATGTCGTGGCATGTTTTTTTTCAGGAGGAGCGATGTCTCAGGTTCAGAGCGGCATTTTGCCGGAACATTGCCGTGCGGCGATTTGGATTGAAGCCAATGTGAAAGGGGACATCAATGCCCTGCGCGCTGGCAGCAAAATTTTTGCCGAAAAGCTTGCGGCGTTTCAGGATAAATTTCCAGATGCCCATTTAGGCGCGGTGGTTGCGTTTGGTCATGATACCTGGCGCGAGCTGAGCGGCGGTGTGGGTGCACAAGAGCTGAAAGATTTCCCTCCGTATGGCAAAGGACTGGCACCTTCTACGCAATTTGATGTGCTGATTCACATCCTTTCTCTGCGCCATGACGTTAACTTCTCCGTCGCTCAGGCCGCCCTGGCCGCGTTTGGTGATGCACTTGACGTCAAAGAAGAAGTACATGGTTTCCGTTGGGTGGAAGAACGCGATCTGAGCGGCTTCGTTGATGGAACCGAAAACCCCGCAGGTGAAGAAACACGCCGAGAAGTGGCGGTTATTAAAGACGGCGTTGATGCGGGCGGCAGTTATGTCTTCGTTCAGCGCTGGGAGCACAATCTCAATCAACTGAACCGCATTAGCGTGCCGGATCAGGAGATGATGTTTGGCCGTACCAAAGAAGCCAATGAAGAGATCGACGGCGACGAGCGCCCGGTGACCTCTCACCTGAGCCGTGTTGATCTTAAAGAAGACGGTAAGGGGCTGAAAATTGTTCGTCAGAGCCTGCCGTATGGCACCGCCAGCGGCACACACGGCCTGTATTTCTGCGCTTACTGCGCGCGTTTGCATAACATTGAACAGCAGTTGCTGAGTATGTTTGGCGACACCGATGGTAAGCGTGATGCGATGCTGCGCTTTACTAAGCCAGTGACCGGCGGGTATTACTTTGCGCCTTCGCTGGATAAGTTGGTGACGCTGTAAGTTCGGAATAGCCCCTCACCCTAGCCCTCTCCCCATAGGGGAGAGGGGACCGTATGGTGTGGCTTGTTACTATGAAGCCAAAGGTGAAGTTTGCTCTTCTCTCTCCTGTTTCAGAGAGAGGACCGTTCGATGCGGTTTTGGTTGTGAAGCCGAAGGTGAAGTTCGCTCTTCCCCCTCTCCCTTTCAGGGAGAGGGCCGGGGTGAGGGTACAAACGATCTCAGTGCCTCAAGAATTTTCTCTAACACCGCCTCCTCATTTTCCATCAGCTCATTATTCCAGAACCGCAATACCCTCCACCCTTGCAACCCCAGCCATGTTGTTCTCCTTGCATCATATCTGGCCCTCTCATCATGCTGACCACCGTCCAATTCCACCGCCAGACGAGCAGTACAGCAAGCAAAGTCAAGTATATATGGCCCAACTGGATGCTGACGACGGAACTTAAACCGTGCAAATCGGCGGTCCCGAAGCTGATACCATAACCTGCGCTCCTGAGGCGTTAGTTCTCGCCTAAGCCGGCGAGCAAAATCAGATATATTTTCCATATCGAGCACTTTGCCCGAACATTTATTGTTTGTCAGAATGCCTTCAGGATTGTGGAATCTCGCTTCAGAAAGCATTTTCCTGGCGCTTATTCTCTTTTCAACTTCCAAATCACCAAACGGTATATAAAACCGTTACTCCTTTCGTGCCCGTTATAAATACACTGATGCTTAGAAAATCCTCATACTTAGGGTGCGCAATGGCTATGAACTTACTGAAAAAAGGATACCTGACGCTGGCGGCTTCGGTACTGCTGGTTGCACAGGCGCAGGCGACTGAGCTGTTGAATAGCTCCTATGACGTGTCCCGCGAGCTGTTTGCCGCCCTGAATCCGCCATTTGAGCAACAATGGGCTAAAGAGAATGGCGGCGATAAGCTGACCATTAAGCAATCTCACGCCGGTTCATCGAAACAGGCGCTGGCGATTTTGCAGGGCTTAAAAGCAGACGTTGTAACTTATAACCAGGTGACTGATGTGCAGATCCTGCACGACAAAGGCAATCTGATCCCGGCCGACTGGCAGTCGCGTTTGCCGAACAACAGCTCGCCTTTCTACTCGACCATGGCGTTCCTGGTGCGTAAGGGCAACCCGAAAAATATCCATAGCTGGAGCGATCTGGTACGCCCGGATGTGAAGCTGATTTTCCCTAATCCAAAAACTTCCGGTAACGCGCGCTACACCTACTTAGCAGCGTGGGGCGCGGCGGATCAAGCTGACGGTGGCGATAAAGCCAAAACCCAGCAGTTCATGACTCAGTTCCTCAAAAACGTCGAAGTGTTCGATACCGGCGGTCGTGGCGCAACGACCACCTTTGTAGAACGTGGTCTGGGCGATGTGCTGATCACCTTTGAATCGGAAGTGAACAACATTCGTAAGCAGTATGAAGACAAGGGCTTTGAAGTCGTGGTGCCGAAGGTCAACATCCTGGCGGAGTTCCCGGTCGCCTGGGTGGATAAAAACGTGAAAGCTAACGGCACTGAAAAGGCAGCGAAAGCCTATCTGAACTACCTCTACAGCCCGCAGGCGCAAACCATTATCACTGACTATTACTACCGCGTGAATAACCCGGAAGTGATGGATAAGCTCAAGGATAAATTCCCGCAGACCGAACTGTTCCGCGTTGAAGATAAGTTTGGTGCCTGGCCTGAGGTGATGAAAACCCATTTCGCCAGCGGTGGCGAGTTAGACAAGCTGTTAGCGGCGGGGCGTAAGTAATGTTTGCAGTTTCCTCCAGACGCGTGCTGCCAGGCTTTACCCTGAGCCTCGGCACCAGTCTGCTGTTTGTTTGCTTGATTCTGTTACTGCCGCTAAGCGCGCTGGTGATGCAGCTTGCTCAAATGAGCTGGGCGCAGTACTGGGAGGTTATTACCAACCCGCAGGTGGTGGCGGCCTATAAGGTCACGCTGCTGTCAGCGTTTGTGGCTTCTATTTTTAACGGCGTTTTCGGCCTGCTGATGGCGTGGATTTTAAGCCGCTACCGTTTTCCAGGCCGTACGCTTTTAGATGCGCTGATGGATTTGCCGTTTGCCCTGCCGACCGCGGTTGCAGGCCTGACGCTGGCGTCGCTGTTTTCCGTAAACGGCTTCTACGGCGAATGGCTGGCGAAATTTGATATCAAAGTAACCTACACCTGGATTGGCATTGCGGTGGCGATGGCCTTCACCAGCATCCCGTTTGTGGTGCGTACCGTACAACCGGTACTTGAGGAGCTGGGCCCGGAGTATGAAGAAGCGGCGGAAACCTTGGGCGCGACCCGCCTACAGAGCTTCCGTAAAGTGGTGCTGCCGGAGCTTTCTCCAGCGCTGCTGGCAGGGGTTGCGCTGTCGTTCACCCGCAGCCTCGGCGAATTTGGCGCGGTGATTTTCATCGCTGGCAACATTGCGTGGAAAACGGAAGTGACCTCGCTGATGATCTTTATTCGCTTGCAGGAGTTTGATTATCCCGCGGCGAGCGCGATTGCATCGGTGATACTTGCGGCCTCTCTGCTGCTGCTGTTTTCAATCAATACCTTGCAAAGTCGCTTTGGTCGACGTGTGGTAGGTCATTAATGGCGGAAGTGACTCAATTGAAGCGTTATGACGCGCCCCGCATCAACTGGGGCAAATGGTTTCTGATAGGTACCGGGATGCTGGTGTCGGCCTTTATTCTACTGGTACCGATGATCTATATCTTCGTTCAGGCCTTCAGCAAAGGGCTGATGCCGGTACTGCAAAACCTCGCCGACCCGGACATGCTGCACGCCATCTGGTTAACGGTGATGATTGCGCTGATTACCGTGCCGGTGAACTTGGTGTTTGGCGTGCTGCTGGCCTGGCTGGTGACGCGTTTTAACTTCCCGGGTCGCCAGCTGCTGCTGACGCTGCTGGATATCCCGTTTGCCGTCTCACCGGTGGTGGCAGGTCTGGTTTATCTGCTGTTCTATGGTTCCAACGGCCCGCTTGGCGGCTGGCTGGAAGCGCATAACCTGCAAATTATGTTTGCCTGGCCGGGCATGGTGCTGGTGACCATCTTCGTGACCTGCCCGTTCGTGGTCCGTGAATTGGTGCCAGTGATGTTAAGCCAGGGAAGCCATGAAGATGAAGCGGCGATATTGCTCGGCGCCTCCGGCTGGCAGATGTTTAAGCGCGTGACGCTGCCGAATATCCGCTGGGCGTTATTGTATGGCGTGGTGCTGACTAACGCCCGCGCGATTGGCGAGTTTGGTGCGGTTTCGGTGGTCTCCGGCTCGATTCGCGGTGAGACCTTATCGTTACCTTTACAGATTGAACTGCTGGAACAAGATTACAACACCGTCGGTTCCTTTACCGCGGCGGCGTTACTGACGTTGATGGCGATTCTGACCTTATTTTTAAAGAGTGCGTTGCAATGGCGTTTGCATAATCAGGAAAAACGCGCGCAACAGGAGGGAAATCATGAGCATTGAGATTGCCAATATTAAGAAGTCTTTTGGTCGCACCCAGGTGCTGAATGATATCTCTCTGGATATCCCTTCCGGTCAGATGGTGGCGCTGCTCGGGCCATCCGGTTCCGGTAAAACTACGTTGCTGCGTATCATCGCCGGGCTGGAGCACCAGACCAGCGGACATATTCGCTTCCAGGGGACTGATGTCAGTCGTCTGCATGCGCGCGATCGTAAAGTTGGCTTCGTATTCCAGCATTATGCCTTGTTCCGCCATATGACGGTGTTCGACAACATCGCCTTTGGCCTGACCGTGCTGCCGCGCCGTGAACGTCCCAATGCGGCGACCATTAAAGCCAAGGTTACCAAGCTGCTGGAGATGGTGCAGCTTGCCCATCTGGCAGACCGCTACCCGGCACAGCTTTCCGGTGGACAGAAGCAGCGCGTGGCGCTGGCCCGTGCGCTGGCGGTAGAGCCGCAGATTTTACTGCTCGATGAGCCTTTCGGCGCGCTGGATGCGCAGGTGCGTAAAGAGCTGCGTCGTTGGCTGCGCCAACTGCATGAGGAGCTGAAATTTACCAGCGTCTTCGTCACCCACGATCAGGAAGAGGCGATGGAAGTGGCCAACCGCGTGGTGGTGATGAGCCAGGGCAATATTGAGCAGGCTGATGAGCCAGAACAGGTCTGGCGTGAACCGGCGACCCGCTTCGTGCTGGAGTTTATGGGTGAGGTTAACCGCTTGCAAGGAACGGTCCGTGGCGGTCAGTTCCACGTGGGAGCGCATCGCTGGCCACTCGGCTACACGCCGTCATATCAGGGGCCGGTAGATTTGTTCCTGCGCCCGTGGGAGGTGGACGTGAGCCGTCGCACCAGCCTTGATTCTCCGCTCCCGGTTCAGGTGCTGGAAGCCAGCCCGAAAGGTCACTACACCCAATTAGTTGTTCAGCCTCTCGGGTGGTATGAGGAACCGTTAACGGTAGTGATGCGCGGTGATGATGCACCGCTGCGTGGCGACCGTCTCTTTGTTGGCTTGCAGAACGCACGTCTCTATCATGGCGACCAGCGTATTGAGCCCCATGAGACGCTTGCTCTTGCGGAGTCTGCCTGATAGGTTAATTTGCAGGTTTATCGCCCGGTGGCGCTTCGCTTACCGGGTCTACGGCGTATACCGTGATTTTGTAGGCCGGGTAAGCGAAGCGTCACCCGGCTTTTTCTTGGGCAGAAAACGTGAACACATTAGAACAAACCATCGGCAATACGCCGTTGGTCAAATTACAACGTCTGGGGCCGGACAACGGCAGCGAAATCTGGGTCAAGCTGGAAGGCAATAATCCGGCGGGCTCGGTAAAAGATCGCGCTGCGTTATCGATGATTGTTGAAGCGGAAAAATGCGGTGAAATTAAACCCGGCGACGTGCTGATTGAAGCCACCAGCGGTAACACCGGCATTGCGCTGGCGATGATTGCGGCGCTCAAAGGGTATCGGATGAAGCTTTTAATGCCGGACAACATGAGCCAGGAACGTCGCGCCGCCATGCGCGCCTACGGGGCCGAGCTGATTCTGGTGACCAAAGAGCAGGGCATGGAAGGCGCGCGCGATTTAGCGCTGGAAATGGCGCAGCGCGGCGAAGGCACGCTGCTTGATCAGTTCAATAACCCGGATAACCCCTATGCGCATTACACATCAACCGGGCCGGAAATCTGGCAACAAACGGCTGGCCGGATAACGCATTTTGTCTCAAGCATGGGCACCACCGGCACCATTACCGGCGTATCGCGTTTTCTGCGCGAGCAGCAAAAAGCGGTGACTATCGTCGGCCTCCAGCCGGAAGAGGGCAGCAGCATTCCGGGGATCCGCCGCTGGCCTGCGGAATATATGCCCGGAATTTTTAACGCCAGCCTGGTCGACCAGGTTATGGATATTCATCAAAATGACGCAGAAAACACCATGCGCGCGCTGGCGGTTAAGGAAGGTATTTTCTGTGGCGTCAGCTCCGGCGGCGCGGTAGCGGGTGCGCGACGAATTGCCGAGCAAAACCCCGGCGCGGTGGTGGTGGCGATCATCTGCGATCGCGGCGATCGCTACCTCTCAACCGGCGTGTTTGGCGAAGAGCACTTCAGCCAGGGCGCAGGGATTTAAATTTCGGGATTATCCAGCAGGTCTGTACCGTAGGAGTTATCTACGGTACACAGCCAGCGGTCCGAGAATTTTTGAAAAACGTAGGTGGCACGGCGCGTAACCTGCGTGGTGCCGCCATCCATCAACGGAATATCCAGCCGGGTTTCCATAATCACCAGCGCGTTATCGCCGCCTTCAATAATTTCCATTCGCCCCTGTGTTACCACCAGTCGATGTTGAAAGTAATCGGCAATGGCGATAAAGGCTTTGCGAATATTCTCTTTGCCGCTGACGACCATGCCCGGTTTGACCACCAGGGTGGCGTCGTCGGCGTAGTATTCCATAAGCGTCGCGTAGTCCTCCTGCGAGATGGCGCGGTCGCAGGCTTCGATTACGGCTTTTAGCGATGATGCTGACATAGGTTCTCCTGGGAGCGGGTGCCTCCCCGGCGGCGCTGCGCTTGGCCGGGCTACAAGGTGCAAACTCCCCGGCGGCGCTGCGCTTGGCCGGGCTACAGGGGGTAAACTCCCCGGATGTGCTGCGCTTGGCCGGGCTACGAGTTTGTGCCCTGTAGCCCGGACGAGGCGAAGCCGACTCCGGGGAAACTACTGGGTCAGCTTATCAAGGAATTCCCATAACTTCTGATTCATTTCACGATAATCGTGCGCGCGCATCTCTGCCACTGAGCGGATAAACGGTTTGCCTTTGGCCTCCGCCAGCTCCTGTTCGGAGTGTTGAATTAACCCCTCAACCGCTTCGGCAGTAAATTCCATATGGCACTGGAAGCCGTAAACCTTATCGCGGTACTGGACAATTTGACGTGGGCAGCCAGCGCTTTCGGCGAGAATCACCGTGTCAGCAGTGAGGCCTGGCATATCGTTGTGCCAGTGGCCCACGGTCAGACAGGAACCAAAGTGGTTGAATAATGGATGCTGTTGACCCGCGCTGGTAAGCGTAATCGGGAAGTGACCAATCTCTTTTTCCGGGCTCTGACCGACAGATGCCCCCAGCGCTTCACCAATCAATTGTGAACCAAGGCAGATTCCGACCACAATGCGTCCAGCGTCGATGGCCTGACGGATGAGCTTCTGTTCCGCAAGCGAGTCAAAATAAGGGCATTCAGTAAGCGTTGTGCGCGGTGACTGCGGGCCGCCAAATACGACGAGCATATCAAATCCGTCGGCATTAACAGGAACGCCTTCGTTCTCATAGACTCGAGTCCAGCTCACTTCGTGACCCCGCGTCCTGGCCCAGGGTAAATACGCACCGGCCGATTCAAATGATTCATGAATAACAAAATGGACTCGCACGAATTTTCTCCTGTTAAAGGCTTAGCGCTTGATGGATATCGGCTGCCAGCCGGGTGATGTCGCTATCATTGAGTGTGGAAATCGTAATACGTAAACCTTGTGCTGGGGCGTTAACGCCGAACGGCTCGCCTTCACGCACTAGCCATCCGGCTTTCGCCAGCGCAAATGCGGTGCTTTGACTAGCGTGACCAAGCGGCAGCCAGAAATTCAGACCATCGCCGGGAGCAATATTGTTAATCCCGCGCGCGCGTAACGCGCTATAAAGCTTATGCTGCTTTACCGCGTATAACTTCCGGGTTTCAGCAAGGCTTTGCTGATAGGACTCGTCGCTGAGGCAGGCGTAGGCCAGATCCTGTAGCAAATGGCTGACCCACTGGCTGCCGGAATTGAGACGCAGCCGTAGCTTTGCTGATGTGGCTTTATCACTGGCGACTAAAGCCAGACGAAGGTCGGGGCCTAACGTTTTTGACATTGAACGCACCACCGCCCAATGTAGCGTTTGCGGGGCGATGATGGGATACCACGGCGCGGATGAAACCAGGGCAAAGTGATCGTCGACAATCACCAGCACTTGCGGGTAGCGGTTGAGAATGTGCTTAAGCTTTGCCGCTCGCGCTTTGCTGAGGCTGTATCCCGTCGGATTGTGCGCGCGGGGGGTTATGATAACGGCCCGGGCACCTTTGCTGAGCGCTTCTTCAAGCTTCTCCGGCAGCATGCCTTCCTGGTCAATCGTAACTGGACTGGCGGTAAAGCCGCTATAGCGGAGCATGCTGATACTGCTCAGGAAGCAGGGGTCTTCAACGGCGACGCTATCGCCCGGCAGCAGGTGTGCGCACAGCAGTCGTTCAATGGCATCAATGGCCCCTGAGGTGAGGTTAATTTCACCGTCGACAGGCAGGGTTTCTTGCATCCATGTGCGAGCCCATTGCGACAGCTCAGATGAAACCGGCGCATCACCGTACAGACGGGGAGTACGGTGGATTCGCGGCAAATACTGACTGAGGTCAGGTAATCTTGCCGGATCGGGGTTCCCGCTTGAGAGGTCGGTCAACGGTGAGTGGGGATTGCCACCTTCCAGCGCGAGAGGGGGCGGCGTCTCTTTGACTACCGTGCCGTTGCGCCCAAGACTGAGCGCCAGGCCGGATGTGACCAGCCGCTTATAGGCCGCGGCGACGGTATTACGGTTAACATCAAGCTGTGCCGCCAGTTCACGTACCGGCGGCAGCGTTTGCCCCTTCGCCAGTTTGCCGCTGGTGATATGCTGGCGAATACTGTCGAAAATTTCACTGGCGCTTTTTCCGTCGATCATTATTGACCTATGACAAAATGAATTTTAGCATATGACGATAATAGTGAGCTGTAGGCCCGCTGTCCAGAGTCAGAGGAGAAGGTGATGGAGCAGGAGAGTGATATACAGTCGGTGCTCTTTAATGATAAGCATCGCGCGCTGCAAACGGATATTGTCGCCGTGCAGTCGCTGGTGGTATACGGCAGCGTAGGCAATAGCATTGCGGTTCCGGCCATCAAAGCACATGGGCTGCGGGTGACCGCCGTGCCAACGGTGCTGTTTAGTAATACCCCACATTACGACACGTTTTACGGTGGCGTCATTCCTGCTGAGTGGTTCGATGGCTATTTAAAAGCCCTGAACGAACGTGATGGGTTACGCGAGTTAAAAGCGGTGACCACCGGCTATATGGGCAGTGCAGAGCAAATTGCCCTTCTGGCACAGTGGCTTGAAACGGTGAAAATAACGCACCCGGATATCTGCATTCTGGTTGACCCGGTGATTGGCGATGTGGACAGCGGGATTTACGTGAAGGCGGAAATTCCTGAAGCCTATCGTAAGCATCTGCTGCCGTTAGCTCAGGGATTAACGCCGAATGTCTTTGAGCTTGAGATGCTCAGCGGTAAACCTTGCGGAACGCTGAACGAAGCCATTAGCGCCGCGCGCTCGTTGCTATCCGACTCCCTCAAGTGGGTGGTTATCACAAGCGCACCAGGCCAGACGGCTGACAATATTACCGTTGCCGTGGTCACGGCGGACGCGACGGCCATCATCGATCATCCTCGTCTGGAAACGGACTTAAAAGGCACCGGCGATCTTTTCTGTGCCGAATTGATTAGCGGCATTGTTCAACACAAGACGCTTTCTGATGCCGCGCGCGATGCCGCTGAACGGGTTCTTGAGGTGATGAACTGGACGCAAAAGTGCGGCTGCGATGAATTAATTCTGCCACCGGCAGGGGAGGCGCGATGAAGAGTTATCGTCTGGTCGTTCATCAAAACGGTCGGCTTATCGGCCATTTCGAAACCAGTGGCCGCAATGCGTTAGAAGATGTTTGCGTTGCGCGGGCGATATTTGGCGTCACCGGCGGTTACCAGTGTGAACTTCAGGTATCTGATTGTGAGCGTCGGATGCTGGAAAGCGGGCCGGAGGGGATGAAAATCCTGATGCGCGAGCCGTGCTTTCGCCCGATGACGTCAGAGTTGTAAACGGTCGCAAAATCGTAGGCCTGATAAGCGCAGCGCCATCAGGCAATTACGCCGCACATTGCCGGATGGCGCTGCGCTTATCCGGCCTACAGGCAAAAAAAATGGCGCCAATCGGCGCCATTTCTCTATGCAGCAAGAATTACTTCTTGATGCGGATAACCGGAGTTTCGCCCACGGTTACGCTGCCAGAAAGCTTGGTCAGCTCTTTGATCTCGTCCATGTTGGAGATAACAACCGGAGTCAGGGTAGACTTGGCTTTCTCTTCCAGCAGGGCCAGATCGAACTCAATCACAGTGTCGCCAACTTTAACGCGCTGGCCTTCTTCTGCGATACGGGTGAAACCTTCGCCTTTCAGCTCAACGGTATCAATACCGAAGTGAACGAACAACTCGATGCCGCTATCGGATTCGATAGAGAAAGCGTGGTTGGTTTCAAAGATTTTACCGATGGTGCCGTCAACCGGTGCAACCATTTTGTTACCGGTCGGTTTGATAGCAATGCCATCACCAACAATTTTCTCAGCAAACACTACATCCGGCACGTCTTCAATATTGACGATTTCACCAGAGAGCGGTGCAATAATCTCAATTGTTCCTGTGTCTTTTTTGTCATCAGAAACCAGAGATTTCAGTTTATCGAACAAACCCATGATCTTCTCCTAAGCAGTAATTTGGGCCGCATCTCGTGGATTAGCAGATTGTTTTTTCTTCAATGAACTTGTTAACTAGCGCTAATAACTCGTCCGTTGTTGGTTGAGCAAGAGCTTGCTCTGCTAATACCTTCGCATCTTCGAAGTTCGTGTTACGAATAATCTTCTTAATGCGCGGGATAGAAATGGCGCTCATAGAGAATTCGTCCAGACCCATCCCCAGCAACAGAAGTGTAGCACGTTCGTCGCCTGCAAGCTCACCACACATGCCAGTCCATTTACCTTCAGCATGAGAAGCATCAATAACTTGCTTGATCAGCGTCAGAACGGATGGTGACATGGGTTGGTAAAGATGCGAGATCATATCATTACCACGGTCAACTGCCAGAGTATACTGCGTTAAATCATTGGTACCGATACTAAAGAAATCAACTTCTTTGGCCAAGTGACGAGCAATCGTTGCCGCGGCCGGTGTTTCCACCATCACGCCGACTTCGATGGTTTCGTCAAATGCTTTACCTTCGTCACGCAGTTCCTGCTTGTAGATTTCGATCTCTTTTTTCAGTGCACGCACTTCTTCAACAGAGATGATCATCGGGAACATGATGCGAAGTTTACCGAAAGCAGAGGCACGCAGGATAGCGCGAACCTGGTCACGCAGGATCTCTTTACGATCCATAGCGATACGCACGGCACGCCAGCCCAGGAACGGGTTCTCTTCTTTCGGGAAGTTCATGTACGGCAGCTCTTTATCGCCACCGATGTCCATGGTACGGACGATGACCGCCTGAGAGCCACAGGCTTCAGCAACGGCTTTATAGGCAGCAAACTGTTCTTCTTCAGTTGGCAGCGCATCGCGGTCCATGAACAGGAATTCGGTACGGTACAGGCCAACGCCTTCCGCGCCGTTACGCTCGGCACCGTCGATATCACGCACGGTACCGATGTTTGCGCAAACTTCAACCTGGTGGCCATCAAGGGTGATTGCCGGCAGATCTTTGAGTTTCGCAAGTTCTGCTTTCTCGGTCGCAACCTGCTCTTGAACAGCACGCAGCTCTTCGATTTTTTCGTTATTTGGGTTGACGTAAACCAGGTTGTTTACGGCATCCAGAATCAGATAGTCGCCATTCTTCACTTGTGCAGTGACGCTACCGGTGCCCACGATCGCTGGCAGCTCGAGGGAGCGCGCCATGATAGAGGTGTGGGAAGTACGGCCACCCGCATCTGTGATAAAGCCCAGCACCTTGTCCAGGTTCAGCTGTGCAGTTTCAGACGGCGTCAGGTCAGCAGCAACCAGGATAACTTCATCCTGAATAGCGCTAAGGTCGATGATCGCCAGACCCAGGATGTTGCGCAGCAGGCGCTTACCGATGTCACGTACGTCAGCCGCACGCTCTTTCAGGTATTCATCATCCAGTTCTTCCAGGGCAGTTGCCTGACCTTCGATAACTTCATGTGCAGCCGCGTCGGCCGTCATGCCTTTATCTTTAATCAGGGCTATGATTTCCTGCTCCAGCTCCTCATCTTCAAGCAGCATGATGTGCCCTTCGAAGATGGCTTCTTTTTCTTCACCAAAAGTTTCGCCAGCTTTAGTTTTGATAGCTTCAAGCTGAGCGGATGCCTTAGCACGGCCGCTCAGAAAACGCTCAACTTCCTGCTCAACCTTATCGGCAGAAATTTTCTTCCGGTCGATGACAATCTCATCTTCTTTCAGCAGCAATGCTTTGCCGAAAGCGATACCCGGGGATGCTAAAATGCCTGAAATCATAACCCTACCTTACTTGTGACTGATATTGAAAAAAACTCGTTGAACTTACTCGAGTTCAGCCATCAGTTTAACCAGATGTTCAACTGCTTTCTGCTCGTCTTCACCTTCTGCGGACAGGGTGACTACGGTGCCCTGGGTCAGGCCCAGAGTTTGCAGTTTGAACAGGCTTTTCGCGCTAGCGCTTTTGCCGTTGGAGGTCACAGTGATCTCGGAAGTGAAGCCTTTAGCTTCTTTAACGAACTGAGCAGCAGGGCGGGTATGAAGACCGTTCGGAGCGGTAATGGTAACTTCTTGCTGGAACATTGTATTTCCCCAACTTATAGGTTTTGTGTTGTGGAACTAAAGTCTAGCCTGGTGGCTACACTTTAGCCTGTATTACTCATTAAGCGACGTCTACTAAATCACCGCTGTCGCTGGAGATGAACTCTCAACGCAGCCGCTTCTGGCCTTTGACGTTTCGCTTACCATTAAACATTATGCCGTGAAAGCAGGATTTGAACCAAATCATAAAATCGATTCAGCTACTGGAAAATCTGTTAAGAATAATTTCGCGGCTCAAAATAAATATGATGGTTAAATACCAGACCTACGGAAGTGAAGCAATGCCAGAGGGGGTAAAACTTTGATGCACGCCACAAAAAAGCACCCAGATGGGTGCTTTTTTACACGAATTTAACGTGCTGGCACTACTGTTGCAGTTCTTTCTCTGTGAAGAGATCTGCGAACAATGCGGTGCTCAAATAGCGCTCACCTGAAGAAGGTAGGATAACCACAATATTCTTATTGGTAAAGGTTTCATCTTCCTGAAGTTTGAGCGCAGCGGCAACGGCGGCACCGGAAGAAATACCGGCAAGAATGCCTTCTTCTTCCATCAGACGGCGTGCGGTAGAAATGGCTTCTTCATTGGTGATGGCAACCACTTTATCAATCAATTTCAGATCGAGGTTACCCGGGATGAAACCGGCGCCGATCCCCTGGATCTTGTGCGGGCCAGGTTTTAACTCTTCACCCGCCAGCGCCTGAGCGATAACCGGTGAGTCGGTAGGCTCAACGGCAACGGCGATCAGATCGGTTTTGCCTTTTGTGCCTTTAATGTAGCGCGTCACGCCGGTCAGCGTACCGCCGGTGCCCACGCCAGCAATGAATACGTCAACCTGGCCATCGGTATCTTCCCAGATCTCAGGGCCAGTGGTTTTTTCGTGGATTTCCGGGTTAGCCGGGTTGCTGAACTGCTGCAGCAGCAGGAATTTTTCTGGATTGCTGGCCACAATTTCTTCGGCTTTCTGAATGGCACCTTTCATGCCTTTCGCGCCTTCGGTCAGTACCAGGTTCGCGCCCAGCGCTTTCAGCAGCTTGCGGCGTTCGATACTCATGGTTTCTGGCATGGTCAGCGTCAGTTTGTAACCGCGTGCAGCGGCGACATAGGCCAGAGCGATACCGGTGTTACCGCTGGTAGGCTCAACCAGTTCAACGCCAGCCTTCAGCACGCCACGTTTTTCGGCATCCCAAATCATATTGGCACCGATACGGCATTTGACGCTAAAGCTTGGGTTACGTGATTCAACCTTCGCCAGGATGCGCCCGTTACCGATGCGGTTCAGTCGTACCAGCGGCGTATGACCGATAGTCAGGGAGTTATCTTCAAAAATCTTACTCATGGCCTGTCCTTAACTGTATGAAATTTGGGGTACTGAACCAGCATACCTGCTTAAAGATTCTGCGGAAGTAAGGATTTAGCATATCTATATACTGAAGGGAAATAATGGCAAGCCGGATGGAATAAGGCAGGGCATAAGGGAAACGGTAGGCCGGATGGCGGCGTAACGCCTCATCCGGCAACTTGCGGGGGGTTATGTCGGATGGCGCAGCGCTTATCCGACCTACAACGTCAGCCAAGCATTATGCGGGAATGAGGTTATTTCCACATCGCATGCTTATCGCGATAACAGTCAACCCACATGGCGGTGGCGCCGCAGATGGCGACCGGAATAATAACCAGGTTGAGTACCGGAATAAGCGTAAACAAGCTGACCAGCGAACCAAACTGCATGTTGTTGACCTTACGCGTTCTCAGCGCATCACGCATGGTTTTGAACGGGACTTTGTGGTTATCAAACGGATAGTCACAGTACTGAATGGCCAGCATCCAGGCGCTGAACAAGAACCACAATACCGGTGCAACGGTCTGGCCGATACCCGGAATAAAGTACAGCAGCAGAAGGACGATGGCGCGCGGCAGATACCAGGCGAGCTTTTGCCATTCGCGCTTCATAATACGCGGCAGGTCTTTCATGATGCCAATCACACCGGTATCCGGTGGGGTCGCGCCGGTTAGTCGTGCTTCTAGCTGTTCGGCAAGCAGACCGTTAAACGGGGCGGCAATCCAGTTGGCAATGGTAGAAAAGAAGTAGCCAAAGACCAATAGAATAGACAGCACAATCAACGGCCAGAGCAGATAGCTCAGCCACTGTAGCCAGTCGGGAATACGGCTCATTAACGAGGGGATCCAGCTGCCCAGCTTGCTGAACAGCCACCAGAAAGCGCCACCCATCAGGACGATATTGACTAACAACGGTAAAATGACGAAACGCCGGATACCCGGCAAGCCGATCAGTTTCCAGCCCTGAGAAAAGTAGTAAACGCCGCTACGCGCGGAAGGGGTGGACGATGAAACCATGGTCAGGTAATGCTCCTTTGTCTGACTACATTGAAAAGACAACTCTATATTATCGGGTTGTTGGACAATGACCAGTTAAGAAATGTTCGAAAAAACAGCAAAAAACACGATTTAGTCCATCTTTATGCGGTGAAACCCTTAAGTGCACTTGCACTTGACGTGATGGGCAAATACTCTTAGTGAGTAAATGTTTGCCGTGGTGGCAAGGTGTTAGAACAACAGAGAATATAATGATGCAGGATTTGCGTCTGATATTAATCATTGTTGGCGCGATCGCCATACTCGCTTTACTGGTTCATGGTTTCTGGACGAGCCGTAAAGAACGTTCATCGATGTTCCGCGATCGTCCAATAAAGCGTATGAAGTCTCGTGAAGCCGATGATGTGTCGGAAGACGACTTTGATGACAATGTTGAAGGCGTGGGTGAAGTTCGTGTCCACAAGGTCAATCACGCCCCTGGGGTTACCGGGGAGCATGAAGCCCCTCGCCAGTCGCCTCAACACCAGTACCAGCCGCCTTACGAGCGTCAGGCGCCAGCGCCTGTGCGTCCGCAAGAGCCGGTACAGCCGCCGCCTGTGCAACAGCCCGTACAGCATGCGCCGGTGCAGCAGCCACCGGTACAGCCTACGCCTGCGCCACAGCACGTACAGCAGCCAGTACGTCCGCAGGTGGTTGAGCCGCAGCCTGTGCAGCAGCAGCCTTTGGCACCTCAGCCGGTTGCGCCACAGCCTGTTCAGCCTGTAGAAGCGCCCGTTGCTTCCCAGCAACCCGTGCAGCAACCGCAGCCTGAACCGCCAGCACCAGCGCCAGAACCTGCGCCGGTCGCACGTGAGCGTAAAGAGACGGTTATCGTGATGAACGTTTCTGCGCACCAGGGCTCGTTCATTAACGGCGAAGTCCTTCTTAACAGTATTCAGCAGGCTGGCTTTAAATTTGGCGACATGAATATCTTCCATCGCCATCTCAGCCCTGACGGTAGCGGCCCTGCGCTGTTTAGCCTTGCCAACATGCTGAAGCCAGGGACTTTTGACCCGGATAACATGGGCGAGATGCAAACGCCTGGCGTTACGATGTTTATGCAGGTTCCTGCTTACGGTGATGAACTGCAAAACTTCAAGCTGATGCTTCAGTCAGCGCAGTACATCGCTGATGAAGTGGGCGGTGTGGTGCTTGACGATCAGCGCCGCATGATGACTCCGCAAAAAATGCGTGAGTATCAGGATCGTATCCGTGAAGTGATCGACGCTAACGCCTGATAGCTTCGCGACTATCCAATCCTTCCTGAACCCCCGCCTGTCGGGGGTTTTTTATATTGATGGTGTGATATGCAACCAATAGAACAACAACTGACCGAACTGCGAACGACGCTTCGCCATCATGAATACCTCTATCACGTCCTGGACACTCCCGAACTGCCGGACGCCGAATACGATCGCCTGATGCGCGAACTGCGTGAGCTGGAAGCACAGCATCCTGAGCTTATCACTCCCGATTCCCCCACTCAGCGCGTCGGCGCGCAGCCGCTGGGCGCATTTAGTCAGATTCGCCATGAAGTTCCTATGTTGTCGCTGGATAACGTGTTTGATGAAGAGAGCTTCCTTGCTTTCAACAAGCGCGTGCAGGATCGCCTAAAAAGTGCAGACAAACTGACCTGGTGCTGCGAACTCAAGCTCGATGGCCTGGCGGTCAGTATTCTGTATGAAAACGGTGTTCTGGTGAGTGCGGCAACGCGCGGCGACGGGACTACCGGTGAAGATATCACCTCCAATGTGCGTACCATTCGTGCTATCCCATTGAAACTGCATGGGGAAAATATTCCGGCGCGTCTGGAAGTACGTGGTGAAGTCTTTATGCCGCAGGCTGGCTTTGAAAAAATCAATGACGAAGCCCGTCGCACCGGCAACAAAGTGTTTGCTAACCCGCGTAATGCTGCTGCCGGTTCATTGCGCCAGCTGGACCCACGTATTACCGCGAAGCGACCGCTTACTTTCTTCTGTTACGGCGTGGGCGTACTGGAAGGAGGGGAACTGCCGGACACCCATCTGGGCCGTTTGCTGCAGTTTAAAGCGTGGGGACTGCCGGTCAGCAATCGCGTGAAGCTATGCGACTCACCTGAGGAAGTGCTTGCTTACTATCGCCAGGTGGAAGAAGACCGCCCGACGTTAGGCTTTGATATTGATGGTGTGGTCATCAAGGTCAATTCATTGGCATTACAAGAACAGCTTGGTTTTGTGGCTCGTGCTCCCCGTTGGGCGGTGGCATTCAAATTCCCGGCACAGGAGCAAATGACCTTCGTGCGCGACGTCGAGTTCCAGGTAGGGCGCACCGGCGCGATTACGCCGGTGGCGCGTCTGGAGCCGGTTCAGGTCGCTGGCGTGCTGGTGAGTAACGCGACGTTGCACAATGCCGATGAGATTGACCGTCTGGGGCTGCGCATTGGCGATAAAGTGGTTATCCGCCGTGCCGGTGATGTTATCCCACAGGTCGTCAACGTGGTGCTTTCGGAGCGTCCTGCCGAAACGCAGGAGATCGTTTTCCCGACCCATTGCCCGGTGTGCAACTCTGACGTTGAACGTGTTGAAGGCGAAGCCGTAGCCCGCTGTACCGGTGGCTTAATCTGTGGTGCGCAGCGTAAAGAAGCGCTCAAGCATTTCGTCTCTCGCCGTGCGCTTGACGTCGACGGGATGGGCGACAAAATTATCGACCAGTTGGTGGAGAAAGAGTACGTTCATACGCCGGCCGACCTCTTTAGCCTGACGGCAGGAAAACTGACCGGGCTCGATCGCATGGGGCCGAAATCCGCGCAGAATGTGGTGAGCGCGCTGGAGAAAGCCAAACAGACAACCTTTGCCCGTTTCCTGTATGCATTAGGCATCCGTGAAGTGGGGGAAGCGACCGCGGCCGGGCTGGCTGCCTTTTTCGGGACGCTTGAAGCACTGGAAGCCGCAACGGTTGAAGAGCTTCAGAAAGTCCCGGACGTCGGCGTTGTGGTGGCTAATCACGTGTTTAACTTCTTTGCAGAAGAGAGTAACCGTGAGGTTATCCAGCAGCTACTCAAACAGGGCGTGAACTGGCCTGCACCGGTAGTGATTAATGCTGAAGAGATCGACAGTCCCTTCGCCGGCAAAACCGTGGTGCTGACCGGCAGCTTAAGCCAGATGTCCCGCGATGATGCTAAAGCGCGTCTGATTGAGCTTGGCGCAAAAGTGGCGGGCAGCGTGTCGAAAAAGACCGATCTGGTGATTGCCGGGGAAGCGGCGGGCTCTAAGCTTGCTAAAGCGCAGGAACTGGGCATTGAGGTGATCGACGAAGCTGAAATGCTGCGTCTGTTAGGAGCCTGAGGTGGATAAAGAGCAGCTTATTGAGATAGCTAACACTGAAATGCCGTTCGGCAAATATAAGGGGCGCAGACTGATTGATGTGCCTGAAGAATATCTGCTGTGGTTTGCCCGTAAGGACGAGTTTCCTGCCGGGCATCTTGGCGAGTTAATGCAGCTGACGCTACTGATTAAAACCGAGGGGCTAAGCCAACTGGTTCAGCCCCTGAAGCGCTAGCTGCCGATGCGGGCCGCTTCTTCGGCCTGCAATTTCTCTGTCTGCGCTTTGTAGCGACGCGCCAGCACCGCACAGGTCATCAGCTGAATCTGATGGAAGATCATCAGTGGCAGCACCATCATTCCCAGCACGGATGTCGGGAAAAGAATATTGGCCATCGGAATACCGTTGGCCAGACTCTTTTTCGAGCCGCAGAACACAATGGTAATCTCATCCGCTTTATCAAAGCCCAGCCGACGCGCGACCACGGTATTTATCACAATAACCAGCGCCAGCAGCACGATGCTGACCACCACGATAAACAGCAGTGAACCGACGCCCACCTTGTGCCAGATCCCGTTGACCACCGCCTCACTAAAGGCTGAATAGACGACCAGCAGAATCGATGTCTGGTCGGTTTTTGCAATCCACTTTTTGTGTTTGGTCACAAACGCCGCCGTCCACGGACGTGAGAGGTGGCCCAGCACAAACGGGAGCAGCAGCTGCAGCATGATTTTACCCACCTGCTCAAGGCTACCGCCTGCGCCGTGTACGTTCATTACCAGTCCGACCAGCAGCGGCGAGAGGAAGATCCCCAGCAGGCTGGAAGCGGAAGCGGAACACACGGCTGCCGCGACGTTGCCGCCGGCAAGCGAGGTAAAGGCAATGGCCGACTGAACGGTGGCGGGCAGAATACACAGATACAGGAAACCGGCGTACAGCTGCGGGTCGACGTTAATCGGAGCCCACCAGGCAAACAGCACGCCCAGCACCGGGAAGACCACGAAGGTGCTACACATCACCCATAAATGCAGTCGCCAGTGGCTTCCGCCAGCAATAATCGACTCCCGTGACAGCTTAGCGCCGTGCATAAAGAACAGCAGCGCAATGGCGGCGGTGGTCAGGTTTTCGAAAAAGGGGACAAAGTCGCCGCGCGCCGGAAAGAAGGTGGCAAGCAGAACGACGGCGATAAGCGTTAGCGTGAAGGGATCCAGAATACGGAAAAGTTTCATAAAAACTCCTGAAGATCGATGCAGACATTTTGCTTTTTTATTTTTGAGAAATAAAATTGATTTATTGCATCCATTCATGAATAAAACAGATGAATTATTCGTTACGGCAGTTAAAGGTATTCGTCACGGTGGCGCAGGCGAAAAGTTTTAGTCGGGCTGGAGAGATCATCGGCCTGAGCCAGTCGGCAGTCAGCCATAGCGTGAAGGAGCTGGAGAACCAAACCGGTGTGCGGCTTTTAGATCGTACGACCCGAGAAGTGGTGCTGACGGAGGCGGGTAAGCAGCTGGCGTTGAGGCTGGAACGTCAGCTTGATGAGCTTCACGGCACATTGCGTGAGGCCGGGCGAATAGGCCAACAGCTTAGCGGTACGGTGCGGGTTGCGGCAAGCCAGACCATCTCGGCGCATCTGATCCCTCAATGTATTGCGCAAAGTAATCGGCGCTACCCGGATATTCGCTTCGTGCTTCATGACCGCCCGCAACAGTGGGTGCTGGAGAGCATCCGGCAAGGCGATGTGGATTTTGGCATTGTGATTGATCCGGGCGTCGTGGGGGATTTGCAGTGTGAGACGGTATTGTCGGAACCGTTTTTTTTACTTTGTCGGAATGACCATCCTTTCGCGGCCTTGCCGAGCGTAGAGTGGCAGGCGCTACAGGGGGCGAGTCTGGTGCTTCAGGATTATGCCTCCGGCAGCCGGATGTTGATTGATGCCGCGCTGCGTCTGCATGATATTGACGCGAATATCGTGCAGGAAATTGGTCATCCGGCGACGCTGTTTCCGATGGTGACCGCAGGGATTGGTATCAGCATTATTCCGGCACTGGCGCTGCCGCTGCCGGAGGGAAGTCCGCTGGTGGTGAAACGGCTGTCGCCGGGCGTCGATCGTCAATTGATGCTGGCCCGGCGTAAAAAACGATCGCTCTCAACGGCGGCCGAGGCGCTGTGGGATGTCGTGCGTGAACAGGGGCAGTGCCTGATGGATGCGCGTTTGCAGGATCCGTTGTATCAGATATAAACGTCAATCTGGTGGGCGTCGCTGGGATGATTAACGCCGGTAACCGCGGATGCTTCCTGTTGCTGCTGGGCTTTTTCGGCCTGTTCATGCTGCAATTGCGCCAACTGCGCTTCCAGCATGGTAATTTGCTGCTGGATCATCTCGGCGCGTTTTTGTTTTTCTTCGGCGCTGCCGCTGCTATCAGCGATTTCTTTGAGCTCCTGGGTGAGTTTGACGATTTGTTGTGTGATGCGGGCTATCTGGGATGCCGTGTCGTTACCGCTCGGAGTGGCGGTGCTGGTGGTGGTTTTCAGTGAGGCAATCGATGGGGCAGTAATGGTGGTCATGATGCACGCCTTATAAAGGGAAATATAAGGAGTATCGGCCAAAAGGGGAGAGACTTGAGCTTTTCCCGGCGGCGCTTCGCTTGGCCGGGCTACCCTGTAGGCTGGATAAGGCGTTTACGCCGCCATCCGGCAAAAGAAAGGTATGCACTGAATCGCAGATAGCAAAAAAGCGCCTTTAGGGCGCTTTTTTACATTGGTGGGGCGTGCAGGATGACTCGCTTCGCTCGCCCTTCGGGCCGTCGCCGTAAACGGCTCCGTTGTCTCACTTCGTTCGGCCCGAACCTGCGGCAGGTTCGAATCTTACAAATCGCAGATAGCAAAAAAGCGCCTTTAGGGCGCTTTTTTACATTGGTGGGGCGTGCAGGATTCGAACCTGCGACCAATTGATTAAAAGTCAACTGCTCTACCAACTGAGCTAACGCCCCGAAGTGGTGGGTGATGACGGGATCGAACCGCCGACCCCCTCCTTGTAAGGGAGGTGCTCTCCCAGCTGAGCTAATCACCCACTTCGGTACTTCACATTTTGACAGAAAATCCAGCTGGCGAGAAAGTGGTGGGTGATGACGGGATCGAACCGCCGACCCCCTCCTTGTAAGGGAGGTGCTCTCCCAGCTGAGCTAATCACCCCCGCTGTGTGGATCTGTTCTACACGGCGGAGACTACATAAAGTAGTTGGTGGGTGATGACGGGATCGAACCGCCGACCCCCTCCTTGTAAGGGAGGTGCTCTCCCAGCTGAGCTAATCACCCCCGCTGTGTGGAGTCGCATTATAGGGAGAGTTGAAAATGAGTCAACGCATTTTCTAAAGAAATTGTTCGTTCGTCGTAAAAATAATCAATGCGCACGTTAAACGCTCTATTATGTATGAATTATAAGCAAAATCAGCAAAGCATGCGCTGGCGGTGGGAACAACGGAATGGGAGTGATAGAATATTGCCCACTATTATTACTCGTGTTTGCCGGCTGTCGGCATCTTTATAAACGTAAGGCCATTTCATGAAAATCAAAACTCGCTTCGCGCCTAGCCCAACAGGCTATCTGCACGTCGGCGGTGCTCGTACTGCTCTTTACTCCTGGCTTTTTGCACGTCACAACGACGGTGAGTTTGTGCTGCGTATTGAAGACACCGATCTCGAGCGCTCAACCCCAGAAGCCATTGAAGCCATTATGGATGGGATGAATTGGCTGAATCTTGAGTGGGATGAAGGCCCGTACTATCAGACCAAACGTTTTGATCGCTACAACGCGGTTATTGATGAGATGCTGGTCGCAGGCACGGCTTACAAATGCTACTGCTCTAAAGAACGTCTTGACGCTTTGCGTGAAGAGCAAATGGCGAAGGGTGAAAAACCACGTTACGACGGTCGCTGCCGCCATGGTCACGAGCATCATGCTGATGATGAACCGTGCGTTGTGCGTTTCGCTAACCCGCAGGACGGCTCCGTTATTTTTGACGACCAGATCCGTGGGCCAATCGAATTCAGCAACCTTGAACTTGACGATCTGATCATCCGCCGTACCGATGGTTCCCCAACCTATAACTTCTGTGTGGTTGTCGACGACTGGGATATGGAAATTACCCACGTTATCCGTGGTGAAGACCATATCAATAACACGCCGCGTCAGATCAACATCCTGAAAGCGTTGAATGCCCCGGTGCCGGTATATGCGCACGTGTCGATGATCAACGGCGATGACGGTAAAAAACTGTCTAAGCGCCATGGTGCGGTCAGCGTCATGCAGTATCGCGATGATGGTTACCTGCCGGAAGCGCTGCTGAACTATCTGGTCCGTCTGGGCTGGTCCAGCGGCGATCAGGAAATCTTCAGCCGTGAAGAGATGATCAAGCTGTTCTCTCTTGGTGCGGTGAGCAAATCCGCCAGCGCCTTCAACACTGAGAAACTGCAGTGGTTGAACCATCACTATATTAATACTCTGGCGCCAGAGTACGTGGCAACGCACCTGCAATGGCATATTGAGCAGGAAAATATCGATACTCGCGTGGGGCCACAGCTCTCTGAGCTGGTGACTCTGCTGGGCGAGCGCTGCAAAACCTTAAAAGAGATGGCGCAGAGCTGCCGCTATTTCTACGAAGACTTTGCTGAATTCGATGCCGATGCGGCGAAGAAACACCTGCGTCCTGTTGCCCGTCAGCCGCTGGAAGTGGTTCGCGACAAAATTGCTGCGATCACCGAATGGACGGCGGAAAACGTGCATCACGCCATTCAGTCTACCGCTGATGAGCTGGAAGTTGGCATGGGTAAAGTGGGTATGCCACTGCGCGTTGCGGTGACCGGGGCAGGGCAGTCTCCTGCGCTGGACGTAACCGTTCATGCTATCGGTAAATCACGCAGCGTTGAGCGTATTAATAAAGCGCTGGGCTTTATTGCTGAGCGTGAAAGCCAGCAGTAATTTTGCCTTATGTGTAAAAAAAGCGGGGAAACCCGCTTTTTTTATGCCTCATTTTCGTCTTCATTGATCCCAAGCCGCGTTAAAAACCCGCTGAGTCCGATCCTTAACAGCAGCCTATTTAACCTCAACTGTTCCACTGGCGTCATATTGCGCAAGATATCGATATTTTGTTGCCAGACCACGTCATCCTCATTCGCACTATAGCTGCGCACAGGCTCTTCCATTCGCGGATATTGATATTCTTCGCGCAATGCCGGTGTATTAGCGAGATAGTCCAGCACATCCTGCGTCATAAAGATCAGCCGCGCCCGCCCACCTTTTATCCCGGGCATCGGTTCGGTGTGCCATTTTTGCTCGCGGATCCAGCGATTAATCGTTTGTCGGGTCATACCCAGACGCTCGGCCAGCTCTTCGGTAGACATCTTTGTCGGGAATTTTTTCATAACGGCTGCTTAACCACGGATCCCTAATCGTTGTAGTACGCCACTGATCCCTTCCCGCAACAGCAATGAGGTGAGTTGTTTCTGCTCGGCTTCGGTCATTTCTTCCCCCATCGTCAGCATTAGCGTCTGGAAGGTAGTGTCATTGCCGTGCGCGACATAAGGCGCGGCATTTTCATATACCCGTTGGGCACTGTGGATAAAGGCCATAACCTGCTCGTTAACGTGAACCACCCGAGCCTTACCGCCCTGAACACCGGGACGTGGCGATGTCGTCCACCCCTCTTTACGCACCCATTTATTGATTGTCTGGCGGCTATACCCTGTCAGTTGGGCAATCTCCTCCGGCGTCATTCGTTCCTTGAGCATACAATTTCCTGAATCGCGGTGTGGGAATTACGAGTGCATGTTATAGCATCGTTTTACACGAAAACGTGACACGGATAACTCATGTTTGCGAGCAGGCACGTAATGTCACGTGTTTGCCTGATTTTTCAGCGATTAGTTTCCTTTAGCGTATTTTGCCGTTGACACTGTGCGAGGGAATTCATATTATGCCGCCCGTCAACACGACAGCTTTACGTTGGGGCTATAGCTCAGCTGGGAGAGCGCCTGCATGGCATGCAGGAGGTCAGCGGTTCGATCCCGCTTAGCTCCACCAAATCCTGTTCCCATCAGGTTTTGGAACGTAAATACTGTGGGGCTATAGCTCAGCTGGGAGAGCGCCTGCATGGCATGCAGGAGGTCAGCGGTTCGATCCCGCTTAGCTCCACCAAAATTCGAAACCCTCGCCAATGGCGGGGGTTTTTTGTATCTGTTAATCGTATAAAAATACAGCAGTTTTATTATAAAAGGCGGTCAGAGATCAGGAATTGTTCGACCAGACTTGCTTCATATAACTAGTGGCAATAATATTTGAACAGTCAATTTAAGTACGATAAAGGATATCGGCTGATACGCATGACTGTGAGACGGAGTAACCCGATTAAGAAATTCCTGCTAGTGCTATTAATGGGACTGGTTGCTATTCCATTCTCCCGATATCTCTCTCCAACCGCTTTTTATGATGGCCATTCTGTGTATCTGGCCTGGCTCCCGCTCGGAGTGATGATTGCACTTGTGATGCTATTTGGGCGTCATGCTATTGTGCCATTGATCATTAGTTTTACCGTCACAAACTATTGGCAACTGCATCTTTCTCCGGCCAACTCATTATTACTGCTGTTTTGTCAGTTGTCGGCGGTATGTCTCTCAAGCCTGGTATTACGATCTCTCCTTGGACGCCGATGGCGACATGGATTAGCTATATATAACATGGGGTTGCGTATATTTTGGTTTGGTTTTGCTACGCCAATTTTAGCCAAGATTATGATGTATTTTGCGGGCGAGCTCACGATCGTTCCTGCCTCAATGTTCAGTTATTTTAATGTAACCTCGGTTATTTATGCGATTGTTGATATCCAGGGGCTGATTTGTTCATCGCTTATTTTCACCAAACTATTTTATTATCCGCTGCGGATGTGCCTGAATAAAAATTATGCGAAGGCATTCTGGCGTAAAAATATTACCTGCTACACGGAAATGAAAAATAAGATTTTCATTATTGGCTGGTTTGCAGGTTTGTTTGGCATGCTCTTTTTCCTGTGTGCGCCTTTTGGTGATGAATACTTTGCCGGGTATCTTGTCCCGATTGTCTTTATATTTTTCTCTTTAGGCATCAGCCAATTAGCCTATCCAATTATCATTCTTTCCTGGACGATAAGCGCTTTTGTGCTGGTGATGTATAACAAAAATTTCCTCCATGGCGTTCAGACCCAATACTCGCTCTCCTTTATCTTATCTGCGCTGATTTCATTCACCGTATGTTTGCTTTATATGCTGCAAATTTATCATCGCAGCCGTCGTTTGAAGCAAAAGTGGCAAGAACAGGCGATGTTAGATCCGTTGACGGGGTTGCCCAACCTGCGCGCGCTGGAGGAGTATCTGGGCAGTGTGCGCAGCGCCAGCATCTGCTGTCTGCACATTGAAAATCTGGATTTTCTCAGCCGCCACTACGGCATGATGATGCGTATCCAGTGTAAGCGCAGTATTACGCTTGCTCTGCAGCCCGTGCTGGGCCGAGAAGAAAAGATCTTCCAGTTACCTGGCAATGAACTGCTGCTGGTCTTAAATGGGCCGGACACCGAGGCCAGACTTACGTTTTTAATCGCGTTTTTGCGCCAGCAGGCTATTCGCTGGAACAATACGGTGTTGAATCTGGAATACGGTATCTCCTGGGGGCCTGTCCGCGCGCAGGACGACAATCTCTATCATACGCTTGGGCAATTGAGCTGGCTTGCGGAGCAGGCCGGAGAGGGCGGTCAAATCCTCAAGCTTGATGACAACGGGCAGGTTGAAGCCTTTGATGAGACCAGTGAACAGGTCGTATTGCTTAATCGTATTAAAAACGCCCTCGAATGCGGCGGTTTTGTTCTGTATGCGCAGCCCATCCGCAAACCGACGGGGGAAGGGTATTATGAAATTCTCAGTCGGCTGGTCGATGGCAACGGCATGGTGATGCCGGATAAATTTATCCCGCTGTTAACCCAGTTCAATCTGAGCAAACGTTTTGACATGCAGGTGCTGGAAAACGTCTTTAGATCGCTAAAAGCGTTCCCGACTCTGCGATTCTCCGTCAATCTTATGCCCTACACGTTGATGCAAGCGGAAAGTGCGACCGAGATTATTGCCCTGTTCCGTCGGTATCGAATCAATGTGAAGCGCATTATCATCGAAATTACCGAAGAGCAGGCCTTCTCAAATTCTGACATCAGCATTAATAACTTACATCAGCTCCGTGAGTTTGGCTGCCAGATAGCGATTGACGACTTTGGCACTGGATACGCCAATTATGAACGTTTAAAACGTCTCGAAGCGGACATCATTAAGATTGATGGTAGCTTCGTGCGTGATGTTCTGACCGAGCCGATGGACGCGATGATAATCCGCTCAATCTGCGAACTGGCAAAAATGCAGAACCTGGAAGTTGTCGCAGAATATGTGGAAACGCCCGAACAGCAGACGTTGCTCACCGAGCTTGGCGTGCACTATATGCAGGGCTATCTGATTGATAAACCTCGACCGCTTAGCGAGATAAGCGACCGATAGATACCTAAAGAAAAAGGGCCTGTAACCGACGTTACAGGCCCTTTTAAATGGAGAGGAATTACAGAACCAGTGCGGCGATAGACGCAGACAGTACGCTGACCAGCGTTGAACCGTAAACCAGCTTCAGGCCGAAGCGAGAAACCACGTTACCTTGCTCTTCGTTCAGGCCTTTAATCGCGCCCGCGATGATACCGATTGAAGAGAAGTTCGCGAAGGAGACCAGGAATACGGAGATGATACCCACTGCGCGAGGAGAGAGCTCGGCGGCCACTTTCTGCAGATCCATCATTGCGACGAATTCGTTAGAAACCAGTTTCGTTGCCATGATGCTACCAACCTGCAACGCTTCGCCAGCAGGTACACCCATAATCCAGGCGACTGGATAGAAGATGTAGCCCAGAATGCCCTGGAAGGAGATGCTGTAACCAAACCAACCGGTTACGGTCGCGAACAGGGCGTTCAGTGCAGCGATCAATGCGATAAAACCGATAAGCATTGCAGCAACGATAATCGCCACTTTGAAACCTGCCAGAATGTACTCGCCCAGCATTTCGAAGAAGCTCTGGCCTTCGTGCAGGTTAGACATCTGGATGTTTTCTTCGCTGGCATCAACGCGGTATGGGTTAATCAGCGACAGCACGATAAAGGTGCTGAACATGTTCAGAACCAGCGCCGCAACGACATATTTCGGCTCCAGCATGGTCATGTATGCGCCGACAATAGACATGGAAACGGTAGACATCGCCGTGGCCGCCATGGTGTACATGCGGTTACGGGACATTTTGCCGAGAATATCTTTATAGGCGATGAAGTTTTCAGACTGGCCCAGGATCAGGGAGCTTACGGCGTTGAAAGACTCCAGTTTGCCCATGCCGTTAATTTTTGACAGCACGGTACCAATCGCGCGGATGACAATCGGCAGAATACGAATATGCTGAAGAATACCGATCAATGCAGAGATGAAGACGATAGGGCACAGGACTTTCAGGAAGAAGAAGGCCAGACCTTTATCGTTCATGCTGCCAAAGACGAAGTTGGTCCCTTCATTGGCAAAGCCGAGAAGTTTTTCGAACATCTCGGAGAAGCCTCTTACGAAACCCAGACCAACATCGGAGTTCAGGAAGAACCATGCCAGCAGTACTTCAATGACAAGCAATTGAATAACATAACGAATGCGAATCTCTTTACGGTTGGTGCTGACCAGCAAGGCCAGAATACCAACCACAACGAGCGCGAGAATAAAATGGAATACGCGATCCATATTTGCTCCAAACATGAGGCGGGTTAAGTTTTCGTGCACATTCTATGTAACATGGTTAAATAAAACGAGATCTGTCTCTCACTATATTCAGAACCTGTGAGCAAACTCTAAATTAGTGATCAAAGATACATTTTTGTGATGTTAAGTAAATGTATGAAAAGTTTCCAAGTTGTACTACTCTGTCCTTAAGCGTATACCAAACCTCCCCAACCTCCAGTCTCGCTATCGTTTCCGGCTATCAGAGCAATCATTATCATCACTCACAAATGAACTTGATAATCATTCTCATTTTGTTAGCATGAAACATAGCAAAGGCTATGTTTTTTTGAGGCAGAGAATGACCAACAGTCGCGTTGAAAATAGTAGTAATCGGACAGCGCGCCGTATGCGGTTGGCGCTGATGGGGCCGGCATTTATTGCCGCAATTGGCTATATCGACCCGGGTAACTTTGCCACCAATATTCAGGCGGGGGCGAGCTTCGGTTATCAGCTCCTATGGGTTGTGGTCTGGGCTAACCTGATGGCGATGCTGATTCAGGTACTGTCCGCCAAGCTTGGGATTGCGACGGGGAAAAACCTCGCCGAGCAAATTCGCGACCACTATCCGCGCCCGCTGGTATGGTTCTACTGGGTGCAGGCGGAAATCATCGCGATGGCCACCGACCTTGCCGAGTTTATTGGCGCGGCGATAGGCTTTAAGCTGATTTTTGGTATCTCGTTGCTGCAAGGGGCAGTGCTCACAGGGATAGCCACCTTCTTGATCCTGATGCTGCAGCGTCGTGGACAAAAACCGTTAGAGAAAGTGATTGGCGGTTTGCTGCTGTTTGTGGCGGCGGCCTATATCGTCGAACTGATTTTCTCCCAGCCCGCGTTAGCACCGCTGGCCAAAGGGATGATTTTACCGTCGCTGCCCAATTCTGAAGCCGTTTTCCTCGCGGCTGGGGTGCTTGGGGCAACCATCATGCCGCATGTTATCTATTTACACTCCTCGCTGACGCAGAATCTGCACGGCGGAAGTGCTAAAGAGCGGTATCACGCGACACGCTGGGATGTGGCTATTGCCATGACGATTGCCGGTTTTGTCAATCTGGCGATGATGGCTACCGCTGCGGCGGCGTTCCACGCCCACGGGCACACCGGGATTGCTGATTTAGATCAGGCGTATCTGACGCTGGAACCTCTGCTGAGCCATGCGGCGGCGACGATCTTCGGCCTTAGCCTGATTGCCGCCGGACTCTCTTCTACGGTTGTCGGTACGCTGGCCGGGCAGGTGGTGATGCAGGGCTTTATTCGCTTCCATATCCCATTATGGTTCCGTCGTGCCATCACCATGTTGCCGTCGTTTGTGGTGATTCTGATGGGTCTGGATCCGACGCGTATTCTGGTGATGAGTCAGGTGCTGTTGAGCTTTGGTATTGCCCTGGCGCTGGTGCCGCTGCTGATTTTCACTAGCGATAGCAAGCTGATGGGGGAATTGGTTAATAAGCGCTGGGTCAAATACATCGGATGGGCGATTGTGGCGATAGTCGTAATGCTGAATGGATGGCTGCTGGTAGGAACACTGTTTGGATAGTGGCAAACCCTACAGTCCGGGCCATGTAGCCCGGACGAGACGTTCACGCCGACTCCGGGGAGACTCGGCGCTACTGTGTTCGCCCATAAAAGAGATTAATGGCGGTGCCCATGACCATGGCCGCGCCCGTGGTCGCGTCCACGACCGCGATGATCGTCGCGATCGCCCCAGCCATCACGGTAGCCTCGTTCATAAGCATTATGCTTATCCCAGCCGCGATGCCAGCCGTTGTCGTGACGTCTCCAGTGTTTATGCCAGTAGTCCCGATCCCGCCAGCGACCGCCGTCCCAGTAGTTACCGTAATTATCACGATCGCCAATTTGTAATTTAATGGATGGCAACAGGGTGATTTCGCCCGCATTGGCGAACATCGGGGCCGATGCCATCAACACTGCTGCCAGTATCAGTGACCTGAACATACTTCTCTCCTATCCGATCGTGGCCCATCAGGCCTGTTAACTCAATATTACAATTTGTTAAACATCGGAATTATTGGGTTAACTCTTAAACCGCCAGGAGAGAGCATTTTTTGCTAAAATAGCTGTTATTTCATGCTATGGAGGATGGCATCTATTTTTGCACATTCCTGCGCGCTAAACTGCCTGTTAGCCAGCATTCCTATCGCATCATCCAACTGTGCCATCTTACTCGCGCCAATCAGCACGGAAGTGACTGCCTGCTGACGCAATACCCACGCCAGCGCCATTTGCGACAGCTTCTGACCGCGATTTTCTGCCAGTGTATTGAGCTTGCGAACGGCGTCAATTTTGGCGTCAGTCAGCTGCTCTGGCTTCAGGAACACGCTGCCGCTGGCGGCACGTGAGTCTGCCGGGATGCCGTGCAGGTAACGGTCGGTAAGCTGCCCACCGGCTAACGGTGAGAAAGCAATACAGCCCACGCCTTTTTGCGCTAGCACATCCAGAAGCCCATTCTCTGCGCCGCGCTCCAGCATTGAATACTTTGGCTGGTGGATAAGGCAGGGCGTACCGAGATCGTTCAGAATATCAATCGCCTGACGCGCAAGTTCCGCCGGATAGTTGGAAAGCCCAACGTACAGCGCTTTACCTTGACGCACGATATGATCCAGCGCGCGCATGGTTTCCAGCAGCGGCGTTTCGGGATCGGGGCGATGATGATAGAAAATATCGACGTACTCGAGGCCCATCCGCTTCAGGCTTTGATCAAGACTTGAGATGAGATATTTGCGCGACCCCCAGTCACCGTATGGGCCATCCCACATGGTGTAGCCCGCTTTACTGGAGATAATCAGCTCGTCGCGATAGGCAAGAAAATCTTCACGCAAAATGCGGCCAAAGTTGCTCTCCGCCGAACCGGGAGGCGGCCCATAGTTGTTGGCTAAATCAAAATGCGTTATCCCAAGGTCGAACGCATGACGCAACAACTGACGACTGTTTTCAATAAGCGTAGCATCGCCAAAATTATGCCACAGCCCTAGCGAAACGGCAGGGAGCTTGAGGCCGCTGTTACCGCAGCGCTGAAACGTCATGCTTTCATAACGCGACGGATTTGCCTGGTAAACCATTGTATCCTCCAGGATATTCAGGGGTGTATACGCTTACACTAACCAATGTCCACACACTCGTACACTCCTCTAATCTGTAAATTTTGCTTTCCAGCAGACTTTTTTGTCATTTCTGGACAGGCTTAACACTTCTTCAATACTCAAAGAAACCAACCACTGGGGAAGTACATGATGACCGCGTCCTATACCGTTGCAGATTATCTCCTTGACCGCCTGGCTGACTGCGGCGCTGACCATCTGTTTGGCGTGCCGGGAGATTACAATCTCCAGTTTCTCGACCATGTCATTGACCACCAAACGATACGTTGGGTCGGCTGTGCAAACGAGCTTAATGCCGCGTACGCCGCGGATGGCTATGCCAGGATTCAGGGCTTTGGCGCACTGTTGACCACCTACGGCGTGGGCGAGTTAAGCGCACTCAATGGCGTTGCCGGAAGCTTCGCTGAACAGGTGCCGGTGCTGCATATCGTTGGCGCACCGTGTACCGGTTCCCAACAGCGGCAGGAGTGCCTGCATCACACGTTGGGCGACGGCAATTTTGACCACTTCCGCCAGATGAGCGCGCCCATCTCCGTGGCGCAGGGAGTCTTAGACGCGCGCAATGCTTGCGACGAAATTGACCGGGTACTGCGTGAAATCAAGCGTACGCACAAACCCGGTTATCTCCTGCTACCCGCCGACGTTTCCGCGCTACCCGTCTCGCGGCCTGTAAACGCTCTCACGCACACGCATCTGCATGATCCTGCCCAGCTTGCCGCTTTCATTGAGGACGCGCGAAGGTTCTTGCAGCCCTGTCGCCGGGTTTCACTGCTGGCGGACGTGCTCGCCTTACGGTTCGGTCTCCAGTCGATATTGAATCAGTGGATGAATGATGTGCCGATCCCGCATGCCACTTTATTAATGGGTAAAGGCCTGTTCGACGAACAACGCGCCGGTTTTGCCGGAACCTACAGCGGCAAGGCAAGCCAGCCTCAGACGCGTGAGGCCATTGAGGACGCTGACGCCATCGTCTGCATCGGCACCTGTTTCACCGATACCACGACGGCGGGCTTTACCCAACAAATCCCCCTTGAGCACTCCATTGAGATCCAACCATTCGCCGCAAGAGTGGCGGGGCGCTGGTTCAGTGGCATTGCGATGCAGGAAGCGGTAAAAGCGCTCATTACGCTAAGTCACGATTTCGCTTCCCAGTGGCAGACCTACCATCAATCGAACGCGGTTTCTCCTGAAGTGGATGAGGGACAACTGACGCAGCACCATTTCTGGCAGACGCTGGAAAAATCGCTCCAGCCGAATGATATTGTGCTGGCAGACCAGGGAACGGCGGCGTTTGGTATTGCCGCGCTCTCCTTACCTTCTTGGGCAAGCTTGATCGTGCAGCCTTTATGGGGATCGATTGGTTTTACACTGCCAGCGGCATTCGGCGCGCAGACTGCCCGACCGGACAGACGCGTGGTGTTAGTGATTGGTGATGGCGCCGCGCAGCTCACCATCCAGGAGCTCGGTTCAATGCTACGTGACGGACAGCGTCCGTTGATTTTGTTGCTCAATAACGAGGGTTACACCGTTGAGCGGGCGATCCACGGGCCGGAACAGCGTTACAACGATATTGGCCGATGGAACTGGACGCAACTGCCGCAGGCGCTGAGTCTGGACGGTGAATTTGAGTGCTGCAAAGTCACCAGCGCATCGCAACTTCACGAGGCGCTGGCGCGTGCCCAGCATGGAGAAAAGCTGACGTTACTGGAAGTCATGCTGCCGAAGATGGATATTCCGCCGCTTCTGAAAGCGGTGACCGATTCACTGGAAGCGCGTAATAGCGGACGCTAACCCTTACGTTTACGCGGCACCATCATGGTTGGTTTCCCCGCCAGCAGCAGCCAGGCGGGGAGCATGACGATACACAGCAGCGGCAGCAACGTTGTATCTGGAACCACCACGGCGGCCATAAACAGGCTAAGCCAGGCATCACGCGTGACGACCAGCACTAATCCCAGAATCGCGCAGGAGACGGTAATCGCTGCCGGAACCGCGTCGACGTGCGCATGTAACATTAAGCCCAGCGCAACGGCGACAAACACCGCCGGGAAAATACGCCCACCGCGAAAACCGCAGGCAGCGGCGACAACCAACGCCGCCAGCTTGCTGATAGCAAACAGCAGATAGTCGTTGGCGCCAAAGTGCTGCCCGGCAGTCAGCCGTTGCATTTCATCAAGCCCTTTAAATAGCGTAATCGGGCCACCGACAATGCCAATGAGTCCCAGCACAAAGCCACCGATACCGAGAATCAGTACCGGGTGCTTTAAACGATGCACCAGCGCATGCAGGTGCGGTAAGCACCAGACGGCAATCATGCCGATTGCAATCGCAAAGATGGCCACCACGGCGCCGCTGAAGATATCGATGATGCGCAGCCCCGCGTAGTGCTCAATCGGTAGTGAGAACTGCGGATGGAAAAAGAGGCCGGTGGTTAACGCACCGGCGGCTGCGGCCAGCAGCGGTGCAAAAAGGCGGTCCCACAGCGGTGAGTCGTTATTCCCGGTGAGCGTCTGGGAAAAAATGAGCGCTGCGGCGACCGGCGTGCCAAACAGCGCGCCGATAGTCCCGGCGGCCGCGAGAATCGTCCAGTCAAGGGAGCTAACGCGCGGGAAAAAGCGCGCGCCTAACGCCACTGCCAGCGCGATATTCACCGACATAATAGGGTGTTCGGGCCCGAGACTGACGCCGCCCGCCAGACCAAGGATCAAAGCCAGAGTTAGCCCGGGCAGATGCGATGGCGGCACCGCCGCGCCAATTAACGGTTCGCTTGCCGGATCGGGCCCGGCGTGGCCTGGGCTAAAGCGGATAACCAGGCCCACTGCGATGCCGGTGAGCGTCAGCATCAGGACAATCCAGAAGGGCGAGGTAAAATCAATACCAAACGTGGCAGGCAGGCTATGCCACAGCAGATGCTGCAACACGGCGGCAATTTTCATCACCACAATCAAAATCAGGCTGGATGCCACGCCTATCAACACCGCGGGGATAGATAGCAGCAACATGGTTCTGGCTCGCGGATGGAGCATTTTTATATCCTTTTGGCTAAATACCTTGGCTACTTTGCATTTTCCTGAATTCCGGTTCAGCGCAAATGGTGCTGAAACGATACGACCAGCGAGATGACTCACTTCGCATGTGTTAAAAAATGCGCAAAAAATGTGATCTGGATCGATAATCCTGGGGTGCTCACGCAAACGTCATTGTTGTTAATGCGCCTTGAATTTACAGTGTGGCAAAGATTTATTCTGACTTTAGCGGAGCCGTAACGGAATGACAAAGTTTGCTTTAGTAGGGGATGTTGGGGGCACCAATGCGCGTCTGGCATTGTGCGATATTGCCAGTGGAGAAATCTCGCAGGCTAAAACCTATTCTGGTCTTGACTACCCGAGCCTGGAAGCTGTCGTTCGCGTCTATCTTGACGAGCATAACGTCACGGTAAAAGACGGCTGTATCGCTATTGCCTGTCCGATTACCGGCGACTGGGTGGCGATGACAAACCACACCTGGGCTTTTTCAATTGCGGAAATGAAGAAAAACCTTGGGTTTGCGCATCTGGAAATCATTAACGATTTCACCGCGGTATCGATGGCTATCCCGATGCTAAAGAAAGAGCATCTGATCCAGTTTGGCGGCACAGAACCAGTCGAAGGCAAACCGATTGCCGTGTATGGCGCGGGCACAGGGCTTGGTGTGGCGCATCTCGTTCACGTTGATAAGCGTTGGGTGAGCTTGCCGGGTGAAGGCGGTCACGTTGACTTTGCGCCCAATAGCGAAGAAGAGGGCATTATCCTCGAAGTGCTGCGCGAAGAGATTGGTCACGTTTCTGCCGAGCGCGTTCTTTCGGGGCCGGGGCTGGTCAATTTGTATCGCGCTATCGTGAAAGCCGATAACCGCCTGCCGGAAAACTACAAACCAAAAGACATTACCGAACGTGCGCTGGCAGACTCCTGCACCGACTGCCGCCGTGCGCTGTCGCTATTTTGTGTGATTCTGGGACGCTTTGGCGGCGACCTGGCCTTAACGCTGGGGACATTCGGCGGCGTCTATATCGCCGGCGGCATTGTTCCACGTTTCCTGGAGTTCTTTAAAGCCTCCGGTTTCCGCGGTGGCTTTGAGGATAAAGGCCGCTTTAAAGACTACGTCCACCCAATCCCCGTCTATTTGATTGTCCACGACAATCCGGGCCTGCTGGGCTCGGGTGCGCACCTGCGTCAGACGCTGGGACAAATCCTGTAATTTCAGCATGCTCCCTTCTGAGCCGCGTTAATCACGCGGCTTTTTTGTTAAAAGGGGCTGTCATGCTGGGCGATGAAGGGTTCGTTGCTAATGGGATGCGTGAAGTGCAGTTCGCTGGCATGAAGCATCAGCCTTGGCGTCAACGCGGCGCCAGGTGCTAATAGCCCGCCATACAAATCGCACCCTAAAATAGGATGGCCCAACTGCTGGCAGTGAATGCGCAGCTGATGAGTACGGCCCGTTTGCGGCGTGAGCTTCACCCGCGTCAACGGCAGCGATATGCCGTCCACAGGCTGACGATAAAAACGCTCGATAACCTCGTAATGAGAACGGGCCGGTTTTCCCTTAATGGGGCAAATCGCCATCAGCGGAAACAGCGCCGGGTCTTTGGCAATGGGCGCATCAATAATCCCTTCATCACTTTCCAGGTGCCCACAGAGCAGCGCGTGATAGACCTTCTCCACGCGACGTTGGCTAAACTGCTGGCACAGCGCGGCGTTAATGGCCTTATTACGCGCCACCACCATCAGCCCGGAAGTGCCGAAATCCAGACGGTGAACCAGCGTGCAGCCGGGGAAAATCGTCACCAGTCGATGATGCACCGAATCCAGGTTTTGCGGATTTTTACCCGACAAGCTCAGCAGCCCCGAGGGCTTATTGATAACCACCAGATGCTCGTCCTGATACACAATTTCGATTTCATCGTGGCACGGTGGGGCTATAAACGTATCGTTGATCGTAGACATCAGGCGGCCTGGCGGAAGAGTGGAGGAGGATCATAACCAATTTTCCATCGGCTGGCGAATCGACGCTTGTCTGGAAGATGTTCCTCGCACAGCTGAAATTTATCGGCCAGACTGAAAGCAAAGACGTAGTTTACGCGGGCGTTGTGTTTTACACTGCGCGCTGCAAAAATTTGAGTTAATAAACGATTAAGTAGGTGGTAATGGCGATGAACGGAACGATCACAACCTGGTTTGAAGATAAAGGTTTTGGCTTTATCAAAGATGAAAACGGTGATAACCGCTATTTTCATGTGATTAAGGTTGCCAACCCTGAACTGATTAAGAAAGATGCGGCGGTCACTTTCGAACCCACCACGAACAATAAAGGGTTATCGGCTTACGCGGTGAAAGTCGTGCCGGAAAGCAAATATATCTACATTGCGGGTGAGCGCATTAAGCTTACGGCAATCAAATCTTATGTGGTTTATAGCGAAGAAGTGCCTGCCGATGCGCGCATTGATAAAGAGAATGCGGTACTTTCTGTTGGCGCGTTAATGAACAGCATCAGACCAAAGTCTGAAGCCAAGCCCGGTGAAATGCGCTCGCTGAAAAAACTGGCGATCACCACATTCCAGGGGACGACGTTAATCTTCTCTGAAGATGAAATAGACATTGAGACCACGGTCAAAATGCTTAAAGTCTAAAACGCTTAACCGTGGCGTCGCCGAAATCCTGTCTCAATGAGCCACAGGATTTCGGCACTATTTCCTGCCTACAGATGCATTATCTGCCTGAACTCTTTCACCTTACTGCGACTTACCGGCACCTGAAATTCCAGATCGCGCAGGCGTAAAATATAGGTGTTATTAAACCACGGCTCAATTTCACGAATTTTATTCAGATTGACGCAATACGATCGGTGGCAGCGGAAAAAGTGGCTGGTGGGGAGCTTGTTACAAAATTCGGTGATGTTCATCGGCATCACGTACGATTCCCGCCGGGTATAAACAAACGTCATCTTTTCATGCGCTTCCGCGTAATAGATGTCGTTTATCGGCGTCACGATAATACGCTCATCTTTGATAAGATTAATAGTGTCGTTTTCACGCGTGGTTCCTGCAGAGGCACCGACGTTGCCTGATTGCAGCTGTTGCCAACTGGATTCCAGCTTTTGCAACATGGTCACAATCCGCGCTTCCTGATAGGGCTTTAAAATGTAGTCGAATGCTTCCAGTTCAAAGGCCTCAACCGCATGTTCCTTCCATGCGGTAATAAACACGATAAAGGGTTTATGGGCGAACTGGCTGATATTCTGCGCCAGCAGTACCCCATCCAGTGACGGGATATTGATGTCGAGGAAAATGGCATCCACTTTGTTGTGTTGTAAAAACTTCAGCACATCCAGACCGTCGTCAAAAGTCCCAACAATCTCCATCTGGCTGTGCTCTTTGATAAGCCAGGTTAGCTCCTGTTGCGCCAGGAATTCATCTTCGACAATGATGACTTTCATGCGTACTCCGGTTTAAGGCAATAAAGTGGCGGCGGTCGGGACAGGCGTGCGCTGGTTCGGGATGTAGAACACAATCTCTGTACCCGGCTCAAGGCGATGAATATGCAGCCCTTCGCCGTAAAGCAATTTGACGCGGTGATGGACGTTCAGCAGACCGATTTTATTGCCCGGCATCTCGTTATTTTTGACGCGTTCAACCACTAATGGGTCGATCCCCGGCCCGGTATCGCGCACGCCAATGCGTACGCGGTTGCCGGACTCGGTCACGCTTATCGTCACCACGCCTTTCCCTTTACTGCGCTGAATGCCATGTACGATGGCATTCTCCACCAACGGTTGGATAAGCAGGCTAGGGATAAGACAATTCACCTCGTCGTCTATATCGTAGATAACGGTTAACTTATCGCCAAATCGCGCCTGTTCAATCGCGATATAGTCTTTAATCTGGTACAGCTCTTTGCGGATATCTATTTGCTCATCGTCTTTTAATTCAATGTTATAGCGCAGATAGCGCGACAGATTGAAAATGAGCTGCCGCGCGGTGTCTGGATTCATACGAATCGATGACGAGATCGCGTTGAGCGCGTTAAACAGGAAATGGGGATTTATTTTACTTTGTAAGGCGCGCAGCTCTGCCTTATTTGCCATTTCGCGCAATTGTTCCGCGCGGGAAACTTCAAGCTGGGTGGAGATAATCTGCGACAAACCGATGGCCATCTCCTGAAGCGAGGAGGTGATCTGGTGAGCGTGGCAGTAATAGATTTTGAGCGTCCCGGTGACCACGCCCGTTTCTGACAATGGGATCACCAGCATGGAGTGAATTTCTGGCGTGCGATAGGCTTCATCGTTGTTTTTAATGATGATTTCACCATTGTTTATCGCCTGTTTGGTGGTTGGGCTGATGTCGGCATCGTTATTTTGATAATTGTCCTCACCCACACCTACGTAGGCCAGCACCCTTTCGGTATTGGTGATGGCCACCGCATCGGCATGAATATCCTGACGAATGATGTCGCAAATCTGCCGAAGCGTATCGCTATTGATTTGACGGAACAGCGGAAGCGTTTTGTTGGCGATATCTAGCGCAAGCTTGGCCTGACGCGCGGCGCTGGCCTCCTTTTCCCCCTCAACGCTTTGGACCAATAGCACGATAAAACCGATACAGACGCTACCTGCAATCATTGGAATACCGATTTTTGAGACGATATCCACCCCCAGGGCAATACTCGGCGCCCAGACGATAACCAGTATCATGGTCAGCGTTTCACACAGCATCCCGCCCAGGATCCCGATTTTCCAGTGCATCTCTTTTGGCACTTTTCGATTAATAAGGCCCGATAAAATCCCGGCGATGATGCTGGTAATAAAGCAGGGAACCGCGGTCACGCTACCGGCATCAATCAGGTAGCGGTGGGTTCCGGCAATGATCCCCACAATACCGCCGACCCACGGGCCAAACAGGATCCCGCCGGACATCACCGCAATCACGCGCACGTTGACCAATGAACCTTCCACCGGTACCCCAGACCAGGTACTGAAAATGGCGAACATGGAGAAAATGACGGTCACCGCCAGCAGCTCTTTTGGCGTATGGGCCGACTTGTGTAGCAGCTCGCGAAAGAGGCGAATACGGATCAGGAAAAAGAGGCAAATTAACATTAATGCGGCTCGGTCATAAACTGCCAGCAGCATATTGAGTATTTCGTGCATGGGGACGCCGGGTGTATTCAGGAAAGTCTTATGATAAGTAACCCAGTGGCAGATGACCAGCAGTACACAGAATAGGGAAATACCCTATTTTTAAAAGGGGATTGATGGCTAAAGGTTTTCAGGGAGGTGAAATGGCGTCGTTTTAGTCATTTCAGCGCTGAATGATGAGAAATTATTGAGGGTAATTTGTTGAGTTAATGTTGTTTTTATCCTGTTAATTGCACTCAGTCAGCGATTCTTGTTGGTCTTTCTTCCTCTTTTTACCACGACATTCTTTTTTTATTTTCCCTCTCGACACAGACAATTTATTCAGGTTACTTTCTAGACATGCCGCATCAGCGGCAGCGTCGCTCGAACGGTTCGGGCGCTCACGTTATCCTGAGGAATTTATGGCTGAATCCAGTCCTGAACGTCGTTTTACGCGTATCGATCGCTTACCTCCCTATGTGTTTAATATCACCGCTGAACTGAAGATGGCTGCGCGTCGGCGCGGCGAAGATATCATCGATTTCAGTATGGGGAATCCTGACGGCGCGACACCGCCGCATATCGTGGAAAAATTGTGTACCGTTGCCCAGCGCCCGGACACGCACGGCTACTCGACTTCGCGTGGCATCCCGCGACTGCGCCGGGCAATTTCTCGCTGGTATCAGGAACGCTATGACGTCGACATTGATCCTGAAAGCGAAGCGATTGTGACAATTGGCTCTAAGGAAGGGCTCGCACACCTGATGTTAGCGACGCTCGACCATGGTGATACGGTGCTGGTTCCCAACCCAAGCTACCCGATTCATATTTACGGTGCCGTCATTGCCGGTGCGCAGGTACGCTCTGTCCCGCTGGTGGAGGGCGTCGACTTTTTTGGCGAACTGGAGCGGGCGATTCGCGAAAGTTATCCAAAGCCGAAGATGATGATCTTAGGTTTTCCCTCAAACCCTACCGCCCAGTGCGTTGAGCTGGAATTCTTTGAGAAAGTGGTGGCGCTGGCCAAGCGTTACGACGTGCTGGTGGTGCATGACCTCGCGTATGCCGATATTGTCTACGATGGCTGGAAAGCGCCATCGATAATGCAGGTTCCTGGGGCTCGCGATGTGGCGGTGGAGTTCTTTACCTTGTCAAAAAGCTACAATATGGCGGGTTGGCGTATTGGCTTTATGGTGGGGAATAAAACCTTAGTGAATGCGTTAGCGCGCATTAAAAGTTATCACGATTACGGCACCTTTACGCCGCTTCAGGTTGCGGCGATTGCGGCGCTGGAAGGCGATCAGCAGTGCGTGCGTGATATTGCCGACCAGTATAAGCGTCGCCGTGATGTACTGGTGAAAGGCTTACACGAGGCGGGGTGGATGGTTGAATGTCCGAAGGCATCCATGTACGTCTGGGCAAAAATTCCCGAACAGTATGCCGCAATGGGGTCGCTGGAGTTTGCTAAGAAGATGCTGCAGGAGGCGAAGGTTTGCGTCTCACCGGGTATCGGCTTTGGTGACTATGGCGATACGCATGTCCGATTTGCGCTGATTGAGAATCGTGACCGTATCCGTCAGGCGATTCGCGGGATTAAAGCGATGTTTCGTGCCGATGGCTTGCTGCCATCAGATAAAACCGCGGGCTAATTCTTCATCCTCTTAAAATGCAAACAGGAGCCAAATGGCTCCTGTTTTGTATGCATTAGTATGACTAGATCATCAGGGCAAATGTTCCGGCAAATACGATGACCATAAAGGAAATGCCCATAAAGAAATATTTCACGACTCATCTCTCCGCGTAACTTTTTTACGCACTCATGAACGGTAGTACTGTGAGCTGATAGCAACCGGTGGAAAACAACAAATCCGCGTTTTCACCTCAGGCTATCACCTCATAATGACTGTGCTTTTGTGCTCCAGATGGCGCTAATGTACGCTTAAAAACTAAGGTAGACAAGAGGCATTTTTTTATTAATTTTTAGTTACTTACGAGTGTCGTGATTCGACGACACATTAATTTCAGGCGGTAATAAATTTCATCCCGGCGACGTTAAATCTGGCGTTGATTATTGATAAAGCGCATAGTTCTTTTTGATTAACTGCTTCCCTGTACTCACCTCCGATTGAGGTTTACCACGACAATGCGACCGATGGGCACATTGCTACGTCAAGACGAACTCAGGGCGATAACAGTCATGTGGCAGGCTTCATTTTTTATTAATGTATGAGCTCTCATTCATTCGTATGATCGTTTTTTATTTTGGTTAAATTTTCTTTACTCATCACGCCATTTTTTCAGACAATTAACTGTTATGAATTATATTAAATGGAATGATTTTGAGGGAAATCAATAAGCATTATTGATTATTTTATTGCAATTATCTGATTTACATTAGAAATACTCCTGGAATTATCGGGCGGAAGAATTATTTCCCCTCCCGTTATCAGTATTTCCTCATGGTTAAATTTCATTCGATAGTTGAAGGGTAAGAATATTGTTTTATTGGCACTTTAAGATATTTTGCTTTTTAAAATGATATTGACATTATTTTCCGTGAATGAAATTATGAAATATATATAAGGAGGGGACAATGATGTCACTAAATATTGATTACGGAAAAATCAACTGCATGACTTGCCCTTCGAACTGTGAGGTTAAACCTAACGCATCATTACGGATATCCTATTGTCAGGAATATTGTTTTTGTACCTGGCCCAGGGCCAGCGAGTTTTTTTCATTAGGAATAATGGAAGGGATATTAAAACAAAGCTATAACAATATTTATCTTGGGTGTGTATTCGTTGATTTTTCTATTAGTTTTCTTCGGCATTTTACGGATGCACGATGGATAGATTATCTGTTGGAAACAAAGTTAAAAATCATTCTTGTTTGTGATACGCACCTGAAACCACTGGCAAATTATTGGTTTAAGCATTACAGAGATATTTTTCTGGTGATATACCCTGGTGATAAAATCACCAGCGCTTGTGAGAATTTAAAAAAGCGGTTTATTTATCAACGAGATGCTTTCTACAAAGGTGAGGCGTTGTCGGTGCTGGAGTTCAATGTCCTAAAGGCATTGATAGCCGGTGAAGATTGCCATCATCTGGCGGAGTCTCTGAATGTCGATATCCGCAGAGTGTATGCCGCAAAGCAACGAGCAGAGAAGAAAATGGGGGCGGATGTGAATATGCTCTTTCGATTATCACATCCGGTCTGACCGGTTTTAAATGACGAGTGTCGTTAACATGCACCACCGACCTATCGTGAGGAGCTTGATTGCTTAAATATTGAAAGTAAAGGCCGCCGATTTCCGTGATGATAATAATATGTAAGGCGCGGAGAATACCATGGAAAAATATACAGATGACTTGTGCTTACTGACAGATACCATTATGAATATTATTTTTTCTGCAGGTGATGAGAGCCAGTGTGATGAGGCTTTTAATGCATTGCACAAGGAAATCTCAGGTCATTATTTTCCAGAGTCAGTGAAAACAAATTGCCTCCAGGCTATTGATATCTGGGGGGCGGCGCAGGCTAGCGTAGATAAGACAGAAAAGCTGCATCAGCAGCGGTCGGCGATTCTTTCCCTATTAACGGCATTCGGGCGTGTGCATGCTTTGATGGCGATAGAGGAATATATCAGGCAAAAAAATACAGAGGTCTTTGGGCTGCGGTAAAACGCAACGATATTTTGATTTTCCCTGAAACCTTTTGCCCCACACAACACCGTGGGGCTTTTTTTTGTTTGTTCAGGCAAGTTTATGTGGCTTACCACATCAAATCGTCTGGCACGACAAAAGCGGCGTACGGATCTTCTTCATCCAGCGTTTCTTTGCTGATCTCATTGCTCAGAACAATGTAGCTTGCATCACGTTGGGCAATCTTTTCAGCAACAACCGCTGGGATAATCGCGTACTCGCTGTCAGCCTTACCTTCCGCAGGCAGGCGAGCAATGTTCAGACGACCATTGATCAGCTGCGTTTGCGTCGTTTTATCCACATAGATTTTTTTGATGAGATTATCATCGGTAAAGTTAAAGCCGATATCGCCCTTTGAAATTACGATTTTATTCATTTCAATAAGCTGTTTGATCTGCGCTTTATACTCTTTTGACAAGATCGCTTGTTTTTGTTGCTCGCTTAACAGCTTATCGCGTTCAATCTGCGCTTTCTTGTTTTCTTCCACCGCTTCTCTGGCCTCACGGGCCTGCACGCGTGACTTTTTCGCGGTTCTTTGGACTTTTGCCATTTTTTTACTGCTGACGAGTCCAGCTTTGAGCATCTGCTCTTGTAATGTGAGTTTTGTCATGATCGTGTCTAACCAATAAATGAATGGGCGGATTATAACCTTAAGCATCGGGGCTATGCCAGATTAGGCAGGGCGGGGGGAAGTGCTTAGGTATCCTATTTTATGAGATTCCCTTTTTTGCAATTCACATACACTAAAAGGAGGAGCGTAGGATTAGCTGGCAAACTTAAAGATAAACTTACCAGCAGGGAAAGTCGCTAGATTGTGGTGTAATGATAACGACAAGCGACAATATAGAGATTGTCTTGTTCAACGTAATACACCAGACGATGTTCTTTTGTGATGCGACGTGACCAGAGAGGCTTACGATGCTTTAGTGCCTCCGGCTTCCCAATCCCCGTGAAGGGGCTTTCCTTAGCCGATTTGATTAGCTCCATTACCTTCGCGTGTGTCTTTGGGTCATTCTCAGCCCAGTACTGAAGATCGCCTTTTGCCTGCGGGGATATCCTGACGTTCATTAAATGTCCAGTTCCTCATATTCGCCGCGTTCGAGCGATGCAAGGCTGGCTTCAATGTGTGCGGCGTTCGCCGGGTTACTGAACAGATGTAACGTTTCCTGAATCGATGCGAACTCTTCCGCGTCGATCATTACCACGCTTTTGGCACCCTTACGCGTAACCAGGATTGGCGCACGATCATCATTAGCCTGCTGCATCAGGTCAGCTAAATGCTGTCGAGCATCGGTATAGTTAACATGCTGCATAGTGTTCCTCTTCCGGCAAGTTGTTGCCCTATAAGTATGCTACATGTACAGGTAATTGTACATATGGACGTGCGTTGCTACGCAAGCCTGATGGGGATACTCATCAGGGACACTTTTTAGCGGGGATTACTGGCAAAAAGAACGCCAGGGATGAGGAACTATATTGAATCAACATTGATAAAATCGCTGAATAAATTAATGGCAAATGTAATGGTAGCAACGCCTGAGCGATACAGCGATATCCTTTTCAGAATGCAGATTGAAGAAGGAATTCATTTTGAAAATGCAGAAAGCGTATATGAGCAAGTGAAAAGCAACATTGAGAACGATGTTGGAGTACCTCCTGTGCAGCGTGAGCTTATGATTTTAATGGAGATGGAGTGTGCTCAAGAAATTGAGAAAACCCTGCATGCAAGAAACTGGTGGTTAGCGGAAGCAGATGAAGGCGATTATTTTGTCACTGCTGACCGTCCGGTGAACCTTATCTGGAAAGACGGGCGTCCTGTCGCCCCAGGATTTGGTGTGTTGGGGACAATAGTGGCATTTCCGGTTTCACAAAAATTGCTTTTGGTTGGCGAATTTGGCGGGAAAAAGGGCAGAACGATAGCACCTTCTGAGTTCGTTGCCATGTTTAATGGGGTGATTATCAGCCATGCTTTTGAGCGGATCTTTGCAGCGAATATTCATTTTAAATTCAGGACCGCTGAGGGAAGTGTGTATACGGGCGAGAAGATTTTTAATTATTAAGGTTTAACGGGCCCTAATCGTTCATCATCACCAGATGGGTATTTTTCTTATCATCTGTTTCTTGTTCTGATATTTACGGATGCAACTACAACTGATTTCCACAGCGGGTTATAGCGACATTCATATAAGAGTTAATTTTGGTATTATTCATGCCTGCTTTGCAACGTGAGGACGTTAAGTATCCATCCTCACGTTAATATGCGCAATGTTACTTCACGTCAGCGAGTTGTAGTGACGAATCATCGTTGGCGCTTTTATTCCGCTGCTGTTCAAGCTCAAGTGCCCCGCGGTGAGACAGATAGCAAAAAATAATGCAGCAGACGATACCGCCCATCAGCAGATAAAAACCACCATGCCATCCCATCTTATCGACCATCACACCAAACAGACTGGTACCCAGCGACGCGCCAAAGATGTAGCTCATAAATCCTCGTAGACCGACAGCAGAGCCTACAGCGAAGCTCGGTACAATTTCCATCGTCTGTACGGAAGCAAGGAACTGCGGTACGTAGATAAGACAGCCGACGATAGCGGCGAAAATAGTCACCATCAGTAATGATTCACTTTTCCAGTAACCAATAAGGCAAACGAAAATCAGCGCCATACAGATCATGGCAAGCGGCATACGACGTCCTTTAAAGAGTTTATCGGTGAGCCAGCCTGCGAGCAGTGTGGAAGGGATTGCCGCCCATTCAAAGAACAGGAAGGCCACACTCATCTGTTCTTTGGAAAAATGCTTCACCGTTAACAGATAGATAGGCAACCAGCTAATCATCCCAAAACGAACCATATAGACGAAAACGTCGACGAGAGAGATGTACCAGGCGTTCTTATTACGTAATACGTAGGTACAAAAAATCTGGAATGCGGTCATATTTTCTGGTGCTTTTACCGTCTGTTTTGCGTTCAGCACCACTTTTTCTTCAGGCATCATCTCATCGAGCGCCGGTAAACCCTCATGGCGCGGAGAGCCTTTACCCAAAGCGAGCACGATCAGAGCAAATACGACAGCAACGCAGGCGGGAACAATGTAGCTGGCGCTTTGCCAGTGTTCACTGCCAAGAATGGCGAAGCCTGCGCCAACGATAGGAGCAACGATGCCACCGCCGACATTATGCGAAATATTCCAGAATGCCCCTACGCGTCCGCGTTCACGGCGTGGGAACCAATTGGCTATAGTGATAAAGGAGGGACCAACGCCCATACCCTGAAATAGACCATTGAGGATGACAAGGGCGGCGAAAATCCAGAATGCGGTACTGAATCCCAGACCGACGTTAACGATGGCACAAAGCACCAGACCGCAGGCCATAAATACTTTTGGGCTCGCTTTATCCGCGAGGCTGCTCATCACGCCTTTACTGATGCCATAGGCGATAAGCATACAGCTGCTGAGTAAGCCGATTTGAGTAGCACTGAGATCCAGTTGTTCTTTTAAGTAAGGTGTAGATAATGTGAAGTTATTACGCACAATATAGTACGCCAGATAACCCAGAAATACGCTGAGTAGCGCCTGCATGCGGTAACGGCCATAAGTTTCCTGCACTTTATCTTCAGGTATCTTTCCCGCCGCTTGTCCCGTTTTTAATATTGATAACATGTTGTCACCTGTATTTTATATTGATGTGAACATCAGGAGTATTCGGCATGAAGAGTGTAAGAATAGTTAGCTAAAATCAATTGGCTTATATGTGTCAATATTGACTCAAATTGATAATTCCATGAGTTATTTTTGACCCGAAGTAAATTTTATTATGCCTGTTAATTATTTTTATTACTGCGATGTGCGGGTAGTAACATATTCTACAACCATTATCTGGTACGCTTTCTTACTATTCCGGTGCATTTGTATGGATATATCCGTGTTAGTCGCTTGCACCCACTCAGCATCATAAAAGGGTAAGTTTTGTCTCAACCTTATTTTGCCAGGAAGTTGATATTTATGAGAAGGATCACAAACCGGTTTTTTTCTCGGGTTGAGCTGAGTTGTTATTTGTTCGTATTGCTACTGATCTTGCTCCCAGGATGGAGTCAGGCGAAAGGTGGCGAGCTGGTTATGGCGACCACTTTTTCTCCCAGTGCAACCTCATGGATTATCCAGCGCTGGCAGACAGAACCTGGATCCGTGATGATTCGTACGCTTAATCGTACCAGTTCATCGCTGGAACACCTGCTGGATACTGCCAATGCCGAAAATGTCGACCTGCTCCTGACTTCTTCACCTATGCTGCTTCAGCATCTTCAGGAGCACCAAAAACTGGCGCCGTTTGATGGGGCTCCGATGAGTAGTCAGCATCTGGTACCCGAGTCTATTCGCGCCACTTCGGTCGCCGTTGCCATTTCCGGTTTTGGGCTACTGATTAATCGCTCTGCATTGGCAGCAAGACATCTCCCCGCTCCGGAGGATTGGAGTGATTTGATGCGACCACAATATCAAGGTGGACTGTTGATGAGCAGCCCATCCCGTTCAGATACTAACCATCTGATGGTCGAATCTTTGCTTCAGCAAAAGGGATGGATACAAGGGTGGGAAATATTGCTGGCCAGCGCTGGAAACCTCGTGACCATTTCTTCGCGGAGTTTTGGGGTGGCGGATAAGATCAAAAGTGGTCTTGGTGTCGCGGGGCCGGTGATCGATAACTATGCTAACCTGCTCCTGAACGACCCGCACCTTTCTTTTACCTATTTTCCGCAGTCTGCAGTATCACCTACCTACGTGGCTGTGCTCAAAAACAGTCCTCATGCCGAGGAGGCAAAGCGTTTTATTCACTATCTGCTCAGCCCGGAAGGGCAGCGGATCCTCGCAGATGCGAATACCGGAAAATATCCGGTGACGCCACTCCCGGCAAACAATGCGCGTGCTGTACAGCAGGCGATGCTAATGAGTCAGCAGCCGTTGAACTATCGACTGATCCTGAAACGACAGCAACTGGTGCAGCGCATGTTTGATACCGCGATCAGTTTTCGCCTGGCACAGTTAAAGGATGCCTGGCGAGCGTTATATAGTGCCGAATCACGTCTCAAGCATACTTTACCAGAGGTACGTGCGCTGCTTACTGCCATTCCGGTTGATGCGGCCAACAGTGAAGATGAAGTCTGGCTTGCAAGGTTAGATAATAAAGCTTTTGCCGAGCAGAAAATGCTGGAGTGGCAACTCTGGTTTCTCAATAACCAGAAGCTGGCAATTAAAAAACTGGAAGAACTGAAATGAAGAGCGGGTATATGTGGCAACGCCTGCGGCACATGAGTATCAGTACTAGCCTGCGTGGGGCATTTTTGATGGGGGCGTTGCTGACGATGTTTGTCAGCGGTGTTGGTCTCTATTCCTGGCATGAACAAAGCTCTCAGATCCGTTATTCCCTCGATGAATACTTCCCGCGTATTCATTCTGCTTTTCAGATAGAAGGGAGTCTCAATCAGGTTGTTGATCAACTTAATGAGTTCTTGTTGGCCCCCAATACCACATCTCGTCTGCAGCTTCGCAATCAAATTATCCAACAGCTGGATAAAATTGAGCGGCTAAGTCAGGGATTATCGTCAGCGGATCGCCAGCAGTTGACAATGATATTGCAGGATAGCCGGATACTGTTGTCGAAACTGGACAATGTCCTCTACAACATGTTTCTGATACGAGAAAAGGTGAGTGAGCTCTCGGCGCGCATTGACTGGCTGCATGATGACTTTACAACCGAGCTCAATTCACTGGTGCAGGATTTCACCTGGCAGCAAGGTACGTTACTCGATCAAATCGAATCCCGACAAGGCGATGCTGCACAATATCTGAAACGTTCACGTGAAGTGCAGAACGAACAGCAGCAGGTCTACACGCTCGCACGTATTGAAAACCAGATTGTTGATGACCTTCGCGACCGGCTCAATGAACTGAAATCCGGTAACGATGACGGTATGTTAATTGAGACTCATATTCGCTACCTGGAAAATTTGAAGACAACGGCGGATGAAAATATTCGGGCACTGGACGACTGGCCGAGCACGATCACCCTCCGACAAACAATTGATGAACTGCTGGAAATCGGGATGGTTAAAAATAAGATGCCCGATACCATGCGTGACTACGTCGCCGCGCAGAAGGCATTGAATGATGCGAACCGCTTGCGCGAAGTCACGTTAGGGAGATTCCGGGCGCTGCTAGAAATGCAGCTTGGTAATAGCCATCAGCAAATGCAGATGTTGAATGAGCGAATGGCGCAGATTGTTCGTGTCAGTGGAACCCTCATTCTGGTGGCGACAGTGCTGGCACTGTTACTGGCATGGGCATTAAACCATTACTTTATTCGCTCCCGGTTAGTGAAGCGTTTTACCGCATTGAATCATGCCGTCGTACAGATTGGTCTTGGGGCGACTGATGCCACTATCCCAGTGTATGGTCGTGATGAACTGGGGCGAATAGCCGGTTTATTACGCCATACCTTAGGGCTACTGAGCGCGCAAAAAAGGCAGCTTGAGCTTGAGATAACCGAACGGAAGATGATTGAATCTGATTTACGTACAACGCAGGATGAGCTTATTCAGACCGCTAAGCTTGCGGTAGTTGGTCAGACAATGACTACGTTGGCGCACGAAATCAATCAACCGTTGAATGCCTTATCGATGTATCTGTTTACCGCTAGTCGGGCAATTGAACAGGGACATCTGGAGCAGGCGAAGGCAACCTTAATTAAAGGCGAGGGGCTGATTAGCCGTATTGACGCTATCATCCGCTCTCTGCGCCAGTTCACCCGTCGTGCTGAGCTGGAAATGCCGCTGCACCCCGTTGATTTATACCAGACATTCATTGCAGCATGGGAGTTGTTGGCAATGCGACATAAACCGCAACAGGGGATTCTGTCACTGCCGGAGACGACATGTTGGGTCCGCGGAGATGAGATCCGGATCCAACAGGTGCTGGTTAATTTGCTTGCGAATGCTCTTGATGCCTGTCCACACGGCGTGAGTGTTGATGTGCATTGGCAGGTTCAGGGAGGCACGCTCTGCGTGCTGGTTGCCGATAATGGTCCTGGCTGGCCCCAGGCTCTGCTTCCTTCCTTACTGAAACCTTTTACCACGAGTAAGGATGTCGGCTTAGGAATTGGCCTGTCTATTTGTGTCTCGCTGATGGCGCAAATGGAGGGCGAACTACGGCTGGCGTCCACGCTGACAAAAAACGCCTGCGTGGTGCTGCAATTTAAATTAACGGAAGTAAAAAATGTTGAGCGATGAAGTCTCCATTCTGCTGATTGATGATGATGCTGACGTTCTTGATGCCTATACCGGGCTGCTTGAGCAAGCCGGTTACGTTGTTCGGACATGTAATAGTCCGGGAGAGGCCAGACCGTGGATACATCGGGACTGGCCAGGTATTGTACTCAGTGATGTTTGTATGCCCGGTTGTTCAGGCATTGAGTTAATGACTCTATTGCATCAAGACGATCGGCAGCTTCCTATTTTATTGATTACCGGGCACGGCGATGTACCTATGGCGGTTGACGCTGTGAAGAAAGGGGCCTGGGATTTTCTGCAAAAGCCTGTGGACCCTGGCAAGCTGCTCACACTGGTCGAGTCGGCTTTGAGGGAAAGAAAAGCCACTATTGCGCGTCGCCAGCAAAGTCAACAGCGGCTGAACGTTGAGTTAATTGGGCGTAGCGAATGGGTATGCGAGTATCGTCAGCGACTGGAGCAACTGGCGGAAACGGATATCGCCGTCTGGTTTTATGGTGAAGCCGGCACTGGCCGCATGATGGGCGCGAAGTACCTGCATCAGCTCGGACGTCATGCGAACGGACCTTTTATCTACCAGGAGCTGACCTCGGATAATGCAGGGATGATGAATGAACTGATGGAGCAGGCTAAAGGGGGAACGCTTGTCCTCAGTCACCTGGAATATCTGTCCCGCGAACAGCAGTATCAACTGGTAGAGATGCAGAGCCAGGAGCAGCGTCCTTTTCGGCTAATTGGCATCGGGCATGTTTCGCTCGTTGAACTTGCTGCTACGAATAATATCGTGGTGGAGCTTTACTATTGTTTTGCGATGACGCAGATCCTTTGCCAGCCTTTATCTCAGCGTATCGATGATATCGAGCCATTGTTTCATCATTATCTCAATAAGGCCTGCCAACGCCTGAATCATGCTATACCAGAAGTTGGGAATGACGTACTCAAAGGGCTGACACGCCGGGTCTGGTCTAACAATATTCGTGAGCTTGCGAATGCGGCCGAGTTGTTTGCCGTGGGCGTTTTACCGCTTGCCGATACAGTAAATCCTCGGATGCATGTGAATGAGCCAACGCCGCTCGATAGACGGGTTGAAGATATAGAACGGCAAATCATCACCGCCGCCCTTAACATCCACCAGGGGCGGATTAATGATGTTGCAGAATATCTGCAGATCCCCCGTAAAAAGCTCTATCTAAGGATGAAGAAGTATGGCCTTAGCAAAGAGCACTATAAGCTTTAGTTTTACGGATATGACAGCCTGACGCAGGTGCTCTGAGTTTGGAATATACGTATGGCTGGATAATTTATTTCATCCAGGAATATTAATTGTGGCGGGTAGTAGTGGTTTACTGAATTTGGCCACCTGAACAGAGATGATATGCGCATCTCAGAACAATACAGGTGTCCCAATGAAAAAAAGAAATTTCAGCGCAGAGTTTAAACGCGAATCCGCTCAACTGGTCCTTGATCAGAACTACACAGTTGCAGCTGCGGCCAGTGCTATGGACGTGGGGCTTTCTACCATGACGCGATGGGTAAAGCAGTTACGGGATGAACGACAGGGCAAAATACCTAAAGCCTCTCCTATAACCCCGGAACAGATTGAAATACGTGAGCTAAAGAAAAAGCTACAACGCATTGAAATGGAAATGGCATATTAAAAAAGGCTACCGCGCTCTTGATGTCAGACTCCCTGAACAGTTCTCGTTAATCGAGAAACTCAGAGCGCAGTATCCTGTGGTCACATTCTGCCACGTGTTCGGGGTTCTTCGCAGCAGCTACAAATACTGGGTGAAAAGCCCCGAAAAGCCAGACGGCAAGCGGGCTGTATTACGTAGTGAGGTTCTGGAGCTGTATAACATTAGCCATGGCTCTGCTGGCGCGAGAAGTATCGCCATTATGGCAACCCTGAGAGGCTTCAGAATGGGATGCTGGCTTGCCGGTAGGCTCATGAAAGAACTGGGACTGGTGAGTTGTCAGCAACCCACCCACCGGTATATACGTGGTGGTCATGAACACATCGCTATCGCAAATCACCTTGAGCGACAGCTCGCAGTGACAGAGCCTAATCAGGTATGGTGTGGTGATGTGACGTATATCTGGACAGGCAGGCGCTGGGCTTACCTCGCCGTCGTTCTCGATTTGTTCGCCAGGAAACCGGTAGGCTGGGCAATGTCATTCTCACCGGACAGCAAGCTAATCATCAAAGCGCTGGAAATGGCGTGGGAAACCCGAGGTAAACCAGCGGGAGTGATGTTCCACAGTGACCAGGGTACCGGATATTCCCAACTGTCGGGCAACAAACCACCGTACATCGGTCAGGATTGCTGACATGTCACAAGTCCATGTGCCAGGAAATCTAACGCTGCCAATCAGCAATGCCACTGCTAGACGGTTTGCCCTTCCGCGCCGGTTGTTAATGAAATCCAGAATCAAATTTATTCAACAAATCCCCCGTTTATACCAATAAATTTCCGACAGCAACGCTCATGATCAGGAGATATGCTAACGATAATTAACTCCCCTGATCATGCAAATAATACCGGTCTTAGCTGCTAGGTTGTTGTTGCAGTTTCAGTTTTACTCTCACCGAAATGTTCACGCATGTGTATTTCAATCTCTTCCAGCGACTTTCCACGTGTCTCCGGTAGCTTTATCGCGACAAACACCAGCGATAGCACATTGATTACGGCAAAGATAAAGAACGCATTATTACCCACGAGCGACAGTAATGGAGGGAAAAACAATGCCACAATGGCGTTACAAATCCACTGAAAAGCCACTGCGGCACCGGTTAACACGCCCCGAACCTTCATCGGGAAAAGTTCAGACATGAGCAGCCAATACACTGGAGAAATACACATCTGCATAAAGAAAAGGAACACCAATATACAAGCCAGTGCCAGCAAGCTCTGCGATAAATTATGCGGCATCAGCACAAGCACTCCCCCCAGTGCCAGTTGCATGGCGATCACAACTGATAATCCAGCCATCAGCATCGGGCGGCGCCCGAAATGGCTAATAGCTTTGATACCTGCAAAGGTTGCAACTACGGATATTATGCCGTTACCTATGGTTGCTGCGATCGCCGCGCTAGTGCCAAGACCAGTGCTTTTGAGGATAATTGGCGTGTAATACATGAAGGCGTTGATCCCGGTGAATTGCGCAACAACACCCATTCCGCAGCCCAGAAGCAACAATCGTACTATCCATTTTTCTTTTAAAAGTTCACGTGCTGGAGGTCCTTGTCGGGCTTCACGTGAGTTTTGGCGCATCTCCGCCATTTCTTTTTTAATTTCACGTGGATTCTCACGCAGTTTACGCATAATACGCAGCGCCTCGTTAAAGCGCCCTTCAGCCACCATCCAATGAGGTGAGGCTGGAACAAAAAAGGTCCCGATAAACAAAAGTATGCCAGGGATCATTGCTAGCGACAGCATATAGCGCCACATGCCCGGATCTTTAAGTAATAGGCTCATGGACGCACTAACTACATAAGCTATTAACTGGCCGGAAACGATCATAAGTTCATTTCGGCTGACCAGAGGAGCACGACGTTTAGGCCCTGCGATCTCGGCAATGAATACAGGAACAGTAGAGGAGCCTCCACCAACAGCAAACCCCAAAATAAATCGCATCACGACCATGATTTCAAGATTAGGTGCGATGGTTGTTCCTAATGCACCGGCAATGAATAGCACAGCAAGACTACGAAGCGTGATCCTGCGGCCAAAGCGGTCTGAGACATAGCCGCTGACAAAAGCGCCAATTGCTGAGCCAAAGGTAAGTGCCGAAGTCACCAAGCCCTCGGTGAAGGGATTAAGATTGAGGCCGCCCTGCGAGATCGGTAATGTCATATAGGGCAGAGCGCCGGAAATGATCCCTGTATCGTAGCCGAACGCCAGTGCCCCCATGGTTGCCACTAAGACTACGAAGAAAAGACGTTGCTGCACAGATAGATTTAGCGATCCGCTATCATCCGATGAGGACTGAGAATTGTTTTGCATTTGAGCATCCATGGTTGCCAAAAACACAGGCTTGAACTGTGTAAAGAGAAGGTAAGCATAGTAATTATTTTATTAAAGTGTGATTTTAATCACGAAAATCGTGATAATAATTGCAAATAGATGATTTTTTGCTCAGTGCTCACCAACGGTCTAATATTGATCCACCTTGTTTACTCAGGATTAGCTTCCGCTATAACCCCGGCCTTTTGTTTCTGCTTCAGTCGATAGCTCTCTCCTTTTATCTGGACTACGTATGAGTGATGTAGAGCAAAAGATCATGCCACTTTACATCGTAGAAATTTGAAAATTCAGAAAGCATCTCCTTAAGAATACTGGTTACAATGTAAGTATATTTACGTGGGTACCCGGCACATTGCGAGATTCCATTTTTGTGCTGGAATGATTTCTGGAGCAGAAGACTGGGCTGAGTCCTTTAGAGATCAGGACAGACACAGGGGGTACCAGCGATATTATCCGCCAACATTCAAGAGATGAAGGTTAGCGGGTCAGCTCAGTATTTACTCTGTCATTTAAATTCGTTCCGAGCTGAAGGTTAAAGAAGGGCAATTACAAAAGTTTAGATGCACTACTTCGCAGGCCTGGGATGACGGAAAATCTGGGATTCCGGCCTATAACCCCGCTTAAAGGTATCCGGTTTGGTCGCAGGAGAACTGTTGAAGGTCTTTGATAAACTGAATCTGTTGCCTTCAGATGCACTTCGTCTGTTCCTGCGGTATGTTGCAGAGAACGAAAAACTCCTCTTTGCTGAAGTCTCAGTGATGATGAGTGAAGGTGATGAAGACGCTGATATTCTGGCAGCCGTTCGGAAAAGACTAAAATATCCGGCAAAACGGATCAGGGTTAACGTTGAAGGCCTTCAATGTTGAATTTGACGAAAGGACTTTTAAGGAATGGAATAAGCTCGAAATGACGATCCGTGAGCAATTCAAAAGGACGCTAAAAAAGCTTCAGCAAAACCCTTATGTGGAATCAGTTCGACTGCATGGTGATTTGGCTGGTTTAAAATAAAGCTGAGAGCATCTGGTTTTCGTTTGATTTACAAGGTTATCGATGACGAGATTGTTATATGGGGGGCGCAGTAGGTAAACGGGAAGACGAAAAAACCTATGAAATGGCCCGAAAGCGTCTTTTATAAAAGAGATACAAACGTATTTCATTTGTATTTATGATATCAGAAAAAATAATTATCACGCTCATACATAACAAAACCCACCTCAAGGTGGGTTTCGCCAGAAATATCTCTGGTATTCAGAAGCGCCTTTACCGGACCAGTTTAGCCAGTTCAGCCGCAAGGACTTTGAGTTTCTTTTCATCCATAATGGCCTGATCCGTTACTGGAGTGAACATATCAAACACAATTTTAACTGTAGTCTCCCTTAAGAAGAACTTTTTAATCTACGATATATTATTCAAGGATTTCCTTCGATAATCCCCACTTTTCCCTTGCCATCTCCGGATCCTGTTTAAAGTCCGCCATGGCCATTTTTAATTTTAATGCCAGTTCAGGCTGAGCTGGTCTTGGCGGAGCTTCCCGCTTCCCTGTATGCTGTTCAGGAATTCCCTTCGATAACCCCCATTTTTCCCGTGCCATCTCCGGATTCTGTTTAAAGTCCGCCATGGCCATTTTTAATTTTAATGCCAGTTCAGGCTGAGCTGGTCTTGGCGGAGCTTCCCGCTTCCCTGTATGCTGTTCAGGAATTCCCTTCGATAACCCCCATTTTTCCCGTGCCATCTCCGGATCCTGCTTAAAGTCTACCGTGGCCATTTTTAATTTTAATGCCAGTTCAGGCTGAACTGGTCTCGGCGGAGCTTGCCGCTTCCCTATTAGCCCTGTATGTACATTAATATCTTGAGGAACATGTTGAGATTTATTCAGATTATCTGGACTATTTCTGACAGCTAGAATCTTAGAAAAAAAGGATGCAGTATCTTTAGGCTGTCGCCTTGCCAAGGAAGCCAGAGTATTAATTCCTCGGCAAAAACTATATACATTTATTGCTTTCATATACACATTTCCTAGCTTAAGGTTTTTGAATTTAGATTGGGCTTCAATCCTTCAATGTAGCAACGCCAACGTAATGTTCTATAGAAAAAATACACCACATCTACATCTTAAGCATTTTCTGTTAAACAGGCTTGCCGTACAATTAGATGATGAAAACGTAAGACCTGGAAGATACGAAAATAACCCAAATGAGACAGAAAAACTGTCTCATTTGGGTTGTTTGTTTTGGGGCTACTCTAATAAAACAAATTCGTTTTTACGGATATCCAGAACTAAATATGGATGCCATGCACGGTATAGCCCTCTATCCTATACACATCAACAACTTTTAACAAAATCAGTCTTTTATCTTTCTTATTAAGACTTCCTTGCATTTTTAGCATCGATGGCTTTTTGCTGTATTCGGTCAAACAGATCAGCGTTTATAGGTACTTTTCTCATATTTTTTAGAGCATTAATGCTTTTATCAGAAACGGGAATCGCTTGCTTCCGGGCATTTTTGGCATCGGTTGCTTTTTGCTGAATCCGATTGAACGTTTCTGCTGAAATAATGCTTTTTCTGAAAAAAATAGGTTCGTTTTTTACATTTTTAACATTGGTCAAAGCGGTTGATTCGCTTTTCAACGAGTTTGTATTCGCCGATTCCGTACGATATGCATTACTTACGGAGATTGAATTATTACCACTAACGTTCATAATATAAATCCTTATTCCAAATAGGATATTATCCTGTCAGTCTTTAGAGTCAGGAACTTTCAAAAAACGATGAAAGTTGATTTTCAGTTACTGTGGGCCAAGTGAAATGGATTGTGAGCCGGGCAAGATAAATGCGCGCCCATTGTCACTTAACGTGAGTCGGTGTCGTTTTTCATTTGCAGTTAATGTGAGCCGAAAGCGAGTCGGAGGGATTTCAATTGCGAGCCGCTACACGTATCGCGTTGTTTTCGCCAGTACCGGTAACTGCTGCGGAGTATTTCCAGAGCAGAACACAGGCTGACAACCGTGTGGCTGTCACTTAGTCTGGCAACTATCGTGAACCGTTCAGCGAGTCCGACATCAAGAGCACGGTAGCCTTTTTTAATATCGTATTTTGTTCCTCAAGGCGGCGAACCTGCTTTTCCAGCTCGTGGATATGTTGCTGGTCTGGGGTAATGGATGTGGCAGAGGGCGTAATCCCATGGTGCTCTCGCCTGAGCTGGCGTACCCAGCTCTCTAGCGTGTTAGAACCGACATTCGTCGCTTCACTGGCTTGCCGATATGAGTAGCCCTTATCAACAATCAGCTGTGCACATTCCAGCCTGAACTCAGGGGTGAAAGTATGTTTGGTTTTCTTGTTCATTAAGTCACCTGTTTTGCTTTGAGGTGAGAATATCACCTTTAATCAGGTGGCCAAATTTAGTGTGCTACTACAGACATAGTCGGCATACTCTTTAGACCAGCCTGATGCTTCGGCTTTTAGCCACTCAGTGGCAATGGATTCAAAGGTATTATCCACAGCCTGCTTCTTAGCCAGTTGCTCCGCCTTTTTGACTTATCCGGGATCACTCCCTTTAGCAAGGTTTTTTCTTGCTTCATCACGTTTGGCTCGTGCATCTGCCAGTGATACATCAAGATAGGTTCCAAACGACCGTTTTTTCTCCTTTCCAGCAAAGCGGTACTTCATTCGCCAGTACCTGGAACCATTTGTGTTCCCCAGAAGGTTAAGCCCGCCGCCATCAGCGAGTTTGTATGGCTTTTCTTTAGGTTTAGTGGAGTCAACTTGGCGTGCATTTAATGGCATTGGGGGGCTCACTTTTCATTGAACACAATAAGCCCCATTCAGGCCCCCAATTGCATGTTGATTTGCATTGAGGTTGGTAGATGTCAGTTGACATCAATATGCACTATTGTGAGGTTGTTTATTGATTGTAAAGGGTTTTTATTGAGTTCAGTAGACTTCTGAGGAGGGGCGCATGGTGTCCCCTGCAGGAATCGAACCTGCAACTAGCCCTTAGGAGGGGCTCGTTATATCCATTTAACTAAGGGGACGTGGAACAGCTTGAATCTTAAGCGTTTTGCTTGTTTGTAATGTTATCGCAAGAACCCTTATTGCAGCAAGCAAATCATTTCTTTTGTGTCCCTTTTATCTCTGTCTGTTCAGTTGTAAATCTGAGTCTTTCGCCTGCCATGAAGCACATGTACCAGGCGTAAGCAACTCAATTAAATACATGGCCCCAAAGCACCGCAAGCGTTCCAGGCGGACTGGGGGCCGCAGTTTCCGCAAAGTCATTTATACCTCGAATGCTATCGAACCGGTTCTCGCTGGAATTATCAACAGGCCGAATAGAACGCTTATGGGGTTCTCAGTAAGAGTAAATATGAGGTTTTTTTCGTTATCTTAACTGAAAAAAGTGTTTTTTCATTAGACAGAATAGGAAGCTCTCCTTTATCTGATTTTTTCTTTAATCGACTAATAAATAGTCTGTTAAAAATTTTTAACTTATCTTTTCTGGTGTGAGACAGCAACCAGGAGCCGGAGAAGTGATGTATGGAATAATTTTCTTTATTATCAACCTTCTCGCAAAAATAATTTGATGGGAAAATAACTTCCTTTTCTCGTAAGTGAATGGTGTTGTCTGATAAAAATGGCTCGGATACATTGAATTTTTTAACAAAGTATTCGGTGATTAGCTGGGTGTTTGGCGTTAGGTCGAACTTATTGTTAATAATGAATTTTTTAGTTGTGTAGGTATCCAGTAAATCTTTGATAATACTATTTTCTTTAGATGCACCCATTACCGCTGATGTAATAGGAAGCGTTTTGCCATTAAATACTTCATGGCAGCTAAAAAAGTCGAGCGATAGCAGGCTATCAAATTCTTTTGTTACCTCGACATCTGTATCCAGATAGATACCGCCGTGATGATACAAGGCGTAGAGTCTTATATAGTCGGAGACAAAAGCCCATTTTTCATTTTTATACGCTTCGATCGCATAATCGTTATTAATGAGGCCCATACATTCATTTCCCCATTCTATAATTTCATAATCGGGGAGGAATTTTTTCCATGTAGCGATGCACTCTAAAACAAATGGGGGTTTCGGTTTATTACCTACCCAAATATAGTGAATCTTTTTAGGAATCAAGTTCAGCCTCTTCATTGCCATCAATCATAGTGATGAAAATATTATCATTAACCGTACTTTTGTGCAGGTACTTTCCTGTCTGCTTGGGGGGGGGGGCAGGGCATCGGTATGCGCAATAGAAGGGAGCAGGATTAAGCGGTATAGCCCGCCCCCGAAACCTCATCTGATAAATCTGGATACTGTGAGGAGGGCGGAACGACCCATTGATGAAGATGATGAAGCGGCGCGACTATAGGGTTTTTTACCCGCCTGAGTAAGTGCGCCGCCTCTCGGTTGCTCAAAAGTCACCGCTTAAGCTTGATTCTTCTCACCTTTCTGCTGTTTTTCTGCCTGTAAGCGCGTCTTTTCTTTACGGGCAGTGCTCATATCATTGCGGATCTGCGCGTGGCTCATTAGTGCGAAGATAAAGGTTCCTCCGCAAATGTTTCCGGCAAGCGTCGGCAGGGCGAATGGCCAGATAAAGTCGCTCCAGTGGAGGGTGCCGCTAAAGACGAGATAGAGTATTTCAACAGAGCCCACCACGATGTGCGTGGTATCGCCTAGGGCGATAAGCCATGTCATCAGGATAATGACCACAATTTTTGCCGCTCCAGCAGAGGGGAACATCCACACCATGGTGGCGATAAGCCAGCCTGAGATAATGGCGTTCGAAAACATCTCCGTCGGGCTGTTTTTCATCACGTCCATTCCAATTTTGGTGAAAGCATCCCGCGTGGGTTCATCAAAAATCGGCATATATTCAAACGCCCATGCCGCGACACCTGTCCCGATAAGGTTCCCCAGCAATACCACGCCCCAGAGCCTCATGAGCAGCCCCACATTCACAAGCGTGGGTTTTTGCATGACGGGTAATACGGCGGTGACCGTGTTTTCGGTAAAGAGCTGCTGACGGGCCATGATGACGATAATAAAACCAAAGGTGTAGCCAAGATTCTCCAGTAAAAAACCGCCAGGCACGCCTTCTAGCTGCACGTGAAAAATCCCTTTCGCCAGCAATGAAGCCCCCATGGAGAGGCCAGCGGCGATAGCGGACCACAGCAACGCCATTGCATCACGCTCCATCTCCTTTTCACCTTCCTGGCGTATGTGTTCGTGGATAGCCATGGCGCGCGAGGGGAGATGCTCTTCATCAACCTCAATTTCCTTGCCGTGTTTTTTCTCTTCGCTTTCCACTTCTATTTCGTCGCTGTGTTGATCTATTTTTTCTTTATCAAGATTGTCCATCGAGTTTTACCTAAAATAAGCACATATAGCTTAAGCGTAGCGGCTAATTTCAGGCTTATAGGTAGAGATAATCTTAAATAGCTAAAATCGCCACGTAGATTATCTCGCATTGGTTAGAATAGAAGCGCCACGGTGCTGGCGTTACCAGGCTATGATAAAAACAACGAAATTGGCTATATAGACATCGTTCGATGGGCTGTTACAATCGCTCACATCTAAACGGACGGATACGCGCGCGTACCGTCATGGATGGCAATCAGCGATAGCCATAATTAACAGGGAGACATGTATGAAGCTTCGCCTGTCGGCGCTTGCGCTGGGTACCACACTGCTGGTGGGCTGTGCAAGTTCCGGCCAAGAACAGCAGGGACGTTCAGACCCATTTGAAGGATTTAACCGTACAATGTACAGCTTCAACTTTGATGTGTTGGATCCGTACGTTGTTCGTCCTGTCGCCGTGGCATGGCGTGATTATGTTCCGCAGCCTGCGCGTAACGGCCTGGGTAACTTTACCAGTAACCTTGAAGAACCCGCCGTCATGGTGAACTCCTTCCTGCAGGGCGACCCGTATCAGGGGATGGTGCACTTTACCCGTTTCTTCCTGAACACTATTCTGGGGATGGGCGGCTTTATTGACGTCGCCGGTATGGCTAACCCTAAATTGCAACGCGTCCAGCCGCACCGCTTCGGCAGTACGCTTGGGCATTATGGCGTTGGATATGGCCCGTACCTGCAACTTCCGTTCTACGGCAGCTTCACCCTGCGTGAAGACGGCGGCGATATGGCAGACACCACCTATCCGGTACTCTCCTGGCTGACCTGGCCGATGTCGATTGGTAAGTGGATGGTTGAAGGCGTGGAAACGCGCGCCCAACTGCTGGATTCGGATGGCTTGTTACGTCAGTCTTCCGACCCATACATTATGGTGCGTGAAGCCTACTTCCAGCAGCATGACTTTATTGCCAACGGCGGCAAGCTGAAACCGGAAGAGAACCCGAACGCACAGGCGATTGAAGGCGATCTGAAGGATATTGATTCGGAATAACGAATCCACAGCAATAAAAAAAGGGTGAACACGATGTTCACCCTTTTTAGTTTTGGCAGACTATCAGAAGCGATAGTTGAAGTTAGTCCCGAACAGCCAGGCTTTACCCGTTGATTTAAACGTGTAATTACCTTCCTGAATGGTGACGTTTTGTCCGTGCATATAGGAAGCACCGAGGTCGATGGACGCATCTTCGTTAAACGCGTAGGTGGTACCGGCGCTTAACCAGAAACGGTCCTGATCAGGGATGGAGATAGAGCGATTGTCTGCTGGAACCGGGCTATCATCAAACGCAACGCCGGTACGGAAGGTCCAGTTTTTATCGTAGTAGTAGGTCGTACCCACGGCGATGCGGTAAGCATCTTTGAAGCCTTCTTCCTTATAGAACAGCTGCTGACCGTTTGAACCGGTCGCTTTCAGCTCCTGGAACTGACTCCAGCTGGTGTACGCGATGCTATAGTGAATCGCCCACTGTGGATCAACCTTGTTATAACCGGAAATTTCCCACATCTCAGGCAGGTTCAGCGTCAGAGAGCCTGGGACGGTGGCGCCGCCAGTGCCAACTGGCATACCGGTAATACCTGCGGAGCCGAGCAGTTGGTTGCCCAGATTGGTAATGGAGCTCTTATAATCGCCGTCAAAGTCAACTTTGACTTCTGAACGATAGGTCAGACCCCAGCGGTTATCTTTATCCAGTTCATACAAAATCCCAGCGTTCCAGCCATAACCCCATTCATCACCCTTCAGGTGGGCAATCTGTGAGTCCGGGCCAGTAATACCCACCGCAGGGCCATAGCCTGGTGGAACGAGCGCGCTTGCTTCACCCGCATAGCGTTCGATTTTCGCTTTAGCATAAACCGCATCAAAGCCCAGACCGAAGCTCCAGTTGCTGCTCAGACGATAAGCACCGCTCAGGTTCAGGTTGAGCGTTTGCAGGTCAGTCTTGCCGCCGTACATCCCGGCCGCGTAACTGTTGTTAAATTCAGTTGCCAGGCCATAGTTAGACGTAACGGATGCGCCCCAACCAAACTGATCGTTAATAGGTGCGACAAAGTGTGCGTTAGGGACCCAGGCCGTTGGCGCGATGTTGTCGGCGTTAGTGCTCTTACCCGTTAACGGAGACTTACCCGAAATATTGACATCGGGATCGATATAAACCGCACCGGCAGAAAACGTCGGGCGGTCGAACATCATAATCAGCGCCGGGTTACGGCTGGCATTACCCGCATCATCTGCGATAGCACCTTCACCTGAATAGGCGCGGCCCAGGCCAGAGGATGAGAATTCATTAAGCTGGAAACCTGCTGACCAGGCTTGGGTTGAAACAAGTGCCACTGCAACAGCAAGAGCAGACTTCGTGAAACGGGTTTTTTGGCTCATGACCATAACCTCATTGAGTTATTTTTATACAAACAATGTTACATGTAGTAACAGAAGCGCGAAGTGTAGGGGCTGGACTACAACTTAGAAATCAGACCAGTGACGAGAGTATAGGTCTGACCAGATACCATGTTGCAATATTGTTTATTAATATTTTCGAAGATGTTGCTTGAAACGAGATCTGGTTGGCAAAATTGCGGGTGTGGTCATCACTGAGAGACCCCCATATTTGTTTTAGATCATTTTTAATTGTGATTTCGGTCACTTAACCGTTTTCACATCATTAACGACTGGAGAGGGCAGGCGGGTGGGCGTAAAATAGGCACATAGTTTATCTGGCACCTTTGGTGCATAAAACAGAGGAAATCTGCAATGAGTAAATGTAGTGCTGATGAAACCCCAGTTTGCTGCTGCATGGATGTGGGTACCATTATGGATAACACCGATACCACCGCATCTTACAGCCGCGTATTTGCTAATCGTGCAGACGCTGAAGCGACTCTCGCTGCGCTGAGCGAAAAAGCACGTGCTGTTGAATCCGAACCGTGCAAAATCACCTCCACCTTTAAAGAGGTTGAAGGCGGCGTACAGCTGGATATCGACTTCGTCTTTGCCTGTGAAGCTGAAACGCTGATTTTCCAGCTCGGTCTGCGTTAATCGTCAAACGATAAACCCTTTTTATCAACGCCCCTGTTGCTGACGCCGCAGGGGCGTTTTCTTTTGTTCTCTATGTGTTTTAGCTCTCAATTTTCCCTCTCTTCGATTGGCTAAGTGTAAAAAATTAGTTAAGAATGTTATCAGGTCAGACCACTTGGTCGATTTTTGATAACAGGGGAGAGTTATGAGTCAGGCGCTACCGCTAATCACCCGCCAGGGCGATCGCATTGCAATTGTGAGTGGGTTACGCACCCCGTTTGCCCGTCAGGCGACCGCTTTCCATGGTGTACCCGCTGTGGATCTCGGCAAGATGGTCGTAGGCGAAATGCTGGCACGCAGCGAAATTCCCCCGGAAGTCATTGAGCAGCTGGTTTTTGGCCAGGTGGTACAAATGCCTGCTGCCCCTAACATTGCCCGAGAAATTGTTCTCGGTACCGGCATGAACGTGCATACCGATGCCTATAGCGTCAGTCGCGCCTGTGCAACCAGCTTTCAGGCGGTGGCGAACGTCGCTGAAAGTTTGATGGCCGGGACGATCCGCGCAGGTATTGCCGGGGGCGCTGACTCCTCTTCCGTTTTACCTATCGGCGTCAGTAAAAAACTGGCAAGAACGCTGGTGGATGCCAACAAAGCCCGAACCTTAGGGCAAAAGCTCAAGCTATTTTCCCGCCTGCGTTTACGCGATCTGATGCCCGTTCCTCCTGCGGTTGCCGAATACTCCACTGGGTTGCGGATGGGAGACACTGCGGAGCAGATGGCGAAAACGTACGGAATTACCCGCGAACAACAAGATGCACTGGCCAATCGCTCACACCAATTAGCGGCGCAGGCATGGGCGGCGGGGAAATTACATGAAGAAGTGATGACGGCCTATTCCCCGCCGTATAAAACCCCGCTTGAACAAGATAACAATATTCGCGGCAACTCAACGCTTGCTGATTACGCTAAGCTGCGTCCCGCTTTTGACCGCCAGCACGGTACGGTGACGGCGGCCAACAGCACGCCATTAACCGATGGCGCCGCGGCGGTTATCCTGATGACCGAATCGCGTGCTAAGGAGCTTGGGCTGATACCGCTTGGCTATCTGCGCAGCTACGCATTTACCGCCATTGACGTCTGGCAGGACATGCTGCTGGGCCCGGCCTGGTCCACGCCGCTGGCGCTGGAACGCGCGGGATTGAGCTTTGCCGATCTGACGCTAATCGATATGCATGAAGCCTTTGCCGCGCAAACGCTCGCCAATATTCAATGTCTGGCGAGTGAGAAATTTGCCCGCGAGGTGCTCGGACGTAGCCATGCCACCGGCGTCGTGGATGAAAGCAAATTCAACGTGCTGGGCGGATCCATTGCCTATGGTCATCCATTCGCGGCGACCGGTGTGCGTATGATCACGCAAACGCTTAATGAGCTCCGCCGTCGTGGTGGCGGCTTTGGCTTAGTGACGGCCTGTGCGGCAGGTGGGCTGGGTGCGGCGATGGTTCTGGAGGCTGAATAATGGACATGCGATCTGCGTTTACCCTCACCGTGCGACCGGATAATGTCGCGGTGGTTAGCATTGATGTACCCGACGAGAAGATGAATACCCTGAAGGCCGAATTTGGCGGACAGGTGCGCACAATTCTCAAACAAATTCGCGAAAATAAAACGTTACAAGGTGTGGTAATCATTTCTGCCAAGCCCGATAACTTTATCGCCGGGGCGGATATCAACATGATTGGCCGTTGCAAAACGGCGCAGGAAGCGGAAGGTCTGGCCCGTCAGGGCCAGCAGGTCATGGCGGAGCTTCACAGTTTGTCGATCCCGGTCATTGCCGCCATTCACGGCGCCTGTCTTGGTGGGGGGCTTGAACTGGCTTTGGCATGCCATGCGCGCATTTGCTCCGATGATGGTCGGACGGTACTGGGCTTGCCTGAAGTGCAGCTCGGTTTACTCCCGGGCTCGGGGGGAACGCAGCGCTTACCTCGATTAGTGGGGGTCAGCACGGCGTTGGATATGATTCTCACCGGCAAGCAGCTTCGCGCCCGACAGGCGCTCAAAGCTGGTCTGGTCGATGAAGTGGTTCCGCAGTCGATTTTGCTGGAGGCGGCCGTGGAACTGGCGCGTAAACCCCGGCATGAGAATCGCCGTTTACCGATGCGTGAGCGTGTGCTTGCGGGGCCGCTGGGCCGTCGTTTGCTGTTTAGCATGGTCAGCAAAAAGACCCAGCAGAAAACCCAAGGCAACTATCCGGCAACGGATAAAATCCTCACGGTTATTGAAACCGGTCTGGCACAAGGGGCCAGCAGCGGGTATGAAGCTGAAGCGCGTGCCTTTGGCGAGCTGGCGATGACGCCGCAATCGCAGGCGCTGCGCAATATTTTCTTTGCCAGTACGGATATCAAAAAAGATCCGGGGGCGAGTGTCGACGCCGGGCCGCTGCGTTCGGTGGGGATTCTGGGCGGCGGTCTGATGGGCGGCGGTATTGCTTACGTCACGGCGGTGAAAGGCAAGCTGCCGGTCCGTATAAAAGATATTAATGCCAATGGAATCAATCATGCGCTGAAATACAGCTGGGATCAGCTGGAGCAAAAAGTGCGTCGACGCCATTTGAAAGCCGCGGAGCGTGATGCGCAACTGGCGCTGATCTCAGGCGGTACCGATTACCGTGGTTTTGCGCATCGTGATTTGGTCATTGAAGCGGTTTTTGAAGATTTAGCGCTGAAGCAGAAGATGGTCAGTGACGTTGAGGAGTATTGCGCGCCTCACACCATTTTTGCCTCAAACACCTCATCTTTACCGATTAGCGATATTGCGGGCCAGGCCCAGCACCCTGAGCGGGTTATCGGCTTACACTTTTTCAGTCCGGTCGAAAAAATGCCGCTGGTGGAAGTTATCCCTCATGCTGGCACCTCGGAACAAACTATTGCCACCACCGTTAAGCTTGCCAAGAAACAGGGTAAAACACCCATTGTGGTCGCTGACAAAGCCGGGTTTTACGTTAACCGTATTCTGGCGCCTTATATTGCCGAAGCCATGCGCATACTGGTTGAGGGAGAAAGCGTGGAAGCCATTGATCATGCTCTGGTTAAATTTGGTTTTCCGGTAGGCCCTATTCAATTACTTGATGAGGTCGGTATTGATACAGGCACCAAAATTCTACCCATTCTCGAAGCGGCTTATGGCGAGCGATTCAGTGCCCCTGCAAACCTGATTCAAGCGATTTTGAATGACGATCGCAAAGGCAGAAAAAATGGCCGTGGTTTCTATCTTTATGCTGCGAAAGGGCGTAAAAGCAAGAAACAGGTCGACAGCACGGTCTATTCCCTGGCGGGAATGTCCGCGCGGCGCAGCCACTATTCGGCCGAGCAAATTGCCGAACGCTGCGTAATGCTGATGCTAAATGAGGCGGCACGCTGCATGGACGAAGGTATCGTTCGCAGCGCACGCGATGGCGACATTGGTGCGGTCTTTGGTATTGGTTTCCCACCGTTCCTCGGTGGCCCGCTGCGCTATATGGATTCCTTAGGCGCGGGTGAAGTGGTTGCCCGGTTGCAACGATTGGCTACCCAGTACGGTTCGCGGTTCACGCCTTGTGAAACTCTTGTTCAGCGGGCGGAGCGCGGACTGACCTTTTGGCCAGACAATGAAACAGATTCACTGAATGGTGGTCAAAGCTAGATAACCCCGATGAAATATACGGATTCTGGCTATTTTGTAAACAAATGTTGACTATACTTACGCCAGTAGGGTAAAAAACAGCGTTTCTTTCAGTGAATGGATAAGGCACAATGCCCGGCTCCGCGTCACCGTCAGGGTGGCGCAGGTGCTTCTGGTTAACAAAAGCGGTGCAATATGCAAGTTTTTATAATGCGTCACGGCGACGCTGCACTCGATGCAGCGAGTGATTCGGTTCGTCCTCTCACCGGGTGTGGTTGTGATGAATCTCGTCAGATGGCAACCTGGCTGAAAGGCCAAAAAGTGGATATTGACCGCATTCTGGTCAGTCCGTATCTGCGTGCGGAACAAACGCTGGAAGTGGTAGGGGAGTGTATGAACCTGCCAAAAGAGGTTGATGTCTTGCAGGAGCTGACGCCGTGCGGCGATATCGGCCTTGTGAGCGCTTACCTGCAAGCGTTAGCGAACGAAGGTACTACCTCGGTGCTGGTGATTTCTCACCTGCCGTTGGTCGGTTATCTGGTCGCTGAACTTTGCCCAGGCGAAGTACCGCCAATGTTCACCACCTCCGCCATCGCCAGCGTGACGCTGGATACCGAGGGGAAAGGGGTGCTGAACTGGCAAATGAGCCCTTGCAACCTGAAAATGGCGAAAGCGATTTAACGGTAGCCCGGGTGAGGCGTTTACGCCAACCCCGGGGAGCTCGATCGCTACTGACTGTTGTAGGCCGGATAAGGCGTAGCCGCCATCCGGCGATCTGCACGATGATGCCTGATGGCGCGTAGCTTATCAGGCCTACATATTCTCAATTCCCACAGTATCTACATCAACCAATGAACGCTCGGCGACTGCGGGGAGCGCATCACGGCAGTTCTGGCGGTAGCCACTCTTCCACTTCAATCAGCACCAGCAGCGCGGCATCTCCGCCGTACTCCTTTGACGCCTGATGAAAAGCCATCACGTGTGGATGCTGCGCCAACCATAGCGGCGTTTGCTGCTTCAAAATATGCTTCCCGTGGCCGTGCATTACGCAGGCACAAAACACATGTTCCCGACGGCAGGCAGCGATAAGCGCGCCCAACTCCTGCTTCGCCTGCGCCTGTGTTAAACCGTGCAGGTCAAGAAACAGCTCGGGGGAGTAATCACCACGACGCAGTTTTTTAAGTTCAAAATGGTCGACGCCTTCCCGCACGTATCGCACCGGGCCGAGGGTGTTCAGCAGCGGTTGAAATTCATCGGAAAAATAGTGGCTGTTGTCCACCTGCTCCTGTAACAGGCGCTTAGGGGGAACTTCGCTCATTTTTTTACGCTGTGGGCGATGGACAATCGTATCCTGCTTGATTTTGCGCGTGCCTGCCATCAACTGTTGAAACAGCGCCTGATCCTCCTCGCTCAGTGAGGTTTTCTTTTTCATTGATTCTTCTCATTCATTTTTTCCACCAGTTTACCTTTTCACGCTACTTCATGCAGCGAAAACGCTTTTTTGCCACAAGCCCTACGCAAGAATGCTGATTTATCGCCGTCTTCATGGCAAACTAGCCGCCGAATTTACCCCAAAGCATGCCCTGGAGAACAACGTGGATAAGATATTTGTTGAAGAAGCAGTCAATGAGCTGCATACCATTCAGGACATGCTGCGCTGGGCGGTGAGCCGCTTTAGCGCGGCCAATATCTGGTACGGCCATGGCACCGATAACCCATGGGATGAAGCCGTACAGCTGGTTCTGCCGACGCTGTATCTGCCGCTGGATATCCCTGAAGATATGCGCATTGCCCGCCTGACGACCAGCGAAAAACAGCTGATTGTTGAGCGCGTGATTCGCCGCGTTAACGAACGCATTCCGGTCGCTTACCTCACTAACAAAGCCTGGTTCTGTGGTCACGAATTTTACGTTGATGACCGCGTTCTGGTGCCACGTTCGCCGATTGGTGAGCTGATTAACAACCGTTTTGCGGGCTTAATCAACCATCAACCTCAACATATTCTGGACATGTGCACCGGCAGCGGCTGCATTGCAATTGCCTGCGCTTACGCTTTCCCGGAAGCGGAAGTCGATGCCATTGACGTTTCGCCTGACGCGCTGGCCGTAACCGAATACAACATCGAAGAACACGGCATGATCCATAACGTCACGCCGATCCGTTCCGATCTGTTCCGCGACGCGCCACAGCTGCAATATGATCTGATCGTCACCAATCCACCGTATGTGGATGAAGAAGACATGGACGATCTGCCGTCAGAATATCGCCACGAACCGGAGCTGGGTCTGGCGTCAGGTTCAGACGGTCTACACCTGACACGCCGCATTCTTGGCTGTGCGCCGGATTATCTGACAGACGACGGTATTCTGATTTGTGAAGTGGGGAACAGCATGGTACATCTGATGGATCAATACCCGGATGTTCCGTTCACCTGGCTTGAGTTTGATAACGGCGGTGACGGCGTCTTTATGCTGACGAAAGCGCAGCTCGTCGCGGCGCAGAACCATTTTGGGCAGTACAAAGACTAATTACTCCAGCACACAACAACAGAACAACGATTACGGAGTCGTGATGGCAGGAAATACAATTGGACAACTCTTTCGCGTAACCACCTTTGGCGAGTCGCACGGCCTGGCGCTAGGCTGCATCGTTGACGGCGTGCCACCGGGCATTGCGTTAACCGAGGCAGACCTGCAGCACGACCTTGACCGTCGTCGTCCGGGGACTTCGCGCTACACGACTCAACGCCGCGAGCCGGATCAGGTAAAAATCCTCTCCGGCGTCTTTGAAGGCGTGACCACCGGAACCAGTATCGGTCTGCTGATTGAAAACACCGATCAGCGCTCGCAGGACTACGGCACAATCAAAGATGTGTTCCGTCCAGGGCATGCCGACTATACTTACGAGCAAAAATACGGCCTGCGCGACTACCGCGGCGGTGGCCGTTCTTCTGCACGTGAAACGGCGATGCGCGTCGCCGCAGGAGCCATTGCTAAAAAATTCCTCGCCGCTAAGTTTGGCACCGTGATTCGTAGCTGCCTGACGCAAATGGGCGACATTCCGCTGGCGATTAAAGATTGGGATCACGTGGAACAAAACCCTTTCTTTTGCCCGGACCCGGACAAAATCGATGCGCTGGATGAGCTAATGCGCGGCCTCAAAAAAGAGGGCGATTCCATCGGTGCTAAAGTCACCGTGGTGGCTGATGGCGTTCCTGCCGGACTCGGTGAACCGGTCTTTGACCGTCTGGATGCCGACCTTGCCCATGCGCTGATGAGCATTAACGCCGTCAAAGGCGTCGAGATTGGCGACGGTTTTGAGGTGGTAAAACTGCGCGGCAGCCAGAATCGCGATGAAATCACCAAAGACGGTTTCCAGAGCAACCATGCGGGCGGCATTCTGGGCGGTATCAGCAGCGGTCAGCAGATCGTCGCCAATATCGCGCTGAAACCTACCTCAAGCATTACGGTACCGGGACGCACCATCGACCGCTTTGGCGAGGAAGTTGAGATGATCACCAAAGGTCGTCACGACCCTTGCGTGGGTATCCGTGCGGTGCCTATCGCCGAAGCGATGATGGCCATTGTCCTGATGGATCACTTTATGCGCCAACGCGCGCAAAACGCCGATGTGACGACGTCAATTCCACGCTGGTAAACATGAAAAAAACCGTTATTGCGCTGCTGGCTCTGGTGACCAGCAGCACGACGCTGGCGGCAACGCCATGGCAAAAGATCGCTCAGCCGATAAGCGGCAGCGCCCAGTCGATTGGTGCCTTTGCTAACGGCTGTATCGTCGGCGCACAGGCGCTTCCGCTGCAGTCCGATACCTATCAGATAATGCGCACCGACCAGCGCCGCTACTTCGGTCACCCGGATTTGGTGCAGTTTATCCAACGTCTGGGCCAGCAGGTTCAGCAACATGGTATGGGCACCATGCTGATTGGGGATATGGGCATGCCCGCTGGAGGGCGCTTTAACGGCGGACACGCCAGCCACCAAAGCGGGCTGGATGTCGATATTTTCCTGCAATTACCGAAAACCCGCTGGAGCTCTGCGCAGCTGCTTAAACCGCAGGCGCTGGATTTAGTCCGTGCGGATGGTAAAGGAGTGTCGACGGTGCTATGGAAACCGGAAATTGGGCAGTTGATTAAACTTGCCGCCGAGGACCAGGACGTTACGCGTATTTTCGTCAATCCAGCGATTAAACAACAGCTGTGCCTTGAAGCGGGAAATGACCGTGACTGGCTGCGTAAAGTGCGTCCATGGTTCCAGCACCGAGCGCATATGCATGTGCGATTGAAATGCCCGGCAAACAGTCTTGAGTGTGAAGATCAGGCCGCACCTCCTGCCGGAGACGGCTGCGGTGCCGAGTTGCAAAGCTGGTTCGAACCGCCAAAACCGGGTACCACCAAACCTGTGAAGAAGACGCCGCCTCCGTTGCCGCCTTCCTGCCAGGCGCTACTGGATGAGCACGTACTTTGATGGACACTTTCTTCACATTATTTATGGTCGAGCCGCTGATGCTCGTGGCGCTTTTCTTTATCGCTATCCTCGCGGGCTTTATTGACTCACTGGCGGGGGGCGGTGGTTTACTGACCGTTCCGGCGCTGATGGCGGCAGGCATGCCGCCCGCACAAGCGCTGGCGACCAATAAACTCCAGGCCTGTGGCGGCTCACTGTCGGCTTCGCTCTACTTCATTCGCCGCAAGGTGGTGAATCTGGCGGATCAGAAGCTGAATATCCTGATGACTTTTATCGGTTCGATGAGCGGCGCGCTGCTGGTGCAGTATGTCAAATCAGACATTCTGCGTCAGATCTTACCGCTCCTGGTGATTGGGATTGGCCTCTACTTCCTTCTGATGCCCAAACTTGGCGAGTCTGACCGCCAGCAGCGCCTCTATGGTCTGCCGTTTGCGCTGGTGGCCGGCGGCTGCGTAGGCTTTTACGACGGTTTCTTCGGGCCGGGCGCCGGTTCTTTTTACGCGCTAGCTTTTGTCAGCCTGATGGGCTTTAACCTCGCTAAATCCACCGCGCACGCCAAAGTGCTGAACGCGACCTCCAATCTTGGGGGGCTGCTGCTGTTTATCATCGGCGGTAAGGTGATTTGGGCGACCGGCTTTGTGATGATGGTCGGGCAATTCTTCGGTGCCCGAATGGGCTCGCGCCTGGTGTTGAGTAAAGGGCAGCAGCTGATTCGTCCGATGATTGTAGTGGTGTCAGCGGTGATGAGCGCCAAGCTACTGTACGACAGCCATGGACAGGAAATTCTTCAATGGTTAGGGATGAACTAATGACAACCACACATGATTATCAGCAGCTAATTTCGATTTTCGATAGCTGCTTTGCCGAAGAGTTTAATACTCGTCTGATTAAAGGCGACGACGAACCGATCTATCTTCCCGCAGATGCTGAAGTGCCGTATAACCGCATCGTTTTCGCGCACGGTTTTTATGCCAGCGGGTTGCATGAAATATCCCATTGGTGCATCGCCGGTAAAGCTCGCCGCGAGCAGGTCGATTTTGGCTACTGGTACTGCCCGGACGGGCGTGATGCCAAAACGCAAGGGCAGTTTGAAGACGTTGAGGTGAAACCGCAGGCTTTTGATTGGCTGTTCTGCGTGGCGGCGGGTTTCCCGTTTAACGTGAGCTGCGACAATCTTGAAGGTGACTTTGAGCCAGACCGGATAATCTTTCAGCGCCGCGTCCACGCGCAGGTGATGACCTACCTTAAAGAGGGAATCCCACCGCGTCCGGCCAAATTTATCAAGGCATTACAGAATTATTACCATACGCCGACCTTAACGGCGGAAATGTTTCCATGGCCGGAAGATCTCTAAGGCCGTGTTACCCAAAGAGGAAAGAAGATGATCGCGGAGTTTGAAGCACGCATTCTGGCGTTAATTGACGATATGGTGGAACACGCCAGTGATGATGAGCTGTTTGCCAGCGGTTATCTGCGCGGCCACCTGACGCTGGCGGTGGCCGATCTGGACGAAGACCATAGCGCCGATGCGCTCTATCGTAACGTCACGCAGAGTCTGGAAACGGCCATTAGCGCGGGCGAACTCTCACCGCGCGATCAGGCTTTAGTGAAAGAGATGTGGGATACCCTGTACCAAAAGGCCTCCCACTAAGAGCCTATTGCCCGGTATCGCTGCCGGGCAATATCGCCCGTCTTACTTCACCGCTTTTCCCTTCAGCAGTTTTCTCACCCATAGCCGATTCGGATTGAGGCCAGCCAGCGTTACCGCATCCAGCGGCAGCGGTTCATTGCTCATCTGTGCGGCCAGCACTTCAGACGTTAACGGAGCACTGCACAGTCCACGGGAACCCAGTCCTCCCAGCATAAACAGATTAGGGTAAATCGGTGCGCAATGCGCCTCATGGGGATTTTCATGCAAAGAGGCGTAATCACGCAGCGTTGCGGCATAATCCGGCACATTACCGACCATCGGCAGATGGTCACGGGTGGCGCAACGTACGCCGCAGCGCGCCTCATTCGCGCTGATATCGACTTCCTGCGTCCACGCTTTATCCGGGAAACAGTCAATCAACCGCTGGCGATTCGCCTGCTGATCCGCTTCGTTGAACGTCATTTCACGCTCACCACGATGGTAGCTGGCACCGATACAATGCTGCTGGTGGCGCGGATTTTGTGGCGTCAGATAGCCGTCGTAACACAACACCTGCTTTAGCTTTGCCAGATTTTCTGTAACAGGAATATGGCTGACCTGGCCGCCGACGGCGTACACCGGCAGATGTTCCGTCTGCGTAAACTGATTGATGTTATGCCCATTAGCGAGGACAACCGTCGGCGCGAGCGTCGTCAGGCCATCCTCAAATTGCAGCTGCCAGCCCGTTTCTTGTTGCTCAAGGGCGGTGAGGGTCTTACCCCACTGTACCTGTAGCCCCTGTTGCTGTGCTTGCTCGAAAACAGCGGCAGTGAGTTCTGCCGGACATAGCCAGCCGCCAAGGGGATATTGAATCCCTCCACAGCCGGTCTCCAGACCAATCGCGCTGCGCATTTGGCTATCAGAAATCGCGCAGGCAATTTCTTCGGGCAGGCCCAGTGACAGCATCTGCGCGATTTTCTGCGCACTCTTTTCATCCCAGCCCAGTTGGGTGACACCACACCACTCATGATCAAACTCAACGGGTAGAGCATCATACAGACGGCGAGCAAAAAGGAACGCCGCCGGGAAAAATTGCGCCAGCGCTTCGTCGTGAGCGGTTAACAGCGGATAGAGCGCCCCCTGGCGGTTGCCGGAAGCGCCTTGCGCCGGTGCCGCATCCGCGCAATAGAGCGTGACCTTCCAGCCACGACGCAGCAGGGCCAAAGAGAGCAGGGCGCTGGCGATACCGCCGCCGATAATGGCCGTCTCGCGCGCCTCGGTGCCGCTGCGGGCAAACCACGGCGCGCGCGTGGCATCGGGCTGCGGTTGGGCCATTTCACCAATCAGCATCTCACGTTTGCGGCCAAAGCCTTTGTACTTGCTCATGGTGAAACCGGCTTCCTGCAAGCCACGGCGCACAAATCCCGCGCAGGTGAAAGTCGCAAGCGTGCCGCCGGGACATACCGTTCGTGCCATTGCGGAAAACAGCCCGGGAGTCCACATGTCCGGGTTTTTTGACGGGGCAAAACCGTCGAGGAACCAGGCATCAACCTGCTGATTAAACGAATCATCAAGTTTATCGACTAATTGATTAATATCGCCATACCACAGATCCAGCGTGACGCGTCCGCCATCCAGCAGCAGTCGATGACACCCGGCGACCGGCTGCGGCCACTGCGCCTGGAGCTTTTCGGCCCAGGGGGCCAGTTCCGGCCAGTGCTGATGCGCCAGACGTAAATCGTCGGCCTTCAGCGGAAATTTTTCAAAACTGACAAAATGTAATCTTTGCAGCGTAGCGTCGGGATGCTGGCAGCGAAATGCGTCAAAAGCCTGCCACAGCGTGAGAAAGTTGAGTCCGGTACCAAAACCGCTCTCCGCGACCACAAACAGAGGGCGCGGATGTTGAGGGAAGCGGGTTTCTAGCCGGTTGCCGCCCAGAAAAACATAGCGGGTCTCTTCCAGACCGTTGTCGTTGGAGAAGTAGACGTCGTCAAAATCTCGGGAAACAGGTGTACCCTCACTGTTAAATTCGAGGTTGGCTGATTGTATGGCGTTTTGTTTCACGTAAGTTACTCGTGCGGCAAGGAGTCAGGCGATCTTAACGATGCGTGCCCGCTGGCGCAAATTTCTGCATAAAATTGCTGATCGGACTTGTTCGGCGTACAAGTGTACGCTATCTTGCGACTCGAAACTTAAAAATAGTGATGACATACAGAGGTATTGAATGAAACGTGCAGTGATTACTGGCCTGGGTATTGTTTCCAGCATCGGTAGCAACCAGCAGGAAGTCCTGGCATCCCTGCGTGAAGGACGCTCGGGGATCACTTTCTCTCAAGAATTCAAAGATTCTGGAATGCGTAGCCACGTATGGGGTAACGTAAAACTGGACACTACCGGTCTTATCGACCGCAAAGTGGTTCGTTTCATGAACGATGCCTCAATCTATGCTTATCTCTCCATGCAGCAGGCGGTTGAAGACTCCGGCCTGAAAGCTGAAGATTATCAGAATAACCCGCGTGTCGGCCTGATTGCCGGTTCCGGTGGTTCTTCTAAAGCACAGGTATTCGGCGCTGACGCTATGCGTAGCCCGCGCGGCCTGAAAGCGGTTGGCCCTTATGTGGTCACCAAAGCCATGGGTTCCGCGGTTTCCGCGTGCCTGGCAACGCCGTTCAAAATTCATGGCGTAAACTACTCCATCAGTTCTGCCTGTGCGACCTCCGCACACTGTATCGGTAATGCGGTAGAGCAGATCCAACTGGGCAAGCAGGACATCGTATTTGCTGGCGGCGGCGAAGAGCTGGGCTGGGAAATGGCCTGTGAGTTCGACGCAATGGGCGCACTGTCTACTAAGTACAACGAAACGCCAGACAAAGCCTCTCGTACCTATGACGCACATCGCGACGGTTTCGTTATCGCAGGCGGCGGCGGTATGGTCGTGGTTGAAGAGCTGGAACACGCTCTGGCACGTGGCGCGCATATCTATGCAGAAATCGTTGGTTACGGTGCAACATCCGACGGCGCTGACATGGTTGCTCCATCTGGCGAAGGCGCTGTGCGCTGCATGCAGATGGCAATGCACGGTGTGGATACCCCAATCGACTACCTGAACTCCCACGGGACTTCAACGCCGGTCGGTGACGTGAAAGAACTGGGCGCGATTCAGGAAGTATTTGGCGAGAACAGCCCGGCAATCTCTGCGACCAAAGCAATGACCGGTCACTCTCTGGGTGCCGCCGGCGTTCAGGAAGCCATCTATTCCCTGCTGATGCTGGAACACGGTTTTGTGGCGCCAAGCATCAACATCGATGAAATGGACGAGAAAGCGGCAGGTCTGAACATCGTGACCAAAGCGACTGACCGTGAGCTGACCACCGTGATGTCAAACAGCTTCGGCTTCGGCGGGACTAACGCCACGCTGGTAATGCGTAAGCTGAAAGCGTAAAACTGACGACGAATGTGAAAAGGAGCCTGAGGGCTCCTTTTTTATGCGTTGACATTGGCGCGAAACAACAGGCAAAATCCAGCACAACATTGCCGTCTCGGTAATGCGTAAGCGTTTAACGTCAACCAACGCACCTTAATCCTGGCCTACAGGTTCGAGGGGGCGTGGCTACAGATCCTCGCCTTACTCAGCATTCTGGAGTAAAGCATGACCGCAGTAACCCAAACAGAACGTTCGTCTTCATCAAGTTTTTCATTATTTCGCATCGCCTTTGCGGTGTTTCTCACCTATTTAACCGTTGGTATTCCGCTGCCGGTGATCCCGCTATTTGTGCACCAGGAACTGGGCTATGGCAACACCATGGTGGGCATTGCCGTGGGGATCCAATTCTTTGCTACCGTATTAACGCGCGGTTACGCAGGGCGTCTTGCCGATCAATATGGCGGTAAACGCTCTGCCTTACAGGGCATGTTCGCCTGCGCGTTTGCCGGTGCCGCCTGGCTTGGCGCGGCGCTGCTGCCGGTGGATACGATGATTAAATTTGGGCTATTAATCGTCGGGCGTCTGATCCTGGGCTTTGGTGAAAGCCAATTGCTTACCGGAACCCTGACCTGGGGAATGGGGCTGGTTGGGCCAAAACGCTCTGGCAAGGTGATGTCGTGGAACGGGATGGCGATATTCGGCGCGCTGGCGGTGGGAGCACCACTGGGATTGTTTATCAATAACCGCTATGGCTTCGCTGTGCTAGCCGGTGTGACTATGATGCTGCCGCTAGTCGCGTGGGCCTTTAACGGATCGGTACGCAAAGTGGCGGCAATAGCCGGCGAGCGTCCTTCGCTGTTTAGCGTGATTGGTCTTATCTGGAAACCCGGCATGGGGCTGGCGCTCCAGGGGGTAGGCTTTGCGGTTATTGGCACTTTTGTCTCACTCTATTTTATGAGCAAAGGCTGGTCGATGGCGGGCTTCACCCTGACGGCATTCGGCGGAACGTTCGTGCTGGTGCGTATTTTATTTGGCTGGATGCCCGATCGCTATGGCGGTGTAAAGGTTGCGGTCGTTTCACTGTTAGTGGAAACCATTGGCCTGCTGCTACTGTGGCAGGCACCGAGTGAGTGGGTAGCGCTATCCGGTGCGGCATTAACCGGCGCGGGCTGCTCGCTGATTTTCCCGGCATTGGGCGTTGAGGTCGTCAAACGCGTCCCGCAGCAGGTGCGCGGCACGGCGCTTGGCGGCTATGCGGCTTTCCAGGATATCGCGCTAGGCGTCTCCGGGCCGCTGGCGGGAATGCTGGCGACGTCGTTCGGCTATGCGTCGGTCTTCCTCGGCGGCGCTATTTCTGCCGTACTGGGGATATTATTGACGCTATGGTCATTTCGTAAATAGCCGTCGTGCTCAGCTCTGCCAGGGGCAGGGCTGAGCGCCTATTTTCGTGGCAGAAAATACTTCACCTGAAATTCAAACATATTGGTGTAGAGAATGGAGTAATCAATCGGTATGGATTGCTCATCAACGGCCTGGGTTTGCATGCGGATAATCGGATCGAGCGCGCTGATGTGCAGCAATTTTGCCACTTCCTTTGAGGGCAGAATCGGCCGGATAGATTCATAACAGCCGAGAATTTTGACGCCGCATTCATTCTCAATGTAGGCAAATTTCGATTTCTTCATATGACCAATTGTCAGGTCGGGAAAGCGTCCCGCCGACATCCACGTTTCTTCGACCTGCATCGCAATATCATCAATAAAACGCAGTCGCTTGGCATAATAGACCTGCTCCCCAGGTTTAATCTGAAGCCCATTGGCAATTTCATCGGATGCAGACTGAAGTTCAAATTTGAGGATCTGGCTGGTCGGTGTCTTACCTTCGTTTTTAGCGATTTCGGTAAAGCTATCAAGATGCGTCACGGAAGCCTGGAAATGTTTGTTCCGCAGATAGGTTCCCGACCCATGCCGACGCTCAATCATGCCTTCATCTTCCAGCACCTTTAGCGCTTTGCGCAATGTGTTACGCGAAACATTATAAAGTTCTGCCAGCTCTTTCTCTGGCGGCAAAAGATCGCCAATATCGTAGATAGTACTGTTTAATCGATTTTTCAGCAGATTGATAACATTTTGGTAAACCACTTTTGAACCTCTTTAAGTCCTTTATAAATAAGTAATTTTAATCCTGTTGATGCAATTCAGGGCTGACATGTTCAATTACACCATCATTATTGAACAACTTAGGCGCGATTAACTGTGATCGGAAGAGGAGTTATGAAAATTAACAATTATTAAAGTATTCGTCAAATGACAATAAGTTGACGGGGAAGAGAAATAGTGGATTGTAGATGGGAAAAATATTTTGGTAATAAAGTTATTTTTACCGAAGCCTTGTTGTTTTTAAATTTATCACTCTGAGATAAGGGAATGTAATGGGACTGATGAATTCATTTGAACGTGGGATGGAAAAGATCCTCGTTCCAATAGCTATAAAATTAAACTCTCAAATACATGTTTCGGCAATCCGCGATGCTTTTATTTTATCGTTTCCGATTGTCATGGCCAGTTCGCTAATTGTTCTGATCAATTTTGCGATTTTATCTCCTGACGGTTTTATTGCCAGCATCCTGCACCTTGGCGCACTATTCCCCAATCTGGCCGATGCACAGCAAATTTTCACCCCGGTAATGAATGGCTCAGTCAATATTATGGCGGTGCTCATCACTTTCCTGGTTGCCCGTAATATGGCGATAAGCTATCAGCAAGATGACCTGTTATGCGGTCTGACGGCTATCGGCGCATTCTTTGTTGTCTACACCCCGTATGTCATTATTGATGGTCAGGCTTATTTAACGACCAAATATCTTGGGCCGCAGGGGCTATTTGTGGCGGTGATCGTAGCGCTGCTTTCCAGCGAAATATTTTGTCGACTTTCACGCAATCCAAAGGTCACCATCAGTATGCCTGATGCGGTTCCGCCTGCGGTCGCACGTTCGTTTAAGGTACTACTACCGATTTGCTTCGTGATGATTTTCTTCTCGGTGCTAAACTACCTGCTGTCGAAAATCTCACCCAACGGGCTGAATGACCTGATTTATACGTTAATTCAGGCACCTTTAAAGGATATGGGGACCAATATTGTCACCGTACTGATTCTGGGGCTGGTGGCAAACTTCCTGTGGATCCTGGGAATTCACGGGCCTAATACCGTTGCCGCAATCCGTGAAACTATTTTCTCTGAAGCGAATCTGGAAAACCTCTCCTACGCGGCATCCCACGGTTCAACCTGGGGCGCGCCGTACCCAATAACCTGGACCGGAATTAATGATGCTTTCGCCAACTATGGCGGTTCCGGTATGACGCTTGGGTTATTGTTGGCGATTTTCATTGCTTCACGTCGCCAGGATTATCGTGATCTTGCCAAAATGGCTTTTGTTCCCGGCCTGTTTAATATTAACGAACCGGTGATGTTTGGTCTGCCAATTGTACTGAACCCGATTTTGGTTATTCCCTTTATTATCGTGCCGTTTGTCAATTCCCTGATTGGCTATGCGTTTATCACGCTCGATATTATACCGCCAATTGCCTATGCGGTGCCGTGGACAACGCCAGGACCTTTAATCGCCTTCTTTGGTACCGGGGGGAATTGGTTAGCACTATTTGTTGGCATATTATGCCTGATAGTCTCAACGCTTATTTACCTGCCGTTTGTTATTGCAGCGAATAAAGTGAATTTATCGGCTGCCGCTGAACAAAATAGCTGATTATTTATTTGCTGATAATTGTCCCAGGGCCGTGACACGCGGCCCTGGGCGTTTTTCTACCCTAGAATACCAGCCACAACAGTATACTCCATCTACAACACGAGGCTGATGCATATTTAATTGGTTTTGACTTCCCTGATGTTTACTACTTAAAAAATACGTGATTTCTTGAATATGATAATTTAGGTGAATGATTGGCTATTATATAAAACTGATGGCTACTTATTTCTGTGGTGTATTCTATCTTTGTATGTATTTGTTGGTGTTATTATTTCCATTAGGAAATGTAAAAAATTATCCTATTTATACGGAAATAAAACCTTCATCACAATCTATCCAACTATTATTGTTTCTAATTCTTCCTTTTGCAATCGGGTAACTAACTACTGTGTTAGCTCGGTTATTAAAGATGTGCACGGATTAACAGCAAAAGGATTTGAGCGATGAGTGGAAAACCGGCGGCCCGTCAGGGAGACATGACAAAATACGGCGGCCCGATAGTGCAGGGCTCGCTGGGCGTGATGATTGGCGCCCCCTCCGGCGTCGCCTGCTCGGTCTGTCCCGGCGGGGTGACTTCCGGTAACCCGGTTAACCCGCTGCTGGGGGCCAAGGTACAGCCTGGCGAGACCGATATCGCACTGCCCGGCCCGCAGCCGTTTGTCCTCACCCGCTCGTACAACAGCTACCAGACGAAAACACCGGCACCGGTAGGTTTAT
>Ga0302349_1000056_pt1 | contig 262458 bp, 222 predicted proteins | sample PhyAR1_FD_202176 | JGI IMG/M metagenome (GOLD analysis project Ga0302349, IMG submission 202176) | Leaf surface microbial communities from alfalfa plants in UC Gill Tract Community Farm, Albany, California, United States - DLSL A.R1... | ecosystem: Host-associated > Plants > Phyllosphere >... | reverse complement strand
CCCTGCGCCCGGCGACTCCGCAGCCCCCGGGAGGAGTTTCGGCGACGGGAGGACGGATGCCTCGGCCGCGGTCCTCCGCTCCCGGAATCCCCTCCGCAGCCCGGTGCCCCGCGCTCCGAGACTGCGCTACCCCGTGCCCGCGCCCCGCGACTCCGTAGCCCGGTGCCCCTGCGCCCGGCGACTCCGCAGCCCCCGGGAGGAGTTTCGGCGACGGGAGGACGGATGCCTCGGCCGCGGTCCTCCGCTCCCGGAATCCCCTCCCCAGCCCGGTGCCCCGCGCTCCGAGACTGCGCAACCCCGTGCCCGCGCCCCGCGACCCCGTAGCCCGGTGCCCCTGCGCCCGGCGACTCCGCAGCCCCCGGGAGGAGTTTCGGCGACGGGAGGACGGATGCCTCGGCCGCGGTCCTCCGCTCCCGGAATGCCCTCCGCAGCCCGGTGCCCCGCAGCCCGCCGGGCGCCGCGGCGCCTGAGCCCGCGTCGGCGACCCCTCCGCAGCCCGGTGCCCCGCAGGCGCCCGAGCCCCGCGACGCGTCAGCCCGCGTCGGCGACCGGGCGCTCGACGGAGGCGGCGGAATCCGCGACCTCGATGCCGAACAGGGCCGACAGGGCGTCGACGTACTCGTCGGCGCGGCCGGCCTCGGCGAGCTCGTGCGCGCGGGTGGTGGGGGTGTGCAGCAGCACGCCGACGAGGTGACGCAGGGCCTGCTCGGTCTGTCCGCCCTCGTCGCCGCGGGCGCGGACGCGCGCCACCTCGGCGTCGAGCACGCCGAAGACGTGCGCGCGCAGGGCGACGACCGCGGGCGTGATGTTCTTGCGTTCCCCCACCGACACGAAGCGGCGGGCGGCGTCGCGGACGAGGTCGCGCGCGGCATCCGTCGCCTGAAGCTCCTCGAGCGGGGCGTGCAGGCGGATGGTCTCGAGGTCGAGCAGGTCGACGCCGGGCACGGTGGCCACGTCGGGGTCGACGTTGCGGGGGAGGCCCAGGTCGATCACCAGGCGCCGGCCGGAGTGGTCGACGGGGCACCCGCCCGTGGCGGGGGCAGCGGCCTCGACGGCGGTGCGGCCCGCGGCGTAGGTGGCGGCGCTCACGACGTGGTGCTCGCTCGTCGTGCACGTGATCACGAGGTCGGCGTGGACGACGGCGGTGGGGAAGGTCTCGGCGGACACCGCGCGCAGGCCGTGCTTCGCGGCGAACTTCGCGGCGCGGCCGGAGGGCGAGTGCACCGAGATGTCTTCGGCGCCCTGGTCGCGCAGCGCGGCGACCGTGGCCGCGGCGTAGGCGCCCGTGCCGACGAGCAGGACGCGCTGCGTCGACCAGTCGGCGATGCGGCTGCTCGCGAGTTCGAGTCCGAGCCGCACGAGCGAGCGTCCGGCGCGACCGATCGCGGTGGAGTTCTTCACGCCCCGCTGCGCTTCGGACGCGCGCTGGAACAGGCGCTCGAGCTCGGCCGAGGTGCTGCCCTGCTGGCGCGATTCGGTGAGCGCGCGACGCACCTGACCGGCGATCTCGCCCTCGCCGACGACGACGGATTCGAGTCCGGATGCCACGGCGAACAGGTGCTCCGCGACCTCGCTGCCGCCGAGCACGGTGTAGGAGCCCTCGAGCTCGCGGGCGGGAACGCCCGTGGCGGCCTCGATCGCGGAGAGCGTGGCCTCGACGCCGAGGGCGACACCCGCGGTGACCGGCTCGTCCATGTCGATGTACGCCTCGAAGCGGTTGCAGGTCGCGACGACGACCGCTCCCTGCACGCACTCACCGTGCTCGGTGATGAGAGGGGCGACCGGGGTGCTGGGTACGCTGAGTCGCTCGAGGAGCTCGAAGGACGCGGTCTTGTGACTCGCGCTGACGCACAGCAGCACCCGCTCATTCTACGCCCGGGTCTCGAGACCTCGCCGGAACGGCCGCTCGACGTCGAGGCATCCCCTGTTCGCCCCCGTGCCGAATGGGAGAATGGATGCCATGGCCACCCCCGATGCCCCCCTTCTCCGTGCCCTTCGCGGCGACCGTCCCGAACGGCAGCCCGTCTGGTTCATGCGGCAGGCGGGGCGCTCGCTTCCCGAGTACCGCGAGCTGCGCGTGGGGACCCGCATGCTCGACGCGTGCCTCACCCCGCACCTCGCGGCCGAGATCACGCTGCAGCCGATCCGCCGACACGGAGTGGATGCCGCCATCTTCTTCAGCGACATCGTGGTGCCGTTGCGCCTGGCCGGGGTCGACGTCGTCATCGAGCCCGGTCGCGGACCCGTCTTCGCCGACCCGGTGCGCACGGCCGACGACGTGGCGCGCATCACGGCGATCGACCCGGCCGACGTGGCCGCGGCGGCGGAGCCGGTGCGCGAGGCCGCCCGACTGGTGACCGCCGAGCTCGACGACGCCGTGCCGCTGATCGGGTTCGCGGGGGCGCCGTTCACCCTCGCGGCATACCTCGTCGAGGGGGGCCCGTCGAAAGAGCACCTCCGGGCACGCGGCATGATGCACGCCGACCCCGACTCGTGGCACCGCCTCGCGGGCTGGCTGTCGCGCGTCTCCCGCGCGTTCCTCGACGCGCAGATCGAGGGCGGGGCTCAAGCGGTGCAGCTGTTCGACTCGTGGGCGGGCTCCCTCTCGCCGGCGACGTTCCGCGAGTTCATCGCCCCGCACTCGCACGCCGCCCTCGAGGGCATCGAGGTGCCGCGCATCCACTTCGGCGTCGGGACCGGCGCGTTCCTCGACGACATGCGCCTGGGCGGCCTCGCCGACGCGGTCGGTGTGGACTGGCGGATGCCGCTGGACGAAGCCGCAGCGATCGTCGGGCCCGACGTGACGCTCCAGGGCAACCTCGACCCGGCCCTGCTCGGAGCCCCCTGGCCCGTGCTCGCCGCCCACGTCGACGACGTGCTCGCGCGTGGACGCGCGGCCCGGGCGCACATCCTGAACCTCGGCCACGGCGTCCCGCCCGACACCGACCCCGACGTGCTGACCCGGATCGTCGCCCACGCGCACGGAGAGCTCGAGTCCGGGGCGCGGGCATGAGCGAGCCGCTCGATCGTCTCGCGCGCCAGGCGTCCGAGACGCACGTCGTCGTCGCCGGCGGCGGGATCGCGGGCCTCGTCGCCGCGCGTGAGTGCGCGAAGGTGGGGCTGCGCGTCACGGTGCTCGAGGCATCCGACGCGTTCGGCGGCGTCGTCCGCTCGGCGGAGGTCGGCGCGCTCCTCCTCGACGTCGGGGCCGAGAGCTTCGCGACGCGCGGCGGCGTCGTGAGCGCCCTGCTGGACGAGCTCGGCCTGGCCGACGCCGTCGTCTCCCCGAACCCCGCCGGCGCGTGGGTCGCGGGAGTGCCGGGGGTCGGGGCCGCTCCCCTCCCGAAGGGCGGGGTGCTCGGCATCCCGGACAATCCCTTCGCCCCCGATGTCCGCCGGATCATCGGCTGGAGGGGAACCTGGCGCGCGTACCTGGATCGCCTGCGCCCCCCGCTGACGATCGGTCACCAGCGCAGCCTCGGCACCCTCGTGCGGACGCGTATGGGAGCACGGGTGCTCGACCGGCTGGTCGCCCCGGTCACGAGCGGGGTGTATTCCGCGCGCCCCGATGACATCGACGTCGACCTCGCCGCGCCCGGCCTGAACGCCGCTCTCACGCGGACGGGCTCGCTGTCCGGCGCGGTCGCCGAGATGCGCCTCAGCCGTGCGACCGCGAAGCCCGCTGACGCTCCGGCCTCCGACGTCCCGGTCCCGACGGAGGCGGCACGACGACCCGCTCCCGGGGGAGCGGTGCAGGGCATCGCGGGCGGGATGTCGCGCCTCGTCGACGCTCTGGTCGCCGAGCTCACGGAGTTCGGCGTCGACCTGCGCGCCGAGGTCTCGGTCGAGGCGCTCCACCCCGCGGGTGCGGGCTGGAACGTCGCGACCTCGGACGACGCCGACCCCCTCGCCGCGGATGCCGTGATCGTCGCCCTCCCGGAAAGGCCTGCCCGCGCGCTCCTCGCCCCCGTCGTCCCCGCCCTCGAGGAGGGCGATCCCGTCGCGCCGGTGGTGGAGGTCGTCACCCTCGTCGTCGACGCCCCCGCCCTCGACGCGGCCCCCCGCGGAACCGGCGTGCTGACGGTGCCCGGGAGCCACGTGGCGAAAGCGCTCACGCATTCGACAGCCAAGTGGGACTGGGTCCGGGATGCCACCGCCCCCGGCGTCCACGTCGTCCGGGTCTCGTTCGGCGCCCAGGGCGAAGAGCCCGCGACCGCCGCCCTCGACGACGACGCGGCGGCCCACCTCGCCCTGTCGGAGGCGGCGGCGATGTTCGGCGTCGAGTTGCCGGCATCCACTCTCCGCGCTGCTCGTCGCGTGCGCTACGTGCAGTCCCAGCCGGCGGCGACGATCGGACGGGCGGCCGAGACGGCCGCGGCGCGCGGTGCGGTGCACGCGGTCGCGGGGCTCGGGGTGACGGGGGCCTGGGTCGCCGGCACGGGGCTCGCGCAGGTGATCCCGGACGCGCGCGCCGAGGCGGACCGCGTCCGCAGCGCGGCGCTGTGGCACCACTGACCGCTGAGCACCCGCCGAGATGTCCGGGTCTGTCAAGGCCGGATGCCGGAATCGGAATACGTGACTATCGTGAGAGTCGACCAGCACTCGATCGAGCGTGAGGAGACCCCATGAGGGGCAAAGCAGCACTCGTCGTCGGACTCGTGGCGGGCTACGTGCTCGGTGCACGCGCAGGCCGCGAACGGTACGAGCAGATCAAGACGCAGGCCGAGAAGGTCTGGGAACAGCCCGTCGTCCAGGGGCAGGTCGAGAAGGTCAAGGCCTTCGGCGTCTCCGCCCTCAAATCCGTGCCCGGTGTGGTGTGGAAGGGCGCGAAGTCGGTCACCGGCGCCGCGGCTCAGTCGGGCAGCGTCTCCGAGCGTGCGGAGCGCGCCGGCCGCGCGGCCAAGCAGTCGGCATCCGAGGTCGCTGACGTGGTCGAGGACTCCGTCGACGACGCCAAGCAGGCGGAGAAGACCGCGACGACGCGCGCTCGCGCGTCCAAGAGCGGCACCACCCCGTCCGGGAGCTGAGGCATGACCACTCCTCGCGGGTTCCGCGATCGTTCCGACGACAGCCTCTTCACGCTGATCGGCGACATCCCCGAGCTCGTCCGCAACCTCGTGATCGCCGAGATCAACGGGGCGAAGGCTTGGGCCCAGCGCACGGCGAAGGACGCCGGGATCGGTGCGGGCTGGTTCGTCGGCGCGCTGATCGTGGTGTTCTGGGCCGTACCGGTGTTCTTCGCGTTCGTGATCGCGCTGCTGTCGCTGTGGCTCCAGGTGTGGGCCGCGGCGCTGATCGTGTTCGGCGTGATGATCCTCGTCACCGCCGTTCTCGCCCTGCTCGGCTGGATGCGGTTCAAGAAGCTGTCCAACCGCGAGAACCCGGGTGAGGCGATCGCCGAAGACGTCCGCATCGTGAAGGAGGCCGGCAGTGAGTATTGATCGTCCCGTCCCCGTTCCCCGCACCGCTGTGCCGCTCGGCATCACCGACCCGGTGCAGTCGGCGCGCGCCGAGCTGAAGGCGGCGCTCGCCGCCCTCGAGGAGAAGGCGAACATCCCGCGTCGCGCGAGCGAGGCCGTGGATCAGAAGATCCGCGACGTGCGCGAGAGCGCGCAGCGCAACCCGGGCGCGGCGGCCGCGCTCGTGGCCGGTGTCGCGGGTCTCGTCGGCTTCGCCGTCTGGGGCATCGTCCGCGCGTACACGCGCTGAGCTTTCCCGAAGCGGCCCGTCCCCCCGTCGGGGCGCGGGCCGCTTCGTCGTGCGAGCCCGGACGCCGTGCGCATGTCGTCGTGCGGAGTCGAGCGGCATTCGTCCTGCGGGTCCGGATGCCGTGCGGCGGGGCCACCGGCACCGCAGAACCTACGGCTCGTTCGTGAACAGCCCGTCCAGCAGGTCTTGGAAGTACTCCGGAGTCACCGCGATCGGACCCGCGTACGCGTGGTCGAAGCCGGCTATCGCGTAGAGCAGGAGCGCGACGAACAGCGCCAGCATCCCCGACATCAAGAGGTGGATCCGCAGGTTCCGCACCTCGATGAGGCCGATCAGCACCGCGTTGAGCACAGCCCCCACGCCCAGCACGATCCACAGCACGCCCGGGAGGGCGAGGTGGGTCAGCGCGATCCGGTCGCGGCGGTCATGCACGAGCTGCCGGAACTGCTCGAGCGCCTCCTGCACGTACACCACCTCGACGGCCGACGAGGGCTGCACGGCGTCGATCGCCTTCTGCATGCCCGTGATGTTGGCATCCGATTCGGCGGGCAGGCGGAGCTGCCGCTGCTCGGGCCAGTCCTCGTCGATGACGGCCCGGGTGTACTGCACGATCTGGGCCTGCAGCTCGTCCTGCTGCGGCTGGGGCAGGAGCGCCGCGGTGCGGTACAGGGACGCGAGGGACGAGGACTCCTCGAGCACGATGCCGTCGACCTCGGTGAAGTTGCCGTACGCGGCCGCGGCGATGAGCGCGAGGGTGACGCCGTAGAAGACCCCGTAGGCGCCGACCGCGTAGCTGAGGACCCGGTCCCACTCCTCACCCTGCGGAGCGACCCGGAAGACCCACTTGCGCAGCACCAGCAGGATGCCGCACGAGATCCCGACCACGAAGACGATGAACAGCGGCAGCCCCACGGCCATGGGGAAGTCGTAGAGCCACATGGGCACCCTTTCGGCGGGCGTCCCCCGACGCCGTCGGGGCACAGTATCAACCGCCGGCCCTTGCTCGCATCCCGGTGGGTGAAAAGGCTCGGGAGTGAGCCAATCGGTTTGATCGTCCGCGTGCACAAGACGAGACTGAGAGCATGTCCGACGACAGCTCCTCCATCTACACGCTCTGGGCCATCCTCCGTCGCGATCCCGAGAACCCGGTGACGGCTACGGATGCCACCGAACTCGCCGATCTGACCGCCCTCATCGAGGCCGACGGCGTCACCGTCCGCGGCTTCTACGACGTCAGCGGTCTGCGCGCCGACGCCGACCTCATGGTCTGGCTCCACGGACCGGACCCCCAGGCCCTCCAGCGCGACCTGCGCCGCCTGCGTCGCACCGAGCTGCTCAAGAACCTCCTCCCCACCTGGAACGCCATGGGCGTGCACCGCGATGCGGAGTTCAACCGCTCGCACGTGCCCGGCTTCATGCGCGGCATCGAGCCGCAGGGGTGGCTCTGCCTCTACCCGTTCGTCCGCAGCTACGAGTGGTACCTGCTGCCCGAGGAAGAGCGCCGTGACATGCTCATCGAGCACGGCAAGAAGGGGTCGGCCTACCGCGAGGTCATCGCCAACACCGTGGCGAGCTTCGCGCTCGGCGACTACGAGTGGCTGCTGCCGCTGGAGGCGAACAAGCTGACCGACCTCGTCGACATGATGCGCGACCTCCGCTACACCGAGGCCCGCCGGCACGTGCGCGAAGAGGTGCCGTTCTACACCGGCCGCTTGGTCACGCTGGACGAGATCCCCGAGATCCTCCAGTGACCGCCCCCCTGCGTCTCGGCACCCGGCGCAGCGCGCTGGCACTGGCGCAGTCGCAGATGGTGGCCGACGCGGTCGCCGCAGCGTCCGGTCGTGCGGTCGAGCTCGTGCCGATCGTGTCGGAGGGCGACGTCAACCGTGCGTCCCTTTCGCAGCTCGGGGGGCGCGGGGTGTTCGCGAACGGACTGCGCGAAGCGCTCGGGGCCGGGCGCTGCGACTTCCTCGTGCACTCGCTGAAAGACCTTCCCACCGCCCAGCCGGAGGGGCTCGTCATCGCGGCGACGCCCCCGCGCGAAGACGCCCGCGACGTCGTGATCACGCGCGACGGCGCGCCCTTGCACGCCCTCGCACAGGGCGCCCGGGTGGGCACCGGATCACCGCGCCGCATCGCGCAGGCGCTGCGTCACAATCCGCGCCTCGACATCCGCGACATCCGCGGCAACGTCGACTCGCGTCTCGCGCGCGTCCGCGACGGAGAACTGGATGCCGTCATCCTCGCGGCCGCGGGCCTCTCGCGCCTGGGCGGGGAGCTGGGTGGCCTGCGGGCCGAGCCGCTCGGCCTCGCGGAGTGGCCGACCGCTCCCGGGCAGGGGTCGCTCGCGGTCGAGACGCGCACCGACATCGACGCCGACACCCTCGCCGCGCTGTCGGCGCTGGACGACGAAGACACGCGCGCCGCGATCACGGCCGAGCGCACGGTCCTGTCGGTCCTGGATGCCGGATGCCACGCCCCCGTCGGCACGCACGCGTCGATCGTCGACGGCGATCTACGGCTGCGCGCCGTCGTCTACGCCCTCGACGGGGCGCACCGCATCGGTGTCGACCGGACCGTGCGCGTCCAGCCCGTACGGGGGGAGTCCGGAGGCGTCGAGCCCGTTCTCATCGAGCCGGGGCGCGTCGAGCAGGGGTATGCTCGGGAAACGGGCAGTGGCAATGGAGCGGGTGCTGCCGACGACGGGGGTCTCATCACGCGGGCAGCGCGGATAGGCCGCGAAGCCGCGCGTCGGTTGCTCGAACGTGGGGCGGCCGACTTGGTACCACGAGAGTCGACCACATGAATGAAGGCCACTGGCACACGCCGACCACCTCGACCGGCAGCGTGCCCAAACCGCTCGCCGGCCGCCGCGTGCTCGTGCCGCGCGGTGGTCCCTGGGGAGACGGGGTCGCGGCGAGTCTGCGCCAACGCGGGGCCGTTCCGGTCATCGCACCCCTCATCAACTTCGCGCCCACGAACGACCAGGCGACGCTCGAGAAGGCGCTCGCGGATCTGGCAGCCGGCGCGTTCGACTGGCTGACGCTCACGAGCGCGACCACCGTCGACGTGCTCTACGCCTACCGGGCCGAGATCCCCGCCGAGACGAAGGTCGCCGTCGTCGGTGAGACGACCGCCGCGGCGATGCAGGCCGTCGGCTATCGCGTCGACCTCGTCCCCGAGCGCGACAACTCCGCCCAGGGCATGGCCGAACAGATGATCGACCTCGAATCCGAGCCGCGCAAGGTGCTGACCCTCCGCAGTGAGATCGCCAAGCCCGTCCTCACGCGCCTGCTGATAGAGGCGGGTCACGATGTCCGCAGCGTCGTGGCGTATCGCACGGTCGGCGTGCCGGTGACCGAGAAGATCGCCGGCGATGTGCACTCGGGGCGGATCAACGCGATCCTGGTGACCAGTGGCTCGGTCGCCGAACAGGTCGTCGCGCAGTTCCCCGAGATCCCGGAATCCACCGTCATCGCGGCCATCGGTCCCCGCACCGCCAAGGATGCCAAGCGCGCGGGCCTCAGCGTCGACGTCGTCGCCGAGAAGCAGACCGTCGAATCGCTGATCGAGGCCGTCGCGCGCTTCCCCCTCGCCCCCGACGAATCGACCTCATGAGTTTTCCCGAGTACCGCCCGCGGCGCCTGCGCCGCACTCCCGCCGTCCGCCGCCTCGCCCGCGAGACGCACCTCGTGCCCTCGCAGCTCGTGCTGCCGATGTTCGTGCGCGAGGGCATCACCGAGCCGAGCCCGATCGGCTCGATGCCGGGCGTCGTGCAGCACTCGATGGACTCGCTCCGCCGCGCTGTCGCCGAGGCCGCCGAGCAGCGCATCGGCGGGGTCATGCTCTTCGGCGTGCCCGAGGTGCGCGACGCCGTGGGGTCCGGGGCCGACGACGCGAACGGCATCCTGAACCGCGCCACCGAGGCCGTCGTGGCCGAGGTCGGCGACGCGCTCGTCGTGCAGACCGACCTGTGCCTCGACGAGTTCACCGACCACGGGCACTGCGGCGTCCTGCAGCCCGACGGCGCCGTCGACAACGACGCCACGCTCGAGCGCTACACGGCGATGGGCCTCGCCCAGGCGCGCGCGGGCTCCGCGATGCTCGGGCTGTCCGGAATGATGGACGGCCAGGTCGGTGCGGTGCGCGACGCGCTGGATGCCGAGGGCTTCACCGACACGCTGATCCTCGCGTACTCGGCCAAGTACGCCGGGGCCTTCTACGGTCCCTTCCGCGAGGCCGTCGACTCGCAGCTGAAGGGCGACCGCCGCTCGTACCAGCTCGACCCCGGCAACGGCCGCGAGGGCGTGCGCGAGGCGCTGCTCGACGTCGAAGAGGGTGCCGACGTCGTCATGGTCAAGCCGGCCCTCCCGTACCTCGACGTGCTCGCCGACGTGAAGGCCTCGGTCGACGTCCCCGTGTGGGCGTACCAGGTCTCGGGCGAGTACGCGATGGTCGAGGCCGCCGCGGCCCACGGCTGGATCGATCGCCGCGGTGCGATCCTCGAGAGCCTGCTCGGTATCCGTCGCGCGGGCGCCGACGCGATCCTCACGTACTGGGCGCTCGAGGCCGCGCGCTGGCTGCGCGCCGAGCTCTGAGATCCCGCCCGCCGACCCTCGCCTGAGAAGCGGCCGGGTTCGGCCTCGTTCGCGCGCCCGCCCGGAAGAATGGATGCCATGACCGATCTCAACGACCAGTGGTTCGCCCGCGCCAAGGACGTCATCCCCGGCGGCGTGAACTCACCCGTCCGCGCGTACGGCTCAGTCGGCGGCACGCCCCGGTTCGTGCAGTCGGCCTCGGGTCCCCGGATCACGGATGCGGCGGGGCGCGAGTACGTCGACCTCGTCGCCTCGTGGGGGCCGGCGCTCCTCGGGCACGCGCATCCCGAGGTGGTCGAGGCGGTGCGGGAGGCGGCATCCCGAGGTCTGTCTTTCGGTGCGCCGACAGGCGCCGAGGTGGAGCTCGCCGACCTCATCGCCGGCCGCGTGCAGGTCGGCGACCTGCGGCCCGTCGAGAAGGTGCGTCTGGTGTCGACCGGCACCGAGGCGACGATGACGGCGATCCGTCTCGCCCGCGGTGTGACGGGCCGCGACCTGCTCATCAAGTTCGCCGGGCACTACCATGGTCACTCCGACGGCCTGCTGGCCGCCGCAGGATCGGGCGTCGCCACCCTCGCCCTGCCCGGCTCGGCGGGTGTGCCCGCGCCGATCGCCGCGCAGACGCTCGTGCTGCCCTACAACGACCTCGACGCCGTGCGTGAGGCGTTCGCCGTGCACGGGGACAACATCGCCGCGATCATCGTCGAGGCGGCCTCCGCCAACATGGGCGTCGTGCCGCCGCTGCCCGGCTTCAACGCCGCGATCGCCGACATCGCGCACGGTCACGGTGCGCTGCTGATCATGGACGAGGTGCTCACCGGCTTCCGCGTGCACCCGGCCGGTTTCTGGGGCCTGCAGGCGTTTCAGGGCGAGACGTACGTGCCCGACATCCTCACGTTCGGCAAGGTCGTCGGCGGAGGGATGCCGCTGGCCGCCCTCGGCGGTCGCGCCGACGTCATGGACCACCTCGCCCCCCTCGGACCCGTGTACCAGGCCGGCACCCTCTCCGGGAACCCGCTGTCGGTCGCCGCGGGACTCGCGACGCTGCGGCTCGCGACGCCCGAGGTGTACGCCGCGGTCGACGCCGCGGCGACCGGGGTCGCCGATGCGCTCGACGCCGCGCTGACCGCCGAGGGCGTCGTGCACGCCGTCCCGCGTGCCGGTTCGCTGTTCGGCGTCGCGTTCCTACCCGAGGTGCCGCGCGACTACGCCACGGCGCTCACGCAGCAGTCGTACCGCTACGCGCCCTTCTTCCACGCGATGCTGGATGCCGGTGTCTCGCTGCCCCCGAGCGTGTTCGAGGCGTGGTTCCTCACCGCCGCGCACGACGACGCGGCGCTCGAGCAGGTCCTCGGCGCGCTGCCCGCTGCCGCGAAGGCCGCTGCCGAGGCGCTGGATCCCACGCTGCTCGCGCAGTAGACGGGATCTCATCCCCGCGAGGGAGGGACATCGTCCTTCCTGACGATGTGGGGGAGCGGCGCTGTCGCGAGGCTGGGACCATGATCGTGATCCCGCTTCTCGTCGTCCTGTCGCTGGCGCTCGCCGTGGTGGTCATCGCGGCTCTCGCGCTGGCGCGCCGATCGGCGCCCGTGCTTCCGGGACGGGTCGGTACGCGGCACCCGCGCCGCCGCCGTGCGACGTGGCGACCGCTCGGGGCCGTGTCGTCCTGATCTCCGGCCGGCGGAGCATCCCGGCGCGGGGTGGCGCTTCCCCTGACGTCGTCCGGGAACGCCCGGTGCACGGCTCGGCGTGGCCACCGGCGCGCCCGGCGCGTCACCGAAATGGAAGACTGGACCGATGGAGTCTTCCGCCCCTCGCGTCGTGGTCCTCGCCGGTGGAGTCGGAGGGGCGAAGTTCACCCTCGGGGTGCGCGCCGCGCTCCGTCGACTCGGTGCGCCGGAGGCCACCGTGGTCGTCAACACCGGCGACGACCTCTGGCTGTCCGGGGTGCGGCTGCAGCCCGACGTCGACTCGATCACCTACGCGCTCGCCGGGGTCAACGACACCGAGCGCGGGTGGGGACGCGCGGGCGACACCGAGCGTGTCAACGAGGAGCTGCAGGCCTGGGGCGCCGGCTGGCCCTGGTTCACTCTCGGCGACCTCGACCTCGGCACGCACCTCGCCCGTACCGGCTGGCTGAGGGACGGTCTCACCCCGACCCAGGTCCTGGCTCGAATGGCGGAGCGCTGGCCGCTCGGCATCCGGCTCCTCCCCATGACCGACAGCGAGGTCGACACCCACGTGCTGCTCGAGGACGGGCGGCGTCTGCACTTCCAGGAGTGGTGGACCCGCCACCGTGCGCAGCTGACTCCGCGCGCCTTCGAGAACCCCGGGATCGGGGACGCCACGCCCGCACCGGGCGTCGCGGAGGCGATCGCGGAGGCCGACGTGGTGCTGCTGGCGCCGTCGAACCCCGTCGTGTCGATCGGTCCGATCCTCGCGGTTCCGGGCGTGCGGGCGGCGCTGCGTGCGACGTCGGCGCGCGTGGTCGGCGTCTCCCCCATCATCAGCGGGCGGGTCGTGCGCGGGATGGCCGATGTCTGCCTGACCGCGATCGGCGTCGAGACCTCGGCCGCCGCCGTGGCGCGGCACTACGGCGCGCGCTCGGCGGATGGGGTGCTGGATGCCTGGCTGCTGGCGGAGGAGGACGTCGCCGCCGCGGGCGAGGTGGAGGCGGCCGGTATCCGACCGGTGGTCACGCCGCTGTGGATGCGCGACGAGGAGACGTCGGCGGCGATCGCGGAGACGGCGCTCGGGGCCTGAGCGGGTGTGTATCTGTCAGAGATCGTCGAACGTTTCTCCGCCGTCCCGGACCGACCGTTCGTCGCTCAAAGCTTCGCGGAGGGCACGAGCCGAGGGATACCCCGCGGCGCGGGCGAGAGCGGCGAGCGAGATCGACGGATGCCGCGCGCGCACTCTCTGGGCGAGGACCAGTCGCTCGCGCTGCAGCGTCGAGCGGGGTGACAGCCCGCGCTGACGAAATAGCCGCGTGAGATACGATCGCGAAACGCCGAGGCTGTCGGCTACGCCGCGTACGGTGAGTTCCGGGTCGGCTGCGCCGACGTGAATCAGGGACAGTGCTTTCTCCACGAGGACGTCGCCCGGCGAGGACAGCGGTTCGGAGGAGGTCGACCACTCGACCCGAAGCGCATCGACGAGCGCCTCGATTGCCATGCTGGCGAGAGTGCTGACTCGGGGCGCGAGCGCTGCGTCAGCGTTCAATATCGCGTTGACCATACCGACGACGCTCAACCAAATGGGAGGGGCGACGTCGTGGGTACGAGAATGTTCTCCCGGCCGCCCGTCTGATCCACGTCGGATGTCGTCGATCTCGATCTCGATGCGGGCCGTCGGTGCCGTGCTGCGGACGGTGAGGGGGACACCGGGGGTCGGGAAGAACACCGACGGGGGTCCGATGGTTCGCTCGCGGGACGACTCGCCTCGCAGCGTCAGCGAACCGTCCACCTGCAGCCAGACGAGGGTTCGCCGCGGGGTCCGGGCGGGCAGAGCTTCAAACTGAAACGGCGTGTGCCACACCCGGCGTATGGTCATCGCCGACGAGACCGCTTCGTCCGCGAACATTCGCGCGCCTTCGGCCGAGGAGCCGGTCATCCTCCACCCGTGCGCGCGCATCCAGTCGTCGACGTCGATGCCTTGCAGGCGAGAACGCCTTGCGGCGTGCAAGTGCGTACCTCCGTCCCTTCCCGCGGGGGGGGGGGGGAAGAGAAGCGTTCATATCGATGACGAGGTCGTTGGCGGAAGAGCATGTTTAGCTTCGATTCCTTTTGAGGGTTTCGGCGCCCGTGCAGGGCTACTTCATCCCTGCGGTCCGGACAATCACCCGCGCCGGGGCGACGACGGTCAAAGTTCCGAACGCGACGCGAGAGGGAACCAAGAGTGGTGTCCGGGGTCGTGTCCCGTGGAATCTGATCCCCGACAACGGCCGCTGCACTGCAGCAGTCCAACGAAAGGACGGAAGATTGACACGCGAAGAACCTGCCACCATCCAGGCCACCGGTCCTAGCAGACGCACAATCATCGCGGGGGCTGCCTGGAGCGTCCCCGTCATTGCAATGATGTCGACGTCACCAGCGTTCGCGAACTCGCTCAACGCCGTGGTCTCGCTGACGCTCGCGACGGGCGCCTATCTTCCGACCTCGGGAGCCACGGGGGTGACGGTCAGGGTCGTCGACAGTCAGAACAAGCCGCTCGCCGGAGCGTCCGTCTCACTGACGGGTCCGTCGTCCGCGGTGTTTGCCACCCCAACGGGCACCACGGACGGATCCGGGTCGTTTTCGACCACCGTCGACCTCCGCACCCCTTGGGCCACTCCGGGATCTGCGGTCACCCTGACCGCTACCGGGGCCGGAGCGACGGGAACCACGGGGCCGGTTCTCACCGGGGCGAATCTCCTCGCGCTGGGGGCAGCGTACGGTTCTTCGCCCGCGCAGGCCGAGAAGGTCTTCCCCTCTCCAGTCATCCAGGCCCTTTCAAGCCTCAACTTTTCGGTCGTCTTGCTGGAGAACGGCTCGGTGTGGACCTCGGGCAAGAACAATTCGGGTCAGCTCGGCAACGGCACGACGACGGACCGATCCACGTGGGGCGTTGTTCCTGGATTGGCGGACGTGAAGCAGATCAGCGCCGGCCGCGACGGTGTCTACGCCCGTCTCGCGGATGGCACCGTCCGGGCGTGGGGTGCGAACGACGCGGGCCAGATCGGAGACGGGACGACGACGGTGCGCCTCGTGCCGACTACGGTGAGCGGCGTGTCGGGCGTGACGCAGGTGCACGGCGGAGCGCAATCCGGGTACGCACTGCTCAGCGACGGCACCGTCAAAGCGTGGGGGTCGAACTCCGTCGGTCAGCTCGGTGACGGGACGACGACCGACCGACCGACACCGGTGATCTCCGCGGCGAGCGGTGTCGTCGCGCTGGCAGGGAGCAACCGGAGCGTTTTCGCACTGGGAAGCGACGGATCCGTGTGGGCGTGGGGTCAGAACGACCGTGGGCAGGCTGCCACCGGTTCGCTCGCATCCCCCGTGACCTCGCCGAGCGCCATACCCGGACTGTCGAGCGTGGTGCAGATCTCGGGCGGTCGCGAGTCGGGCGTCGCGTTGCTCTCAGATGGGACGGTGCGCACCTGGGGCATGAACAACCGCAGCCAACTCGGCAACGGGGCCACGACGGACTCGAGCACACCGGTGACCGTGACCGGTCTGTCCGGGGTGACGGCCGTGGCGAGTGCCGGACTTTCTGTCTTCGCCCTGAGGAACGATCACTCCATCGCCGCATGGGGTGCCAACGACGGTGGCCGCCTCGGAGACGGGACGACGGCGGATCGATCCACTCCCGTGACCGTTCAGGGTCTGGGGTCGCAAGTCGTCGCACATCTGATGGAGTCGAACGGGCAGTCGAACGCCGTGTTCTTCGTCGTGGGGCAGCAGTCGCTCGCCGTCACCGCCGCTCCGTCGCTGCTCGCGGCGGGCTCCGACGCCTCCATCGTCGCGACGGTCACGGCCACCGGGGTCGGAGTCGCCGGAAAGACCGTGTCGTTCGCGAGCACGAACGGTGCGTCCCTCAGCTCGACGTCAGGACCGTCGGACTCGGCAGGTCGGGTTTCGACCATCCTTACGCCCTCGCCGTGGACCACACCCGGCAGTACCGTTCTCGTGTCCGCGATCAGTGATGCGGGAGAAGCGCGGCAGGCACTCACCGTGACCGGCAGCAATGTGCTGGGCGTCGGCGGGGCATACGGCGGTGGACTCAAGCAGACCGAGCGCGTCTTCCCCTCGCCTGTCGTCGAGGCGATGTCCGGTCAGGGGTTCAGCGTCGTCCGTCTGCAAGATGGAACCGTCTGGACGGTGGGTGAGAACGGACTGGGTCAACTCGGCGACGGCACGACGACGACCCGCACCACCTGGGCTGCCGTACCCGGGGTCTCGGGCGTCGTGGGTATCGCCGTCGGCATCCAGCACGTCCTTGCGCTCACCTCCGACGGGTCCGTCTGGGCATGGGGCGATGGCGATTCCGGCCAGATCGGCGACGGGTCGACCGGAGGGCGCACGTCCCCCGTTCGCGTCCCGAACATCTCCGCCATCACGCAGGTGCAGGCGGGTGGCACGAACAGCTACGCGCTGAAGTCCGACGGAACTGTCTGGGCATGGGGCTACAACCACATCGGCCAGTTGGGAAACGGAACCGCTCAGGCTGCGGCAAGTCCCTCTCCGACGCAGGTGCAGAACATCTCCACGGGGTCTGTCCTGCTGAGCGCGAACTGGACGATCTTCGTCCAGCTCCACGACGGGTCTTACGTCGCGTGGGGCCAGAACGATCATGGCCAGATCGGCGACGGCACCACGACAGACCGTCACCTGCCAACCGCCGCACTGACGGGCATGACGAACATCAAGAAGCTCACGTTCGGTCGTGCCAGTGGTTACGCCCTGCTGAACGACGGCACCGTGTCGGCCTGGGGCATGAACGAGCACGGCCAGTGCGGCAACGGCACGACAACAGATGTCCTCACCCCTGCCGCGGTGACGGGTCTGTCGAACGTGAAGGACGTCATCGGGGCCGGCCGTAACGGGTTCGCCCTCCTCAACGACGGCACGCTGAAAGCGTGGGGATGGAACGCCCAGGGTCAAACCGGTGATGGGAGCTCCGGCAATGATCGACTGACCCCCGTCTCCGTCGTCGTCCCCGCCGAGGCGAGTTCGCTGGCGCTCCTCCCCGGAAACAAGCAGGACCACTCGGTGTTCATCGGAGCTGCGTTCGCCGAGGTGAGCGGCTCCAACCTGGCGCTCACGGCGACGGCAACGGCGAGCTCGACGTTCAGCTTCCGTGCGCCGAGCTTTGTGAACGACGGCAATCCGAGCACTCGGTGGGCGAGCGACTACAACTCGGCGACACCCGACAACCAGTGGCTCCTCCTCGATTTTGGAGGTCAGCGGCAGCTCTCGCGCGTTGTGATCAAGTGGGAGGCCGCCTCCGCCAAGGAGTACGTCGTGGAGCTGTCGAGCGACGGGGCCACGTGGAGCGCGATCTACTCGACCAGCACGGGCGCCGGGGGGAATGTCGATATCCCGTTCGCCACGACAAGCGCGCGGTACATCCGTATGACGGGAACTAAGCGCAACACCTCGGCCGGGTACTCCATCTGGGAACTCGAGGCATACGCCTGACCTTCACGGGGGTGAAGGGGTGGCGGGGCCGTCGCGCGGCCTCGCCACCCTTGCTTCGTCAGGGGGGGAGACGGTCGGTGGATCTGAGCAGACGGTGGCGTACCGCAAGGAATTCACGGCTCAAGGCGGTGGCAGACGGGTCGCGTTACGGCGGGAAGGCTCGGGGAGCGTTGGGCTCAGGCGGCGGTATCCCGTGCGGCCCGGAGGACGGCCGCGGTCCGCGGGCCGACGCCGAGGGCGACCGCTTCGGCCAGCTGCGCCGCGGTGTCGACGTCGCGGCGCAGGGTCGACTCTCGCGGCACCGCGAGGTCGGTGCAGCCGAGCAGCCGGTGGCGGGCCGCGGAGTCGGCGCCGAACGCGGAGACCCACACCGCGCCCGGTCGGGCGGTGACGAGGGTCGAGCCGGTGCCCTCGGCATCCGGGACCAGGCCTCGTTCGACCTCGCCGGCGAGCGTCAGCGCGGTATCGAGATCGCGCGAGGTGAGTGACGGCAGGTCGCCCAGGAGCGCGGCGCGGGGAGCGCTCACGCCCGCCGCGTCGGCTCCGAGCGCGATCGCCGCATCGAGGCCGCGAACCTCCCCCTCGGCGAGGACGTCGACCGCGGGCCATTGCGCGAGCTGCGCGCGCACCTCGGCGTCGTCGGTCACCACGAGCACGCGCCGGACGCGGGCGGTGGCCGCGGCCGCGGCGATCGTGTCGAGCGCGATCGCGCGAGCCAGGGCCTCGCGGTCCGACGTCACGGCGGTCAACCGCGTCTTACCGAGCGCGGCGGGCTTGACCGGCACGATGACGGTCCAGCCGTCACGGATCTCGGGAGTGCTCATCGCATCCATTGTGTGCAGAACTCCGGAGTTATTCGCTCAGGGGTGGCGGTTTCGGCGGAAATGGGGCACGCGCCGTCGATTCCTCAGGAGTTCGGCGCGTTTCGGCCGGGCCCGCACGCCGTCCGAGCGCCCGGCGACCCGACCGAGACGGCCCGCGCGATGCCCGGAATCAGGCGAAGCGCTTGCGGAGGCGGGGGAGGATCTCCTCGCCGTACATCCGCAGGAACTCCTCCTGGTCGTGACCCGGGTCGTGGAACACGAGGTGACGGAAGCCGAGGTCGACGTAGGTCGCGATGCGCTCCACGTGCTCGTCGGGGTCGGTCGAAACGATGAAGCGGGATGCCGCGCGCTCGATCGGCAGCTCGTTCGCGAGGCGCTGCATCTCGATGGGGTCGTGGACGCTCATCTTCTCTTCGGCGGTGAGCGCGAGGGGAGCCCAGAAACGGGTCTTCTCGAGCGCGGTGTCGTGGTCGGGGTGGTACGACACCTTCACCTCCATGAGCGTGTCGACGTCGTCCCGGGTGCGGCCGGCCTTCGACAGTCCGTCGTCGAGCGCGGGGAGGAGCTTCTCGGTGTACAGCTCGGGGTCTTTGCCGCTCGTGGTGATGTAGCCCTCGGCGATACGGCCCGCGAGACGCGTCGCCGCGGGACCGGAGGCGCCGATGTAGATCGGCACCTTCTGCTCGGGGCGGTCGTAGATCGTGGCATCCTTCACCGAGTAGTAGGTGCCCTCGTAGGTGACCCGCTCGCCGGCCCACAGCTCGTTGATGATCGTGATCGCCTCCTTGAGGCGCTGGAACCGCTCGGGCGCCTCCGGCCACTCGAGGCCCAGGGTCACCTCGTTGAGGGCCTCGCCCGTGCCGACGCCGAGGACGACGCGGCCCGGGTACATCACACCGAGGGTGGCGAAGACCTGGGCGATGACCCCCGGGTGGTAGCGGAAGGTCGGGGTGAGCACGCTCGTGCCGATGATCACGCGTTCGGTGCGGGCGCCGAGGGCGCCGAGCCAGGGGAGGGCGTTGGGGGCGTGGCCGCCGTCGTGCATCCACGGCTGGAGGTGGTCGGAGAGGAGGACGGAGTCGAAGCCCATCTCCTCGGCCAGCACGCCGAAGTCGAGCAGTTCGTTCGGCCCGAACTGCTCGCTCGAGGCCTTGTATCCGAATCGCAGGGGAACGCTCATGAACAGTCTCTCCTAGGGGCGTGGATGGGTGGGGGTGGCTTCGGCGGGCTCGGCCACCGGGGAGCCGACGGACGGAACGAACTCGGACCCGTCGGTGCCGACGAGGCGCTCGTGGAACGCTCGCACCGTGCCGGGCCAGAGCAGGGTCAGCCGGCCCGATCGGTCGTCGACGTACCAGTTGCGGCATCCGCCGGTCAGCCAGGGGGTGGATGCCGCGGCGGCGGCGATCTCTTCCGTGTACGCCGCTTCGGCCTCGGGGCGGACGCGCAGCGTCCGGTCGGGGCGGCGGTCGCGCTCCGCGAGCGCGTGCACGACGTACGCGGCCTGTTCCTCGGCCATGAGGACGGCCGAGTTGTGGCCGAGGCTCGCGTTCGGACCGTTGAGGACGAAGAGGTTCGGGAAGCCCGCCACGACCGTCGACCCGAACGAGGTCATCCCGTCGGACCAGTGCTCGGCCAGGGTGCCGTCGTCGCCGCGCACGAGGTCGGCGTACGGCTGCTGCGTCGACGCGAAGCCCGTCGCGAGGACGAGGATGTCGGCCTCGTACCGCTCGCCGCTCGCGGCCGTGAGCGTGGATCCGTCGACCGCGGTCAGGGCCGTGGGCTCGAGGGTCACGGCATCCGACGCCACGGCGGGGTAGAAGGCGTCCGAGAGCAGCACCCGCTTGCAGCCGAAGGCGTAGTCGGGGGTGAGTGCGGTGCGCAGCGCGGGGTCGGACACCTGGGCGTGCAGGTGCGCGAGGGCAGCCGCACGGGCGGTGGCGGATGCCGCGACGTCGCCCGAGCGCGAGGCGAAGCGTTCTTCCCCCTCCGCGTAGAGCTCGGCGCGCAGGCGGGCGAGGTCGCCGGGGTTCGCGTGCAGGCGTTCGCGCTCGGCGAGCGGGATCTCGCCCCCTCCGCGCGGCACGATCCACGCGGGGGTGCGCTGGAAGAGCGTCACGTGCGCGGCATGGCGGGCCAGCTCGGGGACGAGCTGCACGGCGCTCGCGCCGGTGCCGACGACGGCGACCCGTTTTCCCGTCAGGTCGATGTCGTGGTCCCAGCGGGCGGAGTGGAACAGGGGACCCTCGAACGATTCCAGCCCGTCGATCGCGGGGACGTGCGGCTCGGTCAGGCGGCCGCACGCGAGGACGAGCGAGCGGGCGACGAGGGGCTCGGTGCCGGTGTCGATGCGCCACACCGCGTCGGCGGCATCCCATTCCGCTTCGAGCATCGGGGTTCGCAGCCGCAGACGGTCGCCGAGCCCCTCTCGCGCCGCGACGTCTTGCAGGTACGCCTGGATCTCGCGGCCCGGGGCGAACGTGCTCGACCAGTGCGCGTTCGGGTGCGCGGCGAGGCTGTAGAGGTGGGCGGGGACATCGCACGCGACGCCGGGGTAGGTGTTGTCGCGCCACGTGCCGCCGACGTCGTCGGCGCGTTCGAGCACGACGAGGTCGTCGCGGCCCGCTCGGCGGAGGGCGCCGGCCATGGCGAGGCCGGCGAAACCGGCACCGACGATCGCGACGTCGATGATCGTCACGCGCGGGCCCCGCTCTCGACGGCGGGGTTCTCGGCGGCGGGGCGCGCTGCGGCGGTCTTCCCCGCGGCGGAGTTCCCGGCCGCGACCCGGTAGTCGGTCGTCCGCCGCCGGAAGGGGCGCATGAGGCTCCGCGCCATGCGCTCGGCCGCGGCGACGGGAAGCTCGAGACCTTGCTCGATGCCGGTGTCGGGGAGCACTCGACCGTCGTACAGCGTCCCGCCGAGGTCGTCGCCGCCCGAGCGCAGGAGGACGGCGGCGGCGTCTCGGCCCACGCGCGTCCACGGGATCTGCACGTGCGGGATGCTGCCCGACAGCAGCAGGCGCGACACGGCGACCATCGCGCGGTGCTCGTCGAGGGGGCTGCGTCCCGCGACGAGGGGGACATCGCCCCCGGGTAGCGGGATGGGCACGAACTCGGCGAAGCCGCGGGTGTCGGCCTGGAGCTCGCGCAGGCGGCGCAGGTGGGTGACGCGTTCGTCGGCCGTCTCGACATGACCGTAGAAGAGCACCGAGGTCGAGCGGAACCCGGCGCGGTGCGCGGCGCGGATCCCCTCGACCCAGCGGTCGATCTCGAGGTCGCCGGGCGCGATGAGAGCGCGCACCCGCTCGCTGAGGATCTTCACCCCCGTGCCCGGCACGGTGTCGACTCCCGCTTGGCGCATCGCGGCCAGGGCGCCCTCGAGCCCGAGTCCGCCGCGGTCGGCGAGGTCGCGCACGTCGGCGGGGCGGTAGGCGTGGACATGGATGCCGGGCGCCCCGCGCTTCACGGCCCGCACCAGGTCGAGGTACCCCGAGGGGTCTTCGTCCGCACGAAGCGTTCCCTGGATGCAGATCTCCGTGGCGCCGAGGTCGGCCGCGTCGGCGGCGATCGCCGTGGCGTCGTCGAGGTCGAACTCGCCCGCTTCCGCGCGGCCGCCGCGCCGGAACCCCGTCGACGTCAGGTTGCGGTTCTGCACCAGGGTGATCGGCTCGCCCACGGTGTAGCGGCGCGCGTCGTCGGCGGCCGCGGTGAGGGCGTCGAGTTCGGCGCCGGTCGCGCGGAGCAGGCGCGTCCAGTCCCCGTCGTCGAGAGCGAGGGGATCGGATGCCGCGCGCTCCGCGAGGCGCTTCACCCCGGGGTCGGAGAAGATTCCGGGAGCGGAGGATGCCACGCGGCCGGGGAGTCCTTCCTCGGCCGGATCTGCTCCCGCCCGGGAAACGACGGCGGCCCGCGGGGTCACGTCCGCGGCGAGCCCCTCGGCATCCGCCAGGGCCCGCACCGGCGCGTGAAGGGCCGGGTCGATCCAGTGCGCGGCATCCTGAACGAACTCCGGGTGCGCGGTGAGGCGTTCGCGCAGCGCGTAGCCGTGGGCGGCGGTCTGCGCGGCGAGGTCGTCGATCTGCGGCCAGGGGCGCTCGGGGTTCACGTGGTCGGCGGTGAGCGGCGAGACGCCGCCCCAGTCGTCGATACCGGCCGCGATGAGGGCACCGAGCTCGCGCGGGTCGGACAGGTTCGGCGGAACCTGGATGCGCATGTCGGGGCCGAACACCAGGCGCGCCGTCGCGACCGCCGCGAGGTACTCGGCCAGGTCGGCGTCGGGCGCGCCCTGCATCGCGGTGCGCGGCTTCGCGCGGAAGTTCTGCACGATCACCTCCTGCAGGTGCCCGTGGCGGTCGTCGATCTCGCGCAGGGCGACGAGCGACTCGGCGCGGTCGCGGACGGTCTCGCCGATGCCGACCAGGATGCCGGTGGTGAACGGGATGCCGGCCGCGCCGGCGTCGTCGATGACTCTCAGGCGCAGGTCGGGGTCTTTGTCGGGGGAGCCGAAGTGGACCTGCCCCGGCTCCTCGTACAGACGCCGGGAAGTGGTCTCGAGCATCATTCCCATGGACGGCGAGACCGGGCGCAGCGCCTGGAGCTCGTCGGGGTGCATGACGCCGGGGTTGGCGTGCGCGAGCATCCCCGTCTCGGCGGTGATGAGCCGCGCGATATGGGCCACGTAGTCGATGGTGGAGGCGAAACCGTGCTCGTCGAGCCACGCGCGGGCCTCGGGCCAGCGCTCCTCGGGCCGGTCGCCGAGGGTGAGCAGCGCCTCTTTGCAGCCGAGCGCCTGGCCCTGCCGCACGACCGTGAGCACCTGCTCGGGGCTCATGTACGTGGGCTTGCGCAGGAGGCTGAGCTGGCCCGGGGTGTCGACGAAGACGCAGTAATGACACCGGTCCCGGCACAGGGTGGTGAGCGGGATGAACACCTTGCGGGAGTAGGTCACGACCCCGGGTCGCCCCGCGCGCACCAGGCCGTCGTCGCGCAGCACTCCCGCGACGCGGAACAGCACCTCGAGAGGGGCGTGCAGCAGCTGCTCGGTCTCGTCGACGTCCGGCCGATGCCCGGCGCTCACGCGCGCGAGGAGGTCGTCGATCGATGCGCCTCGGGCCGGTGCGACTCGCGGCGCAACACTGCCCGTACTCATCGCTCCAGGCTATCCCCCGCCTCCGACATCCGGGCCGGTTCGCGATCGTTGCCGTCTCGTAAAGGTCGTGCCCGGTGGCGATCAGCGAGGGCTGGCAGGATGGATGCCATGGTGACCCTGCTGCTCGACTCGACGCAGCTCGAGGTCGTGCTGTCGCCGACCGAGCGCGCGCTCTCCTTCCGCAAGAACAACATCGTGGTGCCTCGCGAGCACATCGACCGCGTCCAGTTGACGGACGACGCGTGGACGTGGCTCCGCGGCGTGCCCAACCCCGGGATCAACCTCCCCGTGGCGGTCGGGGCGGGGACGTGGAAGTCCGCGAGCGGCAACGATTTCGTGATCATCCGGGGTCGGAAGCCCAGCGTCGTGGTCGATCTCACCGGTCACGACGAGTTCGAGCGGCTCGTGCTCACCACCAAGCACGGTGTGGCCCTGCTCAAGGCGCTGCGTCTGGACGTGGCATCCGAGCCCGAAGACGTGGCCGACATCGTCGCCTGAGGTGGGTGTTTCCCTCAGGACGTGAACTGGACCACCGTGTCCCAGGCGAGCTTCACGATGAGGATCGACAGGGTCACGAGGAACACGATCCGCACGAATCCGCTGCCGCGGCGGGTCGCCATGTGCGCGCCGATGAATCCGCCCGTGACGTTCATGACGGCCATCGCGAGCCCCAGGACCAGCAGGATCTCGCCATGCACGCCGTAGACCGCGAGCGCCGCGAGGTTCGTGGTGAGGTTGGCGATCTTGGCGTTGACGCTGGCCTGCAGGAAGCCGTAGCCCAGCACGCCCACGATGAGGATCACGAAGAACGAGCCGGTGCCCGGACCCAGGATGCCGTCGTAGAAGCCGACCGCGAGGCCGATCGCCCCCGCCCGCCAGGCGATGGCCGCCGCCCGATCGTGGCGCGGCTCGTGCTGGAGCCCCATCTTCGGCTTGAGCAGTGTGTACAGCGCCACGGCGATGACGGCGACGAGGACGACCGGCGTCAGCACCTCTCGCGGAACGTATCGTGACAGCGCCGCGCCGAGGGTCGATCCGGCGTACGCACCGACGACCAGGGGGATCAGCAGCACGAGCTGCACCCTGATCTTTCGCAGGTACACCCCGCTCGCCGAGAGCGTGCCGAAGAACGACGAGAGCTTGTTGGTGCCGAGGATGAACGGCGTCGCGACGTCTTTCGGGACCGCGATGACGAGCGCCGGGAGCTGGATCAGGCCCCCGCCCCCGACGACCGCGTCGACCCAGCCGGCCACGCCCGCAGCGATCAGCAGCACGACGAGGGCGGCCACCGAGACGGGGAGCCACTCGGCGATCACCGGTCCATCGAGCACGGTTGATTCTCACCGACGCGCGGGAACGCGCCAAATGCGCTGCGCGTGGTGGCGCGGCGGTTGCGCCGGGGTTCGCGGAGCCTCTCAGTCGATGTCGCGACGCCAGGTCGTGAACAGACCGATCACGAGGAACACCACCGCGTACGCCAGCAGCACGAGGCCGCCGACCCACCAGTCCAGCGAGCCCGAGCCGCCGGACGACATCGCCCCGAAGATCGTCTTGCCCACGAGCGCGTCGCTCGCGGCGCTGGGGAACCACTTCACGACCTCGCTGAAGCCCGAGACGAGCCCGCCCAGGGTGCGCACGATCGGCTCGATGAAGAGGGTGACGGCGAGCACGATGACGATCGCGGCCACCTGGTTGCGCACCACGGTGCCGACGCCGATCCCGACCAGGGCCCACAGCGCGAAGGCGAGCAGCATCCGTCCGACGAGCGTCCAGGTGTCCGGCGAGCCGAGCTCGGCGTCCACGCCGAAGATGCTCAGAACACCGGCGCCCGCGGCGACCGCGGCGGCGGATCCGAGGATGCCGTAGAGCAGACCGACCACGATGCCGACGAAGAACTTCCCCCCGAGGACGACCCCGCGGCGCGGGGTGGCGAGGAACGTCGGTGTGAGCGTCTTGTGCCGGAACTCGGTCGTCACCATGAGGGTGCCCACCAGCAGCGGGAAGACGTAGCCGACCCCGCTCGCCGAGCTGTAGACGAGGCCCGCGAGCCCCTCGGTCTGCGGCGTGGGCCCGTTGCCCGTGAGCCGGCCGGAGGCGACGCCGCCGAAGACGAGGGCGAGCACGCCGGCGGTGAAGGCGACGTAGACCACGAGCACGATCGCGAGCACCCACCACCCGACGGTGGAGAACTGCTTGGTGTACTCGGAACGCGTGACGGCGACGAGGCTCATCGCTGCACCTCACCATCGTCGGTCGAAGTATTGCCGGGCGCTCTCTCGCCGGGCGCTGTGTCAGCTGGCACTGCGTCGGCCGTCGCCGTGCCGTCGTGCGCCGGCGGAGCCGTGGCGGTCTGAGCGGGCGGCACCACGTCGATGACCCCCGTGGATGCCACGGAGTAGGACGACCGGGGTGCCTCGGGCTGCGTCGGTGCGGGCGGAGCCTCTGCGCGGAGCGCCGGGGCCGGGGCGGCGACCGTCACCATCGCGGTGGAGGGGGCCGGTTCGGCACCGGGGCCGGGCTCCACGGGCACGGACTCCGCGGGCACTGCCGCTGCCGGCACGGGCTCCGCGGGGACTGCCGCTGCGGGCACGGACTCCGCGGGCACCGCCGCCGTGGGCACCGGCGCCGGGGCCTCGGCATCCGGAATCCCGGCGGTCGGAGTCGCGGCCGGGACCGTCGTGCCGCCCGCGCTCGCGTGCACGCGCACGCCGCTGACGAGCTCGAGGAAGATGTCCTCGAGGCTGGCGCCCTTGCTCTGCAGGTTGGACAGCGCGATGCCGGCCCCGGCGGCGAGAGCGCCGACCTCGACCGGCTCGAGGTGGCGGATCGTGAAGCCGTTGCGCAGCAACTGGTACGGGATGCCGCGCTCGTCGAGCAACGCGGACAGTGCGGCGCGGTCGGGTGCGTCGACGACGGTGGCGTACTCGTCGGGGTCGGCGAGGTCTTCGACGCCGCCCTGGAAGACGAGGCGGCCGTGCGAGATGATCAGCAGCGCGTCGACGGTCTGCTGCACCTCGGCGAGCAGGTGCGAGGAGATGAGGACGGTGCGTCCCTCCTCGGCGAGGTGGCGCAGCAGCGAGCGCATCCACCGGATGCCCTCCGGGTCGAGGCCGTTCGTGGGCTCGTCGAGCACGAGGACGCCCGGGTCTCCGAGGAGCGCCGTGGCCAGGCCCAGGCGCTGGCGCATGCCGAGCGAGAATCCGCCGACGCGGCGCCCGGCGACGTCGGAGAGGCCGACCAGGCCCAGCACCTCGTCGACGCGCGAGATCGGGAGCTTCGCGGCGCGGGCGTACACCTTGAGGTGGTTCGCGGCGGAGCGGCCGGGGTGGAAGCTCGAGGCTTCGAGGGCCGCGCCGACCGTCTGCAGGGGCGACGCGAGGTCGGCGTAGCGCTTGCCGCCGATGGTGGCCGTGCCCGACGTGGGCCGCACCAGGCCCAGCAGCATGCGCAGCGAGGTGGTCTTGCCGGCGCCGTTCGGCCCCAGGAAGCCGGTGACGAGGCCTGGTTCGACGCGCGCGTCGAGGGAGTCGACGGCGGAGACCGCACCGAACCGTTTCGTCAGGCCGGTGAGTTCGAGCACCTGTCCCTCGGGCATGCGGCACCTTTCGTTGGCGGGCGTTCCTGCCCATCTTCCCCGATCCGGGGCAGAAAACGCACGTCCGCACGACCGGAGGGCTCCGCGGGCGCCTGTGTAACGTGGCAGCGTGAACGCTGAGCGAGCCGACGACGACGCCGTGTTGGCGCAAGCCCTCCGCGGTGTCGGGCATCTGACCCTGAACCGACCGCGGGCGATCAACGCCCTCGGGCTCGACATGATCCGCGACCTCGCTGCGGCCCTCGACCGCTGGCAGGACGACACCGACATCGAGCTGATCCTGCTCGACGGCGCCGGGGAGCGGGGCTTCTGCGCGGGCGGCGATGTCCGCGCGCTGCACGGGTTGATCGTGGACGGTCGCGTCGACGAGGTGCACACCTACTTCCGTGAGGAGTACGCGCTCGACCACCTCATCGCGACGTATCCCAAGCCAGTGGTCGCGATCGCGGACGGAGTGACCATGGGCGGCGGTATCGGCCTCGCCGGTCACGCGGCGATCCGCATCGTCACCGAGAACTCGCGTCTCGCGATGCCCGAGACCCGCATCGGCTTCACCCCCGACGTGGGCGGTTCGTGGCTGCTCTCGCGCGCCCCGGGCCGGCTGGGCGAGTACCTCGGGCTGACCGGAGCGACGATGGATGCCGCCGACGCCATCTACGCGGGATTCGCCGACCACCTGGTGCCCACCGCGCATCTGCCCGCGCTGTACGACGCGTTCCAGGTGCGGGCGGACCCGGCGAGTCCCACCGAGCTCGTGCTGTTGTTCGACGAGACCGCGGGCCCCTCCCGGTTGGAGGCCGCGCGGCCGTGGATCGACGACGCCTTCGCCGCCGAGGACGTGCACGACATCCTGGAGCGCCTTCGTGCGCGCCCCGAGCCCGATGCGCACGAGACGGCGGAGCTGCTGGCCGCGTCCGCCCCGACCGCCGTCGCGGTGACGCTTGCCGCGGTCCGCCAGGCGCGGACGCTCCCCGATCTGCGGGCCGCGCTGGCGCAGGAGTACGGTCTCGTCATGTGGTTCGCGCAGACCCAGCCCGACCTGGTCGAGGGCATCCGCGCGCAGCTCATCGACAAGGACCGGTCGCCGACGTGGTCGCCGGGGCGTCACCACGACCTCGCACCCGGGGTCGTGGCATCCGCCCTCGCCCATCGGCCCGCGACACCGCTCTGGTGACATGCCCGTGACCCGCAGAAGACGTCGGTGGTCGATCGGGCATCTGCTCGACGGCTTCTTCTTCGTGTTCGCGGGGCTCGCCGCCATCTGGCTGGCGTACCTGAGTCTCACGCAGGCGTTCCAGGTGGGCTGGGCGGGCGTGCTGCTCGCCATCGTCTTCTGGGGACTCCTCGCCTATCTCGTGCTGCCGCGCCTGCACCGCATCCTGACGATGATCTACGTGCCCGACTACTTCATGGGGCGCACGCGCACCTCGGACGGACTGCTCGGCGATCCGGTCAACCTCGCCGTGCTCGGCGAGCGGGAACAGATCGAGCGGGCGCTGGCGGCAGCCGGCTGGATCGCCGCCGACCCGGTGGGGTGGGGCTCGTCGTGGCGGATCATCACCTCGACGCTCCGCCGGCGCAGCTACCCGCGTGCCCCCGTGAGTCCCCTGTTCCTGTTCGGTCGCATGCAGGACCTCGCCTACCAGCAGGAGGTCGCGGGATCGCCGGCGCAGCGCCACCACGTGCGCTTCTGGCAGTGCCCCGACGGCTGGCTGCTGCCGGGCGGGCGGCGGGTCGACTGGCTCGCGGCCGGCACGTTCGACCGGGCCGTCGGACTCTCGCTCTTCACGCTCCAGGTCACGCACCGCATCGACGCCGACACCGACATCGAACGCGACCACATCGTCGAGAGCCTGTCGGGCGTTCCCGGGGTGGAGGTCGACGTGATCCGCGACTTCGCGACCGGCTATCACTCGCGCAACGGCGGGGGAGACAGCATCACGACCGACGGCGATCTGCCCATCCTCGACGTCCGCGCGATCCGGATCCCGGATGCCGCCGAGCCGGCCGGGTCGGCTCCCTCCGTCGACGCGGGGGTCGAGTGATGAACGCCTCGCGGCCACCGCGGAAGAGGGCGGCCTTCGAACCCCTGGCGCCGCCCGAGGAACGGAATCCGCGGATGCGGCGCCCCGCCGCGACCGTCGCGGGCGGAGTGCTCGTGCTCCTGCGGGCTCTGTCGGGTGCCGTCTGGGGAGCGGCGGTGCTGTTCGGGCTGCCACCGTGGCTGCGCGCGATCGCGGGGTTCGCGAACGGCGACAACATCATCCCCGCGGAGGACACGATCGACGACCTGGGCCTGCCGCCCGAGGTGTTCGTCGGAGTGCTGGGCGTCGTCTTCCTCGTGCAGGTGGTGTTCGGCATCCTGTTGCTCTGGGGGAGCAATGCGGCGCGGGTCATCGTGATGATCGTGTCGACGATCTCGATCGTCACGGCGTTCGTGAGCTGGTGGGAGGTGGGTGCCGAGATCACGGTCGCCACCACGCTGGTCACGCTGGCGCTGGACATCCTCGTGCTGCTCGCGCTGTCGAGTCGGGATGCCGCGGCTTTCGCGCGCCGCAACGAGAAGCGCGACTGAACCCGGCTGCGGCCCCGCTCGCGCGTCCGGTCCCGCCCCGGGCCGCGTTCCGGCGCGGCGGGTTAGCCTGAGAGGCGCCGCGCACGCGCGCGGCGGAGGGGATGACGCAGGTGTTCGACAGTCCGATGTCGGTCTCGGCCTACGAGGTGCTCCGCGTGACGGTCGACGTCGACGACGAGGCACTGCGCCGCGCCTACCGCGCGCGCCTGCGCGAGACGCACCCCGACACCGGCGGCGATGCGGCCCTGTTCGTGCAGGTGCAGCGCGCGTGGGAACTCGTCGGAACGCCCGAGGCGCGCGCCGCCTACGATCGCGGCCGTGGATCGTCGTCCGGGGAATGGGGCGCGGGGCCGGCGGCATCCGCTCCTTCCCGTCCGACGGACACACGCCCGCGGGCGCGCTCCCACGGTCAGCCCGGGGGCTGGCGGCGCGAGCGGTACCTGTCGCTGATCCGCGAGTGGGTCGGGCGCGGAGTCGACCTCGCGGATCCGTACGACCCGGCACTCGTGCGCTCGGCGCCTCCCGAGATCCGGCACATCCTCGCCGACGCGCTCGCCGAGGAGGAGACGGCGCGGCTCGTCTCGGAGCTGGGCATGGGCTACACGGTGTGGCACGACGTGTTCGCGGACCGCGACGGTCGTGACCCGGAGCAGAAGATCGATCACCTCGTGCTCGGCCCGAGCGGGCTGTACGCGATGCTGAGCGAGGACTTCGGAGGGCCCGTGGGCGTCCGACGCGGCGAGATCTCGGGCCCGAACGTGATCGGCTCGCCCGTGACGCAGCTGGTCTCGCGCGCCCGGGTCGTCGCGCGCGCGGCGGGCGTGCGCTTCAGCGGCGCGATCGTGGTGCTGCCCGATGACGCGGTGCTCGACGCGGTCACCGACCTGGGCAAGGTGCGCGGAACGCCCGTGGCGCTCGTGACCCGCAGTGCTCTGACGACGCTGCTCCGCCGCGGCATCCCCGGGGCACGCGAGGTCGGGGGCACGGAGCTGTTCGACATCCGCACCCGTCTGCAGCAGCGGGTGCGGCACGTCTGAGGCTCTCCCGTCGATCGCCTCGCCGTTCGCCTCGCGGCTGCCGGGCGCGCGGACGCTTGCCTTGCCGTTCGCCTCGCGGCTGCCGGGCGCGCGGCGGCCTGCCTCGCCGTCGCCCGCCTCGCCGTCGCCCGCCTCGACGGGCTGGCCGCCTCGACGGGCTGGCCGCGTCGGCGCGTTCGCGTGACGGGCGGGGCATGCCTAGGGTGGGGACATGAGTACCGACGAGACCTCGGACGCCTCGGCCTCCGATGACATGAAGCGCAAATTCCGTGAGGCGCTGGAGAAGAAGAACGGGCAGCAGCGCTCAGGTCAGGCGCACCTCGACGGCAATTCGGCGGTGCACGGGACGCACGCTGCCGTGACCAAGCGCGAGTTCCGTCGCAAGAGCGGCTGAGCGCCGACCCCGCTCACGGCATGCGCCGTAGCGGCGCTTCGAAGAAGGCGAGTTCGAGCGCCATCGAGCGGTCGTAGGCCGTGGCCATCGCGGCCCGGACGGCGGGCGATGCCGCGTGCGCCGCGGCATCCGTGATCCGGGCGGCGGTGGCCGACGACGCCGCGAACTGCTCGTCGCCGTAGGCGGTGAGCCAGTCGGCGTAAGGATGGTCGGTGTCGAAGGTGCCGCGCCAGCGGACGCCGATGTCGGTGTAGAGCACGAAGCACGGCAGGATCGCGGCGACCAGGACCGGGTACGAGCCCGACGCGGACGCCGCGTGCAGGTGGTCGGTGTAGACCCGGGTGGATGCCGCGGGCTCGAGCCCGGTGGGGTCGACGTGCGACTGGTGGAGCGCCGCTTCTTCTTCGAGGCACGACACCGAGGCCGCGGCCCAGAAACGCTGTTCGTCGACCGAGGGGGCCAGCGCCGCCGCCCTCGCGAGGACGCGCGCGTACTCGCGCAGGTAGAGCAGGTCCTGACCGAGGTACCAGGTGAACGCGGCGCGGTCGAGGTTTCCGGATGCCAGCCCCCGCACGAACGCGCAGGCGTCGACGTCGGCGCGGGTCGAGGCGGTGGCGTCCCATCGCTCGGAGCTCCACGACCGGCCGAGGTCGATGTGGGGATGGAGCTCGTGCAGGTGGTCGATGGGGCCGTTGCCGTGGCCGACGTGCAGGGCGTCGGCGTGCTCGAGGGCGCCGGTGAGCCACTGCTTCGCGCGTCCCAGCGCCGCGGGCCAGGGAATGCCGTGGGCGGCGAGGGTCGCCATCGCGGAGGACAGCGAGCAGCCCGTGCCGTGCGTGTGGCGGGTGGCGACGCGACGTCCGGGCACCGGGTGCACACCGGCGGCGTCGACGATGGCATCCGGGCTCTGCTCGCCGCCGAGGTGGCCGCCCTTCAACAGGACTGCCGTGCCGGCGTTCTCGGCGAGGCTCTGGGCCTGCGCGACCGCGGCGTACCAGGTGGTGGCCAGGGGAGCGTCGACGAGGACGGCGAGCTCGGGGAGGTTGGGGGTGACCAGATCGGCGCGGCGACAGAGCGCGCGGACGGCGGCTTCGGCGTCGCTGTGGAGCAGGCGGTCGCCGCTGGTCGCGACCATCACGGGATCGAGGACGACGAGGGGCGGGCGCACCGTGGCGAGCCAGGCATCGACCGTCGCCACGATGTCGGCCGAGCCGAGCATGCCGATCTTGACCGCGTCGACCTCGACGTCGTCGCTCACCGCTCGCAGCTGCGCGTCGAGGAACGCCGTCGGCGGCACGTGCACCTCGCGGACGCCGCGGGTGTTCTGGGCGACGAGCGCGGTGACGACCGCCATGCCGTAGCCGCCGAACGCGGCGATGGACTTCAGGTCGGCCTGGACGCCGGCGCCCCCGGTGGGGTCGGTGCCGGCGATGCTGAGGACGCGGGGGATCATGCCGCGGCCGCTCGGAGCTCGCGCACGACCGCGCCGGGATCATCGGCCGCGCACACGGCGGAGACGACGGCGACTCCCGCCGCTCCCGCTCGGCGCAGGGCGGCGACATCATCGACGCCGATGCCGCCGATCGCGACGCACGGCAGTGCGGTGGATGCCGCCAGCTCGGCGAAACCGTCGACGCCCAGCGGCTGCGGGTGGTCGGGCTTCGTCGCCGTGGCACGGATGACGCCCACGCCGAGGTAGTCGACAGTGCCCTCCGGGAAGGTGGCGGCCGCGTCCAGGTGCGCCGGGGTGTTCGCCGTCCAGCCCACGAGGGCGCGGGGGCCGAGGAGGGCCCGCGCGGCGTCGACGGGAAGGTCGCTCTGCCCGAGGTGGATGCCATCGACCCGCGCGCCGCGGTCGCGCGCGGCCAGCACGATGTCGAGGCGGTCGTCGACGACGAAGGTGCAGCGCCCCGCGACGACGTCGGCGAGGTCGAGGGTCCGGGCGAAGAGCTTGCCGCCGGTGGCGAGCTTGTCGCGCAGCTGGACGACGGTGACGCCCGCGGTCACGGCCTCGTCGACGATGTCGCGCAGGCGCGGGAACGGGACGCGGTGGTCGGTGACGAGGTGGAGGGAGAGGTCGGTCATCGCGTGACCTCCACACGGGCTCGAAGGTCGGCGGGCTCGACCCGCGCGAGCTCGTCGAGGAAGGCGACGGCGAACGATCCCGGCCCTCGGGCTCCGGATGCCGCCCGCTCCGACGCCACGGCCCAGACGACGCTCGCTGCGATCGCGGCGTCGAACGGTTCGGTGACGGCCGCGAAGGACGCCATCGCGGCGCCCAAGGCGCAGCCGCCTCCCGTGACCTTGGTCAGCAGGGCGCTTCCGCCGGGTATGCGGGCCGTGCGGGTGGCATCCACGATCAGGTCCGTCTCGCCGGACACGGCCACGGTGCCCCCGGTGCGCACGGCGAGAGCGCGAGCGGCGTCGACGGCGTCGTCGGCGGCGTCGGTCGCGTCGACGCCGCGCCCGCCCGCGCCGGCGCCGGCCAGGGCGAGGATCTCGGACGCGTTGCCGCGGATGATCGCCGGGCGCGCGTCGAGCAGTTCGTGGGCGAGCGCCGTGCGCACGGGGAGGGCGCCGACCGCGACCGGATCGAGGACCCAGGGGGTGCCTGCCGCGACGGCCTCGCGCGCGGCGTCGCGCTGCTCGGCGGTGGGGGTGCCGAGGTTGACGAGCACCCCGCCGGCGATCCCCGCGAACATCCCGGCTTCTCCGGGGATGTCGCACATCGCCGGCGCCGCGCCGAGGGCGAGCAGCGCGTTGGCGGTGAAGTTGGTCACCACCGCGTTGATGATGCACTGCGTGAGCGGTGATGCCGTGCGGAGGAGCGCCAGCGCTTTCGCGGAGGCTTCCGCAGGTTCTCCCACGGGGTCCGCGGCAGGGGTGGACGGATACGACGACGTGCGAACGACCATTCGCGACATCCCTTCGCTAGTACGAACTAGATCAGGTTCGACGGGTGTGTTCTCAGCCCTGGCGGGCACCCCGTGTCACTGCGGGCGACGCTAGCACAGCGGTTCGTGCGTCGGTGCGAGTGGGCGCGAGCTTCGGGGAGGCGAGACGAGGCGAGGCGGTACGAGCGTGCGTTGCGAGTGGACGCGAGCGCGGGCGTTGCGAGTGTGTGCCAGCGAGTGGGGGGTGTGCGAGTAGGCGCGGGCGTTGCGATGCGAGTTGGCGTGGGCGCGGCGCAAGCGTGGGTTGCTGGTCGGTTCGGGTGGAGGGGTTGCGGGCGCGCGGGCAGTCTCGTTGGGGGCTGTCGGGTCAGAACGGGGCGTGGTCGTGGTCGGGGTCGGGTGGGGCGGGGTCGTCGGGAAGAAACCTCACCGCGGGTGAGTACGGGAGGGGTTCGTCGCGGTAGGTGCGGCCGGTGGGGCTTGTCCATTGGAGGATGCCGTTGGGGAGTTGTTTCACTTTCCAGCGGGTGAATTGTTTTTGGGTGTGGTGCCTTTGGCAGAGGTGGCTGAGGTTGTGGATGTTGGTGGGGCCGCCGAGGGCGTAGTCGAGGGTGTGGTCGACTTCGCTGCGGGTGGCGGGGACGGTGCATCCGGGCCAGCGGCAGTGGCGGTCGCGGGCGCGGAGGTGTCGGTCGATGGCGGTGGTGCGGTGGTAGGTGTCGGTGTGGAGGACGGCGCCGGTGATGGGGTGGGTGATGACGCGGTCCCAGGGGGTGGTGGTTGATGTGGTGAGGGTGCGGGCGGTGTCGGTGTCGATGGGGCCGTGTCCGATGAGGGTGGCGGGGTCGGTGTTCTCGTGTTGCGGGTTCAGCAGGGTGAGGGCGGGGACGACGACTTGGATGCGGGCGCGGATGGTGCCGAGGGTGCCGGGGCCGTCGTCGGTGCGGGTGGGGTCGGCGTCGGGGGCGCCGGTGAGGAGGAGGTCGGCGAGCAGGTCGGCGCGCAGTTGCGCGGTGGTGCGTTCGTCGGTGGCGGACACGGGGGTGTCGCTGCGGGTGTCGATGACGGTGCGGGCTTGTTGGGTGAGGCGGTCGTAGATGCCGACGGCGAGGACCGTCGGCAGTGTCGCGACGAGGTCGGACATGCCGTCCTGCCCGGTCACGACCCGGACGCAGCGTGTCTCGCGGCCACGCTGGTGGCGTTCGGTGATCGTCGTCGGCTGCAGGCTTTCGGCGAGCACGGCCAGGCGGGAGCGTAGGCGTCCGGGGCTGAGGCCCTCGGCAGTCGCAACGGCGAGGGCGTCGAACTCGGCGCGGACCTCACCCGGGAGGGATGCGCCGATCTCGAGGATCGCGTGGACGTGGGCGCGGGTGATCGTGCCCTGCTCCCACGCGGCGAGGGTGGCGGGGTAATCGTCGACGAGGGTCATGGCGCGGCCGATCTGGGTCTGCAGGGACCGGTCGGAGAGGTTCTCGGCCGCCGCGATCTCGGACGCCACCTCCCGCAACGCCATCTCCGCCGCGCGGGAGGAGGCGGGGCGTTCAGCCATCACATCGAGGGCGAGGTGCCCCGCCTCGGCGAGAGCGCGCGTGCGCGCCACCTCGGCCTCGGCGACCGCGGCACCGGTGCGGAGGACTTCACCGAGCACCGCGGACAGGGCGCGCGGCCCGCTGCTCGGTGGTGTCGATGAGACGTCGATAGACATGTGTGCATGCTAGCCAGGGGGTCCGACGTCGAGAGGGCTTCAGCAGCCCTCATGGGGACAGATCTGCACACCCGACGAATGTGCAGAAGAGGTCTATGGCGTGCAGTCGTTGGCGTGTTTCGGGACACTCCCGTCCGTCTCAGCGGGCAACCCGGTCAGGGCTCCCGAGGTGCCGCGAGCGTCCACACCCCGAGTCTCAGGTCGCGGCGCCGAACCGTGAGGTACACCCCCGGCTCCGACCTGCGACGTACACCCCCGGCTCATCTCCCCGGCGCCAGCCCCCGCAGCCAGCCCTCAGGCGTCCGCGCATGCCGTGCTCGGAGCGATCGGCCGGGACCGACCCCGCCGGGCGTGGCCGCCGCAGCATGCACGAACGTCGTTCGGAGAGGAACGCGTGGAGCGCGTGTTCAGTGATGAGAGGGCGTTCATCGGGCAGCCCGAACCGCCACCGCAGCCCGAGCCGTCGCTAGCCGTCGCCCAGCGCCGCCCGCACCAGCTCCACCGCATCGCCCGGCGCGACGCCCAGTCGGCGCACGGTGTCGGCATACGCGCGCGCCGCATCGGCCGCCTGCGCCGCCGCGGAATCCCTGCCGCGGACGACGGTTCCGGCGCGGCCCCGCGTCTCGACGTAGCCTGCTTCCTCAAGTTCTTTGTAGGCGCGGGCGACGGTGTTCGCCGCGAGCCCGAGGTCGGCCGCGAGCGTGCGCACCGGAGCGAGACGCGTTCCCGCGACCACCGAGCCGTCGTCGATCGCGGCGATGATCTGCGCGCGCACCTGCTCGTACGGCGGCGTGGGGGAGGTGGCATCCACGCGGATATCGAGGCTCATCGGCCGTTGAGTCCGAAGAGATCGAGGGGGTGTGTCAGGCGCCACCACGGGTCGGGAGGATCGATCGTGCTCGACAGCTGCGCATCGACCGTGTCGGAGTCGAGGGGGCCGGTCGCCGTGAACGTGCCGACGGTGTCGCCGGCCGTGCGGGAATCGCCGAGATCGAAACGCGTCGAGGTCGCGGCGACGGCACTGTTCCAGAGGACGACCGTGGCATCCGCGGTCGTGACGACATCGGCATCCTGTCCCCAGAGCGTTTCGACGCGGCCGATCACCGTCCCCGACGTCACCGAGGGACGCGGCTGCAGTTCCTCCGCGATGCGGGCGTAGAGGTCGCGGCTGGCCTGGTTGCGCTCGTCGGGTCCGGGTTGGCCGAGCACCGCGGCGTAGGCGCGAACGGTCACCGTGCCGACGGTGAAGTCCTTCGCCGACAGGAGGTTCCACGCATCGAGCGTCCCCGTCTTCACCCCCACCACGCCGGGATCGGCGAGCAGCGGGTTGCCGTTCTTGAACGACCCGGCCCCGGGCAGGGTGAGCTCTGGGGTGCGGACGATCTCGGCGATGACCGGGTTGGCGAGCGCCTTCTCGGCGAGAGCGATGAGAGCTGCCGGGGTCGCCGTGTTGCCGGCCTCGATCCCGGTCGGGTTCACGATCGTGATGCCCGTGATCCCCCGCTCGGCGAGGTACGTGTTCGCCGCGGCGGCGAAGTCCGCGTTGGAGGGGAAGAGATCGTATGCCAAGCGCTGGGCGTAGTTGTTCGCGGAGGCGATCAGCATGCCCTGGAGCATCTGCAGCTCGGTCAGGCTGCCGTCAACGGGCACATCGAGGGAGGATTCCCCGCGCGCCCGGTACTGCCAGTAGTCCGCGCTGTCGGCCTGCGTGAAGGCGTACGAGGGGCCCTGCTCGCCCGGAGCGAGCGGAAGTCGATCGAGCACGACGAGGGCGGTCACGATCTTGGTGATGCTGGCGATCGACTCGGGGCCGCTCGCCGACGACGAGAGCTCACCGGGCACGCCGTCGAGCGCGATCGCGGCCTCGCCCTGGGCAGGCCACGCGGGGTCGGCGGGCGGTGCCGCGGTGGGCTGGACCGCCACGGACCGGACCGTGGGGCGGACCGCCGAGAGCGGCCACAGCAGCGTCGCGGCCGTGTACACGCCGACGAGCAGGAGGAGCAGGATCGCCGGGACGACCGTCGCGGGGCGAAATGCCCGACGGCGGCGTCCAGCGAGGAGGTCGGCGGGGCGTCCGGTCGCTCCCGAGACGACGAACGCGGGAGCCGGACGCGGCGCACCGGCGGCGTCGGGGTCGACCCACCCGAGCGCACCGAGGGCGGTCGCGGTCGAGTCGGCCGGGGCGTTCGAAGCGACGGGTACGGACGCCGCCGGAGCGGCCTGCGCGGGCGCCGCAGCGTCGAGAGAATCCGGCGCGGATGCCGCGGGCGCAGCCTGCGCGGGGGAATCACCGACAGGCGTCTCGACGACGGGTGCACCCTCGGTCGTTGCGGACGCCGGATCAGCGGGCAGATCGGCGGCGTCGCGCGCGGCTCGTCGCGTCGCCGGAGTCTGCTCGTGCACCCGCCCACGCTACCCCGGGGCGTCCCTCTATACTCGTCAGCACAACCACGGGAGTCCGGTGAGCCGGGCTGAGAGGAAGCGAATCCACGCTTCGACCGTCGAACCTGATCCGGATCATGCCGGCGCAGGGAGGAGAAGAAATGCACACGTCCACGTCTGCGCGCACGGCCCCGGCCGTGGCATCCGCCCATCGGTTCTCCTGGCGGGTCGTCGACATCGTCGTCGCCGCCGTCCTCGGTGTCGCGGTCGGCCTCGTCTTCTGGGGATGGAACACCGTCGGCGGTCTCTGGTTCACCGCGATGGACGGCCTGACCCCGGGCCTCGGCGGCATCGCCGTCGGCATCTGGCTGATCGGTGGCGTGATCGGCGGTCTGATCATCCGCAAGCCCGGCGCCGCGCTGCTCGTCGAGCTCATCGCCGCCGTCGTCTCGGCACTCATCGGCAACGCGTGGGGTCCCTTGACCATCGTGTCGGGCTTCGCGCAGGGGCTCGGCGCCGAGCTGATCTTCCTCGCGTTCCTGTACCTGCGCTTCTCGCTCCCGGTGGCGATGCTCGCGGGCGTCGGAGCCGGCGTCGGGGCGTGGGTCAACGAGCTGTTCGTCGGCTCGTCGCCCAACATCGCCAAGACGGTCGAGTTCAACCTCACCTACCTCGGCACGCTCGTCGTCTCGGGTGCCCTCCTGGCCGGTCTGGTCGGTTGGCTGCTCGTGCGCGCGCTCGCGGCGACCGGGGCGCTCAGCCGCTTCGCCGCCGGTCGGGAAGCGCGCCGCGACGTCTGATGCCGGCCCCCGCACGCGTCGACGTCGAGGGCTGGGGGTGGCGCTACGCCGGCCGCAAGCTCCCCGCCACGCGTGACATCGACCTGACGATCGAACCCGGCGAGCGGGTCCTCCTGCTCGGAGCCTCGGGAGCGGGGAAGTCCACCCTGCTCGCGGGCCTCGCCGGACTCCTCGGCGGCAGCGACGAGGGAGAGGCCACGGGCCGGATCCTCGTCGACGACTGCACCCCCGAGGGGCAGCGCGGCCGCATCGGTCTCGTGCTGCAGGATCCCGAGGCCGGGATCGTGCTGTCGAAGGTCGGCGACGACGTGGCGTTCGGGTGCGAGAACCTCGCCGTGCCCGCGCCCGAGATCCCGGCGCGGGTGGCGGAGGCCGTGGCATCCGTGGGTCTGTCCGTTCCCCTCGATCGCCCGACCAAGGCGCTGTCGGGTGGGCAGAAGCAGCGTCTGGCGCTCGCGGGGGTCCTCGCGATGCGTCCGGGACTTCTCCTGCTCGACGAGCCGACCGCGAACCTCGACCCGGAGGGCGTCGCCGAGGTGCGCGCCGCGGTGGAGCACGTCGCGCGCGCCGAGGGGACGACCGTCGTGCTGATCGAGCACCGCACCGCCGTGTGGGCCGACCTCATGACGCGCGTGGTCGTGCTCGCCCCGGGCGGGGGAGTGCTCGCCGACGGCTCGCCGGATCGGGTGTTCGCCACGCACGGCGACGCGCTCGCCGCCGCGGGGGTGTGGGTACCGGGGCGTCCGGTCGAGCTTCCGGTGCTTCCGCCGCTCGAGATCCCGGATGCCGCGCTCTCGACGTCGGCGCTCTCGATCGGGCGCGAGAAACGCACGGTCGTCGCCGCGGGTCTCGATCTGACCGTGCCCCGTGGGGCCGGGACGGTGATCACCGGGCCCAACGGTGCGGGCAAGTCCACCCTGGCCCTGACCCTCGCGGGGCTCCTGCCCGAGCTGTCGGGGGAGGTCGTCGCTGCGGACTCGCTCGCGGCTCGCGGCATCCGTCGCCCCTCGCGCTGGCGCTCGACCGAGCTCCTCACGCGGATCGGCACCGTGTTCCAGGAGCCGGAGCACCAGTTCCTCGCGCCGACCATCCGCGATGAGCTCGCCGTCGGGCCGAGAGCCCTGCGGATGCCGGCGGCCGAGGTCGACGCGATCGTCGACGAGCTTCTCGAGCGGTTGGACCTGGCATCCCTCGCCCTGGCGAACCCCTTCACACTGTCGGGGGGACAGAAGCGCCGCCTCTCGGTCGCGACGGTTCTCGCGGCCTCGCCCGAGGTGATCGTGCTCGACGAACCGACGTTCGGACAGGACCGTCGCGGCTGGAGCGAGCTCGTCGCGCTGCTGCAGCGCGAGATCGCGCGGGGGCGCACGGTCGTCGCGGTCACCCACGACGCCGATGTGGTGCGGCACCTGGGCCAGCATCGGATCGTGCTCGGAGCCGCGGCATGACCGTCGTGGACGTCGCCCCGCGCACGGCGTGGCTCGACGGCGTCAACCCGGTGACGAAGGTCGCGATCGTGGTGGTGCTGGCGCTCCCGCTGCTGATCACGGTCGACGCGGTGAGCGCGGCCACGGCTCTCGCGCTCGAGCTCCTGTGCGTGCCGGTGACGGGCTTGGCGTATCGGGTCGTCGGCGCGCGCCTGGTGCCCGTTCTCCTGTTCGCGCCGATCGCGGCGGTGAGCATGCTGTTGTACGCGCGGCCGGGCGGGACCGTCTACGGCACCTTCCTCTTCGCGACCATCAGCGACGACTCCCTCGCTCTGTCGTTCGCGGTGCTGCTGCGCGTCGTCGCGCTCGCGCTGCCGATGATCCTCCTGTTCGCCCGCACCGACCCGACGGAGCTCGCCGACGCCCTGTCCCAGGTCGCGAAGCTCCCGAGTCGTTTCGTGCTCGGGGTGCTCGCCGGCGCGCGGACGGTCGGGTTGTTCGTCGACGACTGGCGCACGATGACGCTCGCCCGGCGCGCCCGCGGCCTCGGCGATCGGGGGGCGCTCCGCCGCTTCTTCTCCATGGCCTTCGTGCTCCTGGTCTTCGCGGTCCGCCGCGGGACGACGCTCGCCACGGCGATGGAGGCCCGCGGCTTCGGCGCCGACGTCGAGCGCACGTGGTCGCGCCCCTCGACCCTCTCGCGTCGGGATGCCGTCGCCCTCGTCGGCTCGATCGCTCTCGTCGCCGTCGCGCTGGCCGCCGCCGTGGTGTCGGGGGCGTTCCGCGTGGTGGGAACGTAGGGGGGGCGCTGCCGCCGCGCGCGGTCCCGCCCGTCACGCGCGTTCCTCCTCCGCGCGTCCGCTGAGTGTCCAGAACACCCGGACTCTTTCGAAACGCGTCCGGGTGTTCTGGACACTCGACGGCGCCGCAGCCCCGCGGCGCCGTGAAGCAGGGGAGTCGGCCGTCCGCGGGAGGGCCAGGGTGTCAGGTCTCGTTCCACAGGGCCTGATAGAACGCCAGGCGGGTGGCATCCGGAGTCACCCCGTAGGCGGTGAGGAGCGGTTCCTCCCACCCGGGGCCGTAGTTCCACCCGGTCGAGAGGGTCGCGGCGGCGAGGTCGGCCCAGCGATCCGCGACGCCGAGCGCGCCGAGGTCGACGTGCGCGGACCACTCCCCGTCTTCGCCGAGGAGCGTGTTCGGCGCGCAGGCGTCGCCGTGGCACACCACGAGCCGGTCGATCGGTGGGGCGTCGTGCAGCTCCCGGGGCACCCGGATGCCACGGCCCGCGGCGTTCGCGAGACGATCGGGCACCGTCCACGAGAACGGACACTCGCTCACCGGCAACGCGTCATGAAGCGCGCGCAGCCCCCGGCCCACCGCACGCACGGCACGGGCGGGATCGGCGAGCCACCGCGGATCGACCGCGGAGAGTCCCGGCATCGCCTCGGTCACGAGCCATTCGTGCGTGGCATCCCGACCCTCGTCGAGCACCCGCGGCACCGGGGTGAACGCGCGCGCCCAGCGCAGACGTTCCGCCTCGGCGCTCATCGAGGTCTCGGCGTTGCGCGGGCCGTACTTGAGGAACCGGATGCCGCCGGCTCCGGTCGCCCGGAACGTCAGCCCGCCGATGGTGTTGCGCCAGACCGGCTCGATGGTCGCGTCTCCGGCGAGCTCCCGCACGCGGTCCGGAACGGGCTCGGAGGTCGCGGGAATGCTCATCACCCGATCCTCGCGCGCTCCCCGCTTCCCGGGAAGCGCCGAGTGTTCCCCGACGCCCGGCTGTGTGCCGCAACAGTGCGTCGCAACAGCGAGTCGCGACAGGACGTGTCATCGACGCGCGACGGGCGGAGCCTGTGCGCCCGGGCGCCGGGGGCGTGCGCATCCCGGCCCTCCCGGCCGCGACGAGGCGGGCACAATGGAAATGGGGGGTGTCATGGAACTGTCGCTCGGGATGCTGGCGGTGAGCGTCGCGGTGGCTGCCGCCGTGCTCTTCGCCGCCCTGCCCCGCATCGGAACGCCCGGGGCGATGACGCTGTTCCTGCGCTACGCGGCGGTGTCGGGCGTGGCCGCCGTCGGATCGAGCGCGATGTACCTCATCGACGGCGCCGGCCACGAGGGCATCGTCTCGCTCGTGCTGGGCGACGTCGCGATGGTGCTCGCGCCCATGCTCCTGCTCGTCGCGTTGAAAGTCCTCGAGGGTCAGCAGGCGCGGCGCTGGTCGCTCGCGAGCCTCGCGCTCGCGCTCGTGATGGCTGTCACGACGATCGCTCTCCCGCCGTCGCTGTCGCTGGCCTTGAAAGCGGCCCTGCTCGCGGCCGCCTGCATCGCGTGCGCCCTCGCCGCGGTGCGCTCGCCCGCCGAACCGCGGTGGCCGTTGCGCCTGATCGCGGGGGCGACCGCTCTGTACGCGGTGTACTCCGCGGCGCGCGCCGTCGTGGGGGTCGCGACCCCGGCGGATTCCGTGCCTCATCGGATCGGGTCATCGGTCGAGCTGGCCTCCGTCGTCGGGGCGATCGTCGTCGCGGCGATCGGGATCGCGGTCCTGCGGGTGCGGCTCGGCCCGCGTGCCCGAGCGGTCCCCGTGGTCTGCCCGGCGGGACAGGCGGTCGTGGTGGGGGATTGGGCCCTCGCCTCCGCCGCGTACGGGCAGGAGCGCATGCGGGCCATGGTGGCCGAGCTGCAGAGCGCGGGGCAGGAGTTCGACGAGTCGGCGCGAGCGCTCCCCCGCGGCGTGGAGATCTCGATGCCCGACGCGATCGAGAGGCTCGGCGGACGTCTGCGCGACGTCCACGGCTGGAGGCCCGATGAGGTGGCCCTCCTCGTCGACGGGGCGGCCACGGGAGCGATCCCCACGCGCCGACCGCGCACGGGTCGGCCTTCCACGGGGAACTCGGCGCGAACCTGAGTCCCGGGTAGGGTGGGACCGAGTTTCTGCTTCGAAGGAGAACGCATGGATATCTCAGGAGCTGCCGCCCTCGTCACCGGCGGTGCCTCGGGCCTGGGCCTCGCCACGGCGCGCCGTCTTGCCGCGGCGGGCGCGCACGTCACGATCGTCGACCTGCCCTCATCTCCGGGGGCGGCCGTCGCCGACGAGCTCGGCGGAACGTTCGCCCCGGCCGATGTCACCGACGCCGAGCAGATCGCCGCAGCCGCCGCCCGCGCCGCCGAGGCCGGTCCGCTGCGCGTCGTCGTCAACTGCGCCGGGATCGCGCCGCCCGCGAAGGTGCTCGACCGCGACGGCGCCCCGTCGTCGCTCGCCGACTTCGAGCGCGTCATCCGCGTGAACCTCATCGGCACCTACAACGTCATCGCGCAGGCCTCGGCCGTGATGGCGCAGACCGATCCCGTCGAGGGCGGCGACCGTGGCGTCATCGTGAACACCGCGAGCGTCGCCGCGTTCGACGGGCAGATCGGCCAGCCCGCGTACTCCGCGAGCAAGGGCGGCGTGCACGCGATGACCCTCCCCATCGCCCGCGAGCTGGCGCGCCACGGCATCCGGGTCGTGACCATCGCCCCCGGCATCATGGAGACGCCGATGCTCAAGGGCCTCCCGCAGGCGGCGCAGGACTCCCTCGGCCAGCAGGTGCCGTACCCCTCGCGCCTCGGCGCCCCCGACGAGTATGCGCGTCTCGTGCTCGCGATCGTCGACAACGGCTACCTCAACGGCGAGACGATCCGCCTCGACGGCGCGATCCGGATGGCACCGAAATGACCGACGGCATCCTGCTCCACATCGACGGCGGGCTCGCCCGTGTCACGTTCGACCGGCCCGCCTCGCTCAACGCGATGGACTTCCCCATGGCTGCGCGCTGGCGCGCCGTCGCGCACGAGGTCACGTCCGACCCCTCGGTGGGAGCGGTGATCCTGGATGCCAACGGCCCCGCGTTCTGCGCCGGCGGCGACGTGGTGGCGATGGCCACGACCGGTTCCTCGGGCGCCGAGGTGACCGAGACCGCGGAGGCGATCCACGACGGCATCCGCACCTTCGCGGAGGCTCCGCTGCCGATGGTCGCGGCCGTGCAGGGAGCGGTCGCGGGCGGCGGGCTCGGGCTCATGCTCACCGCTGACTACGTCGTCGCGAGCGAGAACGCCCGCTTCGTCAGCCGGTACGCGAACATCGGCCTGACCCCCGACCTCGGCGTCTCGACGCTGCTGCCCGCCGCGATCGGGCAGCGTCGAGCGCTGCAGCTGCTGCTGCAGGACCGCATGCTCACCGCCGCGGAGGCCCTGGACTGGGGTCTCGTCGCCGAGGTCGTGGCATCCGGGACCCTCGTCTCACGGGTCCAGGAGATCGCGCGGTTCTGGCTCGACGGAGCGACCGCGGCGTTCGGTCAGGCCACGCGTCTCGTTCGTCTCGGCGCGGGGCGGACGTTCGCCGAGAACCTCGACGACGAGGCCGCCACGATCGGCGCCGCCTTCGACACCCCCGAGGCGAAGGCGCGGGTCGCCGCGTTCGCCGCCGCCTCCGCGAAAGGACGCTCATGATCCCCACCACCCCTCCAGCCGCCGCTGGCGCGGCGCCCGGAGCCTCCGGCGGCGTGGGCCCACTCTCGGGCAAGACCATCCTCATGTCGGGCGGCAGTCGCGGTATCGGCCTCGCGATCGCGCTCCGCGCCGCCCGCGACGGGGCGAACATCGCCATGCTCGCCAAGACCGACACCCCGCACCCCAAGCTCGAGGGGACCGTGCATACGGCAGCCGAGGCGATCCGCGCGGCCGGCGGCCGGGCGCTGCCGATCGTCGGGGACGTGCGCGATGAGGCATCCATCACCGAAGCCGTGATGCGGACGGTCGGGGAGTTCGGCGGCATCGACATCGTCGTCAACAACGCCAGCGTGATCGACCTCTCGGGCTCCCTCGACCTGGCGACGAAGAAGTACGACCTCATGCAGGACGTCAACGTCCGCGGCACGTTCCTGCTCTCGCGGGCCGCGGTCCCCCAGCTGAGGGATACCGGGAACCCGCACATCCTCTCGCTGTCGCCGCCGCTGAACACGACGTCGAAGTGGCTCGGCGCGCACACGGGGTACAGCCTCGCCAAGTTCGGCATGACGATGGCGACGCTGGGCCTTGCCGCGGAGTTCGCCGACGCCGGGATCGCCGCCAACACGCTGTGGCCGCGGACGACCATCGCGACCGCCGCCGTGCAGAACGTGATCGGCGGCGACCGGCTCATGGCCGTGTCGCGGACGCCCGAGATCTACGCGGATGCCGCGTACGAGGTGCTCACCTCGCCCTCGCGCGAACGGACCGGTCAGACGCTCATCGTCGAGGACGTGCTTCTCGCCGCCGGCCTGACCGACTTCGCGAAGTACGCCGCGGTGCCGGGGACGCCGGATGAGGCGATGTACCCGGACATCTTCCTGGACTGACGCCCCCGGAACGGGGCACGCGCGCGGCGCGCTCCGTCCCGGAGGGGCGGGAACGACCGCGTTCTCGCGTCAGCTCTCGCCGCGGAACAGGGCCAGCGGGTCGAGGTCGTCGTCGCCCTCGGACAGCGCGTGCGCCACGCGGTTCTTCGCGCTGACCAGGTGCGTTCGCAGCAGCTCCGCGAGACGTGCGCCGTCGCCGTCGCGGATCGCGGCGAGCATCTCGCGATGCTCCTCATCGGCCTGGCCGCGACCGCCGAGGTGGTCGATGTTCTCTTGCGAGTACGGCTGCACCGCGGCCAGGAGTCCGCGCAGGATCTCCGCCGTCCGGGGGCGCCCCGCCGCGTCGTAGAGGCGCGAGTGGAACTCGAAGTTCGCGCGCATCCACCGGCCGACGTCGTCCGCGGACTCCATCTCGGCGACCCGTGACTCCAGCGCCGTGATCTCGCCGCGCGTGATGCGGCGCACGATGTCGTCCGCGATCGTCGGCTCGAGCAGGAGCCGCAGTTCGTAGAGCTCGTCGAGCTCGTCGCGATCGAGCGTGCGGACCGAGGCGCCCCCGCCCGGCGTCATCTCGATCACGCCCTCGGTGGCGAGGATCCGCAGGGCCTCGCGCACCGGGCTGCGGCTGACGTCGAACCGCCGGGCGAGGTCTTCCTGCACGAGTGCCGCCCCCGGGGGGATCACCTTCTCGCGGATGGCCAGGGCGATCCGCGAGGCGATCACCTCGGGGCTCATCGATGCCGCCACGTTGCCTCCTCGTTCGATCGCAGACGCCGTCGCCCGTTCGTTCGAGGATAGGGGCGACCGCGTTGCGTATCCATTGGATCCAGTGTATACAGTGGATACGCGTTTCCCCGGCGCGGCATCCTGAACCCCGACGATGGAGTTTCTGCAATGAGGCACGATGTTCGACCGAACCGGCGCGTCCGCCGGCTGATCCCGCTCGCCGCGCTCGCCGCGGCATCCGCCCTCGTCCTGTCGGGCTGCGGTGCCGACGGCACCACCGGCACCGGGAGCATCTCGGACGGCGGCGAACCCCAGACGGGCGGCACCCTGACCGTCGCCCTCGCCGCGACGCCGTCGATCATCGACCCCTTCGCCACGAGCCTGCAGGCCGACTGGGTCATCGCCCGTCAGGTCTGCGAACCGCTCTTCGACGTCTCGACCTCGTTCGAGATCGGCCCCGTTCTCGCGAAGGACCTCGTCGACAACGGCGGCGGCAGCTACACGCTGACCCTGCGCGACGGCGTGAGCTTCCAGGACGGCGAGCCGTTCACCTCCGCCGACGTGATCGCGAGCCTGAACCGCTACTTCCTCACCCCGGGCAACGGCTCGATCCTGAAGTCGCTCACCACCTCGATCGAGGCGGTCGACGACACCACCCTCACGATCACTCTGAACACGCCGAGCCCTCTCCTGCCGACACTGCTCACGACCGCGTACATGATGCCCGCGAGCGTGGTGAAGGACCGGCCGATCACCGATCCGGTCTCCGACCTCGTGTGCACCGGCCCCTACAAGCTCACCAGCTACGCGGCCGACGGCGACGTCGTGCTCGATCGCTGGGACGGATACAAGAAGCTCGACACCCCCGGTGACGGCGGGCTCGGCGCGAAGAACGCCTACGCCGATCAAATCGTCTTCACACCGATGCCCGAGGCCTCCACGCGTCGCCAGGCGACCGAGGCGGGTCAGGTCGACATCGGTGGCTCTCTCTCATACGACGACTACGACTCCGTCAGCAGCGGTGGCGCGGCCCAGGCCGTGCTGCTCAGCCCGACCTCGGGCTCGACCGTCGTGTTCAACAAGGCGCAGGGCATCATGTCGAACGTCGCCATGCGCCAGGCGTTCCTCGCGGCGCTGAACATGGACGACATCATGCTCGCCGCCTTCGGCAACCCCGAGTTCTACTCGGTCGACGGCAGCATCATCCCCGAGGTGAACAGCACCTGGGCGACCGACGCCGGGACCGACAACTACAACAAGCCCGACCTCGATCGCGTCAAGAAGCTGCTCGACGAGGCCGGCTACACGGGCGAGCCGATCCGCTGGCTCACCACCAAGGAGGACCCCTCCTGGTACGGCCCGTCGCTTCCCGCGCAGCAGCAGCTGAAGGAAGCCGGCATCAACATCGACCTGCAGGTCATCGACCGTGCGAGCGTCATCCAGCTGCGCACCGACCCGACCGCGTTCGACCTGTTCTCCTCCGGCATCCCGACCTACGCCGACCCGGTGCTGCTGCCCTACCTGCAGCAGACGTTCCCCGGCACGTGGGTCTCGCCCGACCGCGATGCGCTCCTGTCGAAGCTGTCGACCGAGTCCGACCCCGCCGCCCGCAAGGCGACCTGGGAGCAGCTGCAGACCCTCGTGTACGAAGACCTGCCGTTCCTGAAGTTCGGGACCTCGCGCCCGCTGCTCATCACCGCCAACCGCGTGCACACCGAGCACCCGGACGAGCTGGCCGGCTGGTACTACAACACCTGGCTCGACCAGTCCTGATCCCGCTCCACCCCTGACAAGGATCCCCCATGTCCGAGATGACCGTCCCCACGACGACGTCGATCGAAGCGGCCGCCGCGCGCACCGTCCGCCCACGACTGTGGCGTCGACTCCTGCACCGACCGATCGCCGTGGTGGCGCTCATCCTCCTTCTCGTGATGGCGGGGGCGGCTCTGCTCGCCCCCGTCCTCGCGGGGGATCCCAACGCGTTCGTCGCCGTCGAGCGCCTGCGCCCGCCCTCCGCGACGCACATCTTCGGCACCGACAACCTCGGCCGCGACGTGTACTCGCGCACCGTCTTCGGGGCGCAGGCATCGCTCACCGTGGGCGTCGTCACCGCCGCGATCACGACGGCGATCGGGGTGGTCCTCGGCATCCTGGCCGGCATGTTCCGCTGGTTCGACGCGATCGTCATGCGCATCGTCGACGGCGTGATGTCGTTCCCGATCATCGTGCTCGCCCTGGCGATGACCGCGATCCTCGGTCCCGGGCTCGGGACCGTGATCCTCGCGATGACGATCGTCTTCGTCCCGGGCATGACCCGCGTGGTCCGCAGCTCCGCGCTCGTGGCCAGCGAGCTGCCGATGGTCGACTCGGCCCGCGCGATCGGTGCGGGCAGCGTCCGCATCTTCTGGCGCTACATCCTGCCGCAGGCCACGACCCCCGTGCTGGTCCAAGCGGCCATCACCTTCACCACCGCCGTGCTCGTCGAGTCCGCGCTGAGCTTCATCGGCGCGGGTCTGCCGCCGAACGTCCCGAGCTGGGGAGCGTCGCTGTCGGAGGCCCGCAGCTACCTCACCTCGGCGGTGTGGATGTGGGGCTTCCCGGGTCTCGCGCTGATCCTCACGGTCCTCGCCATGAACATCGTCATCGACAACGTCCGTGACATCCTCGACCCGCGCGCCGGAGGCCGCTGACATGCTCCGCTATCTCGCGCAGCGCCTCCTCGCGCTGCTGCCCACCGTGGCCGTGCCCTTGGTGCTGGTCTTCCTCCTGCTGCGTCTGGCCCCCGGCGACCCGGCCGCCATCCTGCTCGGCGACTCCGCGACACCCGACCAGGTCGCCGCCCTCCGCGAGCAGCTCGGCCTCAACGCGCCGCTCTGGGAGCAGTTCGGCCGCTTCCTCGGCGACGTGGTGACCCTCCGCCTCGGCGACAGCCTCTTCCTCGGCAAGCCCGTGGTCGACGTCATCCCGGACTATGCCCTCGTCACCCTCGAGATCAGCGTCATCGCGCTGATCGTCGCGCTCGCGCTCGGCATCGGACTCGGTGCTCTCGCGGCGTTCCGCAACGGGCGCCCCGCGGGGCGCGTCGCCACGGCCCTCGGCATCATCGGCATCTCGGTGCCGCAGTTCGTCGTCGCGCTGATCCTGATCGTCGTGTTCGCCGCGTGGCTGCACTGGTTCAACGTCGGAGGCTTCGTCCCGATGTCGAAGGGCTTCTGGCCGCACCTGCGCTCGATCACCCTCCCGGCCCTGTCGCTCGGGATCGCCGAGTCGGCGTTCGTCGCCCGCATCACCCGCGGGGCGATCCTCGACGTCGTTCGCGAGCCCTTCGTCACGACCGCCCGTTCCCTCGGCGTGCCCCCGCGCCGCATCGGCGCGGTGCACGTCGTCCGCGTCGCCGCCCTGCCGATCATGACCGTCGCGGGCCTGCTTGTCGCGAGCCTGCTCTCCGGCAGCGCCGTCGTCGAGACGATCTTCGGCGTCCCGGGCATGGGCCGCCTGCTCCTGGATGCCGTCGGGCGTCGGGACTACTCGCTGGTGCAGGGGATCGTGCTGTTCACCGGCCTCTTCGTGATCATCGTCAATCTCCTGGTCGACCTGTCGTACTCCGTGGTCGACCCGCGTGTCCGTCTCGGGAGGAAGAGCGCATGAGCGCCCCACTGCTGCAGGTCTCCGACCTCTCCATCACCGCCGACACCGCGGGCGGACCCTACGACGCCGTGCGATCGGTCGACTTCGCCCTCGACCGTGGGCGGGCGCTCGCCGTCGTCGGCGAGTCCGGCAGCGGCAAGTCCCTGACCGCCCTCGCCATCGCCGGACTCCTGGGCGAGAAGCTCACCCCGAGCGGATCGGTCCGCTTCGACGGTCGCGAGCTGATCGGCATGGGGGCCGCGGATCGGCGGGCGATGGCCGGTCGGCGTATCGGTTTCGTCTTCCAGGAGCCGATGTCGTCGCTGCATCCCATCCTCACCGTCGGGCAGCAGCTCGAGGAGGGTCTCCGCGCTCACTTCGACATGAACCGGCGCCAGCGCGCCGACCGGGTGCGCGAGCTCCTCGACATCGTCGGCCTGGGCAAGGCGCGCGACATCCGCGGCGACCGGATCGGCCAGCTCTCGGGCGGGATGCGCCAGCGCGTCATGATCGCGATGGCCATCTCGTGCGAGCCCGAGCTCGTGATCGCCGACGAGCCGACCACGGCGCTCGACGTCACCCTCCAGCGCCAGGTCATCGACCTGCTGGGCTCGCTGCGCGAGCGCCTGGGCGTCGCGCTCATGCTCATCACCCACGACCTCGGGGTCGTCGCCGAGACGTGCGACGAAGCCGTCGTCATGTACGGCGGACAGGTCGTCGAGAGCGGGCCCACCGCGACGCTCCTGCACGACCCGGCGCACGACTACACGCGGGCTCTGCTGATGTCGATCCCCGTGCTGGGCGACGATCGCCCGCGCCTTCCGACCGTGGCATCCATCGCCCCGTGGCTGCGCGATGCGCGACAGGATGCCGCCGCCCTCCGCCCCGTCACCGAACTCGTCACGCTCGCCCCCGGTCATCGGGTGCGACGCGAAGCAGAAGGAGTCGCGGCATGACCGCCCTGCTCGAGGTCGAGAACCTCACGAAGACCTTCCACGTCTCGCGTCGCCGACAGGTCACGGCCGTGAAGGGCGTCTCGTTCCAGATCGAGAAGGCCCGCACGTACGGCCTCGTGGGCGAATCGGGCAGCGGGAAGTCGACCGTCGCACGCATGATCGCGCGACTGACGGAGCCCACGTCGGGCACCGTGCGATTCGACGGGGTCGACGTCACCCGCCTCGACCGGGCCGCCCGCCAGCAGTACCGGCGGGACGTGCAGATCGTCTTCCAGGACCCGTTCGGTGCCCTGAACCCGCGGATGACGGTCGCCGACCTCATCATGGAGCCGCTCCAGGTCCACCGCCGCGGCACGGCGAAGGACCAGCGCGATCGCGCCCGCGCCCTCGTCGACCACGTCGGCCTCGGCGCGGCGGCGCTCGAGAAGAAGCCCGTCGACTTCTCGGGAGGCCAGCGCCAGCGCATCATGATCGCGCGCGCCCTCGCCCTGCAGCCGCGGCTCATCGTCGCGGACGAGCCCGTGTCGGCTCTCGACGTCTCGGTGCAGGCGCAGGTGCTGAACCTGCTGAAGGACCTGCAGGAGGCGTTCGGGCTCTCGTACCTCTTCATCTCGCACGATCTGTCGGTGGTGGAGTTCATCTCCGACCGCATCGGCGTGATGTACCTCGGCGACCTCGTCGAAGAGGGGGACAAGCGCGACATCTACGCGAATCCGCGCGAGGAGTACACCCGGTCGCTCATCGAGGCGATCCCGACCATCGAGGAACGACCGTGAGCGGCGAGATCGACGCCTGGCTGGGCGTGCGGTTCGCCACGCTCGCGCACCCTTTCGCCGCGCCGGTCCTGACCGATCCGGTCGCCCCGGCGGCGCCGGGCGGGGAGTTCGGCCCCGCCCCGATCCAGCCGCCGGTCCCCGGCTTCGACCTGCCCGGCGGGCAGTCGGCGATCGACTGCCTGACCCTCAACGTCTGGGCGCCCCGGGGCGCGCAAGCCGCTCCCGTCGCGGTGTGGCTCTTCGGCGGTGGCTTCGAGATGGGGACCGCCTCGACGTCGGTCTTCGACGGCGCTTCTCTCGCCGGGGCCGCCCAGAGCGTCGTGGTGACCCTGAACTACCGCGTCGGCGCGTTCGGCTTCGGTGCCTTCGCGCACCGCGGCGGGGAGCTCTCGGCCGCCCACGATCTCGGTCTGCAGGACGTCTGCGCCGCTCTGCGCTGGATCGACATCGCGGCACCCTCCTTCGGCGGCGACGCGTCTCGCGTGACGCTCATCGGACAGAGTGCGGGGGCGTTCCTCGCCGCCGCGGCGGCCGTGGCGCCGGGCGTCCCGCGGCCGCGCGCTCTCGCCTGCTTCTCGGGCGGTGCCTCGCGTGTCGTCGCCGCGGACGACGCCGCCCGGTTCGGGGACGCTCTTCTCGAGCACCTGGACGCCGAGCGCCTGATCGACCTCGACCCGCAGGCGGTGCTCGCCGCCCAGGCCGCGGTCGCCCCGCGCGACCTCGGCGTGCGCAACGGCGTGCGGCCTGTCGGGTTCGGCGTCGCGATCGATGCCGGGACCCCGGATGCCGTCGTCCCCCGCCACCCGCTGGATGCCGTGCGCGAGGGGGCTCTGCGCGACACCTTCGTGCTCGCCGCCGCCGGCACGGACGAGATGGAGGGCTTCGGCCCCGGCTCGGTGCCCGATCTCGACGCGCCGTTCCCGGAGGCGATCGAGACCCTGGCCGGTGCGGCCCCGCGGAGCGTGGTGGACGCGTACGGCGAGGGCGACCCGGCGGCGAGCTGGCGACGCGTGCTGGGCGACTACATCTACCGGCTGCCGGCTGCGCGTCTCGTCGCGGCGCAGCGCGCCGCGGGCGGCGGGGCCGCGTACCTCGAGGTCGGTCGCGAGGGCGACGACCCGGGCGGTCACGGGGCGGAGCTGGCCGGGATCTTCGCGCGGGGCGACGATGCGCGCTCGCGCGCGGTCCAGGAGACCCTCGTGACGCTCATCCGCGACGGGCGCCTCGACGGTGGGGAGCTCGACGCCGCCCTCGTGGCGGGCGCGGTGCCGGCGGCATCCCTCTCTCCGCACGATCTCGTGACGATCTGGCAGGGGGTCGACCGACCATGAGCACGTATCGCATCGGCGCGGGAAGCGGCTTCGCCGGCGACCGTTTCGAGCCGGCCGAGATCCTCGCCGCGCGCGGGGAGCTCGACGCCCTGGTGTTCGAGTGCCTCGCCGAACGGACCATCGGGCTCGCCCAGCAGCGCGCGGCGACGTCCGCCGGCGACGGCTTCGACCGGGTGTTCCTCGACCGCCTCACCGGCGTGCTGCCGCACCTGGCACCGCGCACGCGCGTGCTGACCAACGCGGGCGCCGCCGATCCCGTGGGGCTCGCGCGCGCCGTCGTCGACCTTCTCGCGGCGCATCCGGGCGGAGCGGGTCGTCGAGTCGCGGCGGTCGTCGGCGACGACGTCACGGCGGTGATCCCGGCGGATGCCCGCATCGCCGGCACCGATCTGACCATCGGCGACCTGGGCGACCGTCTCGTCTCGGCCAACGCCTACATCGGCGCGGGGGCGGCGATGCGAGCCCTCGAGAACGGCGCGGACGTCGTGATCACGGGTCGCATGGGCGATGCGGCCCTCTTCGCCGCGCCGATCGCCGTGCACCACGGCTGGGACGACGCCTCGCCCGACGAGATGGCCGCGCCCACCCTGGTCGGCCACCTGCTCGAGTGCGCGGGGCAGCTCACCGGCGGATACTTCGCGGACGGCGGGCGCAAGGTCGTGCCGGGTCTGGCGACTCTCGGCTTCCCCTTCGCGGATGTCGCCGCCGACGGCGTCGCCGAGTTCGGCAAGGCCGCGGGCACGGGTGGGCTCATCTCGCGCGCCACGGTGCTCGAGCAGTTGCTGTACGAGATCGACGACCCGTGTCGGTACAAGACCCCGGATGCCACCCTCGACCTCGGTGACGTGCGCATCGACGAAGTGGGTCCGGACCGTGTGCGCGTGTCGGCGGCCTCCGCGCAGGGGAGGCCGGAGCAGCTCAAGGTGAGCGTCGGCGTCCGCGACGGCTTCCTCGCGGTGGGAAGCATCGCCTACGCCGGCCGCGGGGCGCGCGAACGCGCCGAACTGGCGCTGCAGATCGTGCGGGAGCGCTGGGAGGCGGTGCACGGCCGCGATCCGGGCGAGGTCCGAGCCGACCTGCAGGGGTACAACTCGTTGCGGCCGTGGCACGAACCGTTGGGCGAACCGGCCGAGGTGCGCGCACGGCTGTCCCTGCGCACGTTCGATCGCGCAGCCGCGGCCCTGCTGCACCGCGAGGTCGAGGCGCTGTACACGAACGGCCCCGCCGGTGGCGGCGGGGCGGACCTCAGCCTGAAGGAGACGGTGGGGATCGTGTCGACCTTCATCGACCGCGACCGGGTCGAACCCCGAGTGGAGATGGTGTCATGACGACCCTGGGCGATCTGGCTCACGCGCGCGCGGGCGACAAGGGCGACACGTCGATCCTGGTCGTCGCGCCGTACGAACGGGACGATTACGCGCGCCTCGACGAGACGCTGCGACCCGACCGGGTCGCCGGGCACTTCGGCGTCGACGCGAGCCACGTCACGATCCACGCGGTGCCGCGTCTCGGCGCCTTCACGGTGGTGGTGCGGGGACGGCTCGACGGCGGAGTGACCCGCTCGCGCGCCGCCGATCCGCACGGCAAGACGCTGTCGGGCCATCTGCTCGACCTGGTCCTGGAGGGGTAGTAATCGTCCCCGCGGACGCACCCGCGTCAGATCAGACCGAGCTCCGCGAACGCGTTGTGCACGCCGTCGTCCAGCACCGACGTCGTGACCCGCCCGGCGAGCTTCTGCAGCTCGGGCGCCGCGTTGCCCATGGCGACGGGGGTGCCGACGACCTCGAACATCTCGACGTCGTTCCAACTGTCGCCGATGCCGATGGCATCCGTCGCCGAAAGGCCCAGTTGCGCGAGCACGGACGTGATCGCGGAGCCCTTGGTCACGCCCGCCTGACCGATCTCGCCGTTCGAGCCGCCCGGCAGCGGAATGGACCCGGGGATGACGTGGAAGCCGTCGCCGAGCTCCGCGGCGGCGTGCGCGACCGTGTCGATCGAGGGGCTCACGAACACGGCCTTCGCGACCGCGTCACGATCGACCTCCGCGACGGGGCGCGGTTCCTTCCACAGCGGCTCTTCCGCGGTGAGGCCCTGCTCCGCGAGCTGAGCGGCCCGTTCGGCGTGACGCTCACGGCGGTACGCCGTCATCACGGCGCCCATGCCCTCGCTCGCGAAGACACCGCCGTGCGTCTGCAGGAAGTAGTGGATGCCGTGGGCCTCGAAGTACCGCTCGAGGAGCTCGACGTCGGCTCGCGGCATGGGCTGCTCCACGAGGGTCTCATCGCCCCGCGTCGCGTACGCCCCGCCGTTGGTGATCGCGCCGTCGAAGCCGATCGCGAGGACGTCGGGGTGGACGTCGCCGGCGGAACGTCCGGTGCTCAGCCATACGAGGTGTCCGTTCGCGCGGGCCTGGCGGATCGCGGTCACGGTCGAGGGGGCGATCAGCGAGCCGTGCTCGAGGATCGTGCCGTCGACGTCGAGGAAGGCGATGCGGGTCATGGTGCACTCCAAGGGGGATCGGCCCCGGGCGCGCGAGCCCGGGGCCGATCCGATCAGGGGGGGGGGTCAGCGCGTCAGGGACGCGCCGTTGGTCCGGATGACGTCGGCGTACCAGTGGAACGACTTCTTCCGGTAGCGCTCGAGCGTCCCGGTGCCGTCGTCGTTGCGGTCGACGTAGATGAAACCGTATCGCTTGCTCAGCTGCGCGGTGCTGGCGCTGACGATGTCGATGCAGCCCCATGAGGTGTAGCCGAGCACGTCGACACCGTCCTCGATCGCCTCGCCGACCTGCACGAGGTGGTCGTTGAGGTAGGCGATGCGGTAGTCGTCGACGACCGTCTTCTCGCCGTCGACCTCGACGAGCTGGTCGCGCGCGCCCAGTCCGTTCTCGACGATGAAGAGCGGCTTCTGCCAGCGATCCCAGAACTGGTTGAGCACCAGCCGCAGGCCCACGGGGTCGATCTGCCAGCCCCACTCGCTCGCCGGGAGCGTGGGGTTTGCGACGCCGCCCATGATGTTGCCCTCGCCCGTGGCCCGCTTCGCGGGATCGGCGGTCTCGGCGATCGACATGTAGTAGCTGAACGACACGAAATCGACCGTGTTGGTCAGGTCGTCGCGATCCTGGTCGGTGATGTCGAGCGCGATGCCCTTCTCGCGCAGCGTCCGCAGGAAGTAGCCGGGGTAGGCGCCGCGGGTGTGCACGTCGCCGTAGACGAGGTTGCCGTGGTCGGCATCCATCACCGCGCGGGCGTCGTCGGGCGAGGGGGTGAGGGGGTAGATCGGCATCGACAGCACCATGCAGCCGATCTTCGCCTCGGGGGCGACCTCGCGGGCGATGCGGGTGGCCCGAGCGGATGCCACGAGCTCATGGTGCATCGCCTGGTACAGCTGCTGCTCGGGGACGCCGCCCTCGGGGATCGGGATGCCACCGCTCATGAAGGGGGCGTGCAGCAGCGAGTTGATCTCGTTGAACGTCAGCCAGTACTTCACGCGCGAGCCGAAGCGCTCGAAGAGCGTGCGGGCGTAGCGCTCGTAGAACCCGATGAGCGCGCGGTTCGTCCACCCGCCGTAGGTCTCGGCCAGGTGCAGCGGCGTCTCGTAGTGCGAGATCGTCACGAGCGGTTCGATGCCGTGCTTCTCGAGCTCGTCGAGCACGCGGTCGTAGAACGCGAGACCCGCCTCGTTCGGCTCGGTCTCATCTCCCTTCGGGAAGATGCGGCTCCACGCGATCGAGAAGCGGTAGACGCCGAAGCCCATCTCGGCGAACAGCGCGATGTCCTCCGCGTAGCGGTGGTAGTGGTCGATACCGACGAGCTTGAGGTTGTCGGGCGTGGGCTGTGCGGACCGGGGGCCGGAGATGCCGCGGGGCATCACGTCCTGCACCGAGAAGCCCTTGCCGTCTTCGTCGTACGCGCCCTCGATCTGGTTCGCGGCGGTCGCGCCGCCCCAGAGGAACCCGTCGGGGAAGGGGGTGGTCGTCATGTTTCGTGCCTCCAGGGGGTCAGCGGGTGGCGGACAGGGAGTCGACCGACACGGCGCGGAACAGCGTCTCGCCGTGCGAGAGGGGTCCGGATGCCGCGTCGGCGACGTCGGGGTACAGGTCGCCGTTGGTGACGATGACCGGGGTGATGAGGTTGTACCCGGCCTTCTCGATGGCGTCGCCGTCGAACTCGAGCAGCAGGTCGCCGGCCTTCACCTCGGTGCCGGACTGCACCTTCAGGGAGAAGTGCTCGCCGCCGAGCTTCACGGTGTCGAGCCCGACGTGGATGAGCAGCTCCACCCCGTCGACCCCGCGCAGGCCGATCGCGTGACCGGTCGGGAACGCCGCGACGACGGTGCCGTCGAAGGGGGCGTACACCGCGCCCGACGTCGGGCGGATCGCGACGCCCTTGCCGAGCGAGGCGTCGGCGAAGGCGGCATCCGGAACCTCGCTCAGCGGCACGACGGTGCCGTCGACGGGGCTCAGCACCGCGGTGTCGGTCGCGGCGGCGGGGGCGGCCGGGGCAGCGGTGTCGACGGGATCCGCGAACCCGACGATGACCGTGAGGAGGAACGGGACGATGATCGCGACCGCGAGACCGATGCCGAGCATGACCATGTTGCCGTTGCCGAGCAGCGCGGGGAGCGCGAGACCGGAGGGCACGACGAAGGCCTTCGAGAAGACCCCGCCCATCGCGATGAGCGCGCCACCGAGCGCACCGCCGACGATGCCGAAGGCGAAGGGGCGCTTGAGCGGCAGGTTGATGCCGTAGATCGCGGGCTCGGTGATGCCGGCGAGGAAGCCCGACAGGGTCGCCGGGGCGGCGAGCGAACGGAGGTTCTTGTTGCGCGAACGCACGAGCACGCCGGCGACGGCGGCCGCCTGGGCGAGAACGGCGGCGAACACGGGTCCGATGAGGAGCATCTGCCCGGTGGTCTGCAGCTCGAGCTGGAACAGGGGCACGAGACCCCAGTGCAGGCCGAAGATCACGAAGACCTGCCACAGGCCGCCCATGATCGCGCCACCCAGCCACGGCACGGTCTGGAACACCCAGCCGATCGCGGACGCGAGACCGCCACCGATCAGGCTCGAGAGCGGGCCGATCGCGAGGAACACGAGGGGGACGGCGAGGCCCACGACGATCATCGGCGTGAGGAAGCGCTTCACCGCGCCGGGCAGGAGCTTGAGCAGGAACCGCTCGGCGTAGCTCTGCAGCCACACGATCACGATGATCGGGATGACGCTCGAGACGTAGCTGACCATCGTCACCGGGATGCCGAAGAAGGTGATGTCGGGCTGGCCGTTGAGCGCCACGATGCTCGGGTAGACCAGCGCGCCGGCGATCGCGAACGAGGTGAACTCGGAGGCCTTGAAGTAGCGCGCCGCGGTGATGGCGAGGGCCATCGGGAGGAAGTTGATGAGCGCGTCGGAGAGCGCGTTGAGGATCACGTAGGTGGAGCTCGTGGCATCCAGCCAGCCGAAGGTGACGGCCGCGGCGACGAACGCCTTCAGCAGACCGGTGCCGGCCAGTGCCCAGAGGATCGGCGTGAAGATCGCCGAGATCATCTTGATGAAGCGGTTGAAGAGGTTGCCCTTCGGGCCCGCGTCGCCGCCCTCGGTGCCGGCGCCGCCGAGCTTCGTCTGCGCCTGGATCGCGGCGAAGACGTCGGGGACGTCGTTGCCGATGACGACCTGGTACTGCCCGCCGGCCTGCGCCGTGGTGATGACGCCGGGGGTGGCGCGGAGCGCCGTGGCATCCGCTTTGCTCTCGTCCTTCAGGACGAACCGGAGTCTCGTCGCGCAGTGCACCATCGAGCTGATGTTGCTCTCTCCGCCGACGCCGGCCAGGACCGCCGTCGCTGTCTTCGCGTGATCCGCCATCGGAATCCGCCTGCCTTTCGCCGCACCTGTGCGGCCTTCTCGGGATGTTCGGGCGACGCTCCGGAGGGTTTCGGGCAATAAAAAAGACCCGAACTCGTTCATCGCTCGTCAGCGATGTGAGTTCAGGTCTTGCCCGCTTGCGCGGTAACAATCCGGAAATCGTCGGCAGGGTATGACGCCTGCGTCGGCGACTATAGCACCGGTGCGTCGGGCCCGCCACTGTCGTCGGGGCGGCCCAGGCTCGTCGCGAGGCGCTCGACGTGCACCGTGAGGTAGAGCACCTCTTCGTCGGTCAGGGTCGACCCGGTGGCCGCGAGCACGTAGGCCTTCACGGCCTCGGCGATGCCGAAGGCCCGGGGATAACGGTGCTTCGCGAACTCGAAGAACGACGAGTCGCCGCTCGCGAGCATCGCGCGGTTCACGAGCCGTTGCAGGAGGAACCGCACGTGCAGGATGAACCGCGCGTAGTCGGGGCTCTCGGTGTCGAGGGCGACGCCGAGGCCCGTCTCGACCGTGCGCACGACGTGCTGCACGCGGCGGAACAGCAGGGCCGCGGTGCCGTTGGGCTCATCGCGCGTGGCGTTGAGCAGGTGCATCGTGAGGAACACGCCTTCCTCGGGCGGAAGCTCACGGTCGAGGGATGCCGCGATCGAGGCCGCCATGCGCTCCGCGGCGCGCGACTCGTCGGGGTGGAGGATCCGCAGCTCGGGCATCGAGGTGCCGGGGATGCGGATGCCCTGGTCGAGGCGCTCGATGACGTAGTTCACGTGGTCGATCACGGCCAGCGGGAGGCGCCGGCCGAGGTCGCGTCCGAGATCGCGCTCGGCCTGGTCGACGGCGTGCAGCACCGCCTCGACGAGCGCGTACGGAGCGTCGGTGAGGAGCTTCTGCGCGTGGGCGGTGTCGCTGCCCTGCTCGAGCACGAACGTCTTCTCGACCTTGGCCGGGTCGACGCGGCCCTCGTGCTTGAGCTGGAATCCGATGCCCCGGCCCATGAGGACGCGCTCGCGGCCGTCGCCGTCGATCGCCACGACGACGTTGTTGTTGAGCAGCTTCTGCACGCCGCCGGGCGGGAGGGAGACGTCACCGGCACCGGGCATGGGATGCAGTTTAGGGCGATGGCACGCGGCTCCGGCTCGGGCGTGGTGAATGCTCACGCTCGCCGACGGCGAAGAGCATCCCAGACCCTCGGGATCAGCGCATGAGATCGTTCCTCGCGCCGGCGCCGGTCGAGCTCGGCCTGTGCCTGCTCGATCTGCGCGATGTACCCGTCGCGAAAACGAGCCCTGCGGAGATATCCGATGGTCGCCCAGGCGGTTCTGTTGTGACGATGGAGCATGAGCGCCACGGTCAGCGCGATCAGTCCGCCGCCGAGGACCGCCGAGTACCCGAGCCGAACGGGCAGTTCGTCAGATCCGGGATCGATCAGGATGAGAACGATCAGGGCGACGCAGAGAACGAGCGCAAAGGCGGCCCAGAGCACGAGAGCGACGAGAGCCGCATAACCCCATGCCGTCGGTCTCCGGTTCGCCGTCGGTTCGTCGCGCCGCCACAGCGTTCCGAGAGGCTGAGCCCACACCACTCGGCAAAGACCGATGGGTGCCGCCCAGAAGGACAGAAGCGCGAGGACGGAAGCGATCCACCCGGCGAAGATCCGGGGCTGGGTCACGCCCTGCGCAGACATGAGAACGATCAGCGAGATGACGCACGAAGCTCCGACGGCGATCGGCGGGAGCCACGCAACGGATCGAGCGCGCAGCATGCTCCATTCCGGGTTCGCGCGTCGTCGCATGTCGCTGAGCTGAGCGTCGAGGTCACGGAGGTTCCTCTCGCCGGACGCGAGCCGGGCCTCGGGGCTGATCCGCGGGTAACGTCCCGCGGCCAGTCCGGCGCCGATGACGATCGGGCCGGCGACGAGAATCACCCCCCAGAGTTGCTGTCGCGCCGCCCACACCTCGGGCGTCGCCGGGACGAGCATGCTTATCAGCGCTGTCCCGATCCATAGCGCGGCTCCGACCGCCATGACGTGCGCGACGATCGTGAGGGCGTTCCGCAGCTTTTCGTCGTTGCCCAGAGACGTGTTGGACAGTGTCGCCAGAGTCGCCGCAGTCGCTGTCAGAAGAGAAGCCGACCACCCCACGTGCGTTGTGCTGGCGAGACTCCAATCAGAAACGACGCTGGCCCAGGGGATGGAACGAGGTGGCCCCGCGAGAACCGCGGTCATCAAGGCGACGGTGGCCGCCGAGAAGGCGCCGACGATCAGCAGCGCGGCGAAGACACTCAGACTTCGTTTCCAGTCGGTCGGTTGCGTCGGTGCGGTGGGGCCCCGCCCGCCGGTATCGATGCTCATTCGACGACCTTGCCCTGATGCGGACCTCTCCGACACCACCTCTTCGCCGAATGATGCGGGTGAATGGCGAATGGTGAGGGAAGCCCGGTGCGCGAGGCGGCTGCGCTCAGCTCTTCGCGCAGACGCGCGCCACCGCTCTCAGCCGCGCGTCGACCGACTCGCCCATCAACGCGATCTCGCGGCTCGCGATGCCGTTCGTTCGGGCTCGCTCCCGCCAGTTCTCCACTGCGTGCATGACGGATGCCATTCGGCCGCGCGCGGAAACAGGATCGAGGTCGCACTCCTCGGCGAAGGAGATGAGCGCCTCCGCCTCGTCCGGCGGGCTGTCCGCCCCCATGATCGACGTCGAGCGGGGGCGAAACGCGTCCGGCTGCGGATTCACGTCGAACGCCGGGCTGAGCGTCCAGGCACCCCGTGCGGAGAGGAACCCATGGTTTCGCAGGTGGTCGTCTGTGTTGCCCAGCGCGGCGCTCGCCACGACGCGATCGAAGAGCTCGCGAAGGTCGCGTCTCGGGGAGGGCGACAGGTCGCGGACGGCCAGCGCGACATCGGCATAGTCGCGGTGGTCGCCGTCGCGTCGCCGAGGAAGGCGCTCGTCCCTGAGAGTCGAAAACGCAGAGCGCCCTGGCGAGTGTCGTCACTGACGCCCAGCAGGAAGTCCAGATCGTCCATGCGGCGGGGCGCGCGCTGCTCCTCCCGTGCGCGAACGCGCTCGGCCTTCTCGATGAGGTTCCGCCCCCACCTGTCCGGAGCGCTGTCGGCGAACGCCCGCACCAGCCCGGGTGCGTGCTGACTGCCGGACACGAGGGGAAGACCCGGGTCGATACGCGCCCCGCCGCCAGCGAGATAGAGGGTGTCGTAGACGAACGTCGTCGATACCTCGCCGCGGCTCCGTGTGACGTAGGCCTGACCGACCTTCCGCGAGGTGCCGTTTTCGTCCAGGAAGACGTCGAGATCCGTCATCGTGCGCGCTTCTTCGTGAGGTCGCCCGCGCGCAGGCGACCGATGTCGCTCGCCAAGGGATCGGTGGCGTCCACGACCTGATCCAGGATGCCGAGCGCGCGGAGGACCTGCGCGACGCTGCGGAAGTTCACCCCGGCGTCGCCGGTTTCGATCTTTCGAAGCGTGTCGCGCGTGATGTCGGCACGCTCTGCCACCTGTTGGGCGGTCAGCCCGAGGACCATGCGCCATCCGCGCACGTGCGCACCGAACTCGCGCAGTTCGTGATCGATCCGATAGCCGCTCATTGATCTCCTATGACGACGATAATATCCACAAAGAGGTCTTATGGCTACGAAAGCTGTCACAGGCGGACCCCTGCTCGACGTCGTGTCTCCCTCTCCTCCGCACTACCGACGCTCTCCCGCGCCCAGCCGCAGCGCAGGCGCGCCCCGGTACCCTGGAAACCATGACTGATCAGCCCCCCGTGCGGTCCACCACGCCCCGGCAGGCGCGCCCCGCGGGGGCGCCTGCCGACACCGGCATCCGCGAGACGAAGCCGAAGGCCGGACGCCAGGTGCGTCCCGCCACCGAGGGGTGGCAGCAGGCCAAGGACGAGACCGGTCGTCCGCTGCTGCAGTTCGCGAGCCCGAAGCGCGGCAAGCCGCCCGTGCACCTCGCCGACCTCACGGCCGCGGAGCGCGTCGAGAAGGTCAAGGAGCTTGGCCTCCCCGGGTTCCGCGCGAAGCAGCTCGAGAAGCACTACTTCACGCACTACACGTCCGACCCGGCCGACATGACCGACCTGCCGGCATCCACGCGCGAAGAGCTCGTCGCGGGAATGCTCCCGCCGCTGCTGACCGAGGTGCGCCGGCTGGAGACCGACCGCGGCGACACGATCAAGTTCCTGTGGAAGCTGCACGACGGCGCGCTGGTCGAGTCGGTGCTCATGCGCTACCCCGGCCGCATCACGCTGTGCGTGTCGAGCCAGGCCGGCTGCGGCATGAACTGCCCGTTCTGCGCCACCGGCCAGGCGGGACTGACCCGCAACATGTCGGCCGCCGAGATCATCGAGCAGATCGTGCGCGCGAACGCCCTCATCGCCGCCGGCGGCCTGGGCGGCAAGAAGCGCGACGATCATTCCCTCGACCGCGTGAGCAACATCGTGTTCATGGGCATGGGCGAGCCGCTGGCCAACTACGCGCGGGTGATGCAGGCCGTGCGCGTCATGGTCGACAAGGAGCACGGGCTCGGCATGAGCGCCCGCGGCATCACGGTGTCGACGGTCGGACTCGTGCCCGCGATCAAGAAGCTCGCCGACGAGAACATCCCGGTCACCTTCGCCCTCTCGCTGCACGCCCCCGACGACGGCCTCCGCGACGAGCTCATCCCGGTGAACTCCCGGTGGAAGGTCGACGAGGCCCTGGATGCCGCCCGCGCCTACTTCGACAAGACCGGGCGCCGCGTGTCGATCGAATACGCCCTGATCAAGGACATGAACGATCACGCCTGGCGCGCGGACCTGCTCGCCGACAAGCTCAACGCCCGCGGTCGCGGCTGGGTGCACGTGAACCCGATCCCGCTGAATCCGACCCCGGGCTCGATCTGGACGGCATCCGAGGTCCCGGTGCAGAACGAGTTCGTGCGCCGCCTCAACGACGCCGGCATCCCGACGACCCTCCGCGACACCCGCGGCAAGGAGATCGACGGGGCGTGCGGCCAGCTCGTCGCGACCGAGGAGGACGAGGTCGCCGCCGCGGCCACGCCCGTCGCCTGACGAGCGCCCGCGCTCAGGACGCGGGCGTCGCCGTCACCCTCGGGCCCGCGAGCACCGAGAGGGAGAAGCCCTCTCCGCCCCGGTCGATGAGGCTCAGCTTGACCGGACTGCTGTCGATCAGGACCGTCTTCACGTCGGTGGTGCGGCCGTTCTCCGAGGTGCGCGCCGCCGCGGGGAAGTCGCCGAATTTCTGCTCGACCGCGTCGCGGATCGCCTGCGTCGCCTCGGTTCCCCCGCTCGACTCGAACGTCCACAGCTGCCCGTCCTGCGTCACCGTGAGACCCTCGACCCGCTCGAGATCGACCCCGTCGAGCTGGGGCACCTCGGTGCGGACGTCGGCGAGTGTGCGCGGAACGCCCCCGGCTCCGGGGCTCTCGACCGGAGCGACGGAGGACGTCGATTCGTCCTGAGCGCCGGACGACGCCGGAGATCCGCACGCGGTGAGGGCCAGGATGCCGAGGGCGAGAACGCTGATCAGACCGGTGCGACGCATGCCAGCGAGGCTACCCGGCCGTCCCGAGCGGCGATACCGCTTGCGCGTCGTCGACCAACTGAGCGATCGGGTGGTCGTGCTCCAGCGCGGCCGCATCGTCGAGGAAGGCACGCGCCGCGAGGTGCTCACCGCTCCCCGCGAGGAGTACACCCGCGCGCTCATCGCGGCCGTCCCCGTTCCCGATCCGCGCGAGCAGGCCCGGCGGCGCGCCTCCGCGGCGTGACGTCGGCCGCGGCACGTGCTCAGTGGTGGAAGCCCGGGCCCGTGCCCTCCATCGGCATCGGCGACTCCAGCTTGTCGAGGTAGGAGACCTCGGTGCGGATGTCCTCCAGCAGGTCGTCGGCGAGGTCGAGGCTGAGGCCCGCGCGCACGACGATCCGCTGCACGGTGCGGTCGGACATGGCATCCGGCAGCGGGTAGGCCGGCACGAGCCAGCCGTGCATGCGCAGACGATCGGACAGGTGGTAGAGGTTCCAGTTCTCGGTGTAGCCCGGGCGCATGCGCCACGCGAACACCGGCAGGTCGCTGCCATCGCTCACCAGCTCGAACGGCCCCATCGCGCCGATCCCGTGCGAGAGGTGCAGAGCGACCTTCTGCAGACCGCTCTGCACGGTGGCATACCCCTCGAAGCCGAGGCGCAGGAAGAGGTAGAACTGCAGCAGCACCTGGGCTCCGGGGCGCGAGAAGTTCAACGCGAAGGTGGGCATGTCGCCGCCGAGGTAGCTCACGCGGAACACGAGGTCCTCGGGCAGCCACTTCTCCTCGCGCCACACGATCCAGCCCACGCCGGGATACACCCCGCCGTACTTGTGCCCCGACGTCGAGATCGAGTGCACGCGCTCGAGACGGAAGTCCCAGACCAGGTCCGGCCGCAGGAACGGCGCGACCATCGCCCCCGAGGCGCCGTCGACGTGGATGGCGATGTCGAGTCCCGTCGCCTGCTGGATGGCATCCAGAGCCTGGGAGATGGATGCCACGGGCTCGTACGCCCCGGTGTACGTCACACCCATGATGGCCACGACGCCGATCGTGTTCTCGTCGACGTGGTCGGCGAGATCGTGGCCGTCGAACACCGGGTACTCGTCGGTGACGGGGACGTACCGCGCCTCGACGTCCCAGTAGTTGCAGAACTTCTCCCAGCACACCTGCACCGCGCTGCTCATGACGAGGTTGGGCTTCTCGGTCGACTTCCCCGCCGCCCGCCGCGCATGCTGCCAGCGTCGCTTCAGGGCGAGGCCGCCGAGCATGCACGCCTCGGACGAGCCGATCGTCGAGGTGCCCGCGGCGCCGTCGACCGAGGGGGCGTGCCAGAGGTCGGCGAGCATGCGCCAGCACGTGCGCTCGATCTCGGCCGTACGCGGGTACTCGTCCTTGTCGATCATGTTCTTGTCGTACGCGTCGGCGTACAGGCGGTCGGCGTGCTCGTCCATCCAGGTGCCGACGAAGGTCGCGAGGTTCATGCGCGCGTTGCCGTCGAGCATCATCTCGTCGTGCACGATCTGGTACGCCGTCTCGGGCAGCTCGGGCGTGCGCGGGAACCGGTCGCGCGGGCGACGCGAGGCCTCTCCGGCGCGGTCGAACACGGGCGTCAGCGCGCCGTCGGGTCGGTGGGTCATGGGCGGGTCCTCCGTCGCGGCGACGCCGACCGGCGCGCTCGCACCGAGCCTGGCAGAACGCCGGTCCGGATGCCACGGCCCCGATGTCGGCGCCCGGGTCTAGCGTGGAAGCATGGTCGGTTATCGCTACCTCGGAAACAGTGGATTCAAGATCTCGGAGATCACCCTCGGCAACTGGGTGACCCACGGCTCTCAGGTCGGTGACGACGCGGCGATCAAGACCGTGCACGCCGCCCTCGACGCGGGCATCACGACGTTCGACACGGCCGACGGCTATGCCAACGGCGCCGCCGAGACGGTGCTCGGCAAGGCTCTCGAGGGCCGGCGTCGCGAGTCGCTCGAGATCTTCACGAAGGTGTACTTCCCCACCGGTCCCATGGGGCCGAACGACACGGGGCTGAGCCGCAAGCACATCATGGACTCGATCAACGGGTCGCTGAAGCGCCTCGGCACCGACTACGTCGACCTCTACCAGGCGCACCGCTTCGACTACGAGACGCCGCTGGAAGAGACCTTCCAGGCGTTCGCCGACGTCGTGCGACAGGGCAAGGCCCTCTACATCGGTGTGTCCGAGTGGACCGCCGAGCAGCTGCGCGAGGGTCACGCGCTCGCGAAGCAGCTCGGCATCCAGCTCATCTCGAACCAGCCGCAGTACTCCATGCTGTGGCGCGTGATCGAGGGCAAGGTCGTGCCCGCGAGTGAAGAGCTCGGCATCTCGCAGATCGTCTGGTCGCCCATGGCGCAGGGCGTGCTGAGCGGCAAGTACCTGCCGGGTCAGCCCGCGCCCGAGGGATCCCGCGCGACCGACGAGAAGAGCGGCGCGAACTTCATCAAGCGGTTCTTGAACGACGACACGCTCGAGGCCGTGCAGCGGCTCAAGCCCATCGCCGACGAGGCCGGGCTCGCCATGCCGCAGCTCGCGATCGCGTGGGTGCTGCAGAACCCGAACATCGCCGCGGCCCTCGTGGGCGCCTCGCGTCCCGAGCAGCTGGCCGACACCGTGAAGGCGTCGGGTGTGACCCTGGATGCCGACACCCTCGCCGCGATCGACGAGGCCCTCGGCGACGCGGTGTTCTCCGACCCCGAGAACACCTACGACGTGTCGCCGAAGAAGCGTCTGGTCTGAGGTCCGCACAGGCGGGTCGGGCGTTCCGCGCCCGGCCCGCTTGCGCGTGCGCGGGAGGACCGCGGCCGGGGGGTCGCGTCGACGAAACCGCATCGCGTTGTCGAAACCGCACGCGGTTACGAACCACCGGGTGCAGTCTCGACGAACGGATGCGGTCTCGCCGTTCCGGGGTCGGGCCGGCCGGCAGCGAGTTCGCGGGGGCGGGCATCGAGCCGCTCACCCGCGGGGCTGCGCCTCAGGCAGCGCACAGGAGAGGGCAGGGTCGGCGTCGTACCCTCTGCGAATGTCCTTTTCCGCTCATCGGCCCGGCCGTTTCGGCTCCGACGGCCACATCGAGTTCACGACGGACGAGGAACGCGAGCAGTATCTCGACGACATCCTCGCCGCGCAGAGTTCGGCGAAGCGTCCGGCGGCGCCCGACCACGCGACCGAGCCGTGGGGTGCCCCTCCCGGCGCCGACGACCCGACGCTGCCGATCGACAGCACGCGGGGCGACACCCTGTCCCACGACCCTGCGCCCCACGACACCACCGTGCTCGACGGGCCCGCAACCGACGCCTCCGCCGCTGACGAGACGCGCGTGATCGAGTCGCACACCGACCGCGCCGACCCCGCCGACGCGGACGAGGAACCCTCCGACGACCCCGCGTCCGCGGCATCCGATCCCCGTCCGCCCCGCCTGCGCCGTGACGATCCGCGCCGACCGCGCCTGTCGCTGATCCGGCGGATGGCCGTGCTCGGTGGGGCCGACAACGACGTGCTCAACGAGGTGCCCGAAGAGGTTCCGCGCTTCGTGCAGATGTTCCTCGTGCTCGCGGGGACCGCGCTGGTGTCGTCGCTCTCGATGATGTTCGCGCTGCTCACGGGCGTGCGCGTCAGCCTGTTCCTCGCGATCCCGCTGGCCCTGGTCTGGGGCCTCATCATCTTCAACCTCGACCGCTTCCTCACCTCGACGATGCGTTCGACGAAGAACGTCTTCCGCCTGCTCGGCCTCGCCTTCCCCCGCGTGATCATGGCTGCGCTCATCGGCATCGTGGTGGCCGAGCCGCTCGTGCTGCAGGTGTTCCAGAACGACATCGCCCGCGAGGTGAACTCCACGAACGTGACGCAGGCTCTGAGCGATCAGGATGCCGTGACCAACGGCCCCGAGAAGCAGGCCCTCGACGCCGCCAGCGCCCAGGTCTCGGCGCTCGAGAACCAGGCGGCGACCGGCATCGTCGCGGGAACCTCCTCGACCTCGGCCGAGTCGGCCGCCGCCCAGCAGACCGTGGACCAGCTCACGCAGCAGCTCGCGGCCCAGCAGTCCGTCATCGACCAGGCGCGCGCGGTGTACCAGTGCGAGCTGACCGGCCAGGGCGCGGGAACCGTCCCGGGCTGCACCGGGGTCGCCGGCAACGGGGCGAGCTCCGACGCCGCGAAGGCGCAGCTCGCTCAGGCGCAATCGTCGTACGACGCCCTGTCGACGCAGCTGCAGCAGGCCCAGACCGCGCTCGCGACCGCCAACGCGGCGGGCACCGAAGCCGCGGCATCCTCCGCCGACCAGAACAAGAAGCAGGCCGAGGACCAGCTGCCCGCTGCCCGCACCCAGTACGAGACCGCGCTGGCCGCGTACAACCAGCGCGCCGCCTCCATCGCCGACGGCAACGCGGGGGCGGTCGGTCTGCTCAGCCAGATCACGGCCCTCGAGAGGCTGTCGGATCGCGAGCCGGTGCTGCGGTGGGCGCACTATCTGATCGCGGCCCTGTTCTTCATGATCGAGCTGCTGCCGGTGCTCGTGAAGGTGCTGACCGGGTTCGGTGGGCCCTCGCTCTACGAGAAGGCCGAGAAGATGCGCGGGCAGATCGCCCTCGACCGCGTCACCGCGCGGACGTACCGCAAGCGCGCCGACGTGATCGTCGACGAGGCCGCGCGCGTTCCCGTGGCCACGGCCTGATGGTCGTCTGGAGCGCGGGGCTGCTGCTGTATCGCCTGACCCCGGAGCCCGAGGTGCTGATCGCCCACATGGGCGGACCGTTCTGGGCGAAGAAGGATGCTGGCGCCTGGTCGATCCCGAAGGGGGAGTACGACCCCGAGTCGGAGCGGGCTCTGGATGCCGCCCGCCGCGAGTTCCGCGAGGAGCTCGGCGTCGATGCGCCCGAGGTCGCCTGGGCGGAGCTCGGCACGTTCGGGTACTCGAGCGGCAAGAAGGTCGTCGTCTTCGCGGGCGACGGCGCCGGGTTCCCGGCATCCGGGTTCACGTTCGGGGAGTTCGAGATGGAGTGGCCGCCCCGTTCCGGACGGCGGGCGTCGTTCCCCGAGGTCGACCGCGCCGAGTGGATGAGCCTGGATGCCGCCCGTGACGCCCTCGTGAAGGGCCAGCGTCCCGCACTGGACGCTCTCGCCGCCGCTCTCGAGGCCCTGCGCGGCTGACGCGGCGGCGGCTCCCGTTCTGGTCGGGGCCGCGCCGCGGGCGAAACTCCTGAGAAACGGAGAATGCCCACCCCGCCTCCCGCGTGATCACGCGGCGGTGGGGTGGGCGGGGGCGATTTCTCAGGAGTTTCGCCCCGGGTGGCGCCGCAGCGCCGGTGTCACGGGCGCAGCAGCACCTTGCCGACGCGCGGCGCGTCGCTCGCGGTGACGGCCTCGACGATGTCGTCGAGACCGAAGGTCGCCGCGACGGGGAGGGTGAGGGTGCCGTCGGCGAGGTACCGCGACAGCTCGCCGAACAGGGCGCCGCGGGTCTCGGCATCCATCGTCTTGCTGACGACGCTGCCCCAGAAGCCCTTCACGGTGGCCTGGCGGAAGATGAGGTCTCCGGCACCGAGCTCGAGCTTGCCGGCGCCCATCGACCCGAAGATCACGAGCGTGCCGTTCTCGCTGAGCAGCGACAGCACCTGGCCGGCGGCGGGGCCACCGACCGAGTCGACGCCCGCGACGACCTTCCCGTCGCCGACGAGGGCGAGGGCCTTGTCGCGCCAGTCATCCGCGTCGGTCGACACGATGTTGCCGATGCCCTGGGCCGCGAGCTCCTCGACGGCGCTCTGGCGACGCACGAGACCGACGACGTTGACGCCGCGGGCCGCGGCGATCTGCGCGACCATGCGGCCGACGGCGCCGTTGGCGGTGTTCTGGACGATCCAGTCGCCGGCCTTCAGGTCGAGCGAGTGCAGCAGGCTGATGGCGCTGAAGGGCATCGAGACGAGCTGCGAGGCGACCTCGTCGCTCAGGCCCTCGGCGACGGGGATGAGGCCGGCGGCCTTGGTGACGACCTGCTCGGCCCACACGCCGAAGGTGCCGCCGGTGGCGACGCGCTGACCGACGGTCAGACCCTCGACGCCCTCGCCGAGCTCTTCGATGACGCCGACGGCCTCGGTGCCGGCGCGGGCGGGCAGCTCGGGCTTGAAGCCGTACGTGCCGCGGATGGTCCACAGATCGTGGTTGTGGATGGGCGACAGGAGGACGCGCAGGCGCACCTCGCCGGGGCCGGGGGTCGGGTTCTCGACCTCTTCGACGCCGAGGACGTCGGCCGGTTCGCCGAACTCGTGGTGGATGACTGCGCGCATGGATTCCTCCTGTGGTTATTTTGTAACGACCGGTCTAATATAGACCTCGGGCCTGCGAATGCAACCCGGAAGACGCGGAACAGCCGAAAGGCGGAGGAGGAACATGGGCAGGATGCCGAGCTTCGAGCGCTCCGCCGTCGTCGACGCTGCGCGCGACGTGTTCTGGCGGCGCGGCTACGCCGAAGCGGGCATCACCGAGCTGGAGGACGCCACCGGCCTCACCCGCTCGAGCCTCTACAACGCCTTCGGGAGCAAGCGCGGTCTCTTCGACGCCGTCCTCGCCGCCTACCTGGACGACGTCGTGCGCACGCGCCTGCGCCCGCTCGGCGGGGGAGACCCCGGCGCGCTCGAGGCGTACGTCGCCGAGATGATCGACGGGATCGCCGCCGATACGCCGCGGGCGCGTCTCGGGTGTCTGCTGCTGAACGCCGGGTCGTCGCCGCTCGCGACCGACGACGCCGAGGTCCGCACCCTGGTCTCGGACTACGCGGCGGAGATGCGCGCCGCCATCCGCGCGGCCGTCGCCGACCGCCGTCCGGACCTGACCCCGGATGCCGTCGACGCGCTCGCCGCGGTCTGCGCCTCGCTCGTGGTCGCGGGGCTCACTCTCGCCCGCGCCGACCGTGATGCGGCGCTCGCGACCCTGGCATCCATCCCCACGACCCTGGAGTCGTGGGGCCGGGGCTGACCGCGCCCTCACCGGGATCTCGCCGGATCGGCGGAACCGCGGCTCAGGCCAGCTTCACCGCGGTGCCGTAGGCGACGACCTCCTGGAAGTTCTGCGCCACCTCGCTCGTGTCGAAGCGCATCGCGATCACCGCGTCGGCGCCGAGCGCCTGCGCCTCCTCGATGAGGCGCTGCTTGGCCTCGTCGCGGCTCTCCTGGAGCTGCTTCGTGAGGCCCTGCAGTTCACCGCCGAAGATCGACTTGAGGCCGGCGCCGAACTGCACGCCGATGTTGCGCGCGCGGACGGTCAGGCCGGTCACCTCCCCGAAGACTTCGGTGATCTGGCGGCCGGGGACATCGTTCATCGTCGTGACGAGCATGCGCTCAGTGTGACAGCGGGTGAGCCCGCGGGCGAGAGGCAATCGCCTCAGGTTTCGTGTGCGCCCCTTGTGCGTCCGCTGATTGACGGATGCCGCTGACCGGGCGAATCTGCCTACGCTGGGGTCATGACGATCACGCATCACCTCCGTGTCCATCGCAGCGAGGAGAGTTTGGCTCGGGAGGGGCAGTTGGCGTGGTCTTTGGCGCGGGTGGCGGTGGATCCGGTGGCGGTGGATGCCGATGTGGTGGACATGGTCATCAATCGGGTGATCGATAACGCGGCGGTGGCGGCGGCGTCCCTGTCGCGTCAGCCGGTGAGTGCGGCGCGTCAGCAGGCGTTGGATCATGCGGTGTCGATCGGTGGGGTCGGGGCCACCGTGTTCGGGTGCGCGGTGGAGCGGCGGTCGAGTCCGGAGTGGGCGGCGTGGGCGAACGGTGTCGCCGTGCGCGAACTGGATTACCACGACACGTTCCTCGCGGCGGAGTACTCCCACCCGGGCGACAACATCCCCCCGATCCTCGCCGTCGCCCAGCACACCGGCCGTGACGGGGCCGCCGTGGTGCGGGCCCTCGCGACCGCGTACGAGGTGCAGATCGACCTGGTCCGGGCGATCAGTCTGCACAAGCACAAGATCGATCACGTCGCCCACCTCGGCCCTGCAGCCGCCGCCGGGATCGGCACCCTCCTGAGCCTGGATCAGGACACGATCTCCCAGGCGATCGGGCAGGCTCTTCACACCACGACGGCGACGCGGCAGTCGCGTAAGGGGGAGATCTCGACGTGGAAGGCGCACGCCCCGGCGTTCGCGGGGAAGATGGCGATCGAAGCCGTCGACCGCGCCATGCGCGGCGAAACGAGTCCCTCCCCGATCTACGAAGGTGAGGACGGGGTCATCGCGTGGCTGCTGGACGGCCCCGACGCGTCCTACGACGTCCCCCTCCCCGGCGACGGGGAACCCAAACGCGGGATCCTCGACTCGTACACGAAGGAGCATTCGGCGGAGTACCAGGCGCAGGCGTGGATCGACCTCGCCCGCAAGCTCCACCGCGAACGCCCCGACCTCACCGACCCCAGCAACGTCGCCTCGATCGTCCTGCACACAAGTCACCACACGCACTACGTGATCGGTTCCGGCGCGGGCGACCCGCAGAAGTACGACCCCACCGCGTCCCGGGAGACGCTGGATCACTCCATCCCGTACATCTTCGCCGTGGCGTTGCAGGACGGCGCGTGGCATCACGTCGACTCCTACACCCCCGCCCGCGCGGGCCGCCCCGACACGGTGGCGCTGTGGCACAAGATCACCACCGCCGAAGACGCGGAATGGACCCGCCGGTACCACTCCGAGGACCCGAACGAGAAAGCCTTCGGCGGTCGCGTGGTCATCACCCTCACCGACGGCACCACCATCGAAGACGAGATCGCCGTCGCCGACGCGCACCCCCTCGGCGCCCGCCCCTTCGCCCGCGAGGACTACATCCGCAAGTTCCGTCTCCTCGCCGAGCCCGTGCTGCTGCCCGAGGAGATCGAACGCTTCCTCACCCTCGCGCAACGCCTCCCCGACCTCACCCCCACCGAGGTCCTGCAGCTCACCATCGTCGCCAAACCCGGCATCCTGGCATCCGCCCCCGCCCCCAAAGGACTCTTCTGATGTCGCAGCCGCGAATCGTCCTCGTCGCCGGAGCGCGCACGCCGATCGGCTCGTTCGGCGGCGCCCTGTCGAGCGTCGACGCCTACGAGCTCGGTGCCGTCGCCGTCTCGGAAGCTCTCCGCCGGGCGGGCGTCGAGAAGGACGCGGTCGATGAGGTCGTGATGGGCTGCATCGCGCAGAACGGCCCCGACGCCTACAACGCGCGGCGCGTGGCCCTCGCCGCCGGGCTCCCGACGCGGGTCCCCGCCTTCACGGTCAACCGTCTCTGCGGTTCGGGCCTCCAGGCCATCTGGTCGGCGGCGCAGGAGCTCCGCTGGGGCGGGATCGACGTCGCCGTCGCCGGCGGTGACGAGAGCATGTCGCGCACGCCGTTCCTCGAGTACGGAGCCCGCGGCAACGCGCGTCTCGGCGACCGGACCCTCCTCGACGGGACCCTCGCGATCCTCACCGACCCCTTCAGCGGCCGGCACATGGGCACGACGGCCGAGGTTGTGGCATCCCGTTACGGAGTGTCGCGCGAGGAGCAGGACGCCTTCGCCGTCGAGAGCCAGCGACGAGCGGCTCTGGATGCCAGCCGCGCCGCCTTCGCGGAAGAGATCGTGCCGGTGACCACCGGCGGCAAGCGCCCGGTCGAGGTCTCGGTCGACGAGCACCCGCGCCCCGGGACGACCCTCGAGGCGTTGGCGGGGCTCCGGCCCGCGTTCGAGAAGGACGGATCGGTGACCGCCGGCAACTCCTCGGGCATCAACGACGGCGCGGCGGCGACCGTCCTCATGCGCGAGGACGATGTGCGCGACCGCGGGCTGACGGGTCTCGCGACCCTCGAGGCCGTGACCACCGCGGGCGTCGACCCGGAGATCATGGGGTACGCCCCGGTGCTCGCGCTGCAGCGGCTGTGGGAGCAGACGGGACTGACCCCCGCCGACGTCGACGTGATCGAGCTGAACGAGGCCTTCGCGTCGCAGGCCGTCGCGGTGATCCGCGACGCGGGCCTCGACCCCGAGAAGGTCAACCCGTACGGCGGCGCGATCGCCCTCGGCCACCCCGTCGGGGCGACCGGCGCGATCCTCACGGTGCGCGCGGCGCTCGACCTGCAGCGCCGCGACCTCGAGTACGCGGTCGTCACGATGTGCATCGGCGGCGGTCAGGCGCTGGCCGCGCTGCTGCGGCGGTACTGAGCCGATGGGTATTCATCTCCTCGGCGGCGGCCGTGACGTCGCCGTCTGCGGGTCGTTGCTAGAGGCTTTCGTGAGTGAGGCGCGGGGGCGCGCCGCCGGTCGCGCGCCCGTGATCGCGCTCCTTCTCGTGCTCGAAGCCGACGACGATGCCTCAGTCGACCGGTTCCGCGGCGTCCTCGAGGTCGCCGGTGCGGCATCCGCCGAGATCCGCGTGCACGCGATCGTCGAGGGAGAGAGCTTCGCGGATGCCGTGATCGAGGCCGACGGCGTCTTCATCGGCGGGGGTCTGACTCCGGCGTATCTCGACGCGGTCCGCGGCATCCGGGATCTGATCCGCGAACGGGTCGCGGGCGGCATGCCGTACGCCGGATTCTCCGCGGGAGCGGCCATCGCTGCGGGCCCGGCGCTCATCGGCGGTTACCGCGTCCGCGGGATCGAGGTCGTGTCGGCGGACGCGGGCGAAGAGCTCGACGCCGTCGAGGTGCGCCCGGGCCTGGGGCTCCTCGACTTCGCCGTCGATGTCCACGCCGCCCAGTGGGGCACCCTGTCGCGTCTCGTCGCCGCGGTCGACGCCGGTCTCGTCGCCGACGGTGTGGCCATCGACGAGAACACGGCTCTGGTGATCTCGGCGCAGGCGGCACCAGCCGTGCGCGGCAGCGGGCAGGTCTGGCGCGTCGAGTCCGCGGCATCCGGGGTCCACGTTCAGGTGCTCCGCGCCTGAGGAGCGGTGGTGACTCCTCCCCCTGACGGGGACGGCCCCCACCCGCGAGGGTGAGGGCCGTCCCGAGGTCAGACGTCAGACCGTGCGTCGCCGCCGCAGGGCGAAGGCCAGGCCACCCGCGACCACGAGGAACCCGCCCGCGAGGGCCAGCCCCCACGGAGCCTCGGACCCGGTGTTCGCGAGGCCCTGGCCGGGACGCTGGCCCGGCTGTTCGGCATCCGGACCCGGAACGCTCGGCTGCGGGCTGGGGCTCTCGCCCGGGTTCTCACCCGGTACGTCATCCGAGGCGAGGACCGCGCGACCGAGCGGGGCCGGGTCGACCATCGGTGTCGCCTCGAAGTACGCGAGCGTCGCGTCGAGGTCGATCTGGCCGGTGTCGGTGCGGTCGGTGCCGGCCGCGAACGTCGGGAAGCCGTCGCCGCCGTTCGCGAGGAACGAGTTCGTCACGACGGTGAAGGTGTCGCCGTCGGCGATCGCCTTCCCCCGGTACGCCATCGACACGACCGAGCCCACGCGGGGGTTGGCGGCATCTTGCTCGTACTCGTAGGTGAAGCCCTCGGACACGCCCAGGTGCAGCTTCGGACGGTCGCCCTCGGCCTTCCACTGCTCGTTCAGGATGCCGCGGAGCTGCGCGCCCGTCAGCGTCACCGTCACGAGGGTGTTGGCGAAGGGCTGCACGAGAGCGGCCTCCTTGTAGGTGACCACGCCGTCGTCGCCCTTGAGCAGGTCGGCGCGGAGGCCGCCCGGGTTCATCAGCGCGATCTGGGCCTTCGTGCCGGCGTAGGCGGGGTTCTGCGACGTCGCCCACAGGTACACGTCGGCCACCCAGTTGCCCATCGACGACTCCACGCCGCGATCGGCGCCCGACGGGGTGCCGCCGCGCAGGATGTCGCCGCTGATCTCGCCCACCGGCTTCGCGCCGATGACGTCGGCCTGCGCGACGTCCTCCGCGACCTTCGCCTCGATCGCGGCATCCGGAGCGAAAGCCCCCGCGAGCGGGAAGGTGGTTCCCGAGATGGATGCCAGCGAGTCGCTGCGCGTGTCCCACGTGAGCGACAGCCGGCCCATGGCCTTGCCGTACTCGTACGCCTGGATCACCGGGCGGGTGCGGTCGGTGCCGGCCACGGGCAGGTCGCACGCGTACGTCTGGTGCGTGTGCGCCGAGACGATCGCATCGATCTCGGGCGAGGCGTCGACCGCGAGCTTGCCGAATCCGGCCCGGTCGGCGGCGATCGCGGCGCAGTCATCCGACACGGCCGCACCCGAGTGGGTGAGCAGCACGATGACGTCGGCGAGGTCGCGGGCCGTGATCTCGTCCGCCACGCGGTTCGCGGCCTCGAGCTGGTCGCCGAACTCGAGGTCCGCGATGCCGGCCGGGTCGACCATCGTCGCGGTGTCGGGGGTCACGGTGCCGATGAAGGCCACGCGCACGCCGTCGACGTCCTTGATCGCGTACTCGTCGAGCGCGGACTCCTTCGTGCCCTTCTTGTAGACGTTGGCGCCGAGACCGAACTCTCCGCCGCCGTACTCGGGGAGGACGCGATCGGTGAGGTCGGCGAAGCCGCGGTCGAACTCGTGGTTGCCGACGGCCGAGACGTCGAGGCCGGAGGCCTTCAGCGTGTCGATCGTGGGGGAGTCGTCCTGGATGAGCGAGGTGAAGGTCGACGCGCCGATGTTGTCACCGGCCGAGACGAACAGCGTGTTCGGGTTGGCGGCCTCCTTCGCCTTCACGGCGCCCGCGATGACGGCCGCGCCGGCCTCGCCCTGGGAGCCTGCCTCGAGGCGGCCGTGGAAGTCGTTGATCGTCAGGATGTCGATGTTCTTCACGTTCGGGTTCGAGGCTTCGAAGAGCGTGGTCGTGCCCGAGACCTCGTTGCCCACGGCGACGAGCGGGCGGCCGGTGGGGGAGTTCTCGGCGGCGATGAACTCGACACCCTCGGGGCCGAGATCACCGGCGCGGGAGAGCAGCTCGCGATCGGCGGTCTCCTCCCCGGTCAGCTGGTCCTCCACCGACACGGAGAAGTCGCGGTTGTTCACATAGCCGGCGTAGGTGGCCGCGGTCGGGTCGGTGATGTCGTACGTCATCACGCCGCCGACGCGCTCGAGGCCGATGAAGGCGTAGGTGCGTCCGTCGACCTGGCCGATGGCGAGGTTCTCGGGCTCCGGACCCTTGTCGTCGCTCCGGCCCTCGAGGTTCGACGCGGAGTGGTTCGAGTTGAAGAACTCCGGATCGGCGTCGTGCGTGATGCGCTCGAGGTCGGAGCCCGAGTCGAAGACCTGCTCGCCGTCGGTGTTCCACACCGAGAAGCCGCGCCCGCCGAACGTGTACAGCTCGGAGTAGCAGGTGCCGTCGGCGTTCAGGCCCATGTCGGTCGCGACGTTGAGGCGGCCGAGGTCGGCGTCGTCGAGCGAGCCGGCCAGCGGGCTGTCGGCGCAGACGGGGGCGAGACCGTCGTCGCCGAGGTCCTTCACGCGCGCGGTGTCGGTGAAGTCGCCCCACTCGCGGCCGTCGCCCTCGTTGGCGGTGACGAGGTAGGTCTCGCCGTTCGCCTGGTAGGCCTGGATGCCGTCCGGCATGTACATGCCGAAGAGGCCCGGGTAGCTCTTCTCGTTGTAGGTCGGAGCGTCCTCGGGGTCGCGGTCGCTCGCGTCGAGCGTCTCGACGCCGTAGTCCTTGAATCCGAGGGACCGGATGCCGGTGACCTCCGCCGAAGCCAGGTCGACGGTCGCGACCGCGTTGGCCTCCTGCAGCGCGACGTAGGCGGTGGAGCCGGCGATCGCGACGTACTCCGGCTCGAGGTTGCGGCTCACCCGGTTGGCGGCGAGCGGGGTGCCGCCCTGGTCGGGGGCTGCGACGTCGGGACCGAAGACGCGGACGGCGGGATCGAGGGCCTTCGACCCGCCCTGCTCGAACGCGTCGAAGCCGGCGGTGCGCACGGCATCCTGGGTCGGTGCCGCCTTCTCGGCGGGAAGGGCGACGATGCCGACCGATCCCTCGGGGTCGACCGAGAAGTCGTCAGCTGGCTCGCCCTCGTTCGCGACGACGGCGACCGTGCCGTCCTCCGAGATCGTGACCATGTCGGGGAGGGCTCCGACGGTGACCTCGCCGAGCACGGTGGGCTCGGCGGCATCCGCGTCGAAGAAGACCAGGCGTCCCGGTGCGGTCTTGTCGGCGTCTTCGAGGGCGATCACGCCGAGGCCGTCGGCGCGGACGGCGAGCGAGTTGGCCACGCCGGTGCCGGTGATCGAGTACAGCTTCGTCGGAGCGGTGGGGCTGCTCATGTCGAGCACGTCGACGGCGGCGGCCTGCGCGTTCACGACGAACAGGCGGTTCTTGTACGCGTGGACGATTTCGGCGGCGGACTGGTCGAACACGCCCGTCTCGTAGGTGCCGATCGGGTGGAGGCTCACGGCGCTGTCGGAGGGGGTGTCGCGCACCGGATCGGTGACGATCGCGGCGGATGCTGCGGTCGCGCTCGAGAGCGCGAGCGCGCAGACGGCCGCCGTCGTCGCGGCCAGAGCGACGGTACGGCGAAGGAAGGGCGAAGGCATGGCTGTGTCCTCGGGGCCGGGGGAGGGACGCGCAGCGGGGGCGACGCGTCGGTCGCCGCGGGGGCGGCGAACGCGCTGAGTCTGTCCGCGGTCCGTGACGCCGGGGTGAACGAGAGACGAACGCTCGCGCACGCGCCCGCGCGGGTGCCCCGCGGTCTAGCCTGAGCGCATGACGGAGCTTCCCGGTACCCACCCCGGCGAGCCGCACCGCCAGGGGCTCGCGCAACGACTGAACGGTCTGCGCGCCGGCGTCCTGGGCGCGAACGACGGCATCGTGTCGACCGCCGCAGTCGTCGTCGGCGTGGCCGGTGCGACGAGCGAGGTCGGGCCGGTGCTCGTGGCCGGGCTCGCGGCACTCGTCGGCGGGGCCGTGTCGATGGCCCTCGGCGAGTACGTCTCGGTCTCGAGCCAGCGCGACAGCGAGCAGGCGCTCATCCAGAAGGAGCGCCGCGAGCTCGCGGAGGATCCGGATGCCGAGTTCTCCGAGCTCGTCGGGTTGTACGAGGCCCAAGGGCTCACGCGCGATACGGCGACCCGCGTGGCGACCGAGCTGACGGCATCCGATGCCCTGAAGGCGCACCTCGCGGTCGAGTTGAACATCGACGCCGATGACGTGGTGAGTCCGTGGACGGCGGCGTTGGCCTCGGCCGTCGCGTTCACCATCGGCGCGCTGCTGCCGATGCTGACGATCCTGCTGACGCCGGTGGGGGTGCGCGTGCCGCTGACGTTCGCGGCGGTGCTCGTGGCCCTCGCCGTCACGGGATACGTGGCCGCCTGGATCGGCGGCGCCCGGCGCGGGCGGTCGATCCTGCGGACGGTGATCGGCGGGGCCCTGGCCCTCGGCGCCACCTACCTCGTGGGCTCGCTGTTCGGGGTCGCGGCGGGGTAGCGCTCAGCCGTCAGCCGGCGATCGAGGCGTCGGTCAGCGATCCGTCGGCCTGGAGGTCGATGACGATCACGTGGCCGAAGAACAGGTCGCCGTCGTCGTAGTACGGAGTGGCCGAGCCGTCGCCGGCGATGCTCAGCTCGCTGAGACGGATCCGCTGCGCGAACGCCTCGCGGGTGATCGGTTCCGGAGGGGGCGCGTCGTCTTCCTCGTCGTCCTCCTGCCAGTCGTTCGCGAGGTCGGTGAGCTGGTCGGCCGCGAAGGCGCGCCAGCGCGCATCGACGTCGGGCAGGTCCGCGAGCAGTCCCCGTAGGCGGGCGAGGGCGCCTTCGCAGGTTTCGGCGCCTTCGGGAGCATCGTCGTCGATGCTCAGGCTGACGGATACCCGGTCGCCCGCCCAGGCGACGTGTCCCGTGAACCACCCGTACGAACGATCGAGCGCGAACTCGCCGACATCGGTGGCGAGGGTCACGGGTCGGAGCCACTCGGCGCGTCTGTCGTCGAGCGCGAGGACGTGCAGGTCGCGCTCGATGACCTCGTCGAGCGCGAAGTGGCCGGAGAGGTCGGGAACGGCGAAGCCGTACTTCGCGTACTCCGCCGGGTCCGGCGCGGCGCGGCGCACCCTGACGCGGTACTGCGTGAGGGGGTGGAGACCGTGGATCCACCCGTCGCGCTGGGCGTCGGTCGCGAGCCACGACAACCGCCCCTTCTCCGTGACCAGGGCGCCGGATTCGTCGATTGACGCGAGCACGTCCGCGGAGGGCGTCCACAGCTCTTCGCCGCCGGCTTTCCCCGCCCCTCCGACGCTCTGGCCGGTGAGGACGATGATCTCGACGGACTCCGCGGCGTGACGGCGGTCGAACGCGGCTCGCTCCTGCTTCTCTGACACGGCGACCAGGTTAATGAAGGGGGAGTCCCGCGTCACGCGTCTTCATCGCAACCCCTACCAATTAGTAGGACGTCCAGCTATTCTGACCGTGCGACGACGCCGTCGCCCCACGAAGGAGAGTCGCATGGACACCATCCCTGCCCCCGCGCTCGACGCCCCGTCCGCCGGCACGCTCTCGGCGGATGAGCGCGAGGCCATCCTCGACGCGGTCCGCGACTTCGCGGCGACCGAGCTCACCCCCCACAGCCTCGAATGGGATGCCGAGAAGCACTTCCCCCGCGACGTCCTGCGCCGCGCGGGCGAGCTGGGTCTCGGCGGCGTCTCCGTGCAGGAGGACAGGGGCGGTGCCGGGTTGTCTCGCCGCGACGCCGTCGCGATCTTCGAGGAGCTCGCGTACGGCGACCCCACCGTCACGGCGTACATCACGATCCACAACATGGTCGCGTGGATGATCGACACGTACGGCACCGCCGCGCAGCGGGAGCGGTTGCTCCCCGGGCTCGTCGAGATGCGCGACCTCGGTGCCTACTGCCTCACCGAGCCCGGTGCGGGGTCGGACGCGGCCGCGATCACCACCTCGGCGATCCGCCACGGCGACACCTACGTGCTCACGGGCGTGAAGCAGTTCATCTCGGGGGCGGGCGAGGCATCCGTCTATGTCGTCATGGCGCGCACGGGCGAGCCGGGCGCACGCGGGATCAGCGCGTTCCTCGTCCCCGCCGACGTCGACGGGCTCTCGTTCGGGCCCCTCGAGAAGAAGATGGGATGGAATGCCCAGCCCACGCGACAGGTCGTCCTCGACGAGGTGCGTGTGCCGGCCGAGAACCTGCTCGGCGGCGAGGGCCGTGGTTTCCCGATCGCGATGACGGCGCTCAACGGCGGTCGTCTCAACATCGCCACCTGCTCGATCGGCGGGGCGCGCTGGGCTCTCGATCGCGCGATCGCGTACGTGCACGAGCGCTTCACGTTCGGCGAGGCGCTCGCTGAGAAGCAGTCCGTGGTGTTCGCGGTGGCCGACATGGCCACCGAGCTCGAGGCCGCGCGCCTGCTCGTGCGCGATGCCGCGTCGGCCCTGGACGCCGGCGACCCCGATGCCGCGACCCGCTGCGCGATGGCCAAGCGGTTCGCGACCGACGTCGGGTTCCGCGTCGCGAACGAGGCGCTGCAACTCCACGGCGGCTACGGCTACCTGCAGGACTACGGCATCGAGAAGGTCGTCCGCGATCTGCGCGTGCATCAGATCCTCGAGGGCACCAACGAGATCATGCGCCTCATCATCGGTCGGAGCGTCCTGGCTGCGTGAGCTCCTTCGTCTCCGAGGTCGGAGGTCCGTGCGAGCATTCGAGGGCGGGAACGACCACTCCGATCATCATCGAAACGACGGGAGCACCATGACGGAACAGGATGCCGGGTACGAGACGATCCGCGTGGAGCAGCGCGGACGCGTCGGATGGATCACCCTCGACCGCCCCGAGGCGCTGAACGCGCTGAACACCCGGACGATGCACGAGGTGGTCGCCGCGGCGGAGGCGTTCGACGCCGACGACGGCGTCGGCGCGATCGTCGTGACGGGCAGCGAGAAAGCCTTCGCCGCGGGAGCGGACATCAAGGAGATGGAGGGCAAGTCCAGCGTCGAGATGACCCTGACCGATCACTTCGGACGGTGGTCGCGGTTCGCGGCCGTTCGCACACCGGTGATCGCGGCGGTCTCGGGCTACGCCCTCGGCGGCGGGTGCGAGCTCGCGCTCATGTGCGACGTCATCCTGGCCTCGGATCGCGCCAAGTTCGGTCAGCCCGAGGTCCAGCTGGGCGTGATCCCGGGCATGGGCGGGACGCAGCGGCTCGTGCGGGCGCTCGGGTACTACAAGGCCGCCGAGCTCGTCCTGACCGGCCGCATGATCGACGCGGCCGAGGCCGAGCGGGTCGGTCTCGTGTCGCGGGTGGTGCCCGCCGACGCTCTTCTCGACGAAGCGCAAGAGGTCGCCGAGACGATCGCCGCGAAGCCCCTGCCCGCGCTCTACGCGGCCAAGGCGGCGCTCGACGCGGCGTTGGAGACCTCGCTCGCCGAGGGCCTGCGCTTCGAGCGTCAGGCGTTCGCGGGTCTGTTCGACACCGCCGATCAGAAGGAGGGGATGGCGGCGTTCCGCGAGAAGCGGGCACCGTCGTTCACGCACCGATGAGCAGGACGACGGGACGGCACCTCGCACGATCGGCTGCGTTGCGCCGTGCCACGGCCGAGCGTCACAGCGGGTCGGGCACCGGGGCGGGGTCGGCGAAGTCGCCGGCTCCCTTGCGGAAGCGCGCGATGATGCGCACGAGCGCCGTCGCGTCGTCGTCGTCGATCCCGAGGTCGGCGAACACGGTGTTCAGAGCGCGGGTCGCCTCGTCCACCCTTCGCCGACCGTCCGGGGTGAGGGCGAGCAGCGCCGCGCGTCCGTCGGTGGGATGCGGCTCGCGCGCGACGAGGCCGTCGCGGGCCAGTCGCTCGACCGTGTTCGTCACGCTCGTCGGATGCACCTGCAGCCGGGCGATGGCGCTGGCCATCGGCATCCGTCCCTCCCGCGTGAAGGCGAGCAGCCGCAGCATCTCGAAGCGCGAGAACGACAGGTCGAAAGGTCGGAGGGCTCGATCGATGGATGCCATGAGCAACTGGTGCGCCCGGATCACCGAGGTCACCACCGTCATGCCGTCGGCCGCGTCGTCCCACCCGTGCGCGAGCCACTGGCGTTTGGCTTCCGCGATCGGGTCGACCGGCAGTCGTCGGGTCATCGGTCCTCCTCGCGCTTCACGGTACCGCGCGCCCGGGATCCGTGTGGTCGGGCGGTGGCTGAGCGTGCCGACGTCCCCGCTCCTCGAACATGTCGCTCGCCGCGAGGGTGCGGCATCCATTATCCGAACGAAGGAGCCGCGTCGATGAAGATCGTGGTGCTGATCAAAGAGGTTCCCGACACGTGGGGCGAGCGGAGGCTCGACCTCGAGACGGGGTTGACCGACCGGGCCGGGTCGACACCCGTGCTCGACGAGATCGACGAGCGCGCGGTCGAGGCCGCGCTCGCCCATGCCGATGCGCATCCGGGGACCGATGTGATCGCGCTGACGATGGCGCCGGCGTCGGCCGCGGCGACCGTGCGCAAAGCCCTCGCGATGGGAGCGACGTCGGCGGTGCACGTCGTCGATGAGGCGCTGCGCGGGGCCGACCTGCTGCTCACCGCGGAGGTCCTGGCGGCGGCGATCCGTCGCACCGGGTTCGACCTCGTGATCGCCGGCAACCTCTCGACCGACGGTGGCGGAGGGGTGCTGCCCGCGATGGTCGCCGAGGTGCTCGGGGTTCCCCAGCTGACGGCGTTGTCGCGCCTCGAGGTGGGCGCCGACGCCGTGGCCGGCGACCGTGTGAGCGACGCCGGGACGATGCGGGTTTCCGCCGCCCTCCCCGCCGTCGTCTCGATCACCGAGGCGCTGCCCGAGGGACGCTTCACGACGTTCAAGGGCATCATCGCGGCGAAGAAGAAGCCGTACGAGACGGTGGATGCCGCCGGCCTCGGCGTCGAGGCCGAGGATCCCGCGGTGCCGCGCTACATCATGGTGTCCGTCGCCGAGCGTCCGCCCCGCGAGGCCGGCATCAGGATCACGGACGAGGGGGATGCCGGCGAGCAGCTCGCCGCGTTCCTGATCGCCGAGGGGGTGGCGTGATGGCCGTCGCGCTCGTGCTCCTCGAGATTCTTCCCGGCGGGGCGCTCGCCGCTTCGTCCGCCGGACTCCTCGCCGCGGCTCGCCGGGTGGGCGACCCGGTGGCCCTGATCGCGGGTCCGGCCGGGGCCGCGGTCGGTGCCGGGTCCGAGGCTGCGGTCGTTGCCGGGTCCAATGCTGCGTTCGGCGCTGGGCGCGATGCCGCGGTCGGTGCTGCCGCCGAGGCCGCCGCCGAGGCCGCGGCCCTGGGCGCGGTGCGCGTGCTCACCGCGGACGTCGATCCCGACGCGCTGACTCTCCCGGTGGTCGACGCCCTCGCTGCGGCCGTGGCGCGCGAGAGTCCTGACCTCGTGCTCGCGTCGAACTCCGTGGAGTCGCGCGACGCGGTCGCCCGGGTGGCCGCACGCCTGCGGTTGCCTCTCGCGGCCGACGTGGTCGGCCTGGATCGCGACGACCTCGGCGTGGTCGCGCATCACGCCGTCTTCGGTGGGGCGTTCACCGTCGAGGGAGCCCCGACCTTCGGCACGCTCGTCGCCACCCTGCGGCCCGGGGCCGTGACCGAGCGCCTGGAGGCGCAGCCTCTCGCGGTCGAGCGGCTCGAGGTCGTGGCATCCGAGGTTCCCTCCGCCCGCGTCGAGAGCTTCTCGGAGACCTCGGCGCCGTCGACGCGCCCCGAGCTGCGCGGGGCGAAGGTCGTCGTGGCCGGTGGTCGCGGGGTGGGCTCGCGCGAGGATTTCGCGCTCGTCGAGCAGCTGGCCGACGTGCTGGGGGCGGCGGTCGGTGCCTCTCGCGCCGCCGTCGATGCGGGATACGTGCCGGTCTCGGCGCAGGTCGGGCAGACCGGCGTGACGGTGTCGCCGCGGTTGTACATCGCGCTCGGAATCTCGGGCGCGATCCAGCATCGCGCCGGGATGCAGACCGCCACCACCATCGTCGCGGTCGACAAAGATCCCGATGCGCCGATCTTCGCGATCGCCGACTTCGGTATCGTCGGAGATCTGTTCACCGTCGTCCCGCAACTCATCAGCGCGCTCGAGGCCCAAAAGAAGTAGATGGCGTCCACACCCCGCACCCCGCGTCGCGGGCTGCCGCGCGTCCCCGGCGGGGAGCCCTGGCCGCCCGCGGTGTCCGGCGCGTTCGAGGCGGGGGATGACGTGTCCGGCGCGCGCGGTGAGCCGGACCCGGTCGCCGGCTCGGCGGATGCGGCGACCTCGCAGAATGTCGCCGATCTCGCAGGTTCCGCGGCGGATTCTGCGAGTTCCGCGCGGATCTCCGAGCGCGAGGCTCTCTCGGATCCGGATGCCGTGGGCTCCTCGCCCGCGTCGACGGTGCGCCGGGGGTTGCCGCGCGTTCCGGGCGGTGAGCCGTGGCCGCCGGCTTCTGCGCTCGCGGATTCGGAGCACGGCGGCAGATCCGGACGCATCGGCGAGATCGATCCGAATCCGGTGGCGCTTTCCGAATCTGCGACCGCGTCGGTCTCGCAGAATGCGGCCGATCTCGCGAATACCGCGCCGAGCCCCGCGCCGATCTCCGAGCGCGAGGCTCTCTCGGATCCGGATGCCGTGGGCTCCTCGCCCGCGTCGGCGGTGCGCCGAGGGTTGCCGCGCGTTCCGGGCGGCGAGCCGTGGCCGCCGGCTTCTGCGCTCGCGGATTCGGAGCACGGCGGCAGATCCGGACGCATCGGCGAGATCGATCCGAATCCGGTGGCGCTTTCCGAATCTGCGACCGCGTCGGCCTCGCAGAATGCGGCCGATCTCGCGAACGCCGCGCCGAGCCCCGCGCCGGGCGACCCCGCAGTCTCCGATCCCGCCGCTCGCCCGCCCCTCGCCGTGCGGAAGACGGTGTGGCCGGGCGCCGCGGCATCCGCCCCCCGCCACACCAGAGCCGAACCGAAGCGCATCGGGCCGTACACACCGGTGCAGTGGCTCGGCTCGGCGGCCGTGCTCGGGGTCTTCGCGTTCGCGTTGGCCGGGATCGCCGTGCTGCTCGCCCGCTTCGTCCTGGCGCTCGAGCCGGGACGCGAGTTCCTCGCCGCCTTCCCGGGCGAGTACCCCCTGCCCGCGGGGGCGCCGGTGGGGCTCCCGGTCTGGCTGAACTGGTCGCACTTCCTCAACAGCTTCTTCCTGCTGTTCATCATCCGCTCGGGCTGGCAGGTGCGGCGCGAGAAGCGACCCGCCGCGTTCTGGTCTCCGCGCACGAACAAGAAGCGTCGCATCAGCCTCGCGCTCTGGTTCCACCAGGCGATCGACATCCTGTGGATCGCGAACGGCGTCATCTTCGTCGTTCTGCTGTTCGCGACCGGGCAGTGGATGCGGATCGTCCCGACGTCATGGGAGGTGTTCCCGAACGCGCTGTCGGCGGCCGTGCAGTACGTCTCGCTCGACTGGCCCACTGAGAACGGCTGGGTGAACTACAACAGCCTGCAGCAGCTGTCGTACTTCGCGATCACCTTCGTCGCCGCACCTCTCGCGATCCTCAGCGGCGTGCGCCTCTCGGGCGTCTGGCCGAAAGATGCCGCGACGCTCAACCGTCTCTACCCGGTGGAGTGGGCGCGCAAGATCCACTTCCCCGTGATGCTGTTCTTCGTCGCCTTCATCGTCGTGCACGTGGGGCTGGTGCTGTCCACCGGTGCGCTGCGCAACCTCAATCACATGTACGCCGCCCGCGGCGCGGTCGACCCCGACGCGTTCGCCGGCGATCCGACCGGTCTGCTGATCTTCGCGGCGTCCCTGCTCGTGATGATTGCGGGCTGGGCGGCCGCCCGTCCGCGCGTGCTCGTGCCGATCGCCCGCCTCTTCGGCGACGTCAAGCAGCGCTGACTCCCCCGCGCGGCCGCCCCGCGCGCCCCGCCCGGCCCCTCGCGGCCCCGCCCGGCGCCGCCCGGCCCCGCCCCGCGCCTCGAGACCGCACACGTTCCCCCGGAACGCACGGGATAGCGGCGAAATGCGTGCGGTCTCGACGAACGGCTACGGTCTCGACGAACGCGGGCGGCCCCGACGAACGGTGCGCGGCCCCACGAACGGTGCGCGGCCCCGACGAACGGCGCCCGGCCCCGACGAAACGCGCCCGGCCCCTCGCGGCCCCGCCCGGCGCCGCCCGGCCCCGACGACGGCGCGGCCCCGGCCATCACCGCGCGCGCGTGGCGCCGCGCGCGTGCCGTCAGACCCGGCCGCGCGCCCGCAGGCCGGCCGCGATCAGGTCGAGGCCGAAGGCGAAGTCGTCCGACGCGAGGCCCGAGGCCCCCGCGTCACGGGCCCCGGCGCTGTCGTACTGGAGGCGCTGCTGCTCGTGCCAGACGAAGCCCAGCACGTAGTGCAGCACCGTCGTCGCCCCGCGGCGTGCGGTGTCGGCGTCGAACCCGGCGGCGGTGACCGCGGAAGTCAGCCGATCGTGGGCGAGGGGGGAGCCGAGGCCGAGCGCGAGGGTGCTCGAGACGACCTCGGCGCCGTCGCGGTAGGCCAGGAGCGCGTCGCGCAGAGCGTGCGCCTCGGCGCGCAGGTCGACGGGGATTCCGGATGCCATCCGGCCGACGATCCGGTCCGACAGCTCCGCGAGCAGCGTCTGCTTGTTGGGGAAGTGCCAGTACAGCGCGCTGGGCTGCACCTCGAGAGCGGTCGCGAGGCGGCGCATCGTGAGGTCGGGGAGTCCGTGGTCGTCGAGGATCCGCAGGGCGGTGCGGGCGACGTCGTCAGCGGAATGTCCTCGGGGAGCCATGGTCTGAGTATAGTGAACACCGTTCAGGTGAACGCTGTTCAGGAAGGCATGTCATGACCCGCACGCTCGACGCCACCGATCTCGCCCGCGTGGCCGTCTTCGCCGCCCTCATCGCCGTCCTCGGGCTGCCCGGGAGCTTCCCCGTCTTCGGGGGCGTGCCCATCACCGCCCAGACGCTCGGAGTGATGCTGGCCGGAGCGGTGCTCGGCCCCTGGCTCGGCGCTCTTTCGGTGACGGTGGTGCTCGCGCTCACGGCGGCGGGTCTTCCGCTCCTCGCGGGCGGGCGCGGGGGCATCGGCGTCTTCCTCGGTCCCTCCGCGGGCTACGCGCTCGGCTGGATCCTCGGGGCGATCGTCGTCGGTCTCCTCGTCCACGCGGGAGGTCGACGTCCCGTCGTCTGGCGCACGGCCCTGGCCACGGTCGTCGGCGGTGTCGCGGCGATCTACGCGGTCGGCATTCCCGTGCAGAGCGCGGTGACCCGTCTGCCGCTCGGCGACACCGCTCTCGCGAGCCTCGTCTTCGTGCCCGGCGATCTGCTCAAGGCCGCGCTCGCGACAGCGGTCGTCACCGCTCTCGTGCGCGCATACCCGCGGGGGTTCCGCCGCGCCTGGACGCGACCCGCCGCGACCCCCGCGGCTGCGCCGGCGTGATCGTCGTCCTCGACGGCGACCATCCGCGGATTCTCGAGCGGATCGCCACGACCCGCGCCGCCGGGGACGCCGTGCTGATCGCCGACCCGCGATGGAGCGCCGATCACCGCGCGGGCGTCGCGCGCCTGGCATCCGGGATCGAGGAGAGGGATGCCACGGCCTGGGCGACCCTGACCTCGGGGAGCAGCGGCACCCCGCGCATCGTCCGACGCACCGCCGCGTCGTGGACGGAATCGTTCGCGGCGGTGGCGGCTCTGCTCGATGCGGGACCCGACGACGTCGTGGCCCTCCCCGCCCCGGCATCGTCGTCGTTGACCCTGTACTCGCTGGCGCACGCCCTCGAGGGCGGTCCGCGTCCGGTGTTCGGGCGCGATCCCGCCGCGACGCATCTCCATGCGACGCCCGAGGGCCTGCGCGCCGTCCTCGACGAGGGGTCGTTGCCGTCGTTGCGTGTCGCACTGGTCGGCGGCTCGCACCTCGACCCGGCGCTGCGGGAGCGCGCCAAGGCTGCCGGCGTGCGGGTCGTCTCGTACTACGGCGCGGCGGAACTGTCGTTCGTCGCCGTCGACACGGGGGACGGACTGCGCGCCTTTCCGGGGGTCGATCTCGAGGTGCGCGGCGTCGAGGTGTGGGTGCGCTCACCGTTTGTGGCATCCGGATATCTCGGCGCGGGCGGACCCCTGCGGCGCGACGGCGCGTGGGCCACCGTCGGCGATCGCGCCGAGCTGCGGGACGGACGCCTCCTCCTGCGGGGCCGGGCCGATGGCGCGATCCTCAGCGCGTCGGCCACCGTCATCCCGCACGAGGTCGAGCAGGTCCTGCGTTCCATCCCGGGCGTGCGCGACGCCGTCGTGTTCGGGATGCCGCGCCCCCGCGTCGGCGCTCTGGTGGCGGCGTTGGTCGAGGTGGCGGACGCCGACCCGGCCGCGGTCCGGACCGAGGCCGCGGCGCGGCTCGCTCCCGCCCACCGCCCGCGGAGATGGTCGTTCGGACCGATCCCGCGAACACCCTCGGGCAAACCGGCGCGAGCCGAGGCCGCGCGACTCGTGGAGCGCGACCGTGATGGCCGACACTGACCCCGTCGTCGTCGCGGCCCGTCGCAGTCCACTGACCGTCCGCGGTCGCGGCCTCGCCTCGGTCGACGCGGGCGCTCTCGCCGGGCAGGTCGTCGCGGCCGCGGTGGGAGACGCCGGATCCCCGCCGATCGCGGACGTCGTCCTCGGCAACTGCACGGGTCCGGGCGGCAACCTCGGCCGCATCGCCGCTCTCGCCGCCGGCCTCGGGGTCGAGGTCCCCGGGGTCGCCGTCGACCGGCAGTGCGGCAGCGGGCTCGCGGCGATCGTGGATGCCGCTCACGCGACGCGCGCAGACGGTGAGACGCGCGTGGCGGGCGGGGTGGAGAGCGCCTCCACCGCTCCCGTCCGGGTGCAGGACGGAGTGCCGTACGTCCGAGCCCCGTTCGCTCCGGTGGGCTTCGCCGACCCCGACATGCTCGGCGCCGCCGAGGACCTCGCGGGGCGCGACGGCCTCTCACGGGGACGGCAGGACGCCTACGCGCACCGCAGCCGCGCGCGAGCGCGGGCGGCGCAGGTGGCCGGCCGCTTCGAGGCCGAGATCGTGCCCGTCGCCGGGGTGACGCGCGACGCGGGCTTCGGCTCGCCCTCGGCCCTGCTCAGCCGCCTGACGCCGATCGTCGACGGAGGCACGGTCACCGCCGCGACGTCGACCCGCATCGGCGACGGGGCGGCGGCGGTCGTCGTCGCCCCCGCCGGGTCGGGTCCGGGGCTCGCGATCCGCGCCGGCGCGGTCGTCGGGTGCGATCCGGCGCTGCCCGGCATCGGCGCCGCGCCCGCGATCGAGGCCGCGCTCGCACGGGCGGGGAGAGACCTGGGCGAGGTCGCGGCGATCGAGCTCGTCGAGGCGTTCGCCGCGCAGAGCATCGCCGTGCTGTCACGCCTCGGACTCCGTGACGACGACGAGAGGGTCTGCGCCGAGGGCGGCGCGCTGGCGTTGGGGCACCCGTGGGGAGCGAGCGGGGCGGTCGCCGTCGTGCGCCTGTTCTCGCGCCTCGTCCGAGCGGGTGCGCCCGCGGGAATGGTGGGTGTCGCCGCGGCGTCCGTCGGCGGCGGTCTCGGCGTCGCCGCGGTGTTCGAGGTCGTGCGATGACGGATCGACCGGCGACCCTCCGGTGCGACAGGCTGACCGCCCGCCTCGGCGACCGCGAGGTGCTCCGCGACGTCACCCTCGACCTCGACGCGCGGACGACCGCGATCATCGGTGACAACGGCTCCGGGAAGTCGACCTTCGCCCGCCTCGCGGCCGGACTCGTGCGGCGCGCGTCCGGAGGTCTCCGGGTCCTGGGACTGGATCCGGAGAGGGATGCCGCCGACCTCCGCCGTCGTGTCGCGCTCGTGCTGAGCAACCCCGACGCGCAGATCGTCATGCCCACCGTCGCGGAGGACGTCGCCCTGTCGCTGCGGTCTCTCCGCCTGCCGCGCGAGGAACGCGGACATCGGGTCGCCGCGGCGCTCGAGCGCTTCGGTCTGGAGGCGCTCGCCGACCGCCCGGCCCATGACCTGTCCGGCGGACAGAAGCAGCTTCTCGCGTTGTGCGGCGCCTTCGTGCGCGCGCCCGACCTCGTGGTGGCCGACGAACCGACCGCCTCCCTCGACGCGCGCAACGCCCGCGTCGTGGCCGACCACCTGCTCGCCGACACCGGGCACGCGCTCGTCCTGGTCACGCACGACCTCGCCCTGGCGCGCCGGTGCGAGCGGGCCGTGCTGTTCCAGGACGGCGGGGTCGCGGCATCCGGGATCGCCGCGGACGTGGTCGACCTCTACGAACGGGCTCTGGCGTGCTGAGCATGTACCGCCCGGGGACGGGGTGGCTGCACCGGAGGCCGGCCGGGCCGAAGCTCGCCCTCTTCGCGGTCGTGGCGGTCGTCGTCGCGGCCCTGCCGCCGGTGTGGGCGACGGTTCCGGCGGCGGTGGGGGTTGCGGGGTGCCTGTATGCCCTGGCCGGAATGGGACTCGGAGAGGGTCTGCGGGCCCTCGGATGCCAGGCGTGGGGGCTCCGCGGGATGATCGCGATCACCGCGGCGGGGCAGCTGATCTTCCTCGGACCCGAGCAGGCAGCGGCCAACACCGCACGTGTCGCGGCGGCCGTGCTCGTCGCGGGGCTTGTGCCGCTCACGACCCCTGTCTCCGCGATGCTCGACGCGCTCGAGAGGGGGCTGCGGCCGCTGCGCCTCGTCGGTGTCGATCCGGCCCGCGTCGCTCTGCTCTGGATGGTGACGCTCACGACCATCCCCGTGCTCGCCCGCCACGCCGCCGAGGTGCGCGATGCGCAGCGGGCGCGCGGGCTGCGCCCCTCTCCCGTGCGCGGGACGCTGCCGTTCCTCGTCGTCGCCCTGCGTCACGCCGACGATCTCGGCGACGCGCTGACGGCTCGCGGCATCCGGTGACGGATGCGCCGGCGATGGTGCCCGGCGCGTCGACGCAAAGTCATGTCCCATATCCTGCGGCCTGAGAAGATCGCGTGCCGCGCCTTCCGGGACATGCTCCCGCCAGAAGTGGGACGAGGGGGGATCAGCCGCGCCGCGGCGACCCCCGCAGCGCCGTACCCGCAGCGCCGGATCCGGAGTGCCCGACCCGCAGGTCCGGACCCGCAGCTCTGGACCCGCAGACCGAGGCCGGTGGCGTCAGGCTTCCGTCGCCGTGCGTTCCTCCGCGGCGGCGCGGCCCACCGCGAGGCCCTCCGCGTGCGCTTCGTCCTGCGCGGCGCGCCCCGCCGCGAAGCCCTCCGCGTGCGCTTCGTCCTGCGCGGCGCGGCCCGCCGCGAGGCCCTCCGCGTACGCCTCGTCCTGCGCGGCGCGGCCCGCCGCGAGGCCCTCCGCGTACGCCTCGTCGGCGCCCTGGCGGAACATGTCGCGTTCGGGGTCGCGCACGATCGACCGAGCGCCGGGGAGGTCGAGCCCGCCCACGAGGTCTCCGCGTCCGCGGACGATCGCGACGGGCCGGCGCGACGCCTTGCCCTTCACGAGGTCGGTGGCCGCGGCGAGCTCGTCGGCCACGCATGGCAGGGTCACGACGAGCGGGCGGCCCTCGGCATCCGTCGTCCCGCGCAGGTCTTCGAACACGTGGATGCCGCCGGCCCCGATCGCGTGATCCGTCTGGCCTTCGCGCCACGCGCGGCCGAGCGTGTCGGTGATGATCACGCCGACCCGGGCGACCGCGCGCAGGCCCTCGGCGATGCGTCGAGCGGAGGCGTCGGGGTCGACCGGCAGCAGGAGCACCGTGCCCTCGGGGGTGTTGCTGGCGTCCACCCCCGCGGCCGCCGAGACGATCCCGAGCGGGTTCTCCACGATCCGGGTGACGTGACCCGTGGGAGAGGTGCGGGAGGCCACGAGCCGCACGGTCTCGCGCGTGATGGCGTCCTCGCGGTCCGACGCCTGGATGATCCGGCCCTCGGCCTTCGACACGATCTTGCTCGTGACGACGACGATGTCGCCGTCGCGCAGCGAGGAGTCGGCTCCCGGCGTCGAGTCGACGGCATCCAGGATCACCCGGACGAGGTCGTCCCCCGGGGTGATCTCACGGATGCCGTCGAGGGCCCAGACCTGCAGCACGTCAGCGGACGAAGCGCACCTCGGTGAGCTCCTCACCGAGGAAGGGTTCCACGTGCGACGCGCCGTCGAGCGCGAAGCCGTTGCGGGCGTAGAAGCGGTGCGCGCGCGGGTTGTCGTCGGCGACCCAGAGGTACGCGCCCTCGTCGGCGTCGATCGCGGCGTCGAACAGCTGCTGACCGATCCCGGTGCCGTGGAAGGCGTCGAGCAGGTAGATGAAGTACAGCTCGCGCTCGCGCGGAGCGTCGTCGTCGCGCGCGGGACCCGAGCCGACGAAGCCGACGATCTCGCCGTCGACGAGCGCGGCGTGCATGCGGTAGTCCTCGCCCTGCGACGCCCAGTGGGTCCAGAGCTCGGCCATGCGGCGGGGGGAGACGGCCTTGAGGGCGGCCTCGCTGATCAGGTGATCGTAGGTCTCGTGCCAACAGGTGGCGTGCACGCGGCCGAGGGCCTCGGCATCCACGTCGCGCACCGGACGGACGACGATGTCGGTTCGGGGTTCGGCGGTCATGGCGTGACTCTACGCGGGGCTCTCGCCGGGGGGAAATCGGCTGCCCGAGCTCTCGGGGTGCGGTATGACCGGCACTTTGTCAGACGTGCGTGCCAGCATGGCGGCCGTGTCGGAACGCCCCCGGTTGACCTCCGTCGAGGCGCGTCTCGACGCCCTCGCCAACCGTCTCCTCGCCGCCGCCCCCGCCTCGGGTGGCCGAGCGCGTCTGGTCGAGTTCGCCGTCTTCGTCCTCAAGCAGGCGTGGGCGTGCGTGTTCGGGGCCGCGTTCCTCGCCGTGGTGCTCGCGGCGAAGCTCTGGTACCCGGCCGACGCGCCGCTGGCCCGCAACGACGCCCTCACGATCGCCGCCGTGCTGATCCAGGTCGTCATGGTGGTGGGGCGTCTCGAGACCCTGCGCGAGCTGCGCGTGATCGTCACGTTCCACATCGTCGGGACGGTGATGGAGCTCTTCAAGACCGACGTCGGATCCTGGATGTACGCGGCCGAGGGCGTGCTTCGCCTCGGCGGGGTGCCGCTGTACAGCGGGTTCATGTACGCGGCGGTCGGCAGCTACATGGTGCGCGTGTACCGCCTGTTCGACCTCCGCTTCACGCGTTACCCGCGCCGGTGGCTGACGGCGGTCGTCGCCGTCGCGATCTACGCCAACTTCTTCACGCATCACTGGATCGTCGATCTGCGCTGGGTGCTGATCGTCGCCGTCGTCGTGCTGTGGGGTCGCACGATGATGCACTTCCGTTTCTTCCGCGGACGATTCCGGATGCCGATCCTCCTGGCCTTCGCGGGGGTGGCGGTGTTCATCTGGCTCGCCGAGAACATCGCGACCTACGCCGGTGCGTGGCTGTATCCCTCGCAGGTCGGGGCGTGGCATCCGGTCGACGTCTCGAAGCTCTCGTCGTGGTTCCTGCTCATGATCGTGTCGGTCGTGCTCGTGACGTGGGTGTATCCGCCGCGGGAGCCGGATCGTCCCGCACAACCCGAGGACCGCGCGCTTGTGGGCTGAGCACAACGGAATCGCCGATCCGTCGTGGGATCGTTACGCTCGCCCCTCGTGAACGTCCTTTGGCGGACCCTGCTGGTCCTCTTCCGCGCACGCCGTCGCCTCCGCCGCGAAGGGGCCCTCGACCCGAACACGGTGACCCGCATCCGCATCCGCGTGCTGCCCACCGACATCGACCTGCTGCGCCACCTCAACAACGGTCGGTACCTGTCGCTGTTCGACCTCGGCCGCTGGGACCTGCTGACCCGCGCCGGCCTGATGGCGGCGATGACGAAGCAGGGGTGGTACGCCGTCGTGGCGGCGGAGACGATCACGTTCCGCCGCTCGCTCGAGCTGTGGCAGCGTTTCGACCTCGAGACGCGCATGATCGGTCACGACGACCGTGCGGTGTACCTCGAGCACCGCGCGCTGGTGAAGGGCGAGATCTACGCCCGCGCGATCATCCGCGCGCGGATCCTGCGACGCACCGGGGGGACCGTCCCGCACGACGAGCTCTTCGCGGCGGTCGGACGCCCCGAGGGGCTGCCCGACATCGAGCAGTGGGTGCATGACTGGGCCGATGGCTCGGCGTTGCCGTCGACGAAGCGACCGGCTCCCAGTGTCTGGGAGTGAGCGCCCGCGGCGTGCGCCTCAGGCGAGCCCGAAACGCGCGTCGAGCCACGCCACTTGGCGCAGCCAGTGCCGGTACCCGCCGCCCTCGTGACCGTTGTAGGTGTACTCCTCGAGCGCGGCGTCCTCGGATGCCAGCGCGTGGAACGCCGCGAACACGCCGGAGGGCAGCACGACGTCGTCCATCAGACCGACCGAGAAGAGCGCGGGGGCGTGGATCCGCCGCGCGAGGATCGCCCCGTCGACGTACGACAGGGTCCGCAGCGCGTCCTCCGCCGCATCGCGATGGACCGCGAGGAAGCGCGTGATCTCGGTGAACGGCGCCGAGGGCGTCCGCACGATCGCGTTCGGGAAGTCGCACAGGAACGGCACGTCGGGCATGACCGCGGCCACCGCGTCGCCCGAGAGCGCCGCCGCCGCGATCGCGAGTCCTCCGCCCTGACTGCCGCCGGTGACCGCGATGCGCGTCGGGTCGACCCCGGGCAGCGTCCGCACCACGTCGACGAGACGCGCGGCATCCGTGTACAGACGGCGGTAGTAGTACTCGCGGGGATCCCGGATGCCGCGGGTCATCACGCCCGGGTGAGCGGCGGCGGAGCCGTGCGGGTCGGGCGTCTCGCCCACGCTCCACGTCGATCCCTGCCCGCGCGTGTCCATGATGACGTGGACGTAGCCCGCCGCCGCCCACTGGTGCTTCTCGCCCGCGAGTCCGCGACCGCCGCCGTAGCCGATGAACTCCACGACGGCGGGGAGCACCTCGTCGCCGTGCGGTCGCACGACCCAGCCGCGGATGGGGTCTCCACCGAAGCCCGTGAAGGTGAGGTCCTGCACCGACAGCGCACGCAGCGGGCCGTCGACCGGGGTCAGGACGGCCGGGCGCGCGGCATCCCGAGCCTCCCGCAGGGTCTCGTCCCAGAACGCGTCGAGGTCGTCGGGCGCGGTGAGCGCCGGGCGATACTCGCGCAGCAGCTCGAGGGGCATGTCGGTGAAGGTCTGTGCCATGCGGGAACTCCAACGGTGAAGGGGCTGCACCGACAGTAGCGAATGCCGGGGGATCCCCGGGCGGTCGCGGTGCGCCCTCGGGTGCCCTCCCTGGTCGGCCGTGTCAGGCCGATCCCCGGGTTGACCGGCACGCCGCCGGGATGCCGCGCGCGCGATCCCTAGGCTGGCCGACATGAGCAACGACGACCCGCGGGGCACCGGTTTCACGCTCTCCTCCGCCGTTCCCGTGCGGGCCGCCGCGCGGGCGGCCTCGTTCGTCACCGGCGGGCACGAACCGCGTCGCGGGGAGCTCCCCGCCGACCCCGCGGCCGCTGCCTTCCTCTCCGCCGCGGCCGACGGCGTGCTCCGCCCGGAGGGCACGGCGGCCGCCACCGCGGCGCTGCACCGGCTCGTGGCAGACCTGCCCGCGACGCTTCCCTGGGCGGCGCGCGGCGCCCTGCAGATCGGCGGGGCGGTCGCCCCCGTGCTGCCCACTCCGACTGTCCCCCTCGCGCGGCGGGCGCTCCGCGAGCTCATCGCCGGCCTCACCGTCGATGCGCGCCCCGAACGGCTCGGTGCCGCGCTCGCGGCACGGGAGGAGGCCGGGGGCACGGCCGACGTGCGGCTGGTCGGCCCCGCGGTGCGCGGGGAGTCCGCGGCGCGGCGGCGGGTCGACGGCATCCGGTCCCTGATCGCCCGCGACGACGTCGACCGGGTCACCCTGTCGGTCGCCGACGTGGTCGCGCGTTCGTCGGGGTGGGCCTTCGACGCCGACGTCGACCACGTCGCCGAACGCCTGCTGCCCCTCTTCCTCGCGGCGACAGAGAGCGGCACGCACCTCACCCTCGCCGCCGAGGGGCGCGACGACCTCGACCTGACCGTCGCCGCGCTCACCCGCGTGCTCGAGGAACCCCGGCTGAAGGCGCTCGCCGCGGGGATCGCTCTGCCGATCGCCGTCGTCGAGAGCGTCGACGCCGTCCGCGAACTCGCCGCGTGGGGGCGCCTGCGCACCGCCGAGGGCGGCGCGCGCCTGACCGTACGCCTCGACGACGCGCCGCTGCAGACGCCCGAAGCCCTGACGGCGGCCCGACGCGGATGGAACGCCCCCGCGCTCACCCGGCGGGACGACGTCGACGCTCAGGCCGTCCGCGCTCTGCGCGAGGCGCTCAGCGCGCGCGGGCGCCAGGGGCTCGCCGTGGAGTTCGCCACCGGAGACCCCGAGCGCGGTGCTCTCGCGCTCGGGGTCGCCGCCGACACCGACGCCGCCCTGACCCTGGTCCTCCCGGCCGGCGCGTCGTGGATGCCGGACGAGGCGTTCGTCACGAAGGTCGCCGCCGTCCACCCCGACGACCTCGACGTCGTCGCCGCGCGCCTCGCGTCGGCGTACGCCGGCATCGCCACCGCCGCCCCGGACCTGCCGGTCGCTGGCCCCGTCGTCGATGCCCCCGGCGGGGCGGGCGGGGAGGACACCGTGCCGCTCGACGACCTCTTCGCCCCCGAGACCGCGGCCGTCGCCGCGCGCGCCCATCGCGCGGCCGTCGCGGCCGAGGGTCCCGCGCCGGCGGGCCGTGTCCCGCAGCGCGGGCTGACGCCCGATCCCGCGATCCTGCGCGAACCCGCCGACGGTGACGCGGTCGAGGCCGGGCTCACGCAGGCGGTGCTCGGCATCGCGCGGGAGGCCGCGGCATCCGGGGACACGTCCGCCCTCGGCCCCGACGTGCAGCAGATGCTCTTCGGCGGGCAGGCGTTCGTCGACACGGCCGTCTTCTCGGCGCGCGAGAGCGCGGAGGTCGCCGGGGGCGCACCGGGCTTCCGCAACGTCGCCGACACCGACCCCACCCTGCCGGACGACCGAGCGTGGGCGCTGGCCGCGATCGGCCGAGCGAGCGGCTCCACGGCGGGGGACGCCACTGCGGCGGCGGGCCGGATCGACGACGAGAGCGGCCTCGACGCGGCGCTCGCGCGGGTCCGTGACGCGGCGGAACCCTGGGGTGCGCTCGCCGCGGCGGACCGCGCCGCGGTGCTGCAGTCCGCCGCGCGTGCGCTCGAGGACCGACGCGCCGAACTGATCGAGGTGCTCGCGTCCGAGGGGGGCGCCCTGGTCGCCGAAGCGGATGCCGAGGTGAGTCAGGCGGTCGATGCCGCCGCCTACTACGCCGCCACCGCCAAGGAGCTCGACCGCGTCTCGGGGGCCGTGTTCGTGCCCGACCGGGTCACCGTGGTCGCGCCCCGGTGGAACGCGCCCGTCGGGCTCTGCGCCGCCGAGACGCTCGCCGCGCTGGCCGCGGGCTCGGGCGTGCTGCTCACCCCGTCGCCGCGCGCGCGACGCGCCGGGGCCGTCGTGGCCGAGGCGCTGTGGGCCGCCGGGGTCCCGCGCGACCTGCTGACGTACGCCGACCTCAACGAGGAGGCGTCGGGCCGCGCGTTGATCGTGCACCCGGGCGTGGACCGCGTGCTCCTGGCCGGTGCCCGCACGACCGCCGAACGGTTCGCCCACTGGCGACCGACGCTGCCCCTGCAGGCGTTCACCGCCGGACGCAACGCCGTGATCGTCGCTCCGTCCGCCGACCTGGACGACGCCGTCGCCGACATCGTCGAGGGGGCCTTCGCGCGTGCGGGACAGGCCGCGACCGCCGCGTCGCTGGTGATCCTCGTGGGCGCGGTCGCCCGCTCGTCGCGATTCCTCGAGCAGCTCAAGGATGCCGTCACCTCGCTGCGTGTCGGCCCGGCCGACGACCCGCTGTCCGACGTCGGCCCGCTCGTCGAGGAGCCCTCGGGCGAGGTGCGTCGCGCCCTCACCGTCCTCGCGGAGGGGGAGCGCTGGCTCGTCCAGCCGCGCGAGCTCGACCTCGGCCCCGAGATGTCGGGCCGCTTCTGGACTCCGGGCGTGCGCACCGGGGTGAGCGCCGGGTCGCACCTGACCCGGGCGGCGGTCGCGGCGCCGGTGCTCGGCATCCTGCACGCTCCGACCCTGGCCCGCGCGATCGAGCTGCAGAACGCGATCGGCTCCGGTTACGTCGCGGGGCTCCACACGCGCGACGCGCAGGATCTCGATCTCTGGATCGACCGCGCGGAGGCTGCCGTGCTGCGGGTGAACCGGCCCACGACGGGAGCGGTCGTGCAGCGCGAGCCGGTCGGCGGCTGGAGGGATGCGACCGTGGGGGCGGGCGCGATGTCGGGCGGACCGAACCGCCTGGTGACCCTGGGGTCGTGGCGGCCGTCGTCGGGCGGCGCCTCGTCGTCGACCCTGCACCTGCGCGGACTCGACAGCCGCATCACGGCGCTCATCGAAGCGGCCCAACCGACCCTGTCGTACGAGGCGTTCGACTGGCTGCGGCGCGGAGCGCTCTCGGATGCCGTCGCCTGGGACCGCGAGTTCGGTCGGGTGAAGGACGTCTCGCGCCTCGGCGTCGAGCGGAACCTGTGGCGCTACCGCCCCGCCGACGTCGCGGTGCGCGCGACAGCCGACGCCGCCTGGCAGGCCGTGCTGCGCGTGCTGGTCGCCGCGGTGCGCTCGGGATCGACGTTCAGCCTGAGCTCGCCCGTCGGTCTTCCGGCGGCGGTGCGCCACCTGCTGGGGGAGGCGGACGTCGCGGTGTCGGTCGAGAGCGACGCGGAGTGGTTGCAGCGGCTGGCCGGCGGCATCCCGGATGCCGAGGCCGCCGACGACGCGGGAGAGGCCGAGGCTCCCGAGGCCCCGGACATCACCGCCGAGCCCTTCGCCGCGCCGCGCCCGACGCGCGTCCGCCTGGTCGGACCGGCCGGGACGACCGGCGCGCTGCGTGCCGCCGTCGCCGAGACGGTCGCGGGCGATGTGTCGCTGACGGTCTACGCCGACGAGGTGACGACGGCGGGCCGGCTCGAGCTGCTGCCGTTCCTGCGCGAGCAGGCGGTGTCGATCGCCGCGCTGCGCTTCGGCCAGCGCGATGCCTGGAGCGCCGAGGTCATCTGAGGCCGCTTCGCTCGGCCGCCGGGCTCCCGCGCCCACGACACCCGGACGATCTTTCGAGAAGTCCGGGTGTTGTGGACACTCAACCCTGCTGGGGGCGAGGGCAGAGGGACGGGGCCGCCCGGCGCGCGGTTGCGCACGCCGAGCGGGCCCGCTCCTACTGGATGCCCTCACGCACCAGGCGCCACTGCTGGCACGTGAGGCCGTTGGCGGTCCACTGCTGCGCGACGGCACCGTCGGCGGTCGAGCACCCGTCGATCTCGAGCAGCTTGCCGCTGTTCGCGTTGGTGAAGGTCCACCAGCCGCCGCTCGTCGCGGCGTTCCAGTTCTGCGTCGCGTTGCCCGTGGGGCCCCACTGGGCGGCGTCGACGCCGTCGCCGGTGGCTGCTCCCGGGATCTCGAGCAGCTTGCCGCTGTTCACGTTCACGAGCTGCGTCGCCGCTCCGGTGGGACGCAGCGTCCACCGCTGCGTGGCGTTCTCGGTCGGACCCCACTGACCCACGGCAGCACCGTCGGCGAGGGACGCCGACGCGACCTCGAGGAGCTTTCCGCTGTTGCGGTTCACGACCTGGAACTGCGGGTCGAGCGCACTCGAGCGCCACACGTGCAGCGTGTCCACCTCGGCGAAGCCCGTCCCCCTGGTGAAACGGACGGTGTTGACCCCGGCGTTGAGGGTCACGGTCTTCTGCGCCCAGGCGTACCGACCCCAATCGACCGTCGGGGGGTAGGAGATCGACGAACTCGCTCCGCCGTTCACACTCACCCCGTGCGTGGACGTGCTGCCGCTGCCGTTGTCGTACCGGACGTTCAGCGTGTACGAGCCGGCGGCGGGGACGCGGACGGTGAACTGCACCGAGCTGCCAGCGTTGTTGATGTTGCCGACCTTGCGCCCGTTCGACGCCTGCACGTGCGTCACGATCGTGGCATCCGTGATCGTCGCCTTCTCGGCCTCGTACTGCTGGGCGTCGACGGGGATCGATCCGACGCGGATGTCGTTGAGCCCGGTGGCGGTGTTCTCGACGTTGGTCGCCTGGTAGAGCGTGCGCCCGTCGGTGCCGACGTCGAGACCCTGCGCGAAGCCGCTGAAGTTCCCGCCCTGCGTGTCGCTCGCGTCGTACGTGACCGGCATGGGGAGGCGCTCCCACGCGCCGGCGCCGAGGTTGTAGTTGACGTAGAGGTTCTGGCCGCCGTCGATCGCTCCCGAGGAGGTGAGCGACCACTTGGATGCCACGATGACCATGCCCTTGGGCCCCCCGCCCGGCACCCACTTCACGTACGGCGAGGAACCGATGCCGCGCCCGTCGGCGAGACGGACGGGGGTGCCGATGCTGGTCGTGTCACCCCAGTTCAGCCCGTCGGCCGACGTCTTGAAGTAGACCGGTGCGGTGTTCTGGGACTGGCTCGGGCGGTTCACGACCTCGAAGGTGGCGAGGTAGCGCCCGTCGGGGAGCTTGGTCACCGTGATCATTCCCGGACGGTCGCTCTGGTTCGGCGGTGCCGACACGTTGGACAGGGCGCCCCACGTCTGCCCTCCGTCGGTGGAGCGACGGTACGACACGGCCTGGAGGACACCGGATGCCTTCTGCCGCTCATCGGAGTAGTACGCCACGAGGCCGCCCCCGCCGTCGACCGCGAAGGAGGGCTCCCAGACGGTGGTCGTGGTGGACGAGGGGCTCGGGTCGTACACGGCGGGGCCGCCGGAGTCGATGGTGCTGAGGAACGTCCAGGTGGCCCCCCGGTCCGCGCTCTTGTAGACGACCAGCCGGCTGCTCGAGCGGTCCTCGGGCATGATCATGCCGGTCAGCAGGAGCGTGCCCGCCGGGAGCGAACCGGATGCCTGGGGGAGTTCGTAGAGGAAGGGCTGGGCGGTGCGCGTGTATCCGGGGAAGGTGCTGCTGGGGTCGACGTCGGCGATCTTCGTCCACGACGACCCGTCGTCCGTGCTGCGGTAGATCGGATAGACCTGTCGTCCGTTCTGCAGGACGAGCTTGTCGAAGGTGACGAGCTGCGTGCCGTTGCTCGAGCCGTTGTTCTTCAGGACGACGATCTTCGCGTAGGTCGTGCCGGCGGGCGTGCCGCCCTCGGGGTTGAACGACGACCCCGCCGGGGGTGAGTAGACCACCGAGCCGTTGCCGGTGGTCACCGCCGAGGCGGGGGCCGCGGCGGCCATCCCGCCGACGGCCAGGACCGCGGCGGTCAGCGTCGCGATGAGAAGGCGCGATCGTCGCGCGCGGGAAGAGGGATGTGGCATGTTCGTGTGCTCCTCTGGATGGAGGCGGCTGCCGGTGCGCGCCCGCGTCGGCGCAGCGACCCGCTCGGTGCGATGGAGTCTCGACCGCGTTACTACAACGTTGTAGAGACGGGATGACCGTAAACGGCCGCGAGGTTCGCCGTCAAGACTCACGTGTGCAACGTTGTAGAGTCTCGACCAGAACGAGGGGGATGCCATGACGGCGACGCTGCACGACGTGGCCCGCGCGGCCGGGGTGTCGATCAAGACGGTCTCGAACGTGATCAACAACTACCCGCACGTCCGCGACGCGACCCGCGAACGGGTCGAAGCCGCGATCGACGAGCTCCAGTATCGGCCCAACCAGGCCGCCCGCACCCTGCGATCCGGGCGCACCGACATGATCGGGCTGATCGTGCCGGATCTGCGCAACCCCTACTTCGCCGAGCTCGCCGACGACGTCATGCGCGCCGCGCGCGCGCACGGGTTCTCGGTGCTCATCGAGCAGTTCGACGCGGACCGCGACAGCGAGCTGGCGGCCCTGCGTGGGGCGCGCCGCCGCGGGCTCGACGGCGTGCTGTACTCGGTGCTCTCGCTCGGGGAGGACGACGCGCCCTTGCTCGACGAGGTCGGCATGCCCATGGTGCTGCTGGGGGAGCGGATCTTCCACTCCGCCCACGACCACGTGACGATGCGCAACACCGAGGCGGCGCACGCGGCCACGGCGCACCTGCTCGCCGCGGGGCGTCGACGCGTGCTGGCCCTCGGCTCGCACCCGGGGGAGGTGGTCGGTTCCGCCGGCCTGCGGTTGCGCGGCTACGAGGGCGCTCTCGCCGACGCGGGGCTCGAGGTCGATCCGGCCCTGGTGGTGCCCGTCGACCGGTGGCATCGCGTCGACGGTGCCGATGCCATGCGGGCGGCGCTCGACGCGGGCCTGTCGTTCGACGGGGTGGTCGCCTTCAACGACTCGCTCGCTCTCGGGGCGATGCGGGTGATGCTCGAACGCGGCATCCGCATCCCCGAGGAGGTCGCCCTCGTCGGCTTCGACGACCTCGACGAGACCCGCTATTCCCTGCCGGCGCTGACGACGATCGACCCCGGTCGCTCCGAGATCGCGCGCGTCGCCGTCGACCTGCTGGTCGAGCGCATCACGGGCGACGCGGTCGCCGAGCCGCGCGAGGTGCTCGCGGACTTCCGCCTCGTCGAGCGGGAATCCACGGCGGGCTGAGATCCGCGCTTGACATCCCGCGACGGTCGGGCGATCATCCATTTACAACGTTTACCTCCATCGTTGTAAATTGCTTTGCACCAGACTCGGCACCCGAGCCGAGAAGACGACGCAGTCACACGAAAGGCATCGAAGATGATGAAGCGCAGCTTGTCCGTCCTCGCGACGGTGGGGGCCGCGGCCCTGCTCCTCGCGGGGTGTTCCGGCTCGTCGAGCCCCGCGGCCGACGGCCCCGCCGAGATCACGTTCTGGCACGGCTACACCGAAGCCGACGGCAAGGTCCTCGACCAGATCGTCGCCGACTTCAACGCCTCGCAGCAGAAGTACAAGATCACGACCGAGACCAAGACCTGGGCGGTCATCGATGACACCCTGCTGCCGGCGCTGAGCTCCAAGGAAGGCCCGCAGATCGTCGCCATGCCGGCGGAGCGCATGCCGGTCTACGCCGATCGCGGCGCTTTCACCGATCTGAGCGACTTCTACGCCGCGTCCGACAGCAACACCGCCGACCTCGTTCCCCAGGCCGTCGACATGGTCACGGTCGGCGGCACGCCCTACGGCGTCCCCACCGGCTTCGTGCCGCTGGCGATGTTCTACAACAAGACGCTGTTCGCCTCCGCCGGCATCACCGAAGCCCCCACGACCTGGGACGAGTGGGTGGCGGATGCCAAGAAGCTCACCGTCGACGAGAACGGCGACGGCACCCCCGAGCAGTACGGCGTCGCGATCCCCGACCACGCCACGGTGGCCAACGGCCTGTGGCCGAGCCTGCTCCTCAGCGGCGGCGGCCAGATCGTCGACGGCGACAAGGCAGCGATCGACTCGCCTGAGAACGCGAAGACGATCCAGTACTGGACCGACGCGATCACGAAGGACAAGATCTCGCCCACGGGTCTCGACGGCATCGCCGCCGACCAGCTGTTCAGCTCCGGCAAGGCCGCCATGCACGTCGGCGGGCCGTGGATGGCATCCATCGCCAAGGACAACAACATCGACTACGGCATCGCCGCCCTCCCCGCCGGCCCCGCCGAGCAAGCCGCCTCGGCGATCGGCGTCGCGATGGGCGTCACCGAGTCGGCCGACGACGCGCAGCGCGCGGGTGCCGAAGCCTTCTTCACGTACTTCTTCCAGAAGGACGTGGCGACGAAGTGGTCGCTCGCCTCGGGCTGGCCTCCGCTGCGCACCGACATCCCGCTGAGCGACGTCTCGTCGAACCCTGTCGTCGCCGCCCTCAGCGAGATCGCGCCGACGGGCCGCGCGCTGCTGCCCGGCGTCGTCAACAGCACCGACGTCATCTCCGACATCGACGAGCTCACGCAGAAGGCCGTCGCGGGCGGCGACGTCGCCGACCTGCTCTCGACGGCCCAGAGCAAGATTCAGCAGGCCATCGAGTGACGAACGCACGGGAGGGGCGCCCGCGTCGCCCCTCCCGTGTCCGCACCCCCGCTTCTCGAACAGGACGACCATGACCACTCACGCCCCGAGCGCGCCGCCCCGCCGGCGCGGGGCCTACCGCCCGCCGGCACCGATCGGCGGCCGCGGACCCCTCCGGCACAGCCCCCGCCACCGCCTCACGGTGGTCGCCTTCCTCGCCCCGGCCATCGTCATCCTGACGGTCTTCGTGGCCTGGCCGATGGTCTCGGCACTTCGCCTGTCGTTCACGGATGCCAGTGGCTTCGGCCGCGAGAAGTTCGTGGGCCTCGAGAACTACGCGCGGGTCTTCACCGACCCCGACATCGTGAGCGCGATGGGGAACACGGCGCTGTACGCCGTGCTGTTCACCCCGATCGCGATCGCGCTGGCCCTCGGCTTCGCGCTCCTGCTGAACAACCCGCTGCTGCCGCTGCGAGGCGTGTTCCGCACCGCGCTGTTCACGCCGTTCATCGTGTCCCTCGCCGTCGCCGCCTTCGCGTGGTCGTACCTCCTCGACCCGCAGATCGGCCTGTTGAACTACTGGCTCCGGGGTCTCGGCATCCAGCTCGGGAACGTCCTGCAGGACCCGACGCTCGCGATGCCGGCCGTGGTGCTCGTCGCGGTGTGGAAGAGCTTCGGCTTCTACATGGTCATCTTCCTCGCCGGGCTCCAGGACATCCCGACGAGCCTGTACGAGGCGGCCCGCGTGGACGGTGCGAGCGCGTGGCAGCGTTTCCGCAGCATCACGTTCCCGATGCTCGGCAACACCATGGGCTTCGTCGTCATCGTCGCGCTCATCGCGGCTCTGCAGGCCTTCGACCAGATCTACGTGATGACCGGCGGCGGTCCCTACGGCACCACCCAGACGATCGTCATGGAGATCTACCAGTCCGGCTTCCGCAAGCTCGAGCTCGGCTTCGCCTCGGCCCTGTCGTACGTGCTGCTGCTCATCACCCTCGTGCTGAGCCTCACCCAGTTCCTCTTCTTCTCACGTCGAGAGAAGGATGCCGCATGACCGCCCTCGCTCCCGCGCCCGCCGCCTCGGCATCCGCGATCCCCGTCCGTCGGCGCTTGCCGCAGGCCCGTCGCCGGCGGCTCGTCTCGGCCTCGCTCCTGGTGGTCGTGGCGGCCTCGACGCTCGTGCTGATGCTGCCGATCCTCATCATCGTGTTCACGGCCTTCAAGCCGGTGGCCGAGGTGAACGCGTACCCGCCGACCCTCCTGCCGGGTCAGTGGACGCTCGACAACTTCACGCGGATCTTCACCGAGCTGCCCTTCGCCCGCCTCATCGCGAACAGCTTCGTCTTCGCGGGCGGGGTCACGCTCTTCGCCCTGGTGTTCGACTCCCTCGCCGCCTACGCGCTGGCCCGCCTGGACTTCCGCGGCAACAAGATCCTGCTGATCGCGATCATCGCGAGCCTGATGATCCCCTTCCAGGCGACCCTGATCCCGATCTACCAGCTCGTCTCCGACCTCGGCTGGGTCAACTCCTACGCCGGGCTGATCGCCCCGCGCGCCGCGGACGCTTTCGGCATCTTCTTCCTGCGGCAGTTCTTCCTGTCGTTGCCGCGCGACCTCGACAACGCGGCGCGCATCGACGGGGCGAGCGAGCTGCGCATCTTCCGCAGCATCGTGCTCCCCAACGCGGTGCCGGCCCTGCTGACGCTCGGCATCTTCACCTTCGTCAACAACTGGAACGACCTGCTGTGGCCGCTCGTGTTCACGACCGACTCCGAGATGGGCACGGTGACCTCGGGTCTGACGCTGCTGACGGGACCGGGCGGGATCATCCCGCAGGGCGTCATGATGGCGGGCTCGCTGATCGCGGTGCTGCCGCTGGCCATCCTGTTCCTGCTGATCCAGCGGCGGTTCGTCGAGAGCGTCGGAACGTCGGGACTGAAATGAGAGAGACCCCCATGTCGACGACCCCCTGGTACCGCGACGGCCGGCTGCACTTCGGCGCCGGCATCGAGAACACCTTCGTGCCGCAGGAGCGCCCGGGCGAGCGCGCCATCGACGAGTACGCCCTCACCGAGCACTACGACCGCTGGAGCGAAGACCTCGATCTCGCCGTGTCGGTGGATGCCGAGTTCCTCCGCTGGGGGATCCCGTGGCACGTCGTGTCGCCCGAGCGCGGAACGTGGGACTGGTCGTGGACCGACCGGGTGCTCGACGGCTTCGCTGAGCGCGGCATCCGTCCCATCGTCGATCTGCTGCACTACGGCACGCCCACGTGGATCGAGGGCGAGTTCGCCCACCCCGACTACGCCTCGTTCGTCGCCGAGTACGCCGTGCGTGCCGCGGAGCGGTATCGCGACCTCGCCACCGACTACACCCCCGTCAACGAGCCGATGCTGCACGCGCTCTTCAGCGGCGAGTACGCGTACTGGCCCCCGTACCGCCGCGGACAGGCGGGACTCGTCGAGATCTCGACCGCGATCGCCCGCGGCTTCGTCGAGACCCAGCGGGCGGTGGCGGAGGTTCTGGGCGAGCGCGCCACCTTCGTGCACGTCGACGCGTCGATGCGGTACGCCGGTGACGTCGATGCGCCCGAGCATCGGGAGACGGCCGAGCGCTACCGTCACCAGGCGTTCCTCGTCGAGGACCTCGTGACCGGAGCGGTGGGGGCCGGGCATCCGCTCCTCCCGCTGCTGCGCGCGCACGGCACCTCCGACGAGACGCTCGCGTGGTTCGCCGAGAACGCCGTGCAGCCCGACGTGATGGGCGTCAACTACTACCCCCGGCACTCGACGGAACTGTTCGAGAGCGGCATCCATCACTCCGGCGGCTTCGCCGACCCCCGGCCCACCCGCGACGACGGCGTCGAGGGGCTCGCGGAGATGCTGCGCACCTACGCCACCCGCTACGGCGCGCCGGTGATGCTCGCCGAGACGTGCGTGACCGACGACGTCGCCACCCGCCTGCGGTGGCTGGACGCCTCCGTGGCCACCGTCCAGGGGCTTCGCGCCGACGGGCTCGACGTCGTCGGGTACACATGGTGGCCGCTGTTCGACATGTACGAGTGGACCTACCGCCACAGCGACGAGCCGCGGTCCGCCCACCTTCTGACCATGGGGCTCCACGACCTCGTGGAGACCGAGACCGGGCTCGCGCGCCGCCGCAACCCCGTCGCCGACCGATTCGCCGAGTACGCATCCCGAGGAGCACGATGACCACCGCCCGCCTGACTCTCGACCCCCGCTTCCCGATCGGGGCCGTCCGTCGCCGTCTGTTCGGCGGTTTCGTCGAGCACCTCGGCCGTCACGTCTACGACGGCATCTACGAACCGGGTCACCCCGAGGCCGACGACCAGGGTTTCCGCCGCGACGTGCTGGAGCTCGTGCGCGAGCTCGGGGTCTCGACCATCCGCTACCCCGGCGGCAACTTCGTCTCGGGCTTCCGGTGGGAGGACAGCGTGGGCCCGCGCGAGCAGCGCCCGCGCCGCCTCGACCTCGCGTGGCACTCGACCGAGACGAACGAGATCGGCCTGCATGAGTTCTCGGACTGGCTCGACAAGGCCGGCAGCGACCTCATGCTCGCCGTCAACCTCGGCACCCGGGGCGTGCTCGAAGCCCTCGACCTGCTCGAGTACAGCAACGTCCCCGGCGGCACGACCCTGTCGCAGCAGCGCATCGACAACGGCCGCGCGGAGCCCTTCGGCGTGCGTGTGTGGTGCCTCGGCAACGAGATGGACGGACCGTGGCAGCTCGGCCACCGCTCCGCCGACGACTACGGCAAGATCGCCTCGCAGACCGCGAAGGGCATGCGCCAGCTGGACCCCTCGATCGAGCTGGTGGTGTGCGGGTCGTCGGGAGCGTCGATGCCGACGTTCGGCGAGTGGGAGCGCGTCGTGCTGGAGCACACCTACGACGACGTCGACATGATCTCGTGCCACGCGTACTACCAGGAGCACGACGGCGACATCGACTCGTTCCTCGCCTCCTCGGTCGACACCGACCGCTTCATCGAGGCCGTCGTCGCGACCGCCGACCACGTGGGCGCCGTGCGCGGCAGCGCCAAGAAGATCGACATCTCCTTCGACGAGTGGAACATCTGGTACCAGACCCGCTTCCACGACGTCGACCAGATCACCGGCGTCGAGAACTGGCCCGTCGCCCCGCGCCTGCTCGAGGACGTGTACTCGGCCCTGGATGCCGTGGTGTTCGGCAGCCTCATGATCTCGCTGCTCAAGCACGCCGACCGGGTGGCATCCGCTTCCCTCGCCCAGCTCGTCAACGTGATCGCCCCGATCATGACCGAGCCCGGCGGGCCGTCCTGGCGCCAGACGACGTTCTTCCCCTTCGCGATCACCTCGCGGCTCGCGCAGGGCGACGCCGTGCGCCTGCAGGTCGAGGCGCCCACGATCGAGACGACGAAGTACGGGACGGTGTCTGCGGTGGATGCCGTGGCCACCCACGACGCCGACACCGGTGCCACCGCGATCTTCCTCGTGCACCGCGGGCGGGCCGACGCGGTCGACCTCGCGATCGATGTCAGCGGACTCGGCGACGTCCGGATCGTCGAGACCCACCTGCTGCACGACGAGGACCCGTACGCGCGCAACACGCTCGAGGAGCCCGAGCGGGTGCAGCCCGGAACCGTCGAGGCGCGCGTGGAGGGCGGCATCCTGCACGTGACCCTGCCGCCCATCGCGTGGGCCGCGCTCTCGCTCGTTCGCGCGTGATCGCCTGACTCACCGCGAGGGGATCGTCGCGACGAGCGCGATCTCCTCGTCGGTCCAGAGGTACTCCTCCCGCAGAAGGCGGAGAACGTCCCGCGCCGCCTCGGGGGTCGCGAGTGCCGTGCCCCCGAGGACGCGCAACGCCATCGGCTCGACGACGGATGCCGCTTCGCGCAGCTCGTGGACGAGCTCCGGCCGCCGCACGCCGGTGTCCCTGTCCCCGACGACGAGCAGGATCCGGGATCCCTCGGACTCGCGGTGCGCGTCGCGGTGCACGTCGATCCAGAAGAGAACGGTCGCCGCGCCCACCGTCGTCATCACGACGACCCCGACGGGGATCGCCCCGATGTCGGTGAAGAAGACGGGCACCGGCGTGGCATCGGCGTCGACCCGGAGGAGAGCGATCACGCGGATGCCGCTGTAGAAGGCGTAGGCCGCCACGGCGACCGCGAGCACGCGGATGGACGGTCTCCGCGCTTCGGGAGAGATCGCGGCCGTCACCGCGGCGCACGCGCACACGAGGGCGAGCGCGCCGACGCGGATCGTCGAAGCCCCCTCCGCGGGCAGGAAGAGGGAGGTCACGGCGACGACCGCGACCGAACCGAACGACACCACGACGCTCGCCCTGGTCCCGCCCGAGGGGCGGATCGCGTGGAAAGCGAGCGGGATCATGGCCGGACCCAGGACGAGCAACGCGTTCGCCGTCGCGAGTGTCGCCGAGCCGCCCACGTTGACCCACAGCAGGTACATCGCCGCTGCGCCCACCTCGACGACGCCCGCCGCGATCCCATACCGGACCGATGTGCCGGTGGGGCCATGTCGACCCGTGAGCCACAGCCCCGCGCCCAGGAGCGCGCTCGTGACGACGAAGGCGGTCACGGAGAGGATGATCACCGAGAGGACCACGGGGCGGACTCCAATGCTCGACGCGGGCGAGGCCCTGAGGGCTTGAAGTCAACGACGCCGGGGTTCTCGCGGCAACCGCTCCGTCGGGGCTGCGCCTACCCGCTACTGTTGCTGCCCGGCTTGCGCAGGAGGCCACGGCGGCGCGGGGACGGAGAAACGTCCGCGCCGGCCGACTCGCGCCGGTCGATGCGGCGGCGCGGGGACGCAGAAACGCCCGCTCCCCGCAGAATCCGTGAGGAGAACTGCGAGGAACGGGCGTTTCTGCGAGGTCTGGCCGGGGCCGGGGCCGGGGCCCCCGGTTTGGGGCGCGATCCTCGCTTCGGGGCGGAAGAATCGCGCCCCGGACGGCGAATCGCGCCCCGAACCAGGTGACGCGGGTGTCAGACGTCAGGCCAGCTGCGCGCGGCGGGCGTGCAACTGGTCGAAGGTCGCGAACGACTCGGCGATGGGGCTGCCGGTGAAGTGGCCGACCCAGCCGTCGTCGTCGTGGAAGAAGCGCACGCTCACGTAGTGGGGCGCGGTGCCCATGTCGAACCAGTGCGTGGTGTTCGCCGGCACCGAGATCAGGTCGCCCGCCTCGCAGTACACGGCGTGCACCTTCTCGTTCGCGTGCAGGTAGAACACGCCCGCGCCCTTGGCGAAGTAGCGGTCCTCGTCGTCGTCGTGCTGGTGCTCCGACAGGAACTTCTGCCGCGAGGGGGTCTTCACCTCGTCGTAGTTCTCCTGGGCGGGGTCGAGGGCGACCACGTCGACCAGCGTGTACCCCTCGCGCTGCTTGACCTCGCCGATCTCGTCGGCGTACAGCGCCAGCACCTCGTCCTGCGACGCCCCGGCGGGCACGTCGCGGACCTCCCAGCGCGAGAAGCGCGCGCCGAGCTCGGCCAGCGCCGCGCGGATCTCCGCCTCGTCGGTGGTCTCGAGCACGGGCGTGCTCGGGTCGGTCTCTTTCCAGACGGTCAGGAGCGTCACGGCTCCTCCTCTCGGCGCGATATGGGCGGAATGATCCGATTCTCTCGCCGATTCGCGTCGAGTGCCCACTTCCGAGGCGCGATCACCGGTGGCGGTGTAACAAAGTGCAACCTCGAATAACCGGCGCTCGGTGGGTGCTGCTTGACTGCTCGACGGCCGACCGACACCGCACCCGGGCGGACCCTCGCACCCGACTCCTCGACGAAGGGGACCCCGTGTCCGTTCGATCCCACCGCTGGGCGACGCTCCTCGCGACCGCCGGCATCGCCGCCCTCGCCCTCTCCGGCTGCGCGCAGCAGAACACCGCGGCCCCGGCGGCCTCAGCGGCTCCCGTGCAGAAGGTCGAGAACCTTCCCGCTCCGTTCGACGGCGCACCCGTGAAAGTCGCCCTCGTCCAGCAGTCCGGCGCCGGCGACTTCTTCACCGCGTGGACGGCGGGAGCGAAGGCCCAGGCGGCCGCGATCAACATCGACCTCACCGTCTACGACGCCCGCAACGACAACGCCAAGCAGGCATCCGACCTCGAGCAGGCGATCGCCTCGAAGCCCGCAGCGATCATCGTCGACCACGGCCAGACCGACACGATCGAGTCGCACGTGCACGACGCGGTGGCCGCAGGCATCCCGGTCATCGTGTACGACCTCGCCCTCAACGACCCGACCGGCGTCATCGTGACCTCGCAGTCCGACGCGTCGATGGCGCAGGGCGTGCTCGACCAGCTCGTCGCCGACGTGGGCGACGGGGCCAAGGTGGGCCTGGCCAGCACCGACGGCTTCGCCCCGCTGGAGCGCCGCAAGAAGGTGTGGGACGAGGTCGTCGCCGAGCACGACCTCGACCAGGTGTTCTTCACCGGCAAGGTCACCGAGTCGACCGCGACCGACAACATCCCCCTCATCGACGCCGCTCTGAAGGCGAACCCCGGGATCCAGGCGATCTTCGCCCCCTACGACGAGATCACGAAGGGCGTCGTGCAGGCCGTGCAGCAGAACAACCTGCAGGACAAGGTCAAGGTCTACGGCATCGACATCTCCAACGCCGACATCGAGGTCATGACCGCCGACGGCAGCCCCTGGGTGGCCACGAGCGCGACCGATCCCTCCGCGGTCGGCGCGGGCGTCGTGCGTGCCCTCGCGCTCTCGCTCGCCGGTCAGCTCGACGAGACGAGCGTCCAGTTCCCCGCGATCACGATCACGCGCGACTTCCTGATCGAGAAGGGCATCACCAACGTCGCCCAGCTGCGCGAGGCGGAGCCGTCGCTCCTGCTGAGCGACACCGTGGTGGCCGACTGGCTGCCCGCGATCTCGGGATGACCTCACCCCTTCCCGCCGGCGCCGCTCCGGCCGACGACACCCCCGTCGTCCGCCTGAGCGGCGTCGGTGTACGCTTCGGCAGCAATCAGGTGCTGCGGGACGTCTCGCTCGCCCTGCGTCCCGGCACCATCACCGCCCTGCTCGGGACGAACGGCGCGGGCAAGTCCACCCTGATCGGGGCGATCTCGGGAGCCAACGCGGCCTACAGCGGCGAGATCGCGGTCGGCGGTTCGACCCAGCGCCTGGGATCCCCCGCGCGCGCCCGCCGCGCGGGCATCGAGACCGTGCACCAGCGCATCGCGGACGGGATCGTCGCGGGACTCAGCGTGGCCGACAACCTCGGGCTCACCGACCTCTCGCGCGGAGGGCACCGCCTCGTCCGCCGCGCCGCCGCCGAGCGTGTGGCGCGCGCCGCCCTGGAACGACTCGGGCTGTCGTGGTCCGACGAGGTCCTTCGAGCGGATGCCGCGCGCCTGGGCACCTCCGACGCCCAGCTCGTCGTGCTCGCCCGCGCCCTGCGCTCGACGCCGCGCCTGCTGATCCTCGACGAGCCCACCTCGGCCCTCACCGCCGCCGAGGCCGATCGGCTGTTCGCCGTCCTGCGGGTCCTGCGCGACGAGGGGCTGGCGATCCTGTTCGTCAGCCATCGCTTCGGCGAGATCGAGCGACTCGCCGACCGTATCGTGGTGCTCCGCGACGGCCGGATCGAGCTCGAGGCGGAGCGTCCGTTCGACTGGCACGCGGCGCTTTCGGCGATGCTCGGCGTCCCCACCGAGCTCCAGCAGCACGTGGAGGAGCCGCTGCCCGCGGTCGCCGAGGTCCTCGCGGTCGAGGGGGCGCGTCTCCTCCCCGGCAGTGCGCCGCTCGACCTCCGCGTGCACGGCGGCCAGGTCACCGGCATCCTGGGTCTGCTCGGAGCGGGCAAGACCGAGCTCGCGGAGCTCCTGTCGGGGGTGCGCGCGGACGCCGAGGCGCGCCTGCGACTCGACGGCACCGCGTACCGCCCGGCCGACCCCGGTGCCGCGCAGGCCGCGGGCGTCGTGCTCGTGCCCGAGGACCGCCAGCGCCAGGGCATCCAGCCCGGGTGGTCGATCGCCCACACCGTCGGGCTGCCCGTGCTGCGGACGCTGTCGCGGTTCGGGGTCATGGTCCCGGGCCGCGAACGCGCGGCCGCCGACGCCGTGGTTGCGGACTACGACGTCGTCACCCCCTCGATCGAGACGCGCGTCGACGATCTCTCGGGCGGCAACCAGCAGAAGGTCGTCGTCGGGCGCTGGCTGCGGACCGAACCGCGCGTCGCCGTTCTCGACGAGCCGTTCCGCGGCGTCGACATCGGCGCGCGTCGTCGCATCGGCGCGGCCGTGCGCGAGCGGGCCACCACCGGCGCCGCCGTGCTCGTGCTCTCCAGCGACGTCGACGAGATCCTCGAGGTCGCCGATCGGATCGTCGTGCTCGTCTCGGGCCGCGTCGTCCTCGATACCCCCGCCGGACAGCTCGACCGCGCGCGCATCGTCGCGGCGCTGCTCGATGACCCCGGCCACCGGAAGGAAACCGCATGACCACCGCTCTCGCCCCCTCGCGGCCGAGCGTCGGCTCCCGGATCGTGGATGCCATCGCGAAATGGGGCTTCGTGGCCGTGACCGCGTTGCTCATCGTGTTCTTCGCCGTCACCCAGCCCGCCTTCGCCACCCCCGAGAACATCTTCGGGATGTTGAAGTTCATCGCCCCGATCGGCATCGCCGGTCTCGGCGTGACGCTCGCGATGACCGTCGGCGGCCTCGACCTCTCGGTCGGCGCGAACGCGGGGTTCGCCGTGTCGATCGCCGCGTGGACGATGGTCATCGGCAATCAGGTCGGCGGGATCGCCGTCGGCGTCGTGCTGCTCTCGGGAGCGCTCATCGGGGCGATCAATGCCGTGCTCATCGTCTTCGCGCGCATTCCCGACCTGTTGGCGACGCTCGCCACGATGTTCACCGTCGTGGGACTGAAGCTCATCATCGTCGACGGCAAATCCATCTCGTCGCAGATGACCCTCGACGACGGCACGACCGCCCCCGGACGCTTCACGCCCGACTTCGTGTGGTTCGACCGCGGGGCGATCGGGCCCGTGTCCGTCCCCGTCGTGCTCTTCCTCGGGCTCACGGTCGTCCTGTGGTTCGTGCTCGACCGCACCCGCTGGGGTCGTGCGCTGTTCGCGGTGGGCTCGAACCCCGAGGCCGCGCGCCTGGCCGGCATCCGCGTCACGGTCTACCGGGCCACGGCGTACATCGGATGCGGCATCCTGGCCTCCATCGCGGGGCTCGTGCTGGCCGCGCGCATCGGACAGGGAGACGTCACGGCCGGGAACAGCCTGTTGCTGGATGCCGTCGCCGTCGCGCTCGTGGGAGTCTCGGTGCTCGGCATCGGACGGCCGAACGCGTGGGGCACCGCGCTCGGCGCGGTGCTCATCGCCGTCATGGTCACGGGCTTCTCGATGATGGGGCTGCCGTACTACATCCAAGACTTCGGGAAGGGACTCGTGCTGCTCGTCGCGCTGCTGTTCAGCTTCACGTTCCGCCGCCGCAAGACCACCATCGTCGCCGGGAGCACCACCGCATCATGACTTCTCTCACCGATCAGCTCACCGTCGACACCGTCCCCGCCTACCTGGCGGCGCGCCCGCACCTGGCGGGACCGGTGGACCCGGCATCCATCGTCTCGGTCGTCGAGGTCGGCGACGGAAACCTGAACCTCGTGTTCATCGTGACGGATGCCGCCGGGCACGGCGTCGTGGTGAAGCAGTCGCTCCCGCACGTCCGCGTGGATCCGTCGTGGCCGCTCACGCGGGAACGCGCGGCGCGCGAAGCCGTGGTGCTCGCGGCGCACGAGCGGATCGACCCCGCCCACGTCCCGGCGTTCTACGGCTTCGACGTCGAGGCCCTCGCGCTGTCGATCGAGGACCTCAGCGACCACGCGGTCTGGCGCGGAGAGCTGATCGCCGGGCGCCTGCACCCCTACGCCGCCGCCGAGCTGGGGCGCTACGTCGGGGCCGTCGGGTTCGCGACGAGCGTGTTCGGCACGCCGGGGCCCGAGCGCCGCCGCCGCATCGCCGAGGCGACGAACCCCGAGCTCAGCGAGATCACCGAGGACCTGGTGTTCACCGAGCCCTATGTCGATCACGAGCACAACGGCTGGCTCGCGGCGAACGACGACGATGTGCGCGAGCTCCGCGCGGATCGCGTGTTCGTGCGCGAGATGGGGCTGGCGAAGCAACGGTTCCAGGAGAGCACGCAGAGCCTGATGCACGGCGACCTCCACACCGGCTCCGTGTTCGTCCGCGCCGAGGGGGCGTCGGTGCGGGCGTTCGACTCGGAGTTCGGCACCTACGGCCCCACCGGCTTCGACCTCGGCGCCGTGTGGGCGAACCTCGTGATCGCGGCGGCGCGGGCACATGTGCTCGGGCGTTCGTCCGACGCGGAGACGCTCCTGCGGCTCCCGGTCGAGCTCGTCGACGCGTTCGAGCTCGAGTTCCGCCGCCGGTGGCCCGAGCGCGTCGACCCGCGCGTGTACGGCGACGAGGTGCTCGAGCACACGCTTGGTCAGGTGCGATCGGATGCCGCCGCCTACGCCGCGGCGAAAGCGGTGCGCCGGATCGTCGGGTTCTCGAAGGTCGCCGACATCCAGACGCTCCCCGAGCCCGAGCGGGCTCTCGCGTCGCGCCTGGTGCTGCGCCTCGCGCGCACGCTCGGCACCGCGCGCCTCGACGACGCCGACCCGGGGGTGCTCACCGAGCGCACGGTGGCGCTGCTCGGCTGACGCGGGGGCCCGGGGCATCCGGGCTCACCGCGTTGCGGGGTTTGGGGGCGTCCTGGCTCACCGCGTTGCAGGGTTTGGGGCGTGATCCGGCGTTCGGGGCGTAGGTTTTCCGCCCCAAGCGCAGGATCGCGCCCCAAACCACGCCTCGCGCCGCCTCGCGACGCCGCGCCGCGCAGGCCGCGGGCAGCGATGCCGCAGCTCAGCGCGTCGCGACCGCGAAGCGCAGCAGCCACTCGGTGATCTCGAGGTGGCGGCGGGCTGCGGCGACGTCGGCACCCCATGCGTAGATGCCGTGGCTCGCGACGATGAGCGCGGGCACCTCGGGCACCTCCGCCGTCGCGGGACGATAGACCTCGTCGAACCAGGCCGCCTCGACCGTCATGTCCTGGTCGTTGCGGATGACCGGGATCGTCACGGTCTCGTCGTGAGCGAGGTGGCCGATGCCCTTGAGCATCTCCATGTCGCGGATCTCGACACCGCCGGGCCAGCGGTGCCCCGCGACCACGGCGTCGAAGGCGTGCACGTGGAACACGGCGTTCGCCCCGGTCCGCGCCGCGATGTGGGCGTGCAGGCCCGCTTCGGCCGACGGAGGTCGTTGATCCTCGGGATCGATCGCCGCCCCGACGCCGTCGATCAGCACGACGTCGCTCTCGGTGAGCTCGGACTTGTCGAGCCCCGACGCCGTGACCGCGAGGACGAGCGGGTCGCGCTCGATCACCACGGAGAGGTTGCCGGAGGTCCCGCGCATCCAGCCGTAGCCCGAGAAGCGGAGGGCCTCGGCCGCGAGGGCGGCGCCGGCCGCGCGCACGCGGTCGGGGGCCGGCAGGGTCATCGCGCGAGCTCGATCTCGTCGAAGGACGCCACGGTCTCGGTGCCGAAGTCCGATCCCGCCCACGGTTCCCCGGCGCGGTCCAGCGCCACGACCTGCCAGCCGGCGGCGCGCGCCGCGGTGACCTCGTCGGGGTGGTCGGTGAGGAAGAGCGCGCGCTCGGGGGCGACGCCGAGCGCGGCGGAGATGCGCTCGTACGACGCGGCCTCCTTCTTGGGGCCGGCGCTGACGGTGTCGAAGAAGTCCTCGATGAGGGGCGTCAGGTCGCCCTGCGGCGCGTGACGGAACCACGGCACCTGCGAGGCGACCGACCCCGATGAGTACACGGCGAGACGGATGCCGCCCTCGTGCCACGCCCGCAGGCGCGGGGGCACGTCCTCGAAGAACTGCGAGTGGATCTCGCCCGCGGCGAAGCCCTCGGCCCAGATGATCCCCTGCAGGGTCTTCAGCGGCGTCGACTTCACGTCGGAGGCCATGAGCCCGCGCAGAGCCTCGGCGACCTCGGCGTCGGTGGCGTCGGCATCCAGGCCCGTCTCGGCGATCGCGGCGGCCCGGGCCGTGCGGACCGTCTCGTCGTCGCGGCCGAGCACCTCGTCCAGACGCGGGCGCGCGTAGTCGTACAGGTCACCCAGGATGAACCCGGCCTCGCTGGTGGTGCCTTCGATGTCGAGTACGACCACGTCGGCGGAGAGGGAGGTCATTCGGGGTCCTCGTCGGTTCGGGCGCTCACGGGACGGAACGCGATGGTCTCGGGCTGAGCGGTGGATGCCACGGGGGCGGGGTTCTCGCGAGAACGACGTCGGCGCAGCGGCGGGGCGGGAGGCTCCGCGGCGCGCGCGTCGGGATCGGTCGAGAAGTGCTCGCCGACGCGCGCGGGCTCGAAGGTGCCCCGGCTGGTCGCGATGCGGGTCACCAGCCGCGGCGGGGTCACGTCGAAGGCGGGGTACCAGGCGTCGGTGACGAGCGGGCTGGCGGTGCGCCGCCCCAGGACCTCGAGCACCTCGCTCGGGTCGCGGTCCTCGATGACCACGTCGTCGCCGGTCGGCGCGCCCGGATCCGGGGCCTCGACCATCGCGTAGTACGGGATGCCGAACGCCGACGCCGCGGCTGCGAGCGCGAGCGTCCCCACCTTGTTCACGACCGAGCCGTCGAGGGCCACACGGTCGGCGGCGGTGACCACGCCGTCGATCGGCCCCGTGCCGACTCCGCGCGGGGAGGACAGGGCGGCGGCGGCCATGCCATCGGTGATGAGGGTGACGCGCTGGCCGAGCTCGCGGAGCGAGTGCGCGGTGAGTCGGGCCCCCTGGAGGTAGGGCCGCGTCTCGGTCGCGACCCACTCGATCTCGCGTCCGGCCTCGCGCGACGCGGCGACGAGACCGAAGAGGTAGGCGTCGGCCCAGCAGTGCGTGAGGATGCGGGGCGACTCCGGCAGCAGCGAGAGCGTCGCCCGGCCCAGGCGCAGGCTCGCCTCGCGGTAGTCGCGGTCCACGGCCGCGGCGGTCTCGAGGGTCGCGGCCACGAGGGCGTCGGTGTCGTCGGCATCCCTCCCCGCTTCGAGGATGCGGGCGACCGCGTCGCGCGGGTGGGCGTTCGTCGGACGGGCGGTGGCCAGCGCGCGGCCCGCGCGGCCCAGTGCCGTGCGCGCGTCCCCGAGCGGCAGCCCCCGCGCCTGCAGCGCCGCGAGCGCCATGCCCGCGGTGGCCGCGTACAGCGGACCCGAGCTCTGGGTGACCATGTCGCGGATGGCTCCGGCGACCTCGTCGGGGGTGGCGGCATCCACCCATTCGATGCGGGCGGGGAACACCCGCCGGTCGAGGATGCGGACGACACCGGCGGTCTCGTCGAGGACGACGGAGTGCTCGAGGGTGGCAGTGGGGGACATCCCGGTCATCTTCCCACGTGCGGCCGGGCGGGGACCGGTGCGTGACGCCGCGCGACGCCCGGGGCGGGGTGACGGGCGCGGTTCGGTGGGACGAACTCGGAGTTCCGCGCCGAACTCGCAGATGTGCGCCGTGATTCTCCGAGGTTCGTGCGTTCTTGCGAGGTTGGTGCCGCCCCGCCTGCTCCCGCTCGCCCACGCGCGCGCCCGCTCGCCCCGCCCGCGCGCCCGTGCGAGAATGAGCGCGGCGTGCTCGGACCGACCTTTCCCCGCACGGTGCTCCGGCACCGACGGGTTCGAAGGGCCACCGAGCCCCAGGACAGCGTCCGCCGCACCTTTTCTCCCGAGGAGCAGAGATGTCCGCTACCCCCTCCGCCGCCGCCGTCGAGACCTCACCGGTCGAGCGCGTCCAGCAGCACCGCCGGTACCTCATGTGCCGGCCCGAGCACTTCACGGTGAGTTACAGCATCAACCCGTGGATGGAGCCCTCGCGCCCCACCGACACGAACCTCGCCGTGCAGCAGTGGCAGTCGCTGTACGACACCTACACCGAGCTCGGCCACGAGATCGAGCTGATCGACCCGCTCGAAGGGCTGCCCGACATGGTCTACACGGCCAACGGCGGCTTCGTCATCGACGGCATCGCGTACGGCCCGAAGTTCCGTTTCCGCGAGCGCGCCGCCGAGGCCCCCGCGTTCATCGACTGGTTCGCCGCCAACGGCTTCGAGGTCGCCGAGCCGGTCGAGGTCAACGAGGGCGAGGGCGATTTCCTGCTCGTGGGCAACACGATCCTCGCGGGCACCGGCTTCCGCTCGACGGGTGACAGCCACCGCGAGGTCGGCGAGGTCTTCTCGCGCGAGGTCGTCTCGCTGACGCTCACCGACCCGCGCTTCTACCACCTCGACACAGCGATCGCCGTGCTCGATCCGGTCGAGGGCCCCGGCGGCGTCGAGAAGGCGAACATCGCCTACCTGCCGAACGCCTTCGACGAGCGCAGCCAGGCAATCCTGCGCGAGCGCTACCCTGACGCGATCCGGGTGTCGGATGCGGACGGCGCGGTGTTCGGCCTGAACTCCGCGAGCGACGGCAAGAACGTCATCATCTCGCCCCGCGCCGTGGGCTTCGAGGCGCAGTTGCGCGAACGCGGCTACACCCCCGTCAAGGTCGACCTGTCGGAGCTCCTGCTCGGCGGCGGCGGCATCAAGTGCTGCACGCTCGAACTGCGCGGCGGTGCCCGATGAGCGCCACCGTCGACGACCTCGGTCTCGCTCTGATCGAGGCCGAGAGCGCGCACGTCGCGCACAACTACCACCCGCTCCCCGTCGTCGCCGCGCGCGCCGAGGGCGTCTGGATCACCGACGTCGAGGGCAAGCGCTACCTCGACCTGCTCTCGGCGTACTCCGCTCTGAACTTCGGTCACGGACACCCCGCGATCCTCGCCGCCGCCCGCGAGCAGCTCGAGCGGCTCACGCTCACGAGCCGCGCGTTCCACAACGACCGGCTGGGCCCGTTCGCCACGGCGCTGTCGCAGCTGTGCGGCAAAGACCTCGTGCTGCCGATGAACACCGGCGCGGAGGCGGTCGAGACCGGCATCAAGGTGGCGCGGGCCTGGGGATACCGCACCAAGGGCATCCCCGCGGATGCCGCGACGATCATCGTCGCGAACGGCAACTTCCACGGCCGCACGACCACGATCGTCGGTTTCAGCGACGACCCCACCGCGCACGACGATTTCGGCCCCTACGCCCCGGGCTTCGTGCACGTCCCCTACGGCGACGCGGATGCCGTCGCCGCGGCGATCGACGAGAACACCGCCGCGGTGCTCCTGGAGCCGATCCAGGGCGAGGCGGGTGTCGTGGTCCCGCCGGACGGGTTCCTCACGCGGGTGCGCGAGATCTGCACGGAGAACAACGTGCTCTTCATCGCCGACGAGATCCAGTCGGGCCTCGGACGCGTGGGGGAGACGTTCGCGTGCGACCGGGAGGGTGTCGTCCCCGACGTGTACCTGCTCGGCAAGGCGCTGGGCGGCGGCATCCTGCCCCTGTCCGCCGTCGTGGCGAACGAGGACGTGCTCGGTGTGATCCGGGCCGGGGAGCACGGCTCGACGTTCGGTGGCAATCCGCTGGCGGCTGCCGTGGGGCTCCGGGTCGTGGAGATGCTGGCATCCGGAGAATTCCAGACCCGTGCGAAGGCGCTCGGCGAGCACCTCGAAGCGGCCCTGCGGGCGCTCGTCGGTCACGGGATCGCCGCGGTGCGCATCGCGGGCCTGTGGGCCGGCGTCGACATCGACCCCGCGTACGGCACGGGACGCGAGATCGCCGAGAAGCTGCTGGCGCGCGGCGTGCTCGTGAAAGACACGCACGGCCAGACGATCCGCATCGCGCCGCCGCTGACGATCCGCGCGACCGAGCTGGACTGGGCGGTCGAGCAGCTGCGGCACGTTCTGTCGGCCTGAGCGCCCCGCCCGAGATCGCACGAACGGGCCCAGCGCACCCGATCGTTCCGCGTCTGAGCGAGCGAGCTCGTACGAACGCGTGATCTCGGGTGCGCGAGCGGGGCCCGTGTGACGCCACGCGGGTGCGGGTTTCGCTCGTCTCACCCCGCCCGCAGGGGCGCACGTCGATCGCATCGCGGAGCGTCAACCGCGATGCCGCGCGATCCAGTAACCCGGGGCACGGCGCTCGTGCGCGTAGGCGAGGATGAGGATCTCGTCCGAATCGACGGTGTAGATGATCCGATAAGGGAACCCGTGGATGGTTCGCATGCGGATCACGGTCCCGTCGCGGGTCGTGAGGTAGGGCGCCCCCGCATCGGGCCAATCGGCGATGTCGCGGAGGGCACGCTCGGCCCGGTCTACGAGCAGCAGGCCCAGTCCGGGACGTTCGCCCTGGTACCAGTGGACCGCGGCATCGAACTCCTCAGCGGCGTCAGGATGCTCGCGCTGGCGGGACGTCACTCCGCGAGCGACGCACGCAGACGCGCGTAGTGATCGTCGGCATCCACGAGCTCGGCGGCGCCTTCGCGGACGTCACGGAACCGTCGCTCGACCTCGGACCGCCACGTGTCGTCGGTGTCGTCTGCAGCGATCGACGGGTGGAGGCTGGCGAGCAGGGAATGGGCGACCACAGCGCGCTGGTCTGCATCGAGTGCGAGCGCATCTCGAAGAAGGGCACGTGTGTCCGGTGTCATGCGGCGAGTGTACGACCAAAGAACCAGGACCAGCAGCGGTTGTCCACATCCCCCTTACCGCGAGCGGCGAAAGGCTGCCCCCTGTCAGGCGACCGAGAGCGTCAGCTCGTCCCACCCCGTCGCGCCGTCGGGGGCCGGGGGAGCCTGGGCGGAGGTCTGCGTCTCCCCGGTCGCGGAGATCGCGCGGCAGCGCACGGTGTGCGAACCGCTCGTCGCGGTCCACGGCAGACTCCACTGCACCCACGTGTCGGTCGAGATCGCGGTCGCGAGCTTCGCGGGCTGCCACGGTCCGTCATCGACCTGCACCTCGACCCCCGAGACGCCGACGTGGGTCTGCCAGGCGACGCCCGCGATGACCGCGTCTCCCGCGGCGATCCGCGCTCCCGCCCGGGGGACGTCGATGCGGGACTGGAGCTTCACCGGCCCGCGCTCCGACCACCCGCGCGAGGTCCAGTACCCCTCGGCGCGGTCGTAGCGCGTGACCTCGAGCTCGCTGACCCACTTCGTCGCCGAGACGTAGCCGTACAGGCCGGGCACGACCATGCGCACGGGGAAGCCGTGCTCGAGGGGCAGCGGATCGCCGTTCATACCGATCGCCAGCAGCGCGTCGCGGTCGTCGGTGAGCGCCTCGAGGGGAGTCGATGCCGTGAACCCGTCGATCGAGTGCGAGAGGACCATGTCGGCCTCGGCCGTCGGCTGGGCACGGGCGAGGATGTCGCGGATCGGCACGCCGAGCCAGCGGGCGTTGCCGATGAGCGATCCGCCGACCTCGTTCGATACGCACACGAGCGTCGCGACCGTCTCCTTCTGCGGGAGGGCGACGAGGTCGTCCCACCGCAGGACGACTTCCTGCTCCACGAGGCCGTGGACGCGCAGGCTCCACGTCGCCGGGTCCACCTGCGGCACCACGAGGGCGGTGTCGATGCGGTAGAAGTCGGCGGTCGGGGTGAGGACCGGGGAGAGCCCGTCGATGCCGAGGTTCGCGGTCGCGGGCACCGCGGTCGTCGTCGCCGGGGCCGGCAGACGCAGGGCCGAACGCACCGCGCTGACGGCCCGGGCGCCGCTGCTCAGGGCGACGGACCCGGCCGCGGCGAGAGCGCCGGCCAGCACGGCCACGCCCGAGAGCGCGAGAACCCCGCGGCGGGTGGGGCCGGTGGAGGTCTCCGCGGCGACCGTCGCGGGTCGGAGCCGGCCGATGAGCAGCCCAGCGCCCAGGGCGGCCGCGGCGCCCGCGACCAGCGACGGCACCGGAGACAGCAGCCCCGAGTCGGGACGGACGAGCGAGACGAAGGCACCGACCACGCCGACCAGCAGCAGGGCCACCCGCCCCCACGGCGGCCGACGCCGTTCGAGGGCGCCGGCGGCTCCGGCGACCGCCAGCAGGAGCACCGCGATGCCGACGAGCAGGGCGGTCTTGTCCGCGGTCCCGAAGAGGCTGATCGCGAGGTCTTTCGCCCACGCGGGGGCGAGGTCGATCATGCCCCCGCCGATGACGGCGAAGGGACTGGCCGAGGGAGAGATGATCGCGGCGGCCAATTCGCCGAGGCCCGCACCGAGAACGGTCGCGGCGATCGCCGCGACGATCGCCGGGAGATCGCGCGTGCGGGAGGATGCGGAGGCCACGAGGGGAGCCTACGGAGCGCTGGAGGCCGCGGCGCCGGAGGCGCGGGATTCATAGCGAACCGGCATGCACCCCCGCGAGCCGGAGCGAGGTGTCCCACACCCGGGCGGCCTCGTCGAGGTCGCGCAGCGGACGGTAGAGCGCGTGGGTGCCGGGGGCTCCACCGAGATGCCCGAAGCCACTCGGACCGTAGAGCACGTCGCTGCGCGGGTCGTCGGTGGTGGCGGCCAGGAGAGCCGGAAGCCCGGCCGATTCGACCGTGCCCAGCAGCAGGCCCCGTGTCGACAGCCACCGCACCACCCGGATGCCCGTCGTGTCGGCCGCTCGCCCGATCTCGGGACGTGCCGCGAGAAGGTTCGTCGGGGCGACGCCCGGGTGCGCCACGAGGCTGCGGATGCCCCACCCCTCACGTCGCGCGCGTTCGTCGAGCTCGCGGGCGAACAGTCCGAGGGCGATCTTCGACGCCGCGTAGGCGCGCTGCCCGTCGTAGCGGCGTTCGCTGTCGAGGTCGTCCCACGCGATGCGGCCGCGGGCGGCGGCGACGCTCAGCTGCGTCACGACCCGCGCCCCACCGGCTCTCAGGAGCGGGAGGAGATGTCCGACGAGCGCGACGTGACCGAGGTGGTTCGTCCCGAACTGCAGCTCGTGCCCGTCGACGGTCGTCTGCCGCTCCGGCGGGGTCATGACCCCGGCGTTGTTGAGGAGCAGGTGCACCGGCATCCCTCCCTCCCGCAGGGCACCGCCGAACGCCGCCACCGACGCGAGAGAGGCGAGGTCGAGATCATGCACCTCGATCCGCGCGGAGGGGTGACGATCCCGGATGCCGCGCGCCGCACGCTCGCCCTTCTCGCGGTTGCGGACGGGGAGCACCAGCTCGGCCCCGGCCGCCGCGAGGCGCTCGGCCATGACGAGTCCCATCCCGTCGCTGCCGCCGGTCAGGACGACGCGGCGGCCGGAGAGGGAGGGGAGGGGGAAGGCGATGTCGCGGGTCATGGGGTCTCCTCGTCGGTTCGATCTCGCTCCAGCATCGCGAGGTCGACGGTGCGGAGGCAGGGCCTGTCGATCCCCGGCTCGCGAGACCGCGGCTCGTCAGAGGGGGATCGGCGCGCCCTGGTTCCGGGCGCCCCCGGACGGTAGACAGGACACCGTGATCGATCGAGCCGCGCTGGCGGACTTCCTGCGCACGCGACGCGAGGCGCTCCAGCCCGAGGACGTGGGGCTGCCCCGCGGCGCGCGGCGGCGCACCCGCGGACTGCGACGCGAAGAAGCCGCCGCGCTCAGCCACATGTCGACCGATTACTACGCCCGCCTCGAGCGGGAGCGCGGACCCCAGCCGTCGGAGCAGATGCTGGCATCCATCGCGCAGGGCCTTCATCTGTCGCGGGCGGAGCGCGATCACCTGTTCCACCTGGCCGGACACGTGCCCTCCGCGCACGGACTCGGCGGGGAGCACATCAGCCCCGGGCTGCTCCGCGTGCTCGATCGCCTCGACGACACCCCGGCGGAGGTCGTCACCGAGCTGGGTGAGACGCTGCGACAGTCGCGCCTCGGCCTCGCTCTGACGGGCGACGCGGCCCTGCGCCGCGGGCCGATGCGGAGCCTCGGCTACCGCTGGTTCGCCGACCCGGCCTCGCGCGCGCTGTACGCCCCCGACGACCACGCTTTCCTCAGCCGCCTCTTCGCCTCGGGACTGCGCGAGATCGTCGGTCGACGCGGACCCGGCTCGCGCGCCGCGGATCTCGCCGACGACCTGTTGCGCCGCAGCGACGAGTTCCGCGCGCTGTGGGCCCGTCACGAGGTGGGGCTCCGCCCGAAGGACACCAAGCACCTCCTGCATCCGGCGGTGGGCGAGATCGAGGTGCACTGTCAGACGCTGATCGATCCCGGAACGAGCCACTCGCTGCTCGTCTACACGGCGGCGCCGGGGACCGAGAGCGCCGAGAAGCTGCGACTGCTGGCCGTGGTGGGGCCCGCTGTCCCCGCGTGAGATCACCGCCCGCGCCCGCGAGGGCCGTGCGGGCGGGTAGCGTGCTGGCATGCGCGAGAACGTCCGCCGGGTGCGGCGCCCGGCCCTCGGCGGCGCCCCGGCGTTCGACCTGAGCTACGTGCGCTCCGGGCCGCGCGGGGCGACGCCCGTGCTCGTGATCCCGGGCGGTCCGGGGCTCGCCTCGGTGCTGCCGTATCGCGGCCTCCGACGCTGGGCGGCGCGCGGCGGGCTCGACCTGATCATGGTCGAGCACCGCGGCGTCGGTCGCTCCCGCAACGACCTCGCCGGCGATCCCCTTCCGCCCGAGGCCATGCGCATCACGGCGGTGCTCGACGACCTCGCCGCGGTCCTCGACGCCGAAGGCGTCGATCGCGCGGTGATCGTCGGCTCGTCGTACGGGAGTTACCTCGCCATGGCGTTCGGGGCTCGGCATCCGGAGCGGGTCCGGGCCATGCTGCTCGACTCCGCCCTGCAGTCGGCGCACGACATCGATCTGGAGCGTGCGTGCCTCCGGCAGTTGTTCTGGGATGCCGACGACGACATGGCGCGCGGGGTGAAGCGCCTCGTGTCCGCCGGGGTCTCGGAGCGGGTCGTGCTCGACATCGTCCGCGCCGCCTACGAGCTCGGCGGAACCGACCTCGTGCACCCCCTCGTGCGGCATCGGCCCGGCTTCGCGTGGCGCGCGCTCGGCGCCTACGCCACCCGCGACGCCGAGATCGCCCGGTTCCCCGGCATCTACGAGTTCGACCTCGTGGGCACGATCGCCTTCCGGGAGCTGGGGTACGGAGGCACCCCCGACGGGCATCCGCTCGACCCCGCGCGCACCTACCTCCCGCTCGCGCCCCGGTACCCCGGCTTCGTCGGCGAGCCGTACGACCTCGTGGAGGCGGTGCGCTCCTTCGACTGGCCGCTCGTGGTGCTGTCGGGCGACCGTGACCTGCGCACTCCGCCGGCGATCGCCGAGCGCGTGGTCGCGGCGGCACCGGATGCCACCCTCGTGCGCATCCACAACGGCCACAGCGCTCTCGACACCCACCCGATGGCCCTGCTGAACGCCATCCGTCGGTTGGTTCGGGGCCAGCAGGATCGCCTGCCCGGCGACGAGCCCGCTCTCGATCGCCTGCCCCGGAAGGGCCTGTCGGCCGCGTTCCCGGGCCTGCTGCTGCACGTGGCGCGCCTCGACGCCCTGCTCCGCCGTCGCGTGCTGCGCCGCTGATCCGGGACGGCGGGGCGCGGCATCCGGATGCCGTCCGTGACGTGCGTGGCTGGGCCGTCCTGCCCGGGACCGGCGACCGTGTCAAGGATCTGGCCCGATCCGACCACACCGCACAAGCTGGCGCGCGTGACCGACGGCGACCATCCCCCCTTCCCCCTGCTGCTCGCGCCCGATACGGCCGGCCTCGAAGACGTGCTCGCGGCGCTGAGGGGAGCGGATGCCGTCGACGACCTCGGCACCGATGTTCCCGCCACGCTCGCCTGGGTGACGGGCTTCGCCCGGCCTTCCTCGCTGGCGGCGACCTGGGAGCTGCTGGCCTCGGTCGCCGCGCGCGACGTCGCCGCGGCCCGGATGCTGGAGCCGCACCTCGACGCGCTCGCGATCCTCGACGAAGCCGCCGCGGCCGGCTTCGCGCCGATGCTCGACACGAGCGGGTCATGGGGGGTCTTCGCCGCCGAGGGACCGGGGATGCGGCTCGAAGCGACACAGGATGCCGGAACCTGGACGCTGCGCGGCACGAAACCCTGGTGCTCGCTCGCCGCCGACCTCGACCGTGCGCTGGTGACCGCCTGGGTCGACGACGAGCGCCGGCAGCTCTTCGCGCTCGACCTGCGCGACCCGGCCGTGACGGCGCGCTCGGGACCGTGGCACGCCCGCGGACTCGATCGCGTCGTCAGCGCACCGATCGACGTCGACGGCGCTCCGGCCGTCCCGGTGGGGGAGGCCGGGTGGTACCTGCGCCGCCCGGGGTTCGCGCACGGCGGCGTGGGCGTCGCGGCGTGCTGGTGGGGCGGCGCCGTTCCCCTGCGCGACGCGCTCGCCGCGGCGGCGGCGGGGGAACGCGCCGACCAGCTCTCCCGCGTGCACCTCGCCCGCGCCGACGTGGCCCTGTGGGCCGCGCGGGCCGTGCTCGTCGAGACCGCGACGGTGTTCGGCGCCGGGGGGTCGGCATCCCAGGGCCTGCGGGCGAACCGTGCGCGCACCGTCGTCGCCGACGCGGTCGAGACGGTCGTCGCCGAGTCGGCGCGCGCCCTCGGCCCCGCCCCGCTCGTCGCCGACGAGGCGCACGCCCGCCGGGTCGCGGATCTGCAGGTCTACGTCCGGCAGCACCACGCCGATCGTGACCTCGCGAGGATCGGCGCCGACATCGCGGCGGGAAACGCCGCATGGTGAGCTTCGACCACCGCGACCCCGGCACCCCCGAGGACGTCTGGACCGCCGCCCTCGCCCGCGACCTCCCCGTCCTCGACCTCGACGTCGATCAGGTGATCGTGGTGGCCGCGCACCCCGACGACGAGAGCCTCGGAGCGGCGGGACTCCTCGCCATCGCCGCGGCGCGCGGCATCCCGATCGCCCTCATCGTCGTGACCGACGGAGAGGGCTCGCACCCCGATTCGCCCACCCACACTCCCGCGGCCCTGGCGGTGCGCCGCCGCCGCGAGCTGCTCGCCGCGACCGGGATCCTCGGCCTGGCGGAGCCGCCGATCTTCCTCGGCCTGCCCGACGGCCGCACGGACGAGCACCGGGATGCCATCTCCGCGGCCCTCCGCGACGCCCTCGACCACGCGGGGCGGCAGCGCGTGCTCGTGCTCTCGCCGTGGCGCGGCGACGGGCACCGCGATCACCGCGTGGTGGGCGAGATCGTCGAGGAGGTGTGCGCCGCACACGCCCTCGAGCCGCGCTCCGGCATGCTCCGCTCGCGCGCGTTCCCCATCTGGCTGTGGCATTGGGGCGGCCCGGACGACGTGCCGTGGGAGCAGGCCGAGCACCTGCCGCTCAGCCCGCAGATCCAGGATGCCAAGACCCGTGCGCTCGCCGCGCACACGAGCCAGGTGCTCCCGCTGTCCTCCGCGCCCGGCGACGAGGAGATGATCCACGCCCGCATGCGCGCGCACTTCACCCGAGACGTCGAGGTGTTCTTCGCTCCCGCCGCGACCCCGACCGTCGACAGCGTCGGGAGCGTCGGGCAGGAGTACTTCGACGACATGTACGCCCGCCACGACGATCCCTGGGGCTTCGATTCACGCTGGTACGAGCAGCGCAAGCGAGCGGTCCTGCTCGCCGCGCTGCCCCGACAGCGGTACCGCGCGACGTTCGAGGCGGGGTGCTCGACGGGCGCGCTGACCGCAGCCCTGGCGGAGCGGAGCGATCGTGTGCTCGCGGTCGACCTCGCCCCCGCCGCCCTCGACCGCGCCCGGGCGCGCGTGGCGGGCCGGGAGCACGTCGAGCTGCGCCGCGCGACGCTCCCCGGCGACTGGCCCGAGGGTGCGTTCGACCTCGTCGTGCTGTCGGAGGTGGCGTACTACTGGGCCGGCCCCGACCTCGACCGCGGTCTCACCGCGAGCGTCGGCTCGTTGAGCGAGGACGGTCACCTCGTGGCCTGCCACTGGCGGCATCCGGTCGCCGAGTACCCGCGGACCGGCGACGAGGTGCACGACGCGCTCGCCGCGCGTCCCGACCTGGTGCGGCTCGTCCGGCACGAAGAGGAGGACTTCGTGCTCGAGGTCTTCGCCCGCCCGGGCGCGCGGTCGGTGGCGGCCGAGGCGGGGCTCCTCGCGTGAGGGCGGTGGCGGTGGTGATCCCCGCGCACGACGAGGAGGCGCTGATCGGGCGCTGCCTCGCCTCGGTGACCCGCGCGGTGGCGCGTGCCCGCGAGCGGGAGCCGGGTCTCGTCGCGACCGTCGTGGTCGTGCTCGACGCCTGCACCGACACGACCGCCCCGCAGGCGCGGCGTTGGCCGGTGGAAGTGCTCGAGATCTCGGCGCGGAACGTCGGCACCGCCCGTCGCGTGGGCATCGCGCACGCGCTGGCATCCCTCGGCGCGGTGCCGGAGGGCACGTGGATCGCGATGACCGATGCCGACACGGTCGTGCCCCGGGACTGGATCACCCACCAGCTCGACCTGATGGATGCCGGGATCGACCTCGTCCTCGGAACGGTCCGCCCCGACTTCGCCGACCTCAGCGCCCGCCACGCGGCGTACTGGCGCGCGACGCACCCGCGGGGTCGGCCGCCGGGCAACGTGCACGGGGCCAATCTCGGCGTGCGGGCGAGCACCTACGCCGCAGCCGGCGGCATCCGGGATCTCATCGAGCACGAGGATGTCGCGCTCGTGCGCGCGGTGCGCGCCCTCGGTGCGCGCGAACACGCCAGCGACGTGCACGAGGTCGAGACCTCGGGGCGGTTCACGGGGAGGACTCCGGGCGGGTATGCCGCGTTCCTCCGGCGCGTGCACGCCTGGGTCGACGCGGAACCGCTCGCCGCCCCCGGCGCGTGACCCATCGACGGGGGGTTCGTCAACCACCTCGGCTGCGCCGCGTCGGCCGCGCAGACTTGCTATCCCCCGGAATGAGAGGCACCACCATGAAGGCACTGACCTGGCAGGGCACGCGCAACGTGAGCGTCGAGGAGGTCCCCGACCCCGAGATCCTCGAGCCGACCGACGCGATCGTCAAGATCACCTCGACCGCGATCTGCGGGTCCGACCTGCACCTGTACGAGCTCTTCGGGCCGTTCATCGACAAGGGTGACGTGCTCGGCCACGAGCCGATGGGCGTCGTCGTCGAGGTGGGCTCGGCCGTGACGAACCTCGCCGTGGGCGACCGGATCGTCGTGCCGTTCAACATCTCGTGCGGGCACTGCTTCATGTGCCGTCGCGGCCTGCAGTCGCAGTGCGAGACCACGCAGGTGCGCGAGTACGGCAGCGGTGCCGCACTGTTCGGGTACACCAAGCTCTACGGCCAGGTGCCGGGCGGTCAGGCGGAGTACCTGCGCGTGCCGCTGGCCGACTACAACCACATCCGCGTCGGCGACGACCTGCCCGACGACCGCTACCTCTTCCTCAGCGACATCGTGCCCACGGCGTGGCAGGGCGTGCAGTACGCCAACGTCCCCGAGGGCGGCACGCTCGCGGTCATGGGCCTCGGCCCCGTCGGGCAGTTCGCCGCCCGCATCGGCGTGCACCTGGGCTACCGGGTGCTCGCGATCGAGCCCGAGCCCGAGCGGCGCGCCATGGCCGAGCGCCACGGCGTCCTGACGTACGACCTCACCGACACGGTCGTCGACGAGCTCATCGACCTCACCGAGGGGCGCGGGGCGGACGGCGTGGTGGATGCCGTCGGCATGGAGGCCCACGGCAACGGAGCCATCAAGCTGGCTCAGAACGCCGTCGGGCTGCTCCCCGATGCCCTCGCGCAGAAGCTCATGGACAAGGCCGGGCTCGACCGTCTCGCCGCGGTCTACGCCTCGATCGACCTCGTCCGCCGCGGCGGCACCGTGTCACTCAGCGGCGTGTACGCGGGCGAGGCCGACATCCTGCCGATGAAGACGATGTTCGACAAGCAGCTGAACCTGCGCATGGGTCAGTGCAACGTCAAGCGCTGGATCGACGACCTGCTCCCGCTCGTCGAGGACCCCGCCGACCCGCTCGGCGTGATGGACCTCGTCACCCACCACGCCCCGCTCGAGGACGCCCCCCGCCTCTATGAGACCTTCCAGAAGAAGGAGGACGACTGCATCAAGGTGGTCCTCCGCCCCGGTTCCTGACGGCTGGTGCGGCCGCGGTCGGCCGGAGACTCCGGATGCCGCGGGGTCAGACGCGGCCCGCGTGCACGGCCTCGAGGGCCGCGGCATCCGCGTCGCTCATGCCCTCGATCGGCTCGCCGTTCCAGACGATGTCGTCGCCGAGCGCCGCGAGGATCTCCTTGCGGTCGCCGTGGGAGATCTTCGCGCCGTGCACGATCGTGGCCGGGCTCCAGAGCATCGCCGCGCCGTCCCACCAGCCGGCTCCGACATCGCGCACGTGCAGGAGGTCGTGCAGGGTCTTCGGCAGGTGCGACAGCGGCTCGGTGAAGGCGTCCGCGAGGACGGCGAGCGTGATCTGGCGCTCGGTGCCGGGGATCGCGACCACCGGTTCGGCGAGCTCGCCCTGGATGGCCTTCGACACGTCCTCGGCCTCGAGCATGATCACGCCGTTCGTCGGGCGCGGGTTGCACTCGATGATCTTGTAGTCGGGGGCCGCCTCGGTGCCGTGGTCGACGAAGTCGAACGAGATCTGGCCGGTGAAACCCGGGTCCAGGGTGTCGACCAGCTGCTGGGTGTAGCGCAGGGTGTCGGTGCTGTCGATGGCGATGAACGCGATCGCCGTCGAGTGCGCCCACTGCTCGGCGGCCTTGTAGGTCGTGTGCGCCTGGACCGTGCCGTCGACGACGACGCTGTAGGTGCAGATCATGGGGCCGTCGACGAACGGCTGCACGAGCCACGGCTGCTCGACGGTCGGCACGCATTCCTCGACGGGGATCCTCCCGGCGAGCGGGCCCGTGTTCGTGAGCAGGCCCACCCCGCCGCGCGAGAACGCCGCACGGGCGAAGTAGCGGGGGAAGCTCTCGATCGCGGTGCGCAGCTCCTCGGGAGAGGTGACGATGACCGTCTCGGGGATGGGCACCCCGGCATCCTGAGCCAGCCGCTGGAAGCTCGCCTTGTCGTGAAGGCGGGCGAGGTCGGCGAAGCTCCCGGAGAACAGGCGGACGCCGGCGGGGAGATCGGCCACGCGCGCGGCGAGGTAGAAGACCTCCTCGAACGTGGGGATGATGAGGTCGATGTCGTGCTTGTCGACGTAGTCGCTCACCGTCGCGATGAAGGCGTCGGTCTCGAAGCGCGGCGACGGGGTGGCGAGATGCCCGGCGAGGAAGCGCGAGTGGTTGCCCACCGCTCCGTCGTAGGTGTCGCTCGCGAAGACCGTGTGGCCGACGCTCCCGAGCTTGCGGATGAGGTCGAGAGCGAACGTGTTGCGGGAACTGGTGACGAGCACGCGCATGGAGGCACCCTTGGTCGTGGCGGCAGACGTAGGCGTCACTCTATCCATCCGCTGTGCCCTTGCGGCAGACGGCGGTGGGGAAACGTGTCGGCAACACGGCCCTGAGTAGAGTCGTCGCATGGGTGACCTGTTCGACGGCTACGGCTCCACGCTGGCGCCGCGCAAGACCGCTTCCGGCATCCCGGCCTACGACGAGATGTTCGGCAGTCCGGCGGGCCCGGGCGATGCCGCACCCTCGCGCGAGGCGTATCGGGAGCTGTACCAGACGCTCGCCAAGATGACGCAGGAAGAGCTGCGCGGCCGGACCGAGTCCCTCGCCAGCTCGTACCTCGCGCAGGGCGTGACGTTCGACTTCGCCGGCGAGGAACGGCCCTTCCCGCTCGACGCGGTGCCCCGCGTCATCGCGTACGACGAGTGGTCCCGGATCGAGGCGGGCGTGAAACAGCGCGTCCGCGCACTCGAGGCCTTCCTCGACGACGCCTACGGCAACCAGCACTGCGTGCGCGACGGCATCCTGCCCGCCGGTCTCATCTCGTCGTCGCAGTACTTCTATCGCCAGGCGGCCGGCATCCGCAGCGCCAACGGCGTGCGCATCCAGGTCTCGGGGATCGACCTCATCCGCGACGAGCACGGCGAGATGCGTGTGCTCGAGGACAACGTGCGCGTGCCCTCGGGCGTCTCGTACGTCATCTCGAACCGTCGGGTCATGGCGCAGACCCTGCCCGAGCTGTTCGTCTCGATGCGGGTGCGCCCGGTCGGCGACTACCCCAACAAGCTGCTCGCCGCCCTCCGCGCGTCGGCCCCGCCCGGGATCGACGACCCGAACATCGTCGTGCTCACCCCCGGTGTCTACAACTCGGCCTACTTCGAGCACACGCTGCTCGCGCGCCTCATGGGCGTCGAGCTCGTCGAGGGCCGCGACCTGCTCTGCATCGGCGGCAAGGTGTTCATGCGCACCACCCGCGGGCCGCAGCGCGTGGACGTGATCTACCGCCGCGTCGACGACGACTTCCTCGACCCGCTGCAGTTCCGCGCCGACTCGATGCTGGGTGCTCCCGGCCTCATGCTCGCCGCGCGCCTCGGCAACGTCACGATCGCCAACGCGGTCGGCAACGGCGTCGCCGACGACAAGCTGCTCTACACCTACGTGCCCGACCTCATCCGGTACTACCTGGCCGAGGAACCGATCCTCAAGAACGTCGACACCTGGCGCCTCGAGGATCCGGGCGCCCTCGAAGAGGTGCTCGACCGCCTGCCCGAGCTGGTGGTCAAGCCCGTCGACGGGTCCGGGGGCAAGGGACTGGTCGTGGGACCGGATGCCTCGCCCGCCGAGCTCGACGCGCTCCGCAAGCGCCTGCTCGCCGACCCCCGCGGGTGGATCGCGCAACCGGTCGTCATGCTCTCGACCATCCCGACGCTGGTGGAGGACGGGATGCGTCCGCGCCACGCCGACCTGCGTCCCTTCGCCGTGAACGACGGCGACGACATCTGGGTGCTGCCCGGCGGCCTCACGCGGGTCGCGCTCCCCGAGGGGCAGCTCGTCGTGAACTCCAGCCAGGGCGGCGGGTCCAAGGACACGTGGGTCGTCGGCGGTTCCGCCCCCTCGCACGTCGAGTACGGCCAGGGCCAGGGCGTCTCGGGTCTCGTCGCCGATCAGGCGGCGGTGACGGAGTCGATCCCGATCATCTACGACGGCCAGCCGGCTCCCGCCACCGCTCCCCGCGATCCGCGCGCGGGCGGTCGCGAGCAGCAGGAACAGCAGCAGCAGGATGCCGCCGTGGAGCACGGCCCGCAGGCCGAGCAGCAGCAGCAACAGGCCGAGCGACGGGTCCCGGACCCTTCGACGAGCTCAGGGTCCTCGACCGGCTCGGGGATCGAGGAGGTCGGGTCATGCTGAGCCGCATCGCAGAGAGCCTGTTCTGGATCGGGCGGTACATCGAGCGCAGCGACGGCACGGCGCGCATCCTCGACGTGCACCTGCAGCTGCTCCTCGAAGACCCGTGGATCGACGAGGACACCGCGTGCCGGTCGCTGCTGAGCGTGATGGGCTCGGCCTGGCCCGAGAACGTCGACTCCGTTCGCCGCGACGACGTGCTGGCCCGCCTGGCGGTCGACCGCATGAACCCGTCGAGCATCGCGTACTCGATCACCGCGGCGCGCGAGAACGCCCGCCGCGCGCGCGAGATCGTCTCGACCGAGCTGTGGGAGATCCTCAACACCACGAACTCGCGGATGCCACGGCGCCTGCAGACCGAGAAGGTGCACGAGTTCTTCCAGTGGGTGCGCGAGCGCGCCGCCCTGGCGATCGGCATCGTCGACTCGTCGACGAACCGCGACGAGGCCTGGCAGTTCTTCACCCTCGGGCGCAGCATCGAGCGCACCGACATGACCGCCCGACTTCTCGCGACGCGGTCGCTCACCGAGGTCTCCGGGCCCTCGTGGACGACCATCCTCCGCTCGTGCGGCGCGTACGAGGCCTACCTGCGGACGTATCGCGGGATGCCGAGCGCCCGCAACGCGGCCGAGTTCCTGCTGCTCGACCGCTTGTTCCCGCGCTCGATCATCTACTCGATCCAGCGCGCCGAGGACTGCATGAGCGCGATCGACCCCCGCGCCGACCGCGTCGGCCACTCCAACACGGTGCTGCGCGCCCTCGGACAGATCCGCAACGACCTCGAGTACCGGCCGGTCAGCGACGTGCTCACGGACCTCCCCGAGCACATGCAGCGCGTGCAGACGGTGACGCGCGAGGCGTCGGAGGCGATCCGCTCGCGCTTCTTCCCGACGCAGGCCGAGCCCAGCTGGATCGGGGAGATCTCATGATGGATGCCATGTCCGCGGCGTTCGCGGTCGTTCCGGGAGGCCGACGATGAAGCGTCTGCGCATCGAGCACCAGACCGGCTTCGCCTATCCGGGCGACGTGTCGGCGTCGTACAACGAGGCGCGCATGCTGCCGCACTCGACCGACAGCCAGTTCGTGCTGAGCTCGTCGCTCGACATCGAGCCGTCGACCTCGGTCAACCAGTACGTCGACTACTTCGGCACGCGCGTGGCGGCCTTCGATGTCCTCTCCCCGCACGCCGCCCTCACGATCACGGCGCGCTCTCTCGTCGAGGTGCGACCGCGCCCGATCGAGCACACCGACATCACGTGGGAGCAGCTCGCCGTCGAGGCCGCGGGATCGATCGCCACCGTCGAACAGCTGACGCAGACGCGTCGCACCACCCCGCACCCCGAGGTCGTCGAGCTGGCGCGCTCCATCGCGGCGCAACACGACCGCCCCGGCCCCGCCGCGCACGCCATCGCCGAGGCGATCGGCGACGCGATCGAGTACATGCAGGGCGTGACCGGCGTGCACTCGACCGCGGTCGACGCCTGGGAGGCGCGCAAGGGCGTCTGCCAGGACATCGCCCACATCGCGATCGGGGCGCTGCGCGAAGTCGGCATCCCGGCCCGCTACATCTCGGGGTACCTGCACCCGAAGCCGTCCGCCGAGGTCGGCGAGGCCGTGACGGGGGAGTCGCACGCGTGGGTCGAGTGGTTCGCCGGCGACTGGCAGGGCTTCGACCCGACGAACAACATCGAGATCGGCGACCGCCACGTGCTCGTCGGACGGGGTCGCGACTACAACGACGTCCCGCCGCTGCGCGGGGTCTACGCCGGTCCCGGGAAGAGTCAGCTCAAGGTGAAGGTCACGATCACGCGCGAGACGTGACGGCGCGGCTCAACCGCGCCTGCACCTCGCGGTGGAGGTCTTCGAGGGTGCTCGTCTCGCCGACGTCATAGCGGCGAGCCCACTCGTCGAGCGTGGTGCGCATCTCGAGGCCGGCGACGCCGAGGGCCGTGCGGACGTCGAGCTCGGCGAGGCCGATCCGTTGGGCGATCTCGGGTACGAAGCGATCGGCCGACGTGACCTCGCGACGGACGGCGGCGCCGAGCAGCGCGGGTTCGTGGGCGATGAGCCGGCGCACGCGGAGGAAGCGCTCGCGCGCCCGGGCATCGGCATCCAGAAGCTCCAGCTCTCGGGCGAACACCTGACGGAGCGCGGTCAGGAGCGCGGCGAGGTCGTCGCCGGCCTCGGCCACCCCGGACAGCGCATCGGCGAAGCGCCCGTCGTCGATGAAGACGGCGTCTTCCTTGGTGCCGGCGAGGCGGAAGAACGTGCGCGGGGAGACGCCGGCGCGCGCGGCGATCTCGTCGACGGTGGTGCCCGTGACGCCCTTCTGTTCGAACAGGTCGAGGGCCGCGGCGCAGATCTCCACCGCGGTCTCGCGGCGTCGACGCTCGCGCAGACCCTCGACGGGGGCGGCCGGGGTGCTCATATCCGATACAGTAGTCCATGTCTTATTGGCAGTAACTGCCAACTTGCCCGTCTCTGCTCAGATTGGTCGACCATGGTCTCCACCGGAACCGTTCCCGCCGCCGCCCCGCCCGGCAAGGCCGCCGCTCGCCCGGGCGCCGTCATCGCCCTGCTCGTCATCGCCGCCTTCGTCGTCATCCTCAACGAGACGATCATGGGTGTGGCGCTGCCCGAGCTGATGCGCGAGCTCGACATCACCGCCGCCTCGGCGCAGTGGCTGACGACCGCGTTCCTGCTCACGATGGCGGTGGTCATCCCCACGACCGGCTTCCTCATCCAGCGCTTCCCGCTGCGGACGCTGTTCTTCACCGCGATGGGCCTCTTCACCCTCGGCACGGTGATCGCGGCGACCGCGCCCGGGTTCGGCGTGCTGCTGATCGGCCGCATCGTCCAGGCCTCGGGCACCGCGATCATGATTCCGCTGCTGTTCACCACGGTGCTGAACGTCGTCCCCGCCCACCGACGCGGGCGCATGATGGGGCTCATCTCGATCGTCATCTCGGTCGCCCCGGCCGTCGGTCCCACCGTGTCGGGCCTCATCCTGTCGGTGTTCCCCTGGCGCGCGATGTTCATCGTCATGATCCCCATCGCGCTGATCGCGATCGCGCTCGGCGCCCGCTGGGTGCAGAACCTCACCGACACGCGACGCGTCACCCTCGACGTGCTCTCGGTGGTGCTCTCGGCGCTGGCCTTCGGCGGCCTCATCTTCGGCCTGTCGAGCATCGGCGAGGCGGCGAGCGGGCACGAGATCGTTCCGGTCTGGATGCCGCTGGCCCTCGGCGCGATCGCCCTGGCGGCGTTCATCGTCCGTCAGGTGCGCCTCGGCTCGACCGATCGGGTGCTGTTGAACCTCGGGGTCTTCCGGCACTCGTCGTTCACCGTCGCGGTGATCCTCGTGGTGGTCGCCATGACGACGCTGTTCGGCGTTCTCATCCTGCTGCCGCTGTACCTGCAGAACGTCCTCGGACTCGGCACGCTCCCCACCGGGCTCATGCTGCTCCCCGGCGGACTGCTGATGGGGCTGATGGCGCCGCTCGTCGGTAACCTCTTCGACCGCTTCGGCGCCCGTCCGCTCGTGCTCCCGGGCGCTGTCGTGGCCGGCGTGGCGCTGTGGGGCTTCGCGACGCTCTCGGTCTCGACGCCGATCGGCTTCGTCATCGCCGTGCATTGCCTGCTGAGCCTGGGCCTGGCGTTCATGTTCACCCCGCTCATGACCTCGGCGCTCGGCTCGCTGCCGCGCGAGCTCTACCCGCACGGCTCCGCGATCGTCTCCACCGTCCAGCAGCTCGCGGGAGCCGCGGGCACGGCGGTGTTCGTGACGCTGATGACGGTGGGCGCCGCGTCGGCGGCGAGCGGGGGAGCGAGCGTCGTGGATGCCACGGCCTCCGGCATCCACACCGCCTTCTTCGTTGCGGCGTGCCTGTCGATCGCGGTGATCGTGCTCGCGGCGTTCGTACGGACGCCGAAGCAGGTCGAGGGCGTGGAGGGGGTGCCGGCGCACTGACGCGCGGTGCGGGGGTGTCGGGCTACGGCACCCCCGTCGATGCCCGGGCCACCAGCTCCGGCGCGAAGACCGTCTGCCGCGTCGGTCGCTCGGGGTCGTCGGCCTCGTCGAGCAGGATGCGCATCGCCGTCCCCCCGATCAGCGCGCTCGGCTGGCGGACGGAGGTCAACGGCACCGCCGCGGCCGCGGCGAAAGGGATGTCGTCGAAGCCGACCACGGCGATCTCGTGGGGGACGAGCATGCGCCCGTCGACGACGAGACCCTGCAGCAGTCCGAGCGCGACGAGGTCGTTGCCGGCGAACACGGCGTCGGGGCGGTCGGAACGGTCGCGTGCGAGCAGGCGCCGCGCGGCGGCCACCCCCTCGTCGACGGTCAAGGCGTGCGTGGGGACGACCTCGAGCGTGGCTCGATGGGTGCTGTTCTCGACGGCGCTGCGCGCCCCGGCGAGGCGGTCGGTGACCTGACGGATGTCGAAACCGCCGCCCACGAACGCGAGGCGACGGCGACCCCGTTCCAGCAGGTGTTCCGCCGCGAGTCGCCCGCCTGCCACGCTGTCGACCGAGACCGAGGAGAACTGCGCGTCGCCGGAGAAGCGGTCGATGAGAACGGACGGGATGCCGCGGGCCCGAAGTCGCTTGAGGCGTGCCGTCACGTCGCCGAAGGGGGCGATGAGCAGGCCGCGCACCATCTGCTGCTCGAAGAGATCGATGTACAGCGTCTCGCGGGCGGCATCCTCGTCGCTGTTCCCGTGCAGGACGGCGAGACCGCGGGCCGTGGCCTCGTGTTCGGCGCCGCCCACGACGTCGGCGAAGAAGGGGTTACGGCCGTCGAGGGCGACGAAGCCCACGGTCGTGCTCACCCCCGCGCGCAGCTGACGGGCCGCGTCGTTGCGGACGTAGCCCAGCTCCTCGATGGCGTTGTTGACGCGTTCGATCGACGAGGCGGAGACGGTGTCGGGGCGGTTGAGGACGTTGGAGACGGTCCCGACCGAGACGCCCGCGAGGGTCGCGACATCGCGGATGCTGATCGACACGGCGCCTCCTCACGTCACGATCCGGTCTCGACGCGATCCCGACTTGACCACGTCGTCGGGCTCACCCTACAGTGACTGGCATCAGATCTGAAACGTTTCAGATTTGGCCGGGAAACCGGATCGACCCTCAATGAGGAGGCCGCATGGCTGACGCGACGGACGCGACACCCGCCCCGCCCGATCACGCGCTCGAGCTGCGACGCGTGATGAAGTCGTTCGGCCCCGTGGTGGCCCTGCGGTCGGGGAGCCTCGTGCTCGACCGCGGTTCGATCCACGCCCTGATCGGGGAGAACGGCGCGGGGAAGTCCACGCTCGTGAAGATCATCGCGGGGCTGTACCGCCGCGACGACGGGGACTTCCTGCTCGACGGCGCGAGCGTCGACTTCGCCAGCACGGCGCAGTCGAAGGCCGCCGGCATCGCGGTGATCTACCAGGAGCCGACGCTCTTCCCCGACCTCTCGGTCACCGAGAACATCTTCATGGGCCGCCAGCCCACCGGGCGTCTCGGCCGCATCGATCGCGCCGCGATGCGCGAGGAGGCGACGCGCATCTTCCAGCGTCTCGGCGTCGCCCTCGACCCCGACCGGGTGACCGAGGGTCTCTCGATCGCCGACCAGCAGATCATCGAGATCGCCAAGGCCATCTCGCTCGATGCTCGCGTGCTCATCATGGACGAGCCGACCGCCGCCCTCAGCGGCGTCGAGGTCGAGCGTCTGTTCGCGGTCGCGCGGAGCCTGCGCGACGAGGGCCGCGCCCTCCTGTTCATCTCGCACCGTTTCGACGAGGTGTTCGCCCTCTGCGACACCGTCACCGTGATGCGCGACGGCGCGTACGTGCACACCACCCCCCTGGCCGACACCACGGTCGACGACCTGGTCCGCCAGATGGTGGGACGCGACGTGACCGAGCTCTTCCCCAAGCTCCCGTCCGCACCCGGCGATGTCGTGCTCGAGGTCGAGGGGCTCACGCGACCCGGAGTATTCCGCGACGTGTCGTTCTCGCTGCGTGCCGGTGAGATCGTCGGGCTCGCGGGGCTCGTCGGCGCCGGACGCAGCGAGGTCGCCCGCGCGATCTTCGGCGTCGACGCGTACGAGTCGGGGACGGTTCGGCTGGGTGGCACCGTGCTCCCCAAGAGCAGCGTCCGTCAGGCGACCGCGCGCGGTCTGGCCCTCGTGCCCGAGGACCGCCGCAAGCAGGGCCTCGTGCTCGACGAGGGCGTCTCCCGCAACATCACCCTGGCGATCCGCTCGAAACTCTCCCGCTGGGGGCTGTTGCGCACGACCGACGAGAACCGCGCCGCCCGCGAGTGGGCGAGCCGCCTCGAGGTCAAGACGGCGGCTCTGGATGCCACGACGGGAACGCTCAGCGGCGGCAACCAGCAGAAGGTCGTCATCGGGAAGTGGCTCGCCACTCAACCCCGCGTCCTCATCGTCGACGAACCCACCCGCGGCATCGACGTGGGCACGAAGTCCGAGGTGCACCGCCTGCTCTCCGAGCTCGCCCAGCAGGGGTTGGCGATCCTCATGATCTCGAGCGAGCTGCCCGAGGTGCTCGGCATGGCCGACCGCGTCCTCGTCATGCGCGAAGGGCGACTGACGGGGGAGTTCGCCCGAGCGGATGCCACCCCCGAGGCCGTCATGTTCGCGGCGACCGCCGAGGCGGGGGCATCGCTGTGAGCGCGGCCTTCTTCCTCGTCCTCCCGACCACCCCTGAAGCGGAGAGCCTCCGATGAGCACCGCCACCCCCGTCCGTCCGGGCACGAGCCCCGCGGCGAAGCTGGTCTCCCACGTCGCCACGGCGCGTGAGAGCGGCATCGTCCTCGCTCTCGTGCTGATCGTCGTCGTCGCGACGCTGAACAACCCGACGTTCCTCTTCTCTCCCGACGGCTTCCGCGACCTTCTGCTGACCCCGTCGCTGCTCCTGCTCGTGGCCGTCGGCCAAGCGATCGTCATCATCACGCGCAACGTCGATCTCTCGGTCGGTTCCGTGGTGGGCATCACCGCCTACCTGACCGGGCGGCTGTTCATCGACGTCCCCGGTCTGCCCCTCGGGGTCGTCTTCCTCGCCGGCATCGTCGTCGGTGGCATCCTGGGTCTCGTCAACGGCGCGCTGGTGGCGTACGCGAAGGTGCCCGCGCTGGTCATCACGCTCGGCACGATGTACATCTACCGCGGCATCAACGTGGCGTGGGCGGGCAGCAACCGGGTCAACGCGTCCGACCTACCCGCGGACTTCCGCGGGCTCGGCACGGGCCAGGTGCTCGGCATCCCGATCCTGACGATCCTCGCGGTCGTGGTCCTCATCGGCGCCGCCTGGTATCTGCGCAACCTCCGCAGCGGGCGCGAGCTGTACGCGATCGGGTCCGACCCGGCCGCCGCGCACCTTTACGGCCTCAAGGTGAACCGCCGCATCATCGGCGCGTTCGTCACCAGCGGCGCCCTCGCGGGACTCGCCGGCGTGCTCTACGCGGCGCGCTACGGCACCGTCGCCTCCAACGCCGGGTTCGGCTGGGAACTGCAGGCCATCGGTGCGGCCGTGATCGGCGGTGTCGCCATCTCCGGCGGCGTCGGAACCGTGTGGGGCGCAGCGATCGGCGCCTACCTGCTGCTCACGATCAACCGCGCCCTGCCGATCCTCGGCATCGACGACTTCTGGCAGCGGGCCGTGGTCGGTGCGCTCATCCTCGGCGCCATCGTGCTCGACCGCGTGCTCGCCGTCCGACAGTCCCGCAAGCTCACCGCAGAGAGGGAGACGGGCCGATGACCTCCACCGCCGTCGACGACCGCGCCCGCACCTACCGCGCGCACGCCCGCCCGTTCTGGCGCCGCGCCGTGCTCACGCGCGAGGCCGCGATCATCGGCATCCTGTTGCTGGTCATCGTCGTGTCGCTCGCGACCGTGCGCAACTTCGACAGCCCGCTCACGGTCACGTACCTGCTGCGGGACATCGCACCGATCCTCCTGATCGCGCTGCCGATGACGCTCATCATCATCACCGAGGAGATCGACCTCTCGGTCGCCAGCATCGTGGGGCTGTCGAGCGTCACGGTGGGCGTGCTCACGCAGTCCGGCTGGCCCTTCGAGCTGGCCGCGCTCGCGGCGATCGTCGTCGGCCTCGTCGCCGGGGCGATCAACGGCTTCCTCGTCACGGTCGTGGGGCTGCCCTCGCTCGCCGTCACGATCGGAACGCTCGCGCTCTTCCGTGGCATCGCCGTGGGCCTACTCGGCACCGAGGCGGTCACGGAGTTCCCCGAGACGTGGACCGACGTGGCGAAGGCGAACATCCCCGGTACCCCGCTGCCGCTGATCATGATCCCCTTCGTCGTGCTCGCGATCGTGTTCGCCGTGCTCCTGCACCTCACCGCCTTCGGTCGCTCGCTGTACGCCATCGGCCTGAACAAGGAGGCGGCGCAGTTCTCCGGGATCGACGTCGCCCGCACCAAGTTCGTGCTGTTCGTCATGAGCGGCACCGTCTCGGGCTTCGCCGGGGTGTACTTCACGCTGCTGTACAGCAACGCACGCGGCGAGAACGCCATGGGAATGGAACTGCAGGTCATCGCGGCGGTGCTGCTCGGCGGGGTGTCGATCTTCGGCGGCCGCGGCGCCCTCCACGGCGTCATCGCCGGCGTGCTGCTCATCGGCACGCTCGGCAGCGCCCTGCGTCTCGCCGGAGTCACGAGCGACATCATCAACGTCATCACCGGGCTGCTCCTCGTGCTCTCGGTCGTGTCCGCCAGCCTCCTCGCCTGGCTGCAGGCCCGCCGCGTCACCGCGCTCGGCAAGAGGAAGAACGCGCGGTCGGCCGCTCCGGCGCCGACCGTCTGACCCCGTCCACCACCCGCACCACCACCACTTGCATCACGGAAGGAAACAACGATGTTCGCATTCACCCGTAAGACCCGCGTCGGCACCGCTGCCGCCGCTCTGACCCTGGCGGTCACCCTCCTCGCCACCGGCTGCTCCGGCGGCGCCGGCGGCGGCTCCGGATCGGGGGGTGACGGGGGGAACCTCTCGATCACCTTCCTGCCGAAGAACCTCGGCAACCCGTACTTCGAGACCTCGAACAAGGGTGGCGAAGAGGCCATCAAGGAGTTCGGCGGCACCTTCGAGCAGGTCGGGCCCAGCGAGGCGACCCCGACCTCGCAGGTCCAGTACATCCAGACCGCCGCTCAGCAGGGCGTCGGCGGCCTCGTCATCTCGGCCAACGACCCCTCGGCCATCTGCGATGCTCTCGACGAGGCCCGCAGCGCCGGCGTGAAGGTCGTCACGTTCGACTCCGACACCGACGCCAAGTGCCGCGACCTCTTCATCAACCAGGCCACGGCCGAGGGCATCGCCAAGGTGCAGGTCGACCTGGTCGCGAAGCAGATCGGCGACGCCGGTCAGGTCGCCGTCCTGTCGGCGGCCGCGAACGCGACGAACCAGAACGCCTGGATCGAGCTGATGAAGAAGGACTTCGCCGCCGATCACCCGAACATCGAGCTCGTCGACGTCGTGTACGGAGACGACGACGACCAGACCTCGTTCGACCGCACCGCGGCCCTGCTGCAGACCTACCCGAACCTCAAGGGCATCGTCTCGCCGACCACCGTCGGCATCGCCGCGGCCGGTCGCTACCTCTCGACCTCGGAGTACAAGGGCAAGGTCGCGCTGACCGGTCTGGGCACGCCGAACCAGCTGCGCGAGTACGTGCAGGACGGCACCATCACGTCGTTCGCCCTGTGGAACCCGGCGGACCTCGGCTACCTGAGCGCCTACGCCACCAAGGCGCTCATCGACGGCACCATCACCGGCAAGGAAGGCGACTCCTTCGACGCCGGCAAGCTCGGGAAGTTCACGGTCGGTGCCGACGCCACCGTTCTCCTGGGCGACCCCTACGTGTTCGACGCCTCGAACATCGGCAACTTCGACTTCTGAGTCGACGCCCCGCATCGGCCCCGGCCGCCCCCGTGGCGGTCGGGGCTTCGGCCGTTCCGGGGCCCGGCGTTCCACGGGCGCGCCGGGTTCCACGGGCGCGCGGGGGTTCCCGGGAGGAGATCTGGGGAGCGGAGGGCGGGGAAGGCGCAGATGGTCCTCCCGTCCCGGGGAGTCCTCCGTTCGGGGAGTGGGGCCGGTGCCCACGGAGTCCGCGCCGGGAGTCCGCGGCACGAGCCGGCGGCCGGGCGCGGGAAGCGCCGCCCCTCCGGTATGGCGTGCTCTACCCGCTCGACGCCCGCACCACGAGCTCGGGGCGGAACCGCACCCGCCGCTCGGCGGAGTCGACGCCGCCGTCGAGCTGGCGGAGCAGAAGGTCGACCGCGGTCGAACCGAGGGCCTCGGCGGGCTGGCGCACCGAGGTGAGGGGGACGACGGTCGCCGCGGCGAAGTCGATGTCGTCGTAGCCGACGAGGGCGATGTCGTCGGGCACACGGATGTCGCCGAGCATGGTCAGGGCCTGCAGCACGCCCACGGCCAGAAGATCGTTGGCCGCGAAGACGGCGTCGGGGCGGTCGGAGCGCTCCCGCAGCCCCTCACCGGCGGCGCGACCGGCGAGGACGGTCATGGCATCCGTCTCGATGATCTCGAGCGCCGCGTCCGCGACCTCGGTCACCGCGCGGCGCGCACCCGCGAGGCGGTCGGCCACCTGGCGGGTGGTGAGCGGGCCGGCGACGAAGGCGATGCGGCGGCGTCCCTGGGCGAGAAGGTGCGCGACCGCGAGGTAGCCCCCCTCGACGTCGTCGACCGACACCGTGCAGGCGTCCTCGCCGGGCGTCTGCTCGTCGACGAGGACGACCGGGATGCCGGCGGCGGCGAGGTGCTCCACGACGTCCCCGTCGGCGTCGGCCGGGGTGAGGAGAACCCCGGCGACCCGCTGCTCGCGGAACTGGTCGAGATACAGGCGTTCCTGGTCGGCGTCGGCTCCGCTGGACCCGAGGAGGACGACGTACCCGTCGGCGGCGGCGCGCGCTTCGGCGCCGCGGGCGACGGCCGCGAAGAAGGGGTTGCCGACGTCGAGCACGATCAGCGCGATCGCCCGGCTCCGTCCCGCGCGCAACTGACGGGCGGCGTCGTTGCGCACGTAGCCGAGAGCGTCGATGGAGGCGCGGACGCGCTCGACGACCCCGGGCGACACCGTGTCGCGACCGTTGAGCACATTCGAGACGGTGCCCACCGAGACGCCGGCGTGGGCGGCGACGTCTTTGATTTTGACCGCCATGATCCGACGACGATATCGCACGCGTCCGCGCATCGTGCTACCGTGTCGTGAAACGATTCATTCTCGAGGAGGAGAACGCCCCATGCCCGCCCGTGTCTGCTTCGAACTCCGCGTTCGGCCCGAGCTGATCGACGAGTACGTCGCCCGGCACACGCCGGTCCGCGCCGAGATGCTCGCCGAGATCGCTGCCGCCGGACGACGCAACTACTCCCTGTTCCTCGGCGAGGGCGGACGCCTCATCGGCTACTACGAGACCGACGACGACGCGGCCGCCCAGGCCTACCTCGCCGCCTCTCCGATAGCCGCCGCGTGGGAGGCCGAGATGGCCCCCTTCTTCCTCGACCTCGAGGGCCGCCCCGACCAGGCGGCGACCCCGCTCACCGAGGTCTTCCACCTCGCCGACCAGCTCGGCGCGAGCGTACGCCCGGCGTCCGCCCCCTCCGACCATTCCGCGAGCGCCGAGACCTCGGCATCCGCCCCGACCGAAAGCACCCGTTCATGACGACGCTGTCTCCCGAGATCCTCTCGACCCTCGAAGCCCAGGCCATCGAGCTGCCCTCCTGGGCCTTCGGCAACTCCGGCACGCGCTTCCGCGTGTTCCCCACCGCCGGCACCCCGCGCGACCCGTTCGAGAAGATCGCGGATGCCGCCGAGGTCAATCGCCTGACCGCCCTCGCCCCCACGGTGGCCCTGCACATCCCGTGGGACCTCGTCGACGACTACACGGCTCTCCGCCGCCACGCCGAGGACCTGGGCGTGAAGCTCGGCACGGTGAACTCGAACACCTTCCAGGACGAGGACTACAAGTTCGGCGCCCTCACCCACCACGACGAGCGCATCCGTCGCAAGGCCATCGACCACCACCTCGCCTGCATCGACGTGATGGATGCCACGGGCTCGCGCGACCTGAAGATCTGGCTCGCCGAGGGCTCGAACTACCCCGGTCAGAACGACATGCGCGGACGTCAGGACCGCCTGCAGGACTCGCTGCAGCAGATCTACGCGCGCCTCGGCGACGACCAGCGGCTCGTGCTCGAGTACAAGTTCTTCGAGCCGTCGTTCTACCACACCGATGTTCCCGACTGGGGCACGTCCTACGCTCAGGTCGCCTCGCTCGGCGACAAAGCGATGGTCTGCCTCGACACGGGTCACCACGCGCCCGGCACGAACATCGAGTTCATCGTCATGCAGCTCCTGCGTCTCGGAAAGCTCGGCTCGTTCGACTTCAACTCGCGCTTCTACGCCGACGACGACCTGATCGTCGGGGCGGCCGACCCGTTCCAGCTGTTCCGCATCCTCACCGAGGTCGTGCGCGGCGGAGGGCTGAACAACCCCGACGTGGCCTTCATGCTCGACCAGTGCCACAACATCGAGGACAAGATCCCCGGCCAGATCCGCTCGGTGCTCAACGTGCAGGAGATGACGGCGCGCGCGCTCCTCATCGACCGTCAGGCTCTGGATGCCGCGCAGCAGGCGAACGACGTGCTCGGCGCCAACGCGGTCCTCATGGACGCGTTCTACACCGACGTGCGTCCGGCCCTCGCGGAGTGGCGCGAGTCGCGCGGCCTCCCCGCCGACCCGATGGCCGCGTTCGCGGCATCCGGTTACCTGCCCCGCATCGCCGAAGAGCGCGTCGGCGGCACCCAGGCCGGCTGGGGCGCCTGACCTGTTTCTGCCCCGGCGGTCGAGTGTCCAGAACACGCCGTATCCGGGCACCCCGATACGGCGTGTCTTGGACACTCGACAACCACCACGCGCGAAACCCGACGACTGAGATGAACGGAAGACCATGACCAGCTCCACCGCCGCCGACCTCGTCGCGCGCAGCAACCGCCTCGGCTCCGACCCCAAGGTCACCAACTACGCCGGCGGCAACACCTCCGCCAAGGGCACCGACATCGATCCCGTGACCGGCGAGCCGGTCGAGCTGCTGTGGGTCAAGGGCTCCGGCGGCGACCTCGGCACCCTCACCGAGAAGGGCCTCGCGGTCCTGCGGCTCGACCGCATGCGCGCTCTCGTCGACGTCTACCCGGGCATCGAGCGCGAAGACGAGATGGTCGCCGCGTTCGACTACTGCCTGCACGGCAAGGGCGGTGCCGCCCCCTCGATCGACACCGCGATGCACGGACTCGTGGATGCCGCGCACGTCGACCACCTGCATCCCGATGCGGGTATCGCGATCGCGACCGCGGCCGACGGCGAAGAGCTGACGACGACCATCTTCGGCGACAAGGTCGTGTGGGTGCCGTGGCGCCGGCCCGGGTTCCAGCTGGGCCTCGACATCGCCGCGATCAAGGAGAAGAACCCGCAGGCGATCGGTACGATCCTCGGCGGCCACGGCATCACGGCGTGGGGCGACACCTCCGAGGAGGCCGAGCGCAACAGCCTCTGGATCATCGACACCGCGCAGGCCTACATCGACGAGCACGGCGCGGCCGAGCCGTTCGGTGGGGTGCGCGACGGCTTCGCGGCTCTGCCCGAGGCGGAGCGCCGGGCGAAGGCGGCGGCCCTCGCCCCGACCATCCGCGGCCTCGCCTCGACCGACAAGCCGATGGTCGGCCACTTCGCCGATGCCGAGGTCGTGCTGGACTTCCTGGCATCCGAGAAGGCTCCCGTCCTCGCCGCGCTCGGGACGAGCTGCCCCGACCACTTCCTGCGCACGAAGGTCAAGCCGCTCATCCTCGATCTGCCGGCCGACGCCTCGGTCGAGGATTCGATCGCGCGCCTGAAGGAGCTGCACGTCGCGTACCGCGAGGACTACCAGGCGTACTACGACGCGCACGCGGATGCCGACTCCCCGGCGATCCGCGGCGCCGACCCGCTCATCGTGCTCGTGCCGGGGGTGGGCATGTTCTCGTACGGCGCGAACAAGCAGACCGCGCGCGTGGCGGGCGAGTTCTACGTCAACGCCATCAACGTTATGCGCGGAGCCGAGGCCCTTTCGACGTACTCCCCGATCTCGGATGCCGAGAAGTTCCGCATCGAGTATTGGGCGCTGGAGGAGGCCAAGCTCCAGCGCATGCCGAAGCCCAAGACCCACCAGGGTCGTATCGCGTTCGTCACGGGCGCGGCATCCGGAATCGGCAAGGCCATCGCGACCCGCCTCGCCGCCGAGGGCGCGTGCGTCGTCGTCGCCGACCTCGACCTCGAGAAGGCCCGGGCCGTCGCCGCCGAGCTGGGCTCGACCGACGTCGCCATCGGGGTCGCCGCGAACGTGGCGGATGCCGACGGCGTGCAGGCCGCGATCGACGCCACCGTGCTCGCCTTCGGCGGCATCGACCTCGTCGTCAACAACGCCGGGCTCTCGCTGTCGAAGCCGCTGCTGGAGACCACCGAGAAGGACTGGGACCTGCAGCACGACGTCATGGCTAAGGGGTCGTTCCTCGTGTCGAAGGCCGCGGCCAAGGCGCTCATCGAGCAGAAGATGGGCGGAGACGTCATCTACATCTCGTCGAAGAACAGCGTGTTCGCCGGCCCGAACAACATCGCGTACTCGGCGACCAAGGCCGACCAGGCGCACCAGGTGCGTCTGCTCGCGGTCGAGCTGGGCGAGCACGGCGTGCGCGTGAACGGCATCAACCCCGACGGCGTCGTGCGCGGCTCGGGCATCTTCGCCGCCGGCTGGGGCGCCAACCGCGCCGCCACCTACGGCGTCGAGGAGAAGGACCTCGGGCAGTTCTACGCGAACCGCACGATCCTCAAGCGCGAGGTGGTTCCCGAGAACGTCGCCGACGCGGTGTTCGTGCTGACCGGTCCCGAGCTCTCGCGCACCACCGGCCTGCACGTGCCCGTCGACTCGGGCGTCGCCGCGGCCTTCCTGCGATGAGCGGGGAGACCGCGGGCTCCCCGGCGCGCGGCGGCGTCCGTGCCGTCGCCGCCGTCGACCTCGGCGCCACGAGCGGTCGCGTGATGATCGGACGCGTCGGGGACGGGGTGCTCGAGCTCGAGCAGGTCGCCCGCTTCCCGAACGGGCCGGTCGAGCGGGCCGACGGGTGGCACTGGGATCTCGAGGCGCTGTGGGGACACGTCCACGCGGGCCTCACGGAGGCGCTGCGCCGCGAGCCGGGCATCGAGAGCGTCGGCATCGACTCGTGGGCCGTGGACTACGGGCTGCTCTCGCGCGACGGTGAGCTCGTCGCCGAGCCGTTCCACTATCGCGACGAACGCACGGCGCGCGGAGTGGATGCCGTGCACGGCATCGTCCCGTTCGAGGAGCTGTACCGCCGCAACGGTCTGCAGTTCCTCCCGTTCAACACCCTGTACCAGTACGCCGCCGACGCCCGCGTGGCCGACGCCGAGACGAGCCTGCTCATCCCCGACCTCCTCGCCGAGCGGCTCACCGGCCGCCGGGTGGCCGAACGGACGAACGCGTCGACCACCGGGCTGCTCGACGCGCACACGGGGGAGTGGGATCTCGCGCTCGCCGAGGCTCTCGGCATCCCGGGTCGCGTGCTCCCTCCGCTCGTCGATCCGGGCGAGACGATCGGGCACACGCCCCCCGGGATGGGCGGTGTGCCCGTGATCGCAGTGGGGTCGCACGACACGGCGTCGGCGATCGTCGCGGTTCCGTTCTCGTCGCCGAACGCGGCGTACATCTCCTGCGGGACGTGGGGCCTCGTGGGCCTCGAGGTCGCGGAACCGATCGTGACGGATGCCGCCCGCGCGGCGAACTTCACGAACGAGGGTGGAGTGGACGGACGCGTGCGGTTCCTCCACAACGTCACCGGGCTGTGGCTGCTGAGCGAGACGGTGCGCGCGTGGTCCGAGCGCGACGGCGCCCCGATCGACCTCCCGGCGCTGCTGGCCGAGGCGGCGACCGTTCCGACTCCCACCCGGTTGTTCGACGCGGACGACGCCTCGCTCGCCGCCCCGGGAGACATGCCGACGCGCATCGCGGCCCTGCTCGGGATGCCGGAGCCCGGCGCGGCTGAGCGCGCGGCCTTCGCCCGGGTCATCGTCGAGAGCATCGCCGACGCCTTCGCCCGGACCCTGCGCACGGCGGGAGAACTCGCCGGCCGCGGGATCGACGCGGTGCACCTGGTCGGTGGGGGAGCGCTCAATGCGCTGCTGTGCCAAGCGACCGCGGACCGCAGCGGACTCCCGGTGCTCGCGGGGCCGATCGAGGCGACCGCTCTCGGCAACGTCCTCGTCCAGGCGCGCGCCCTCGGCTGCTTCGGGGCCGACGCGTCGCTCGAGGATCTGCGCGTCCGCGTGGCATCCGCCTTTCCCGCGGCGAGATTCGATCCCCGTCCCTGAAAACCCGGCCCGCGGGAAGACCGTCAGGCCTTATGCTGTGGTCAGACCACACGAAAGCGAGACACCCATGGTGCAGCGACAGCTCCCCAAAGTCGGCGAGCTCCTCGAACTCATGCAGTTCAAGAAGCCCGAGCTCGACGCGCGCACGCGCCGCCTCGACGCCGCGCTGACGATCGGCGACCTGCGTACGATCGCCAAGCGCCGCACGCCGAAGGCGGCGTTCGACTACACCGACGGCGCCGCCGAGGGTGAGCTCTCGCTCGACCGCGCCCGCCGCGCGTTCGAGGACGTCGAGTTCCACCCCGACATCCTGCGGCCCGCGAACGAGGTCGACACGTCCTGCGAGATCCTCGGTGGCCCCTCGGCGCTGCCGTTCGGTATCGCGCCGACGGGCTTCACGCGTCTGATGCAGACCGAGGGCGAGACGGCGGGCGCCTCCGCAGCGGCGGCCGCCGGCATCCCGTTCACCCTGTCGACGCTCGGGACGACCTCGATCGAGGGCGTGAAGGCCGCCAACCCCGTCGGCCGCAACTGGTTCCAGCTGTACGTGATGAAGCAGCGCGAGATCTCCTACGGTCTCGTCGAGCGTGCCGCCAAAGCCGGGTTCGACACGTTGCAGTTCACCGTCGACACCCCGATTGCCGGAGCCCGTCTGCGTGACAAGCGCAACGGCTTCTCGATCCCCCCGCAGCTGACCGTCGGCACGATCGTCAACGCGATCCCGCGCCCGTGGTGGTGGATCGACTTCCTCACCACGCCCAAGCTCGAGTTCGCCTCGCTCAGCACGACCGGCGGCACCGTCGGCGAACTGCTGAACGCGGCGATGGACCCCACGATCAGCTACGAAGACCTCGACATCATCCGCGGCATGTGGCCGGGCAAGCTCGTCGTCAAGGGCGTGCAGAACGTCCAGGATGCCGCCCGCCTGGTCGACCTCGGCGTCGACGGCATCGTGCTCTCGAACCACGGCGGTCGCCAGCTCGACCGTGCCCCGATCCCGTTCCGCCTGCTGCCGCACGTCGTGCGCGAGGTGGGCAAGGACGCGACCGTGATGGTCGACACCGGCATCATGAACGGCGCCGACATCGTGGCATCCATCGCCCTCGGGGCGAAGTTCACGCTCATCGGCCGCGCCTACCTCTACGGCCTGATGGCCGGGGGCCGGGAGGGCGTTGATCGCACGATCGCGATCCTGCGCAGCGAGATCGAGCGCACGATGACGCTCCTCGGCGTCTCGTCGCTCGCCGAGCTCGAGCCGCGCCACGTCACGCAGCTCACGCGGCTGGTGCCGGTGGCGGGCCAGGGGGTCGAGGCGCGCGTCTGACGCTGTCGCTCGGAACCCCCGCTGCCCTTCGTGGGTGCCGGGGGTTCGTCTTTGGTGCCCGTCGCCGTCGATCGCCGAGGTCGCTCCCGTTCATCGAGATGACGGGCTTTCCAGCGTCATCGCGCGCGATCTCGGTGAACAAGAGTGATCTCGCGCTCCGCCGTCGGCCGCGGTCAGCGCGGCGGTGCCAGCAGGCCCCCGAGCGCGCCGAGCACGTCGGCGAGAGGAATCGAGGGCTCGAGCAGCCACTGCACCTGCAGGCCGTCGGAGGCCGCGATCAACAGCGCGGCGACCTGGTCGGGGTCGCAGTCGGCGCGGACGCGGCCGTCGGCCTGCTCGGCGCGGAGGCGGTCGGCGAGCTCCTCGCGCAGGCGCGCGAAGCGGTCGGTGAAGTACTCGCGAGCGGTCGCGCTGTCGGCCTTGAGGGACGCGGCGACGAGCGTCGTGTAGAGCTCGACGAGCCCCGGGACCGAGGTGTTGTTCTCGGCGGAGTCGGTGAGCGACGACAGGGCGGTCGCGTCGGGGGCGGCCGGCGTCGACTTGGAGGCGTGGTCGTAGACAGCGACGAGCAGTTGCTCGCGCGAGTCGAAGTAGTGCAAGAGCGCCGCGTGCGAGACGCCGAGCGCCCGCGCGATGCTCCGCAGCGACGCTCCCTCGGCCCCGCGTTCGGCGAAGACGTGGATCGCGCGGTCGAGGATCTCCTGCCGGCGCGCGACGCCCTTCGTGTACGCGCCGGAGCGTCCGAGGCGGTCGTCTCCCTCGCTGGCGGGGGCGTCGGCCTCGTCGTCGCTGGTCACCCCGTCAGTGTAGGGGAGATAAAAGCAACCAGTGGTCGGTTTTGTGGTAGCGTTCCCGCAATGCCCTCGGCGCCACCCGTGGTGCCCTCGACGACGAGCAAGGAAAGGTCCGATGTCGCTCCCTATCCCCTCCGTCCAGCTCTACACGCTGGCCGCAGAATTCACCGCCGACCCGGGCGGCTCGCTCGACCGCCTCGCCGCGATCGGCCTCCGCAACGTCGAGGCGTTCGACTTCGTGCGCCGCCCCGCCGAGATCCGTGCGGCTCTGGATGCCAGTGGCCTGGCCTCTCCGACCGGACACGCCCCGCTGCTCTCGGATGAGCTGTGGACGCCGGACGGCTCGATTCCCACCCCCGCTCCCGAGGTCGTCTTCGAGGCTGCCGCCGAGATCGGCATCTCGACCGTGATCGACCCCTTCGTCGATCCCGCGCGTTGGGTGACCGCCGACGGCATCGCGGACATCGCCGAGCGTCTCAACAAGGCCGCCGACGTCGCCGCCACCTTCGGGCTCGACGTCGGTTACCACAACCACGCGCAGGAGTTCCTGATCGACGTCGACGGCAAGAGCGGCTTCGAGCACTTCGTCTCGCTGACCGACGAGCGTGTCGCGATCGAGCTCGACCTGTTCTGGGCGCTGACCGGCGGCCAGGACGTGCCGGCCCTCGTCCAGCGTCTCGGCTCGCGGCTCGTGGCCGTGCACGTCAAGGACGGCATCGTGCCCGTTCCGAACCCCTTCGCCCCGGATGCCGACCGCAGCGCCACGCGCCAGCTCGACCAGCGCCGTCCCGGCGAGGGCCAGGTGCCCCTCGTCGAGGCCATGCAGGTCGCCGCCGACGTGAAGTACGCGGTGATCGAGTACGACCAGGCTCCCGGTGACGTGTTCGACGACATCGCCGCCAGCTACGCGTTCCTCCTCGAGAAGGGTCTCGCCGCGTGAGCGCCCCCGTGGGAGTCGGCATCATCGGTGCCGGCGTCATCAGCGACACGTACCTCGAGAACCTCACGTCGTTCCCCGACGTGACCGTGCTCGCGGTGGGCGACATCGACCCCGAGCGTGCGCGCGCCAAGGCCGAGAAGTACGGCGTGGCCGCGTGGGGCACCGCCGACGAGGTGCTCGGGAACCCCGACATCCAGGTCGTCGTCAACCTCACCATCCCCGCCGTGCACGTCGAGGTCTCCTCCGCCGCGATCGCCGCGGGCAAGCACGTCTGGACCGAGAAGCCGCTCGGCCTCGACCGCGCCGGCACCGCGCAGCTCCTGCGCGATGCGGAGGCCGCGGGCCTGCGCATCGGCTCCGCGCCCGACACCGTGCTCGGCCCGGGTTTCCAGTCCGCCAAGCGCGCGATCCTCGACGGCGTGATCGGCCGGCCCGTGTTCGCGCAGGCCTCGTTCCAGACGCAGGGGCCCGACCTCTGGCATCCGGGACCGCAGTTCCTCTTCGCGCGCGGTGCCGGCCCCCTGCTCGACATGGGTCCGTACTACCTGACCGCGCTCGTGAGCCTGCTCGGTCCGGTGGACCGGGTCGCGGCCCTCGGCGCCAAGCCGCAGGCGCAGCGAGAGATCCACGCCGGCCCCGACGAGGGCACGTTCTTCGACGTCGAGGTGCCCACCACGGTGCAGCTCCTCGCGGCGTTCGAGGGCGGCCAGCAGGCGCAGGGGCAGTTCAGCTTCGACTCCGCGCTCGAGCGCCACGGTGTGCTCGAGATCCACGGGACCGAGGGCACGATCGTGCTGCCCGACCCCAACCGCTTCGAGGGGCCGACGCGCTACGTCAAGCCGCTCGGTGTGCTGCGGGACGGCGCCCGGTTCGAGCAGCCGTGGATCGACGTCGAGCAGGAGGGCGTGGTCGTCGGCCGCGGCCTGGGTCTGCTCGACATGGTCCGTGCGATCGCCGAGGACCGTCCGCACGTCGCGACCGGCGAGCTCGGCTACCACGTGCTCGACATCATGCTGTCGGCCGAGGAGTCGATCGACAACGCGGCCTTCGTGACCGTCGAGAGCACGCTCGGAGCTCCCGTCCCGGTCGTGCCCCGCGACTTCGACCCGTTCGCGCGCACGATCTGATCGACCCGACCCCGCCGGTGGCGGCCCCTTTGGGGGCGGCCCCGGCGGGTTCGTCGTCGGTGCGGGTGCGACGAAGGAGGCGGCCAATCGGAAAGAAAGTACTTGCCATTTAGGAAAGTACTTGACATGATGAAGAAGTCGGAAGGAACCCCATGGACACCCACCCCACCCTCACCCCCACGGAAGCGCAGCACCTCCTCGATCGAGCCGATCGGCTGAGCCGTTCCGCTCACGATGCGACCCGGTGGCCGTACATCACCTTCATCGTGGCCCTCGGCGTCGCCACGGCGATGGGGACTTTCGCGATGGCCCTCGCGACGGGCGACGCCTTCGGTCTCGCGTACGTCGGCACGTTGGCCGTCGCGTTCGCGCTCATCATCTTCTTCGTCATCAGCATCCAGGGCCGGGCGGCGTTCGCCCGCGGCCGTCGCTGGACCGCCTACATCGCGAGCTGGTTCGTCACCTATGCCGCCGCGCTGGCCGTGGTGATCTTCGCGCACGGATCGGTCGTGCTGGCGAGCGTCGCCTCGGGACTCATCCTCGTCGTGTCGTTCCTCTGCGCCGCCCGCGAGGCCCGGTCATGACGACCGCTGTCCCCCACCCCCGGCACAAGCTCGACGAGCTGCTGCAGAACTCGGTGCGGTTCTCGATCATCGCGGCCCTCGACCGGGCGGGCACCCTGAGTTTCAAAGAGGTTCGGGATGCCGTGGAGATCACCGACTCCGCCCTGAGCAAGCAGGTGTCGACGCTGGAAGCGGCGGGATATCTGTCGGTCGGCAAGTCCTTCGCCGGCAAGATGCCCCGGACCTCGCTCACCCTCACGCGAGAGGGCCGTGCCGTCTGGCGGAACCACCTCGCGACGCTGCGTGAGATCGCGGGATCGCTCGACTGAGACGGGCGGACCGCCGAGACGGCACCCCAGCTGGCGTCAGCGACAGCCCTGATCGCCCAGCCATGCGCGTGCCGCCTCGGCCGCGTCGACCGGGGCGGACTCGTCGGGCGCGATCGGCGTCTCGGGGAACTCGGTGCCCGTGCGGTCGGCGTAGATGCTCTGCGTGAGGATGATCCTCGCCCCGTCGTAGAGCGGGATCGGGAGGTTCGCCGAGGTGTAGCCGGCGGTGGGTGCGCCGAAGAGGCGGACGCCCTCGATGCCCCGAAATGCCGTGACGACGGCCTCCGCGCTCGATCCGGTTCCGGCATCCTGAAGCACGGCGACAGGCACGCCGGTGACCTTGCCGCGCGGGCTGACCGGCACGATCGTCTGGCCCTCGAGGCCCGCGCCGTCCTCCTGCACGGTGACCGTGGTCGCGGTGCCGCCCCGCGTCCGGAACGACAGTGCGGGGCCGTCGGGCAGGAGGGCCGAGACGCCCGAGAGCATCGGGTACATGTTGCCGCCGCCGTTGCCGCGCACATCGACGATCCATCCGCAGGCCTGGTCGGCGTGGGCGGCGATCCCGGTGGCGACGACGTCGGCGTAGTCCTGCTGCGCGCGGTCGTCGGGGTCGACCAGCTCGGGGAGGGTCACGACGCCGACCCCGTCGGACACCGCGACGGTCGGGAGGATCGGGTCCGACGCGTTCGCGTGGTCTCGGGCCGCCGGAGGCTGGAAGAGGGAGTGCTTTCCTCCCGCGGCCCGCGTCGCCGCGTCGATCAAGGGGTAGAGCTCCTCGTAACTCCGGGCGGCGGGCGCCGCATGCACGAGGGCCGCCCGGGCCGCCGTCCATTCGGGTCCCGAGGCGTAGTACCCCGTGTCGAGGCGGTCGACGACGATCTCGGCGTACCGCTGTGGGGACGGCGGCATCAGGTACACGCCGAAGCGCGGACCGTACTCGTGCAGGCCCCACGCACCGACTCCGCAGACGGCCAGCGCGACCGCGGCCATCGCCCCGATCACGTACCGTCGCCGGGGACGGCGGCGAGGCGTGTCGGGGCGGACGGCAGCGGTTCTTGCGTTTCGGATCACCCTTCCATGCTCGCCATCCAACCGGCGGGGCACATCCGTCCATCGGTGTATTCCGTCTGTCCGAGAGGCGGACAGACCGTGGTCACTCCGCCCGCAGCCACCCGCCGGCGGGAATCGTGATCTGCTCCGCCTGCACGCGGACCTCGCGCGGGACCTCGTCGAGGTTGGCGGCGAGCGCCACGGGACCACCCGGCGTCGCGACCCGCATCACCCACACGCGGGAGTCGGCGGTCCGGCCGACCTCGACCGGGTGGCCCGCGAGGCCGGTGAGCACGGTGAGCGCCGCCTCGACCGGGAACGCCTCCCCGTCGGACGACCGGATGCCACGGGCCCCCCACTCCTCGAAGAAGGCCACCGACGCGACCCCCGGTGTCGTCAGCGCGGCGAGGCTCGCCACCGTCCAGGCCGCGAGCTCCGGGGCGCTCTGGCGCGGATCGGTCGCGTCGAGGAGCGCGGGACCGTACCCGTCGCGCAGGTCGGCGCTGCGCGGAACCGGCTCCGGAGTCGTCGCGACCGCGTCGACGTGCGGGCGCAGGGTCACGGGGCCGACGTGCACGGGGACGCCCCCGGACAGCTCCACCGCCTGACGCGCGATGAGGGGCAGGATGCCGAGCGACTCCACGAGCTGCGCCGTCGCGCGCGAGTGGAACAGCGGGGTCACGGCGAAGCCGACGCCGTCGAGGTCGTCGGGGAGCAGGTCGTGCCCGCGGTTCAGCTCGGTGAAGTGCGTGCGGGCGCCCCCGACCGCGGGCACGTCGAGCCCTGCCTCGCGGAGCGCTGCGCGCAGCGCGGCCACGGTCGTGGCATCCGACACGTGCTTCCCGGGTCCCTCGCCGGCGAAAGCTCCGACCGTGCGCAGGGGAAGATCCCGCAGGGCGGATACCCCCGCGAACAGCTCGGGGGCGGAGGCGCGCACGAACCGCACGTCGAGCGGGAGCCCGGCGGCAGCGGCGCGAGCGAGCGCCGCGCGCCACGCGGGGGAGGAGAGGTCGAGCTCGACGCGGACGAAGGAGCCGACCGGCGCGGGACGAGGTGCCGGGTCCGGTGCCGTCGCGGCGCCGACGCCGATCGCGGGCACGACGCCGGCTCGTCGCAGGACCACCTCGTCATCGGCGGCCGGGGAGGGGGCCGCTCGCCCCGTGACGTGCACCGTCACCGCCTGGCGCACCCGCGTTCCCGCGGCGAGTCGGTAGGGAAACGGCAGCGAGAGCGGGCGACTGTACGTCTTGAACGAGGCATCCGTCCAGTTGCGCTGGTCCTCCATCTCGAACACGTCGCCCTCGACGTCCATCGCCACCGTGAGCCCCCGGTGCTCCCACGCCAGCCCCGCGATGTCGAACGCTGGCTGGTGCGGGCTGATCGCGCCCGGGAAGCGCGTGTGCTCGACGGTGCCGTCCGGATGGACGACCGCGAGCTCCGCCCCGGCGACGGCGGGGGGATGGAGGACCACCAGGCCGAGGCGGTTCGTCTCGACCTCGTTCTGCGCGGTCACGTCGGCGACGACCTCGAGGCGCGTCCCCTCGGCGCGCACCGCGACCGTACCAAGGATCCCGCCCCCGCGGACGTGCAGGGTCGACGCCGAGGACGTGACCTCATGCCGGGTGACGGCGAGGTCGACGGTGCCCCAGTCGCGGTCGCGCAGCACCAGGCGGACGCTGCGCAGCACGGAGATCCCGTCGAGCGTGAGATCGGCGAGCTCATCGCCCCGGAGGTCGAGCGACCATCGTCCACTCGTCCATGCCCGCCCCGACTCGGCCCACGACATGTCAGAGCGTCGACATGCCGCCGTCGACGGCGAACAGCGATCCGGTCGCGAAGGCGCCGTCGTCGGAGGCGAGGAACACCATGATGCCTTCGACGTCTTCGGGGGCACCCGCGCGACCGAGCGGGATGCGCCCGATGATCGCGGCGCGCGCGTCGGGATCCTCCGTGATCGTCGTCACGAGGGAGGTCTCGGTGTAGGCGGGCACGACGGTGTTGACCCGGATGCCGCGATCGGCATATGCCGCGGCGACAGTGCGCGTGAGCCCGTGGATGCCCGCTTTGGTGGCGCTGTAGGCCGTGAAGGCGCGACCCTCGCCGGTGAGCCCGGTGGGACTGCCCGTCACGATGATCGACCCGCCCGTGTCGCGCATCGCGCGGACCGCGTGCTTGACCGTGAGGAAGGTCCCCGTGAGATTCACATCGACGGTGCGCTGCCACACCGCGAGATCGAGGTCGGCGATGGGCGCGTCCTGGCCGAACAGCTGCACGCCCGCGTTCGCGACGACGACGTCGGGCGTCCACCCCGCGGCGCCCGCGTCGGCGAAGGCGGCGGCGACGGACTGCTCGTCGGAGATGTCGAGGACGGCGGCCCGTGCAGCGTCGCCGATCCGCGCGACGGCGGCGGCCGTGGCATCCGCGTCCCTGTCGCCGATGAGCACGCGGGCGCCCTCCCGGGCGAAGCGCGCGGCGACGGCGAAACCGATCCCGGTGGCCGCACCCGTGATGAGCGCGGTCTTTCCCTGAAGTCTGGTCATGGCGGTGTCCTCAGCGCGTGATGTGGTCGAGGTGCAGCATGCGCGCGAGATTCTTGTCGAGCTCGTCGTCGCGGAAGATCTTCTTCCAGTCGTCCTTGATGATGCTCTCGCGACCGTAGTCCATCGCGATGAGGCACGCGTCGCTGAACGGGTTGTCGCCACGGAGGCCGTTCGCCAGCGCCACCTGCGTGTGGCCGTACAGGATGCTGCGCGCCGCCGCCTCGGGGACGCCCATCGTGTGGATCGCCTCGTCGAGGGCCTCGTTGAGCAGCGACCCGATCATGCACGCGACCGTCTCGACGAGGGTCGGCTCGAGCTGCGCGAGCTGCTTGATGCTCACCCAGTGCACGTCGATCACGGGCGCGTAGATCGCGCGGACGGTGGCCTCGACGATCGCCCTCACGCCGGGGTCGTCGCTCTCGACGGCGGCGATCGCGTCCTGCGGAGCGGCGATCCCGCCGAACGTGTCGGCCCACTCCTCCTTCGTCGTGCGCTCGAGGAACACCGAGGGGTGGCACGGGTGCGCGACGGCCTGCACGACATCGTCGCGCCTGGCGAGAAGCCCGGCGTACGCCGCAGCCGGGTCGAGTGTGAGCACGATCGCCCCGGACTTCAGCTGCGGGACGAGCTCGGCCGTGACGGCGGCGAGGGCGAGATCGGGGACGGCGAGCACGACGATGTCGGCATCGGCGACCGCCGTGGACGCGTCGGTGAGCTCGCGGCCCGCGGCGAGCGTGCGCTCCCGGCCGGCCGGGGAGTTCTCGACGTACGCCACGGGGTGGGCGGTGCGCGCGAGGTTGTTCGACACGCGCATGCCCATCTTGCCGCCCGCGCCGACGACGGCGATCGAGTGGAGGTCGGTGGTGGTCTCGGTCACGGGGTGCTCCTCAGTCGTTCGACGGTGCGGCGGGTCCAGTCCCGCTCGGTGTCGATGGTGGTCTCGGCGTCGCCCTGCCAGGGCAGCCAGTGCTCGACGATCTCGTCGATGCCGTTGTCGGCCGGGCGGATCGCGCCGCGCAGAGCCGGATAGTCGTGAAGGCCGTCGCCGAACGGCGCCCCGGTCAGCTCGAAGCCCACCCAACCGTCACGGCGGCGGAAGGCGAAGTCCTTGGCGTGCACGTTCACGACGAGGTCGCGGCACGCCTCGATGCAGTCGGTGGGGGTCTCCAGCCGCGCGACGACGTTCGCCGGATCGAGGCAGATGCCGAGTCGATCGCTGCCGACCGACCACACGAGGTTCGCGAGATCGGCGGTGGCCACCTGCTCGTAGGTCTCCAGCGCGAGCGTCACCCCGGCCTCTTCGAACGAGGGCAGGCTCTCCCGCAGCCACGCGTCCGCGTCGCGGAGCGACGCCATCCCGTCCGAGCCACCGAGCATCGACCGCACGAGTCGCGCGTCGAAGATCTCGGCCAGGCGCAGGTAGCGCTCGAGGTGGGCGGGACGGATGCCACGGGTGCCGAGCTGGATGGTGATGCCCAGGTCGCGCGCGGCGGCGGCGTCCTCCGCGAGCTCGCGGTCGGTCGCCCGGTCGATCGGGGCGTAGTCGCAGATCTGGAACAGCTCGACGTCGAGCGCGCGCGTGGCTTCGAGCGCACCGCGCAGCGTGAGGGGCTCGGGCGCACGATCGGAGTGCTGCCACAGGAAGGCGTACGTGCCGAGGCCGATCATGGGCGCGCCCCCGCTTCTCGCAGCACCTCTGCGAGGCGCGCGGGGTCGTGCGCGAACCGGCCGAGGAAGAGCCCGTCGACCGCGTCGCCGAGGGCGGTGAGCAGGCCCGGCCCCGCGGATCCGCCGTAGACCACCGCGCTGTCCGGGCGCGCGCCGAGGGCCGTGCGCAGAGCGCGCGTGACGGCGGAGATGTGGTCCGCGGGCGCCGGAGTCGGGGCGCCGATCGCCCACACGGGCTCGTAGGCCACGATGACCGGACCCGCGGGCGCTCCGTCGAGGGCGGCGTCGAGCTGCGCGCGCACCGCCGAGATCGCGGCGGCGGCGTCTTCGTGCGCGGTCTCGCCGACGCAGATGAGCGGGGTGAGCCCCGCGCGCAGCGCCGCGGAGGTCTTCGCGGCGACCTCGGCGTCGGTCTCGCCGAACAGGCGGCGACGTTCGGCATGGCCGATCTCGACGACCGCGACGCCGACCTCGGCCAGCTCGGCGGCCGTCACCTCGCCCGTGAAGGCGCCCGCCGGGTGGGCGGAGACGTCCTGGGCGGCGACGGCGACCCCGGTCCCCGCGAACGTCTCGACCGCGGCGGGGATCTGGAGGAAGGTCGGCGCGACGAAGACCCGCACGGTTCCGGATGCCACGGCCTCGACGCCGCGAACGAGCTCGGCGACCGCGGTCATCCACGCGAGCGCGTCGCCGTGCGAGAAGTAGGTCTTCAGGCTCACCCCGACCGTCGTGGTCATGCGCGCGCGTCCCGGGCCTCGTAATCGGTGAGGACGGCGACCTTGTCGGCGCTCGCCGACGAGGAGTCGAAGCGGTACGTCAGCCACTCCCGGACGAGGCGGCGGGCGAGCTCGACGCCGATCACCCGCTGGCCCATCGTGAGCACCTGGGCGTTGTTGGACAGCACGCCCCGCTCGACGGAGAACGAATCGTGCGCGGTCACGGCCCGGATGCCCGGCACCTTGTTGGCGGCGATCGCCACCCCGAGCCCGGTGCCGCAGATGAGCAGGGCGCGGTCGGCGTCGCCGCGGGCCACGCGCTCGGCGGCTTCGATGGCGACGGTCGGGTAGGCGGTGTGCCCGTCGGCCGCGACTCCCACGTCGACGACCTCGGCGACCGCGTCGCTCGCGAGGAGGTCGCGCTTGAGGACCTCTTTGTAGTCGAAGCCGGCGTCATCCGAGCCGATGACGAGACGGAGCGGGGCGGGTGCGGTCATGACGGGTGTCCTTCGCGGGAGGGGAGGGATGCCAGGGCTTCGGCGATGAGCGCGAGGGAGACCGCGCCCGGGTCGGGGGTGCCGAGGGAGTGATCGCCGTGGGTGCGGGCGCGCCCGCGGCGGGGGAGCAGCTCGGCGGTGCCCTCCGCGGCCCGGGCGGCGGCGACCGCCGCGCGGCGGCCGGCCTCGTCGAGGGGGAGCCCCTCGGCGACGGCGGTCGTGAGGGTGTCGGCGAGGGGGACGAGCGCGTCGACGAGGGTCTTGTCGCCGATCGCGGCGCCACCCGCGGCCGTGACGGCTCGGACGGCATCGGCGACGCCCCGGGCGACGGCCGCGGCGTTCGGACGCCCCCGGTCGCCGAGCTCGGCGGCGATGCTTCGCAGCATGAGTCCCCACAGCGCCCCCGAGGTCCCGCCCGCGCGATCGGCCCATGCGTCCGCTGCGGCCGTGAGGGTCGTCCGGGCTCCGGCTCCCGCCGCGGACGTGCGCCGTGCCGCCTCGCGGGCGGCGTGCGCCCCGCGCTGCATGCCGATGCCGTGATCGCCGTCGCCGGCGACGGCATCCAGTCGTCCGAGCTCGTCGACGTGCGCGTCGATCACCGTGGCGATCTCCGCGACCCCGCGCGCCACGACGGCGGCGAGGTCGCGGGAGTCCGCGTCGCCGGGCGCGACGGGTGCGTCCGCGGGAGCCGCGGGAGCGGCATCCGCGATCCGGGCGGGGGCGTGCAGGACGCTGCCGCGGCGGTAGGCCGGTGCGTCGACGGGGTGCTCCCACAGCTCGGCGAGCTCGTCGTCGAGCCAGTACAGGGTGAGCGAGAGGCCCGCCATGTCGAACGAGGTGCAGTACTCGCCCACGTGCGGGTCGACGATCTCGAGGCCGTGTGCGGTGAGCCGCTCGGCGACGCGTCGGTAGACGACGAACATCTCCTCGTACTTCAGCGACCCGAGGCCGTTGAGGATCGGGACGACCCGCGCGCCCGCGAGCCCGTCGACGTCGAGGGGGCGCTCCGCGGGATCGAGGAGCCGCGCGACGAGCAGGTCGGCGAGCTCGTCCGCGGTGGGGATGTCGGTCTCGTCGATCCCCGGTTCGCCGTGGATGCCGAGCCCCACGGCCATGCGTCCCTCGGGCACCGTGAACAGCGGGGTCGCCGCTCCCGGCAGCGTGCAGCCGGTGAACGCGACGCCGAACGAGCGGGTGCGCTCGTTGGCGAGGCGGGCGACGCGGACGACCCCGTCGAGGTCATCCCCGCGCTCGGCGGCCGCGGCGGCCGCGCGGAACACGGTGAGATCTCCCGCGATTCCCCGGCGGCGATCGCGCTCGTCCGCCGGCGCGGAGGAGATGTCGTCGGTCACCGTGACCGTGGCGACGGGAACGCCCTCGGCCCGCAGGCGCTCCTGGGCGGCGGTGAAGTTGAGCACGTCGCCGGCGTAGTTGCCGTAGCAGAGCAGGACGCCGCCGCCGTTGTCGGCCGCTCGCGCGGTGGCGTGCACCTGGGCGGTCGAGGGGGAGGCGAAGAGGTTCCCCATCGCGGCGCCGTGCGCGAGGCCGGGGCCGACGAGTCCGCCGAAGGCGGGGTAGTGACCCGACCCTCCGCCGACGACCACCGCGACCTCCCCGACGGGCGAGGCGGTCGAGCGCACGACGCCTCCGTCGACGCGCCGCACGCAACGGCTGTTCGCGGCGACGAAGCCGTCGATCATCTCGTCGGCGAACGCGGTGGGGGCGTTCCACAGTCGGGTCATCAGCGACCTCTTTCGGGCGGGAGGAGGGAAGGCGGCACCTCCATATTGGCTAACCGGTTGACCAATTGCAACCTCGGTCCTGCCGACCCGCGCTAAGTTGAGGGGGTGCCCGCCTACCCCGCCGACCGCAGCCACGAGATCGCGGCCGCGCTCGAGGCCCTCCCCGCGGGCTCTCCGGTCAGCGAGGTCGCGCGCCGGCTGCTCGACCTCTTCACCACCGGCTCTATCGCGCCGGGCACGCGTCTCCCCGCCGAGCGCGCCCTTTCCGCGACCCTCGGCGTCGGGCGGTCCGCGGTCCGCGAGGCGCTCGCAGCGCTCGAGATCCTCGGCATCGTCGACGTCCGCCCCGGGTCGGGCACTTACCTGCGCGGCACCGCGAGCTCCCTGCTCCCGCAGACCCTCCGCTGGGGGCTGCTGCTCGGCGACACCGACACCGCCGAACTCCTCGACCTGCGCGCGGGGCTCGAGATCTACGTCGCGCGCCTCGCCGCCGAGCGCGCCGACGCCGCCGCGAACGAGCGGCTCGAGGCCGCCCTCGCCGACATGATGCGGTCGCGCGACGACCTCCGCTCTTTCGCACGCGCCGACCTGGCCTTCCACGACGCCCTCGGTCAGGCCGCCGGCAACGCCCTGCTCCTCGACCAGCTGAACGTCGTCCGCTCGTTGCTGCAGGTCTACGCGGATCGCGCCGTCCAGAGCGCCGACGACGCGGCCCGGGCCATCGCCGAGCACGACGCCGTGCACCGCGCGATCCAGGCGCGCGACGCCGATGCCGCGGCATCCGCGATGGCGGTGCACATGGCGACGGCGTCGGCTCGTCTCGCGGGGGAGTGAGGGCGCGTTCTGCTCGTGCCCTCGGTGATTTCTATGAGATGGCGCCCGACGTCATAAGAAATCCGTCGGACCGGGATCCACCCGGCCACTCAAGCCGCTAGGCGCTGCCGTCCGCCGTTGCGGGGGCGGCGCTGCTCTCGCGGACGATGAGAGTCGGGGTGACGGCCGAGTCTGCGGGATGCCGGTTCTCCGTCAGCCACTCCTCGAGCAGTCCGAATGTCCGGCGGCCGAGGTCGACGAAGTCCTGTCGAACCGTCGTCAGGGCCGGCATCCACATCCGTGCGAACGGTTGATCGTCGAATCCCACGATGCTGATGTTCTCCGGAACCCGACGTCCGACCTCCTGGAAGGCGCGTGCCGCGCCGATCGCGAGCTCGTCGTTGCCGCAGAGGAGAGCGGTGATGCTCGGATCGCCCGTGAGCTTCTGCGCCGAGTCGTATCCCGAGGTGGGGGAGTAGCTGGCTTGGACGACCGGGGGAATGGGGGCACCGGCTTCCTGGAGAGCTTTCCGCCACCCCCAGGCACGCCCGCTCCGCGGCTTCGTCGCCGGGATGGCCAGATGGTGCACGGTCGTGTGCCCGAGGGACAGCAGGTACCGGGTGGCCTCGTAGCCTCCGGCGGCATCGTCGAGGAAGGCGTGCGGGGTGGAGCCCGGCGCGCGGCGCGCCCCCGCCGCCGCCACGACGGGGAGCGTGGACGGGAGAGCGGCGAGAGTTGCGACACCGACCTTGTCGAACTCGATCACGATCGCGCCCGCGAGGGGGTGGGAGAGGGCGTTGTTCACCGATCGGGAGATGTCGTCGGGGTCTTCCGACTCGACGACGGCGATGACGACCACGTATCCGGCCGCGCGCGCCGCCTCCTCGATTCCCTGCAGCGTCGCGGCGTATCCGTACCGGATCGTGTTCCGAGCGAAGACGGCCACGGTCGAACGGCGCCCGCTGACGAGGGACTGCGCCGCCGCGTTGGGGCGGTAGCCGAGCTCGGCGACAGCGGCCTCGACTTTGACCCGGAGTTCGTCGCTCACGCGGATGCGGCCCGAGAGCACGCGCGAGACCGTGGAGAGGCTGACCCCCGCCTTCGCGGCGACATCGACGATCCCCGGGACATGGCGATCGAGAGACATTCGGCCAGCCTAATGACCAACGTTCATCTTTCTGTCGCCTGATTCTCTGACCAACGTTTGCAGAGCGGTCTTCCGCATGCTAGCTTGACCAACGTTTGCAGGCCCGATGTCGGGTCAGGAAAGGCGAAGAAGCTTTTGACCACTCAGGTGATCCCCGAGCTCTCCGGTGCGGTCGACGCCCCGTGGGACTCCGCCGTCGCGCTCCGGGCGGGCGGCGTATCCCTCGTCCTCGGCCTCCCCGAGGACGCCCTCCCCTTCGTCATCCACTGGGGTGCGGATATGGGTGCCCTGGATGCCGAGGGGTTGCGCGAGCTCGCCGCCCACGCGTTGCCACCCCTCGCCACCAACGGCGTCGACACCAGCGTCGTCGCCTCGGTCCTTCCCGAGAACTCCCGCGGATGGACCGGAACGCCCGGCCTGGCCGGGCACCGCTCGGGACGGGCCTGGTCGACGCGATTCGTCCCGGTCTCCGTCGAGGTCGCCGACCAGGACGGACCGGGTGGATCCGTCACGGTCCGTGCGGTCGACGTCGACGCCGATCTCACCCTCGACCTGTCGATCGCCCTCCTCCCGAGCGGGCTCGCCCGCCTGTCTGCGGGGCTCACCAACGTCGGCGAGAGCACCTACACGCTCGATGGGCTGCAGCTGGCCCTGCCCGTGCCGACGCGCGCGGACGTCCTGTTCGATCTGGCCGGGCGCTGGGGGAAGGAGAAAGTCCCCCAGTGGCGGGAGTTCACGGTCGGCACCCACCTGCGCGAAGGACGCCACGGGCGCACCGGGGCGGATGCGGCGACGGTCCTAACCGCCGGAACGACCGATCTCGACTTCGGTCAGGGCGAGGCCTGGGGCCTGCACGTCGCCTTCAGCGGCAACCACCGCACGCTCGCCGAACGGGCGTTCTCCGGTGAGCGCCTCCTGCTCGGCGGAGAGCTGCTCCTTCCCGGCGAGATCCAGCTCGGATCGGGGGACACCTACACGACGCCCGACGTCTTCGCCGCGTACGGCGCCGGTCTGGACGACGTGGCCGCCCGTTTCCACTCATACCTCCGCGCTCGACCCGGCCACCCCCGCACCGTCCGCCCGGTCGTGATGAACGTCTGGGAGGCGGTGTACTTCGACCACGACCTGACCCGGCTCCTCGATCTGGCGGATGCCGCGCAGCGCGTGGGCGTCGAGAGGTTCGTCCTGGACGACGGATGGTTCGGCTCGCGTCGCGACGACACGTCGGGCCTGGGGGACTGGATCATCGCCGAGGACGTCTGGGGCGGGGGGAGGTTCCGTGCCCTCGTCGACGGCGTGAAGCAGCGCGGGATGCAGTTCGGCCTGTGGTTCGAGCCCGAGATGGTGAATGTCGAGTCCGAGCTCGCGGCATCCCATCCCGAATGGCTGCTGCAGGTACCCGGTCGTCTGCCCATCGAGTTCCGCCACCAGCAGGTGCTCGACCTGTCGCACCCGGGCGCGTTCGCGCACATCGAGCGGCAGATCGTCTCGCTCGTGCGGGAGTACGGCATCGACTACATCAAGTGGGACCACAACCGGGACCTGATGGATGCCGGTTCCACGCGCACCGGCCGGGCGGGCGTGCACGAGCAGACTCTCGCGACCTACCGACTCCTGGACGCGATCCGCGCGGCCTGTCCCGGGCTGGAGATCGAGTCCTGCTCCTCGGGCGGCGCCCGCGTGGACCTGGAGATCCTGAACCACACCGACCGCGTGTGGGCCTCTGACTGCATCGATGCGCGGGAGCGCCAGCAGATCCAACGCTGGACGGCCCAGCTGCTGCCCCCCGAGCTCGTGGGAAGCCACGTCGGCGCGGAACGTGCGCACACCACCCGGCGCCAGCTCGACCTGGATTTCCGCGCGGCCACCGCGCTGTTCGGGCACTTCGGCATCGAGTGGGATCTCACCGCTGCCTCTCCCGCGGACCTCGCCCGTCTCGCGGAGTGGGTGGACTACTACAAAGCCGTGCGGTCGCTGATCCACACCGGCACGATCGTCCGGCGCACGCTGGAGAGCGGCGACCTGTGGCTGCACGGCAGCGTCAGCCCGGATCGGGGGCGAGCCCTGTACGCGCTGACCCTCCGAGAGCGGCACGTGACGTGGCCGTCCGGACGCGTGCAGTTGCCCGGTCTCGACCCCCTCGCGCAGTACCGGGTCACGGTCGCCGGCCCCGGTGCCGACGCCCCCTACGACCCGCGGATCCATCCCTCCTGGTACCGCACCGGCATCGTCCTCGCGGGATCCGCGCTCCGCGAGGTGGGTGTGCACATCCCCGCCCTCGACCCCGACACCACCGTTCTCCTCGATGTGGAGGCTCTCGCGTGAACACTCGCACCCGCTCGCTCGACACTCGGGCGATCGTCGCCCCCCGCACCGCACGCCGCCGCCGCGGGGATGCCCGGATCGCGCTGTTCTTCATCGCGCCCGCGGCCCTCGGGTTCATCGCGTTCTACCTCGTCCCGTCGCTGCGCGGGATCTGGTTCAGCTTCACCGACCAGAACCTCATCGGGTCGGGCACGTTCATCGGCTTCGACAACTACACGCGGATGTTCGGCGACCCGCTGTTCTGGAACGCGCTGTGGGTGACCCTCGAGTACGTCATCATCAACATCGGCGTGCAGACCGTCCTGGCCGTCGGGATCGCGGTGCTCATGCACCGACTCACCCGATCCGCGGTGGTCCGGGGCATCATCCTGCTGCCGTACCTCGTCGCCAACGTCGTCGTCGCCCTCGTGTGGTTCTGGATGATGGACTACTCGACCGGCATCATCAACGTCTTCCTCGACTTCGTCGGGGGCGACCGGATGGCGTTCTTCGGCAACGAGAACCTCGCCATCCCCACGATCGCCCTCATCAACGTCTGGCGCTACGTCGGCTACACCGCGCTGCTGGTCTTCGCCGGGCTCCAGACCATCCCGACGCAGCTGTATGAAGCGGCCGCCCTGGATGGGGCGTCCGAGGTGCGCATGTTCCGCTCGATCACCCTGCCGCTCCTGCGCCCGGTTCTCGCGCTGGTCCTCGTCATCACGGTCGTGGGGTCGTTCCAGATCTTCGACACGGTGGCGGTGACGACGGAGGGCGGACCGATCAACTCCACCCGGGTCATCTACTACTACATCTACCAACAGGCCTTCGAGCGGTTCGACCTCGGCTACGCCTCCGCGATGTCGGTCTTCCTCCTGATCGTGCTCGCCGTCGTCGCGTACTTCCAGCTGAAGATCATGCGCTCCAACTCGTCCGACCTGGCCTAGGAGATCCCGATGACCGCTACCGCCACGCCGCCCCAGACCCGTCCATCGGTCTCCCCGCCCTCTCGGCGAGAAGATCTCACCCCCGCTCGTCGCGCCCGTCGCATCAACGTCGGTCGGATCATCGCGTGGGCGGCGCTGATCGTGCTGCTCTTCGTCACGCTGTTCCCCTTCTACTGGATGCTGCGCACCGCCCTCTCGACCAATACCGCCCTCTACACGAACGCGGGAAGCCTGCTGCCGGTCGAGTTCAGCTGGGGAGGTTTCTCGCGCGTGCTCGGACTGTCATCCCCGGAGCAGGCCGCCGCCGAGGGCGGGACGACGGGGTCGATCAACTTCTGGCTGTATCTGCGCAACACCGTGATCGTCGCAACCGTCATCACGATCGGTCAGGTGTTGTTCTCGTCGATGGCGGCCTACGCCTTCGCCCGACTGGAGTGGAAGGGACGCGACGCCGTCTTCTTCCTCTTCCTGACCGCGTTGATGATCCCGCCGATCTTCGTGCAGCTGCCGAACTTCATCCTCGTCCGCGATCTCGGCCTCCTGAACACGCTGGCCGGCATCATCCTGCCGTTCTTCTTCATGACGCCCTTCGCCATCTTCTTCATGCGCCAGTTCTTCCTCGGCATCAGTCGCGAGGTCGAGGAGTCGGCCAAGATCGACGGCGCCGGCCACCTGCGCATCTTCTTCCGCATCGTGCTGCCCATGTCGTCCACGCCGGTGTTCACCCTCGCGCTGCTGACCTACATCACCGCGTGGGGCGAGTACTTCTGGCCCCTCCTCGTCGGTCGCGCCGACGACTCCCGCGTGCTCACCGTCGCGCTCGGGATCTTCCGATCTCAGACCCCGCAGACCGGACCCGACTGGGCCGGGCTGATGGCGGGAACGCTCATCGCGGCACTCCCGATCTTCGTCCTGTTCATCCTCTTCGGCCGGAAGCTCGTCGACAACCTCGGCTACTCCGGCATCAAGTAGGCCCCCCGGCCCCGATCTCCCGCCCGGCGACCCGAACGCCGGGCGGGAACCGCAACGCCCCTCCCATCACGAAAGGCACTCCCATGCGCACCACTTCACGCGCGCGTCGCACCGTCGCGGTCGCCGCCCTCGCCGCAGCGGTTCCCGTCATCCTCGCCGGCTGTTCGTCCGCGGGCAGCAGCGACGCTGCGGACGGCAAATCGATCACCTACTGGCTCTGGGACAGCAACCAGCAGCCCGCATACCAGCAGTGCGCGGATGACTTCCAGAAGTCCTCCGGCATCTCGGTGAAGATCGAGCAGTACGGCTGGTCGGACTACTGGCAGGGTCTGACGACGGGCTTCGCGTCGGGCACGGCTCCGGACGTCTTCGCCGACCACCTCTCGTACTACCCGGAGTTCGTCTCGCAGGGGCAGCTCCTGGACATCTCCGACCGCGTCGAGAAGGACGGCATCGATCTCGGGATCTACCAGGACGGCCTGGCCGACCTGTGGACCACCCAGGAGGGCGGCCGGTACGGTCTGCCGAAGGATTTCGACACCGTCGCCACGTTCTACAACGAGAAGATGGTGACCGACGCCGGGTACACCGCCGACCAGCTCGCCGACCTCGCATGGAACACCAAAGACGGCGGATCCTTCGAGAAGCTCGTCGCGCACCTCACCGTGGACCAGAACGGCATCCGCGGTGACGAGGCGGGCTTCGACAAGTCGAAGGTGACGGTCTACGGCCTGGCCCTCAGCGGCAACGGGCTGAACGCCAGCGGACAGCAGACGTGGTCGCCCTACGCGCTGGGCAACGACTGGTACTACGGCGACAAGACGCCCTGGACGAGCTCCTGGAACTTCGGCGACAAGGCCTTCTCCGACACGCTCTCCTGGTACAAGGGTCTCATCGACAAGGGCTACATGCCCAGCGTCGACATCGCTCTGTCGGAGCAGGACCCGCTGAACGGGTACCTCGCCGGTCGCTACGCCCTCGTCACCGACGGCAGCTGGATGAACGGGTCCTACCTCGGCCAGAGCGGCGTCCCCACCAAGGTCGCGCCGACTCCCGTCGGCCCGAGCGGAGAGCGTGCGAGCCTGTTCAACGGCCTTTCCGACGGCATCTGGGCCGGCAGCAAGAACCAGGATGACGCCTGGGAATGGGTGAAGTACCTCGGCTCCGCCGCCTGCCAGGACGTCATCGGTGAGGCCGCCGTCGTCTTCCCCGCGGTCAAGACCTCGACCGAGAAGGCCGAGGCCGCCTTCACCGCCAAGGGCTGGGACGTCACCGGATTCACCGAGCAGGTGACCGACGGAACGACCAAGCTCCTCCCGATCGCCGACCACTGGTCGGACGTCAACGACACGATGAAGGCCGCGATCGAGTCGTACCTGAAGGGCGCCTCCGATGCGAGCGCGCTGAAGACCGCGAACGACCAGGTCAACGCGCTCTTCAAGTGACACCCCTTCCGGGGCGTTCAGCGCCCGGCATCCGCTGGGCGCCCCGGAACCGACGACCCGCACGTCCGCTTTTCCTCACCGCACCACGTACGAAGGAGTACTCGTGACCATTTCCCGCGCCCGCTCGCGCGTCACAGCATGCACAGCACTGTCTGCGCTGCTGCTGTCGGGCCTGAGCCTCGGCCTCGCCGCACCGGCGAACGCCGCGACCGTCGACGTCATCGGCGTCGACTTCAGCAAGACCGACGGCGCCGTCCAGGGCGGCGCCTCCGGCATGCTCTACGGCCTGTCCGACGACGGTGTTCCCACGGATGCCATCATCGCCGGCGCCCGCCCCACGAATCTCACGCAGAAGGCTCCCCACGGTGCCCAGCACCCCAACGGCGATCCCCTGGAGGTCGAGGGCGCGTTCTTCGAGAACGGGGGGAAGTACATCATGACGAACATCCAGGATTACTACCCCGACTGGGCCTACAACGGCGGGAAGCGTCCCTCCGACTTCACCACATACCTCGACATCGTCCGCAAGGTCGTCAAGAGCATCGTCGACGAATCGGACCACCCGGAGAAATACGTCTTCACGCCGTTCAACGAACCCGACGGCGGCAACTGGTATGCCGACTGGGGCTCGATGAAGGACACCTACCTGCAGGACTGGAAGGCCGTCTACCAGGTCATCAAGGAGGTGTACCCGGATGCCAAGATCGCCGGCAACGGCGACACCCGGTGGCAGTCGACGCGCACCCGGGACTTCATGACCTACGCCAAGGCGAACAACGTCCTGCCGGACATCTTCACGTGGCACGAGCTCGGTCGCGGCAGCCTCCAGGACTTCCGCTCGCACCTGGCGGAGTACCGCAAGATCGAGAGTGACCTGGGCATCAGCCAGCGGCCGGTCAACATCACCGAGTACGCCATGCGGCGCGACATGTCGGTGCCCGGCAACCTCGTGCAGTGGCTGGCGATGTTCGAGGACGAGAAGGTCGACGCCGAGACGGCGTACTGGACGTACGCGGGCAACCTCAACGACAACATGGCCAAGAACAACAGTGCCAACGGTGCGTGGTGGCTGCTGAAGTGGTACGGCGATCTCAGCGGGCAGACGGTGGCCGTGACGCCGCCGTCGCTGAACGCCCCGGACACCCTGCAGGGCCTGGGCGCGATCGACACGTCGAAGAAGCAGGCGACCGTGCTCTTCGGCGGCACGAACAACACCACGCGGCTCGACCTGTCCGGGCTCGACCCGGCGGTCTTCGGCAACACCGTCGACATCCAGATCCGCGAGGCGGAGTGGTCGGGGCAGGAGGGCGAGGCGCAGGCCCCGCCGGTCGTGGTCACCAAGCGCGTCGCCGTCGGTGGCACGATCCAGGTCGAGGTCCCCAGCAACAACCGTCTGGATGCCTACCAGGCCATCATCACGCCGACGCTTCCCACCGCCCCTGTCGTCGACTCGACCTGGTCGACCAGCGTCGAAGCGGAGAACACCACGCTGCGCGACGTCACGGCCTACAACCAGGATCCAGCCGCGGACTGGACCTTCTCGGCATCCGGAGGTCGTGACGTCGGGTCGACCAACAAGGTGACCTCGTCACTGACGTGGACCGTCGACGTCCCCACGACCGGCACGTACCGCTTCGGCGCGATCGCCGGCGTCAACGGGACCAAGGTCGGACCCGGCAAGCACGCGCTGTTCGTGGACGGTCAGAACGCCGCGACGATCGAGTACGAGGCGGGCTTCGACTGGAACTACCGTGGCCGCGGCGAAACCACCGTCCAGCTCTCGCAGGGACGGCACGAGCTGTCCGTGCGGATGAGCGCGGACGGGTCGACGTTGCTGCCCGGATCCGACATCTCGCTCGACCGGTTCGACCTCACCCGCATCGACGGGCCGGAGACGACCACGTACCCGGCGGTGCTCTCGCGCACCACCGGCACGCTCGATTACGCGAAGGGAGCCGCCCTGCTGTCGGGTGACAACACGGCGACGTTCTTCCCCTCTGCGCGCGAGACCGGGTACTACGACGTGGCGATCCGGTATTCCACCACTGGGGCCGCCGGTCTCGGCGTCACGCTCAACTCGCGGAGCATCAGCGGGCTGGGAGCCGACAAGGCCGGCACGTGGACGTCGACGGCCCGCGTGCACCTCGCCGAGGGCATCTCGGATCTGCGCGTCAGCTCCGCGCAAGGTGCCGCCGTGCAGTCGGTCACCGTCACGCGTGCCGCGGACGGCGATGCGGCGACGGTGCGTGTCGAGGGCGAGGACAGCTCGAAGATCTCCTTGCACGGCACCGCCCGCCTCGAGACGCCGGGCCAGCCCACGAACGTCTCGGGCCAGCAGCTCGGATGGCTCGGCGGCAGCGCCGACAACTACGCCACCCTGAGCCGCCCGGCGGGTCTCGGAGCGGGGGCGTACGACCTGACGGTGCGGTACTCCAACGCCGAGAAGAACACCGGTCACGCCTACAACACCGACGTGATCACGCGGTTCCTCGATGTCACGGAGGACGGGGGCGCCACCACGCGCGGCGCGTTCCGCAACAACTACACCTGGAAGGGGTTCTGGACCCACACGGTCCCGCTGGATCTGACGACGACGAAGGGTTCGCTCCGACTGGGCAACAGCACGGGCAATGCTCCGAACATCGACTGGCTCGCCCTGTCGCCCCTGGTGACCAAGGCCACCAACACAGCAGACGTGCTCCTCAAAGCGGACGCCGCGGCATCCACGCGCAAGCTCGCCGGAAAGGTCTACCTCACGGTGGACGTCACCAACACGTCATCCGTCGCCGTCGACGTGCTGATCGACACGAGCTACGGGAAGAAGACGTTCTCGGCCGTCCAGCCCGGCAAGAAGGTCAGCGTCTCCCTCAACACCACGAAGTCGTCGATCCCCGCGGGGCGGGCGACGATCACGCTGAGCGGCACCGTCAACGGTGTCGCCGCGACGCAACAGATCACGGCTGCGTACAACGCGCAGAACTGACACCTCGGTGGGGGCGGGCGACCGCCCCCACCGACCCCACCCGAAGGGAAAATCCATGCGAACCCACCTTGCGCTGGGCGCGGCCGCACTGACGGCGGCGCTGCTCGTCAGCGGCGGATCGGCCGTCGCCGTCGCCGCGCAACCCGGCACCGACACCGACATCGGTGTCGACGTCGACATCACCTCACTCACTCCCCCGGGAGCGCTCACCATGACCGTCGCGCCCGGTCGGGCGACGCTGACCGAGAACGGTTCGACGGACACGGTGCGGCAGTTCACCGGATCGCTTCCGCAGGTCACCGTCACCGACACCCGTACCGCCGACCAGCTCGCCTCCGGAGGGGCGTGGTACGTCCTCGGCAGCTCGAGCGCTTTCACCGCCGAGGGCGGTGCCACGATCGGCGCCGACCACATCGGATGGAGCCCGCGGCTCGTGTCGGGCGACGACACCTCGGTGTCGGTCGGCGGAGACGTCGGCACGTCACTGGACCCGAACACCGGCACCGATGCCGCGACGAACCGGGGATTGGTCGACAAGGAACTGCTCGCCCTCGGAGACCCGCAGTCCGTCCCCGACGGAGGAGTGAGTTCGACGGCGACGGCGGATCTCACGCTGAAGGTGGAGCCCACCGTCAAGGCGGGCACGTACTCCGCCGTCATCACCCTGTCCCTCTTCGAATGAGCGATCGGTGCGGCGTGCGAGATTCCCCACCTGCACGCCGCACCCGAAGGGATCCCATGCGCGCCCTCCTCGGACGACTGCTCCTGGCGGCGATGGTGGCGATGTCCACCGTCCTCATCGCGGCGCCACCCGCGCAGGCGGCCGGCTCCGTGAGCTGGTCGGTCGAGCCCGTCACCGCGACCGGCGACACGACGGGGCACGCGTGGGCAGAGCTGACGATGGACCCCGGGACGCGCCAGCAGCAGTACCTGCGCGTCACCAACCGCGGTGCCGAGGCGGTGGTCTTCTCCCTCTCGGCCGCGGACGGCTACTTCACCGACGCCGGACGGTTCACCATGCTGCCCGCCGGGCGCACCTCGGTGGACGCGGGCACGTGGATCACCCTTCCGGCATCCGTCTCCGTCGACCCGGGTGCCAGCGCCGTCGTCCCCTTCACGGTGGAGGTCCCGGCGAACGCCACGCCCGGAGACCACCTCGCGGGTGTCGCCGCGGGCATCTTCTCCGAACAGGACACGGTCGGCGTCGAGTCCCGGATCGGGTTCCGCGTCCTCACGCGCGTGACCGGAGATGTGGCCCCCGCGGTGAGCACCACCGCGACCGCTGATTACCACCCGTCCTGGAATCCGTTCCTCCCCGGGCGACTCGAGGTGCGCCTCTCCACCCGGAACGCGGGTAACACCCGCCTCACCGCTCAGAACGACGTCGCCGTGGCCGGACCGCTGGGGCTCGCCCCCCGGACGAGCCGGCCCGATGCCCTTCCCGAGCTGGCGCCGGGCGACGAAAGGCAGGCTACGGCCACCGTCGACGACGTGTGGCCGCTCTTCGCGATGACCGCCGTCGTCACCACGACGGCGGCCGACGCCGGAGGAAGCAGTGACGGAGTGACCGCCACGACCCGCGTCACGGTGCCGGCGATGCCCTGGAGCCAGCTCCTCGTCGGGGGCTGCGCCGTGGCGCTCGTCGTGCTCGCCCTGTGGGATCGGCGTCGGCGTCGTCGACGCTGGGCGGGCATGGTGCAGGAGGCCCGCGAGCAGGGACGTCGGGATGCCGCGGCCGGCGTCTGGACCCTCGCCATCGCTGTGCTGGTGGCCCTCGGCACGTTGACGATGACACCGTCGTCCGCCCGAGCGTCGGAGCCGGTCGGTGTCACGGTGGAGATCTCCCCGCAGCCCGAGCCGATGGTGACGCAGACGGGCCTGGGAGCGGGGCATGCTCTCGCGCAGACGGGCGCCTCCTTCTCCCCGCTGCTCACGCTCAGCGGGCTCGGTGTCATCGCGGTCGGGGTGATGGTCTGGACGATCTCGCGGCGTCGAGAGGTGCAGCGCGCCTCGTCGCCGCGCGACCATCAGTCATCGCGATCCTCGACGCGCGCGTAGCGCGCCGCCGACAGCAAGGGTGAGCGGCATCCTGCGCGCGACAGAGATCGCTCCCGCGCGACGTCCCGGCGGGTCGGACGCGTCAGGTCAGGTGCCGGACGCACGACCTTCGAACACAAGCTCGCCGCCTGTCCCCCGTCCGGCGGACAACTCCTCCACGCGCCGTGTGCGTCACCTGTGCGCACGCTGAATTCCCTAGCGAGTGCGCGGCTATCAGGAGAACCGTCGAACACGTGAAGGACGCACACCAGGAAAGCGAGGAGCACTCCATGCGCAACACGGTAGGGGCATCACGAAAGACGCGAGCGGGCTGGACGGTGGCCGCTGTCGCCGCGCTCGCCGTCTCCAGCTCGGCATTCATCGCCGCCCCGGCGATGGCGGTCGAGACGAACTCCACAGCGACCGCGGAGTCCGCCGTTGCTCCGGCGACCTCGCAGAGCACGACCTCCGTGTCGGAATCCTGCGTGACGCAGTTGACGGACCAGGGCGTCGGCGCAGACGAGGCTGATCGCGCCTGCACCACGGTCGAGACCGTCACGACCGGCGACGCCTTCCAGGTCTCCCCGGAACAGGCCCGCAGCTACGCCGGTGAGGCGCAGCTCGACGCATCGCAGACGGACTCCCTCGTCCAGGCCGCGGCCGCGGGGGAGATCCGCGGCTCCTCCTGGACACACGAATACAACGCGGTGTTCGTCCGAGAGATCCACACGGGGGTCACCTGGTACGACGGCGAGAACGCGTGGATCGCTTCCTACCGCGGGCAGACGGGAAGCCACTCGTGCCACACCGAGGGCGGGTGGCAGGTCGGCGCTTCGGTCAACGTGGTCGAGTGCAGCACTCCCGGACCGGGGTCGAGTGCCGACGCCGTCGAGCGGTTCGATCTCAGCGCCGTGTACCAGGGGAGCCCGATCATCCTCAACGTGGGTCTGCACATGAAGTACAACGCGGACGGCTCCCGCGAGGCCTGGCAGGTCGGCGGATGACCCTCGCGGAGGGGCGGACGATGTCGCAGGTGCCCTCGAGCCGGAGAGACGTCACGGATTGGCTCTTCGTCGCGTGGATCGCCGGCACGGTCCTGGTGTCCTTCGCGTTCGTCGGCGCGCCCCTGATCGTCGCCGCGAGCTCGCTCCTCACCCGTCTTCGCACCGAGAAGAGGAAGCAGATCACGCTCTGGATCGTCGCCGCCGTGCTCTCGATCCTCACGCTGCTCCCCTTCCTGGTCATCTGGTTCGGCGGGGCGGGGAGCTCGTTCAGCGACCATCCGGTGGCGCCGTGACGGTCTGACGCCCAGCCCGCCCTCCCCGGCTCGCCCTCTCGCGGGCGAGAACGGCGACGGCCCCGGTGCTTCGCACACCGGGACCGTTTCGCCGCGGACGCCTCAGTCGATGCGCCCCGCCGCCCACTCCTGGACCAGGACGACCAGCGCGCCGACCTGCTTCTCGTCGAGGAAGGTCGGCACGTCGTGCGGCTGGCCGGGACCGACGACGAGGTGGTGCGCCTTGTCGGGGCTGACGCGCACCGCGGACGGGTCGATGTCGGTACGGGGCGTGGCGATCGCGTCTTCGCCGAGATCGCGGGAACGCAGGTTCCGATCGGTGAGCACGAGCCCGTAGGGACCGAACAGGGTGGCGTCGCTGAAGGACGCGAGCACCCGCTCGCCCGGGTCGAGGGGCACCTTCTTGAGGAGCTTGGCGAAGTGCTTCGCGTGCTTCGCATCGTCCGCGTCCTTCACGATGTCGCCCAGACCCAGCTCGGCGACACGGTCGCGGAGGTTCGTGGTCGGCGCCGGTTCGACCGGCAGCGACTCTCCTCGGCTCTCGAGGATGCGCACGGTCGACGCGATCGCCTCGGCGAGGAGCTCCTCGATCGTGTCGCGGTCCGCCTCGTCGAGGAGCGCCGCGGTGCCCGCCCAGCCGTAGTCCTTCGTCACCGTCGAGGCGAGCGACGCCGTTCGGGCCTCGTACAGCGGGTACTGCCTCTCGACGCCCTTCGAGAAGACCAGGTCGACGGTGTCCTTCGCGACGAGGCGATGGCTGGTGAGGAGGAAGCCCTGCGCCTCGCGTCTGCGGGTGAGGCGATCCTGCACGTGATAGCCCACCCACAGCACCGGCAGCTCGTCGGAGGCCGCGGGGTTCGGCAGCATCAACTGCTCCACCGCGATCCACAGGACCTCGTCGGCGTCGTCCCACTCGGGGTGAGGTCGTCCCGGGACGAAGACGAGGCGGCTCACATCGTCGGCGCGGTCCGCGAGTCCCGCCGCCATCGTGACGAGCTCGGCGAAGAGCTCCCTGCGCTCCGGCGAGCGCCCCTCCAGATATGCGTCGAGGCTCATGGCGAGGAAGCTTAGCGAAGCGCCTCACCCCGGGCGACAGCCGGGCGCCTCAGCGGATGGTCGCCCGCGCATCCTTCGTCAGCAGATGAAGAGTCTGACTCTGATCGGGAAACCGTGTGAAACCGAACTTCTCGTAGAACGGGACGACGTCCTCGTTCAGGGCGTGAACGAGGATCGCTCGGATGCCGATTGTCTCGGCGGCATCGAGCGCTCGGAGTGTCGCGTGCTGCAGGAGCGAGAATCCGAGCCCCATGCCGTGGAAGTCACGATCGACGGCAAGTCGACCGAGGAGCACCACGGGAATGGTCGGAGGCATCTTGTCGGTCGACGCCGGCGGGCCGTCGCCGCGTTCCAGCGAGCTCGACGACAAGCAGTAGTACCCCGCGACGCGGTGCTCGTCGCGAGTGACCGAAACACTGGTGCGGGAGGCTCCCGCCTTCTCGTTGCTGCGTGCGCGTCCTCGGAGCCAGCTGTCGAGCGACTCCTCTCCGGAGTGAAACTCGGAAAGCTTGTCCCCCGCGGAGATGGGGCGCGGGGTCAGGAACTCAGTCACCGTCGGTGAAAACCGATGTGCGCGTCAGGAGATCACGGAGACCGTCGAGCGAGCGGGCGGGGCGATCCATCGCCGAGTGGAAGGCATCGAAGGCGTGCGCGTCGACACGGAGGCGCCGATCCTGCTGGATGACTTCTTCCGCTCGTGCGGTGAGCGTGGCGGCGGAGAAATCGGTGACGGTGCGACCCGTGATCGCGGCGGCGGTTTCGATGGCCTCTTTCTGGGCAGCCGTCATGCGGAGTTCGATGCGGGCGTCCTTCACGGGTCTGTTCACCACTCGATTGTACGGCAGATAGCCGTACGGGGAAGGTGGCTCGTGTTCCGCTGTTTCCCTCCGGCGACCCTCAGACGCGCGACAGTCGCACCGCCACGAACGGCCGGCCCGGCAGCGTCACGCGGGCCGTCCCGGAATGGATGCCGTCGACCCGGTCGATCGTCATGTTCCACGTGTCGATCACGTCGATGCTCCAGTCGCCCTCACCGAGCACGACGTTGCGGAAGCGCGGGCGGTTGAAGCCGAAGTAGGCCACCCGGACCGTGCCGTCGGGTGACTGCGCCCACGGCACGTCCCAGTCCGAGGGAGCGGGGTCGAGCACGCCGCCGGGCACCTCGGCGAGCACGCTCTCGAGGAAGCCGATGCGCGCGGGGGAGGTGCCGTGGAGCACGCCGCCCTTCGCCCACCAGAGGACCTCGCTGTCGGAGCCGGCGGCATCCGGGACCTTCGCCTCGCCCACCGGGGCCGGGAGGTAGGTCTCGCCGTGACCGACGTATCCGCCGCGGACGGCGCCCTCCCAGAAGCGGCGCGTCATCTCCTCGCCGGTGATGTTGCCCCAGCCCTGATCGATGTCGCCCTCGTAGGCGCACTCGTCGATCACGACGGGCTTCCCCCAGCGTTCGCGCCACTCGTCGGTGTTCTCGGCGGTGCGGTACACGTCGACCCGCTGGATGCTGACGTGCGTGATCCACGGGCGCGAGTAGTCGTAGAAGGGGCGGCAGTTGTGGATCGAGGTGAGGTGGTCGGCGTGGTCCTCCTCGCCGACGATCGCGGCGAGACGCTCCCAGTCGTCCTCGTCCTTGGCCCAGACGAGGTCGTACTCGTTCGCCATCGACCACCAGACGTTCGAGAACGCGGCGAGGCGACGCACGACGTAGCGCACGTACCGGCCGTCGACCGCCGGGCCGAGGTCGGCGAAGCCCCAGCGGTCGTACGCGTGGAACAGGATGAGGTCGGCTTCGATGCCGCGCTCGCCGAGCTGTGCGATGCGCTTCTCGAGACGGCGGAAGTGCGCGGGGTCGAAGCGTTCGAGGTCGAACCCGTCGTCGAGGGACCCGGGGAAGACGAAGTCGTCGGGCTCGTTCGCGTTGAAGAGGTACGACTTCGGGAACAGGCACATGCGGATCTTCCGGAACGGCCCGTCGGTGAGCGTCTCGAGCGTCTGCTCCTGCAGGGCGTCGGGCTGGTGGGTCCAGGCGTACGCCGTGGTGCCGAGCGGGCGGTGACGCGTGCCGTCGGCGTGCGCGAAGTGGAACCCGTCGACGCGGACCGGCCCGTGCGCGCCCTCACGCGCCGCACCGACGAGCGCCTCCCCGGTCAGACCGTCGAGGGAGCGCGCGGTCGCCGAGGTCGAGAACGTCCAGCGTCCCTCCTGATCGGCGAGCACCCGCACGACCCACTCACCGTCGCCGTCGTAGAAGCCGCCGACGCGGACGGTCGAGCCGTCGGGACGCGTGAACTCGGCGTGCAGGTCCACATCGACGAACGGGTTGCCGTGGGAGGGGCCGTCGATGCGCACCTCGATCGCGCCCCACCGGCTCGCGTCCGCGACCGGGCGGACCGCGGCGGACGCGCGGTCGACGTCGTCGCCCTCGTAGGTGGGGTCGGGCGCGATCGCCGGGAGGTACGCGGGGCGCTCCGCCGTGTCGCCGACCTCGGCCAGCTCCGCCCACAGCTGTGCGCGTGCCTCGGGCGATTCGAGGGACGGCACCAGAGCGATGAGGGAGCCGAGCCGACCGCCGCGGAACTGCGCCGCCATGGGGGAGGCGGCGAAGCCGGGCATGAGGCGCTCGAGCACCGCGCGGGCGCCGGGGTGGTCGAGGGCTTCGCCGAAGGTGGAGCGGCGGTCGAACATGGAATCTCCTCGGGGCTGCGGGGGTGTCGGAGGGGCGGATGCCGGGCGTCAGGCGGTCGCGTCGCGCACGGCGCGGTCGACCCGCGCCAGCACATCCGGCGGGGTGAACATCAGGGCGGAGGACAACGGCCGTCCGGCGCCCCACACGGTGCCGGAGCGCACGCCCTCGACGCGCTCGGGAGCCGTCTCCCCGAGGGCGTCGAGCAGCGCGTCGTACGCGCGCGGGTCGTCGATCACATCGGCGAGCATCGCCTCGAGACCCGGCAGGGGAGGCCGCGGGGGAGCGGCCGGGACCGTGACACGCCACTCGTGCGTGCCCGAGCCGACATCCGTCGGGGCGGGCACGCCGTCGGCGAGGAGCCCCGGGAGAGCGACCTCGGCCGTGGTGTTCGGCGGCACGATCGCGCGGACGCGCACGATCTCGGTGCCGGGCTCGCGCTCCCACGACACCTCGGCCGGGCCGTGAGCGGTGAGGTGGCGCGCCGACGCGTGCTCGAGCGCGGCGAGCGGACGCGGGGCGACGCGCAGGCGTCGATAGCCGGGGGCGGCGGGAGCGAGCCCCGCGACCGTCCGGTGCAGCCAGTCCGCCACCGCGCCGAGGGCGTAGTGGTTGAACGAGGTCATCTCGCCGGGGTTCACCGAGCCGTCGGGCAGCAGGCTGTCCCAGCGTTCCCAGACCGTGGTCGCCCCCTGCGTGACCGGGTACAGCCACGAGGGGCACTGCGTCTGCAGCAGCAGCCGCTCGGCCGCGTCGTGGTGGCCGCCGTCGCTCAGGGCGTCGGCGATGATCGGCGTGCCGACGAAGCCGGTCGAGATGCGGTAGCCGCTCTCGCGGACGAGGGCGGCGAGCCGATCGGCGAGAGCGGCGCGCGTCGGGGCATCCCGCACGAGGTCGAAGGCGAGGGCGAGCGCGTACGCGGTGGGGGCGTCGCTCATCATGCGACCGGCGGGGGTGACGTACTCCGCCACGAAGGCGCGGCGGCTGCGTTCGGCGAGAGCGTGGTAGGTCTCGGCATCCGCGGTGTTCTCCAGCATCGCCGCAGCCTCCGCGACCTGGCGAAGAGAGCGGGCGAAGTACGCGGTCGCGACGATGTCGCCGTCGACCTTCGCCTTCCCGGGCTGGTCGGGCGGCGCGCTCGGGTCGAGCCAGTCGCCGAGCTGCAGGCGTCCGGCCCACAGGCCCGACTCCCCGGCATCCGCCCGCACCGCGTCGACCCACGCGCGCATACTCGGGTACTGCGCGGCGAGGACCTCGCGGTCGCCGAAACGCTCGTGCAGGACGGTGGGGGTGACGGTGGCCGCGTCGCCCCACGCCGCGACCGGACCGCCGCCCGCGAACGAGGGCAGAGCGGCCGGGATCACGAGCGGGACGACGCCGTCGGCCCGCTCCTGTTCGAGGGCGAGGTCGCGCAGCCACGAGGTGAGGAAGCCGTCGCAGTCGTAGAGGAACGACGCCGTGGGCGCGAACACCTGGAGGTCGCCGGTCCAGCCCAGGCGTTCATCGCGCTGCGGGCAGTCGGTGGGAAGCGCGAGGAAGTTGCCGCGCATGCCCCACACGACGTTCTCGTGCAGCCGGTTCACCAGCGCGTGCGACGAGGTGAACCACCCGGTGCGCTCCATGTCGCTGTGCAGCACGACGGCCTCGACCTGCGCGTCGGTCACGTCGATCCCGGTGACCTCGGCGTAACGGAAGCCGTAGAACGAGAAGCGGCTCTCGAGCACGTCGTCGCCGCCGGACAGGACGAAGGATGCCTCGGCCTTCGCGTTGCGGAGCGGGCGGAGCGCGAGCTCGCCCTCGTCGAGCACCTCGGCGTGGCGGATCGTGACGGTCGCGCCGGCATCGCCGCGCACCCGCAGACGGAGACGACCGACGAGGTTCTGGCCGAAGTCGAGCACCTCGCCCCCGGAGGGCGTGGCGAGCCGCGCGACGACCGGGAGGCTCTCGTGGCGGCGGACCGGCTCGGCGATGCGCGCCTCGGGGACGGGCACGTTCTCGTAGCCGGGGCGGGCGACGAGCCCCACCCGCGCGGGCGTCCAGTGTCGGTCGGTGCCCGAGGTCACGGCATCCGGGGTCGACCAGGGGCCGCGGAGGCGGAGGTCCTGATGCTCGCCCGCGTAGATGCCGCTCGTGACGATCTCGGTGTCGCCCGTCGCGATCCAGGCGGGTCCCGTCGGCGCGACCGTCTCGACCGTGCCGTCGGCGAAGGTCACGCGCAGCTGCGCGAGGAACGAGGGCTGGTCGCCGTAGATCCGGTCGGCGAACGTGAAGAAGCCGTAGCGCTCGGTGTACCAGGCACCGGCGAGCGTCGCGCCCACGACGTTCTCGCCCTCGAGGAGCAGGTCGGTGACGTCGACGGTCTCGTGCACGAGCCGGTCGCGCGTCGCGCTCCAGCCCGGGGCCAGCACGTCGTCGGAGACGGCGCGGCCGTTGAGCTCGGGTTCGGCGCTGCCGAAGGCGGTCCACAGCAGGAGCGCGCGACGGACGGGCCGATCGAGGCGGAACGTGGTGCGCACGAGCGCGGGCTGGGCTTCGCGCTCGGGGTCGGCGAGGCCGATCGGCTCGGCGACCCACTCGCCGGGGGCGAGGAAACCGGCCTCGACCGCGAGGGGGGCGCTCCAGGGGGTGACGACTCCGTCGACGCCGGTCACCCGCACGCGCACCTCGCGGCGCTCGCCGGGTGCGAGGGGGGTGAACGGCCACGCCACGAGAGCGGACTCCGACCCCTCGAGCGCGACGGTGGCCTCGCCGTCGGTGACCTCCGCGGCGGCCTGACGCCAGGACGGGGTCGACGTCTCGACGCGCCAGGTGAGGCGCGGTGCGGGCGTCGCGAGGAACGGGGAATCGGTGCGCAGCTCGGCTTTCACCGCGGCGACTCGGGTGTCGGTGGTCATTCGTCGTCTCCCTCGGCGACCCAGGCGGTCGCGTCGATCCTGCCTTCTCGTGCGTACACGCCGATCACGCGCCCGGTGAACGACTCCGTCACCTCGGACGACAGGAAGCGCCCGTCCACCTCGGCCAGGGGGATGCGCTGCCCGTCGACGGTGGCGGCGAGGTGCAGCGCATGGATCGCGGGAGCGAAGCTCACCGCGGAGCTGCCCGGCCCGCAGTCGATGTGCAGGGTCGCCGTGGGTGCGGTCAGGGGCGCGCGCCATTCCTGGACGAGGTCGCCGACCACGGCGCGGGCGACGATCGCCCCCGCCCCCGCCTCGACCTCGACGTGGAAGCGCTCGTCGTAGCGGACGGCGAGACCTCCGATCCCCGCGGACACGTCGACCTCGACCGAGGTGCGCTGGGCGAGGTGCACCTGGCGTCGACCGACGAACACCGGGCGGGGATCGCCCAGCGTCGAGCCGTCGGCATCCAGGCGCATCCAGCCCGGCCGCGCGCCGAGGTCGGCGTGATCGGTGGGCAGCGAACGGACCGCGATCCATTCCCCGTCGAGAGCCGTCTCGGGCGAGAAGGCGATCTCGACGCGCGTGCCCGGGCGCGGGTTCAGCGGGACGGGCTCGATCGTCGGCCAGCCGTCCGCCTGCCAGGCGACGCGCGTGACGAAGGTCTCCCGGCCGAGTGCGGAGAACGCGCGGGTCATGCCGCGCGGGCGCACGCCCAGCAGCACGCACACCCACTCGCCGTCGGGGCCTGTGACGAGATCGCCGTGACCGGTGTTCTGCACGGGACGCGTGGTCGAGCGCGCGGAGACGAGCGGGTTCCCCGGGGCCGCCTCGAAAGGCCCCTCGGGGGTGTCGGCGCGGGCGAGGGAGACGCCGTGACCGCGCTCGGTGCCGCCCTCGGCGATGAGCAGGTACCAGCGCCCGTCGATCTCGTACAGGTGCGGGGCCTCGGGGAACATCCCGCCCACCCCCGACCACAGCGAGCGCGGCTCCTCGAGCGCGCGGTGCGTCTCGAGGTCGACGCGGACCTGCTGGATGCCGGTGTGGGTGCCCGCGTCCGCACCGCCGAGGATGAGCCCCGAGTAGGTGAGGTACGCCGTGCCCGCTGCATCCCACACGATGTCCGGGTCGATGCCGTCGAGCGAGCGCGACCCGTCGGAGACGGTGAGGAGGTCGCCGTCGCTCCACGGACCCGCGGGGTCGGTCGCGGTGAAGTGCAGCATGCCGCGGCCCATCGCGTCGGTCACCACGACGTGGAAGACCCCGTCGCGGTGCCGCAGCGTCGGCGCCCATGCCCCGCCCGCGGTCGGCACGTGCTCGACGCCGAGCTGCCCGGGCCGCGTGGCGACGTGGCCGATGAGCTCCCACTCGACGAAGTCGGTGGAGCGGTGGATCGGGATGCCGGGAAGGTATTCGAACGTCGAGGTCGCGAGGTACCACGCGTCGCCGACGCGGACCGCCGAGGGGTCGGGGTGAAAGCCCGCGATGAGCGGGTTGGGGAGAGCGGCGGTGGTCGTCATGATCCTCGGGGGGTTCGGCCCCGCCGCCGCCCGGCGGGGTGCAGCGGGCGACGGCGGGAGAAGGGGCGGACGGCTCAGCCGGCGAAGAGGCGGCCGAGCTCGGCGGCGAGGGCCACCGCGCGGGGGTCGCCACCGCCGGGCCACGCCCCGCGGGCGATGGTCCAGGCGAATGCGATGCCCGTCTCGGGGTCGACGCACGCGAGGCCTCCCGCGGCGCCGTCGTGGCCGAACGCGCTCACGCCGCCGAACGGCATGGCCGGTGTCGGCTTCTGGAACACGATCGCGTGGGCGCGGTCGTGCTGACCGAGCACCTCGTCGTAGCCGTGAACCTGCTGCTGCCCGATCTGCGCGACCGTGTCGGCCGAGAGGAAGGGCGCGGCGCCCTCGACCCCGGTGACCGCAGCCGCGAGCAGGCGGGCGATGCCGCGCGCGCTGCCCGTGCCCGAGGTCGCCGGGTGGCCGTAGCGCCAGCTGCGCGGGTCGTTCGCGAAGTCGGGCGTCGGCGGAGCGCTGCCGAACACGCGGACCCCGAGCGCGGTCGGTCGCCGGTCTCCGACGCCCGCGGCGGGCGGGGTCATCGGCTGGAGGTCGACCCGGCGGTGCTCCTGATCTGCGGGGAGCCCGAGGAAGAAGTCGATGTCGTGCGGGGCACGGATCTCCTCCTCGTAGAACGCGTGCATCGTCCGGCCCGTCACCCGGTGGATGAGCTCGGCGCCGAGGTTGCCGATCGTCACCCCGTGGTACCCGAAAGCGCTTCCCGGATGCCAGAGGGGCCGGGTCGCGGCGAGCCGCGCCGCCGCGACGGACTGGTCGAGCGCCTCGAAGCGGTCGAGCGGCGGATCGGTCTGCGCGAGCCCCGCCTGGTGCGACAGGAGCTGCCGGACCGTGACGCGCTGCTTTCCGGCCGCCGCGAACTCGGGCCAGTGATCGGCGACGAGGTCGTCGAGGTCGAGCAGACCGCGCTCCACGAGCAGACCGATCGTGATGCCGATGGTGTTCTTCGTGACCGAGAACGGCACGAGCACCGAGTCCTCGCCGAGGTGGCGTCCGCCCCAGACGTCGAGCACCGGGACGCCGCGGTGGAACGCGGCCGCCTGGAACGACAGCTCGGGGTCGTCCGCGAGCGCGGCGTCCAGCCGGGCGACCGCGTCGGCGATCCGCTCGTCGGCGCGGCCGTGCAGGTGCTCCGTGGCGAGCGGATTCACGCCGACACCGACCAGACCGTGTCGAGCGGCGTCTCGACGACCGAAGCCCCCGCGCGCAGCGTGTAGTCGCCGGGCTCGGTCATCCACGCGCCGTCCCAGTGCGCGAGGCGCCGCGCGGGAACCGAGACCCGGGCTTCGACGCTCTCGCCGGGGGCGGCGGTGACCGTGGCGAAGCCGACGAGCCAGCGCGCGGGGCGCTCGACGCCCGAGTCGGCGCGCTCGGCGTAGACCTGGACGACCTGACGGCCGTCGCGCCCGCCGGTGTTGGTCACGCGGACCACGAGGTCGTCTCCGTCGCGCTTCGCGGCATCCCACGACCAGGTCGTGTAGCCCAGGCCGTGGCCGAAGGGGAAGGCGGGGGCGGTGTCGGCGCGCAGCCAGGCCCGGTATCCGACGTGGATGCCCTCGTCGTAGCGGAGCACGCCGTCGGTCGGGGTGACATCCAGCACCGGCACGTCGGCCATCTGCGCCGGCCATGTGGTGGGCAGGCGCCCGCCGGGCTCGGCGGTCCCGGTGAGGACCGCCGCGAGGGCGGTGCCGAACTCCTGCCCGCCGAAGTAGCCCTGGACGACGGCCGCGACGTCGCCTGCCCAGGGGAGCACGACCGGGGAACCCGCGTTGACGATCACGATCGTGCGGGGGTTGGCCCGTGCGACGGCGCGCACGAGGTCGTCCTGGCGGCCCGGCAGGTCGAGAGAGGTGCGGTCGTAGCCCTCGGACTCGACCTTGGAGTTGGTCCCCACGACGACCACGGCGACCTCGGCGGCCTCGGCGGCGGCGACGGCGCGGGCGATCAGCTCGTCGGGGTCGGTGCGCTCGGGGGCGATGCCCAGGGTCGCGCTCATCGCGCCGGAGAGTGCTCCAGAGCCGTCGCGTGAGAACTCGGCGCGCACCGCGATCTCGCGGCCGGCCTCCACCTCGACGGTGGCCGTGACGGACGGCGGGTTGAGGAAGGCTGCCCCCAGGTCGGTGCCCTCCAGGACGGGGCTGTCGTCGAGCACGAGCTCGTCGTCGACGAAGATCCTCGCGGGGTTGCCGCCGGCGAAGCCGAGCTCGATGGCGCCCGACTGCTCCGGCGTGTAGAGGGTCTCGAAGACCACGGTGCGGCTGGCCTCGATCGGGGCGTCGCCCCCGAACCACACCAGGGCCGACGCGCGACGGTCCTCGGCGAACAGCTCGGTGCCCGCGGCATCCAGGAATCGCACCCGCAGGCCGGGCTCGCCGGTGGCGGGGTTGCGCATCTGCGAGAGCGGCAGCTCGGCCACGCCCTCCTGCGTCACCGCGCCGAGCTCGAAGGCGACCCGGTCGTCGCCGAAGGCGTCGCGCAGGCCCGCGAGAGGAGACACGATGTGCGCGGGGATGACGGTCGCGCTGCCGCCGCCCTGGGTCCGTGCGTCGCGCGCGTTCTGCCCGATGACGGCGAGGGATGCCACGGCCCCGGCGTCGAGGGGGAGGATGCCGTCGTTGCTCAGGAGCACCGTGCCGGCGATCGCCGACTCGCGCGCGAACTCGGTGGCATCCACAGCCGTCGGCTCGATCGCGCTGCTGCCCTCGAGGGCGCCGACGCGCTCGGCGAGCAGCAGCAGCCGCAGGACCTTGCGGTCGAGGTCGGCTTCCTGCACGCGGCCGTCGCGGACGGCGTCGACGAGGTCGGCCCACGCGGGAGCGGGTCCGGGCATGGCGAGGTCCTGCGCTGCGGCGACGGCGTCGAGCGAGCGCACGGCGGTCCAGTCGCTGATGACCACGCCGTCGAAGCCCCACTCGGAGTTCAGCGGCGTCTCGAGAAGGTCGTTCTCGGTCATCGTCACGCCGTCCACCGCGTTGTACGAGCTCATGATCGACCACGCACCGGCGTCGACCGTGCGCTCGAAGGGGGCGAGATACAGCTCGCGGAGCGCCCGCTCGTCGACCTGCACGTCGACGGTGAAGCGGTCGGTCTCGGAGTCGTTCGCGACGAAGTGCTTCGGCGTCGCGGCGACGCCGTTGTCCTGCAGACCGCGCACGTACGCCGCGCCCAGCTCGGCGGTGAGCTCGGGGTCCTCGCTCAGGCACTCGAAGTGGCGCCCGCCGAGCGGGGAGCGGTGCAGGTTGATGGTCGGTCCGAGCACGACGTCGACGCCCTTGCGACGAGCCTCGGATGCCGCGGCCGCGCCGTAGCGGTAGGCGAGGTCGACGTCCCACGAGGCGGCCAGCGCCGACCCCGACGGCATGTTGAGCGAGGGCTCGCGCTCGTCCCAGCGGGGTCCGCGGACACCCGCGGGACCGTCCGAGAGGGTCATCGCCCGCAGCCCGATCTCGGGGAGGGGGACGGTGGTCCAGAAGTCGGCGCCCTGGACCAGGGCGGCCTTCTGCTCGAGGGTCAGCGCCGCGAGCAGCGGGACGAGGTGGGCGGTGGCGGACGAAGCAGTCACGGTGGTCTTTCCGGTGGGGTGAGGGTCAGGATGCCGACAGCAGGGCGCGCCGCGCGGCGCGACGCTCTTCCTGGCGGTCGGGGTCGGGCACGGGGGCGGCCATGAAGAGACGCTGGGTGTACGGGTGCTCGGGGGCGGAGGTGACGCGGTCGGCGTCTCCGGTCTCGACGATCTCGCCCTTGTACATCACGGCCACGCGGTGGCTGATGTGACGGACGACGGCGAGGTCGTGCGTGACGAAGAGGTACGCCACTCCCGTGCGGTTCTGGATGTCGATGAACAGGTCCAGCACGCGGGCCTGGGTCGACAGGTCGAGCGCGGACACCGGCTCGTCGCACACGATGAGCCGCGGCTGCAGCGCGAGCGCGCGGGCGATGGCCACGCGCTGACGCTGGCCGCCCGAGAACTCGCGCGGCAGGCGGTTGCGGGCATCGCCCGGGAGCCCCACCTGGTCGAGCAGGTCGCGCACCCGCTTCTTGGCATCGGATGCCGACACCCCGGCCACCGTGAGCGGCTCGATGAGGATCTGCTCGACGGTCATCGAGGGGTTCAGCGACGAGTACGGGTCCTGGAAGACGACCTGGATCTCGGAGCTCAGCGCGCGCCGCGCGGAACGGCCGAGGTGCGAGATGTCGCGCCCGTCGTAGGTGATCTTCCCCCCGCTCACCGGGGCGAGGCCGAGAGCGGCACGGCCGAGCGTGGTCTTGCCCGACCCCGACTCGCCGACCAGGCCCACGGTCTCCCCGGGGAGGATGTCGAGCGAGACGCCCTTGAGGGCTCGGAACGGCTTCGCGCGGAAGCCCTTCCCGGGGTACTCGACGACGAGGTCGTCGATGGTCAGCAGCGGGGTGCTCATGCCACCACTCCGTTCTCGGCGCCGAGCGGCGGCCGCGCGGGACCCTCGTCGAGGATCGCGTCCAGCAGCGCCCGCGTGTACGGGTGCTGCGCGTCGTTGAAGATGGCCCGCACGGGACCCTGCTCGACGAAGCGGCCGTTCTGCATCACGGTGACCCGGTCGCAGAGGTCGGCGACGACGCCGAAGTTGTGCGTGACGAGCAGCATCGCCATGTGCCGCTCCTGCTGCAGATCGCGCAGCAGCTCGAGCACCTCGGCCTGCACGGTCACGTCGAGGGCGGTGGTGGGCTCGTCGGCGATGATCAGCTCGGGGTCGGTGGAGATCGCCCCGGCGATGAGCACGCGCTGCGCCATTCCGCCCGAGACCTCGAACGGGTACGCGTCGAACGTGCGCTTCGGCTCGGGGATGCCGACCCGGGCGAGCAGGTCGAGCGAACGCTCCCGCGCGTCCTTCGCGGAGAGGTGCAGGTGCTTGCGCAGCGGCTCGACGAGCTGGCTCCCGATCGTGAAGGCGGGGTCGAGGTTGCTCATCGGCTCCTGGGGGATGTACCCGATGCGCTTGCCGCGGACACCCGCGTACACGCGCTCCGAGGCGTCGGCCAGGTCGACGCCGTCGAACGAGATGGTGCCGCCGGTGACCGAGCCGCCGCGGGGCAGCAGGCCCAGGACGCCGAACGCGGTCTGCGTCTTGCCGGAACCCGACTCGCCGATCAGCCCGTGCACCTCGCCCTTGCGGATGTCGAGCGAGACGCCGTGGACGACCTCGATGTGCGAGCCGTCGGCCTGGTCGTACCCGACCCGCAGGTCGCGGACGCGCAGGACCGGATCGGTCGACTTGCTGCGCGCGTCCTCGCGGTGCACGATCACGTCGCCGTCGGCGACCTCGGGGATCTCGTCGGGGTCGGTCAGATCGCCTCCGCCGAGCGCCACGGAGGTGGTCGCGGTGGCGATCGACCCGGTCGCGGTCAGCACCGCACGGCGGCGACGGCGCCGCACGGTGACGGTGCGCTCGAGCTCGTCGCGCAGCACGTTGGCGAGCAGCGTGAGGGCGATGCAGGTCAGGGCGATCGCGAGGGAGGGCCACACCAGCAGCACGGGGTTCTTGTAGATGTTCTTGAACCCGTCGGTGAGCATCGAACCCCAGGTGGGGACGTTGACGTCGCCGAGGCCGAGGAACTCCAGGCCCGACTGGATCGCGATGGCGATGCCGGCGATGATCGCCGACTGGATGATGATGGGCGCCCGCACGACCGAGAAGACGTGGCGTCCGATGATGCGGAGGTCGCTCAGACCCGACACCCGCGCCGCGTCGACGTACAGCTCGCTGCGCACCGCGGTGACCGAGGCGTAGACGAGGCGGAAGTAGGCCGGGGCGAGCAGGATGCCGAAGATCACCATCGACAGCCAGACCGAGGGGCCGAGCACGGCGCGCGCCGCCAGCAGCACCACGATGCCGGGGAGGGCCATGTTCAGCTCGGTGACCCACGTGGCGGCGGTGTTGAACCAGCCCTGGTAGTAGCCGGCGATCAAACCGCTGACCACACCGAGGACGACGGCCACGACGAGGGCGATGAGGGCCGCGGCGATGCTCGTCTGCGTGGCCGCGAGCAGGCGCGAGAGCACGTCGCGACCGCTGCCGTCGGTGCCGAGGAGGTGAGCGCCGGAGGGGCTGGCCAGGATCGCGCGGATGTCGGCGAAGTTCGGGTCCTGGGGGGCGACGAGGGGGCCGACGACCGCCAGGACGGCGATGACCGCGAGGAAGCCGAGCGAGATCAGTCCGAGGGGACGCCGCGTCAGGCGGCGGAACAGCGCCACGCGGACCGGGGCGACCGGGACGGTGGGGGGAACGGCGATGGCGGTCATGACAGTCGCACCTTCGGGTTGAGAGCGGCCTGAGCCAGGTCGATGAGGAGGTTGACCACCACGACGATGATCGCGAACGCGATCACGAGGCCCATGACGACGGGGATGTCGCCCTGCGTGGTGGCGCGGACGCTGAGCTGGCCCATGCCGGGGATGGCGAAGATCTGCTCGACGATCACCGCGCCGCCGAGGAGTCCGACGAACTGCACGGCGAGCACCGCGAGGGCGGGGCCGCCGGCGTTGCGCAGGACGTGGCGGTAGATGACCGAGTTCTCGCTGAGGCCGCGGGCCCGGAGGGTGCGGACGTAGTCGCGCGAGGTGGCGTCGATCACCGAGCCGCGCACCTGCTGCGCGACGGTGGCGATCGCGCCGATCGAGAGCGCGACGATCGGGAGGACGACGGATGCCACCCACCCGCTGAACGAGGTGGTGAGGGGCGTGTAGCCGGTGGCCTTGAACCAGCCGAGGTTCACCGCGAAGACGAGCACGAGAAGCAGTGCGATGAGGAAGCCCGGCACGGCGAAGCCGACGAGCGAGAGGAACTGGACGCCGGCGTCGATCACGCCGCCGCGGCGGGCGGCGAGGACGCCGAGGAGGATCGAGAGGATCGCCGAGACGAGGGTCGCGCCGATGACGATCGAGAGGGTGACGGAGAGGCGACCGCTGACGCTCACGGAGACGAGCTCGCCGTTGAACCAGCTGCGGCCGAGGTTGCCCGTGACGGCGGAGGAGAGCCAGTCGCCGTACTGCGCGAGCAGGGGGCGGTTCAGGCCCAGCTCGGCGGTCTTCTTGGCGACGGTCTCGGCGGTGGCGTTCTCGCCGAGGATGCGACGGGCGATGTCGCCGCCCGCGGCGTAGAGGAGGGTGAACGCGAGGAAGGAGATGACGGCGATGAGCACGACACCGGAGAGGAGTCGGCGCACGATGAATGCGAGCATGTGTGGTCCCTGGGGCCCGGGCCGGCCCGCCCGCGCCGGGGCGCGGACGGACCGACGGACGGATCAGTTCTTCGGCGAGAAGTCGAAGATCGACGGGTAGGCGTTGGTGGGCCAGAACTCCAGGTTCGTGTTCGCGTCGGTCGCGAACGTGCCCTGGACGCGGAAGAACGGGGCGAACCAGGCCTGGTCGACCATGTAGGTGTTCAGCTCCTTGACCGCGGCGTCCGACTCGTCCTGCGTTCCGTTCTGGACCGTCGAGATCAGCGCGTCGACCTTCGGGTCCTCGTACTTGAACGGGTTGAAGGTCGCGTCCGGGGCGATCATGAAGTTGATCAGCTGCCAGTCGGGGTTCTGCTCCAGCGCCATCCACGTCGCCGGGTACTTCGGGGCGAGCATGTCGGTGATGAAGTTGCCGGTGCCGGGGTCGGTGTAGTTGACCGTGATCCCGATGTCCGACAGCTGCTGTGCGACGAGGTCGAACGTCTGCTGGAACGCGGGCGTCGACATCATGTTCAGCGTGAAGCCGTTCGGGTAGCCCGCGTCGGCGAGGAGCTTCTTCGCGGCGGCGGGGTCGTACGGGTACGTGCTGTCGAGCGACTCGTCGTAGGCGACCGAGGTCTTCGGGAACACCTGCTCGGTCACGGTGCCGTAGCCCGTCTGCAGCGACTGCAGCAGCGCCTCGCGGTCGAAGGCCATGTTGATGGCCTGACGGACCTTCACGTCGGCGAGCTCGGGCGCCATCGTGCCGGCGCGGTCGAGCAGCAGCAGGCCCTGGAAGTCCAGCTCATTGGACTCGATCGTCCAACCGGCGCCCTCGACCTCGCTGATCGTGTTGTTGTCGGCGATCTTCGCGCCGTTGGCCTCACCCGCGCGGATCGCGTTGAGCGTCGCGGTCGGGTCCTCGAGGACGTTGATGGTGAGGTTCTGGTACTTCACCGCGTCCTTGTTCCAGTAGTCGGGGTTCGCGGTGTAGTTGTACGTGGTGCCCGTGACCGACGAGGCGGTGTCGAGGATGTAGGGGCCCGAGCCGACGGGGTTCGTGGCGACGTCGGCGTTGCCGAACGAGGACGGCGCCTCGATGAGGCCGGGGGCGATGGAGAGCAGATTCACCAGCGACGGGTCGGGAGCCGCCTGCGTGATGGTGACGGTGGTGGCGTCGACGGCGGCGAACTCCTTGCCCGCGAGCGTGGCGGCCTGCGGCGCGGTGCCGTCGCGGAAGCGCTCGAGGCTCGCGACGACGGCGGAGGCGTCGAGCGGCGTGCCGTCCGTGAATTTCACGCCGTCCTTCAGTGTCAGCGTGAGGACCGTCTTGGCGTCGTTGTACTCCCACTTCGTGGCGAGCCAGGGCTGGATCTCGCCCTTCGAATCCTTCTGCAGGAGGGTGTCGAACACCGCCTGGAAGAACGGGCTCCGGTTGCCGTACTCGGCGCCGGCGCCGATGTCATAGCTCGTGGGCGAGGCGATCGCGGTCAGCGTGAGTCGATCAGCGCTGCCGGAGCCGTCGCTCCCCGACCCTCCGCCGGAGCATCCCGTCAGCACGAGTGCTGCCGCGACGGCGAGGGCTGCTGTGGCCTTCCATCGGAACATCGTTGGTCCCTTCATCGTGGCGATACCCCTGTGGATCGCCCTGCGCCGAGACGGTAACAGCAATTCCGAGTGCCCGCTAGATTTTTGGAGCAAAAAACTAGCGGTCGCTAGGAATTCGTTATAAAACGTTTCATGGAAGGTCGTTCGCGCGGCCGATGGGGTCCTGCGCGAGCGGATACGGTGGCTCAATGACCGAGACGACGCGCACCCCGCGCAAGCCGAGGGGGGAGTACGCCAAAAGCGAGGCGACCCGCCAGGCGATCCTCGACGCCGCGCTGGAGGTCTTCGCCGAGTCCGGCTTCCGGGCCGGTTCTCTGCGCGAGATCGCGCAGCGCGTGGGCATGAGCGAAGCGGGGCTCCTGCACCACTTCCCTCGCAAGAGCGCGCTCCTGCTCGCGGTGCTCGACCACCGCGACGAGGCGGCGCGGGCCGTGGTGGACTTCGACCTCACCGATGGCGCGGCCACCCTGCAGGGGCTCGTCGAGCTCGCCGCCCTCAACGCATCGATGCCGGGCGTCGTCGAGCTCTTCTGCACGCTCTCCGCCGAGGCGACCTCTCCCACGCACCCCGCGCACGAGTACTTCCAGAACAGGTACACCTACGTCCGCACACGGCTGACGGATGCCTTCGAGCGCCTCCGAGCGGCCGGACGCCTCGTCGACGGGGTCGATCCCGCCCGGGCGGCCGTCACGACGACCGCGCTCATGGACGGACTGCAGGTGCAGTGGCTCCTCGATCCCGCGTCGACGGACATGTCCCGCGACCTCGCCGCGCACTTCCGGCTGCTCGTCCGCGGGTTCGACCTGCAGGCCCTCGAGAACGTCCTCGACCTGCACGCGGGGGAGCCCCGATGATCCGCGAGCCCTTCCTCGAGGGGTGGACGGTCGGTCCGAAGCGCGGTGCCTTCGAAGCACAGGATGCCGCGACCCTGTCGCGCGTCACCCTTCCGTACGACGCCCTCCGCGATCTGCCGCGCTCGCCCGACAGCCCGCAGGGGGTGACGTCCGGCTACTACCCGGGGGGAGTCTTCGAGTACGTCCGCGAGTTCGACGTCCCGGAGTCGTGGCGCGACAAGACCGTCCTGTTCGAGTTCGAGGGCGTCTACCGCGACGCCGTCGTCTTCGTGAACGGCGAGCGCGCGGCCCACGAGGGCAGCGGGTACGCGGCCTTCACCGTCGAGGCCGACGCGTTCCTCCGCTTCGGCGAGACCAATCGTCTGAGCGTCGAGGCCCGGGTCCACAAGGACTCCCGCTGGTACACCGGGGCCGGCATCCATCGTCCGGTCCACCTCGTCGTGGCCGATCCCGTGCATCTGCCGCTCGACGGCGTGCGCGTGACGACGCCCGATATCGACGACGAGCGGGCGATCGTCGCGGTCGCCACGCGCGTGCGCAACACCACCCGACACACGCGGACCACCCGGGTGACGTGGGAGATCCACGATCCGGCGGGTGCCGTGGTCGCGACGGGCTCGTCACCGGTCACCGTCCTGCCCGGTGAGGACGCGGTCGCCCGTGCGCGGCTGAGGGTCGAGCGGCCGGAGCTCTGGAGCATCGACACCCCGGCGCTCTACGATGTGCACACAGCGCTCGCCGACGAGGGCGGCAGCGCGCCGATCGACACGGATCGCACGGTCTTCGGCATCCGCTCCCTTCAGCTCGACCCCGCGCACGGGCTCCGCATCAACGGCGAGAGCGTGACGTTGCGCGGGGCGTGCGTGCACCACGACAACGGTCCGCTCGGCGCCGTCTCGATCGCGGCCGCCGAGGATCGCCGCGTGCGGCTGTTGAAAGACGCGGGGTTCACCGCGATCCGCAGCTCGCACAACCCGGCCGGCCGCGCGCTGCTCGAGGCCTGCGATCGGCACGGCATGGTCGTGATGGACGAGCTCGGCGATGTGTGGACGCGGGCCAAGACGGCGTTCGACCATTCCGTGCGCTTCGCCGAGGACTGGCGCGCCGACGTGGAGGCCCTCGTGGCCAAGGACGTCAACCACCCGAGCGTGATCCTGTACTCGATCGGCAACGAGATCCTCGAGGTCGCCAGCCCCCACGGAGCGGCGTGGAGCCGACGGCTCGCCGAGGCCGTGCGCGCTCTCGACGACACCCGTTTCGTCACGAACGGGATCAACGGGATCATCGCGAACCTCGAGCGCATCGCCGACGCGCGCGCCGAGCTCGCGGCATCCGATCCCAACACGCTCATGGCGGGACTCGGGGCGCAGATGGCGGCGATGAACGCGTCGGAGCTCGTCACGCGCACGATCGAGGAGTCCGCCGCCGTGCTCGACGTCGTCGGCTTCAACTACGCCGACTCGCGCTACGCGCTCGACGCCGAGCTGTTCCCGAACCGCGTGATCGTCGGGTCCGAGACCTTCCCCGAACGCATCGGGGCGCTCTGGCCGCTCGTCTCGTCGCTCCCGCACGTGATCGGCGACTTCACCTGGACCGGGTGGGACTACCTCGGCGAAGCCGGCATCGGCCGGGTCGATTACGTCGACGCCGTCTCGGACGCCCCGACCGACACCGCCGGCCCGTACCCGTACCTGTTCGCGGAGTCCGGAGACCTGGATGCCACGGGCCACCGGCGCACGGTCTCGTTCTTCCGCGAGATCGTCTACGGTCTGCGCATCGAACCGTTCCTCGCCGTGCACAGGCCGCAGCACTATGGCCGCGCGACGGCGGTGACCCCGTGGTCGTGGGACGACACCGTCGCGAGCTGGTCGTGGGACGTCGCTGAGGGATCGCCCGTCGTCGTCGACGTCTACGCGGATGCCGACGAGGTCGAGCTGCAGCGCGACGGTGTGACGGTGGGAATCGTCCCGGTCGGCGTCGCGCGCGAGTTCACCGCCCGATTCGACACGGTCTACGTGCCGGGGGAGCTCACCGCGATCGCGCGCCGCGACGGCGTGGAGACGGGGCGGACGACGTTGCGCTCGATCGACGGGGAGCCGACCCTGGTCGCGCGGGCCGAAGCCCCCGCGATCGGCGCCGGTCTCGACGACCTCGCGTTCGTGCGGATCGCCCTCGAGGACGCGACGGGCATCGTTCCCTGCGACCGCGACGTGGTAGTCAGCGTGAGCGTCGAGGGACCCGGGGTACTGGCGGGTCTCGGCACCGGGCGGGCGCGGACGGAGGAGCCGCTGTCGGCGGCGTCGGTGACGACCTACGACGGTCGCGCTCTCGCGATCGTGCGCCCCACCGGGGCGGGCGAGATCACGGTGCGGGTCACGGCGCCGGGTCACAGCACGGTGGAGGCGAGGGTGCGCGCGGGCGCCTAGGGCGTTTCCCTCCGCCTCCCCAACGCCACCGTCGACACCAACCCGAGCGTGAGGAACCCCGCGGCGGTGAACGCCGCGGCCCGCGTGCCGTCGCTGAAGGCCGCGCGCGCATCGGCGGCGATGTCCTGGGTCGCGGGGGACTGCCCGAGTCCCTCGATCGCGGCCCCCGCGCTGTCGACGACCTGCGAGACGACCTGGTCGCGCTGGGCGGCGGGCAGGCCGCGATCGTCGAGCGAGCTCGCGAGCACTCCCGCGGTGGTCGAGAACAGCACCGTGCCGAGGATCGCGACGCCGAGGGCGGCCCCCAGCTGGCGCGACGTCGACTGCGTGCCGGATGCCTGGCCGCTCGCCGCGGGCGGGACGTCGGCGAGGACCACGCCGGTGAGCTGCGCGGTGGCGAGCCCCACCCCGAGCCCGTAGACGAAGAGGAAGGGGATGAGCGGTCCCCAGGTGGCATCCGGTCCGATGGTCAGGGCCACGCCGGCGACGCCGACGATCTCGGCGAGGAGTCCACCGCGCACGACCCACACGGGGGCGACGCGACCGCTCAGGGCGCCCGCGACCCCGCTCGCGACGAAGGAGCCGATCGCGAGAGCGAGGAGCAGGAGCCCGGTCTGCAGCGCGTCGAACCCGACCACGAACTGCAGCCACAGGGGGAGCGCGAGGATGATCCCGAACTCGCCGAGCGAGACCACCGCGGCGGCGATGTTGCCGTTGCGGAACGAGCCGATGCGGAACAGGTCGAACGCCAACAGGGTCGAGAGGCCGTGCCGCTGTCGTCGGAGACCCCACGCGATGAACGCGGCGAGGGCGACGACCGCGACCGCGAAGGCGATCGGGACGGGGGAGAGCGCGAACGGCCACGTCCACGAGCCGATCGTGGGGGAGGTGTCGACCGTCCACCAGCCGTACGTGCGTCCCTCGATCAGCGCGAACACGAGAGGCGCCATGGTGAGCACCGAGAGCAGCGCGCCGACGCCGTCGATGGCCGCGCGGTGGTCGCTCCGCGACTCCGCGACCGTGAGCAGCACGCCGATCACGATGAGGATGCCGAGCGGGATGTTGATGCCGAACGCCCACCGCCACGAGAACGCGGTCGTCAGCCACCCGCCGAGCAGCGGACCGACGGCCGCCATCCCGCCGATCGTCGAACCCCACACGGCGAACGCGATGCCGCGTTCCTTGCCGCGGAACGTGGCGTTGATGAGCGAGAGCGTCGTCGGCAGGATCATCGATCCGCCGATGCCCTGGACGAGCCGGGCCGCGATGAGGGCTCCGCCGGTGGGAGCGAGGGATGCCGCGATCGAGGCGAGGGCGAACACGACGACGCCGATGAGCATCAGGCGTCGTCGGCCGAAGCGATCGGCGAGGCTGCCGAAGACGAGCAGGAACGAGGCGAAGACGAGGGTGTAGGCCTCCTGGACCCACTGCACCTCGGTCGACGAGATCTTCAAATCTTCGACGATCGAGGGGACGGCCACGTTGACGATCGTCGAGTCGACGATGATCAGCGAGACGGCGATGCTGATGAAGACGAGCCCCGCCCAGCGGCGCCCGACCATGCGTTCGTTCATGTCGCTAGCTTATCTAGCTACATGCGCGCACGGCCAGGACGTGACGCCGAGGGTCAGGGGTGATGCGAGGCCGGGCGATGCGTCCCCGCCCGGGGCGCGCGCTCCCCGCCGGCGAGCGGGATCGGCGTCGTTCCCGCCACCTCGTCGCTGAAGTCCTCGGGCTCCGGGGCGACGACCGTGAGGGGCCGCGTCTCATCGAGCGTCAGGCGGAAGCGCTTGCTCTCGTGACGGTGCACGCGCCCCGACGACAGCGTCCATGCGACCCCGATGCCGCACGCGAGGAAAGCGACCACCGCGGCGAGGCCGATCGCGACGCGGGGGCCGAAATCGCTCGCGACCCAGCCCACGATGGGAGCGCCGACGGGGGTGCCGCCGAGGAGGATCGCCATGTACAGCGCGAGCACCCGGCCGCGCAGGGCGGGGTCGGTCGTGGTCTGCACGTAGCCGTTGGCGGTGGTGAGGGTGGTCACGACGCAGAAGCCCGTGAGCACGAGGGTCGCCGCGTACGCGCCGTAGCTCGGCGCGAACACCGAGAGAGTGGATGCCACGGCGAACCCGCCCGAGCCGAGGATCACGACGCGCATCCGGGCGCGCTCGCGGCGCGCGGCGAGAAGAGCGCCGGCGAGGGAGCCGATCGCGACGAACGAGCTGAGCAGGCCGAATCCGTCGGCGCCGCGCCCGAACTCCAGCGCCATCGTGGAGGCGAAGATCGGGAAGTTCATGCCGAACGCGCCGAGCAGGAACACCATCGAGAACGTCACGACGAGGTCCGGACGCTTGGCGACGTACCGGAACCCGTCCGCGAGCCGCGCGGGTCCGCCCCGGCGGTGGTGCACGACCAGCTCGTGGGGTCGCATGATCAGCAGGGCCGCGAGCATGGCGAGGAAGGTCACGGCGTTGACGAGGAACACCCAGCCGGTGCCGACGACCACGATCATGATGCCCGCCACCGCGGGGCCGATGAGCCGCGCGGTGTTGAACGACGCCGCGTTGAGCGCGACGGCGTTGGAGGCGTTCTCCTTCTCGACGAGGTCGGACACGAAGGTCTGCCGCGCCGGATTGTCGAAGGCGGTGACCACGCCGAGCGCGAGCGCGAAGCCGAACATCAGCGGGAGCGTCATCACACCGGTGATGATCAGGATGCCGAGGGTCAGCGCGAGGGCGAGCAACGCCGACTGCGTGCACATGATGAGCTTGCGCCGGTCGAAGCGGTCGGCGACCCACCCCGTGACGCTGACCAGCAGGAGCGGCGGGGCGAACTGCAGGGCCATCGTCACGCCCATCGCCGCCGCGTCGTTGTCGGTCAGCTGCGTCAGCACGACCCAGTTCTGCGCGGTCGCCTGCATCCACGCGCCGACGTTCGACACGAGGGCGCCGACGAACCAGACCCGGTAGTTGAAGACCGAGAAGGAGCGGAACATCGCGCTCATCTCTCCGCCACCTTTCTCATGATCTCGGCCGCCGCGGCGAGCGTCTGCCGTTCGGTCGGGCTGAGCCCGTCGAGGGCTTCTTCGAGCCAGGCGTCGCGCCGGCGCACCGTCTCGTCGACGACCGTGCGCCCGGCATCCGTCAGGGCGATCGTCACCTTCCGTCGATCGTCTTCGTGCGGGGTGCGCGTGACGTACCCCGCGTCCTCGAGGAGCGTGACGGTGCGGTTCATCGAGGGAGCCGTCACACGTTCGCGCTCGGCGAGCCGGCCGAGGGTGTGTTCGCCGTGGATGGTGAGGGCGGCGAGCACCGCGAACTGGCCGTCGCTCATCGAGTCGACCGCGCGCTGCGCCCGGAGTCGACGCGCCAAGCGGAACGTCGCCATGCGGAGGGCGGATGCCGTCGACGTGAAGACGGGGCTCGGTTCGGGGCTGTCGGTCTTCGTCATCATCTCAATCGTTAGCATAACTTATTAGTCTTGCTAAAGGAACCGGGGCTACCCGGCTCGCCCTAGGATCAGGCGCATGCCCGAATTCGATGACGCGTACGGCATCACGATCGTCTACGACGTCTACGAGGCGGCGGACCCCCGCGGGGTCGTGCAGCTGCTGCACGGCGTGGGGGAGCACGCGGGACGCTATGCGGCGCTCATCGAGGCGCTCGTCGCCGACGGCTACACGGTCTACGCCGACGATCACCGCGGACACGGCCGCACCGGCCTCCGGCAGTGGGGCGGCGATCACGCGAAGCTCGGACGCCTCGGTCCCGGTGGCCTCGGTGCGGCGCGCGAGGCGGTCTGGACGCTCACGCAGATCATCCGCGAGCGCCACCCCGACCTCCCCCTCGTGCTGCTCGGGCACTCGTGGGGCTCGTTCCTCGCGCAGATGCTGCTGGATCGGCATCCGGATGCCTTCGACGCGGTTGTCTTGAGCGGTTCCGCGCTGCGCTGGCCCGGGGCTCTCAACCCCGGCGACCTGAACGCGCCGTGGAAGAAGCTCGGCGGCTCGGGCATGCAGTGGCTCTCGAGCGACGAGCAGGTCGGGCGCGACTTCGTGGCCGACCCGCTGACCACCTCGGTGCCGCTGGCGAAGCTCTTCGGACCGGTCGAGGCGGCGAAGCTGTTCGGTCGCCCTCGCCGCAACCTCGGACGCGATGTACCGATGCTGCTGATGGTGGGGCGCGACGACACGGTGGGGGGACCGCGGAGCGTGCACCTGCTCGCCGATGCCTATCGCTCGCGCTCCGGCCTGACCGACGTCACGACGCTCGTGTACCCCGGTGCCCGGCACGAGATCTTCGCCGAGGTGCAGCAGGCCGAGGTGCGTGCCGACCTCCTGGCCTGGCTCGACGCCCGCCTCCCCGCCCGCGCCTGACACGCGGCGCAGATTCCGGAGCAGGTGGACGGGCGCTCTCGTTCGGCCGCGTTCATGAACAGAAATGAACATGCACAAACCAATACGAACACGTCGTGACCTAAGCGTTACCTGCTCGAATTGACCCGAGCGGGGGAAACCGCGAAGCTGAGGCGGTCCGATTCGGAGAAATCCGCATCCCCCGGGCCTTTCGGTCCCTCAATGCCGAGGAAAGTGCACACGGACGTGACCACGACATTCACACAAAAACAAACAATACCAAACAATCCGAATCTCGCGCCACCCTTCCGGCGCACCGCCGGATCCCGGCCCGAGCGGCTCAGCAGCGGCATGTTCGCCCTGCTCCTCGTCGTGCCCGGCATGGCGCTCATGGCCGTCGTCGTGGCGTACCCGCTCATCTCGGCTCTCGTTACCGCGTTCTTCCGCCAGAGCCTCGTGCTCCCCGGCCGCGAGTTCGTCGGCATCCAGAACATCGTCGACGTGCTCGAGGGCGACTTCCTCCGCCTGCTGATGCAGACGCTCGTCTTCACGCTCGGCACCACGATCGCGCCCTTCGTGATCGGCTTCGCCCTCGCCCTGGCCCTCAACACGCAGATCCGCGGGTCGAAGATCATGCGCGGACTCATGCTCATCCCGTGGCTCGTCCCGGGCGTCGTCGTCTCGTTCCTGTGGATGTGGATCTTCAACGCCAACTACGGCGTGATGAACGCGATCCTCGAGCCGCTCGGCGTCTCTCCGCAGGCGTGGCTCGCGCAGCCGGGTACCGCGATGTTCGCCGTCATCGTCGCCAAGACGTGGCAGTCCTTCCCCTGGATGATGGTCATGCTCCTCGCCGGTCTTCAGACGGTTCCGCGCGAACTGCACGAGGCCGCCGAGATGGACGGCGCCGGCACGGTCCGCCGGTTCTTCTCGATCACCGTTCCGCAGATCGGCGGGATCATCGGGCTCGTCCTGCTCCTGGAGTTCATCTGGAACTTCCAGCACTTCGACATCATCTACGTCCTGACCGGCGGCGGCCCCGCGGGCTCCACCGAGACCTTCGCCACCGCGGTCTACGAGACCGCCTTCCACGGCTTCGACCTCGGCCACGCCGGCGCCCTCGGCCTGCTCTGGATGGTCCTGCTCATGGCGCTCGTCGTCGTCTACGTCCGATTCTCCGAGAGGGGCGAGAAGCGATGACCAGCACCGCACTGCCCACCGTCACCCCGACCCCCGACGCGCCCCCCGTGGTGCCCCCGGCTCCGCGCCGTCGCCGGCGCCAGCTGGCATCCGGTCTCCGCTCCGATCGTCCCGGCGTCCGCCTGGCCGCGTGGGCCGCGGTCATCGTCTGCGGCGGGTTCGCCCTGCTGCCGGTGTACTGGCTCCTCGCGACGTCGCTCACCCCGCGCGATCAGGTCTTCTCCTACCCGCCGAAGATCTTCCCGACCGAGGTCACGTTCGACGCCTACGCGGGCCTCGTCTCGAACCCGCAGCTGTTCACCTACCTGCAGAACAGCATCATCGTCTCGGTCATCACGGCCGTGCTCTCGGTGATCGTCTCGGCCTACATGGGGTACTCGTTCTCGAAGTTCCGCTACCGCGGACGGCGCCAGCTGATGTACTTCGTGCTCGCCTCGCAGATGTTCCCGCAGGCCCTTCTGCTCGTCACGCTGTACAGCGTCTTCAGCGCCTACGGTCTGCTGAACACCTACACCGCCCTCGTGCTGTCGTTCACGACCTTCACGCTCCCGCTCTGCGTCTGGATGCTGAAGGGGTTCTTCGACACGATCCCGGACGAGCTCATCGAGGCGGCGCGCGTCGACGGCGCTTCGCGCCTGCGGACGATCCACTCGATCGTCCTGCCCCTGGCCGCACCCGGTCTCGTCGCCGCGGGGCTGTTCGCCTTCGTCCGTGGCTGGAACGATTTCATCTTCGCCCTCACGCTCGCCGGTCCCGACAAGCAGACGCTCCCGCCGGGACTCGTCAACACCTACGTCGGCGAAGCGGCGACCGCGTGGCCCGAGCTCATGGCGGCCTCGCTCGTCGTGTCGCTGCCGGTCGCGATCGCCTTCATGCTGCTCCAGCGCTACCTCGTCAGCGGTATGACCGCCGGCGCGGTCAAGGGCTGACCGGCTCCCCACTCACTCTCTGCTCGCATCGTCAAGGAGGACACCCATGTCAGCTTCGTCCCTGCCCAACCCCCTCATCAGCCGCCGCCGCGCCCTGCAGCTCTTCGGCATCGGCGTCGGCGCCGCCGCCCTCGCCGGCTGCGTGCCCAGCGGCACGGCCGGCCCCGCGGCCGGTGCCGCGGGGCTGAACGGCGGCGACCCGACCGACTTCTCGTTCGCGTCGTGGTCGCTCACCGAGGAGTCCGCCAAGCCCGCGCTCGAGGGGACGCTGACGAGCTACGAAAAGGCCAAGGGCGTCGCCATCAAGCGCACCGCCTTCCCGTACAACGAGTACATCAACCAGCTCATGCTGCAGGTGACCGGCGGGCAGTTCACGGGTGCCGCGCACGTCGACGTCGCGTGGCTCGGGAGCCTCGCGGCGACCGGCAAGCTCCAGGACCTGTCGGCGTTGGCATCCGGTCGGGGGTACACCTCCTCGGCCCTGCAGGCGGCGACCTTCGACGGCGCGCAGTACGCGCTGCCGTGGACGATCGGCGCGATCGGCCTGATCACCAACGCCGAGACGCTCGGCAAGGTCGGTGTCGCCCCGGACGCGTTCCCGACCACGGTCGACGAGTTCGAGAAGACGCTGGTCAAGCTCAAGGGTCTCGGGGGCGGCCTCATCCCCTACGCGGCCTCGACGAAGGCCGCGCAGCTGAAGGACATCCTGACCTGGATGCAGACCTTCGGCAGCCCGCTCGTCGACGGCGACACGATCACGATCGGCGACGATGCGAGTGTTGCGGCCGTCACCTGGTACAAGGGCCTGTACGACCAGGGACTGATCGCCGCGGACGTCGACCGTTTCGACGCGCGCAGCCTCTTCGCGCAGGGCCGCGCGGCGATGTACGACGACGCGCCCGTCGGCCGCGGTGCCGTGACCAAGGAATCGCCCGACGCGAACCTCGCGGCGAAGCTCGCGCCCGTCTCACGGCCCGTGCTGAAAGCGGGTGACACCCCGCGCGCGCTGGTGTGGGGCGGCGCGATCGCCGTGGTCAACGGTGCGGGAGCACCGACGGCCGGCGACTTCGCGCAGTACGCCACCAGCGACCTCGACGCGATCCTCGCCGACTACGCGCTGCGGGGGCTGCCGCCGGCAACCACCGAGGCGCTGGCCTCGAGCGAGGTGTCGTCCGACACCTTCGGTGCCGCGTTCAGCGAGCGCATCACCGCGACCGCGAGCTCGAACCCGCTCTGGAAATTCACCGCCTACTCGCAGATCGAGTCGGCGATCGCCGATCAGGTGCAGGCCGTCCTGGTCGGGTCGGCCTCGCCGAAGGATGCCATGACGAAGGCCGGCGAGGCCGCACAGAAGCTGGTCGGTTGAGATGCGGACTCTCCACGGGGCGAGCGCGGCGGCCGTCGCCGCGCTCGCCCTCGGGCTGATCGTCGTCCCGCCCGCGCACGCGACCGGCGGAGCGACGACGTCGGCGACGACGGTCGAAGAGCTCCCGTACGCCGTGGACTCGTCGAATCAGGCGGCCTGGTGGAATCCCCTCGACGTGGTGGGTGACGTGACCTACTTCGCCTTCAACGCGCCCGCGACCGAAGCCGCGCGGCACGAGGTGCACCTCGCCTCCCGGGCCGCCGACGGCACGTGGACCGAGGGGTGCCTCCGCGCCACCGCCGGCGCCGCGTGCGTGACGTTCGCCGATGACAACGGCCACAACCAACCCTCGATCGTGGTCGACGGAGACGGAACCATCCACGCCTTCGTGTCGATGCACAACGAGCAGTGGAACGTCTTCCGTTCCGACACCGCGGGCGACGTGCGCACGATGGTCGACCGCACGTCGACCATGCCCGACCTCGATGTCGACATCACCTACCCGGTGACCGCGCGAGGACCCGACGGCGACGCCTGGGTGCTCGTGCGCACCGGGACGGATGCCGATGGAGCGCGCGAGGGTGTGCTGTACCGCTTCGATCGGGATGTCGGATCCTGGGCGCGGGAGACGACGATCGCCGCCGCGACGGGGTACTCCTTCTACCCCGACGATCTCGAGGTGTCGCCCGACGGTCGCGTGCACGTGCTGTGGGAGTGGGGACCGTTCCCCGCCGACCCCGCACGTCACCTCGGCTCGTACGCCGTGTACGACCCCGCGACCGGGACACTCGCGGACGTCACGGGCGCCACGGTGTCGGGGCCGATCACGCCCACGTCGGCGGGAGCGGTCGTGTGGCGACCCTTCCTGCCCGACGAGAGCATCGGCACCTACACCCCTGCGGTGCAGTCGGCGAAGCTCGCGCTCGACGGCTCATCGCTCGCGGGGATCGGCTACCGCTTCGTGGAGAAGGACCGCACCGCCTACGACGCGCGCTTCGCCCGGTGGAACGGGTCGGCGTGGGCCGACGAGAAGGTCGTCGATTCTGCCTCCCTGGGCGAGGGCGTGGCCACCTCGGCCGCCATCGACGTCACGCACGCCGGTTCCACGACCCGCCTGTACACCGTCGTGACCGCGCAGGTCTGCGGTGAGGTGCGCAGTCGCGCGGTCGTCGCCGAGCGCGACGACGCGACGTCCGCCTGGTCGTACGCCGGGATCGGCGAGACGCGCCTGGGCCAGCAACGCCTGCGCGCGCAGGAACGATCGACCGACGACGCCGACGTGGTCTACCTCTCGGCGCCGGTGGCGTCCCCGGCCCGGCTCACGCGAGCGGTCGTTCCGCGCGACGCCCCGGTCGGTCCCGCCACCTCCCTCGCGGATCTCGTGGCCGACCTCCGTGACGACCCGGGCGGGGTGAACGTCGCCCTGGGTGCCACGGCGACCTCCTCGTCGAGCCTGCGCGCCGACACCGGCCCCGAACGCGCCGTCGACGGCGTCTGCAGCGACGCGAGCCGGTGGATCTCGGCGGTCGGAGACACCGCACCCTGGATCTCGGTCGATCTCGCCGCTCCGACGGCACTCGAGGTGGTGCGCGTGCGCAGCGGGTACAGCGCGGACTCGGGCTCGGCAGCCGTCCTCCGCTCCTTCGACGTGCAGGTGCGCACCCCCACGGGGTGGACGAGCATCGGCTCCGTCGCCGCCAACACGCAGCGCCTGGTGAGCATCCCGGCCGCGGGTGTCGTCGCCGACGGTGTGCGTCTGCTCATCAGCGACCCCTCGGCATCCGCCACCGACGTGGCCCGGGTCTTCGAGATCGAGGCGATCGCCGTGGAGTGAGCCCCCGACCTCTCCCCGCCCCGCACCGCACCGGACGCCCCCGCGTCCGCAGGAAGGACTCACGCGACATGCGTACACACACAGCCGACGTCGACCTCGTCGTCGTCGGCGGGGGACTCGCCGGAGTCTCCGCCGCCATCGCCGCCGCGCGCCTCGGTCGCCGCGTCGCCCTCATCAACAACCGCCCGGTCCTCGGCGGCAACTCCTCGTCGGAGGTCCGCGTCTGGGTGTGCGGGGCGACCGCGCACGGAAATCAGCGCTGGGCCCGCGAGAACGGGATCATCGGCGAGCTCTACCTCGAGAACCAGTACCGCAACCCCGACGGCAACCCCGTGCACTGGGACGACGTCGTGCTCGACGCCGTCCGCGCCGAGCCGAACATCACGCTGCTGCTCAACACCGACGTGCGCGACGTCGTCGCCACCGGGCCCGAGGGTGCTCGCCGCATCGAGTCGGTGACCGGCTGGACGATGGGGGCGGAGACCGAGACGGTCTTCCGGGCACCGCTGTTCCTCGACGGCACGGGCGACGGGCTGATCGGACACCTCGCCGGAGCCCGCGCGCGCCTCGGCAAGGAGGCGCGCGACGAGTTCGACGAGGACTGGGCCCCCGAAGAAGCCGAGCGCACCTTCCTCGGCTCGACGCTCCTCTTCTATACGAAGGACGTCGGACACCCGGTCCGCTTCGTCGCGCCCGACTCCGCCAAGGCCATCCACGACACGCCGATCCCCTCGTCGCGCATCATCCGCAGCGGTGACAGCGGAGCGCACTACTGGTGGATCGAGTGGGGCGGAGAGCTCGACATCGTCCACGACAACGAGCGCATCCGCGACGAGCTGCGCTCGGTGATCCTCGGCATCTGGGACCACATCAAGAACTCCGGCGAGTTCGACGCCGAGAACCTCGACCTCGAGTGGATCGGCAACGTGCCCGGCAAGCGCGAGTACCGCCGTCTGATCGGCGACTACACGCTGCACCAGCGCGACGTGCTCGAGCAGACGCGCTTCGACGACGGCGTCGCCTTCGGCGGCTGGTCGATCGACCTCCACCCGGCCGAGGGGATGTACTCCACCGGCGCGGGCGCGGTCCAGCGCTTCTCGAACGGTGTCTTCGAGATCCCGTACCGCTCCCTCTACTCGGCCGACGTCGACAACCTGCTCATGGCCGGCCGAGACATCTCGGCGACCCACATCGCCTTCGGCGCCGCCCGCGTGATGGCCACGTGCGCCGCGATGGGCGAGGCGGCGGGCACCGCGGCGGCCCTCGCGCTGACCCACGGCACCTCGCCCCGCGGGGTGTACGAGAACCACCGCGCCGAGCTGCGGCAGCTGCTGCTGCGACAGGACGCTCCCCTCATCGGCGTGGCCGACGCCGACCCCGCCGACCTCGCGCTCTCCGCGCGCGTCTCGGCCTCGGGTGTGCGCGACGGCCTCGGGCCGCGCGCGTCGGCCGCGCGCGAGCCGTACGTGCTCGCCCACGACGTCGGCATCGTCGTCCCGGTGCACCCGCACCTCGACGGGATCGAGCTCCTCGTGGCGAGCGAGACCGACGCCGAGCTCGAGGTCGAGGTGTTCTCGACCGGTCTCGCGCAGAACGTCGTGCCCGAGCACCTCGAACATCGTGTCACCGTCCCCGTCTCCGCGGGCGATGCCCGCTGGGTCACCGCCCCCGTGCGGTGGCAGCCCGAGGCCCCGGCGAACGCCGTGATCGTGGTCCGGGCGCGGCCCGGCGTGACGCTGTTCACGACGGACGACCTGCCTCCCGGCATCCTGACCCTGGTCCACACCTCGGATGCCGAAGACCAGAACGTGCACGTCAGCCTCGACGAGCTGCTGGTGCAGTGGCCGACGAAGCCGCTGCGCGGTCGCTCGATCGTGTTCCGCTCGACGGCGCCGTCCGAAGCCCTCGCCCCCGAGCGCGCCGTGGGCGGGTACCAGCGGCCCTTCGGCGGCCCGAACGCGTGGGCGTCGCGGCCCCTCGCGGAGGAGCCCGCGTGGATCCGGCTCGACTGGGACGAGCCCGTGCGCCCGCGCGAGATCGTCCTCGTCCTCGACGACGATCCCGATGTCGAGCTCAACACGCTGCACCACCACCGCGACCCGCATCTTGTCATGCCGTCGCTCGTGCGCGACTACCGGGTCGAGGTGCAGACGGCCGACGGCGACTGGCGCACGGTGGCCGCGGTCGCCGACAACCGCCGGCGCCGCCGCGTGCACCCGGTCGCGCCCGAGATCGGCGCGGTCCGGGCGGCGCGCGTCACGATCACGGCGACCAATGGATCCCCCGAGGCGCGCGTCGTCGCCTTCCGCGTCCAGGAGTGAGATGGCCCGCGATACCGTATCCCCCAGAGTCGATCGGCCGACCAGGCGTGCGAGGAGTTCACCGATGACCGATTCCCCCTCGACGGCGCGGCGGGTCTCCCCGCTGACCCGGCGCGAGCGCACCGGGATCGTCGCCCTCGCCGTCCCCAACCTCGAAGAGCCCTACTTCGCCGAGCTGACGACGCTGCTCGCGCGGGGGGCGGAGGCGCGGGGGCTGTCGATCCTCATCCAGCAGACCGAGGGCGACCACCAGCGCGAGATCGACATCGCCAACGGCGTGGGTCTTCCCGCGACCGACGGTCTCATCCACATCCCGCGCTCGCTCACCGTCGGCGACCTCACCCGCCGCACCTCCCCGGGACCGCTCGTGCTCCTCGGCGAGCACATCGCCGTGAGCCCGTTCACGCACGTCTCCATCGACAACCGGCGCACGGCCGACCTCGCGACCTCGCACCTGGCCTCCGTCGGGTGCCGTCGGGTCGCTTTCATCGGTCCGCGCCTCTCCCGACCCTCGGATGCCGCGGACCAGCGCTTCACCGGATACCGCGACGCGGTCGCCCGCCTCGGCATCGCCGACGACGCCGGGCTGATCGTCGCGGTCGACGCCTTCACCCCCGAGGAGGGGACCGCGGCCCTCCGCCGGCTGCACGCGTCCGGAACACCGTTCGACGGGGTCGTGTGCTCGAACGACTCCGTCGCGTTCGGCGTGCTCGCCGCGCTCCACGAGGTGGGGCTCGCGGTCCCGGGGGACGTCGCGGTGATCGGCATCGACAACGTGCACGCCGCGACCTATTCGGTGCCGGCGCTCACCTCGGTCGCCCCCGACGACCAGGGCATCGTCGAGGCGGCGTTCACCGAGCTCGAGCGGCAGATGGCCGCGCCACCGGGAGCCGACGTCCCCGTGCGGCACATCGTGGTCGATGCCACCGTGATCGCACGCGCGAGCACGGCCCGGTGACGCCCGGGCCTCTCGCCGCACCGCCTCGGGCGGGGCGGCGCTCCTCAGTCGTCCGTGGGGGCCGGGGACGCCACCCACAGTTCGGCGACATGGGCGCGGAGCACCTCTTCGTCGTCGTCCGCGATGCCGGCGTCGGTGACCACGAGGTCGACCTCGTTCAGGTCGACGATGGTCGTGAGTCCCACCGCGCCCCACTTCGAGTGATCGGCGAGCACGACGGCGCGCGCGCCCGCGGCCACGAGCGCGCGGTTCGTCTCGGCCTCGAGCAGGTTCGAGGTGGTCAGGCCCGCCGTGATCTCCATGCCGCGGACGCCGAGGAACACGACGTCGCAGTGCAGGTGCTCCAGGGATGCCACGGCTACCGGCCCCACGAGAGCGTCGGTGGGCGTGCGGACACCGCCGGTCAGGACGACGGTCTGGGTGTAGGGCTCGTCGGCCCGGTCCGGTCGCGCGAAGACGTCGGCGACGGGCAGCGAGTTGGTGACGATCGTGAGATCGGCGACGCCGCGCAGTTCGCGCGCGAGCGCCCACGTCGACGAGCCGCCGCTGAGCCCCACCGACATGCCGGGTTCGACGAGTGTCGCGGCGCGGCGCGCGATCGCGGTCTTCTCGGCGCCGTTGCGGCGCGACTGCGCGGTCAGGTCGCGAGCGGGGGCGTCGCTCGGACGGGGGTGGCGCGCGCCACCGCGCACCTTGTCGACATGACCGTCGGCGGCGAGCACGTCGAGGTCGCGGCGGATCGTCATCTCGCTCACGCCGAGAGCGGCGGCGAGGTCCGGCACGGCCGCGGCTCCGTGACGGCGCACCTCCGCCAGCAGGCGGGATCGGCGTTCGGCGGCGAGCACGATCGCTCCTCTCGGTCGGGCCTCCAGTCTTCCACGGCGGCCCGCTCGTGACGGGCGCGACGATCGAGCCGGGCGACGGCGACTACGGGTTCGACCTGTCCGCCCTCCGCGCCGTGCCGCCGGTGCCGTCCCCGCCCGGGTTCGCCGATCGGTGGCGGTCCTGGTACGACGAAGCGCTCGCGGTCGACCCCGATGCGCGCGTGCGTCCTCTCGGCCGTCGCGAGGGACGCGACCTGTTCGCCGTGGAGCACACGGTGTCGGGCGGGCTGCGTCTGGGCGGCTGGTTCGCCACGGCCGTGGACGGGCATCCGACCCGTGTCGGGATCGTGCACAGCCACGGTTACGGCGGACGCGAGGAGCCCGAGTTCGACCGCGTCCCCGACGACGCGGCGGTCTTCTTCTCCCTCGCCCGGGGCCAGGGCCGCCTGAACACCGGGGTCGGCGCTCCCACTCCCGCCGAGGGGCATGTGCTGCACGGCATCCGGTCGATCGACGACTACGTGCTCGGTCGCTGCGCGGTCGACCTGTGGCACGCCGGCTCGGCGCTGCGCGCCCTCGCCGGGGACGTGCCCCTGTACCTCATCGGCGAGAGCTTCGGGGGAGGGATCGGCGCGCTGGCGCTGCCCTGGGATGCGCGGCTCGTCGGGGCGACGCTCATCGTCCCGAGCTTCGGGCAGTACGACCTGCGGCTGCGCATGCCGTGCGAGGGGAGCGGGGAGCGGGTGCGGCGGTACGTCGCGACGCACCCGTCCGCGCGCGAGGTGCTGCGCTTCTTCGACGCCTCCACCGCGGCCGGCTTCGCGCGCGTGCCGGTGCGGGTGGAGGCCGCGTTGCGCGACCGGCACGTGCCACCGCCCGGACAGTTCGCCGTCGCGAACGCGATCGCCGCGGCCCCCGGGGCCGAGCTCGAGCTCGCGGTCCTCCCGTACGGGCACCGCGAGTACGACGGCCTCGCCGAGGTGCGCGCCGCCGCGTTCGCTGCGACCCGCGATCACATTCTGCGTTCTCTCGCCCACTGAGGAGCTTCCATGCCGCAGTTCGACCTTCCCCTCGACCAGCTCGAGACGTTCCGCCCTCCGCGCGACGAGCCCGGCGACTTCGACGGCTTCTGGGCCGACACGCTCGCCGAGGCGCGCGGGGCCGGGTGGGATCCCCGGTTCCGTCCCGTCCCGGCGTCGGAGAGCGGGGTCGGCGGCGTCGAGGTCGATGACGTTGAGTTCGCCGGCTTCGGCGGCCACCCCGTGCGGGGCTGGCTGCTCCGGCCGCGCGGGGCGAGCGGTCCGCTTCCCTGCGTCGTGCAGTACATCGGGTACAACTCCGGCCGCGGCCTCGCGCACCAGCACACCCTGCTGCCGAGCGCGGGTCTGGCTGTTCTCGTGATGGACACGCGCGGACAGACCAGCGGCGCTCTCCCCGGGGCGACCCCCGACCCGGTGGGGAGCGCCCCGCACCCCTCCGGTCGGCTGACCGACGGCCTCGACGATCCCGCGCACTCCTACTACCGCCGTGTGTTCTGCGACGCGGTCCGCGCCGTGGACGCCGCGCGCGCACACCCGGCGATCGACTCTGACCGCATCGCGGTGTGGGGCGGCAGCCAGGGCGGCGGCATCGCCCTCGCCGCGGCCGCGCTCGCCGAGGGGCTCGTCGCCGCCGCCGTCGACTTCCCCTTCCTCAGCGCGATCCGTCGCGCGGTGGCCCTCACCGACGCGGCGCCGTACAGCGAGCTCGTCACCTACCTGCAGACGCGGCGCGGCGATGAAGACGCGGTCTTCCGCGTGCTGTCGTACATCGACGGGGTGAACTTCGCCGCCCGCTCGCGCGTTCCCGCGATCTTCTCGGTCGGGCTCCGGGATGCCGTGTGCCCGCCGTCCACGGTGTTCGCCGCCTACAACCACTACGCGGGGGAGAAGAGCATCCGCGTCTACCCGTACAACGGCCACGAGGGCGGGGGACCGCACCACCAGCTCGTCGTGCTGAAGGAGCTCGCGCGCCGCCTCGCGTAGGCCTCCCGGGCGCGGGTCCCCGAGCCTCTCGACGGACCCCGCGAAGAGGGGCCGGACGCCCCCGCATCCGGCCCCTCGCCCCCGCTTCCGTGTGCCCCCGGGTCAGTGTCGGCTGAACGCCGCGTCGAACGCCGCCCCCGACGGCTCGTAGGTCGACAGCTTCCGCACGAAGGCGAGCGCCTCGGGCGCGCCGACGAGGCGGTCCATGCCGGCGTCCTCCCACTCCACCGACAGCGGGCCGTCGTAGCCGATCGCGTTCAGCATGCGGAACGCGTCCTCCCAGGGCACGTCCCCGTGGCCGGTCGAGATGAAATCCCAGCCGCGACGCGGATCGGCCCAGGGCAGGTGCGAGGCCAGCCGGCCGTTGCGGCCGTTGGTGAGGCGCTTCTTCGTGTCCTTGCAGTGCACGTGGATGATCCGGTCGCGGAAGTCCCACAGGAACGCGACCGGATCGATGTCCTGCCACACCATGTGCGAGGGGTCCCAGTTCAGCCCGAACGCCTCACGGTGTCCGATGGCCTCCAGCGCCCGCGTCGCCGTCCAGTAGTCGTAGGCGATCTCCGAGGGGTGCACCTCGTGCGCGAAGCGCACGCCGACCTCGTCGAAGACGTCGAGGATGGGGTTCCACCGGTCCGCGAAGTCGCGGTAGCCGGCATCCACCATCTCCTCGGTCGCGGGCGGGAACATCGCGACGTACTTCCAGATGCTCGACCCCGTGAAGCCGGTGACGATCTTCACGCTGAGCTTCGCCGCCAGGCGCGCGGTGTTCTTCATCTCCTCGGCGGCCCGCTGCCGGACGCCCTCGGGGTCGCCGTCTCCCCAGACCCGGTCCGACACGATGTCACGGTGGCGCTGGTCGATGGGGTCGTCGCAGACGGCCTGGCCCTTCAGGTGGTTGGCGATCGCCCGCACCGTGAGGCCGTTGCGCTCGAGGATGTCGAGCTTGCCCTGCACGTAGGCGTCGTCGTCCCAGCGCCACGGGTCGAGGTGATCGCCCCAGCAGGCGATCTCGAGCCCGTCGTAGCCCCACTCCCCGGCGAGACGGGCGACCTCCTCGAACGGGAGGTCGGCCCACTGGCCGGTGAACAGCGTGATCGGTCGCGTCATCGCGAGGTCCTTTCGTCACGGGATGTCTCGGTGTCGGTCTGGGTGTCGACGTCGACCCACACGCTGTCGGCGTCGGAGCTGCGGGTGACGGCGTCGAGCACGCGCTGCACGTGCAGGCCGTCCGCGAACGACGGCCGCGGGTCCTCGCCCGCGGCGATCGCGTCGACGAAGTCCTTCGCCTGGTGCGAGAAACCGTGCTCGTAGCCGAGCATGTGTCCGGTGGGCCACCAGGCCCCCGCGTAGGGGTGCGCGGGCTCGGTGACGAGGATGCGACGGAACCCCTGCTCCGTCTCGGGCGCGGTCGCGTCGTAGAGCTCGAGCTCGTTCAAACGCTCGAGGTCGAACGAGAGGGCTCCGAGCGAGCCCGAGATCTCGATGCGCAAAGCGTTCTTGCGGCCCGTGCGGAAGCGGCTGGCCTCGAACGAGGCGAGGGCACCCGAATCCAGCCGCCCGGTGAACAGGGCGACGTCGTCGACCGTGACCGGCCCGCGCTCGGTGCCGGCCGAGCCCGAGAGGCCGGACGAGGAGGCGAGCACGGGGCGCTCGGCGACGATCGTCTCGAGCACGCCCGACACCCGCGAGACGCGCTGCCCGGTGAGGAACTCGGTGAGGTCGACCGCGTGGGCGCCGATGTCGCCGAGCGAGCCGGATCCGGCACGATCCTTGTCCAGACGCCAGGTGAGCGGTGCTTCGGCGTCGCTCAGCCAGTCCTGCAGGTACTCGGCGCGCACCTGGCGGATCCGGCCGAGGCGGCCGGACGCGATGAGATCGCGGGCGAACGTGACGGCCGGGACGCGGCGGTAGGTGAACCCGACCATCGACCGGATGCCATGGGCTCGGGCCCCCTCCGCCGCCGCGGTCATGCGCTCCGCTTCGTCGACGGTGTTGGCGAGGGGCTTCTCGCAGAGGACGTGTTTGCCGGCCGCCAGGGCGGCGAGGGCGATCTCGGCGTGCGAGTCGCCCGGGGTGACGATGTCGACGACGTCGATGTCGTCGCGCGCGATGGTCTCGCGCCAGTCGGTGGAGGTCTCGGCCCAGCCCCAGGTCGTTGCGGCGGCGCGCGTGCGGTCGGCGTCACGACCGACGAGCACGCTCATCTCGGGGGCGAGGGGGAGGTCGAAGAAGCGGGGCGCGACGCGCCAGCCCTGGGAGTGGGCGGCGCCCATGAAGCCGGCGCCGATCATGGCGATGCGGAGAGGGGCGGTCACGGGGTCGCCTTTCTGTCGGGGAGGGGGAGGGGGCGCCCACCGCGGTGGACGCCCCCGAGGTGCTCAGGACTCGAACGCCAGGTCGATGTACGAGTCGACGTTCTCCTTGGTCACGACCGGTGCATCCAGAACGATACGGTTCGGGACGCTCGGGGTGATGAGGTCGCCCGCGGTCTTCTTCTGGGCGATCAGGCGGGCCAGGGCGATGCCGTCCGCGGCCTGGGTCGACGGGTAGATCACGGTCGCCTGCAGCGGGGTGTCGCCGGCCTGGATGGCCTCCATCGCGTTCTTGCTTCCCGCGCCGCCGACCATGAAGAACTCGTCTCGTCCCGCGGCGGTGATGGCGGCGAGCACGCCGATGCCCTGGTCGTCGTCGTGGTTCCAGATCGCGTCGATCTTCGGGTTGGCCGACAGCAACTGCGAGGTGGATGCCTCGCCGCCCTGCACCGTGAAGTCGGCGGCGACGCGCGGGCCGACCTCGAGGCCGCAATCCGACAGGGCGTCCTTGAATCCGGCCGACCGGTCCTGCGTCAGCGGCAGCGAGTCGATGCCGGCGATCTCGGCGACGACGGCGTCGCTCTGACCGCTCAGCTGCTCGCAGATGTACGTGCCGGCGCTGACGCCCATGCCGTAGTTGTCGCCGAGCACCGTGGTGCGGGCGGCGAAGGGGCTCGAGAACTCGCGGTCGACGTTGATGACCGGGATGCCGGCCTCCATCGCGCGGGTGGCGACCTCGGTGAGGGCGGCTCCGTCGCTCGGCAGGAGCACGATGGCATCCACCTTGTTGTTGATGAAGGTCTCGACCGCCGCGATCTGCGCGTTGACGTCGTTCGTCCCCTCCGCGACCTGGAGGTCGACGTCGGGGAAGCTCTCCGCGGCGGCGAGCGCACCGGAGTTGATCGCGCCGAGCCAGCCGTGGTCGGCCGCCGGGCCCGAGAAGCCGATCGTGACCGTCTCGCCCGAGGCGGCGTTCTCCTCGGTCGTCGTGCCCTGGTCGACGATGTTCTCGGTCTCGCTGCTCGACCCGGTGCATCCGGTGAGCAGGCCGAGGGCGGCGAGGGCGGCCACGCCGGTCAGGATGAGGCGCGAGCGAGAGGCTGTGCGTGCGTGCATGTTCTTCCTCCTTGAATGTGATGCAGCGGGTGTCGGCGCGGCCCGGGGCATTCCTGCGGGGAGGGTCAGCGTCGACGCGGCTCACGCTAACAGAAGGGTCAAAAGCACCATCAGCTTTTGCAGGTTTATCGACAGAAGTGGACTACTGGCTTCTGTACTGGGTTTTTCTGCGGATGCCCGCCCTCCCGCGGGTCCCGTGAGGGTCGCGCGGGGAGCGCGACCGACGGGGGTCGCGGTCGAAATACCCGCGTGTTAGGTTCGCCGCGTGATCAAAGATGACCATGTTCCGTCATTACTCGACGTCCGAGGAGTGGCGAAGGCCTTCTCCGGCGTTCACGCCCTCCGCGGTGTCGACCTCCGGGTCCGCGCGGGCGAGGTGCACTGCGTCCTCGGGCAGAACGGCGCGGGGAAGTCGACGTTGATCAAGACGTTGGCCGGCGTGCACCGCCCGGACGCCGGCGAGATCCTCTGGCTGGGCGAGACGGTCGAGATCGCCGACCCCGACGCCGCCATCGAGCTCGGGATCGCAACGATGTACCAGGAGCTCGACGTCGTCGACGGGCTGACGATCGCCGAGAACATCTTCCTCGGGCACGAGCTGTCCCGCGCGGGCTTCACGCAGCGCGGCGAGGCCGCCCGGCGGACGACCGAGCTGCTCCGCCGTCTCGGCCACGCCAACCTCCCGCCGCACACCGAAGTCGGCACCCTGAGCGCGGCGAACAAGCAGATCGTCAGCATGGCGCGCGCCCTGTCGCACGACATCAAGCTCATCATCATGGACGAGCCCTCGGCGGTGCTCGACACCGAAGAGGTCAAGAACCTGTTCGCGGTGGTCCGCGAGCTCACGGCCGCCGGCATCGCGGTGGTCTACATCACGCACCGCCTCGAGGAGATCCGCGAGATCGGCGACCGCATCACGGTCCTCAAAGACGGTCGCACGACAGCGGTCGGCCTTCCGGTCGCCGACACGCCGACCGCCGAGCTCATCCGCCTCATGACCGGACGCGACATCGCGAACGTGTTCCCGGAACGGATGCCGATCGAGCCCGGCGCCCCCGTCGTCCTCGACGTGCAGGGACTCGGGCTGGCCGGCGTGTTCGCGGACGTGTCGTTCACCGTCCGCGCGGGAGAGGTCGTCGGGCTCGCGGGTCTCGTCGGCTCGGGGCGGTCGGAGATCCTCGAGACGGTCTACGGCGCACGCAAGGCGAGCGAGGGGACCGTGCGCGTGCGCGACCGGACCCTCCCGCGCGGATCGGTGCACGCGGCCGTCCGCGCCGGCGTCGGACTGTCGCCCGAGGAGCGCAAGAGCCAGGGCCTCGTGCTCGACGAACCGATCTTCGTCAACATCGCGCTCGCCTCGATGACGCGCTTCGCCCGGGGCGGCTTCCTCGACGATCGGGCCGCGCGCCGCGTGGCCCGCGAGCAGATCGACGCCTTCGAGCTGCGGCCCGCCGACCCGGATCGCCCCGCGCGCACCCTGTCGGGCGGCAACCAGCAGAAGATCCTCCTCGCGCGCTGGCTCGTGCACGGCACGACCGTGCTGCTGCTCGACGAGCCCACGCGCGGTGTCGACGTCGGCGCCCGCGCCGAGATCTACGCCGTGATCCGCGACCTCGCCGCCGCGGGCAACGCGGTGGTCATCGTCTCGAGCGAGATCGAAGAAGTCCTCGGCCTCGCCGACACCGTCCTCGTCGTCGCCGACGGCCGCATCCTGCGCACCCTCCCCGCACACCAGATCGACGAGCACGGAGTGCTCGACCTCGTCATGAAAGGAACAGCCGCGTGAGCGAGCCGACCACCCCGACCCGTGCGCGCACGGTTCCCGCCGAGGCCGGCATGGCGCCGGTCTCCCCGTCCGCGGCGTCCCCGCTGCGGGCGTTCTTCGCCGGCTCCGCCGGGCGCAACATCGGTCTCGTCATCGCGCTGCTGGTGATGTTCATCGTGGGGGCGATCACCGCGCCCGGGACGTTCCTCACCCTCGACAACGTCTTCGTCATCCTCCGCCAAGCCTCGATCGTGGGCGTCATCGCGGTCGCGATGACCCTCGTGATCATCGCGGGCGGCATCGACCTCTCGGTCGGCTCGGTCACCGGTCTCGCGTCGGTCGTCGGGACGCTCGCGGTGGTGCAGGACCTCGCGGACTCGATGCACTGGATCGTCTTCGTGCTGCTCGCGCTCGCCGTCGGCGCGGTCGCGGGTCTCATCAACGGCGTCGTGATCGCCTACGGCAACGTGGTGGCGTTCATGGCCACGCTCGCGATGCTCGTCGGTGCGCGCGGCCTGGCCGAGATCCTCGCCGAGCGGCGCACCCTCGTCGTCCAGGACCGGGGGTTCATCACCTTCATGAACGCCAACATCCTCGGCGTGAACATGCTCATCTGGATCTTCCTGATCGTCGCCGTGCTCGGCTGGGTGCTGCTGAACCGCACGACGTTCGGTCGTCGGACCGTCGCGATCGGCGGCAACCGCGAGGCCGCGCGTCTCGCCGGGATCGACGTCCGGCGGCACGTCATGTGGCTGTACGTGCTGGTGGGGCTGGCATCCGGGATCGCCGGTGTGATGTTCCTCGGCCGCACGACGGCCGGCAGCTCCACGAACGGTCAGCTGCTCGAGCTCGACGTGATCGCGGCGGTGGTCGTCGGTGGGACGCTCCTCGTGGGAGGGCGGGGAACGATCACCGGCACGGTGTTCGGCGTGCTGATCTTCGCGACGCTGACCAACGTCTTCGTCCAGAACAACCTGTCGTCGTCGGTCCAGGCCGTGGCCAAGGGGGTGATCATCGTCGTCGCGGTGCTGTTGCAGCAGCGCTTCTCCCGCCAACCCGGGCGACGATGACGCGAGGGCGCGCGGTGCGCGGTGCGCCGGTCGACCCGTTCCGGGTCGTGTGCGCGCGGGGTGCGAGACGTTTCGTTTCCCGGCGTGGCTCCGCTCCCCATCCACCGGTGATGTACTGAGGGCGTGAAGAGGATGACCACCGAGTCCCCGCAGGTCGCCAGCGGCGTCAGCCAGCTGTTCCAGCTGCTGCGCGACGGCGTTCCGCGCACGCGCGCGGAGCTGGCGAAGTCCACGGGACTCGCGCGCTCGACCGTGGCCGTCCGTGTCGACGAGCTCATGCGGATGGGCCTCATCACCCCGGTCGCCGACGCGGTGTCGACCGGGGGCCGCCCGCCGTCGCAGTTCGCGATCAACCCCGCCGCGAAGGTGGTGGTCGCGGTCGACATCGGAGCCTCGCACGCGACCGTCGCGATCGCCGATCTCTCGGGCACGATCCTGCTCGAGAAGAGCGGGCCGCTCGACATCGCGCTCGGCCCCGAACCGGTGCTGAGCTGGGTCATCGACGGAGCGCACGAGCTGCTCGCGAGCGCGGGGCGCTCGCCGCGGGACGTCGCCGCGATGGGCATCGGCGTGCCGGGACCGGTCGAGCACTCCACCGGTCTTCCGGTGAACCCGCCGATCATGCCGGGCTGGGATCGGTTCGACATCCCCGGCTGGATCGCCGGCCACCTCCCCGTGCCCGTCCTGGTCGACAACGACGTCAACGTCATGGCGCTCGGCGAGCGCAGCGTCGCGTGGCCGGGCGTCGACCACTTCCTCTTCGTCAAGGTCGCGACCGGTATCGGCGCCGGCCTCATCGCGGGCGGCCAGCTCCAACGCGGGGCGCAGGGCACCGCCGGCGACATCGGTCACGTGCAACTGGCCCGCGCCTCGGCGGTGGCGTGCCGCTGCGGAAACCGGGGATGCCTCGAAGCCCTGGCATCCGGTCCCGCCATCGCCCGCGTGCTCCGGGAGGAGGGGATCGACGCCCAGAGCGGTGACGACGTCGTCGACCTCGTCAAGCGCGGGAACGTCGACGCGATCCAGGCCGTGCGTCAGGCGGGCCGCGACATCGGCGACGTGCTGACGACGTGCGTGAGCTTCATCAACCCCTCCGTGATCGCGATCGGCGGGTCGATGGCGCGGGTCGGCGAGCACCTCATCGCGGGCGTCCGCGAGGTCGTGTACACCCGCTCCACGCCGCTCGCGACGGAGCACCTGTCGATCGTCCCGTCCGTCGCCGCCGAGAAGGCGGGAGTGATCGGGGCGAGCATGCTCGCCGTCGAGCACGTGCTGTCCCCCGAGTCGCTGACGACGGGCTTCCTCCCCGCCTGAGTCCGCGGCGTCTGCGGGCGCAGCCGTCTCTCACCTGCGCCCGCGCCGACTCAGCCGGCGGCCTCCGTGGCCCGCCCCGCCACCGTGCGCAGCGCGCGCAGCACCCGCCGCACCGACGCGTACGCGAGGGCGTCCGGCCGGGCCAGCGCATCGACGTGCCGGACGAGCGCGAGGTCGGCGAGCGGCCTCAGCACGAGCCCGTCCCCGGCGAGCGGACGCCCGGTCGTGCGCGGCAGCACGGCGATCGCCGCCCCCGCCCGCACCACCTCGGCGGTCACCGAGAACTCGTTGATGCGGTGCGCGATGTCGAGCGGCCGCCCGAGGTGCGCCGCGAGGTGATCGAGCACGCCGGCCAGCGGGAACCCGGCGTGCACCGACACCCAGCGCTCCTGGGCGAGGTCTTCGGCGGTGAGCCGTTCCCGCGCGGCGAGCGGATGCGCCGAGGGGAGAGCGATGTCGAGCGGCTCGGTGAGCAGCGGCGTGGCGACGACGCGGTCCGCGGGCCACGGCGCGTCGTGCGAGAGCCGGTGCGCGATCACGAGGTCGTGATCGGCGGTGAGCCCCGGGAAGTCGCTGTGCGCCACGTCGGCATCCGCGAGGTGGAGGGGAGGGATGCCGTCGAGCTCGCGCAACAGCGGACCGAACAGCGCGAGCCCCGCACTGTGGAAGGCCGACACCCGCACCGGGCGATCGTCGCTGTCGAGGAACGCCCCGACCGCTTCGCGCGCCGCGGTTAATGCTTCGTCGACCCGCGTTCCCGCCGCGGCGAGCGCCTCTCCCGCCGCGGTCAGGGTCAGCACCCGGCCGCGCCGTACGGTGAGCGGCACCGGGACCCGGGCCTGCAGGTGCGCGAGCTGCTGCGACACCGCGGAGGCGGAGATGTGCAGGGCCGCGGCGACGGCGGCGACACTTCCGCGGTCGCCGAGCTCGCGCAGCAGGCGGAGATGAGCGGCATCCATAAGTCCGAACTTACGGGATAGTGAAGCAATCGGTCATTGCTCTTCCGAGTCCCGTCATCGACGGTGGACGTATGACCCGCCGCCCGCCCGAGATCGTCGTCGACGTGCTCCTCATCGCCGTCGCGGCGGTGTGGGGCGCGAGCTTCCTCTCCGCCAAAGACCTGACCGGGGAGGTGGGGGTCGCCCCCGCCGTGGCCCTGCGCTTCCTCGTCGCCGCGTCCGCCCTCGGGGTGATCTGCCTGATCCGGAGGGAACGGATGCCGCGCGGCCGAGGTCTCGCGATCGCCGCGCTCCTCGGCTGCTCGCAGGCGGCTGTGATCGGTCTCGAGACCTGGGGCGTGCACCTCACCTCGGCGACGAACGCAGGGCTGCTGATCAGCCTGGCGCTCGTGTTCACTCCGGTTCTGGAGAGCATCGCCTCGCGCGCGTGGCTGCCGCGGTCGTACTTCGTCGCCGCGGTCGCGGCCGTGGTCGGGGTGGCGCTGCTGGTGTCGGGGAGCGGGTTGCGCCTGCCGACGGCGGGCGACGCCCTGGTCATCGCCGCCGCCGTCGTACGGGCGGTGCACGTGACCGCGAGCGGACACCTCACGCGCGGACGCCGGGACAGCACCCTCGCGGTCGTGTGCGTGCAGCTCATCGTGTGCGCGCTGACGTCCTCGGCGGTGGCCGGCGCCGACCTTCCCCGCGCGGTCGGGCGGCTCACGGCATCCGGGTGGCTCGACGTGCTGTTCCTGGGTCTGATGTGTTCGGTGTTCGCCTTCGTCGTGCAGCTGTGGGCGGTGCGGAGGACCTCCGCGACCCGCGCGAGCATCCTCATGGGCACCGAGCCCGTGTGGGCGCTCGCCGTGGGCGTGGTGATCGGCGGCGAGGCGCTCGGCCTCCCCGGTCTCGTCGGGGGCGCCCTCATCATCGCGGCGTCGTACGCGGGTCAGGCGATCGAGCGACGTCACCGCCGCGGGCTCGCCGCGCCCTCGTCCCCCGAGAGTCGGGAGACCGTCCGCGCGGTCGCGCCCCCGCCGTAGGCTGGACGCATGCACGGCGAGTACAAGGTCCCCGGGGGAAAGCTGGTCGTCGTCGACCTCGAAGAACGCGAGGGGCGGATCCACGGCTTCCACCTCGCAGGCGACTTCTTCCTCGAGCCCGACGACGCCCTCGACGACATCGACGCCGCCGTGAACGGTCTGCCGGTCGAGTCCGACGTCCCCACGATCGCGGCGGCCATCCGCGCGGCCCTCCCCGAGGGCACGCAGATGCTCGGCTTCACGCCCGAGTCCGTCGCGACCGCGATCCGCCGCGCGCTCGTCACGGCTCCCGGCTGGGCCGATTTCGAGTGGGAGGTCGTCCACGACCGGCCCGTCTCCCCCCGCATGAACCTCGCCCTCGACGAGGTGCTCACCACCCGCGTCGGCGCGGGCCTGCGCAAGCCCACCCTGCGTCTGTGGGAGTGGAACGAGAACGCCGTCGTGATCGGCTCGTTCCAGTCGTTCCGCAACGAGGTCGACCCCGAGGGCGCGCAGAAGCACGGCTTCGACGTCGTGCGTCGCATCTCTGGAGGGGGAGCGATGCTCATGGCCGCGAACTCGATCGTCACGTACTCGCTGTACGTCCCGGCATCCCTCGTCGCGGGCATGACCTTCGCCGATTCCTACGCCTTCCTCGACGACTGGGTGCTGCAGGCCCTGCGTTCGCTCGGCATCGACGCGGTGTACCAGCCGCTCAACGACATCGCGGGCCCGCACGGAAAGATCGGCGGGGCCGCCCAGAAGCGCCTCGCCAACGGCGGCGTGCTGCACCACGCGACCCTCAGCTACGACATGGACGGCCAGGTGCTCACCGAAGTGCTGCGCATCGGGCGGGAGAAGCTCAGCGACAAGGGCACCGTCTCGGCCGCCAAGCGCGTCGACCCGCTGCGCAGCCAGACCGGCCTTCCCCGCGACCAGGTGATCGACCGCTTCATCCAGACCTTCACCACCCTGTACGGCGCCACCGAGGGGCACATCACCGACGAGGAGTACGCCGAGGCCGAGGCGCTCGTCGAGACGAAGTTCGCCACCGACGCGTGGCTGCAGCGCGTCCCGTGAGCACCGACGCCCTGCCCGACGCCCCCGAACCCGGCCGCGTCGAGATCCACCACGCCGACAATCTGACGGTCACCCCCGCGTACGCCGACGGCTCGTTCGCGCTCGTCTACCTCGATCCTCCGTTCAACACCGGACGCACGCGCTCCAAGGCCGTCGAGTCGGCGACCTGGACGCCGCCGGCCGATGAGACCTCGGATGCCGCCTCGCCCGACGCCGTGACCGAGGACCCGGCATCCGTCGACGATCCGAACATGCTGACGTTCCCCGAGGAGGAGCCGCCCCCGCCGCCCGTCGTGCAGCGCGGCTTCCACGGGCGCGAGTACGCGCGCCTGCGCGGCGACCTGCGCACCTACGACGACCGGTTCGACGACTACTGGGGCTTCCTCGAGCCGCGGCTGATCGAGGCGTGGCGCCTGCTCGCCGACGACGGCACGCTCTACCTCCACCTCGACTACCGCGAGGTGCACTACGCGAAGGTGATGTGCGACGCGCTGTTCGGGCGCGACAAGTTCCTCAACGAGCTCATCTGGGCCTACGACTACGGCGCGAAGACCAAGCGCCGCTGGCCGACGAAGCACGAGACGATCCTCGTGTACGTGAAGAACCCCGCGACCTACTTCTTCGATTCGGATGCCGTGGACCGCGAGCCGTACATGGCGCCGGGCCTCGTGACCGCCGAGAAGGCCGCGCGCGGCAAGATGCCCACCGACGTCTGGTGGCACACGATCGTGCCGACCACGGGTCGCGAGAAGACGGGCTACCCCACGCAGAAGCCCGAGGGAGTGCTGCGGCGAATGGTGCAGGCCTCGAGCCGCCCCGGCGACCGCGTGCTCGACATGTTCGCCGGCAGTGGCACGCTCGGTGCGGTCGCCGCGCCCCTGGGTCGGCACAGCGTGCTGATCGACGACAACGCGGATGCCGTGGCCGTCATGCACAAGCGCCTGGAGCCGTTCGCGGGCTGAGCGCATCGCCGCCTCGGTGCGGTGCCTGCTCCGGTAGGGCGGCTTCGGGGCGCATCCCTGCGTTCGGGGCGTGTTCCTCGCGCCCCGAACGCGAGCCCGCGCCCCGAAACCCCGTGGTACGTGCCGTCCGGAGGGCTCCGCGGACGGTGCGCCCGGCCGCGGGTGAGGCCTCGACCGCCCCGGATGTCGGTGAGCGCGCCTAAGGTGAGCGCATGGAATTCGGAATCTTCGTCCCCCAGGGCTGGCGCTTCGACCTCGTCGGCATCGATCCGAGCGAGCACTGGCGCGTCATGAACGCGCTCGCCCAGAGCGCCGACGACGGCCCCTGGACCTCGCTCTGGGTCTACGACCACTTCCACACCACGCCGGTCCCCAGCGCCGAGGCCACCCACGAGGCGTGGACGCTCATGGCCGCCTTCGCCGCCGCCACCGACCGCGTCCGTCTCGGGCAGATGTGCACGTGCATGGGCTACCGCAACCCGGCCTACCTCGCCAAGGTCGCCGCGACCGTCGACGCGATCTCGGGCGGGCGTGCCGAGATGGGCATCGGCGGCGGCTGGTACGAGCACGAGTGGCGCGCCTACGGCTACGGCTTCCCGCCCATCGCCGAGCGCCTCGGACGCCTGCGCGAGGGCGTCGAGATCATGCACCAGGCGTGGACCACCGGCGAGGCGACCCTGTCCGGGAAGTACTACGAGGTCGACGGCGCGATCGTGCAGCCGAAGCCGCTCCAGCCGGGCGGCATCCCCCTGTGGATCGCCGGCGGTGGCGAGAAGGTCACGCTCAAGATCGCGGCGAAGTACGCCTCGTACACGAACTTCGGCGGCTCGATCGAGGAGTTCGAGCACAAGACCGCGGTCCTGCGCGGGCACTGCGAGACGCTCGGCCGCGACGTGAGCGAGATCACGCAGTCGACGAACTTCAACACGATCGTCGCCGAGACCGCGTCCGAGGCCGAAGAGCGTCTCGCCGCGGTCGTGGCCCGGCTCCGTCCACACGTGGGCGACGAGCGGGCGGATGCCATCGAGGCCGACTACCGTGCGTCCGACGGCTTCGGCACCCCCGAGCAGATCGTCGAGCGCCTGCGCGCGCGTGCGGCCCATGGTCTCGGCTACGCGATCCACTACTTCCCCGAGGCCGCGTACGACACCTCCGGCATCTCCCTCTTCGAGCGCGAGGTGATTCCGGCTCTCTGAGTGCGACGGGTGGGGCCGGTTGCGGCCGGCCCCACCCACCCGACGCGCGTCAGACGAGCGGGGCGACGTCGGCGTACGCGTCGCCTTCGACGAGCGGGACGGATGCCACGCCGTCGAACACGCGAGCACGTCGGGCAGCGGCATCCCACGCCGGCCAGCCCGGCTCACCATGGCGGACGAACGCCGCCGCCGCGCCGTGCAGCTGCGCGGCCAGAGCGGGCGGAGGCGCGTCCCCGGCGATCGCGGTGACCCCGTCGGCGTCGAGGTGGTCGAACCAGAACGGCACGTCGAGGCAGTGGCACGCGTCTCCGAACACCGGCGACGGCCACGCGAAGCGGTAGACCCAGGTGGGCGCGACGCCCCGCGCCCGAGCCACCCGCAGCACCGTCGTCCGGATCACGCGGTCGGTCGCGTACCCGCCGAGCACCGCCGCCGTTCCCCGACGCCGTGTGCGCTCGAGGTACACGCGCCGCCGCGAGCGGCCGAGGCCCAGCACGGCCAGCGCCAGCGACACGGGCACGAGCCGCAGCAGCGCGCGGTAGCGAGCCGTGAGCATCGTGAACTCGTCGTCGGTCGAACCGATCACGAGGGGGACGCCCGGCTCTTCGGCGAGCACGTCGAGCGGATGCCGCGGCAGCAGGTCGCCGTCGACCACCGGCCCGAGCGGCAACCCGTCGTCGAGCAGCGCCGTCAGCGCCGCGAGTCCGCGTCCGCGCGGGGGCTTCCCGGCGGCTTTCTGCAGCTCGACCAGCCGTTCTTCGGGCACGGACGCGAACCCCTCGCGGTCGGCCGCGACCCCCGCGAGCTCCGCCACGCGCGCGGCGAAGCGCCGAGCAGCGTCGGACGCGACCGCCCCGATCGCGGGCGAGATCGCCATGGCGCTGCGGAAGAGCCCGGATGCCGCCGGGCTCGCCATCAGCGCGAGCACCGACCCGCCGCCGGCCGACTGCCCGGCCACCGTCACACGCGCCGGGTCGCCGCCGAAGGCGCCGATCTCGTCACGCACCCACTCGAGGGCGGCGATCTGGTCCCGAAGGCCGCGGTTCGAGGGCGCCCCCTCCATCAGCCCGAACCCGTCGAAGCCGAACCGGTACGAGATCACGACGGTTATCACCCCGTCGCGCGCGAACGCGTCGCCGTCGTACCACCGGCTCGCGGGCGACCCCGAGGTGTAGCCCCCGCCGTGGATCCACACGAGCACCGGGAGGGCGGCATCCGGATCCCGATCCGCGGGCGCGAAGACGTTGACGTTCAGGGTGGCGTCGCCCGGGACGCTCGGCTCGGGGATGAGGGTGATGCCGGCGTCGCCCCGCTGCGCGGTCGGTCCGTAGGCGGTCGCGTCGCGCTCGCCGTCCCAGGGCTCGACGGGCACCGGCGCGCCGAACCTCAGGCGTCCGACCGGGGGCTGGGCGAACGGGACGCCGAGGAACACGGCGGTCCGATCCCGGCGGAAGCCCCGCAGGCGGCCCTTCGAGGTGGTGGCGAGCACGGCGGCATCCATGCCCCCATCCTGCCCGTCCGGGGTCACTCCTGAGCGCCGTCCCACCAGCGCAGCGTGCGCAGCGCGAAGAACGTCAGCCAGCGCGAGGGCTCGCCCGCCGGAACGTCGACCGGGAACCACTCGCGCCCCTCGGGCGGGTACGCCTGATGCCAGGTGCCGTCGGCATCGCGGGACGCCTGCACGCGCTCGATCGCGTCGGCGAGACGCGGGTCGGGCGCGGTGCCGTCGAACTGCGCTGCGGCGCGGAAGTGATCGAGGGCGCGCAGCGCACTGTAGCGGAAGCGGAAGGGGTAACCCAGGTGATGCGCCCACACGTGACGCTCGCCGGTGGACAGCCGGTACAACAGCTGCCGTTCGAGCAAATACTCCTCGGCGCCCTTGCGCGCCGCGTGCAGTTCCGGCGTGCCCCCGGTGCGCCACTCGTCGTCGAGGATGCCGATCACCGCGTTGAGCGTGGAGTGGAACGAGGACTTCGTCGACCCCTCCACCCACTCGCAGTTCCACCCGCCGTCGCCGAGCTGATGCTCCACGAACCAGTTCCGGATGCCGCCGACCTCCGCTCCGAGCCACGCTCCGCTCCCGAGGGTGAAGGCGTTGATGCACGCGTCGACCTCCCCGCCCCAGAAGGGGAGGTCGTCGTACTCCCAGCGAGCGTTGCGCTCGAGGAGTCCGACGGTGTCGGGACGCAGGGCCTCGGCATCCACTCCCCACTCGCGCAGGCTCATCAGCGACCACGACGTCGCGGTCCACGGCTGCGGGTCGCCCCACTCGAACCCGGCGGGGAAGTGCGCGCCTCCGGCCCAGAGCCCGTCCTCGCCCTGCGCGGCGAGGAGCTGCGCCCCGAATCCCTCATGAGCGACCCGCGCCCGCGTCGCTCGCCACTGATGCTCGGGGGCGTCGAGCAGGTCGCGCTCGACCTTCCACCGCAGGCTCGGGTCGCTGTCGCTCAGCCAAGCCAGGACATCGTCGTCGGTCATTCGGGCAGGTTACGCCCGCCCCCGCGCGTCTCGCCAGACCCCGGGTGCGACGAGACGCCGCCCCGGGTGAACGGCGTGTCCACCGCGGGCCACCGCGTCACGCGTCGCGGCGCGCGCCCTCCGACGGGGTCACGGTGAAGATGTTCGGCGCGCGGAAACCGGATGCCGCGAACGCGGCGTTCACGGCATCGGTCGCCGCCCCGATCAGCCCGGTGGGGATCAGCGCGATCGCCGCGCCGCCGAAGCCACCGCCGGTCATGCGGGCGCCGAGTGCTCCCGCCGCGAGCGTCGTGTCGACGGCGAGGTCGAGCTCGGGCACCGAGATCTCGAAATCGTCGCGCATCGACGCGTGCGAAGCGGTGAGCAGATCGCCGATCGCGGTCGGGCCCTCGGCGTCGAGCGCGGCCACGGTGTCGAGCACGCGCTGGTTCTCGGTGACGATGTGGCGCACGCGGCGGAAGGTGACGTCGTCGAGGATCTCCTCGGCGCGCGGCAGGTCGTCGACGGTGAGGTCGCGCAGGGCCGCGACGCCGAAGGCCTCGGCGCCCTTCTCGCACGAGGCGCGGCGTTCGCGGTACCCGCCGGAGGAGTGCGCGTGCTCGACGAGCGTGTCGGTGACGAGGATCGACAGTCCGGCGTCGGCGAAGCCGAGCGCCACGGGGCGCGTCTCGAGGGTGCGGCAATCGAGGAACGTGGCCGCGTCGGCGACGCCGAGCATCGAGGCCATCTGGTCCATGATCCCGGTGGGGGCGCCCACCGCGTCGTTCTCGGCGATGCGGCCCACGCGCGCGAGGGCGACCTTGTCGAGGCCGGCGCTCCACGCGTCGTTGAGGGCGGATGCCACGGCCCCCTCGATCGCGGCGGACGACGAGAGGCCGGCACCCACCGGCACCTCCGAGGCCAGGGCGATGTCGACGCCGCGGGGCGCGGCATCCGGAGCCTCCCGGCGCAGCGCCCACGCCACCCCCAGCGGGTACCCGGCCCAATCGAGGCCGCCGGCGGCGATCGCCGCGTCGAGGTCGGCGAGCGAGACCTCGACCGGCTCGGGCGAGAACGTCGAGGTCACGCGGATCACGTCGTCATCGCGCAAGGCGACCGCGGCCGCGGTGCGCTGGGCGATCGCGAAGGGGAAGACGAAGCCCTCGTTGTAGTCGGTGTGCTCGCCGATGAGGTTGGCGCGGCCGGGCGCCGACCACACTCCCTCGACGGGGGCGTCCGTGAGGGTGGCGAGAAGGGTGCGGGCGTCGTCGACGGCGGTCATGCCGTCACCTCCGGAACGGTGTCGAGGGCGGCGCGCAGGCGCTCGGCCTGCGATTCGGGGGTCACATCGCCGATCCAGGCGCCCATGGCGGCCTCGGATCCGGCGAGGTACTTCAGCTTGTCGGCCGCGCGACGCGGCGAGGTGATCTGCAGGTTGAGGCGCACGGCATCCCGGCCCCGTCCGACCGGCGCCTGGTGCCACGCGGCGATGTAGGGGGTGGGGGTGTCGTACAGGGCGTCGATGCCGCGCAGCAGCCGCAGGTAGAACGCGGCGAGCTCGTCGCGCTCGGCGTCGGTCGTCTCGGCGAGGTCGGCGACGTGGCGGTGCGGGAGCACGTGCACCTCGATGGGCCAGCGCGCCGCGAAGGGGACGAACGCGGTCCAGTGCTCTCCGCGCAGCACGACGCGCTGGCCGCCCTGCTCGAACTCCAGGATGCGCGCGAACAGGTCGTTCGAGGTGCGCGAGATCGTGTCGAGCAGGCGGTGCGTGCGCGGGGTGACGTACGGGTAGGCGTAGATCTGCCCGTGCGGGTGGGGGAGCGTGACCCCGATCTGCTCGCCCCGGTTCTCGAAGGGGAAGACCTGACGGATGCCGGGGAGCTTCGACAGTGCGGCGGTCCGGTCGGCCCACGCCTCGATGACGGTGCGGGCGCGCGTGCGCGAGAGCGAGCCGAACGACCCCTCGTGCGCGGGGCTGAAGCACACGACCTCGCAGCGTCCGACCGACGTCCGCGTGCGGCCGAGGCCGAGGTGCTCGAGGTCGTCGTCACCGCGGGGCGGGTCGACGGCCGCCGGGGCGTCGCCGACCGCGCTGTCGAGCGCGGGACCGAACGAGGGCGACTTGTTCTCGAAGACCGCGACGTCGTACAGCGACGGGATCTCCGACGGGTTGGTCGGCGTCTGCGGCGACAGCGGGTCGAGGTGCGCGGGAGGCAGGAACGCGCGGTTCTGGCGATTGGATGCCACGGTGATCCAGTCGCCGGTCAGCACGTCCTGTCGCATGGTCGCCGTGGTCGGCCGCGGGTCGAGGGTGCGGGCGTCGACCGCGCGCTCGGCGCCGAGCGTCGTGTCGGGGTCGTCGAAGTAGATGAGCTCGCGTCCGTCGGCCAGGTGGGTGGGCCGCTTGACGACGCCGGCGCCCAGGGGCACCGCGGTGAGGCTGTCCGTGTTCACGATAACACGCTACATCTGGCGCGTGCTATCGTCAACATGGAGGGGGCGTGATGCGCGTATCCATGGCCGATGTGGCCGCGAGGGCGGGAGTCTCCGCGCAGACGGTGTCGCGCGTGGCCAACGGCAGTCCCCGTGTCGACCCCGCCACCCGGGCCCGGGTCGAGAAGGCGATGGCCGACCTCGGCTACCGCATGCACCGGGCCGCGCGCGCCTTGCGCACCGGCCAGACCTCGACGATCGGCCTGGTCGTGTCGACCCTCGCATCCGTCGGCAACTCCCGCATGCTCCAGGCGATCTCCGAGGCCGCCGCCGCCCGTGACTACGCCCTCGCCGTCGTGACGGTGGGGGAGCGCGGCATCCGCGAGGCCTTCGCCCGCTTGCGCTCGCAGGGCGTCGACGGGGCCGTCGTGCTGAACGAGGCGACCGAGCTCGCGCGCGACGCCGAGCCGCCCGCCGACCTGCACCTCGTCGTGGTCGACTCCCCGGCCGACCCGCGCTTCTCGATCGTGCAGACCGACCACGCCGCCGGCGCCCGCGCCGCGACCGGGCATCTGCTGGCGCTCGGCCACGACACGGTGCACCACCTCGGAGGGCCGCGCGGCTCGTTCGCCGCGGCCGAGCGCGAACGAGGGTGGCGCGACGCGCTCGCCGACGCCGGGCTCGTCACCCCCGAGCCGGTCCGCGGCGATTGGACCTCGGCATCCGGTCATCGGGCGGCGTTGCACCTGCTCGAGGCGACGGCGATCTTCGTCGCCAACGATCAGATGGCGCTCGGCGCGCTGCGGGCCCTCGCCGATGCGGGGCGGCGCGTTCCCGAGGACGTCTCCGTCGTCGGCTTCGACGACATCGCGGACGCCGCCGAGTTCCGTCCACCCCTGACCACGGTGCGCCAAGACTTCGACGCCCTCGGTCGGCGCGCCGTCACGGCGCTCGTCGGTGCGATCGAGGGAGGGGAGCCGATCGCCGAGACGGTTCCCGCGTCGGTGGTCGTGCGCCGGAGCACCGCCCAGGCCTGACGCTCGCCGGGGTCGGGGGCTCCGGGTGTGCTCCCCGGGGTGTGCACCGTCAGCGCGGCTCGCGCCAGCCCTGCTCCAGGAGGTGGAAGCCCGCCTCGATCGTCGCCGCGGCGTCGTCGTGCTCGAACGCGAGGATCTGCAGCTGCAGCACCATCCTCGCGTAGACGCGGGTCTCGGCATCCGGCTCGCTCTGTCCGGTCGTCGCGGCGATCGCCGCGGCGAGGGCGTCCTCGTGACGCAGCCACATGCGGGAGGCGTAGTCGCGCAGGGCGGGGGTGTCGGTGATGAGCTGCATGAACTGGCGGCGGTGCTCGCCGGTCGGGTCGAAGGCGAGGCCGATGAGCTCGCGGCGGTAGAGGTCGCGCAGCGCCTCGGACACGGTCGTGCCGGGGGTGCGGTCGCGCACGGCGGCGACGAGCAGATCGCGCTGCGCGTCGTCCTCGTCGAAGACGAGCGCCTCCTTCTGCGGGAAGTGCGCGAACACGGTCGTCGGGGAGACGTCTGCGGCGTCGGCGACCTCGCGGATGCTGACCTCGTCGAACCCCCGCTCCACGAAGAGCGCGGTCGCGGCGTCGGAGATGGCCTTGCGGGTGGCGGCTTTCTTGCGCTCGCGGCGCCCCACGTCGGTGCTCATGCGGGCAGTCTACCGGAATGGGTCCATAACTGTATTGACAACAAAACTGGTACGAGTACAGTTACGGCGTGACTTCGCTTTCCTTCACCCCCGTCCCCGGCCGCCGCGCGTGGGTGATGCTCGTCGTCATCACGACGCTCACCACCGCCGGCATGACCGTCGTGCTGCCGGTACTGCCCTTCGTCGTCCTCCGGTACGTGTCGAACCCCGCCGACCTCGCCGTATGGGTCGGCGTCCTCGAGACCGTCAACGCGCTCTGCGCGTTCCTCGTCGCGCCGTTCCTCGGCCGCGTCTCCGACCGCTTCGGGCGTCGCCCCGTCATCATCGTCGCCGGGTTCGGGGCAGCCCTCGGCTTCCTGCTCTTCGGTATCGGGGGCGCCCTCTGGGTGCTGCTGCTCGGACGCATCGTGCAGGGCGTGACCGCCGGCGACCTCCCCGCTCTCTTCGCCTACCTCGCCGACATCACCCCGCCCGAGAAGCGCGCTCGCCGCTTCGGCATCCTCGGGGCGACGGCCGGCATCGGCACGATGGTCGGGCCCGCCCTCGGCGGCACCCTCGCCGCGATCGACGTCGACCTGCCGGTGTTCGTCACCGCGGGTCTCGCGCTGACGGTGGCGATCCTGAGCATCTTCCTGCTGCCCGAGAGCCTCGCCCCCGACCGGCGGATCGCCTCTCTCGACCTGCGCGCGGTGCACCCCTTCGCGGTCTTCCGCGGCGTCTTCCGTCGACCCGAGCTCCGCGGGCTCATGGTCGGCCTCATCCTCGTGGGCCTTCCGTTCGGCTTCTTCGTCAACAACTTCAGCGTGCTCGCCCTCGATGCGATCTCCTGGAGCCCCACCGCGATCGGCCTGCTCACCGCGTGCGTCGGCATCATCGACATCGCGATCCAAGGGGTGCTGCTGGGCTTCCTGCTGCCGCGCATCGGCGAGCGCGGCGTCGTGGTCAGCGGGATCGTCGCGCAGGCGGTCGGACTCGTCGCCCTCGCCGGGGTCGCGTCGCTCCTGGCGCAACCGTGGCTGTTCGTCGTGGGCGCGCTGACGCTCGCCGCGGGCCAGGGGGCGGCGCAGGCCACCATGGACGGATTGCTCTCCAACGCCGTCGGCGACGACGAGCAGGGCTGGATCGCGGGTGCCGCGCAATCTCTCAATGCCGCGGTCGGGACGGTCGCGCCGCTGATGGCGGGACTGCTCTACGCCCACGTCGCTCACGCGGCACCGTACGTCCTGGGCGCGGCGCTCATGATCGCCGCCGCCGCGGTGGTCGCGAAGGCGCGCTTCGCGAGTCCGTCGCTGCGGGCGACGGCGGATGCCGTCGTGCCGGTGCCGATCGCGGAGTGAGCCGACCCGTCATCCGTCGCGTTCGGGGTGTCGAGCCGCCGCTCAGGTGTCGCTGCGTCGGAGAGTGCCCGACGCAGCGACATCCGAGCCGCGGGGCTGGTCCTGCCGAGCCTGCCGGCGATGGCTCAGCCGTTCCAGGGGGCGATCACGTCGATGATCCACACGACGCCGAAGCGGTCCACGAGCTTGCCGTACAGCGGCGAGAACACCGACGGTCCGAACGGGGCCAGGACCTCGGCATCCTGGCTCAGTCCTTCCCACGCGGCGCGCACCTCATCGGCGTCGTGTCCGCGCAGCGCGAGGTAGAAGGGGTTGGCCCCGCGGTCGTAGGTGAGCGAGCGCTGGATGTCGTACGCCATGACGTGCACACCGCTCGGCGCGACCATCTCGCCCCACACGATCTGCTCGCGCTGCTCGGGCACCTCGGCCGTGTCGCCGTAGGGGACGGCGGTCACGGTGCCGCCGAACACCTCCGCGTAGAACGCCAGGGCATCGGCCGCCTGGCCGTCGAAGTTGATGTGGAGAGTGGTGGTGAGGGTCATGTCGATTCCTGTCTGACGCGGGGAGGTTCCGGATGCCATGACTCTCTCGTCGATTGCGGTCAGGGAATGTCCGCTATGGGACGGAGAATGGATGCCATGCCGGAAAGTTCCGCTCCCTCGACCTCGCGCCGTCTGCTGTCGTTGCTGACCGTGCTGCAGTCGCGCCGCGATTGGTCGGCCGCTGCGCTCGCCGGGCGTCTCGACGTGAGCGAGCGTACGGTCCGCCGCGACGTCGACCGCCTTCGCGAGCTCGGGTACGAGATCGACGCGACGCGTGGACCCGCGGGCGGATACCGTCTGCGCGCGGGGGCGCGGTTGCCACCCGTGGCCTTCGACGCGGAGCAGGCTGTGGCCGTCGCGGTGGCACTGCGGGTCGCGGCGTCGACCGGCGGGCTCATCGCCGACGCCGCCGAGGAGGCACTGAGCGTGCTCTCGCGCTTGCTGCCGGAGGCGCTCGGACGCAGGGCGCAGCGCTTCGCGGTCGAGGCCGTGCCGCCGGCGGGCGCGGTCGCTGTCGACCCCGCCGTGCTCGGCGCGATCGAGGCGGCCATCGACGCGGCCGAGGAGGTGCGCTTCGACTACTCCGGCTCGGAGGGGCGCGTGCGGGTGACCGAGCCGCACCATCTGCTGTGGTCCGGCGGACGGTGGTACCTCATCGGCTTCACCCCCGAGCGTGCGGACTGGCGCGTCTACCGCGTCGACCGCATGACCCTCAAGAGTCACCGGGGGCGAGCGTTCTCCCGGCGGGAGCTGCCCGGTAGGGATCCCGTGCGCTATCTCGAGGGCCGCTTCCGCGGGGGCGACGAGGCGGGGCAGTGGCCGTGCCGGGGCGAGGTCGTGGTCGCCGCGTCCTGCGCCGAGCTCGCGCCCTACATGGTGGACGGCACCCTCGTCGACACCGACGACGGCCGCACCCGCGTGTCGCTGGGCTCATGGTCGTGGGGCGCTCTCGCGGCCGAGTGCCTGCGGTTCGACCGGCCGATCTCCGACGCTCGTCCCGCAGCTCTGCGCCAGGCCCTGGCCGAGGCCGCGCGCCGTGCCGCCGCCGCGGCGGTGGTCTGAGCCCCTACGCCGCGCCGCCGCGCCGCGCCGCCGTGCCCCCGCTACTCCGCGGGCAGATCCAGCGTCACGGTCGTCGCCTCGTCGGGCACGCTGTCGAGGTGGACCGTCCCACCGTGCGCCATGGCGATCGCGCGGACGTTCGTGAGTCCGAGCCCGAAACCCTGGATCTCGCCAGACTGCGCGAGCGACCCCCGGTAGAACCGTTCGAAGGCTCGCCGTTGTTCGGTGGGTCCCAGACCCGCGCCGGAGTTGGTCACCTCCACGACGGCCCGACCCTCGTGGACGCCGTACGCCACGGTGATCGGAGCGGACGGGATGCCGAACTTCACGGCGTTCGTGAGCAGCTCAGCCACCGCACTGCGGACCTGGGCGCGGTCCACGTGAGCGGAGGAGGGGCCTGTGGCGGCGGCGGCGATGGTGTGACCGCGCGCCTCGGCGAATGCCCCCACCTCGTCGACGGCCGCGGCGACGATGTCACCGAGGTCGACGTCCTGCCGGTGCAGGGTCTTCTCGTTCTCGCTCGCGGCGAAGAGGTCGCGTACCCGGTGGGAGAGATCGGCGGTGCGCCGGGTGACGACATCGATGTGGCGCCGGAGCCGCGTGTTCTCCGGACCGACCTCCTCGTCGATGAGATCGAGGAACCCGGTGATGCTCGTGAGAGGCGTGCGGAGCTCGTGCGACACCGTGCGCAAGAACTGCTCGCGAACCTCGATGGCCTCCGCGAGCACCGTGATGTCGGAGATCACGATCACCGTCCCCCGGACGCCTCCGTCGGGTCGCAGCACGCGGCCCGATGAAGCCAGCACGGCGACCGCGGCGTGCTCGGGGCCCCACCACTCGAACTGGTCGCCGACCGCGTCGCCCGCCAGTGCTCGGGGGATGACCTGCTCGTTCGCCGGCACGACGGTCGAGTGATCGGCGGTGAAGACCGACTGCCCGGCCATCGGCGGTTCGTCGAGGCGGAATCCGCCGAGCTCGGCGAGTCGGCGGGCCTGAGAGTTGGCCACCTCCAGGCGCCCCTCGGCGTCGTAGAACACGACCCCGGCGCTCACGGTCTCGACGATGCCGAACGCCACCGCTTCCGTATCGCGGGCGTCCTCGAGCGCTTCCGCCTGGGCGCGGGAGGCCTCGATCACGCGCCGCGAATTGCGCCGGAGGTGGCGGGCGGCGACGAACACGATCACCGCGACTCCCACGATGAACGTCGGCATGATCACGACGTTCGCCCACTCGACCGGTGACGACGGCCAGGACCCCACGTACGCGAAGCGGAACGAGGTGATGAACCCCGCTCCGCACACAGCGGCGATGATTCCGTACCAGGGGAAGCCGTACGCGAGCCACAGGGCCGGGAAGATCGTGAGGAGCGAGACGGACGGGAACAGGGGCAGCAGTTCCGCTCGGATGAGGGCCACGGCCACGAGGTCGAGCCCGGCGATCAGCATCATCCACGCGCGCGGAAGTCGCTCCCAGGGCACGACGAGCGACAGTACGGTCGCGACGATGGTCAGAAGGAAGCCGGCGACGACGACTCCCACCGTCAGCGTCGGTGGGACCGTGAGACCGCTGACGCCGACCAGGAAGAGGACCGCGAGGAGGAAGGGGAACTGCGCCCGGAGGAAGACGCGTATGCGCCCGCGGGGGCTGGCCTCCACCTCGAACAACGGCATCTAGCTGTCCTTCCCCGCACGCTCGCGCTTTTGACCGTACTTCACGCACGCGCCGCCCGGGCGGGGTTGCGCCACGATAACAGGGGATGGGCCGAAAACAGGGCGTTTCGCGAACCATCCCCCTGTCTCCGTTTCATCCCCTGTTCTCCCGACAGGGGATGCCCCTACTCCTCGAGCTGCCCCAGCGACGGCTCCGCCACGAACCGCGCGACGGTCTCGTTCACCTGCTCGAGTTCGAGCACGACGATCTCGTTCGCGCCCGCGCGCGTGGCGGGGCCGGGGACGTACAGCGTGTTCTGCGGGGTCGTGCGCCAGTAACGGCCGAGGAAGAAGCCGTTCACGAACGCGTAGCCCTTCCCCCAGGCGGACGTGTCGAGGAACAGGTCGGCCGGGGCATCGAGGTCGAACGACCCGCGGAACGCCGCGCGCCCGATCCCCCCGCCGCCCGCGCCGGCGACGACGGTGACGTCGACGGGCGTCGACACCCAGCCCGTCAGCGGCGAGCCGTCGAGCGTGACGGGGCCGATGAGGCCCTTTGCTTCGCCGAGGCGGTCGGCGTAGTTCACGCGACCCTGGTCCTCCACGACCACGGTGAGCCGGGTGCCCGCGGGGATGGCGAGCACGCGCTCGTTCAGCGCGCGCGACAGGCGTCCGACCCGCACGCCGTCCACCTCGATCCAAGCGAGGTCGCGCACCTCCTCGGCGGTGAGGACCGCGCGGGAGCCGGAGAGGGCGGGCAGGTCGACGTCGTAGCGCACGAGCGCGCCGAGGTGGCCGAGCTGCTCGAACGTCTGCGGGGCGTCGGTGGGCTCGGCATCCTGTGCCGGTGGCATCCATTCGCCTTCGGCCGTCAGCGCGACCTCGAAGGCCGGCGCGGCCGGTCGTGCCGGGGGCACGTCGCCCGAGACGGGCGCGTACTTCGCGATGACCTCGCGGAACGCGTGGAACTTCGCCGTCGGGTGGCCCGACTCGTCGATCGGCGCGTCGTAGTCGTAGGAGGTCACGATGGGGTCGAAACGGCCCTTGTCGTTCGCGCCGTTCGTCGTGCCGAAGTTCGTGCCGCCGTGCACCATGTAGATGTTGACGGACGCCCCTGCCGCGAGCAGCACGTCGAGATCGTGGGCGGATGCCGCGGGGTCGGTCGTGTGGTGGATGCTGCCCCACCAGTCGAACCACCCGTCCCAGAACTCGCTGCACATGAGGGGGCCGGTCGGCTGGTGCTCGCGAAGGGTCGCGAGGCGCTCCGCCGAGCGGGAGCCGAACGAGCCGGTGAGGTGCAGCTCGGGAAGGCTCCCGGCCTCGAGCATCCACGGCATCGGCTGGTCGACCGTGGTGAGCGGCACGGTGATGCCGGCGTCCTTCGTCACGCGGACGAGCTCGCGCAGGTAGTCCTTGTCGGAGCCGTACGCTCCGTACTCGTTCTCGATCTGCACGAGCACGACGTTCCCGCCGCGGTCGATCTGGCGGGGAGCGACGATCTCGTAGACGCGGCGCAGGTACTCCGACACGGCCTCGACGAACTGCGGTTCGGAACGGCGGATGCCGATCCCCGGCGTCGAGGTCAGCCACACCGGCAGTCCGCCGTTGTGCCACTCCGCGCAGATGTAGGGGCCGGGCCGCACGATCGCGTGCAGCCCCTCGGCCGCGATGAGGTCGAGGAAGCGTCCGAGGTCGTTCCAGCCCGTGGCATCCCATTCGCCGCGGACCGGCTCGTGCGCGTTCCACGCGACGTAGGTCTCGATGGTGTTCAGCCCCATCGCCTTCGCGGTGCGGATGCGGTCCGCCCAGTGCTCGGGGTGGATGCGGAAGTAGTGCAGCGTGCCCGAGATGACCTGGTGCGGTCGTCCGTCGAGCAGGAAGTCGGTGTCGCCGATGGTGAAGGTCGTCACGGTGTCTTTCGGGTGGGGGGTCAGTCGACCAGGCGAGCGCGCAGGCGCGCCCAGGCCAGGGCGGGGAGGGTGAAGCGCAGGATGCCGTCGTCGCCGACGCGCACGTCCAGGGCGGCGGGGGCGACGGGCTCGGCACCGGCGGAGTTGGTGGTGTGGCGGTCGCCGCCCTCGGGGACGGTCACGACGACGGCGTCGACGCTGTCGACCGTCCCGAGATCCAGCTCGATCTCGGTCGACGCGTCCAGGTCTCGGTGCGCGAGGAAGACCGTCACGTCGCGTCCGTCGACGGTGGCCACGGTGTCGACCGCGTCGACGGTCCCGTGGCGCGCGGTGTCGATCGTGGCTCCCTCGATGCGGGGTTCGACGACACGACCGGATGCCGCTTCGGCGGTGAGCTTGAAGGGGTGGAACGTGCTCTGGCGCCAGGCCGCTCCGCCGCCGGGTTCGGTGCGGATGGGGGCGATGACGTTGACGAGCTGGGCGAGGCTCGCCATCGACACCCGGTCCGACCGGCGGATCAGGGTGATCAGGAGCGAGCCGACGACCACCGCGTCGGTGACGGTGTAGTCGTCCTCGATCAGGTGCGGGGCGATCGGCCAGTCGCCCGTGAAGACGCGGGGCTTGTCGACCTCGTTCCAGCGGGTCTGGTTCCAGACGTTCCACTCGTCGACGCTGATGCCGATGGTGCCGCCGTCGGGGGTCGTGGCGCCGGTCTCGTCGATGATGTCGATCACGTCGGCGATGTAGCGGTCGAGGGCCGCGCCGCTGGCGAGGAAGCTCGCCGGGTCGGTCGGGTCCTCCTCGTAGTAGGCGTGCACCGAGATGTGGTCGATGAGGCCGGCCGTGTGACGGAGCACCGTGCGCTCCCACTCGCCGAAGGTGGGCATCTCGTGGTTCGAGCTGCCTGCGGCCACGAGCTCGACGGTGGGGTCGATGAAGCGCATCATGCGGGCGGTCTCCGCGGCGAGGCGGCCGTACTCGTCCGCCGTCTTGTGGCCGATCTGCCACGGGCCGTCCATCTCGTTGCCCAGGCACCACAACCGGATGCCGAAGGGTTCCTCGCGACCGTTGTCGCGGCGGCGGTCGCTCAGGGCGGTGCCGGAGGGGTGGTTGGCGTACTCGAGCAGGTCGGCGGCTTCGGCGACGCCGCGCGTGCCGAGGTTGACCGCTTCCATGACCTCGAGGCCGGCGGCCTCCGCCCAGTCGGCGAATTCGTGCAGACCCACCTGGTTGGTCTCGGTGCTGTGCCATGCGGCATCCAGGCGCACCGGTCGTGCCTCCCGGGGGCCGACTCCGTCCTCCCAGCGGTATCCCGAGACGAAGTTGCCGCCGGGGTAGCGCGCTACGGTGGCACCGAGTTCGCGCACCAGATCGAGGACGTCGCCGCGGAAGCCCGCGGCATCCGCCGTCTCGTGTCCGGGAGAGTGGATGCCGTCGTAGACGCACCGGCCCATGTGCTCGACGAAGGTGCCGAACAGGCGGCGCGGCACCGTGGCACCGAGGGCGGCTCGGTCGACGACGATCCGGGTGGGGGCGGTCATGCGTGTCTCCTGGAGGGAAAGGAAGGGGGCGGGACCGCTCGCGAACGATGCGACCCGCCCCCCGGATGGTCGTGCCTACTTGTTGACCGAGAAGCCCTGCTCGTTGCCGTACTGCACGAGCTGGTCCTGCCAGGCGGTGAGACCCTTGTTCAGGTCGCCCTTCGTGGAGTACGCCTGGCCGACGGTGTCGTTGAAGATGCTGTTCGCGTACACCTGGTAGGGCAGGTAGCTCCAGCCCTCGCGCACCTCGCTCGAGGCCTGCGTGAGGACCTCGTTGATCTTCTGACCACCGAAGTAGTCCGACGCCTTGTCGACGAAGGCGGGGTCGCTCAGCTGAGCGGAGGTGGACGGGAACCCGCCGGACTCGGCGAAGATCTTCAGGCTCTCTTCGTCGTTGTTCAGCCACTTGAGGAAGCCCGCGGCCAGGGCCGGGTTCTTGCTCTGCTTCGTGACCGCCTGGCCACCGCCGCCGTTCTCGGCCGTGACGGCCTTGCCGTCGTAGGTCGGGATGGGGGCGACGGCCCACTTGCCGGCGCCGTCGGGGACCGAGGACTCGAGCACGCCCGGCATCCAGGCGCCGATCACGAGAGAGGCGATCGACCCGTCACCGAGGCCCTTGAACCACTCGTCGCTCCAACTCGGGGTGTCCGAGATCAGGCCGCCCTGGATGAGGCGGTTCCAGTTGTCGGCGAACTTCTTCGAGCCGTCGTCCTGCAGGTTGACCGTGACGTCGGTGCCCGAGGTCGTGAACGGCGTGCCGCCGGCCTGCCAGATCATGCTGGTGGTGAAGCCCGCGTCGCCGGTGTCGGCGGTGATGTACTTCGTCGGGTCGGCCGCGTGCAGCTTCTGCGCGGCCGCGAGGTACTCGTCCCACGTCTTCGGCACCGCGATGCCGTACTGGTCGAAGACCGCCTTGTTGTAGAAGAGGGCCATGGGGCCCGAGTCCTGCGGGAGACCGTAGACCTTCCCGTCGAAGTCGACGGAGCCCCACGTGCCGGGGCTGTAGTCGTCCTTGAGGTCCGAGAAGCCGTAGGACGCGAGGTCGACGAGCGAGTCCGAGAGCGCGAACTGCGGGAACGCGTAGTACTCGATCTGCACGACGTCGGGGGCGCCCGAGCCGGCCTTGATCGCGTTCTGCAGCTTGGCGTACTCGTCCTTGTTGGTGCCGGCGTTGACGTAGTTGACCTTGACCTTGGGGTACTTCGCCTCGAACGCCTTGACCTGCGCCTCGGCCGAGGGGGTCCACGACCAGTACGTGATCTCGCCGCCGGCCTCGAGGGCCTTCTCGACGTCGTCGGCGCTGCCGCCGCCGGCGCCGCCGCCGGTGGTGCCGCCCGAGCAGGCGGTGAGCGCGCCCGCGGCGAGTGCGGTCGCGGCCAGGGCGAAGACGGTCCGCCGAACGGCGGTGCCCTTGCGGATGAATGTCATTGGGTTTCCTTCACTTCGTTGTTGTGGAGTGTTGTTGTGGAGTCCGGTGCAGGACGCTCCGGGTGCGGAGGGGGGACGCTTACTGCTTCACGCTGCCGGCGCTGAGACCGGACTGCCAGAAGCGCTGCAGCACGAGGAAGGCGGCCACGATCGGGATGATCGAGAGCACCGAGCCCGTGATGACGAGGTTGTAGATGGGCTGCGCGGCGACGCCGGTGGCCTGGGCGTTCCACTGGTTCAGGCCGACCGTGAGCGGGTACCACTGCGGGTCGCTCAGCATGATCAACGGCAGGAAGTAGTTGTTCCAGGTCGCGACCACCGCGAACAGCAGCACGGTCACGATGCCGGGAGTCAGCAGGCGGATCGAGATGGTGAAGAAGGTGCGGAACTCGCCCGCGCCGTCCATGCGCGCGGCTTCGAGGAGCTCGGTGGGGATGGCATCCGTGGCGTACACCCAGATCAAGTACAGCCCGAAGGGGCTGATGAGGGAGGGGATGATGATCGCCCACGGGGTGTTGGTGAGTCCGAGCTGGCTGAACAGCAGGAACGTCGGAACGGCGAGGGCCGTGCCGGGCACCGCGATCGCGCCGAGGACGACCGCGAACACGGCCTTGCGTCCGCGGAAGTTGTACTTGGCCAGGCCATAGCCGGCCAGAGTCGCCAGCAGGGTCGCTCCGCCCGCGCCCACGACGACGTACAGCAGGGTGTTGCCGAGCCACCGGACGAAGATGCCGTCGCGGTAGGTGAGCGTCTCGACGATGTTGTCGAACAGGGCGAAGCTGTTGCCGGGTCCGAGGCCGAAGGTCGTGAACAGGTCGGCCTGGGTCTTGGTCGCGTTGATGAGGAGCCAGAACAGCGGGACGAGCGTGTACAGCAGGTACAGGCCCATGACGATGCTCAGGACGAGCGACTTCTTGCTGCTCGTGGGGGACCGGCGCGCGAGGCGCGGACCGCGCGAGGTCGTCACGGCGACGGTGTCGGTACGGGGTGCGGTCGCGGTGGTCATCGCGCCTCCTGACGGGAGCCGCGCAGCTGCACGACGTAAGCGATGACGGCGGTGATGACGCCCATGATGATGGCGATCGTGGCCGCGTAGTTGTACTGCTGGCCGGCGAACGAGAGGTTGTACGCGTACATGTTCGGCGTGAAGAACGTCGAGATCACGTTCGGGGCCAGGGGCTTGAGGATGTTCGGCTCGTTGAAGAGCTGGAAGCTGCCGATGATGGAGAAGATCGTGGCGATCACCACGGCTCCCCGGACGGCGGGGATCTTGATCGAGAAGATCGTGCGCCATGCGCCGGCTCCGTCGATGGATGCCGCCTCGTACAGCTCGCCGGGGATGGTCTTCAGCGACGAGTAGAAGATCAGCATGTTGTAGCCGACGAACTGCCACGTCACGATGTTGCCGATCGACAGCAGCATCCATTCGGGGAGGAAGGGCTGGACGACCTGTCCGCCCAGCAGGTCGTTGAGATTGCGGGTCAGGCCGAACTGGTCGCCGTAGATGTAGCCCCACATGAGCACGGCCACGACGGCGGGCACGGCGTAGGGCAGGAAGATCACGATCCGGTAGAAGCCCGCGGCGTGGAGGCGCGCGCTGTCGATCGCGAGCGCGGCCGCGAGGGCGAGGATCAGCATGATCGGCACCTGGACGACGAGGAAGATCCCGACGCGGCCGAAGCCGTCCCAGAACTTCTCGTCGCCGAAAGCGGTGACGTAGTTGGCGAAGCCGACGAAGGCGTTGCCCCCGATGAGCTGGTCGCGGAACAGGCTGAGATACACCGAGTACGCCAGCGGCGCCAGGAACACCAGCGCGAAGACGAGGGCGAACGGGGCGACGAACAGCCAGCCGCGGTCGTCGATCCGGGAACGGCGTTTGCGCCGCGGGGGGCGCAGAGCAGGCGGGGGTGCCGCGGTGGTCGTCATCGTCCAGAGCCTCTTCGTTGGTGCGCATCCGGTCCGGGTGGCCGAGATGTTGACGTAAACATAACCGCCGTCGCGCTAGTGTGTCAACGTCAACATTCCAGGGGGTAGGCATGGGCGAGACGACGACGTCGACGGCGAGCTCGGCGCGCGAGCGCCGGCGTGAGGTGTCGATGGCCGATGTCGCCGCGGCGGCCGGGGTGTCGGGCCAGACCGTCTCGCGCGTGGCCAACGGTCGGACCAATGTCGATCCCGATACGCGTCAGCGGGTCCTGGATGCCATGGCCTCCCTCGGGTACCGCCCGAACAGTGCCGCGCGGGCCCTGCGCTCGGGGCGCTTCCGCAGCATCGGCGTGATCATGTTCTCGTTGAGCTCGTACGGCAACACGCGCACGCTCGATGCCCTGGCGTCGATCGCCGCGGCATCCGGATACTCGATCACCCTCATCACGGTGCAGTCCGCGTCTCAGTCGGACGTCTCGGGAGCGTTCCTGCGCCTGCGGGAGCACGCGGTCGACGGCATCGTCATCCTCATCGAGACGCACCGCCTCGGCGAGAACGAGCTCTCGATCCCCTCGGGGCTCCCCGTCGTGGTGGTCGACTCGAGCGCCGACTACCCCTACGCCGTCGTCGACAACGACCAGGCTCAGGGTGCGCGTCTGGCCACCGAGCACCTGCTCGACCTCGGACACGAGACCGTGTGGCACGTGTCGGGTCCGCGCGAGTCGTTCGCCGCCGAGCGCCGGAGCGCGGCGTGGCGGGCCGCCCTGGAGGACCGGGGATGCCACGTCCCCGAGGTGCAGATCGGCGACTGGACCGCCGAGTCGGGGCACGCCATCGGGAGGGAGCTCGCACAGGACACCCGGGTCACGGCCGTCTTCGCGGCCAACGACCAGATGGCGCTCGGCGTCATCCGTGCGCTGCACGAGGCGGGACGCGCCGTGCCGGGGGATGTGAGCGTCGTCGGCTTCGACGACATGCCGGAGTCGTCGAACTTCTGGCCGCCGCTGACGACCGTGCGCCAGCGTTTCGAGCGCGTCGGTGAGGAGGCGATGAGCGCGCTGATCGCCGACATCGAGGGGACGGGCGGCGAGCATGCACGCACGCTCGTTCCCACCTCGCTCGTGGTGCGGGAGAGCTCGGGTCCGCGGCGCTGAAAGGCGCTCGGGGCCCGCGCGACGCGGGTTGTCGGGGGTGCGGCGGTGGGGCTGCCCGCTCGCAGTCTTGGGCGTTTCTCGGAGTTCTGTGCCGTGAAACGGCGAGAAGCGGGCGATTCTGCGAGGTTCTCGCGCCCCGCGAGGGTCCCGCGCCTCAGGCCACCGGTGGGCCGATCACGAAGTCGGTGTCGGCCTTCGTGGGGGCGAGGATCACGGCGTCGCCGGTGAACAGGTACGTCTGGTTGTAGCGGCCGTCGATCTTGTACGTCAGATAGGTGCCGCGCGGGCCTTCCTCGGTGAACCAGGCGCTTTCGCCGGCGGTGAGCGTGGCGACGACAGCGTCCCAGTCCGTTCGCGATGCCGGTGACCAGGCGTAGAAGTCGCCCCGCGTCGACCCGTCCGTGGAGCACCTCGGGCCCTGTGCGAGCACCGGGAAGAGCGGGGGTGCCGAAACGGCCCCCTCCGGGAGGACGATGTCGTGGACGGTCTTCCCGGATGCCGGGTCCATGATGTTGTCGCACGTCGGGGCCACCCGGGCGGAAGCGGGAGCGGTGAGGCGCGGGTCCGCCGTGGGGGTGGGGCTCGAAGACGGTGCGGGGTGCGTGGGTGTCGGCGGGGTGGTCCGGACCGCGTCGTCCTGCGCGGCGGCATCCGGAACGCAGGCGGTGAGGCCCAGAAGCGCCGCCGCGACGAGGGCGACAAGGGCGCCCGCTCGGTGGAGACGGGAGAAGGCGGAGGGCACGGGCCCAACCTAGCGCGGGGTGTCGCTCGCCACGCCGCAACCGTTGCGTGCAGCCTGCGAATCCGCATAGGCTCGGTGTTGACGTCAACATGTTGACGTCAACACCCCCCACAGGTCGCACCGACGCGGCCGGAAACGGAAACGACGATGACGTCTCGAGTCCTTTCTTTCACGTGCGCCGCGGCTCTGGTCGCCGGTGCCCTGACCGCCGGAGCGGCCACCGCGACGCCCCCGGCGAGAGCGGCCGACGACCCCTCGGCCGTGCGCATCACCCCCAATCCCGCTTCGGCCACCGAGGCTTTCGAGGGGTGGGGCACGAGCCTCGTGTGGTTCGCCAACGCCACCGGCAACTACCCCGCCGACGTGCGGCAGAAGCTGTTCGACGCCGTGTTCGGCGACGAGGGCCTGAACCTCAACATCGCCCGCTACAACGTCGGGGGAGGCAACGCGACCGACGTCCCCCCGTATCTGCGCGCGGGTGGGGCGGTCCCCGGGTTCTGGAACCCCGACCTTCCGGCGACGGATGCCGAGGGAGAGATCACCTCGACCTACGCCGACCGCGATCGCTACCGCGCCGCATGGAACCCCGACGACCCGACGCACTACGACCTCGATGCCGACTCCGCCCAGCGGTGGTGGCTCGACGCACTGAAGGACAAGGTCACCCACTGGGAGGCCTTCAGCAACTCTCCGCCGTACTTCCTCACCGACAGCGGCTTCGTCTCGGGTGGGATCAACGACGCCACCAGCGAGCAGCTCCGCTCGGCCGACATGGAGAAGTTCGCGGGCTACATGGTCACCGTCGTCGACGAGCTCGAGAAGGCCCATGGCATCCGGTTCGACACGATCGATCCCTTCAACGAGCCCAACACGAACTACTGGCAGACGCAGATCCCCGAGGGCGCGACCTGGCCGACGGGTGGTCGCCAGGAGGGTGCCCACATCGGCCCCGAGCGGCAGGACGAGATGATCCGCGCTCTCGCCGACCGCCTGGGCCGCGACGACACGACGACGGATGCCGTCATCTCGGCGATGGACGAGACGAATCCCGGCATCTTCGCCACCAACTGGAACACGTGGTCGGACGCATCGAAGGACGCCGTGGACCAGCTCAACGTGCACACCTACGGCACGGGCGGCCGTCCGGTCGTCCGCGACATCGCCAAGGCCTCCGACAAGCCGCTGTGGATGAGCGAGGTGGAGGGCAACTGGACCGACACGAGTCGCGGGTTCGTCACGAACGACATCGAGAACGGTCTGGGGATGGCCTCGCACATCGTCGGCGACCTGCGCGAGCTGGAGCCCGAGGCGTGGGTGTTCTGGCAACCGGTCGAAGACCTCTACAACATGGAGAAGGTCGAGAAGCTCAACTGGGGCAGCGTCTTCATCGACTTCGACTGCAATGCCGAGGGTCTCTCGGAGCGACGCATCGCCGACGGCGACGCCGACCCGAGCTGCCAGGTGCTGACCAACGAGAAGTTCAACACGGTGCGCAACTTCACGCACTACATCCAGCCGGGCGACCGGCTCATGGCCACGGACGATGCGAACTCCACCGCGGCGATCGACGCCGACGGCCAGGGCGCGTCGATCGTGCACGTCAACGCGGACGACGCCGAGCAGGTCGTCGAGCTCGACCTCAGCCGCTTCGGCGAGATCGCACCGGGCGCCACGGTCACCCCGATCGTGACGACCCAGTCCACCGCCGAAGAGCCGACCGTGAACGCGCTGCGCGCCGGTGACGCGGTCGCCGTGGACGCGGCATCCGGAATCGCCCGGCTCACGATCCCCGCGAAGTCGGTCGTCACGTTCGAGGTCGAGGGCGTCTCGGGCGTCGCCGCGGACGCCCCGGCGTTCCGCGACGGCCAGACCGTGCAGCTCGTCGGCGTGCAGAGCGGGCTCGCCCTCACCGGCGACGACGACCTCACGATCGAGACGGATGCCACCACCGCCGAGGCCGCTCGGGCCCAGGGCTGGACGGTGCGCACCATCGACGGCGCCGGCACCAACCGCCACCGCTTCACGCTCGAGAACGGCGACGGAATGTTCCTCGGCGAGCGGGACGGAGCCACCGCGCTGATCGACACCGACGCCGCGTCCGCGGCCGCAGACCCGGCGACCCAGTGGATGGGCTCGACACTCGACGGCACCACGTACTCGGTGCTCAACGTCGCGGCGGAGCGGGTGCTCGACGTCGACGGCGCGGGCAGCGACGCCGGGACGGCGGTGGGCCTGTGGACCTCCAACGGAGCGGGCAACCAGGCCTGGCGACTGGTCAGCACGACCGCCGTGGGAAGCGACCCGGTCTCCGTCGCGACCCCGGTGGGAAGGGCTCCCGAACTTCCCGAGACGGTGACCGTCCGCTACGCCGGGAACGTCGGCCGCGCGGCTCCCGTCACGTGGAACACCGACGGCCTCGACTTCGGCACCGCGGGGACCGTCACCGTGCCCGGCACGGCCGCGGACGTCTTCGGGGCCTCGGTCGAGGCGCGCGCCGAGGTCGAGGTGGGCGCGTTCACCGCCACTCGTCCGCGCTCGGTGACCGTCGTCACCGGGAGCGCGCTCGCCGCCGTGCAGGCGCAGGCCGACGACACGGTGCTCGCCGAGCTGCGCCCGTCGGGGGCCGGTTACGCGGTACCCGTCTCGTGGGACTGGACGGGCCTGGATGACGCCGCGTTCGCTCAGCCCGGCACGGTCGAGGTCGCGGGCGCGACCGAGGACGGTCTCGACGCGCGGCTCACGGTCATCGTGACCGCCGCGGTCGAGCGCAACGTCGCTCCCGAGAGCACGCCCACGGCGACGTACACCGAGAGCGGCTACGGCGTCGACCGCACGATCAACGGCGACACGACCGACAAGGGCTGGTCGAACTGGCGGTCGGATGCCAAGAACCCCTCCGACACGCTGAGCTACGCGCTCGCCGCGGAGGAGACCGTGCGTCGCGTCGCCGTGCAGTTCTACCGGGACGGCGGGCCCAGCTGGGCCGACACCGTCCGGGTGGACCACCGCTCGGGCGACGGCGCGTGGGTCGAGGGCGAGCCGGTCGCGGTTCCGACGCCCGAGCAGGGCGCCCCGCGGGTCGAGGTGCCGGTGGACGGCGTCCGGGCCGACGAGGTGCGGGTCGTGCTCACCGCGCCCGGGAACCAGCACATGATCGTGTCGGAGGTCGAGATTCTCGCCGACGCGGCCGGACCCTCGGACGTCACCGCCCTCGCGCGGCTGACGGTGGGCGACGATCCGGTCGCGGGCTTCGACGCGGCGACCACGGAGTACGCCGTCACGGTCGAGGGCGACACGCTGCCGCAGCTGTTCGCTCTCGCGGTCGACGAGTACGCGGCGGTGCAGATCACCCAGCCCCAGGATGCCGCGGGCACCGGGACCGTGCAGGTCACGGCCGCGGGCGGGGCGGTGCGTACCTACACGGTCGCGGTGACGCTGGCGGAGCCTGGTCAGCCGGGCGAACCGTCCGAGCCGGGAACGCCGGGGGAGCCCGGGGACCCGGGGACGCCCGGCCCGCCGTCCGGGCAAGACTCCGACCCCGGTCAGCCCCACGGGCGCGACGACCTGGCATCCACCGGCCAGGACACGACCGGCATGGCCGTCACGGTCGGGGCGGCACTGCTGCTGCTCGCGCTGGGCGCCGGAACGCTGCTGGTGAGGCGCCGTCGGTCGCGGGCGTGAGAGGGGTGCGGCCCGCCGCGGCGGGCCGCACCCTGTCGCGACGGTGCGACGTCGAGGGGGCCGCACTCAGCGCTCGCCGGGGTGAAATTTGTTGCGGGATCCGCGAGGCCGTCCCTACGCTCAGGGCTTGCGTCTTCATGTTGACGTAAACATCACTTCAGGTCGCGCCGCCGCGACCGGATCGGAACGACGATGACGTCACGTCGGCTGCTGTCGATGACCTGTGCCGTGGCCTTGGCCGCCGGGGCCATCACCTCCTTCACCTCCGCCGCGGAACCGCCGCCCGCCGAAGCCGCCGTCACCACGACGGCGCGGATCACCCCCAACCCCGCCACCGCGTCGGAGAAGCCGTTCGAGGGCTGGGGGACGAGCTTGGTGTGGTTCGCGAACGCGACCGGGAACTATCCCGCGGGCGTCCGTCAGAAGCTCTTCGACGCGGTGTTCGGCGAGGAGGGTCTGAACCTCAACATCGCCCGGTACAACATCGGCGGCGGCAACGCGTCCGATGTGCCCGCGTATCTACGGCCCGGCGGCGCGGTTCCGGGATTCTGGAACCCGGATCTGCAGGCCGCCGACGCCCAGGGGGCCATCACGTCGAACTACGCGGACCGCGCCCGATACAAGGCCGCCTGGAACCCCGACGACCCGAACGCGTACGACTTCGACGCCGACTCGGCTCAGCGGTGGTGGATCGACGCGCTGAAGGGCAAGGTCACCCACTGGGAGGCGTTCAGCAACTCTCCGCCCTACTTCCTCACGCAGAGCGGCTACGTCTCGGGCGGTGTCAACAACGCCACCCGTGAGCAGCTCGCTCCCGCCGATGCCGACACGTTCGCGGGCTATCTGGTGAACGTCGTCGATGAGCTCGAGAAGAAGCACGGCGTGAAGTTCGACACGATCGATCCCTTCAACGAGCCCAACACGAACTACTGGCAGACCCAGATCCCGAACGGCGCGACGTGGCCCACGGGCGGCCGTCAGGAGGGGGCGCACATCGGTCCGCAGGTTCAGGACGCCATGGTCAAGGCGCTTTCGGCGCGTCTCGCCCAGCCGGGGACGACCACCGATGCCGTCATCTCGGCGATGGATGAGACCAACCCGAGCATCTTCGCGTCGAACTGGAACCAGTGGTCGGCTCAGTCGAAGGGACTCGTCGGTCAGCTGAACGTCCACACGTACGGGACGAGCGGGCGCCAGGCTGTTCGCGATATCGCCAAGGCGGCCGACAAGCCGCTGTGGATGAGCGAGGTCGAGGGCAACTGGACTTCCGGGGGCTTCACGACGAACGACATCAACAACGGCATCGGCATGGCCGAGCACATCGTCGGCGACCTCCGCGAGCTCGAGCCCGACGCGTGGGTGTTCTGGCAGCCGGTCGAAGACCTGTACAACATGCAGAAGGTCGAGAAGGTCAACTGGGGCAGCGTCTACATCGACTTCGACTGCAACGCCGAGGGCAAGTCGCTGCGGCGGATCGCCGACGGTGAGGCCAATCCCTCCTGCAAGGTGCTGACGAACGAGAAGTACAACACCGTCCGCAACTTCACGCACTACATCCACCCCGGTGACCGTCTCATGTCCACCGACAACGCCCAGTCCACCGCGGCGGTCGACGCCGACGGCCAGGGCGCGACGATCGTGCACGTCAACGGCGACTCCTCGGCCGAGACGGTCCAGATCGACCTGAGCGGCTTCGGGACGATCGCCCCCGGCGCCACGGTCACCCCGATCGTGACCACCCAGTCCACGGGCGACCAGCCGACGGTCAACGCCCTCAAAGAGGGTCAGAGGGTCGCCGTCGATGCGACGACGCGAACCGCCACGCTCACGGTGCCCGCGAAGTCGGTCACGACGTTCGTGATCGAGGGTATTTCCGGCGTCTCCGCTGCGGCGCCGGCCTTCCGGGACGGCCAGAGGGTCCAACTCGCGGGGCTCCAGAGCGGGCTGGCGCTCGACGCGTCGTCGGGGCTGACGATCCGCGCCGACGCGACGACGGCCGAGTCCGCGCGGGCGCAGTCGTGGACCGTCCGCACGATCGACGGCGCGGGCACGAACCGCCACCGCTTCACGCTGCAGAACGGAACGGGTACCTTCTTGGCATCCCGCAACGGCGGCACCGCCCTCGTCGACGCCGACCCGGCCGCGGCTGCGGGTGACCCCGCGGCGCAGTGGATGGCCTCGACCACGGACGGTGTGTACTTCTCGCTGCTGAACGTCGGGAGCGGGCGCGTCCTCGACGTCAATCAAGCCAGCTCCACCCCAGGTGCGTCCGTGGGTCTGTGGACGTCCAACGGCGGCGGCAATCAGCAGTGGAAGATCGTGGGAACCGCGGTGCAAGGAATCGACCCGGTCTCCGCCGCCACGGCCGTCGGCGTGACGCCGACCCTTCCCCCGACCGTCACGGCCCGCTACGCCGGTGGCGCGCGTCGCGCCGCCCCCGTGGCCTGGCAGCTCGACGGCGTCGACGTGTCGACACCGGGAACCGTCACGGTCCGCGGCACCGGCACCGATCTTTTCGGCGGTGCGTTCGACGCGACGGCGACGGTCGAGGTCGGTGCGTACACCGCCACGCGCCCCGCCTCGGTGACCGTCGCTGCCGGCAGCGCGCTCGACGTGGTCGAGAGTCAGGCGGGCACCACGGTGCAGGCCGAACTCGCTCCGTCGGGGGCGGGCTTCGCCCTCCCCGTCGCGTGGAGGTGGGGCGGCGTGGACGACTCCGCCTTCGCGCAGCCCGGGACCGTCTCGGTGACCGGCGTCGCGACCGGACCGTCTGGTGAGCGCCTCGACGCGACGCTGACGGTGATCGTCACCGCGGCGACCGAGAACAACGTCGCTCCGCAGAGCGTGCCCTCGGCGACGTACACCGAGTCGGGGTACCCGGCGTCCAACACCATCAACGGCGTGACGACCGACAAGGGCTGGTCGAACTGGCGCGGCGGGACGAAGAACGACCAGGATGCGCTGAGCTACGTCCTCACCAAGCGCGAGACCCTCCGTCGCGTGTCCGTGCAGTTCTACCGTGACGGCAACAGCCTCAGCTGGCCGGCGACGTTGCGCGTCGACCACAGACTGTCCGGCGGAGACTGGGTGCAGGGCGATCTCGTCACCGTGCCGACGCCCTCCAGCGGTGCGCCGTCGATCGACCTGCCCGTGACCGGTGCCGCCGACGAGGTCCGGGTCGTGATGGACGCCCGGCCGCAGACGCACATGATCGTGTCGGAGGTGTCGATCTTCGCGGCTGCGGCGTCGCATGCGAGCGTCGCCGACCTCGCGCGCCTCACCATCGGCGACCGGCCCCTCGCGGATTTCGCCCCGCGGGTGTTCGATTACACAGTCGCCTCCACGGGATCCGCGTGGCCCGAGCTGCACGCGCTCGCGATCGACCAGGATGCCGCGGTGGATGTCACCCAGCCGGGCGACGCAGCCACGACGGCGCGCGGCGCCACCGGAGTCGGGTCGGTGCGGGTGACGGCGCCCGACGGCACCGAGCAGACCTACACGGTCACGATCGTGCGTACGGTCGGTGTCGACACACCGACGGTCACGGGTGAACCGCGGGTCGGCTCAACGGTGCGGGCGGTGGCCACGACCGATCCCGCCGATGCCACGAAGGCATTCGTGTGGCTGCGGGACGGGACGACGATCGACGGCGCCACGGGCGACGCCTACACGTTGACCACCGCCGATGCGGGCCACGAGATCTCCGTCGACGTCACGGCCTCAGCACCGGGGTACACGGCCGCATCGGCACGCTCGGTGGCGATCGTGCCCGTGGCGGTGCCGGTCGATCCGGGAACGGGCACCGATCCGGGCTCGGGTGCCGGACCCGGCGCGGGGGGCGATCCGGGCGCGAGTGCGAGCGCGGGAGGAGCCGCGCACTCGGGTCCCGGCTCGACGACGGGCGGTTCGTCCAGCGGCCTCGCGACCACGGGCCTGCACGGTGAAGGGATCGTCGTCACCGGCGCGGGCGCGATCGTCCTGCTCCTGCTCGGCGGATTCGTGCTCTGGCGCCGCCGCCGCGGAGGCGGCTCTGCGGAGGGCTGACCCTCGAGAGCATGCGGCCGCGTCGTTCGCCTCCGGGCGTGCGGCGCGGCCGCGCCGCTCGTGCGGGTGCTCGCGACGGTCACCCGCGAGTGGGCGGGCGGAGCGGTCAGCGCGCCGCGGGCTCGGGCCGGTGCACGCCGCGCGGACGGTAGCCCAGCGCGTCGGAGCACTCGAGCAGGTCGGCGAGGTACCAGACGATCGAGAGCCACATCTCCGTGCCCTGGAGCCCCGGATCGTCGGCGTCGAGCAGGAAGGCCATTCCCGCCCCGGCGGTCCAGCCGCTCAGCGCGTGACGGAGCAGGTCAGTGGCGAGAGCGCGGACCTCGTCGGTGCGGTACCCGCTCGATCGCGTGAGCCACAGGGGATGCACGATGTCCAGGACGGTGCACGCGTCGCGCCGATCCGGCCGCATCCACCGATCGTCGCGCGCATGGCGCAGAACGGTGTCGATCACGGTGAGGGGGTGGGCGACGTCGAGACCGAACTGCGCCACGGTGCCCCGCGCGGCGCGGTAGAAGCCGTTGACCAGCAAGCGCGAATCCCCACCGGGGCCGGGCTCGCCCCACATGCCCGTGCGCGGATCCGCGCGCAGCGCGAGCCATCCGAACAGTGCCTCGGAGAGACCTGGGGGAATGGCATCCGCTCGTCTTCCGCTCCACAGGAGCGCCGTGCCGAAAGCGTCGACGTGGTGCCCCGCGCGCCAGGGATCCGTGCGCCAGGGCAGCGCATCGAGATGAGCGATGAGTCCGGGAACGTCGGCATCGACGATGTCCGCGAGGGGGTGTGCGAAGTGCGCCCCCAGCAGATCGAGGGCGTAGCCGACGCTGAGAACCCCGTACGCGGCATCGGGGTCCTCCCACAGCGTTGCCGCGTCGGTCACGAGGCCCGTGGCGGGGCGCTGCGTCGACGACAGCCGCGCGATCCACGCGGCGCGCTCAGCCCCCGGGGGAGGCGTCCCGAGGAGCAGGTCGGCGAGCTCGACCGCGTCGGCGAGACCGCGCAGCGACGGCTCGGCGCCGGGACGATCACGGAAGCCGCCCTCGACGGCGGTACGGGAGAGGACGGATGCCAGATCGCGGCGGGCGCGGTCCGCGAACCGCGCGAGCTCGTCGCGGCGCGGGTCGGGAGAAGCCGCGGGAGTGACGCGCCACCGCAGATGGCGTGCGGGGTTGCCTCCGACGATCGCGCCGCTCGGGACGTCCTTCGTCACCACCGCTCCCGCGGCGAGCACCGCGTGATCGCCGACCGACACCCCGTCGAGGACCACGACGTGAGAGCCGATCCAGACGTCGTCGCCGATCCGTACGCCTCGGGAGGTCAGGGGCTGGCGGAACACCGGGCTGCCCGGTTCGAACGAGTGGTTGAACCCGATGATCGAGGTGTGGGCGCCGACGCGCACGGCGTCGCCGAGCTGAACGTCACCGCGCACGACCGTGTAGGGGTTGATCGAGCAGTCGGCACCGATGCGGACCGTCCCCGTGACGTACGCACCCAGCGCGATGTACGAGCCGTCGCCGATCGCGAGCCGGTCGGGGTCGATCCCGGCGTGCTCCGAGAGGAACACGCGCTCGCCGAGATCCCAGTCCGGGTGCTCCCGGCTCAGCGCGGCGAGGTGGGCGCGCTGCTGCTCCCGATCCTCGGGCGAGGCCCGATCCCAGAACGTCCACGGCGAGAAGTCGTGCGACGAGGGCACCGTCACGATCGCGGGGCCGCCGTCGAGGCCCGGACGTTCAGCCGGGGACTCAGCTGCACGCGGTGGACGGGACGGTCGGGCTCGGCGATGCGCCGCGCCAGCAGCTCGACGGCCGCCTCGCCGACGCTCGCGCGCGGGGGGCTGACCGCGGTGAGAGCGGGCGTGAAGAGCTGGGCCACCTCGTCGTCGTACGCGATGATCGACAGGTCGTCGGGCACCGAGATGCCGCGGGTCAGCGCGAGGTCCACGAAGGCCATGGCCTCCGGGTCGGAGTGCACCAGCAGCGCCGTCACCCCGGTGGCGAGGGCCGAGTCGAGCGTCGCGTTCACGACGTCCGAGAAATCGGGGCTCGCGCGATCGGGCAGAGTCTGCTCGAAGTGGTCCGCGGGGGTCAAGGCGAGCTCTTCGCACGCCGTCTGCCATCCCGCCGCGATCTTGCGCGAGGTCGGCGAGTGACGCGAGAGGATGAGCCCCACCTTGCGGTGCCCGAGGGTGGCGAGGTGCCGCGCGGCCAGCAGGGCACCGAGGGCGTGATCGGTCGTGACCGACTCCATCGGGATGCCGCCCGCCCCCGGCACCGCGTCGCGCTCGACGAGGACGCTCGGCACCGGGCAGTCCGCCAGCCAGCTCATCACGTCGGCGGCGTGGGCGGTGTCGGTGTTGGGGGCGACGATGAGGCCCCGCACGTCTCCGGTCGCGACGAGGCGATCGAGGACGGGACGCTCATCCTGCAGCTCGTAGGAGGCGCCGCGCAGGAGCATCTTGTAGCCCAGGCGACGCCCGGCCGTCTCCATCCCGCGCACGACTCCCGGCCAGTAGTAGGCGAGGGAGGGGACGAGGACGGCGATCGACCCCGCCGATGTCTCGTCCGTGTGCGGCGCGGAGCGGGACGGGGTGTTCTCTCCCGCGACGGCCCCGCCGTGGACGCGGCGCAGCACCCCCTCCTTCTCGAGCTGCGCGAGATCGCGGCGCAGGGTCACGGTCGCGACGCCCAGGTCTTCGGTGAGCTGCGAGATGCGCACGGCGCCGTCGCTGTGCAGCGCGCTCAGGATGTGCGCGCGGCGCTCCGCGGCCAGCGGCTGGTGCGGCGTGGTGTCGGTCATTGGTGATCCTCGATCGGTGAGTCCAGTTCTACCGTGACCTGGAGCTGAGTGCGGGATGCCAGGGGCAGAACGAGCCGCGTCAGGCGGTCGCCCCACACCTCGGTGAGCATCGGATCGTCGAGATCGCGCGCCTCGGCCGTCGCGGCGATGTCGTGCGGCCAGCGCAGGCGCACCGGGCGCGCGCCGTCCAGGGGGATCACCCGGGCACCGCCGCTCTCGAGCTGCACGTCACCGGCGATGAGCAGGTGCAACCGGGTGTCGTCGCGGGTCGGGGTCTCGTCCGCGAAGGCCCAGGAGTCGTCGATCTCGACGCGGCCGGCCTCGCGGTCCAGCCGCGCCCGCCGTCGCCAGGTGGCGAGGCCTGCGTCGGGGTAGGCGTCCGCGAGGTCGACGGTGAACGTCGAGCCGTGATCGGCGATGTCGACCACGGCGCCGCGGGCGGCGGCATCCCTCCCCGCCGGCTGGGTGGTACCGCGCACGACGGGAACGTTGTGCCACGCGCTCTGCATGGTCCAGATGTCGTAGCGGTCGGGCCCGAAGGTGGCCGCGGTGTAGGTCGGGCGCCCGGCGTCGATGAGGACGGGGACGCCGTCGACCGCGACGAGGAACGAGCCGACGTCGTTGTGGTTGTGGTGCTCCCCGTTGTGGCCGCCCTTGGCCACGAGGGTGAGGCCGTCGCTCGACCCGGCGCGCTCGCGCGCGAGGAACACCTCGGTCGACGCCAGCCAGACATCCCGCGGCAGGGGCGGGGGAGCGGGGGATGCCGAGACCCAGGCGGGATCGGTGAGCGCGCGCAGCAGCCGCCCAAGGCCCTCGCGCTCGGTCGCCGCGGGTGCGCCCGGGCGGCGGTGCGACGCGGCGAAGGCTGCGGCCGCGGCGTCGCCGTGGCGGCGGGCGGCGCGGTGCAGCGCGTGCCAGGGCTGGTCGACGGGGGGCCGCGCCTGCCCGTCGGCGTGGTTGACGAACCAGTCGCCGCCCAGGTGCGAACGGTGCGGGAACGCGACGGTCTCGCGCAGGGCGGTCACCGCGGTCGCGTCGGCGGCTCCCTCTGTCGCGTGGGCGAGCACGTCGAGCACCTCGAGGGCGCGCGCGGCCCCGTTCCACCAGTAGGCGTAGCCCTCGTCGATCGCGCCGTCGGCGGGAAGCACGGCGACGTAACGGTCGAGGCCCTCGATCGCCAGGGCGAGGACGCGGTCGCGCTCGGCCATGTCGTCGGCCGCGTCGAGCAGGCGCAGCGCGGCGACGATGACGTTGCCGTGGATCCAGGGGTTCCAGTTGTGCACGTCGCCGTCGAGGCCGATCCAGTGCCAGTCGCGCCGTCGCTGGAACGGCTCGAACACGCGCACCGCTGCCTCGTGCCGGATGCGCGCGCGCACGCCGGGAGCGCGCGCGTCGAGCTGCGCGCCGAGGAGGTGATCGACCCAGGCGAGCTGCGCGACGGTCTCTCCCGCGCCGAGATCGACGTACGGATCCGTCACGGTCGCGAGGACCGCCCCGTGCACGCGGCGCGTGTCGTCGTGGGCGGGCCAGCACCACGAGCTCTGCTCGCACAGCAGCACGATCCCGTCGACGACCTCGTCGATCCACGCGTCGTCGAGCGTGGTGGCGGCGGCGATGGTCGCGCGGCTCAGTCGACGCTGCCTCTCGAAGGCGGCGTCCTCCCACGCGGTGCGGTCGCCGTCGCGATGAACGCGGGCGGCGTCGCTCGCGCGCGGGTGCGGCCAGGGCGTCGACCGCTCGGCCGTGGCGCGGGAGACGATCTCCTCGAGGGCGACGCGAACGGCCGACCCGGAGCGCGGGTCCCACACGGCGCGGTCGGATGCCGGGGGCACCGGCAGCGCATCGTCGCCGGAACGGCTCGCGACGACGCTCCCGAGTCGGGCGGCGAGCGGGCCACGGAAGGGCGCGGTGGGGAACGGCATCGGTCTCCTTCGAGCGGGCTTGTCCCGCTGAAACGATCATAAACGATCATTAGGATTCAGAAAAGATGTTGTGGTGTTGTTTTTTGATTGATACGCTCGCCAACGTTCACCCCTCCCGTTCGGGTGACACGACGGTCTTCGAAGGAGAACCCGTGGCGACTTCCGCCCTTCCCCGCCTCGCCGGCGGACAGCGCAGCGACTGGCTCGCCGTCGCCGACGCGCTCCTCGCGGCGGGACAGCGGTACGCCACCCCGGGCCACGGGCGCATCGTCTTCCCGGGCGCCGAGGGCGGGTACGGCGCGGCCGTCGACGGCCTCGAGGGCTTCGCCCGCCTCTTCCTGCTCGCCGGCTTCCGCATCGCCGGAGCACGCGGCGAGGGCGTGGACGAGCTCATCGCGTTCTTCGCCGAGGGCGTGCGCACCGGCGTGGACCCGGACGCCGCCGACCGCTGGGTGCGCATGGACGAGCACGCGCAGGCCAAGGTCGAAGCGGCCTCCCTCGCCCTCGCCCTCGACCTCACCCGGGAGTGGATCTGGGAGGCCCTCGATCCACGGACGCGCGAGAGGGTCATCGCCTACCTCGCCCCCGTCGTGGGGGACGAGACCTACCCGCGGACGAACTGGGTGTGGTTCCGCATCGTCGTCGAGACGTTCCTGCGCTCGGTCGGGGGCCCCTGGTCGGCCGCCGACATCGCCGCCGACCTCGCGCGGCACGACTCGTTCGTCCGCGCGGACGGCTGGTTGTCCGACGGGGAAGAGCGCGCCTTCGACCATTACGTGGGCTGGGCGCTCCACGTCTATCCCGTGCTCTGGCCTCGCATGACGGGAGCCGCCGACCTCGTCGGTCAGCGCACCGCGGGCGACGTCGCTCGGCTCGACCGCTTCCTTCAGGATGCCGTGCGGCTCATCGGCGCGGACGGCTCGCCGCTCCTGCAGGGCCGGAGCCTCATCTACCGGTTCGCCGCCGCGGCCCCGTTCTGGGCCGGGATCATCGCGGGCGTGCCCTCGACCGGGGCGGGCCGCCTGCGCCACGCCGCGGGCGCGGTCGTCGACCACTTCGTCACGCGCGGCGCCCCCGACGCCGACGGCATCCTCACCCTCGGATGGCACGGCGAATGGCCGGCCCTGGCGCAGTCGTACTCCGGCCCGGGCTCGCCCTACTGGGCCGTCAAGGGGCTGATGGGCATCGTCCTCCCCGCCGACCACCCCGTGTGGAGTGCGGCCGACGAGCCGCTCCCGATCGTCGAGGCCGACGATCTCCGCGCCATCGCCGCCGCCGGCTGGCTCGTCTCGGGCACCCGCTCCGACGGGATCGTCCGCGTCGTCAACCACGGCACCGACAAGGCCCGCCCCGGTGCCCACACGGCCGACTCGCCCCTGTACGCGCGCATCGGCTACTCCACGGCGACGGCGCCGCTCCTCGACGATCTGGCCTGGACCGATCCGCTCGAGCAGGCGGTGACCCTCGTCGACGCGACCGGCCGCGCGACCCACCGCACGGCCCTGACACCGCTCGGCGCGGAGATCGTCGACGGCGTCGGGATCGCGTCCTCGACCTCGGACGTGCACACCGTCGACGTCGCTCCCACGACGCACCGCCACGGCGCGGGCCTCGACGGCACCGTGCACCACCTCGCACGGGTCACGGTGCGCTCACTGGTCCGCGGCCCCTGGGAGGTGCGTCTCACCTCGATCGACGACCTCGCCGCGGGCGTCGACCTGGAGCGGCTGCGCCTGCGCGTGGGCGGTTGGCCCCTCGCCGGCACCGACCCGCAGCATCGCACCGACACGGGGAGCGCCGAAGTGCGCCTCGACGGCCGGGTGTCCGGCATCCGGTCCCTTCATCCGGAGGCGATCTCGAGCGTCGTGATCCGTCGCAACGCCAGTCCGCTGGGCGAGACCGCCGCCGTCCCCGTGCTCACGTGGGACGCGGAGGTCGGCGTGCCGTTCGCGGCGCTCGTGACCCTGACCGGCGACGAGACCTCGGACCTCGGCCCCGCCGCGCTCGAGATCGAGGGCGACGAGCCCGTCGCCGTCGTCACCTGGCCCGACGGCCGGTCGACGCGCACCCCTCTCACAGACTCCGGAGCCTCTCGATGGGCGCACCGGCATTCACGGGCCCGCACCGGTGTCCCGCACGCAATCGCAAAGGAGCAGCACGCATGAAGCGCAAGATCGTCGTCGCGACCGGGGTGGGCATCGTCGCCGCCCTGTCGCTGACCGCCTGCAGCG